>OLRM01000049.1_pt1 | contig 139070 bp, 138 predicted proteins | sample 1643211 | NCBI WGS metagenome assembly OLRM01 (sample SAMEA3136690, study PRJEB25190) | human gut metagenome | biome: human gut; feature: human-associated habitat; material: faeces | place: Austria | collected 2013
GCGGTACGCGAGCTGGGTTCAGAACGTCGTGAGACAGTTCGGTCCCTATCCGGCGTGGGCGTAGGATATTTGAGAGGAGCTGCCCTTAGTACGAGAGGACCGGGGTGGACTGGCCGCTGGTGTATCTGTTGCACTGCCAAGTGCATGGCAGAGTAGCCAAGCCGGGACGGGATAAACGCTGAAGGCATCTAAGCGTGAAGCCCCCCTCAAGATGAGATATCCCAACGCAAGTTGTAAGACCCCTTGAAGACGACGAGGTAGATAGGACAGAGGTGGAAGTGCAGTAATGTATGGAGCTGACTGTTACTAATCGGTCGAGGGCATAACCAAGTGGTGATAGGAGAATGGATGGAAAGAGAAAAACTTAGAAAAGTAGTTGACTGTATGTGATTTTGAAGGTATATGAAAAAGAGAAGAGATAGAAAAGAGAGAAGATATTTGCAGGAGCAGATGTCTTTTTTTGTATTTAAAAACAGGAAGGGATATCTGGGGGAGAAAAAAGTCAAAAAAGACCGGGATCGACAGAAATATATCAGAACAATCCCGGCTTAGGTATACTATTTTCTCACGAGGGCATACATCAGGATCGGAAAATCCGGAAAAGATTCCGTGAGACCTTTTTCTATAATCGTAAAATGATTTTCCTTTAGTTCTTTTTCGAAGGTGGAGAAAGACACCATTTTACATGATGTGGAAGAGACAGGGATACTGCCAGAGCTATGCTCTCGTTCTTCTACACGAAAAGCGTTGCGGATATCTGTCTCCCGCTCAATTTTTCCATCACCCATAGTGCAGATCAGAGAGAGACCATTCTCGGTTAAGTGCTGATAAATAAACTGATAAAAATCAGTCCGATTCTTACTCGGTACGAGCATATGAATGACTGCAACCGAATAGATAAAAGTATATGAGAAAGGATGGTGATCCTTCAAGCAGTCTAAAGTTTGAAAATTTGAAATATGTTCAGGAAAGGCAGCTTTACAGTAGGAAATTGCTTCCGGAGAAACATCGGTGGCTTTCAAACAATATCCTTTTTCCAGCAAAGCTTTCGCATCTCTCCCTTCACCACAGCCAATTTCAAGAATTGGGGAGGAGAGAGAAATTCCATATTTTTCAAGTAGCTCCATCACGATTGGAGTGGGAGTATTGCTGAACCAACTGGCTCCTTTTTGGTGAATAGTCTTATACCTGTCCTCGTATGCTTTATAATATTCTCTGGGAGGAAAATCCCGGAGAACTTTTTGACAAAGCTTGAAGTAAATTCTATCGACGAACCATTTTTCCGTAGATTTTTCTGCAATCTCAGATATGTTGATCCATCCGATCTGGCTGTTTTCATCAGGTTTAATCCGGAGTGGCAAATGTTCATCGGCTTCCAGAAGAAAAGTGAGATTTAGATGAAGATGAGAGGAAATGTACGTTCCACGTTTCTCATGTCCATCTACAGTCAGACTTTCCAGAGAAAAAATGTCATCTGTGAGGAAGCGGATGTCTGTCAGGCCGCTTTCTTCCTCAATTTCTTTTCGGATTACTTGTCTGACATCCGGGTTCCCATCTGCATGCCCGCCAAGCCAAGCCCATGATTGGTAAATGTTATGATATGCCATTAGCACTTTTGTGCGGTCTAGATTTACGATCCATGCAGAAACTGTGATGTGGGCAACATCGTTTTCTCTGGTGAGAAGATCTGGCATGTGTTCTAGGAGTCTTAAAAATTGTCTTTGATCTTGTTCTTCCTGTTCATTGAATGGAAGGTATGTTTCTATTTCTTTTCTCAGCTTCTCCATATAGTTATTTCCTTTTTCATAATTATTTTCATTTACTCGTTTGAGTTTAAAAACGAGTTCCATTCTCAAACCGCTGTCTGGCATAAAGTGCAGCACCAAGCATTCCGGCACTATCACCAAGCTGGGCAGTTACGATTGTACAATGTTCGCGGGAAAGTCGCAGCGCATGTTCTGCTACAATTTTGCGAGCAGGTTGTAAAAGTCGTTCTCCTGCAGCCGACATTCCGCCGCCTATGATAAGAATCTCAGGGTTGAACAGATTGATCACATTTACAAGTCCGTAGCCTAATATGACTCCCGTTTCATTCATTGTGTCGATAGCCATATGGTCACCGAGGTCATAGGCGTTGGAAATCATTTTTGCAGTAATTTTATCCGGATTTCCATTTACCCATTCTGACATGATTGTGGAATTTCCAGCGGCGATTTTTTCTTTTATTGTATCGAGAATACCAGAGGCAGAGACATAGCGTCCCAGACAGCCATCACTTCCACAGCGGCATGGACGTCCAGGACGGAACATATTCATATGTCCGATTTCACCAGCGCTTGCGGTAGCACCATAGAGAACGTGACCATCTATAACGATTCCGGCTCCAATTCCAGTTCCAAGTGTGAGCAGTACGATATTTTTTTTGTGTTTTCCGGCACCGCATAGCCATTCTCCATAAAGGTTTACACGGACATCGTTGTCTATATAGACCGGAAGACCTGTTTTCTCACTCAGCCATCTGGCAACGGGCATATTTTCCCACTTTGGAAATTTCGAAGAAAAGATAGAAACGCCGGTTTCAATATCAAGTAGTCCGGGAATTCCGACGCCGATACAGACAGCATTTTGTTTAGGAAGTACGGTATATAGTTCCAAAATCGCGGTATGAATTTGGTCCATGACATATTCCCAGCCTTTTTTTGGGCGGGTAGCGATTCGCCGTTCATACAGTTTATGAAATTGAGAAAAAGTATAGGCAGAAATTTTGAGGTTAGTTCCCCCAAGATCAATGCCGATAATATATTGAGAGGTATTCATTGTCCGACCTTTCTGAATCTGCGATTCCTAATTTATTTTTTACGGGATTCATTATAGCACTGCGCTCTGCCATTTTAAAAGGGAAATTACATTTTTCTATAAGTCCGATGACTTATGGAAAACATCAATGAAATAAAAAAGAGATTATTGTCGGAATATAATCCGTTCCATGAGAAAAGAAAGTGGAAGATATTGGCAAAAAAAGGCATTTTTGCTATAATTTATTATGATAACGAACATCTTGATCGGAGGAATTGTGGAAAAGAAAGGGATGGGAAATCATTCAAACGGCAGCGGCCAAGAGATCGTGTAGAAGAGGTGAGGAAAAAGTGGAAAAGAATCTGAATGAATGGAGATACAGGGCAGAGGTGGAAATTCCACCGAGAAAACAGAGTGGCTTTCAGGAGGAGATCCTCATACGAGAGGAAATACTTCCATTGAATAAGAAAAATCATTGGACTGGTAAGGCATATGTGATACGAATGCGGACAGATGAAAAGATGGAAGTGAAGAAAAGCCCATTTATAATAGGAAAGTCTGCTGACGTAGATTATACCATACAGGGAAATCCGGCAATCAGCAGAAGGCATGCTTACATTGCTGAGGAGAATGGGATCTATTTTTTGAAAGATTTGAATTCTTTGAACCATACTTTTGTGGAGGGAAAGAGCATTCAGAGTCAGGAAAAATTGGAGGATGGAAAGTTTTTTTATCTTGCAGATGAGAAGTTTCAATTTAGAATAGATTAGAAAATGCAAAAGAAAAAGCAGATGGGACAGAGGGAGAGCAGAGTGGAAAAGTTTTCAGATACATATGAGATTATTGGAAAATTAGGAGAAGGAAGCGGGGGGATTGTATATAAGGCAATCCATAAGCGGCTAAAAAAAGAAGTTGTCGTAAAGCAGATCAAAAATCAGGGAATGGCTTTGAAAGAGAAACGAAAAGAAGTAGATATCTTAAAAAATCTGAACCATTCTTACCTGCCGCAAGTGTTGGACTTCTTTGAGATTGGGAGTAATGCATATACGGTCATGAGTTTTATTCCCGGAAAATCTCTGAAAACATTGCTTCAGGAAGGGCGGTATTTTCAGAAAAAAGAAGTGATTCGCTGGGCCATGCAGCTATGCAGCGCGCTTCAGTACCTTCATGAACAGACCCCGCCGATCATTCATGGAGATATCAAACCTGCCAATATTATGTTGACTCCGAAAGGAGATATCTGTCTGATTGATTTTAATATTTCCTTTTTTATGAATTCGGGCACTGTGCTTGGATATACAGATGGATATACTTCTCCGGAGCAATATCAACGAGTGAGAAACATAAAGGAAGGGATTCGTGAAAATTTTGTAAAGATTGATGAACGGGCAGACTTATATAGTCTTGGGGCAACGTTGTATCATATTATTACAGGAGAAAAGCTTACAGAGAACGAGGGAAAGCCGGATTGGACACTTTTAAATGAAAAGGCAGGGGAGACCTTTGCATCCGTGATTGAGCGGGCGCTGGAGCAGGATCCAAGGAAACGGTTTCAGAGTGCGGCGGAGATGCTTCAGGCATTGCAGATGCTTCCGAAGAAGGATAGGCGCTATAAGATGCTTCTGGCACGTCAATGGGCAGAGCGTGTGATCGGGTGTGCCTGTCTGGCAGGCTGTATGGCATTGACTGGGTATGGTGTATATACGATAAGGCTTGAGAAGACAGATCGCTACAATGAACTGGTGGAAAAGCAGGAACAATTGATTGCGGAGCAGGAGTTTGACAAGGAAGAAGAGGTCTATCGGGAGGCAGTCAGACTAAGACCGTCTTCGTTGGAGAGCTATTATCAGAATGCCTGTGCACTGTATGAACAGAAAGCATATGAGGAGTGTATCGTATTTATTGATTATGATATTCTTCAGAATGAGAAGATAAAGCAAAATGCGAAGCGCATGGCGGATATCTACTATTTGAAGGCAGACAGTCAGTTTCAGATAGAAGAATATGAAGATGCGGTAGAGACGTATGAACTGCTTGAAAAGACCGGTGAGGGTGCAGAAATGTATTATAAGGATTATGCGATCACACTGGCATATGCCGGATACCCGGAATCGGCAGAGAAAATTCTGGAAGAAGCGATGGAGCAAGGAATCAACGAAGATGCATTGTACTATGCGAAGGGAGAGGTCGAAAAATTTTTGGAGGAACCAAAACAGGCGTTGACTTCCTTCCAGAAATGTATCGAGATCACTAAAGATACAGGCCTGAAGACAAGGGCATATCTGATGATGAGTGAATTGTATGAGAAAGAGGATAACCGGGAACAAGAGCAGAAGTTGCTGAAGGAGGCAGAAGCCTCCCTCCCGTTGGAAAATCAGATGATGATTCTGGAGCGGTTGGCGCAGGTGAACATCGATCTTGCAGAGAATACAGGTCTTGGAAAATACAGAGAAGAGGCAATTAGAAATTTCCAGAAGATTATTGAAAATGGATGGGAATCTTATGATACATACAATAATCTTGTGATTCTCTGTCAGAAACAAAAAAATCTTGATCAGGCAGAAAAATATTTAAAAACAATGGAAGAATCTTACGGGGAAGATTATAATGTCTATAAAAGATACGCATTTCTTGAAATTGACCGGCAGAAATTACTGAAAAACGATGCGAGAAATTACAAAAAGTTTAAGGAATTTTATGAGCAGGCGATGGAACTGTATGAGGATGAGGCGGAAAAGGATATGGAGATGGATTTGTTGGAACAGTTGTATGCGCAGGCTAAGAAGGGAGGATGGCTGTAAAATGAGAATGACACCCGGATGGATCATGGCAGCAGCAGGAAGCCTTGGGGGAATTGCCTGCGTACTATTTCTAGTCAGCACGATTGGAAGATTTAGAAGACAGAGAAAACATCTTCTGGAAGAAATCAGTATGGAGTAGAGAAAATCAAACAGTAGGAAACAGTGATAGAGAGAAGGGCAGGAGTAGATGAGCAATCAGAAATTTGAAGGGGCGGTTACCGGAAAAGAAGGAAGTTACAAGGATAGGACATTGTTGCTGGAAAATCGGTGTGAAGTATTTTTTCATATCGAGGGTGAACAGATTTATGTGGATCAGAGCCCGGAAGGTGCAGAAGCAGGAATTTGGTATATTGAACAGCGTGAAGAATATGCAGTGCAGCCGGCGAAGACAAGCACAGTATATTTAAAAAGTGGACAGCCACTTGGAAAGAACCGCATCTATTATCTGCCGCGTGGCATGGAGATATGGATTGCGTCACGAAAGAACAGCTTTTTGTTAGAATAAGGTAGAAATGAGAGAAGGGATGAAAGGATGAAGGATATAGAGAAGAAACTTGAAAATTTGTATACAAAGCTTGGAAAGGCATATTATGAAGGACGGTTTGAAGACCCTCTTCCGGAACTCTTACCATTATTTGATGCAATTACTGAACTGAAATGTAGTCAGGAACAGACCGACGAGAAAGCTTTTTGCCCGCAATGTGGGAATGAGCTAAAAGGACAGGCAATCTTTTGCGGCAAATGTGGATGCCGTATAGGATAGAGAAAAGTATAAGGAGGACATTATTATGGAATTTTTTGATGGAATGGCACAGAAAACAAAAAATATTTCAGAAATCATGAAGCTGACAGCAGCGGTTTCTTCAGAGAAGGAAAGACAGGAAAAGATTTACAGGGAGCTTGGAGAAACTTATTACAAAGTGTATGGGGACAGGGCAGAGAGCGAATTGATGGAGATGTGTACGCAGATTCGGGAGAGTAAGGAGGCAGTAGAAAATTATGAAAAAGAGATTCTTGCACTCAAAGGGATTGTGGTATGCCCGGCATGCGGATATGAAGTCAGCATTCATTTTAATTTCTGCAATAATTGTGGACATAAGATGAAAGAAATTCAGGAAGAACAGCCATCCGTGGATGAACTGATCCAGGAAGAAGAGGAACTGAGAGAGGAAGAAAAGCTCCTTGCAGAAAAAGAAGAGGAAGCTGTAGAAGAAGATAGAATTGTCAAAGAAATTTTGGAAGAGGAAGCTTCAGCGGCAAAAGAATCGGTAGAAGAAATCCTTGCAGAAGAACAACAGTCGGAGGAAGAGGTTGAGCCGATCAGTACAGAGGAGCCATTGGAACTGGAAAACGAAGATCCATTTGTGCAGGAACTTCAGGAGGCGGTGAGCATATCCTCAGAGAAAGTATGCAAAGAATGTGGAGCGCCTATGGAAGAAGATCAGGAGTTTTGTATTATGTGCGGTACGAGATATGGAGAAGAGAAAGCGGAGAAGGAAGAAGAACTTCAAGAAAGAATTTGTCCGAACTGCGGAAGTATTGTAAAACCGGGCCATCTTTTCTGCATGGAATGTGGAACGAAGCAATAAGGGATGAGGAAGGAATCAGAGAAGATGAAGAAATGTCAGAAGTGCGGTGCGGAATATGAGGAGGATAAAAAGTTTTGTAAACGTTGTGGTTCTCCACTTTTAGAGGTAGATAAAAATTCAGAACAAAATGATCAAGATGGATTCCAAGATTGGAAAGAGGATAACGAAGAAGCAGGCGATGAGCAGCAATCTGGAAAAAAGAAGAAAAAGAATTTATGGATGGGGATTCTGATCGGTCTTGTGCTGGTGATGTTCTGCGGTGGAATTTTTGCAGTATATGTGATCCAGGAAAAACGGCTGGAGGCGGTGCAAGAAGAACATGAGAAAAGAGAAAAAGAGATAGAAGAAGAACGGAAAGCGGAAGAAAAAGCACGAGAAAAGGAAGAACAGAAAGAAGAAGAGAAGAAAAAGAAAGAAGCAGAAGAACAAGAGCAAAAAGAGAAGGAACTAAAAGAACAGCTTCAGCAAAAAGAGGAAGAATTAAAGAAGGTACAGGAGCAAGCAGAAAGCGAGTCCAATCTTTCTTCTAATAGCAGTTCTCAAATGTCGGCGCAAGAATGGTGGGATTCGAGACTGGCTTCGACAGAGGCAGCTGATAAACAATTAGCGGCAGAAGCTTCCTCAGGGGATTCTGTGGAGAGGCAGATGAGTATTGCACAGGGCAGATATGAACTGTGGGATAATTTGCTAAATGAGCTGTGGGCTGAACTGGAGGCAGTGCTTCCGGGAGCAGAATTAGGAAATCTTACAGATGAGCAGGTTAGCTGGATCCAACAGAAAGAGGCGATGATTGCTAATTACTGGCAGGGAACGACAATTGATCACTCTAGTTTTCCAAATGGACCGGCAGCAGATATGACAAAAGAAAGAGTATATTATTTAAGAGGGAAGCTTCCTTATTAAAAAGTAAGGATAAGAAGAATGGAGGGATGAGAATGTATTGTAAATATTGTGGTCGCAAGATCCAGGAAGGAGAAATATGCAACTGTCGTAGCCAGAACGATTCTGTGAGAGAAAGTGGCAGTCAGAAAAATAAGCAAGAATCAGAGCAACCCAAAAAACAGAAAGAAAGGCCAAAGAAGGAAAAGCAATCGCAAAGCAAGAAAAATGGCAGCTGGAATAAAACGCCGTTAGTAATTGCAGCAGCCTTTTTAGCATTGGCAGCAGTCAGCTTCATCAGCCTTCGATTTCTATTGGCAGACACACTTTCCGGTGGAGCTCTGGAAGAGATTTATCCGTATCTGATCTACATTTTGCCATCGGCATTCGCAGTGATTGCAGCAGTAGCAGCGGTCTTTGGGATGTCCGGGAGAGGAAAATGGATTGCAACAGCAATGACTGTTGTAAGTGTGCTGGGAATTGCCGGGATCATGGGATCTATGATTTTAGCTCCATATGAGAGTAGCTCAGGAAGCGTTTCAGACTATGAGAAAGACGATGAGAACGATTCCGTCAGGGTAGAAAAAGGCGAGAAAAAAGATGAAGTCAGCGGACAGTTAGAAGAAATCAGAGAAGATTTTGAAGATGGAAAGTTAGACTATGTGGAAGCAAAAAAGGAATTAGAAGAGATTGATGTGGATGATCTGGAGCAAACACAGGAAAAGAAGTATGACAGTCTTGTGGAAGATCTCGGAAAAGGATTAGAGAAAGAGATCTCAGAATATACAAAGATTTCTAATTATAAATATGCGATAAAGCACTTGACTTCCATTAGTGAGGAGCTGGATGAGGAAGATGAGGTTGTCAATAAATTACTCAAACAGTGTGATGTAGACTATATGAAATATCTGGAAGAGGAGAGCAGTCGTCTTATTGCGGAAGGGACACCTAAAGATGCAGTACAGATTCTTGAGGATGCAAAAGAACTGGTAAGAGATCAGGAGAAGTTAGAGAAACTGATCGCAACAGCCGAAAAAGCGGAAACTGATAAAAAGAATGCAGTTGCCAAAAAAGACAGTGAGTACATTATTCCGGATAGCAACAGCCGTTATCTGACAGAGAGTGATATCAGTGGATTGTCTCTGCAGCAGCTCAATTACGCGAAAAATGAAATTTATGCGAGAAGAGGACGAAAGTTTGACTCAGTAGAATTACAAGAATATTTTGGAAGTAAATCGTGGTATAGGGGAACGATTGAACCGTCGCAGTTTACTAATGATATGTTAAATGACTATGAGATAAAAAATGCAGATTTACTAAGTGCCAGAGAATTTGCAATTGACAGTGGAGGTTATAAGTTACGATGAGATGTACAAAATGTGGATGTGAATTACCGGAAAATTCAAAATTTTGTTTTGCATGTGGAGCAAAGTTAGAGGAAAATTGTGTGGAAGCACAAAAGAAAGAGCTGGCAGAAAATTTGGAACAGGAAGACTGTCAGGCAAATGAAGGAGATGAGGAGGAGACAGTTCTCCTTGGTGCAGAAATAAGAGGTTCTTATTCAGAGCCGGAAGAAGAGGAACACAAGTATTGTCCATATTGTGGATGTGAAAATGACGCGGATGCCGTTTTCTGTTGCGGATGTGGAAAGAATATGGAAATGGATGAATCCGGCGTTGGGGAAAATGCAGGAGGTTCTCATTCATTGGGGCGCAACTCGGGCGGAAAGATTTCATCCGGAAAAATCATTGGTGTGGCAGCGGCAGCTGTCGTTGTCATCGGAGGGGTTGCTCTCCTTGTGAATGCATTTGGAGATGATGCACATACAAAGATTGCGTATTTAAAAGACGGAAAGGTAATGCAGACAGACTTGGAAAAATACAAAAAAGATCCGATGGAATACAGTGGATCTTATGGTGATGAAGATGAGATTTATGGTATGCGTGTTACCTATTCCAAAGATGGAAAATATATCTGCTATCCGACAGATGTAAAAGCGGAAGATGGAATGACAGAATTTGATCTGAACTTCCAGAAAGTCGGAAAAGAAGGCGGAGCAATAGAGATTGATGATTCCGTTACAAAATATAAACTGCTTGATAATAATAAGATTGTTTATCTAAAGGCAAGAAACGATACATTATATATTAGTGATCGGAAAGGAAAGAAAGAAAAAATTGCATCCGATGTCGCTAGATTTAAACTGGATAAAGAGCAAAAAAATATTGTGTGGATCGAACAGAACAACGGCAAGAGCGCATTGTATCAGCAGGATATCAATTTAAAGAAAGAGAAAAAGAAACTTTCTAAGAGCGCAGAAAATTGCATTATCGGGGATGATTTGAAACAGATTGTTGTACAGGAAGATGATAAACTTTATCTGATCGAAAATTTTGGAGAAAGAGAGAAAATCGCATCGGATGTAGGTTGGGTTGTTTCTAATAATGAAAAAGACAAAGCGTTGTATTATGTAAAGATGGATGAGCAAAAGATTAATGCGATGGATATTGTAGAAGATGACACCAACGGCGATGAGGATATGGAGTGGTTCTTGGAAGAATTGGAAGAGCATTCTATCGAGGTAGCTGAGAACTCCTTGTACTGCTATAAAGATGGAAAAGAAGTGGAGATCGCAAAGAAACTCAGCAGTGACATTTATGCACAGGATAATTCTGACACAGTGTTATTCACAAGATTTAAGATGGAAGAGCTGCCGAAAGTTAGAGCATCAAAATTAGATGAAATTTATGACGTAGACCAGAAGTACTATGAGGCACTTCAGGAGTCGGCAGAGACTTGCATTTACAATGGAAAAGAGATTGTGACTTTGGATGCAGACTTGAAGGAGAGAATGGGAGAGCAGAGATTCCTTGTCGATGATGAAAAGAATATTGGGTATACAATGAAAGTAGAAAGAAATAAGGATGGCGAAATAAAAGAAAGCCAGCTTCTTTCCTTCAAGACAGGTAAGAAAGCAGATGGAAAATGCAGTGTCGTTGCAGAAGATGTAGATGTCATGATGGGTGCAAAAGATGGAGATATTTATTATCTGACGGATATGGATGAAGGAATGGGGGATCTGTATTGTAATGAAGAGCTGATTGACAGTGATGTTATGATAGGTACCTTAGAATTTACGAAAGAACAGAAATATCCAATCTATAAGACAGACTACAATACTTCCAAGAATCTGTTTACATTAAAGATGTTTGACGGAAAAAATGCAAAAGTGATCGCAGATGATGCTTTTGATTATAAAGTCGTAGATGAGAAAAAAATAGCGGTCCTTGTAGATTATGATGACGATGACTCTACGGGAACATTGAAGTTGTACAGAGGAAAGGATAAACTAATCGAGCTGGATGACGATGTCATCTGCCTGTTTGGAGGAATGTACAATTAGCAGCAGGAATAGAAGGAGAGAGAACAATGGCTTTTTTTGATGAATTAGGAAAGAAAATTTCAGTCACAGGTCAAAATGTCATGCAGAAAGCAAAAGGAATGGCTGATATCACAAGTTTGAAATCACAGATCAATGAAGAGCAGAAAAAAATTGATAAATATTGTCAGAACCTTGGTCATATGTATTATGAGTTAAAGCAGAATGATCCAGAGCCACAGCTGGCTGAGCTGGTACGGATGGTTCAGGCAAGTTATCAAAGAATTGAAGCAATCCGTTCGGAGATTGAGGCGATTGAGAGCATTAAGACTTGCCCAAGGTGTGGCGCAGTGCTGGAACCGGGAATGGCGTTTTGTGTAGGATGCGGAGCAAAAGTAGAGGATATGAAGGAAGGAATGCAGGCTTCGCAGCAGCAAGTGAGGTTCTGCATAAAGTGTGGAAAACAGATTCCGCAAGGGGCAGTTTTCTGCACAAAGTGCGGAACAAAACAAGAATAAAGAAAATCTGTCCGCAGTCGTGAGTGAGAGACGGATAGGCAAAAAGGCAGAGGTGTGAGACATCTCTGTCTTTTATCACAGTGTGCCAGAGCTACTGGAAAGAAGGGGGAAAATTGTGAAAACAAGTCAGAAAATCATAGTAGTTTCCTGCACTTGTCTGCTGGTCATTGTATCAGTCGGATGCGCAGCAGCGGCGCGAAAATTGTATACAGCGAAAGCAGAGAGGCGGGCAGCAAAAGAAGCAGCGCAGAATATCGAGAAGGAAATTCAGGAACTGGAAAAAGAAGTGGAAGAACTAGAAAAAGAACAGGCACAAAGAGAGGCAGAGGGAAAAAAAGAAGTGATCACTGAGGAACAGCCACAGGCGAAGGGAAAGAAAATTGCAATCGATCCGGGTCATCAAGGTCCGAATGTAGATATGAGCGACTTGGAGCCGATGGGACCAGGATCGCAGGAAATGAAAGCGAAGGCATCTTCTGGTACGCAGGGGCGTTATACAAATGTTCCGGAGTATGAACTGACATTAAATATTTCCAAGCAGCTTCGTCTGGAACTGGAACAGAGAGGATATGAAGTAGTGCTCACAAGAGAAGATCATGATACGGCAATCAGTAACAGTGAGAGAGCGCTTATGGCAGCGGAGGAAGGATCCGATATTTATGTGAGGATCCATGCAAATGGAAGTGAGGATCCCTTGGCAAAGGGAGCAATGACGATGGTACCTTCCGCAGAAAATCCCTATGTTGGAGCACTTCATCCGAAAAGCTATGCGCTCGGGGAATCTGTAATCAATGCTTACTGTCAGGAGTGTGGTATGGAAAATGACGGAGTGCAGCTCTATGATAACATGACTGGGATCAACTGGAGTCAGATTCCGGTTATCATTCTGGAGATGGGATACATGACCAATGAGCAGGATGATGTAAATATGCAGGATCCGGAGTATGAAAAGAAAATGGTCAAGGGTATTGCAAATGGAATTGACCAGTATTTTGCGGCTGGAAATTAGAGCTATGGCAAGAGGTGCAGTATGAAAAAGAGAGAAAGAGGAAAAGGGAAAAAAGCAGGATGGATTTACAGTGCAGTCTGTGTGGGAATGCTTCTGGCTGTTGGAACTGGATGGCTGTTTTTGGAAAGTCGGTGCAAGGAAATTGAGAAACAGACACAGGAAATCGATGCAGGGGCTGTATTACAAAAAGAAGAGAGAAAGGAAGTCTTAAAAAGAAGACAGACTCTGTTGGAGGAAAAAGAAGAAGCAAAGACCCGACAGGAGAAACAGCAGATGGAAGAGGAAGTCCGCGCACCTTTGGAAATGGCCGCTATGGAAGAGCTGATCCAGAATAGGATTGCAGAAAGGACAGCGCTTGGAGAAAAGTGGAATGTGTATGTGAAGCAATTGTCAAGCGGTTCCTTTGCAGTAGTTGGAGCAGAGAAGCAAAAGGCGGCAAGTCTGATCAAATTGTACATTATGGGAGCTGTTTATGAACAGTATGACAATTTGGCAGCACAGTACGGAGCAGCAGAACTCGATCGGCTTCTCACGGCGATGATCACAGTCAGCGATAACGATGCAGCCAACGAATTGACAAGAATGCTCGGCGGTGGTGAGGAAACTGCGGGAATGGAACAGGTGAATGTTTATTGTCAGGAAAAAGGTTACAAAGATTCTTCTATGGGAAGAATGCTTCTGGCAGACAGTACGCTGGGAGAAAATTACACATCAGCAGAGGATTGTGGCAATTTTTTGTTTGATGTTTGCAAAGTGAGACATCCACACGCAGATCAGATGTTAAATTTATTAAAGCAGCAGCAGCGAATTGGAAAAATTCCAGCGGGTATTCCAGAAGGGGTAGAAACAGGAAATAAGACAGGAGAACTTGCCGATGTAGAGAACGATGCAGCAATCGTATGGGCTGGTGAGACCCCATATATTTTATGTGTGATGGCAGATCAGCTTACAGACACACAGGCAGCCCGAGAGAAAATTGTGGCATTATCATCTGAAATTTACAGTCAGATAAAGGAAGGAGAATAGGTATGTACTGTAGCAAATGTGGAGCAGAAAATGCAGATCATGCAAAATTTTGCGGAAAGTGCGGGGCAGAATTGGTTCAGATTCCGCAGGAATCGACGCAGGAAGAAAAATCTGCAGAGAAAAAGGTGGAAGAAAATCTGCAGAAAGACTTTGAGGCAGAGGAGACAGAGAATTTTCAGGAGATAGAACAAGAGAGAAAACAGGAGGCAGAACAGCAGGAGACGAAGAGGCGCAAAAATTTTCGGATTGCTGCGGCAGTGGGAATCAGTACAGTTCTGATCGCTGGAGTGACGACAGGTGTCTATTTCGGGATGAAAGATAAGCAGGAAAAGACATTTCAGACGAAGATAGCGATGGCAGACAAATATCTGGAAGATATGGAGTATGAAAAAGCGGAGGAACTCTATCTGGAGTCAATCAAGATCGATCCGAAGGAACGAAAATCTTACGATAAATTAGCAGAAATCTATACCGCACAGGGAAAAGAAAAAAAGGCAGAGGCAATCTTGAAGAAGGCAAAAGAGAATGGTGCTGTGGCAAAAGGGCAGGAAGTACCGAAAAAAGAAGCACAGAGTAATGAGAAACCGGCAGCAGAACCGGTACCAGATGAGAAACCTTCCCCAAATTCAAGCAGTCAGGAAGAGAATAAAGAGGAGGAAGAAAATAAAGGAGAGCATACGCAAGATCAGGATAAAATAGACGACACAAAAGCAGTCAGTCTGGAAACGTATGTGGACAAGGTTCTCGTACCGAAATATGGAAAATGTACTGCGGGTACTTATGAATCAAAATATGTGAAGAAAGATGGAGAGAAAAAGATAGTACAGCCTGAGCGGCTGGAGAAGCAAAAGGGGGTACTCGCATCCAAACTGAAAGATTTTGATGGCGATGGAGAAAAAGAGCTGCTTGTTCTGATGCTGAAGACCGGTGAGGAAGATAAGGCAAAAAAGGATGAAAAACACAACCATGTTTATCTTCAGATGTATGAGAAGAAAGAGAAAAGTATCAAGCTTGCAGCAGAATATCTTGCACTTCGAAATGTGATGGGAAATGCAGAGACAGAGCGTCAAGGTATTTTCTTAAAGGAGTCAGGTGGAAAGATCTATATCTGTGGAAGTACAGCAAATCAGTATTCTCTGACAGCACGTTCGCATGAGTATGGAATGTTTGCAGTGAACTATGATGGGACTTTCCGGGAATATGCATCGACCAAAGGACTTCTGACCGGGGAGGAGCATGAGAAAGAGATTACAGATATTTCTGCAAAACTGGAAAAAATCGGATTGAATGCCACTGCAAAACGGATGAGAGGGTATTCGGAATTATGGTTTGAATTCGATGAGAGCGGGGTGGAAATCTTAGCAGAGCTTACGACGACAGAGCAGAATGGAACAGAAGAACTAAGCGAGTTTTATGAAACATATGATTCATCTGTATTAAAGCCGGTACAGCGTAAGGTAACATTAAAATTTGACAAAAAAGAAATTGAGGCGGCAGCAAAAAGAACAGAAGAACGTCTTAAGAAAGAACAAAAAAAAGATGAAGCTTATCAGAAAATTTTAGATGAATATCAAGAAGCACTTCTCATGGGAGCATCAGAGGTGCAGAAAGATCCAGAGGGATATCCAAATATCAACCCATTATTAGTATTTTTAACTGAGACAGATAAGGGGAAAACAGAAATTATTTATACGATGTATGATATCGATGAGAGTGGAGAAAAGGAATTGCTGGTCGGAAGCAGGAGCAATGGTGGTGATGAGCGGGTAGTAGGAGTGTACTGCTTTGATGGAGTAGATGCCAAAAATATGTTTGAAGATCAGACATTGGCGGAGCGGTCTCTGCTTCAGATTTATGAGAATGGGACAATGTATATCTATGGTTCTGGCGGAGCCTCTTATGGAAATGCGAGTTTTTATCGGATGGATGGAGAACATACAGTGATTCAGACAGAACAATATACCTTTGATATGGAGGGACATCCAGAACAGCCATATTATAACGACAAGGAAGCTTTGTCAAAGGAAGCATTCCAGAAAAAACTGGACAGTATGGGAAAGACGGTATCAGGGCTGAAGTGGAAGACGCTTTCAGAGCGGATTACCGGTGAAGCAGATCCAGAAGCAGCAAAGAAGAAAGAAGCAGAAACGGAGAATGCCGGACAGAGTCAGGAAGGGATAAAGACATCAGAAAATCCGATACAACAGGAAGAAGAACAGACACCAGTGTATTCTGATTCAGAAATTCAGAAAAAGTTAGAAGAATATTATGCGAAGGGAACAGAGGATGCGAAAGGAGAAGAGATGACGGTGCTTGAACAGGAAAGTACGAAGAGTGAGTACCTTGTGAAAGTTACAACAAAAGTACCGGGAAATGAGACCGTTGAACAAGTGCTATATGAAGTAACTGTCAATAAAATAACCGGAGAGACCGTACAGAAACGAGTATTGACAGACGGAAAGACAGTGACATTTCTTCTCTGGGAAAATTAAGTGTGAGATTGTTTCTGATTCGTTTGCGGAAAGAAACAATGAATGATAAAGAAAGAAGGAAATAGGATGACATACGAGGAAATAGTAACAAATGCAAAACAAGATATTGGGAAATATTGTAAAGCGTGCATGGTGTGCAATGGAAGGGCATGCCGGAATCAAATGCCGGGACCGGGAGCGAAAGGGATGGGGGATACAGCCATCCGCAATTTTGATAAATGGCAGGAAATCCGTGTGCAGATGGATACCATTTCTGAGCATGAAGAAGTGGATACAAGCTTTGTACTGTGGGGACAGAGATTCCGTTATCCGTTTTTTGCAGGTCCGGTTGGGGCAGTGAATCTTCATTATGGAGAAAAATACAATGATCAGTCCTACAATGATGTGATGGTGGCTGCATGTGCAGAGGCGGGGATTGCCGCAATGACCGGAGACGGGGTAAATCCGGATGTAATGAAGTATGCGACCGATGCAATCAGACGAGTGGAAGGAAAAGGGATTCCGACGATCAAGCCGTGGAATATAGAGATCATTCGTGAAAAGATGAAGCAGGCAGAAGGTTCTGGTGCATTTGCGGTTGCTATGGATATTGATGCGGCAGGACTTCCATTCTTAAAAAATATGACACCGCCGGCAGGCAGAAAATCTGTGGAAGAATTACGCCAGGTGGCAGAGATGGCAAAAGTTCCATTTATCGCAAAAGGAATTATGACCGCAAGGGGCGCCATCAAAGCGGTGGAGGCAGGTGTCGATGCGATTGTTGTATCCAATCATGGAGGGCGTGTGCTCGACCAGTGCCCGGCCACTGCGGAGGTACTTCCTGCTATCGTGGAGGCAGTGCAGGGAAAAGTGAAAATATTTGTAGATGGTGGGATCCGTTCTGGTGTAGATGTCTTTAAGGCACTGGCACTCGGTGCAGATGGAGTGCTGATCTGCCGCCCATTTGTAACAGCAGTCTATGGCGGCGGAATGGAAGGTGTGAAGACTTACATTGAAAAAATCGGGGCGGAACTTGCAGATACGATGGCAATGTGTGGGGCCAATTCTTTAAAAGAAATTACAAAAGAAATGATCTATCTGCCAAGATAAAAGTTGTGAAAAATACACAAAAAAATCGAAGAAAATTAGTTAAAAACATAACTTGACGACAACTAGTAAGATGATATACAATCTATACAGATTCATGTATTAGGAAGCAAAAGTTGCAAAATAAGAACTTTGATAGCGTGTTACTGGTGATGCAGGCATAAACTATCCGGTTTTATTCAATATTAGTGAGTAGAACAGGTAGTTTATGCCTTTTTATATATCTCGATGAAGGAGATGGACTCATATCCTGACGAAAGAAAAGGAGAGCGGATGGTGTACTGCATTTTAAGGATTTTAAATAATAATGCACTTCTTGCAGAAGAAAAGGGCGATGGCAGTGAAAGAATTTTATTAGGAAAAGGGATTGGATTTGGCAAGAGAGCGGGAGATGAGGTGACGATCGATGAGGGAGTTCAAGTGTACACACCGGTCGTGAGAGAAGAACAGCACTCAGCAATCCATGCAGTCAATGCGATTGATCCGGTTTACATTGAGACAGCGGGCAAGATCATTGAGGCGGCAGAGAAAGTATTTGACTCGATCAATGGAGATATTTTACTTCCGTTGGCAGATCACCTTGCATTTGCCGCGAGGAGGGAGAGAGAGAATATCTTTCTTTCGAATCCGTTTATACCGGATATTAAGATTTTATTTGGAAAAGAGTATGCGGTAGCCTTAGAGAGCAGATCTATCATCGAGGAGATGACAGGATATCGGATTTCAGATGATGAGGCGGGATTTATCGCACTTCATATTCATTCCGGACTTTCTGATGAAGCGGTGTCAGAGACATTAAAGGCAACACAGCTTATTGATGAGAGTATGCAGATCATAGAAGAACATTTGGAAAAAGAAATGCAGAAAGAAGCTTTGAATTACATCCGGCTGATGAGTCATCTGTATTATATGGTTGTCCGGACAAAGACCGGTGAAGCGGTCAACATTGATCTCAATGAGTTTGTGCAGGAAAAATATCCGGAGGCAATGAAAATTGCCGCTTTAATCTGTGATAACATGGCAGAAAAACTGGAAAGGCAGATCATGCAGGAAGAGGTTGGATTTCTTGCCATTCATATCCAGAGGATGATCGCAGCCTGAGGAATCGCTTGTCTGTGAAAAAAGAAGATGATAGAATATTTATGAATTACTCTATTTTTATAGAAAGAAATTTGTCAAGACGAAGGGAGATAGTAAAATGAAAAAGTTTGAGTACACAATCAAAGATGAGATGGGAATCCATGCAAGACCAGCGGGAATGCTTGCAAAAGAAGGAAAGAAGTATGAGAGTAAGATTACAATTACAAAAGAAGGAAGAACGGTGGAAGCGTCTAAGTTGATGGCGTTGATGTCTCTTGCAGTAAAATGTGGACAGACTGTAGAAGTACAGATTGAAGGAAGCGATGAAGAAGCTGCATATGAAGGCATGAAGTCATTTTTTGAAGCGAATTTGTAGGAAGTGTAAGGAGAAGTAGTATGGAATGTTTGAAAGGAAAATCAGTCTATAAAGGAGTTGCATTTGGAAAAATATCTGTGCTGAAAAAAGATGACTATGTGGTAAAGCGTGTAAAGATTGAAGATACACAGGCAGAGCTTCAGAGAGTGGAAGAAGCAGTAGAGGCTTCTAAACAACAGCTTCAAAAATTATATGAAAAGGCATTAAAGGAAGTTGGAGAAGCCAGCGCTGCGATTTTTGAAGTCCATCAGATGATGCTGGAGGATGAAGATTACAAAGAATCCATTGAAAATATTATCAGTACACAGCAGGTCAATGCAGAATACGCGGTAGCTTCTACAGGAGATAATTTTTCCCAGATGTTTGCAAGCATGGATGATGATTATATGAGAGCAAGAGCTGCAGATATTAAGGACATTTCGAATCGTTTGGTAAAAAATCTGTCTGGACAGTCGGCAGATGTAATGGATCTGGATGAGCCGGTCATTGTTGTGGCAGATGATCTTTCTCCGAGTGAGACGGTTCAGATGGATAAGGAGAAAATACTGGCATTCGTGACTGTACATGGTTCCGCGAATTCCCATACGGCAATTTTAGCCCGTATGATGAATATTCCGGCTTTGATCGGAGTAGATATGGATTTAGAAGCGCTGCATACCGGAACAGAGGCGGCGGTGGATGGATTTCATGGAGAGTTCTTTGTGGATCCGTCAGAGGAAGTTAAAGAGAGGATTCAGAGAAAAATTGAGGAGGAGAAGGAAAAACAGGAGCTTCTTCAGCAGTTAAGAGGAAAAGAAAATGTCACAAAAGGCGGAAGACATATCAATCTGTATGCAAACATTGGCAGTGTAGCAGATATGGGATATGTATTGGAAAACGATGCAGGAGGTATCGGGCTGTTTCGAAGTGAATTCTTGTATATCGGAAGGAATGAGCTTCCAGATGAAGAAGAACAATTTCAGGCATATAAACAAGCCGTGCAAAATATGGCAGGCAAAAAGGTGATCATCCGAACGCTGGATATCGGTGCCGATAAGCAGGCGGATTATCTGAACATTGAAAAAGAAGAAAATCCGGCGCTTGGATACCGGGCAATTCGGATCTGCCTTGCACAGCCGGAAATCTTTAAGACACAGTTGCGGGCACTGTTCCGTGCGTCTGCTTATGGGAATCTGTCGATCATGTATCCGATGATCACCTCCACAGAGGAAGTAGCACAGATACAGGCAATTGTGCAGGAAGTCAAAGAAGAGTTGAAAACAGATGGAATCCCATATAACGATGTTGAGGAAGGAATCATGATTGAGACTCCGGCAGCAGTTATGATCAGTGATGAGCTGGCGAAGATGGTAGATTTCTTCAGCATTGGGACAAATGACCTGACACAATACACATTGGCAATTGACAGGCAGAATGAGAAACTTGACCGTTTCTACAATCCACACCATAAAGCAATTTTGAAAATGATTCAAATGGTTGTGGACAGCGCACATCAGGAAGGAAAATGGGCTGGTATCTGTGGAGAGTTAGGAGCAGATCCGGAATTGACAGAGACTTTTGTATGCATGGGTGTAGATGAGCTTTCTGTAGCTCCGTCTATGATCTTGAAATTAAGAAAGATCATTCGTGAGATGGAATAGGAGAAAGGCACAGATGGAGTATGTTCGCAGGCATAAAAAGATTGTTCTGATCGGTCTTATCCTACTGGCAGTATTTACAGTTATTTTTGGTTTCCAGAGAAAAAGCGTGATGGAACAATCTGTAGAAGATGAACTGAAAGATGAGCCGAGAGAAGAAACTGTAAAAAGTGCAGAATTTTATTTGGATCAGTTGACAAAAAAGGAGATGGAAGTATATCTGTTCCTGAAAGATCAGATTGAGCAATTTCAGGGAGGGATACTGACTCTTCCGAAAGCTGTGAACGGAAAAGAATATGAGCGGATCACGGTGACATTGGAATATGAAGGATATAATTATTTCTATGGATTCGTAGATATTCCGATGAATGAAGATAATGTGTATCTTCTCAATGATGAGAAAGATTTTTCCAAGATCACAGAGGATGAGATCACAAAGGTCGTGCTGTTTTTATCCTGTGCCAGTGGGATTGAGACACCAGGGGAGATTGCAGATGACGGAACACTGAAAAATGCAGAGGAGATCCAGAAAGGCCTGTCGGTCAACGACGAAGAAAAGATAGTAAAGATTAAAGAAAAACAGGAAGAGACAGAGCGTGTACTGTCTGAGATCATAGATGGAATCCCTGAAAACATCGGTCAGAAGAGTACCGTTGACTATTTCCTAAAATGGCTCGATCAAGAAATGAAAGTTCCGGATGACACTGTCACGACGGCAAGTGAACTTTCACATATGGGAGAGATGCTGGAGCAAGTGTATCTGCAAAATCATCTTGTGGCAGTTACCGAGAAAAAAGCAAGTGTACTTGGGTATGCAAAGATTTTTTCGGAACTTTGCAGAAGAGCCGGCATGGATTCGCATGTTGTCATGGGACACTGGAATGGGAAATGGAGTCAGGATGAACAGTATGTTCTGTGCGCAGTGAAAATTGGAGATCAGACGGTTTACGTAGATGCCAGTGGAGCAAAAAGCAGTTCGCTGGCAGGACATCGATATTTATCAGAGAAGGAAGCAAAGAACCGTCTTGCCTTTGCAGACTGTTTTCAATATGACTAGGAGGAACAAGATGTTTAATTTTTTTAAGAAGAAACAAAACAATACATATATGCTCGGTGCGGTGGCAAAAGGAAAAGTCGTAGAGTTAAAAGAAGTAAACGACCCGACATTCAATTCAGGAATGCTAGGTCAGGGAGTTGCAATCGTGCCGTCTGAGGGCAAAATCTATGCACCGGCAGATGGAGAGATCGCGATGGTATTTGAGACACTTCATGCAGTCAGCATGACAGCAGATAATGGGGTGGAGATTTTAGTGCATGTCGGTCTGGATACGGTGGAGTTGAAGGGAGAAGGATTTGAGGCTCATGTTCAGGCAGGGGACAAAGTAAAAAAAGGTGATTTGATGTTAAGTGTCGATCTGGATGCGGTTCAGGCAGCCGGATATGATATTGTGACACCGATCCTCGTATGTAATACAGATGAGTACGCAGCAGTGGAAGGTCTTGCAGGGAAAGACGTTGTTCCAGGCGAAGATGTTGTGAAGATTCAGCTGAAAAATTAGCAAATTACTAAGGATTTTATTGCCGGGACTCCGGTGTAAAATAAATAATGAAAGAAAAAGAGGACTTTCATTGTGAATCAAAAGGGATTAAGAGTAAGGAGGAAAAAATTATGATGAGATATCTTCAAAGATTAGGGAAATCTCTGATGCTTCCGGTTGCATGTCTTCCGGTTGCGGCTATCCTGCAGGGAATCGGTTACTGGATCGACCCGACTGGATGGGGGGCAAACAATGTAATTGCAGCATTTTTATTAAAGGGCGGCGGATGTCTGATCGACCAGATGCCAATCTTGTTTGCAATTGGTGTAGCTGTTGGTATGTCTGACGATAACGATGGTACCGCAGGTCTTGCCGGACTCGTTTCATGGATCATGACAACGACATTACTTTCCACAGATGTTGTGGCAATGCTCACAAACACAGCAGTGGAAAAAGTAGACCCGGCATTTGGAAAAGTTCAGACACAGTTCATCGGTATTCTCTGTGGTCTGATCGCAGCTGCCTGCTACAACAAATTTAAAAATACAAAATTGCCAGATGCATTTTCATTCTTCAGTGGAAAGAGATGTGTTGCGATCGTTACCGCAGGGGCATCTTTAGTTTCCAGCTTAGTGCTGTTCTTTGTATGGCCAATCATTTACAATGTACTGGTAGCTGTTGGTAAATTTATCATGGATTTAGGTCCGATCGGAGCAGGTCTTTACGGTTTCTTCAACCGACTGCTGATTCCATTCGGTCTGCACCACGCACTGAATTCTGTATTCTGGTTTGACGTTGCGGGAATTAACGATATCGCAAAATTCTGGGGAAATGCAGAAGGCGGTGTAATGGGAACAACTGGTATGTACATGGCAGGATTCTTCCCTGTAATGATGTTCGGTCTTCCGGCAGCAGCTTTAGCAATGTATCACACAGCAAAAGATACAAAGAAGAAAGCGGCAGCAGGTCTCCTGATGTCAGTAGCAGTTGCTTCCTTCTTCAATGGTGTTACAGAACCTCTGGAATTCTCCTTCATGTTCCTTGCACCGGCGCTCTATGGTGTACACGCAGTATTGACAGGTATCTCTATGGCAGTTGTTGCAGCACTTCCGGTAAGAGCTGGTTTCAACTTCAGTGCAGGCTTGGTTGACTGGATCCTGAGCTTTAAAGCTCCATTTGCACAGAATCCACTGCTTCTGATCCCAATCGGGCTTGTAGTTGGTGCGGTTTACTATGTAGTATTCCGTTTCGTGATTGTGAAATTTAACATGAAGACACCGGGACGTGAAGATGACAATATTGATGAGACAAAAGTAGAACTGGCAAACAATGACTTCACAGGAATTGCAAAAATTGTTCTCGAAGGTGTCGGCGGACCGGCAAACGTAACTTCTATTGACAACTGTATTACAAGACTTCGTCTGGAGATCAAAGATTATACATTAATCGATGAGCATAAGATCAAATCTGCCGGTGTAGCAGGAGTGATCCGTCCAAGCAAAACAGCTGTACAGGTTATTATTGGAACAAAAGTTCAGTTTGTAGCTGATGAATTTAAAAAGCTTTGTAAATAAGCATGAGATAGTTTAATCCCTTTTAAAACAGAACCGCTGTCGGGTAGCTGGAAGCAGTTACAAGGCGGCGGTTTTATGATATAGTGGAAACAGTATCATACAGATGAAATCAGGTTCAGGAGAGGAGAAAAAAATGGCAGGTATTTTAGAAGTGTGTGCAGACAGCATGGAGTCTGCTCTGGCAGCAGAAAGAGGAGGGGCAGATCGGATTGAATTGTGCGGAAATCTTGTGATTGGAGGAACAACACCGTCTCAGGCATTGTTTGAGAAGATCCGCAAAGAGACAAGCCTTAAAATCAGAGTGCTTTTAAGACCGAGATTCGGAGACTTCTGTTACAGTCAGAATGAGTATGAGATTTTGAAAGAAGAGGTAAAGTTGTTTCGGCGGCTGGGGGCAGACGGGATTGTGATCGGCTGCCTGAATCCGGATGGTTCCCTGAACATGGAGCAGATGCAGGGGTTGATCGCGGAGGCAGGAGATATGGATGTGGCTCTGCATCGCGCTTTTGACGTAAGCAGGGATGCCCTGGAAGCGCTGGAGCAGGCAATCTCATTAGGATGCCGGACAATTCTGACAAGCGGACAGAAAAACTCTGCGTGGGAAGGAAGAGGATTTCTTGCAAAGTTGCAGCAAGAGAGCAGAGGAAGGATAGAGATTTTGGCAGGAAGCGGGATCAAGCCGGAAATCATCGATCAGCTGCATGAGGAGACTGGAATTGCATCCTATCATATGTCGGGGAAAGTTGTTGTGGAAAGTAAAATGACTTTCCGGAGAGAAGGCGTCAATATGGGACTTCCAGGATTCAGCGAATATGAAATCTGGCAGAGCAGTGTCGAGAAAATCAAAGAGGCAAGAAAGATTGTAGATCAGTTTTAAAAGGATGTGAGGTATGCCCTTTCGTGTAGACAGAAAAAATATCTGTCTGCATGGGAGGGCTTTTGAGTTTTTTGTTAAGGGGGAGAAAATACTTTTGCCTTTAAATTGACAAAAAGAAGTAGAAAGAGGTATACTAAAAGTAGATTTGAAACGGGTTTCATAATGAAAATTTTGTCACATTTTTAGGAGACAATGGAGCAGTGAACAGAAAGGAGGGAAAGTGGATGGCAAGTATCAGAGAAGTAGCAAAGCGCGCGGGGGTGTCTCCCGCCACGGTTTCCCGCGTGATTAACGGAACTGCGAGAGTAGATGAGGAGAAGCGGGAACGGGTGGAAAAAGCGATTGAAGAAACCGGTTTCAGACCAAACGAACTTGCAAGGGCGCTATACCGGAAATCATCAAAGATAATCGGAGTCATCGTGCCGGATATTGAGAATCCATTTTTCAGTGAACTTGCAAAGGCGATTGAGAAGGAAGCGTATGAACAGGAATATCGTATCCTTCTCTGTAACTCGGATGATCAGAAAGAGAAGGAACTTGCAAACCTGCAAATGCTTGCACAACTTCAGGCGGATGGTGTGATCTTAATGACAAATACCGGAGAAAAAAGCCAGAGTTATGAGGCAGTTTCCATGCCAATCGTTTTTGTGGACAGACGTTTGGATGAGATGGGACAGACCAGTGTTATCGAGGCAGATCATTATGCAGGGGGAAAACTGGCGGCGGAGCATCTGATTGCATGTGGATGCAGAAAGATTACATGTATTCGAGGGCCCCAAGAATTGTCCAGCGGCAAGAAGCGATACGAGGGATACCGGGAGGTATGTCGTCAGTATAGCATGAAGGAGCGTTTTGTGGACAGTACATACAAGTATGAGGATGGAGCCAAAGCCGCAGAAGAAGTACTCAGACGCTATCCGGACACAGACGGAATCATTGCCTGTAATGATATGACTGCGGTTTCGGTATATAAAGTACTGCAAAAAAGGGGATACCGGGTACCGGACGACATCCAGATTATTGGATTTGATGGTGTAAAATTTGGACGTTTTTTGACACCGGAGCTGACGACAGTCGCACAGCCGATCAAAGAGATGGGCAAATGTGCGGTGCAGATGATTTTAGGTACTGTGAAGGAACTTCCAAGGGATAGAGAGATGAAGTTTCCAATGATGCTGATCAAAGGAGAGACAACAAAGAATAAAATGTAGAACATGGAGGACAATGGGTATGAAGTTGGCAGTAGTGGGAAGTATAAACATGGATATGACAGTGACCGCTGAGCGGATTCCGTTGAAAGGGGAGACACTGCTTGGGGACAGCATTCACTATATTCCGGGCGGGAAAGGTGCGAACCAGGCGGTCGCGATGGCGAGACTTGGAGCAGAAGTAGAGATGTTCGGATGTGTGGGGGATGATAGCAATGGAGAAAAATTGCTTGAAAATCTTAGAAAAGAAGGGGTCGGGACCAGACATATCAAAGTTCTAAAAGAAGTTCCGACCGGAATTGCCTTGATTACGGTTGGGGAAAATGACAATACGATCATCGTTGTGCCGGGGGCTAATGGACAGGTAGACCAGATCTATGCAGACAGTATCAAGGAAGAATTAAAGGCGTTTGATATGGTTGTGCTGCAGCAGGAAATTCCTCTGGAAACAGTCCACGATTTAATTTGCTTCTGCGCGGAAAATGGAATCAAGGTGATTTTAAATCCGGCGCCGGCAGCGAAGGTGCCTCTTGATATCATTGAGAAAGTGACGTATCTGACACCGAATGAACATGAGGCGGTACTTATTTTCGGTGAGGAAGAGACGACCGAAGAACTTCTGAAAAAATATCCAGAGAAACTTGTGATCACGCAGGGATCTAGGGGAGTATCTGTGTGCAGAAAAAATGGAGAAGTACTGACCGTTCCGGCAAGACCAGCAATTGTGGCTGATACGACCGGGGCAGGCGATACATTAAATGGTGCTTTCTCAGTGCAGATTGCTAAAGGAGAGCCGATTGCAGAGGCGCTTCGTTATGCAAATACGGCGGCAAGTCTTTCGACTGAAAAATTTGGGGCACAGGGTGGAATGCCAACTGCAGAGGAAGTTGAGAGAGAATTAAAGCGGAACGAGGAAAAGATTGGATAAGTAAATAGCAATAGGATAAGGAAATGTAGTCTGCGGGCAAGAACTCACAGAAGATTTAAAAATTGATAAAAAAGATGGTGGGCACAGCCTTGACAAAATGGGACAAATGGAGTACGATAGGCAACATATAAGACATCAGCGATGAAAAGAATAAGTAATAACGGACATCACGTTCAGACAGAAAGCAGCCGGGTGATGAGAGGCGCATGGACCGTTTGTTATGAATACCTCTTGGAGCTTCACACCGAACAGATCAAGTAGGCTGTGACGGAGTAGATACACGTTATCGTATCTGAGTATTATGTTTTGTTCATCAGGAGAGGATGAGACACTGATACTTACTGAGACAGATGATGCGAGTCGTCTGTGAAAAAAGGTGGTACCGCAGGATTTACTCCTGCCCTTTCTGATGAAACAGAGAGGGCAGGAGTTTTTTTATTGCATAGGGATTTCTTCGGAATTTTCTGTAATAAAAATGCTTTGCATGAGAATGCGTAGTTCGCGGAAAGGGAATTAGCCGCTGGCGACATCGCTTGCGGAGAATGATACAGGAAAATAAGGATACTACCTGAAAGGGGGATACAAAATGGAACTTTGGGATCTATTTGATGAAAATCGCAGATTTTTATATAAACAGCATAACCGGCAGGAGCCACTTGCACCGGGGCATTATCATGTTGTTGTCGTTGTATGTGTAGTGAACAGCAAGGAAGAGATTCTGGTCACACTTCGACATCCGGCGAAGGAAACTTACGCAAATTGCTGGGAAAATACAGGAGGAAGCGTACTTGCAGGGGAGACAAGCCGTCAGGGAGCAGTCAGGGAGCTTAAGGAAGAAACCGGAATCGGTGTATCAGAAGAAGAACTGATGCTGCTTGGAAGTGTCAGGGGAATCAGTGCATTTTATGATTTCTATGTGGTGAGAAAAGATGTAGAACTTTCGGATATTGTCCTGCAGGAAAATGAGACAGCAGATGCTCGATGGGTAACTTTGGAGAAATTTATCCAAATGGGAGAGGATGGAACACTGGCAGAACCGGTCTATCGACGTTTCCGGCAGTTTGAAGAAGCATTTTGGAAATTGATTAAAAATGAAGGAGAGGAAAAGAAACATGAAAATTTATGATGAATTGAAAGCAAGAGGACTGATCGCACAGGTGACAGATGAGGAATTGATCAGCAATTTGATCAATGAAGGGAAGGCGACATTTTATATTGGATTTGACCCGACAGCAGACAGCCTTCATGTGGGACATTTCATGGCACTCTGTCTGATGAAACGTCTTCAGATGGCAGGGAACAAGCCAATCGCTCTGATTGGAGGAGGAACCGGATACATCGGGGACCCATCAGGAAGAACAGATATGCGTTCAATGATGACACCGGAGCAGATCCAGCATAACTGTGACTGTTTCAAAGAACAGATGAGCAAATTTATCGATTTCTCAGAAGGAAAAGCTATGATGGTCAACAACGCAGACTGGCTGTTAGATCTGAATTATATTGAATTGCTCCGTGAAGTGGGAGCTCACTTCAGCGTCAACCGTATGCTGACTGCAGAATGCTACAAACAGCGTATGGAAAAAGGACTTAGCTTCCTGGAATTCAACTACATGATCATGCAGGCATACGATTTCTACGCACTGTACCAGAAATACGGATGTAATTTACAGTTCGGAGGAGATGATCAGTGGAGCAACATGCTTGCAGGAACAGAATTGATCCGTCGAAAACTTGGAAAAGATGCAAGTGCGATGACAATCACACTGCTTTTAAACTCCGAGGGAAAGAAGATGGGAAAAACACAGTCCGGTGCAGTATGGCTTGATCCGAACAAGACTTCCCCATTTGAATTCTACCAGTACTGGAGAAATATCGCAGATGCCGATGTATTAAAATGCATCCGCATGCTTACATTCCTTCCGCTGGAAGAGATTGATGCAATGGACAAATGGGAAGGAAGCCAGTTAAATCAGGCAAAAGAGATTCTTGCATACGAGCTGACAAAACTTGTGCACGGTGAAGAAGAAGCAGTCAAAGCACAGGAAAGTTCCAGAGCACTCTTCAGTTCCGGAAATGCAGCAAATATGCCTACTGCTGAATTAGAGGAAAGTGATTTCACAGAAGGAATGATCGATATCCTGACACTTCTTGTAAAGAGCGGACTTGTTCCATCCAAATCCGAGGCAAGACGTGCAGTACAGCAGGGCGGTGTGTCTGTAAACGGAGAGAAAGTAGAAGATATTAAGACAGCATATGCTCCTGAGACATTTGATGGAGAAGACTTCGTGCTGAAGAGAGGAAAGAAAAACTTCCGTAAGATCGTGATGAAATAGAGAGAAGGTGGAAAAATGCTGCCGGATAGGAAGGAAGCAGAGAGTTTTTTGAGGGAATCTGAAGAAATTCATCCCGGGCCGTGGGCAGATCACTGCCGAACGGCCGCAGAGTGTGCGGAGAAAATCGCACGAAACTGCAGTGGACTTGATCCGGAAAAAGCATACATCATCGGATTACTCCATGATATCGGAAGAAGGATTGAAACCGGAACCCATTTTAAACATATCGTAGATGGATATGAGTGCATGATGGAGTACGGGTATGATGAGGTTGCCAGAGTCTGTATGACACATTCTTTTCAGATTAAAAATATTGAGAGTTATGTCGGGAAGATTGATGTTCCGGAAGAAAAGTCAGAGATGGTAAGAACATTTCTCAACCATATAGAGCTTGACGATTATGATCTGCTGATACAACTTTGTGATGCAATCGCACTCCCGGAAGGACCGGTTTCCATGGAAAAAAGACTTCGTGATATCGAAGAAAGATATGGCAGTTATCCCGAAGACAAACGACAGAGATGCTATGAACTAAAAGCATATTTTGAAGAAAAGATGGGAAGATCGCTTTATGATGTCATTGGGGTAGATGAAATAACGCTTCCATAAGTATAAGAAAATGAAATCAGAAATGCGGGAGATCTACATGGGAAAGGAGAAGAAACATGTCATTTAGAGAAGGCAAAATCGAAGAATTACAGTTCAATCCATTTACAAAGATTGGAAAAGAATGGCTTTTGATTACGGCCGGAGATGAGGAAAAGCACAATACGATGACTGCAAGCTGGGGTGGTGTTGGTGTTCTCTGGGGAAAAAATGTTGTCACAACTTACATTCGCCCGCAGCGCTACACAAAAGAGTTCGTGGATGCACAAGATGTGTTTACAATTACATTTTTTGGGGAAAACTGCCGAGAAGCGCTTGCACTTTGTGGAAAAGTGTCTGGACGTGACGGGGATAAAATCAAAGAAGCTGGACTGACACCATACTTTGTAGATGGAACAACTGCATTTGAAGAGGCAGAAATGATTTTGGTATGTCGGAAACTTTATGCAGATGAGATTAAACCAGAGAAATTTATTGCAACAGAAAACGATGCGAGATGGTATCCGGAGAAAGATTACCATACAATGTACATTGCAGAGATCACAAAAGTGCTTGTAAAAGAAGCATAGGAAGAGAAAAAGAGCTTGAATTCCTTCAAAAATAGAAGGAGATCAGGCTCTTTTTTATGCTTCGAATTATGGAAACTCTTCGATTAAGATACGCATTTTAAAATAATATTACAGAAACATTGGTTGAAAATATACTCGTAAAAAGTACTACATTTGAAAATACTGTACACTGTAAGGGGGAAGAGAAACCTGTCCGTTCATATTCACAGTTTCTCCGCTTAGTAGCTCTTCGGCTGTGCCGTTTAATTCGCCGGAATATGCAGTGTATTCGTTGTCACCTGCGTTGACTGCTACAAGAATCCGTTCGCTTTCAGAACAGCGCTCAAAGATCAGCTGATGATTTTGGATCACTACATTTCGGTAAGAACCATTGCAGAGTGCATCGTGGCTTTTCCGGACGGAGATTAGTTTTGATACAAAATCAGTAAGAGCATTTGGCAGTGGTTTTTCAAAACATGGGCGCAAAGCATAATCATTGTCAGGAGATTTCACGCCTTCTGCTCCCCATTCACTTCCGTAATAAAGGCAGGGAATTCCCGGCATGGAAAACAGCAGTCCATATACGAGCGGAAGATGTGATGGATTGTTCAGGATACTTGCAATCCTGGTCACATCGTGATTATCTGCAAAAGTCATCAGGTGTTTTCCACGGTAAATACACCATTGTTCAGGACCAAACTGACGATTCAGAGAGTGTGCAATCTCAAAAAGGTTCCTATCGTTGAAGCTGGAGTAGAGACCCTTATAACATTCATAGTTTGTGCAACTGTGAAGCAGTTCATCGTCGACGATCAAGTTGTAATCGCCGAAGAGTACTTCTCCGATCAAAGCAAAATCAGGTTTTAGCTCCGTACAGAAATTACGAAGACGGTGCATGAAATTGCGGTCAAGGCTGTATGCGACATCCAGGCGCAGACCATCGATATCAAATTCTGTGATCCATTTTTGGACACACGAAAGAAGGTAATCGACAACCGCAGGATTCTGGAGGTTCAGTTTGACCAGTTCAAAATGTCCTTCCCAGCCCTCGTACCAGAATCCATCATTGTAGCAGCTGTTGCCGTCAAAACTGATATGGAACCAGTCTTTGTAAGCGGAATCCCATTTGTATTTTCTGACATCTTCAAAAGCCCAGAAATTTCTTCCGACATGATTGAAGACACCGTCCAGCACAATCTTAATGCCATGTGCATGGAGTGACTGGCAGACTTCGGAAAAATCCGAATTTGCTCCGAGCCTACAGTCCAGTTTTGTGAAATCTTTTGTGTCGTAACCGTGCGTATCTGATTCGAAGACCGGATTAAAGAGGATCGCATCGATACCGAGTGACTGAAGATAATCTGTCCAGTCAAGGACTTTTCGGATTCGTGGTGTTACGATTCCATCATTGGAAAGTGGTGCACCGCAGAAACCGATTGGATAAATCTGATAAAATGTACTATGATATGCCCACATAAAAAATTCCTTCCGTTGCTGTTGATTTTGGAATCTGCCATTTAGGAGCAGATTCCAGTGTAAACACAGTATACCACAGAATGTGGGATTTTAAAATCGGGTGAAAGAAATTGCTTGTGACATTTCAGAGGAAACGTAGGTGATTTTAGGAAGAATATAAAAAAAATTGTGGATCAGGACTAGGAGTAATATAGCTGGGAGAGAGAAGAAAAATGTTGGAAAACAGTAGAAAAATACGATAAAACAGTTGACAGAAAGACGTATTCATAATATAATCATAAAGTATGACATGAGAAGAAACAGTTTACACCAAAGCCCCGGAGTGAGCTGATTTCATAATAAACAATATTGATTTAATGAGAGAATATATTAGGAGGTCGACCAATGAAAACTTACATGGCTAATCCAGATAAGATTGAAAGAAAATGGTATGTAGTTGACGCAACAGACAAGACATTAGGACGTTTAACATCAGAAATCGCAAAAGTATTAAGAGGAAAAAATAAACCAGTTTATACACCGCACATCGACACAGGAGATTACGTAATCGTTGTAAATGCAGAGAAGATCGCAGTTACAGGTAAAAAATTAGATCAGAAAATCTACTACAATCACTCTGATTATGTAGGTGGAATGAAAGAAACTACATTAAGAGAAATGATGGATAAGAAACCAGAGAAAGTAATCGAACTTGCTGTAAAAGGAATGCTTCCAAAAGGACCTTTAGGAAGATCAATGATCAAAAAGCTTCATGTATACGCTGGATCAGAGCATGATCATCAGGCTCAGAAACCAGAAGTATTAACATTTTAAGGAAAGGTTGAAAGGAGGAAATTACAGTGGCTAAAGCAAAATTCTACGGAACAGGAAGAAGAAAAAAATCAATCGCAAGAGTATATTTAGTACCGGGAACAGGTAACATTACAATCAATAAAAGAGACATCGACGAATATTTAGGATTAGAGACATTAAAAGTTGTTGTTCGTCAGCCATTAGTAGCAACAGAGACACTTGACAAATTCGACGTATTAGTAAACGTACGCGGTGGTGGATACACAGGACAGGCTGGAGCTATCCGTCACGGTATCGCAAGAGCTTTACTTCAGGCAGATCCAGATTACAGACCAGTTCTGAAAAAAGCAGGATACTTAACACGTGACCCACGTATGAAAGAACGTAAGAAATACGGTCTCAAAGCAGCTCGTAGAGCACCACAGTTCAGTAAACGTTAATCATACGTTTCAGAACGTACAATTTCAAAAAGATTTTACAAACCTCTCAGGGAATGCTCCTTGGGAGGTTTATATTTTTGAAAAATTATAGAATTATATTGATTTTTTAGGGAGAATTGCATATACTTATTATAGACAAAGAATTGTCTTAGGTGAGTTTCTACCATAAAGTGGAAACCTAAAAAAGCCGGTGAGTCTCCACCATAAAGAGAGAACTTAAAAAAGCGGTGAGTTTCCACCATAAAGAGAGAACCTGAAAAAGAGGCGAGTAGTCGTCTCTTTTTTTGACAGATGAGGAAAAATGAAATTTTATAATATCAAAGATGAATACATCAATTATTTGAAAAAATATGATGCAAAAGTTGCAGATAATAAAAAGGGAAAGCGGCCGTATGTAGGGGTAGTGCTTGAGATTGATGGGATAAAATATTATACTCCATTTACATCGCCAAAAGAAAAGCATCGCAAAATGAAGAATACAAAAGATTTTAGGAAAATTAATCAGGGAATATATGGTGCAATCAACTTTAATAATATGATACCGGTTGTGGAATCGGCATTACTTCTTATTGATATTGATGCAATGGAAGATTCAAAATATCAGCGTTTGCTTCAAAATCAATATAAGTGTATTAAAGCTGATCGGGAACAAATTCAGTTGACAGCAAAAAGATTAAGAGATACTCTTTTTAAGAAAGATGAAGAATTGAATGGCAATGACAAGAGAATAAAGGAAAGATGTTGTGATTTGCCATTGCTGGAGGAGGTTGTGAAACATTATGACAACCATTAGTAAAAAAGAAGTACATAAATTTTTAGATAAACACCCGGATATACCTTTCTCGGCAGCTAAATTTGAATATAGTTTATATCTTGAGCCTGAAGCAGTTGAATATGCCAATGCGGTTTCAGAAAAAATGCTTGGTGAATCTGAAGAGGATTTGCGTTCGAAAAGAATGATTGAACGAGCAGAAACAACGGAAGAAATGTTGAAATTGATGCGAAAGCCTTTATCGGGAGGGAACCGAAGTAGATTAAGAGGGAAATTACTGGAATACGAAACAGTGCTGATGCCATGTATAAAAGAAAAAACTATGAAAAACGGGCAGGATATCTTTATAGAAAATACTCTTTATTTTTTCTTGCACTGTGAAGAAAACTGTTGTAATTGGCTTATGAAAGAATACTCCAATATCCGGAATGAATATTTAAGATCTATGTTGTGCTTAGTAATTGGATTTCGAGGAGATGTAGAAATGATTCCTTTTTTGATGAAAGAAACAGAACGTCTGGAAAGAATGTATCCCCAAGAAACATATGCACAAGGTCCGATACTTGCTATTCAGGAACTTGCTGTCAGATTTCTTAATTGAAGTCTAGGAGGTGTACTGAAAAGTAATGAGAAGCCCTGCGTTTGTAACGTGTTTGCAACACCACATTCCAAGAATCCAGTAAAATCAAGCGTTCCCAGGTACCTAAACGTTAATTATACGTTTCAGAACGTACAATTTCAAAAAGATTTTATAACTCCTCAGGACTTTGGTTCTGGGGAGTTTTTTTAGCAAAATAATGAACTTGATTTGCGACACCAATATTGAAGTAGAAGTTTTTATGAACTATAATGGTTGACGAAGATTAACCATAGGAGGATGTATGGATAAGGATTTTAGCTTGGAGAAGAAAAATTTTATTGAAACTTATAATCTTGCTAGACCGATTATGACGATACTAGGAGATCAAGTCCGTCAAGAGATCCTATTAGCTTTAATAGAAAGTGGGGGGATGGGAGGAATTCGAGTTGGTGAAATACAGAAAAAAAGTCATGTTTCGCGTTCCGCGGTATCGCATCATCTTAAAGTACTCTTAGATGCGGGGATTATTAATATGAGACGTGAGGGAACAAAGAATTACTATTATATTGATTTTGATGATACGACAGTAAAGCCGGTGATATTATTTTGGCAACAAGTAGAGCCAATGTTGAAAAGATGTAGCAAAGAAAGCGAAAAGAGGTTATAAAAATGAGTGTATATTCTATTTATTTTAGTCCGACAAACAGTACAAAAGAGATTGCAAATTTGGTGGCGAATGAAGTTGGCAGTTATCAGGAAATTGATCTTAGCAAAAAAGAAGACATGGTCGATCAAGTATTTGATGCAGACGATGTTTGTGTGATTGGCGTCCCATCTTATGGAGGCCGGGTGCCAGGTATTGCACTAGAGAGAATGAATAAATTTAAAGGGAATCATGCAAAAGCTATATTGGTGGTATCATATGGAAATAGAGCATTTGAGGATACTCTGAAAGAATTAGCAGATAACTTAAGCAAAAGAGGTTTTTATTGTTTTGCTGCGATCGCTGCTATTGCAGAACATTCTATTATGCATCAATTTGCAACGGGACGTCCTGATGCCAATGATAAAAAAGAATTGAAAGGCTTTACGAAAAAAATTATAGACAAAATGAACACGGATACAGCAAACAGTGAATTACGATTGCCGGGAAATTATCCCTATAGAGAATACAATGGTGTTCCATTAAAACCAAAGGCAGGAAGAAGCTGCACGGGATGTGGTGTTTGTGCAGAGGCATGTCCTGTAGGGGCAATCTCGATTGAAAATCCAAGAAAGACAAACAAAGATTTATGTATTTCATGTATGCGATGTGTGAAAATATGTCCAAGTCATTCTAGAAAGGTCAATTCCTTTATGGTTAAGGTTGCATCAAAGAAAATGAATGCTGCTTGTCAAGAAGAAAAAGAAAATGAACTTTTTATATAGAAAATTTGAATAAAGTATATAACGAAAAACAATTTAACATATGAAACGGATAGTGTTAGAATGTGACTGGTGTTGGAAAACATAAAAGAGGAGGAAAAATATGAAAAAGAAATTTTTGAGCCTGTTTTTAGTTGCTGCATTATCCGTTTCGATGTTCGCAGGATGCGGAAAAGGCGAAGAGAAAAAAGAAGAAAATGCTGCAGCGAAAAACGAAACAAAAACAGAATATGTAAGTAAAAATGGGAACACCATGGTTCTTACATTATTTCAAAACCCAAAAACATTAGACATTCAAAAAACAAATGCAGATTATTTTATTCCGCTTCAGATTTATGATCGTCTTGTCGATGTAACTGTGAATGAAGCTGGAGAAACAGAGATTATTCCAAGTCTTGCTGAAAAATGGGATATCAGTGAAGATGGTCTTACGTACACATTCCACTTAAGAAAAGGTGTAAAATTCCACAATGGCGAAGAATTAAAAGCAGATGATGTACTATTTACCATTGATAAAGCTGTAAATCCAGAAGAAGCTTGTATCAATGCAGCTCAGTATCAGGAAGTAAAAGGGTACCAAGATCGTCTGGATGGAAAAACAGATGTGATTGAAGGTGTTAAAGTAATCGATGATTACACAGTAGCGATCACACTTTCAGCGCCATCAGCATCTTTTCTTGCAAATATGACAGGTGCTCCGGCTTCTATCTATAACCGTAAAGCTGTCGAAGAAGGAAAAGATAAATTTGGATTTGATCCAGAATATACTGTTGGTACAGGGTATATGAAGTTTAAAGACTGGACACAAGATCAGGAGATCAATCTTGTAAGAAATGATGAATATTTCAATACACCGGCTAAAATCGATGGAGTCCGCTATTTAATGAACATTGATGCCTCTACCGAACGGATGATGTTTGAAAATGGTGAGTTAGATTACATGGGTGTAAAGGCAGATGACCTTGAGCATTTCAAAAATGATGAATTTTGGAAAGATTACTTAATCGGATATCAGCCACCAAGCATGGATTACATGATTTTTAATCAGAACGATACATTCATGGCGGATGTAAATGTAAGAAAAGCTGTTCAGGCAGCAATCAATCGTGATTTGATCAATCAGAACTTCTATAATGGTGAAGGAACGTTATTAAATGGTGTTCTTCCTCCGGCAATTCCGGGATACTCTGAAGATCAAACACCAATTAAATACGATGTAGAAGAAGCAAAAAAATTATTAAAAGAAGCAGGCCATGAGTCAGATGTGACACTTACAATTCTTCAGAATGGAGAAAGTACGTATACACATCCTATTAATGAAATGATTCAGTCTATGCTTGGAGAAGCAGGAATTAAAGCTGAAATCAAAAACATGGATATGACATCTTACTGGGATACCATTGCAAGTGGAGAAGGGTATTCTATTTCACTGGGACCTGTAACAGCAGATGTTCCGGATCCAGGAGCATTCTTCACAACATTTACAGTGGAAAATAGCGCTTCGAATGGATATAACATCAAAGACAAAGCGTTAAGCGATAAGATCAAAGAAGCAAATGCAAAACTTGATCCAAAAGAAAGAATTGCAGCCCTTCAGGCATTAGAATCAGAAATCGTAACAGAACAGGCATTATACTTACCGATCGCAGCTGAAAAACGTACATGCATCATTAGCCCAAGATTGAAGAACTTTCAGCTTGGCTGGCAGGGATGGGTTTGCTGCTCAACACATAATGTAGAAATCGATGATTCTTACAATAAATAAATAGCAATGTATAAAAGGTATCAGATTTGATACCTTTTATACATATAAGGAGAAAAACTTATGCGTAAATATATTGCAAAACGAATCGCAGTATCTGTTCCTATTATTTTAGGGGTCATACTGATTACGTTTGTCTTGATGAATTACATTCCAGGAAATGCAGTAACCGCGATGATGCAAAATAAGATCAATAACGAAACGGTGGCTCGAGTGGAAGAAGAAATGCATTTGAACGATCCGATTTTGGTACGATTTGGTTTGTATATAAAAGATTTATTACATGGAGATTTGGGAACCTCTTTTGTAATGAATCAGCCAGTATTCAATCTGATTAAAAATGCATTCCCTAATACGATAAAGCTGGCATTATCGGCAATCGCATTTGCATGGATTTTAGGAATACCGATAGGAATTATAAGTGCTTTAAAGAAAAATACATGTCTGGATAAATTATTTATGGGAGTGTCACTCATGGGAATATCAATGCCGACATTTTCCATTGGAATTATTTTACAGTATTTAATTGCCTATAAATTAAAATGGCTGCCAATTAGTGGATTTACAACACCGGCACATTTAATTTTACCATCCATTGTGTTGGGATGGAGCATGGCAGGAGAGATTTCGCGTTTAATACGTGCAAATTTGATTGATGTGATTCAGGCAGATTATATAACAACAGCGAAGGCAAAGGGAAAGTCGCGTATGGGAATTGTTATTTTTCATGCACTAAAAATGTCGATTCTTCCAGTGATCACAATTATGATGATGCAATTTACATCATTGCTGGGAGGGGCATTGATCACTGAGAATATTTTTAGTATTCCGGGAATTGGAACATTATCAATCTCTGCTTTGAGCAATCGTGATATACCATTGTTACAAGGAACGATTATTCTCAGTACATTTTTAATTATTATTGGAAATCTCATTGCGGATATTATTTATGCGCTGGCAGATCCAAGAGTGCATTATGATTAGGAGGATAGCATGAAAAATATGATGAAAAATACCGGACGAAAAATAAAAAAATATGTCAAAGAGGATCCAGTAGGATTTATAAGTTTTCTTATGATCTTGCTGTTTATTTTTCTTGCTGTTTTTGCAGATTTCATTGCACCGTATGGAATCAATGAAACACAGTATATGAAACCGAAGGCGGCTCCTTCTATGGAACATATTTTTGGAACAGATGAATTGAGCCGTGATATTTTCAGCAGAATTTTGTATGCATCAAGAATCTCTCTATTTATTGGATTTGCACCAACAACAATCAATTTGATCATTGGAACATTTTTGGGAATGATAGCTGGAATGACTACATTAAAATGGGTAGATACATTGATTATGAGAATTGTTGATATTGTATTGTCTTATCCGTTTATGATTCTTGCGATGGCGATTGTTTACAATTTAGGAGCAAGTACAAAAAATTTATTTTTAGCACTGATCTTAGTTGGATGGGCTGGAACAGCGAGAACGGTGAGAGCGCAAACATTATCTCTAAAAAATAGTACATATATAGAAGCAGCGCGTTCCATGGGAGTGAGCAAATGGAAAATTATGATCAAACATATTTTACCCAATATTCGCTCTTTGCTGCTTGTGCTTTACACAATGTCTATCCCGGTTGCAATTCTTTCAGAGGCAGGATTGAGTTTCCTTGGATTTGGTGCACAGCCGCCACAGACAAGTCTCGGAGTTATGGTATCTAAAGGACGTACGTATCTGTTTGATGCCCCATGGATTTCTCTGGCACCAGCAATCTATATTCTTTTGCTTTCTTTGTGTCTCAATTTTTTTGGAGATAGCCTTAGAGATATGTTGGATTCCAAACGTTCAGAAAGATAGGGGGATATGATGGAAGATATAGTATTACAAGTAAAAGATGTCACGATTGGTGATAAAAAATCAGGGTATTCGATTGTAGACAAAGTAAATATAGAAGTAAAAAAGCAACAGATTGTAGGGATTGTAGGAGAATCTGGCTGCGGGAAAAGCATGACAAGCTTGGCAATCATGCAGTTGATGCCGGTGAACATTGCAATAAAAGAAGGACAGATTCTATTTTCTGGTGAGGAACTAACGGCACTCAAAGAAAAAGAATTACGGAAAGTGCGAGGAAAAGATATTTCTATGATCTTTCAGGAACCAGTGCGCGCTCTGCATCCACTGCATAAAGTAGGAAAACAAATTGAAGAAAGTCTGAAGATTCATACAAATTTGTCAAAAGAGGATAGAAAAAAACAAACTATTTCCCTCATGAAATCTGTTGGAATACCAGATGCAGAAATGAGGTATGATCAATATCCACATCAGCTTTCCGGAGGGTTAAATCAAAGAATTATGATTGCTATGGCGATTGCAGCAGATCCATCCCTGATTATTGCGGATGAGCCGACAACCGCGTTAGATGTTACAATTCAAGCTCAGATTTTACAATTGCTGCGATCCTTGCGTGAAAGAAGAGGAGTATCGTTCATCTTGATTTCGCATGATTTAGCGGTGATTTGTGAAAACTGTGATTATGTATATGTGATGTATTGTGGCCAGATTGTAGAGGAAGCAGATGTAAGGACATTTTTCCAATCTCCGAAACATCCGTATACGCAGGCACTTATTCAGGCTTCTCCTGATCCAGAGAAAAAAATAGATCAATTGATGGCAATTAAAGGAACGGTTCCGTCTATCGAAAATATTCCGGAGGGATGTCGATTTGCGGAGCGATGTCCGCATAAAACAGAACGATGTACCAAAGTAGAGCCAAAATTGTATGAGCAAAATGATGGGACAAAAGTCAAATGCTTTTTATTTGAAGAGGGTAGATAATTTATGGGAAATTCATTAATCATAGCACAAAATATAAGTAAAACTTTTGTGGCAAAAGGACTGTTTAGTGCAAAAAAGGAAAATCATGTATTACATCATGTTGATTTAGAAATTTACAACAATGAAACGTTAGCTCTTGTGGGAGAATCGGGATGTGGAAAAACAACATTGGGACGAATCATTCTAGGATTAGAAAAGCCGACAGATGGAGATATACTTTTTGAGGGAGAAAATATTTTTTCTAAAAAAGAAGTAAAAAAGGAAATGCGTAAAAATATGCAGATGGTCTTTCAGGATCCTTATGCATCTTTAGATCCAAAGATGAAAGTGGAAGAAATCCTGATGGAACCGCTTTTGGCAAATAAAGTGTATGCAAATAAAAAGGAAGCAAGAAAAAAAGTAAAAGAACTATTGGAAATTGTGGGGCTTAACGAAACGCATATGAAGCGATATCCTTATCAATTTTCAGGGGGACAACGTCAGCGAATTGGGATTGCAAGGGCCTTAGCATTGGAACCGGCATTTATTGCATGCGATGAACCAGTATCTGCACTGGATGTTTCTGTACAAGCACAGATTTTGAATTTATTAAAGGAAATCCAGAAAAATCGTAATTTGAGTTTATTGTTCATTTCACATGATTTGGGAGTTGTGCGCTATATTGCGGATCGAGTTGCGATCATGTACTTGGGAAGAATCTGTGAGATTGGTTCCGTTGAAGAAGTGTATACCAATCCAAAACATCCTTATACAGAATATTTGCTCCAATCGGTTCCTAAAATGAGAGTTCCAAATGGGGACAAAGAAGATTTGCAACAATCTTTACAAGAGGCCAATGAAATCAAAGTAGAAAAAAGAGAAGATATGTGTCCATTTTATTCACGTTGTAAATATCATACAGATATTTGTAAGCAGAAATTTCCAGAACAAAAGAAAAGAAATGAAACAATATTTTTTTGCCATCATCCCTTAGCTTAGTAAGGAAACTGTATATGAGATAAAAAAGACTGGTAAACAGTGGTTGATATGATTTTACCACTGCTTATCAGTCTTAGTATTTTATTCGATAGGAAGCTGTAATTGTGTAATATATTCTGATTCATCAGAAGTTGTGTGAATGTCGATCCAAAGAATTTCCAATAAGTTACCAAGCACTTTGAAGTTGTGAGTGTGTGCATATTGGATGAGTTCTTGTCCCCAGTAGGAGCTCTGTTTATAATCCCCGCGATAAGTGACGCAAAGGTAATGACCGCCGGCAAGAATATCCTCGCCTTCTTCATCGATAAGAAAAACAGATTGATAGGAAAGCACTTTTTTATTTACGAGAGAGGGCAGAGAAATCATAGTTCCAATTTGATTACTTCCGATAATGTATAAGCGATTTTGATTTAGATTGATAAGCTGTTTGATCAGAACATCCATTTCTTCTTCATTTTTATATCCTTCGGGAAGAAGGTGGCAACGGCGAGGGGGAATATTCATTAAGCAGATTTCACCTAAGGGAAGAGATAATGCGGAATGAATGTTATGCAATCTGTGCTCTACATTTTTTTGCAACTTTTGCAGATACTGTATTTGCTTTGCAATCGCGTCTTTTTCGTCTTCCAGCATAGAAATTGAAGACAAAACTGTATGATGGTCTAAGTATTCGCGGATTTGTTCCATTGTAAATCCAATGGAGCGTAAATCTCGGATTACATTTAATCTCCATATGTCGTGAATACTATAATAGCGATATCCAGATTCAGAACGCTGAGGTTTGATAATTCCAATTTCTTCATAATAACGTATAGAATCTACACCGATTCCATATAATTTAGAAATTTCACCAATTTTAAAAAAATTTTTCATATTTTCTATTGATCTCCTTGACTCTAGTATTATACCAGAGTTTATAATGAGTGTATAGATTTCATGATAGGTTAATAGAAAGGATTTTTTAAAATGCGTTCAGTTTGGAAGGAAATGAAATTATCATCCGTATTACTTTTACTATTGGGAAGTGCGATATTGGCATTTGGACTTTACAATATCCATTCAATGTCCAATGTGACAGAGGGCGGAATTTTAGGGTTAACACTTCTTTTAGAATATTGGTTTGGGATTTCGCCATCGGTTTCAGGATTTATACTGACGGTATTATGTTACCTTTTGGGATGGAAATTATTGGGAAAACTTTTTCTTGTATATTCTTTTATTTCTTCTATTGGATTTTCTGTTTTTTATGGGATCTTCGAACAGTTTGATCCATTATTCCCTGACATTGCCACAAAACCACTTCTGGCAGCAGTTGTAGGAGCAATATTTGTAGGGGTAAGCGTAGGGTTATGTGTTCGAGTAGGTGGAGCTCCGACTGGAGATGATGCGCTTGCAATGAGTTTGGATCGAGTACTTCCGTTGGATATCCAATGGATTTATTTGATCAGTGATCTGGTGGTATTGCTTATCTCTCTCACCTACATTCCAGTAAGTAAGATCATTTATTCGCTTTTGACCGTTATTTTATCCGGACAGATTATTGGGGTTATGCAAAAGATTCAATTTAGAAAAAAGGATAAAGAGGACTCTTATTCTTTTGCTGTGGAATCAAACAGAGAGAGTTGGACAGCGGGGGATGGAGATATCAGCCAATAGACAGAAAGCATTTATTACTCCTCAGGATTTTAATCTTGAGGAGTTTCTGTATATGTTTTTAGTCGATCTTCATTTCCATCTGCGAGCGCCTGCTCGTAATACCAGCATTTGAACTGGATCATGTCGAGTACTTTTTCCAATTTTTCAATTTTTTCTTCTACCACTTTGCGCTGATGTAGAAATAGTTCTAAGCGCTTTTCATAAGTGGAACTTCCTTGGGCACACCATTCCATAAATAACTTGATTTCTTTGATCTTCAGCCCAGATTTTTTCAGGCATTCGATCATCCGGAGTGCCTCCAGTTCTTTTTCACTGAATTTACGGATGCCGGAAGTCCGCTCAAGTGTCGGGAACAGACCTTCCTTGTCATAATAGCGGATGGTAGAGATAGGAAGGTGAACTAGTTTTGCGACTTGGCCAATTGTATACATATGGGTTCCTCCAATTTCATTTATCAGATCTCTTTTTTGATTTTTGAAAATAAGTATTGACCTAAAGTTAAGTTCAGGTATTATGATGAACATAACATGAATAGCGAAGAAAGTCAATGTGTGCAGAGCTGCTCAAAAGCGACAAGGGTTCTTGGATAGAGCATGCTTTGCAAAAAGTGGAAAGGAAGGAAAAATTATGTTAGGAAATTTTCAATATTGTAATCCAACAAAACTTTATTTTGGGGAACAATCCCTTACTTTTTTGAAAGAAGAATTAGAAAAATACGGACCAAAGGTGCAGCTGAGTTATGGAAGAGACTCGATTAAGAAAAACGGCATCTATGATCAGGTAATGGAACTGTTAAAAGAAGCAGGGAAAACAGTGTTTGAGGACCCAGGAGTAATGCCGAATCCGACAGTAGAAAAATTGTATGAGGGATGTAAGATCGCGAGAGAAAACGAGGTGGATCTGATTCTTGCAGTAGGGGGAGGATCGGTGTGTGATTATGCAAAGGCCGTCTCGGTATCTGCATATTGTGAGGAAGATCCATGGGAAAAATATTATGAGAGGATGGAAGAGGTAGATAATCGAATCATCCCGGTTGGATGTGTGCTGACGATGGTAGGAACTGGATCAGAGATGAATGGTGGTTCAGTCATTACAAATTCGGAGAGGAAACGGAAGATCGGTCATGTATTTGGGGAGAATGTTTTCCCGAAATTCTCCATTTTAAATCCGGTATTTACCTATACATTGCCAAAATATCAGATGGTAGCAGGAATCTATGATATTTTTAATCACATTACCGAACAATATTTTTCCGGGGAGGATGACAATACTTCAGACTATGTCATGGAGGGGCTGATGAAGTCCTTGATCCATTCTTCAAGAATTGCGGTTGCAGATCCAATGGATTATGAGGCGCGCAGCAATATTATGTGGACGGCAACATGGGCATTGAATACTATGGTGGAACAGGGAAAGACAACCGATTGGATGGTTCATATGATAGGGCAGTCAGTCGGCGCATATACAGACGCCACACATGGAATGACACTGGCTGCAGTCTCAATGGCATACTACCGTTATATTTGTCCATATGGTTTGCGGAAATTTGTGCGGTTTGCCGAGAATGTCTGGGGAGTACAGACAGAAGGAAAGAGTAAAGAGCAGATTGCAAAGGAAGGTCTGGCAAGCATGGAAAGCTGGATGCGTGAAATTGGGCTTGTCATGAATCTGCGGGAACTTGGTGTGACAGAAGAGATGATAGAGGGAATTGCAGAAGGAACATTTGTTATGGACGGGGGATATAAGATTCTTTCGCATGAAGAAATTGTCGATATTTTGAGGAAAAGTATGGAATAGATGGTGAACCCTCTGGAGAGAGGAGAGGAAAGAAATGAAACGTTCAAAAATTAGTCAATGTATAAAAGAGATTGCAATACTGTAAGGTATCAGTCAATGCAGTAGTGGTAGAAACAAGAATCCCCTTGCTTTAGCTATGGGGAGTGCCAAGAACTTAAGGAGAAGTATCATGTTTATTGGGAAACATGTATACTCTCCTTTTTTTGGCTGTTTCTCCACTCTCTTGGTGAGATACCATAGATTCTTTTGAATGCGCGCGAAAAGTGTAACTGATTTTCATAACCGACAGCAGAGCCTATTTCTGCAATGGACAGAGAAGTTAATTTCAGCAGTTCGGTTGCTTTCAGCATTCTGTAATTCATTAAAAATTCTTGTGGTGAACGGCCAAGTGCTTTCTTAAATATTTTCCCAAAATAACTTCGGTTAATTCCACAGACAGAGGCGATTTCTTCAATAGAAATATTGTTTTGAAAATTTTGTTCTATATAGTGGATCGCCTCTTTGATATAGTAATCACTCATTTTACTTGAAGGAGCAGAATTGGATCGTTTGGAGGACTGAATTAAATGATCAAGAAAGAGATACAGGTGTCCAATCAAGTGAAAAGGCGATTCTTCTGCATTGTGCACAATATAAAGCATTTCATTCAGTAATTGTTCTTTGAGATCTTTGGAGTGAGAACGGTAGACTGGAGTGTTAGGGGACAATTCTGTCAGCTGAAGGATTTCTTTTACTTTTAATCCATCAAACTCAATCCAGACATATTCCCACGGAAGTTTTTCATCAGCATAATAGGTTGTAATCTGTCCGGGGAAAATCAGAAAACCCTGTCCACTTTTGATGGAATAGGTCTGTGTGATCCCTTTCGAATCATCTGCCATTAATGTTCCAGTTCCGGAAATGACATAGTGGAAAAGATAATGATTTCTGGCAACCGGGCCGAATGAATGACCAGGATCGCACTGTTCATAGCCATATTGATACATACCAAGATCGATAAAGTTTTCATGTGGAAATATATGAAAAAATGTGTTGCTCATAAGGGCTCCTTTCAGTAAATATACCATAATGCGGTCTTATTTACTATAATACCATAAAAAATCGTATTGTGGTATAAAATAGGAAATTAAGATTTACAAGAGAAAACCAAGGGCGCCCTATATTGAAGTGGAATTTCAAGATGGAACAACAGAAAAAATCTGGTGCACTTTCTGTGAAGAGCAGATTGATCTGGATGTCAGAAAGGAAGCGGTAAAATCATTTATCAAAGGAACTCTGGAGCAGATGTGCCAAAATGGAGCATCTTTGATACGTCTGGATGCATTCGCTTATGCAATTAAGAAAGAAGATACGAACTGCTTTTTTGTAGAACCGGATATTTGGGAATTGCTACATGAAATTGAGCAAATTGTTGGACGGTACGAAGTGGAAATTCTTCCGGAAATCCATGAACATTATACGATTCCGATGAAAATTGCAGAGAAGGGATTCTGGGTTTATGATTTTGCGCTGCCAGTGCTGACACTTCACGCACTTTATAATCATACGGGGGTATATTTAAAGAAGTGGCTGGAGATGTGCCCAATGAAACAATTTACAACCTTGGATACTCATGATGGGATAGGGATTGTAGATGTGAAAGATCTTCTTCCTGACGAGGAGGTTTACATGGTACAGGAACAGATGTATCGGCAAGGGGCAAATGTAAAGAAAATTTACAGTTCGGAAGCATATAATAATCTGGATGTATATCAGGTCAACACGACCTATTATTCTGCACTTGGCAATCGAGACGATGCCTATTTGCTGGCTAGAGCAATTCAGTTCTTTGCACCGGGAATCCCACAAGTATATTATGTGGGACTTCTCGCAGGGGAAAATGATCTCGAATTGATGGAAAAGACGAAAAATGGACGGGATATTAATCGACACTATTATACACTGGAAGAGATTGCAGGGGAGCAGGAGCGCCCGGTTGTAAGGAAATTGAAAAAGCTCATGGCGATTCGTAATATGGAACCGGCATTTCATCTGGATGGAAAAATCCAGGTGGAAACGGAGGGGGAGAGACTTATGATCACAAGGAAATACAAGGAAAATAGTATTAGATTGTCAGCAGATTTGAGGTCTTATGGATTTGAGATTACCCGGTATGGAAAGGATTATGAAAACGGAAAGGAAACGATAGTATGGCAATAACAGTAAAGGATCAGATTTTTTCTCTGGAAACTGCGAATACACTTTATCAGATGAAGGCAGATTCGTTTGGGGTAGTGAAACATTTGTGGTATGGGGAAAAAACGGGAGTGAGCATGGAGTATCTCTTGGATTATCCGGATGTGGGATTTTCCGGAAATATTTATGAAGCAGAAAATGACAGAACGTATTCGTTGAATACAATGCCGTTAGAGTATGCAGGGAGTGGAGTGGGAGATTTCCGGGTACCAGCAGTGACGGTGCGGCATGCAGATGGCAGTCAGGCACTGGATTTACGGTTTCAGAAATATTTTATCAGGAAAGGAAAATACAGTATTCCGGGACTGCCGGCAGTTTATGCAGAGGAGAACGAGGCGGAAACACTGGAGATTCTTATGAAAGATACGGCATCTGAAACAGAGGTACATCTTTTCTATGGAGTACTGGAAGAGGCAGATGTGATCACGCGGAGTGTAATGATCATAAACCGGGGAAGTATGCCAATCGTGCTTGAGCGTGCACATAGTCTTTGCATGGATATTCCGGACGGAAATTGGGACTGGATTCATTTTCACGGAAGACATACGATGGAACGAGAGGCAGAACGTACCCCACTATTTTACGGAATTCAGGAAAGCAGCAGTACAAGAGGAACATCAAGTCATCAGCAGAATCCATCGGTTCTGCTCTGCGAGAGAGACTGTACAGAAAAAGATGGGGAGTGTATGGGAGCGGTACTGATGTACAGTGGTGGTTTCCAGACACAGATAGAGAAAGATCAGCTTGGGCAGACACGACTTGTAATGGGAATTCACCCGGATACTTTTTCATGGCAACTGGAACCGGAACAGAATTTTTGGACGCCAGAAGTAATCTTATCTTATTCGGCAAATGGAATGGCGGAATTGTCACAGAGGTTTCATCATGTCATACGCCACAATGTATGTAGAGGAGCATATCAGCTGACAAAACGTCCAGTTCTAATCAACAACTGGGAAGCGACTTATTTTGATTTTAATGAAGAAGACATAGAACAGATTGCCCGTCAGGCAGCAAAACTAGGTATTGATATGATGGTGTTAGATGATGGCTGGTTTGGAAAACGGGATTCTGATACATCAGGGCTCGGAGACTGGGAAGTAAATGAAAAGAAGTTGAAAGGGGGGCTGGGAGCACTTGTCAGAAAAATCAATGATATGGGCATGAAATTTGGAATATGGTTTGAACCAGAAATGATTTCCGAAGACAGTGAGTTGTTCCGGGCGCACCCGGAATGGGCAATCAGTATCCCAGGGAGAAAGCCTATGAGAAGCAGATATCAGTTAGTACTTGATATGGCGAATCCTGAAGTAGTAGAATATTTATATCGGTCTATCAGTAAGATTCTGAGAGACAATCATATCGAATATGTTAAATGGGATATGAATCGCAGCATTTCTGACTGGTATACATCGATACTTCCAGCAGAACGTCAGAAAGAAATGCCGCATAGATATGTGTTAGGTGTTTATGAACTTTTAGAACGTCTGACAGATGAATTTCCAGAAGTATTATTTGAGGGCTGTAGTGGAGGTGGAGGCAGATTTGATGCCGGAATGCTGTACTATTGCCCGCAGATTTGGTGCAGTGATAATACAGATGCCCATGAAAGAACTTTTATCCAGTATGGAACAAGCTTTTTTTATCCGATATCTGCGGTTGGTTCTCATGTATCTGCCGTACCGAATCATCAGACTGGTAGAATTACGTCGCTTGAGACAAGAGGAACAGTAGCAATGGCGGGAAGCTTTGGCTATGAACTTGATCTGAATCAGCTGGATCAGAATGAGAAAGAGAAAGTTGCGGAGCAGGTGAAGGCGTATAAGGAGTATCAGGAACTGATTTATGGCGGAAAGTATTATAGACTGAGTAATCCGAAAAAAGATGATTTGGCAGCATGGGAGTTTATTTCGGAGGACTGCAGTAAGATTCTTGTACAAGGTGTGGCATTCAGAGCTGCATCAAATGTACTGCGCCATCGCATTAAGCTATTAGGAGTGGATGCAACAGCAATTTATAGGTTTGTGAAAGGCAGACAAAAAGAAGAGAAGCTTAGCGGTAAGGCACTTATGACAGGCGGGATTCTTATACCAGCAATCAAAGGCGATGATGTGGCATTTGAATTTTATCTGGAAAAAATAGAAGAATGTTAAGAGGTGCGTGAAGGGGGAAAGAATATGTATGATGTAGCAGCGCTTGGAGAACTTTTGATCGATTTTACAGAAAGTGGAAAAAGTGAGCAGGGGAATCAGCTTCTGGAAGTAAATCCGGGCGGCGCCCCGTGCAATGTATTGGCAATGTTAAATAATCTTGGGAAGAAGGTTGCTTTTATAGGGAAAGTTGGGCAGGATATGTTCGGAACTCTGCTGAAACATACATTGGATGAAGTAGGAATCTGTTCTAAAAGTCTTCGGATGGACCCGGAAGTGCGGACTACACTGGCATTTGTGCATACGTTGCCGGATGGGGACCGGGAGTTTTCTTTTTATCGGAACCCCGGAGCAGATATGATGCTGAGGGAAGAAGAGGTGGATCTAGAACTGATCCGAAATACAAAAATCTTTCACTTTGGAACACTCTCTATGACACATGAAGGTGTGAGAAATGCAACGAAAAAAGCAATCTGCTGCGCCAAAGAGGCTGGGGCTATGATTTCTTTTGACCCGAATTTGAGGGAACCACTCTGGGAATCTTTAGACTTGGCAAAAGAGCAGATGGAGTATGGGTTTAGACAATGTGATGTCCTGAAAATATCTGATAATGAGATTCAATTCGTAACAGGACAGGAAGACTATGACAAGGGAATCCGTATGCTACAAGAAAAATATCACATTCCTTTAATTCTTCTTACGATGGGGAAAGAAGGAAGCCGTGCATACTATAAGGAAATGTGCGTAGAAAAGGCGGGATTTTGTGTAGAAGCCATTGAGACAACAGGAGCAGGTGATACGTTCTGTGGCTGTGCGTTAGGATACCTGTTGGAAAACAATCTAGAGCAGTTGTCAAAAGAAGATTTAGAGGAACTGCTGACATTTGCAAACGCAGGGGCGGCGCTGATCACTTTAAAAAAAGGAGCGATCCGCTCGATGCCGAAGAAAGAAGAAATCAGAAAATTTCTGGAAGATCAAAAAATTGACTTTTAGTTATTAGTGTGTTACTATTTTCTAGAAAAGTAAATAGCCGGGGAGCTTGTAGACAGGCTGAGAGGAAGGTGTGAACTTCGACCCTGATACCTGATTTGGATAATGCCAACGTAGGAAAGAATTGATTTTAAGAAGTTTGACGGAGTACCAATTGAGGTACTCTGTTTTTTTATTATATTTTATTACATAGGAAATTTCCGAGAAATGCTATGGAATAAAAAGCAGAGTCCTATGAAAAAATGCTCCGCCCAGGCATAATCCTTGAAATCCTTTTGGAGTTCTGTCATAAAAAAATTCCGGCACAGAGCAAATGAAAAATATTCTGCCGCGGGCAGAAGAAAGAAGAGGTACATCATATGTCAGAAAAATACTACACACAGATGGAAGCAGCAAGAAAGGGAATCATCACAGAGGAGATGCGGGCAGTTGCGCGGAAGGAATACCGCACAGAGGAGGAAATCCGGGATCTGGTGGCGAAAGGACAGGTGGCGATCTGCGCCAACAAAAGGCATAAATGCCTGGATCCAAATGGAGTAGGATCTATGCTTCGTACGAAGATCAATGTAAATCTGGGAGTGTCAAAAGATTGCAAAGATTATGAGGTTGAGATGGAAAAAGTCATGGCGGCGGTAAATATGGGAGCAGAGGCAATTATGGACCTTTCTTCTCATGGGAATACGCAGCCATTTCGAAGAAAACTGACACAAGAATGTCCGGCGATGATCGGAACCGTTCCGGTTTATGATAGTGTGATTCATTATAAGAGAGATCTTGCCACACTGACAGCAAAAGATTTTATTGATGTAGTAAGACTCCACGCAGAGGATGGAGTGGATTTTGTCACACTGCACTGTGGAATTACAAGAAAGACAATTGAACAGATCAAGAAGCATAAAAGAAAAATGAATATTGTATCCAGAGGCGGATCGCTTGTGTTTGCGTGGATGAGTATGACTGGAAATGAAAATCCATTTTACGAATACTTTGATGAGATTCTTGAAATCTGCCGGGAATATGATGTCACAATTTCACTTGGGGATGCATGCCGTCCGGGCTGTCTGGCCGATGCGAGTGACGTGTGCCAGATTGAAGAGTTGGTGCGCTTGGGAGAGCTGACAAAACGTGCATGGGCAAAAGATGTGCAGGTGATGGTAGAAGGCCCGGGGCATATGCCATTGGATCAGATTGAAGCAAATATGAAATTGCAGCAGACAATCTGCATGGGTGCTCCGTTTTATGTACTGGGACCGATCGTGACTGATATTGCACCGGGATATGACCATATTACAGCGGCGATCGGAGGTGCAGTAGCAGCTTCAGCAGGTGCAGCATTTCTCTGCTATGTGACACCGGCAGAACATCTGGCGCTTCCGAATGTAGAAGATGTCAAACAGGGGATCATCGCTTCCAGAATTGCAGCGCATGCCGCAGATATTGCAAAACATGTTCCGCACGCAAGAGATATCGATGATCGTATGGCGGATGCCAGAAGAACTTTTGATTGGGAGGAGCAGTGGAAGTGTTCTATGGATCCAGAAACGGCAAAACAGATTCGGGAAGACCGCAAACCGGAAATTGAAGAGAGTTGCTCCATGTGTGGAAAATTCTGTGCGGTCAGAAGTATGAATAAGGCATTGAATGGAGAGTATATCGATATTCTGTAATAAAAATTCAGAACAGTGAAAGATGATGGAGTACTTCAATGCAAGCATATAAACTGCATAAAAAATAAATGGAAAATATAAAAATATTGTATTTTTTGTACAAACACCGTATAATAAACCTACTAGCACAGATTGCAGGAAAGTGTGATAAGGAGGAAGAAAACGATGTATAGAATCTCTAATTTTACGAATAATGATGATATTAAAGTGTTAAACTCTCTTGGTCCGTTTACTGTCATAGAATATCAGCGTGATTTAAGTGTGATGCCGCACAATGCCGCGTTGGCCTATTTTTGTAATGAGATGAATGTGAGAAAGCGCCAGGTTATCTGTGATGTCAATCAGGCAAATATCACACTTCAGGCAGGAGCAATGCAGTGGACCGTAGGCAATGTCAATGCGACAACGGGAGTGAAAGGTGTGGGCGATTTCTTTGGAAAAGCAGTCAGAGGAAAAGCAACCGGGGAATCGGCGATCAAGCCGGAATATACCGGAAACGGAATTCTTGTGTTGGAACCGACTTATAAGCACATCCTACTGGTAGATTTAAAAGACTGGAATAGTTCCATCGTGTTGGATGACGGATTGTTCCTGGCATGTGATGCAAGACTGAAGCACAAAGCAGTGATGCGCTCCAATCTTTCTTCTGCTGTTGCAGGAAATGAAGGGCTGTTCAATCTTGGAGTGGTAGGAGAGGGAGTGCTTTGTCTGGAAGCACCTTGTCCGAAAGAGGAGCTTGTGGAGATCACTCTCCAGGATGATGTATTGAAAGTAGATGGCAACATGGCGATCGCATGGAGCGGTAGTTTAAGTTTTACTGTAGAACGGTCAGGAAAGACACTGCTAGGTTCGGCAGCTTCGGGGGAAGGACTTGTAAATGTGTATCGTGGAACCGGAAAAGTTCTTCTGGCTCCAGTGCTGGATGGAGCAGTATAGAGTAGCCAGCTTTGCATAGTATTAGAAAATCTATATTAGGAAAAAGAAAAATGAAATTTGTGTAAAATATACAAGAAATATGTAGCATTTTTGTATAATATAATGGTATAATCAGTTGCGCAAAAGCTTTATGCAGAGAGGAGAATGTTATTTATATGGTAGATTTAAAATCAAGACCGTATTATCTGTCAGAGGAAGACTGTCAATGGGTAAAAGACACAATTGCAAATATGAGCCCGGAAGAAAAAGTAGGACAGTTATTCTTTCAGCTGACAGCTTCACACGATGAAGAATATTTAAAAGAATTAATGGAAAAATATCACCTTGGTGGATGCCGTTACAATCCGGCTCCGGGAAAGGCGATTCAGGAACAGAATCGGATCCTTCAAAAATATGCAAAGGTTCCGGTATTTATCGCATGCAACACAGAAGCCGGAGGAGACGGCGCATGTGCAGATGGAACACATATTGGAGCTGGTGTGAAGATCGCAGCTACAGATAAGGAAGAGTATGCATTTGCATTAGGAAAGATGGCAAATGAACAGGCAGCGGCAATCGGATGTAACATGGCATTTGCACCGGTGGCAGATATTCTTTACAACTGGGAGAATACAGAGATTGTGACACGTGCATTCGGCGGAGATGCAGAACGTGTAGCAACTATGAGCAAAGCATATTTAAATGGAGCACATACGATTCCGGGATTTGCATGCGCAGCGAAACATTTTCCGGGAAATGGACAAGACTTCAGAGATGCACACATTGCAAACAATGTAAACTATTTTGATGTGGAAAAATGGGATGAGACTTACGGACATGTTTACCGTACATTGATTGAGAATGATCTGGATGCGATCATGGGAGGACACATCATGCTTCCTTCTTATGCAAAAGCCATTAATCCTGAGTTAAAGGACGAAGATATGATGCCGGCTACATTAAGTCCGGAGATCATGACAGGTCTTTTGAGAGACAGACTTGGATTCAACGGTATGGTCGTGACAGATGCTTCCCATATGGTAGCAATGACAGACCGAATGAAGCGTTCAGAGATGCTTCCGGCAAGTATCAATGCAGGTTGTGATATGTTCTTATTCTTCAATGATCCAGAGGAAGATTTTGCTACAATGCTTGGTGCATACAAGACAGGAATCATCAGTGAAGAGAGAATGACAGAAGCATTGACACGTATTTTAGGACTCAAAGCACATCTGGGTCTGAATAAGAAGAGCAAAGAAGAACTGGTTCCACAGCCAGAGACTGTAGAGGAAGTGCTTCAGAGAGAAGAATACAAGGCAATGCAGAAATCAATCAGCGAAGACTGTATCACGCTTGTAAAATATAAAGACAAAGACGTGCTCCCTATGACACCAGATCGTTATAAGAGAATTATGATCGTGCATATCAAAGGCGCAGAGAACAGTATGTCAGCGCTGATGAAAATGCTTGGAGGCGGAAAAGGAAATCCGGCAGAAGCGTTAAAAGAAAAGTTATGTGTAAAAGGATTTGATGCATTTATCTATGAAAGTCCGCTTGATGTCATGAAGAAACAGATTGAAGCCGGGGAAAAGCCAGACTTAAATATTTACTTTGCAGGAAAGAATGCCATTGCAGATTTCGTATCCGATATGGATCTTGTAATCACGCTCTGTGATGTGCCGAACGGAAGACCAAGCTTTGGTATGTCAAAGGGAGGCGGAGAGATTCCGTGGTATGTATTTGAAGTTCCGGTTGTTGTTGTCGGATGTGGACAGCCGACAATGCTTGCAGACATCCCGCAGGCACGGACCTATATCAACACTTACGATTCCAAAGATACAACACTGGATGCGTTAGTTGAGAATCTTATGAATGGAGAAGAAGCATTCAAAGGAACAGATCCGATTGACAGTTTCTGCGGATTATTTGATGCAAGACTATAAGAAGGAAGAAAAAAGATTCACACAAGATGTGGATCTTTTTTTCTGTATGTGGGAGAAAAGCGCGGTAAAAATCCGAAAGATAAAATGGGGAAGAGATTTCAATAAGAACTAGAAAAATGATGAAAAGGCAGAGGAAAAGCGGTATAATAAACTGGAAGCTTAAAATAGCAGATTGTGAGAATGATGGAGGAAAAAATGGAATATAAAATATACCGCATAGCGGACCGTACACAGATCGATCAATGCGAACTGTTCGCAATCGACCAATATTTGTGGAACAGTTTACAGACGCCGAAAGCATATGGCAGAGCCGGATATATCGATGGGCAGGGAATTTATGTGGAGATGACCTGTGAAGAGTGTGATCCGAAGCGACTTTGCAACAAAGATAAAGAACTCGTCTATAAGGATAGCGCACTGGAAGCTTTTTTTGCATTCCCGGAGGGAGATATGAGCATAGAGAAACAGTGTATTTATATAAATTTTGAGATGAATGCCAACGGAGCACTGTATGCGGAGAAAGGATATACAAGAGAGAATCGGACATTAATTTCAGATGTGTACTATCAGGAAGCAGATTGTCGGGCGAAAATAGAATCAGATCGGTGGTGTGTATCTGTTTTGATCCCGGAAGCACTGCTTGGGGAAATTACTTCTCTTGAGAAGCTAAAAGCGGGACAAAGATTTTACTGCAATTTTTATAAAATATCAGAGGACGACAAGATCCAGCATTTTGGATGTTACAGTCCGATTGAGAGCGAAGAACCAAATTTTCATCTTCCAATCTGTTTTGCAAAGGCGGTGATTGCAGATGTATAATGAACTGACAAAAAATGATATCAAGAAAATGCGCGAAGAGATTGAATACCGGAAGATTGTGCTTCGAAAAGAGCTGCTGGAAGATGTCAAAGAAGCGAGGGCACATGGGGACTTGAGTGAAAATTTTGAATATCATGCCGCTAAGAAAGAGAAAAACAAAAATGAGAGCAGAATTCGGTATTTGGAACGGATGATCAAGACTGCAAAGATTGTATCCGATGAATCAAAAGAAGATGAAGTGGGATTAAACAACACCGTGCACCTCTATTTTGAAGAAGATGATGAGGTGGAAGTATTCAAACTGGTGACAACCGTGCGGGGAAATTCCTTAAAAGGGCTTATTAGCACAGAATCCCCGATTGGAAAAGTGATTCTTGGGAAAAAAGCAGGGGATAGAGTTTTCATCCGGGTATCTGGAGATGCCGGATATTATGTAGTGATCAAAGAAATAGAAAATACAGTTGATGACGGCAGTGATCAGCTTCGCAGTTATTAAAAATAAAACAGCAGAATTAGAGCTGCCACGTATGAAAAGAGTTATGTTTATTTTTTTTTAAGAATTTTTCGCTTTCTTTTAGAAAACAATCATACTTTGGACACATTTTCCTTTTATACTAAGAGTCAGATAGTTGATTAAGTAATCACTATCTCCCCCCTCTTAAAGTAGAGCGTTGAAGATAAGACGCATACTTTACTCTCATTCCTTTAGATAACTATAAAACAACGAAGCCCGTTAGCCCTTGTGGTTAGCGGGTTTTCGCTGTTCATAGGTACTTGCTATTTACAGTTAGGGCACCTTTCGGGCACCCTTGACGTACTTTATATCTAAACGAAATGCAATATTAGCAATTTTTAATATTCTATCTATACTATTTTTTTATAAAGGTTTTCTAGTTTATTCATATCTTCTTTCGCTTTTTCATTTGTGATATGTGTGTATAAATCCAATGTAATTGATATTGAATAGTGTCCAAGAAATTTTTGTACGACTTTTGCATCAATTCCTGCTTCAAAACATCTTGTAGCAAATGTATGCCGTAGTGCATGTGGATAGAAGTGTGGGATGGGTTCAAAACTTGTCTGATTCTTCTTTGCGATACGCTCACGCTCTTTATTGATTGCTTTTGCTATCCCATTCAATGTTACTTGAAATGCTCGTTCTGAAATTGGCTTTCCATTCTTACCGAGAAAAACAAGATTTTCAAATCCATCTAAATTATTCCATTCTTCACGCATCAACTGCATTTCTTTTAACTGGATTTTCTGCCGCTTCAATGCTTTATATACACTCTCCTGCATAGGAATCGTTCGTATACTGTTTTTTGTTTTCGGCGTTTGATACTTAAACATATATTTCTTTGTTTCCATATCCTTAATATAAACCAGAGTTTTATTAACAGATATTTCACGTTTACGAAAATCAATATCCGACCAAGTTAATCCTCTTAACTCTCCGCTACGAAGTCCTGTTCCAAGTGCAACTTCTAACATGTTATTATGTAATCGTCCTTTTGCCTGTTCCATGACTTCTCGCTGTTCTTCCACCGTTAGTACACGAATCTCTTTTTTCTTTGTTTTCGGGACTTCTACCCCTGAACATGGATTAAATGAAATAATACGATTGTGCATAGCGTATTTAAACATAGCATTTAAGATGTTATACACATCTCGAATTGTTTTTGTACTGAAATCTTCATCAGCCATATTTTGAAGTAAACGTTCAATCAAAATAGGGGTAAAATCCACTAGTTTATTTTTCCCTATCTGTTCTGCCATATATCTATGATAAAAATCATCATAACGTACCATTGTGCTTTCTTTTATGCTTCGTTTCTTATGGGTATTGAGCCAAATGTCAAACCATGCATTTAATCTTATATTATCACCTTTTGTACGAATGCCATGCTTTACTTCATACTTTAATTCTTCCATTTGTTCAATAAGTATTTTCAAATTTTTATTATCTAAAGTATACTTCTCATTTTGATATTTGAATCGTGCCCTATAAATTCCATTGGGTCTTTGCATAATACCAGTTGGTAACTCTCTACCTTGTAAGTCCTTGCCCATTTTACGCTCCTTTCATCTGCAAGGACTATTCTGTTAGATGTCTATATTGTATCATAGCCTTGCTATATTATACAGCAACTACTTCATATTTATTTTTCAGATTATTACCTTCATTCACTTTTAAAAAATGCTCTAGAGTTATGCATCGTATCAAAATTTTATTTCCTATCTTAATGATCGGAATTTTGTTCCATGTAATCAGTTGTCGCAAATTTGTGCGACCTATTCCGGTGTACTCTGAAGCTTCATTTATTGTCAAAGTAATTTTTTCCATAGCTACTCCTTTCGTTTGAGTGTTTTTTCGTCTTCCAGAGGGAAATCATGCTCTGCAAAGAAGCTTCTTAAAGATTCCATGTCGATACATGGATGTATTACTTTTCCATCTGAAATCCTTTTAATGCGATAAAGTTCCCGATACCCAACTCTTCGGTTCGCTTTGTATCCTTGATTGATATTTTCTGCTACACAACCGATCTCTTTTAACATCCTTTTGACTCTGTGAACCGTGTAAGGCTGATATGTGTATACTCTACGCAATCCCGTATAAGGTGGCAGTATTATTTCTTCTTCATCTGTCTTTTTGTCTTTATTCATCGTGTTTTGCTCCTCCTTTTGGAAAAAGTGTTTCCTGCTCTGCAAACGGACATTCTTCGTCTGGCTCTATGGTGTGGAATTTTTCTTTCCTTTTTAGATATGCTTCTACGGAATCATAGTGTGTCAGTGTGCCGTCTTCCTTGTAAATAGTCACTTCATGAATCCTCCTTAAAAATGCTTTCCATGATTCCGGATTGTCTTTCTGCACTTCTTTGTACTGGTCTTCTAATGACCAGTTGGAAATGATATACACGGTTTCATAACAAGCAAATTTATTTGCATATCGTGCCGGAAGTTGGATTGGATAAATGTCACAATAATTCAGCATATCTGAAAGCCGTAACTGGCTTCTAAATTCATCAAATGCAAGAATATTCTGACAACTATAACCGTCAAATGGGTGTTCATAATCGTTGACACGATACACGTTGCCGTCCCCATGCTTATCCAAAATTCCTCTTGTCTTTCCGGTTCCAGTTACTCCACTGATGTAAATGACCTTTAAATCAGTTCTGCGAGTATTTTTGAATTTATCAATCAATAATTCTGTACGTACGCGGTCAAGCTTATCTATGTTCAATATAAAATCATTATTCATAGCAAGTATCTCCGCATTGGAATAGCCTGCCTTTATCAGTTCATACAGTTCTTCCATGTCTGCACGAGTGCCTTTCTGGACTGGAACAGTTCCCCATTCTTCATATGTACCATCTACTCTCGTTTCTGCTTTGTCTGAAGCCGACCACTTTCCATTTTTCTTAACGTAACTAATGTTACTTTCTATGTTTCCATGTGCAGGTTCAATGTGTGCAGATGGAAAGTTTTTCTTTACTGTGCTGAATCGGACACGAGAGTTAAAATATACATATAAATGTGTATGTGGTGTTCCCTCTTTTCCGATCTCATCCGCCATACAGAAATAACGGAGAGTCGTGAAGTTCTCTACTAATGTCTTTTTGATTGTAAGATGGTCAAATCCATAATCAAGAGGGTTGTTGATTGTAAGCTGATATGCATTACGTTGTGAATTGTTTGCTTGTTGCTTGTTATTTTCTATTATACTCATGATATTTGCTCCTTTTTTTCTGTTGTGTTCGAGTTGTGAAATGTATGCGAACGGTGTTTTTTGGGCTTCAAATGCCTATTTTAAGGGGTTTCTTGTTGGGTTTTCTGTTGTTTGTTCATACCGTGGTAATACTACCACGGCATGACTCCGGTCTGCCTTTCACTGCTCCGCGCTTTCGCCTCCGGCTACCGCACGAATCAGCTTAGGAAGACTCGGCTGATGATGAAGATAATGACGAATCTGATTACAGAGAACCTCTTCATTCTTAATGAAAGGGACTTTGATCTCTTTGATAGACTCTTGACCATCTATCAATGCTAATGCTTCCCCTGCACCATATCGACTTGTTGGATTACTCTCCAATTCTCCGCTAAATCCTAACATGCGAAACGCTTCACTACTGCAACGTGCAAAATTCAAAATGCACTGGAATTGCTCGCGTGTACCAGACAAAAACAAGGAACTATCCGCCCTTTGCGTACAAAGCATGATTCCGATATTCAAGCCACGCCCCACCGCGAGAATCTCCCCGATCTTTGCCATGAGTTCTGTTTTCAGCTTTTTAGACTGATTTTCGGCATATGTGAGCAATCCAAAATACTCCTCCACTACGAGGGTATAATGGTTACTAAGTCGAATCCTGTTACTTCTTACGTCTGTAAAGAACTGATGATAGTTATTTATCATATCGAACACTTGTTCTCCATAAGCGTAAGAGGATAGACCTTCAAACGGGAACTCTTCCCCACCTTTATAATCTACTATATATACAAGGCTTTCCTGCTTATAGAGCAGTTGCCAGATATACCAAAGAAGGGACATGGATTTCCCTGAGCCGGATTTCCCTGATACTAAAATATTATTTGTCTTTTTTGGCAATACAATCTCCACTGGATTTTTGATCTGAAACTTTTTCCAATCTTCCCGATCATAACCGATTATCATATGTATCCTCCTTTTCGTGATTCAGTTCTGAAATCTCTTCTTCAAACAGATCCAACGGTTCTTCTGGTGCAAAAGAAGATTCTCCTTGAAACTGCTCCTGCTTCTGCAAGAATTTTTCTCCGTCCGCACATAATGGGATTGCAAAATACAATCTGTCTTTTTGTGCTACTTTGACATAAATCGGAACGTTAATTCCTTTGGTCTCATAATAGAAATTTCCGATTGTGCTGATTGCAATTCTTTTCAATTCAGAAAAGGAAAGAGTTTCATAAGAAGTACATAAGCCTGTCGCTATGATCTCCATCCACATGATTCCATTGCAGTTAGGAAGAAACTGCTCCAAAAAAGGCATAACATACGGACAGTTTTTAAATCTATTTGTAAGTTCTATTGCTTCTTTATTTGTCAACATTAGCGTTGGATTGATAATTTGACCGTCTGGCAGTTTTCCGGTTAATTCTGTGTAACAAAACTGCATACAAGAAACAACTCCTTTCCCTATAATGGACATGATAGATTTTCCGGTGTTAAATACATCTTTTAGACCATCCGTCCATGAATCCAAATGTTGAGTCTTGTAAAATATATACCCTGCAAAACTTACTAATGTCCATATAGTTGCGATACAGATTATAATGTATGAAAAAATTTCTAACATTGTTGTTTCCTCCTTTTATGTAAGAGGGAGTTTTCCTCCCTCTTCTGAAATTATTCTACTAATAAAACATCGGTTGCTTTGATGGAATCCGTCAGAACTCGCTGGCTATTTATGTACGGCATTAACGTAGCATCCACAAATTCTATACAGACTTTTTCTCCTGACTCTCTTCTTGTCTGCAATTCTTCATCTGTCATTAACGGTTTTGTTTGTCCATCAATTTTTACTCTGATTTTATCAAAGTTCATCGTGTCTACACATTCATATGTATATCCATTGATAGTATCAAGCCATTTTCCATCCTTAAACTCTTTGTTTTCGCTTATTCGCAATAAGAGAAATACACCATCTGAATAACAAAACTTCAACGGTATTCTTCTGCCTATTGATGCGGAATTAACAGATTCGATTTTAGCAAAAGCCATATACTCAATCTCCTATCTTTATTCTGGGTAGGAACTATGATATACTATTCATTGTCAAGTGAAGCTGTTATCACAATTCCTATTGTTTACAGTTTCTTTTAGAAAGTCCTCTGTGATGGGGACTTTCTGATTATGTGGGCGATCTTACCCTCACTTTCAGCATTTGCTGTTCACCTCCTTGCTTTTGATAGGTTTATTTTACACTGCAAAATTACGCTTGACGAGTAACAGGGTGTACCCATTTTTTATCATTTAATCTTCTTTTTTAGCTTTTCTAAATCTATATCGTTCTCTATTGCAAAACTCAAAAAAATATCTGCCGGACATTTTTCCCAAAGATTTTCAACATTTTTGTACTCCTTATTAGTTCCTATTTCTTCCTTAAGTTCATTCAAATCTTCTTCAGCACTTTTGGCAAGTTTCAATAATGTACCAATAGTACAACAACGCTTTTGTTCTTCATAAGTTTTTAATGTGTTGAAATCAATAATAAAATTATGTTTTTTTTCAAGTTCATCAATATATTTTGCTCTTGATGTAGTCCTTATGCTTCTAATAAAACCTGCTATTGCTTGAATGATAATATTTGTTTTTTTCATCGGTATTTTTCTTATACCAGCGCCAGTTTTTTCCTTTCATTGTTCGACAAACGTTTATCTTATGTTTGTATTGTACAAGGATTTATCGAAAATAAAGTGTATTACGAATCCCCCACAATCAAGACTTAAAAAAGAGCATAAAAATAGCACCCCGAAAGGTGCTGTGTGATTATATATTTTGTTCTTCCTCTAGTTGGGTGGTTTCTTTTTGTAATTGCTTTAATTCTTTTAATAAGCGATCGCAATTATCTTTTAAATCTAAAGTGCCTTTTGTCGTAGAGGTGAAAAGTTTGGCAGACTTTTTATGACTAGGAAATCGATATTTACTTGTTAAGAAGCTGATGATTACAGATGGACGATTTTGTAATTCTGGTGCATCCGCACATTCTAAAAGAGTAATGATAATATCTTCTAATTCAGACTTTTTTAATAATGCTAACGCTTCTTTTGGTGAATATTGTTTGACTGCTATTTCTTGCAATGAATGATAAAAATCTTTGGGACGTTTTGGTCGTTTAATTCCTCTTTTTTTGTCTTCGCTTATTAAAAATTGTTGTACGGTAGAATATGCATATCCAGCACATACTGTTTTTTCATATTTTGCCATAAAAGAATCAAATAATAGACTACCTTCTGGAAGTTCCCCGGGTTCTTCCTTATATAAACGGTATGCTTCTCTGATTTTCATAATGGATGGATACGTTTCTAAAGAATATTTGTATTTTTTCCATGCATTTACACAACGAAGTAATTCATTATAACAATTATTTAGATATTCTCTATCTGCAATTTCTTTCCCAAATTGTAAAAGGGCTTCTATTATATTTTTTTGATGTTCTTCGGGATATGATTGACAAAGTATAAATATATTTTCCACTAAATTTTTATTTGTAGCGGATTTCAGATATTTGTATATGCTCAAATTTTCGTCTTCTGAATAAGAATGATGATATTGCGGAATATTGCTCTGTGTCATTTAAATTTAAAATCCTTTCACCAAAATACTATTTACAATTAGAAGTTTCTTTTGAATGTGTTGTTATCCATTCTTTCAAAACTAAGTTGATATACTGACTGAAATTCCTATCATCTTTTTCTGCCATTTTTTTTATTGTATCAATAACATTTTCATCAAGAGTAATACTGACTTTTGTTTTTAATGGTTTCATAAGATAATCTCCTTTTTAGTCAAAATATACCATTGAATGCCACCAAATCTTGACAAATACTATAAAGTAGGATAAAGTAGGATAAAATAAGATGTATAAAAATAGAAATTGCAAAGGAAAGTAGGAGGAAAAAAGAAATGAAGAAGAAATTTGTTGTTGCGTTGGTAGCTGCTATGTCTTTGACGATTGCAGGAACGGGAACAGTATTTGCGATGGATAAAGTATCAACAATAGCAAGCGAAAAAGAGCATGTACATGGGGATAACTGTGAATGGATTGTCGATAAAGAAGCATGGGATGAAACTGTACATCACCCAGCAGAGTACAAGACTGTACATCACCCAGCTGAGTACAAGACAGTACACCACCCAGCTGAATATAGAGAAGAAGAGGTTTATGTTGTAGATAAAGAAGCTTGGGATGAAAAAGTAAAAAATCCAGCAAAGGACGTTTATGAAATTAAAGTTCAGTGCAATGGATGCAATGCAATCTTCGAAAAATCAGCAGATTGGGAGCAGCATGCTATGGAGATGGCAAACAAGAATGACTTTACCCATATGGGTTGGCATGATGAGGAAGTTCTTGTAGAAGAAGGTTTCGACATTATTCATCATCCAGAAGAGGGTCATACAGAGATTCAAAAAGTTCTCGTTAAAGAAGCTTGGGATGAGCAGGTGCTTGTTAAAGACGCATGGGATGAGCAAGTACTTGTTAAAGAAGCTTGGGATGAAATTGTACATCATCCAGAAGAGGGACACTGGGTATGCAACGGAGAACCGCAAAAGCCGGAGCAGAAGCCAGAGAACCCAGATCAGAAGCCGGAACAGCCGGAGAACCCAGATCAGAAGCCAGAGCAACCGGAGAATCCAGATCAGAAGCCGGAACAGCCGGAAAACCCAGATCAGAAACCGGAGCAACCAGAGAATCCAGATGTAGAAACACCGGAGACACCGGATGTAGAGAATCCAGAAACACCAGAACAGAAGCCAGAAGCACCAACAACACCAGAAGAAAATAAGGAAAATGTTCAGACACAAGCAGCAGAAACAAAGAAAGAGGGAACATCTCCAAAAACTGGCGACACAGCTTCCGCACTTCCAGTTGCAGGAGCAGGACTTGCTTCACTCGGAGTTGCCCTTGCAACCATCTTAAAGAAACGGAAATAATTCCATAATTTTATTTGATCGAAGCCTAATCGCTTATGCGTGAGGGCTTCTTTGTGTATAAGGGAAAATATAGGCTGATATGTGGTGTATAGAGAGTGGACACTTGCCCCGCCGACCCACCGCCCTGTTAGGAACCGTCGCTCGGGGCATCCTACGGAACGTTGGTTATGCCAAAGAATAATCAGAGGATCAGTGACTATAGGGCACTTTTAGGGCACCTTTTCGTAAAAAGCTATGATAAGTTATACGATTAGCAATTGAAAAATCCTTTATTTCTGGGCTTTATAGTATATTATAAAACAATATAATCTAACAGAATAGTCCCTCATTCCTTTAGATAACTATAAAACAACGAAGCCCGTTAGCCCTTGTGGTTGACGGGTTTTCGCTGTGTATAGAAACTTCTTGTACCGTCCGTGGACAGTTCTTGGACAGTTTTTTCTAAAGAAATCCGCACATTTATATTTTCTTTTCGTTTCTCAAATAATCTCTTGATATAAATTCTGTAATTTATCCATTTCTGATTTTGCTTTATCATCTGTAACGTGTGTATATAAATCCAATGTAATCGCAATCGAATAGTGTCCGAGAAATCCTTGTACCACTTTCGCTTCAATGCCTGCTTCAAAACACCTTGTCGCAAAAGTATGTCGAAGTGCATGAGGATAAAAATGCGGTATCGGTTCAAAACTTGTCTTATTCTTCTTTGCGATACATTCACGCTTTTTGTTGACTGCTTTCTCTATGCCGTCCAACGTAACTTGAAATGCCCGTTCAGAAATCGGTTTCCCGTTCTTGCCTAAAAAGACAAGATGTTCAAATCCCTCTAAGTTTTCCCATTCTTCACATATTAACTGCATTTCTTTTAACTGGATTTTCTGACGTTTCAATGCTTTATATACACTTTCTTGCATAGGAATTGTCCGTATGCTGTTTTTGGTTTTCGGCGTTTGGTACTTAAACACATATTTCTTTGTTTCCATGTCTTTAATATACACAAGTGTTTTATTGATAGATATTTCCCGTTTGCGAAAATCAATATCCGACCAAGTTAATCCTCTTAACTCGCCGCTACGAAGTCCAGTTCCAAGTGCAACCTCTATCATGTTACTATGTAACCGTCCTTTTGCCTGTTCCATGACTTCTCTCTGTTCTTCCACCGTCAATACACGAATATCTTTTTGCTTCGTTTTCGGAACTTCTACGCCTGCACACGGATTAAAAGATATAATACGGTTATGTACCGCATATTTGAACATTGCATTAAGAATGTTATATACGTCATGGATTGTTTTTGTACTGAAATCTTTATCCGCCATATTTTGAAGAAGTCTCTCAATTAAAATCGGCGTGAAATCTGCCACTCGATATTTTCCAATTTGTTTTTCGATATATCGGCGGTAAAAATCATCATATCTAATCTGCGTACTTTCTTTTATGCTCCGCTTCTTATGCGTATTGAGCCATATATCAAACCATGCGTTTAGAGTGATATTGTCTCCTTTTCCTTTTATGCCATGTTTAACTTCATACCGCAAATCTTCCATTTCTTGTATCAGCTTTTTTAAGTCAGTATTATCTCTTGTGTATATTTCACCTTTATATTGGAATCGTCCTCGATAACTTCCATTACTTCTTTGAACAATGCCATCCGGCAGTATAGTTCCTTTTAAGTCCTTGCCCATCTATAATACCCCTTTCTATGCAAGGACTATCAGAATAGTATATAGATTTTATTATATATATTTGTATATTATATCGCAACCACTTCATACTTATTTCGAATATCTTTTCCCTCATTTGCTTTCATAAAAGCTTCCAATGTTTCTATTCTAATAACTACCTTATTTCCAACACGGATTGTAGGTATTACTTGCCATATAATTAGGTCTCTCAAACTATTGCAACCAATTCCAGTATATTCAGAGGCTTCTTTAACTGAAAGCGCACATTTTTTCTCCATAAATACTCACCTTATTCTTTCTTAATTTTTATAAAGTCTACTTCGTTCAATTTTCTATTCTGATAATCTTTGATGTCATAGGATCCTGCAGAAATTACTTTCTCCATATTTTGAAAAACAATATCTTCAAATTTTTCATCGGAAGATTCTTTTCGCACAAGCGGTTTTTCTAGGTTACGAGAAACATATATCTTTCTTTTTGTACTTCTTTGTTCTTTTTCTGTATCGTCCATAATATCTTTAGAAATATATTTAAAACTATACATAATCTGTTTTATTTTGTCTTCTTCTAATCCTTCTCTTAAAGATTCTATAAATACAAATCCTTTCCCCCATATTTCCTCCAATTTTTTTACTGGAAAATATCCAAGATTCATAAGTGCATGAAAGTGAAAAACATTTCCTCTTTTTTTCTGCAACTCATGAACGGCAAGATATTTTAAATTTTTTCCCTCTCTATATTTTAATCTTTTAATAAATAAATCCCATTCATGTTGAGCCAACGAGTAATCTGTTATAGGATCTTTAAAAGTAAGTGTAATAAATGTATCTAAACCATTGTGTATAGCTAAATCTGTGAGATAAAAAATTCTATTTTTATAATATTTTTGACGCCGTTGATCACTTATGTTTTTTTCTTTTTTGCTCATATTCTCATAAGAGGTACGTGGTTTAGAAATTTTTACGGTTTGAGAGATTTTTTCCTTAGTTACTATCTCTCTTTTATATAATTGTATTTCTTGTTTGTGTTTCCATTCAGTAATTTTTTTATTGTATTTCATGATTTTTCTCGTATAATAAGTGTTATTATCAAGTTAATGTACTCACTCACCGGATCGTCTACGCCTTTCCGGTGGGTGAGTACGATAAATGTTCTAATATCCTAGTATTGATTTTTTCTTCATCATAAACTGGATATTTAATTTGAAAAAGACCTTGCCCATCAACATAAGCTATCCCTTCACCAACATTATATTTAGTGTCTAATAGGTCATCTTTTGTAAATCCTAACATCTGCAAACTTTCTTTTGATGGTCTCCCTCGTGTGAGGAGTATACGATTATGAAAATTTTCTCGACTCGAAGAAAAATATTGTGAATCTGCTCTTTGGCATATAATCCAACATCCTCCTTTATAAGAACGAAAAAACATCAAAATATCAGCTAGCATACGTGTATATTTTTCAGCTTTCTTTTTATCCTCATTTTGTTGACGTAAAATAAACGCTGGATACTCATCAAAGATAAGGATCGACATTTGTGTAATACTGTCTTCTGATTTTTTTTGCATTTCCAAGAAATACTCATAAAATTTCTGGAATCCTTCTTCGCACGCTTCACCAGTATAGTATTTTTCATGCAATTTCAAAAATTTAAAATCACATGAGTCTTTGTAATTGCAAAACCATAAATTGACTTTTTGTTCAACAAGCAAATTCAATAGCAGCCATTTTAACGAATAAGATTTTCCGGCTCCGCTCGACCCTGTAAGCAATAAAGACGGATTTTTTAATGGATTTATTTTTACTGAAACTTTTTCATGATATTTATCCCAATATAATTTATTATAAGCGAATTTCATATACCCTCCTTTTTTGAAGAATAAAAATTATATAGGATCAAAGCTCTGTGTCAAGGGTTCGATTTTTTCAAAATCCGCTTTGCGCCCTTGACTCAGTTCTTTGTTCCTATTCCAATAATCTTATTCTCAAAACTCGTCGTCAGTCATAATCGAATCATCATCTTTAGTGGTGTCAACAAATTTCAACGTTTGAAACACTCTTTGTGATATTGGTGAAGCTGCTATTTTAAAAATCATCGTAGTATCTGTTAATGTAGAAATAAAAAAACTTCTAGTATCTATACCATGATTCTCCATAAGATAATTATGTAACTCTAAGCAAATTGCACGTTTCATTGCAGGAAATTCATCGTCATCAATTTTTATTCCGCTAATCTCATAACAAATATATATCCAACCATCTTTGTCTATTTCATAATGCTCCAACGAAATAGCTGTCATAAAATCAGTCAGTTTTTTTGCAAAATGAATTGCTTCTGCACTATTTAATCCAAACGCCATATTAGGACAGTTTTGATTTGCCATGCGAGCAATAGCCGATTGTACTACTGCTTGAACTTCTTCACCTTTCAAAACGGATATTCCAAGCCCAACGCTAATTCCAATAATAAATACTATCAACCCTGCCATTTTATATCTCCCAAACTATAAAATATCTATACTAATATCCATGCGCACACCTCCCGTAAAACCATATGTCTGACAGTATACAGCTAAGAGATAATATTGATTTCCATAAAATGAACGCAGTACTTCTTTTATTTTCCCCTCTAAGATATAAGACAATTCTTTATCTGACAAATTAGCATATTGTGGTTTTACGGTTTCTGCTGTTTTTCCAAAAGTGATCTCGTCATTACTTATATCCACTTTATCATCTACACCATCACAAAGTTGTCGAGAGGCAACTTCTACAATATATTTCTTCGCATCAGAATTCATTGGCAACCTACTTGAAATCATCATTTTTGTCCTCCTCAATTTCATAGTCTTTAGCACGGAAATACGCGTTTCCTTTTGAATCAATAAAAGAAATTTCTAAATCTTTAAAATAAACAAGGTACGATTGTGTTCCATTTTCAATTTCTTCTGATTTAAATTTTAACTTGCCATTAGGAATTTTTACTGGTATTTGAAGTCTTGATAAAGCACCATTTCCTTTCTTCACTTCTACTAAGATCTTGGCAAAATGCTCAATATCTCCAGTTTCGATTCCATTTGCATCTCGTTTTTTGATTTCACCTTCTTCACCTTCCAAGAGTTCTAAATCTGCCAGAGACAAATTTTTCAAAAACTCTGTTTTCATCAAATCTAATATTTTTTTCTTCATACACATCACCTCCTTCCTACATGGGTATTGTACCGTAGCATATTGTTCCGAAACGGAAAGCTACTAAATCTTCTTTATTTCCTATTGTCATAAAGTTTGCAGAAAGCAACAAATCGCTTTCTAATAGAAGATCCTTCCAAATGGGCATCTTTCAATTCTTTGCTGGATATAGAAAATTCTGTTTTTCCTTCAAAATAATACTTGTCCATAAATATTGTTAAAATTCGTTTGTCTTCTTCGTTCATTTCAAAGTTGTCCAAAAATTCTCTGAAATTTGAAATCTGTTTTTCTAATAGTTCTTGAAGTTCTTCTAAATCTTTAGCACTTCTATTTTTTTCACAATCTTTACAAAGAATCCTATAAATTTTAAATATGGTATGCATATGACACCACTCCTTTCTAGCGCGCAATTTTCGCGGCTGAAAAGAGTAGAGTTAACTCAATGCTTTTAAATTAAATCTCACTAAAATCTTAAATCATGTAGTTACTAAATCATTCTCGGTAGTTTAAATAGAATTTAATGTATTTATATATAAACAAGAGGACTTGCAAGGTCGTTTTGACCCTACAAGTCCTCTTCATATCATGATAATATTGATGAAATCCGCAATGTCAAGGACTGCCCTACGGCGTATCGGCTTTGCCTTGTTCCTTGACATTACTATATATTGACTAATCTAACATTTTACTTAGATTTTTCGTAGTATTCTTATGAGTGATTCAGGACATTTACAACATTCCGTTTCTTCTAAAATGTATCCATATATCCTTTGTGGCGTCAGTCCTTTAGATCCTGCAACAATTAAAATAATTCCGCCTCTCTTTAATGTTTGCATTATATGGTTTTGAACCTTTATATAATTTTCTGAGTATAAACGCTTTTCAAATGCATACAAACTTTCTATAGTTTCCATTTTTAAACCACTAATACATTTCTGAAAAAATAAAATTTCTTTTGTGTTATATATGGACTCAATTTTTGTACATAAATTTTCTATGTCTTCTAGCTGAGTTACTGTTAATTCAGATCTTAACTTTTTATTAAGCAAAAACTGATTTAGTTCTTCCACTTCATTTAAAATTTCTAAAATAAATATTTTTTGTTTTTCTTCTTCAGATAATAACTTTTCAAATTGCATGAACTCATTTTTAAATTCCATTAAATCAAAGTATTGTTTTGTTTGTCTGTATTGTTTATTTTCCAGTGTTTTAAAAAAGACCCTTTCTAATTCAGTTACATCTTCAAATGTGCCGTTTTCCTCGATAAAGATTTCATCGCATAATATTAATAAGCTTTTTAGTTTTTCTTTTGTTAAACTCTCTTGAACAGCATTTTTTAATACTTCAACATATTTCATATAATCCCCCCGTATACAAACAAGCTTATTCTGAAAAAATATAGTGTACTTAAAATAAGTTCACTAACAACATAATAACACGGGATGAACTTATTATGAACTTATATTTTGAATTTATGTAAGGATTAGAAATTATGGAAAAAGAAAAACATCTAGGATTAAGAATTGATAAAGAAACACATCGTAAACTGAAAAGTCTTTCTGAATTTGAAGGACGATCTATCAATGGAGAAATTTTATATTTAATTCGTCAAGCTATTACGAAACACGAAGAAGATCACGGGGAACTTTAAAAATATCCGTGGACAGTTTCAGGACAGTTTTATGTAATAATTTATAATATCATATAATCTACAAAAATTAGAAAGCGCCTGAAAACGTAGACTTTGTAACACGTTTTAACACAATATATACTATTCAGATAGTCTCTCATTCCTTTAGATAACTATAAAACAACGAAGCCCGTTAGCCCTTGTGGTTGACGGGTTTTCGCTGTTCATAAAGGTCTGGCAGTTTTAGTTTGAAGAAAATATAATCAATTTTTATACATTCTTTGATATTCACTCGGAGAAATTCCGGTTGCTTTTTTAAAGCAGAGGGAGAAGTACTGCTGGCTGTCGAAACCGGTCGCGGAAGCGATTGTCTGGATTGGATCATTGCTTGTTGCAAGAAGATATTTTGCTTTTGCCAGTCGCTCTTGATAAATGTATTCCGATAATTTTATCCCGGTAATCTGTCGGAACAGGCGGGAAATATAGGTCTCGTTATAATTTACAATTGAGGATAAGGTTGATAAGGAAATAGTTTCGTTTAAGTGTTCTTTAATATAGGTTTTGATTTTTAAAATGACCGTTTCATTTTTATCGGTGGCTTTTAGTGATAGTACTTCAAATAATTGTGTAGAAAAATTTTCTAAGTAACCGAAAGCTTCTTCCCAGCTTGTAAAGTCATTTAAGTGATAAAGCGGGTAGATTGCAGTCCGCGGAGCAAGTTTTTCCTGCAGATGGTAGAGAGTAATGTAGGAAATCAATGTTGCAGAGATACCGAGATAGATTTCAATTGCTTCCAACGCATGGATACTTTTTTGCTTTTTACAGAGATCCCGCAGGGAGTGGAGGGCGAGGAGATATTCGGACCAGGTATTCTGATAAAGGTAAAAGGATAACTCCTGCAATTTCTGTGAGGCGGCATTTCTGTCAGAATTTTTGAAAGTGACAGAAGTTTCTGAGTCCGTTTTTGTCTCAAAGAGAGAAACAGAAGAGACTGTCCAAATGTTTCCGGTATTCTGGATTTCCAGCTGCTGAAGAAGGCGATAGTAAGTATTGGCAGTAGCATCCAGAGAAACCGGTTGTGGATAAAGAATCAGATTCACATTCCGGTGCAGGGAATTCATACTGTAATTCATTAGGTCTTCCAGACAGCTTTTCAGAAATGTAAGTTCATTTGGAATGGATTTACTAAAATCTTTTGATGGCTGAAAGAACCAAAGCATATTTCCATGATTCAGATTCAACATCGTATAGCTAAAAGAATGTTTCAGAAGTTCTTCTGCCAAAGTGAGGTATTCCAGGACAAAGGTGGACATATTTTTTGCATATTCGTCAATGGAACGGAGATGTACGACCATGTAAGCAAGGTATACCGGTTGAGAGAAATCGAGACAGAAGTCAGATCCCGCGAGAGTAAGATCCCGACAAATCTGATGGGAATCATGCCCGGTCAGTATTTCCCTAAGAAGATTCTGTTGCATAAGATGTGTCAGAAGACGATCTTTGCTCTGAGAGCTGTCAAGTAGGAGATCGGTCTGGGATTCTTTTATGATTTTTTCAATGGCACAACGCACTTCAGCCAAAATCGTTTCATCTGACTCAGTCTTCAGCAGATAAGAAGTATGAGAGAGTCGGTTTGCCTGATAAATATATTCAAAGTTGTCATAAGCAGTCAGAAAGATAATATGACATCTTGGCCAGCTTGCGCTGACTTTCCCGGCAAGTTCTAGCCCACTGTATCCAGGCATGTGGATATCAAGCAGCATCAGATCAATTTTAGAAATCGAAAGGATTTCCAGCGCTTCTGATCCAGAATAGGCTTTCTGAATATTCAAATCTATTTCTATATGTTCTTCGATCAGAGCAAACAGATAGTTTACAATATAACGTTCATCATCAACAATTAGCAAGTTCATAATATCCCCCTTATTTAGTGTTATATTTCCATAAAAAATTCCTACATTTCACAGAAGTCATCTGATTTATGTATTATTATTGCGAAAGGAGCCGGAATAATCATCTGATTCCATATGGAGCATAATTGTAGCGCAAAGCCCTCCAAGTAGAGAACGCGAAATTTCCAAAGTATCCCGGTCATTCGAGAAAATGTGCAGACGTCTCTGGATATTCAGGATTCCTGACATTTCTACTCCGGCGGAAGAATGAGCGCTATCCTGAAGTTTTTTCTGAAGTGTGGTAAGTAGTTCGTCTGAGAGTTCTTCTCCGTTATCTTCGATGATCATGAGCAGAGAATGTTCTTTGGAAAGAAAACGTACACGGATCAATCCATCGCAGATTTTATTTTTTAATCCGTACTGAAATGCATTTTCAAGGATTGGCTGAAGGATTAGTTTAGGAACGGACAATGATGAAAAGCAGTCAGGCAATTCTTCCAGTTCAATCTGAATACGGCCAGCAAAGCGAAGCCCCTGGATATAAACATAATTTTTCATGTGTGCATATTCTTCTGCAAGTGTCACATGATCCATACTATTTTTTGTAATATAGCGGAAGCAGGAAGCAAGGGCATTTGCAACCATGGAAGCTTCTTCTGGTTCAAAGCGGATCATACGTTGAAGCATAAAGAAGCTATTGTACAGAAAGTGAGGGTTGATCTGTGCTTGAAGTTGTTTCATTTCTGCTTTTTGCAATAAAAGTTTCTGATTATAATCCTGCTCAATTAAGCGACTTAATTTGAGTGCCATGTTGTTAAAGGCATGGTACAAATAGGCAAAATCATCATTTCCAGTCTGTATGATCTGTACTTGGAAATTACCGTGTTCGACTTCATCAAAAGCATCTGTCAGTTTGCTTAGAGGCTTATGTACCATGTGATAAATTCCAATGAAAAACAGGATGCTGGCACAGATGATGAGAAAGAAGAACAAAAAGAGCAGACCATAACTGTAGCGGATCGATGGAAGGAGCGAGGTGTCTGAAATCAGCCGTACATAGATACCGCTCGAGGATTCCATCCGACTGAGAAATGCAGTGTAAAATTTTCCATGTAGTTCCACTTTTTGATAGGAAGGAGCAGATGTATGTGCATTCTGCTTAAGGAAGTTCGATGCTTCTTTGCGAAGATCAGAAGGAAGGTTTGAAAGGGAAAATCCATTTTCTATTTCAAATAGATAAAATTCATCAGAATAAGAGCTATTTGATTCCAGATAGGATTTCAGTGCATTTTCGGATAGAATGAAATTGACGGCAAAGGCAGGGCTTGATGAAAATGGAGCCATAAATACAGACAGTGTTTTCCTTTTCTCTAGTGGAGATTCATAATATTCTACTAATCCGTGTGTCTTTGACAACTCCTGGTAAAAGCGAGTTTCTTCTTCGGTGAGTGTACAATAACTTCCGATGGTGTAATTGTCGGAATTGTACATTAGATTATAATTGAAGAGATAGGCATGAGCAGACTCCAAAAGTGGAGAGGAGGCGCAGAGGCTTGACAGCTGCTCACGGAGCAAGTTGACACGGACACTTTTATCATAGGTGGAAAGATAAGGGTAGATGACAGCAAGATCCCGGAGAAAATTCTGCTCAATAATATGAAGATTGGCAGTGTAGATCTGCTGTAGATTTTCATCTAGGCGGGCAATATAAGAATCATTATTAGACTGGATAGCATCTAGAGTCTGCTGCCTCTGTTTCAAATTATTGTGGTTTAGATAGATTAGGCTGACAGTCATGAGAGGCAGGAGAACAGCTAGAAAAAGAAGGATTACTTTTTTTAATAGTAAATTTCTTTCATGAAAAGCATTTGGGTGTAGAAGAGTTTTTAAATATATTTTTCCAGACATGGTTGACTTTTACAAATTCCTTTCTATATTTTTTGTACTTTTCCGAGCATTTTGTAATACATGCCTGCCGAGGGCAGACTTTTTCTGATAAGGTATAGAGCGATATATTTACACTAAAATTCATACTGTTTTCGTATGATTTAGTATAGCATAAGGAGAAATGGAATACAAAGTGAGAGAGTTATAATATTTTGTGATTTGTATAAAATTTTGTTATCTTAGCAGAAATAGTGCAAGAAACTACACAAATGTAAAAATATTTTATATGTTTTTGGATGGGAATCCAATAAAATAAGGACAGAAACAAATACAGAGAATAAAAATCTTCGGTGAGAAGAGAAAGGGATGGAGAAAATGAAAAGAAAGAAAGTGTTATCAGTACTGCTTGCAAGTACGCTTGTATTTGGAATGACCGGGTGTATGAGCAAAGGGACAGAATCCGGAGGGGAGAAGAAAAAGACAGAACAAAAACATGTAGAAGCACCAAAGGGAGCATTGGATAAATATAGCGAAACGGTGACAATCTCAACTGTGCTACCGGAAAATGCCGGAATCCAGTGGCAGGAGGGTGACGACTACGGTGATAATCCATGGTACCGTGCTTATGAGGAGCGGTTAAATATCAAAGTCGTTAATGACTGGGTGAGCAATGATTATAAGACGAAGTTAAATCTTACGATTGCAGATGGAAATCTTCCAGATGTATTTAGTGTATCTAGTCAGCAACTTCAACAGCTGATCGATGCAGACTTAATCTGGGATCTGGGAGAAATCTTTGATACATATGCTTCAGATAATCTAAAAAAATATATGGAAATGGAAACAGATACTTTTGAGACCGGTAAGCGAGATGGAAAATTATATGGTATCCCGCAACTGACATATGGAATTATTGATCAGCCAACACAGATTTGGGTTCGTCAAGACTGGGCAGAAGAGGCAGGACTTCAAGAAATCAAAACAATGGATGAGTTTGAAAAACTTGCGAGGACTTTCCAAGAAACCCATGGTACTTATGCAATTACAGAGGATCAGGATCTGGAATGTATGAACAATCTTGCTGTTGCATGGGGAGCGCATCCAGGAATCTGGGTAGAAGGAGAAGATGGAAATCTGGAGTATGGATCTGTACAGCCACAGATGAAAGAGGTACTTGCAAAATATACGGAGTGGTATAAAGAAGGTCTGATCAATCCAGAGTTTGCGACAACTGATATGGAAAAAATGTTCCAGGGAATCATTAATGGTGAAGTAGGAATCTGTCCGTTTGCACAGTGGTTTGGCTATCAACCGGGACCAGACATTATTTCAAATCTTGGTGACCAGGCATGCTTTGATGCTTATAAGATTCCGTCTGCAAATGGAGAAGAGGTAAAAGCAAATGTAAAATATTCCAATATCGGATATGTTGTTGTCAGCAAGACATGTAAGAATCCGGAGGCAGCAGTCAAGCTGTTGAATTTCTATGCATATATGATGGATGATGCACAAGGCAAAGAAGATACCAAATTTATTGACAGTCTCTTTAACCATGCTTATACAAATATCCCATATGCGTTGCGTGTCATTAACCCGATGACCGATTATAATCAGTTTGAGAATGTAACAAGCTATTTGGAAAAATATCAGAATGGTGAAGATGTGGATTCTTCTGAACTTGGAAAAGATGCTGTAAAATATGAACACTGTGTAGAATGGCTTGAGAAAAAGACACCGGAAGCGGTCGGAGACTGGATGCAGCAGGGAAGTCCGAAATCAGCATACCGGATTTCAAAAGAAATGATCGACAATAATGAGATTGTAAAAGATGCTTACTGGGGACAACAGGTAGAAACATTATTAAGTTCTGGAAGTACATTAGATGATATCTTAAAAGAAGGGTTTACAAAGATCATTGTAGGAGAAAAGCCGGTCGAATATTTTGACACATTGGTAGAAAATTGGAAAGCAGCCGGCGGAGAAGCTGCGACAAAAGAAGTAAACGAATTGTGTAAATAATAAAGAGTAAACAAGAAAGAATGTCCTCCGGATGCGGCAGTCTGCTAAGGAGGATATTTTTCTTTTAAGGATAAAGGAGAATAGAATATGTTAGCAAAATTTAAGAAACAGTGGCAATACCATTTGATGCTTTTGCCAGGGGTGCTCCTTGTGTTGATCTTCAGCTATATTCCATTGTATGGTGTGATTATTGCTTTTCAGAATTATAATCCGGGAATGGGATTTTCATCTCCGTGGGTTGGATTGAAAAATTTTCAATATCTGTTTAGTCAGCCTGCATTTTTAAGAACGATCTGGAATACATTTTATATTGCATTTTTTAAATTAATCGGAGGGATTGTTGTTCCGGTAGTTTTTGCGCTGTTGTTAAATGAGTTGATATCGAACAAACTGAAAAGAATTTTTCAGACGTTAATTTATATTCCAAACTTTTTGTCATGGGTAATCATGGCAGGCGTGATGATGGACTTATTGGCCAAAAATGGTGCATTCAATGAATTGTTGACAGCAATTGGATTTCCAGTGATAAATTTCTTGGGAAGTACTAAGGTGTTTCCGTGGACAATGATCATTAGCGACATCTGGAAAGGTTTTGGATTTGGAACGGTTGTTTATCTTGCAGCGCTTACGAGCATTGATCCAGGACTGTATGAGTCAGCACTTCTTGATGGAGCTACAAGATGGCAGCAGATCCGTTACATTACGATTCCGCTTTTGATGCCGACGATTATCCTGATGACAGTACTCGCGTTGGGAAGTGTGCTAAATGCCGGATTTGACCAGATTTTCAACTTATATTCCCCGATTGTCTATGAGACCGGAGATATTATTGATACATATGTATATCGGCTTGGTATACAGCAGGCGCAGTATTCCGTTGGAGCAGCCATCGGATTATTTAAGTCAGTTGTCTCATGCATCATGGTAGGACTGTCTTATATTTTAGCAGATAAGCTGGCGGGATACAGAATTTTCTAAACAGGGGGAAATAAATTTATGAAACAATACAAGACAAGGGCAAATAGGATTTTCAATGCCGTAAATATAACATTTTTAATTCTGGTCTCTGCGACCTGCCTACTTCCGTTTATACATCTTCTTGCAGTATCTTTTAGTGGAAGTGCGGCAGTAAATGCAGGAAAAGTCGGATTGCTTCCGGTAGATTTTACGACATCAGCTTATGAGTTTGCACTAAGAGGAGGGAAATTTCTGAGGGCACTTTTGATTTCGGTGGAGAGAGTAGTTCTTGGTGTGGGGCTAAACTTAATCTTGATGGTTCTTACAGCATATCCATTGTCAAAATCCAGCAAAAAAGTTGCCGGACGAAATATTTATATGACATTTTTTGTGATTACAATGTTAATCAGTGGAGGAATGATTCCAACGTATCTTGTTGTCACAAAGCTAGGATTAAAAGATACGATATGGTCTTTGATTTTGCCGGGGGCACTTCCGGTCTACAATATGGTAATCCTCATGAATTTTATGCGGGGAATCCCGGAGGAGATTGAGGAGGCAGCAGTGATAGATGGGGCGACACCATTTCAGATACTGGTAAGGATTCTTCTTCCAGTTTTAAAACCAGCACTTGCAACGGTAGGACTTTTTTGTATCGTTTCACATTGGAATGACTGGTTCAGTGGAATGATTTATATGAATAATCCAGATAATTATCCACTTCAGACTTACCTGCAATCACTGCTTCAGAATTTTGAGCAGATTTTACAGCAACAAGGAGCAGGGGATATTCAGAGACTTCTTGTGCAAATGAATGCAAGAACTGGACGGGCTGCACAACTATTCCTTGGAGCACTTCCGGTGATGATGATTTATCCGTTTTTACAGAAGTATTTCACAAAAGGACTTGTCATGGGAAGTGTGAAGGGATAAATCGATAAAAGAACAGAAAAAGCGGTCACAAAGGAGCAAGGTTATGAAACAGATAGAGGTAAGCACTTATGGTATTTTCCCGGAAGACTGCCGGGAAAATACATGGAAGTTAAGGCAGATACTGGATCAACTCAGAGAAGAGGAGGGAATTCAGATCATATTTGAGCCGGGAACGTACCATTTTTATCCAGACTATGCGGTGGAGAAGCTTCTTTATATCTCCAATCACGATGAAGATACAATCAAGCGGATTGCATTTGATCTGACGGGATTTCAACATCTCGTGATCCGGGGAGAAGAGACACAGTTTTTATTTCACACGGATGTGATTCCGTTTTACCTTCATGCATGTGAGGATATAACAATCGAAGGAGTCAAGATTGACTACGTGCGACCGGGATATTCAGAAGGGAAGATTCGGGAGCTGGAACCGCAGCGGATGGTCGTGGAGATTGATCCAACCGAGTATCCATATGAGATTTTTAATGGAAGATTATATTTTCGCGGCGAAAATTTTTTCAATGAAATGACATATGGATGTTTGGAGATGGATGGAAAGAGGCATGCGCCAGTCTGTCAGGGACACGATATCGGGTTCAACCGTCCATATCCATGGTCTTACGGTGCAGTGTTTGATGAGCTGGAACCGGGAGTTGTGGAAATCAGGTTGCTCGGAGATAAGGAATTTTTAAAGACGTCACAGGTGGGAAATGATCTAATCTTTCGTCATCATGCAAGGACACATCCGGCATTTTATGTGACATACAGTAAAGATATCGTGCTGCAGGATATCGTACTGTACCATTGTGTCGGGATGGCAGTGATTACACAGTTTTCGGAAAACCTTACGATGCGCAGATTTGATGTACGCAGACACCCGGAAAAGAAGCGAATTTTTACAGCGACTGCAGATGGATTCCACCTGATCTATTGCAGAGGGAAGATACAGATTCAGGACTGCCTGCTGGAAAATCAGCTGGATGATCCGCTGAACGTCCATGGGATCTATGGAAGGATCCACAAGATTATCAGTGAGAGAGAAGTAATGGTCGAACTTGTGGAAGGGATGCAGAAAGGAGTTCCACTTGGGAAGAAAGGGGAACAGTTCCGGATTATTGATAATGAGACAATGCTGGAAATTGAGACTGTCAGACTGGAAGAGCATCAGATGCTTAATGGGGATTATCAGTATATGAAGTTTGATCGTCCGGTAACGGAGTGGAAGGAAAGCTTTGTAGTAGAAAATACAGATTATGTACCGGATGTGCTTGTGGAAGGGTGTACATTTCAGAACAATCGTGCAAGAGGACTGCTTCTGACGAGTGCGGGGGATGTTCTTGTGAGAAAGAATGTATTTAAGACTGCGGGCTCGGCGATCTTGATTGAGGGAGATTCCAATTATTGGTTTGAGTCTGGAGCCACAAGACATATCGTTGTGGAACAGAATCAGTTTATCGACTGTGCATATGTACCTGACTGGGGAAACGCACCAATTCAGGTATCACCAAGTGCAAAGAAATATGTGCAAGGACAACGTTATCATAAATATTTAGAACTGCGAGACAATGAATTTTATTGTTTTGATGACCGTATTTTATGGGCGCAGAATATTGAAGAAATTCACATGAGTGGAAATAAGATTTTCCAGACAGATACATTTCCTCCAATGGAGGGGGAACGATTTTACCTGGATGGTGTATTGAAATTTGAGGAAAAGTAAGAAGGATAGAAGGAGAACTGACAGAATGAATCGAGAAAAATTAAATGTAGGAATGATTGGGTTTGGGGTGAGAGGAACGTTACTTTTGCGGGACATCATTCTTCCGCTTGGAAAGGCGGATATTAAGTCTGTTTGTGACAGTTATGAAGATCGCGCAGAAAAGGCAGCAGATCAGGTCGAAGAGGTGCAGGGAAAAAGACCGACAGTCACATTAGATTATCATGAAGTCATTGCAGATCCGGAAGTCGATACAGTGATCATTACTTGTGCATGGGAAGATCATATTGCCATTGCAATCGAAGCAATGCGTGCAGGAAAGGCAGTCGGTATGGAAGTCGGAGGAGCATATACAGTGGAACAGTGCTGGGAACTTGTGCGGACTTATGAGGAGACAAAGACACCTATTATGATGCTAGAGAATTGCTGTTATGGACGCCGGGAAATGATGGCGATGCATATGGCAGAACTTGGGGTATTGGGAACAGTGGTACATTGTAAAGGTGGATATCATCATGACCTTCGAGATGAAGTGAGTGGTGGAGAGAAGTATCGTCATTATCGTTTGAGAAATTATTTGAACCGGAACTGTGAGAACTACCCGACACATGAGTTGGGGCCGATTGCACAGTTACTTCATATTAACCATGGAAATAGAATGGTTTCACTGACTTCTACATCCTCAAAGGCAGCAGGGCTCCACGAATATATTACAGATCGTATGGGAGAAGAACACGAACTTGCTCACGCAGCATTTGCTCAGGGAGATGTTGTTACAACTGTGATTCGTTGTGCTGGAGGAGAGACGATCACATTGACGCTGGATACAACACTTCCGAGATATTACAGCCGGGATTTTACTGTGCGTGGGACAAAGGGAATGTATGAAGAAGTGACGGATTCGGTATTTCTCGATAAACAACATGAAGCATATGATTTCAAATGGAAAGAACAGTGGGGAAATGCAGAAGAGTACAGCAAAGAGTATGAACATCCGATGTGGAAACAATATAAAGAAGAAGGAGTGCGTGGTTCCCACGATGGAATGGACTGGTTAGTGTTCCGGGAATTTTTTGATAGTATTTTAAATGAAACTTCGTGTCCAATCGATGTTTATGACACTGCTGCATGGATGTGTATCACAGCACTTTCTGAAGAGTCTATTCTTGCAGGTGGCAGGCCGGTAATGATTCCAGATTTTACTAAAGGAGCATGGACAACAAGATAAAATAGAAATTTTTTAATTCTTTTGCACACTGATTTTGATAAAAAGATAGGGACTGTAAAAAACTCCCCTAATAGAAAAATCGCTCAGACCTCATGGCCCGGGCGATTTTTTCTATAATGAATTATGCTACTAAATCAAAATACCAGTGATAATTATACAGCTCGAAAATTATTAATTCTCCGAAACAATTTTTTTTGCAAAAACTTTTTCGCTGATCCAGTTGTATCCGCTTTCAAAAATATTGTGGAAGAGCAGTCCGTACACAGAACCGAATGCGTTTGTGAGCACACGGAGGATGATTGCTCCTGCAACTCCGAAGGAACTCATGGCGATTGACAGCGCTCCGAAAGAGTTAAATACTGCCTGCCATCCATAAGTTGCAGAGAGTCCGACTCCGATTCCACCGATCATACCGATATAGCCATAACAGCTTTCAGGAAGCAAATAGTAGAGGCAGAGGAAACAGAGCCCTCCGAGAATATTTCCGGGTGCACGGTATTTGACACGCTCGATCAGATCCTTTTTAAATGGAAGCAGAACGGACATCGTTGCGATCCCGACCCACATCACTCTCGGAAGATGGATCAGAGACGCGAACAGCATTGCGGTAGAAACACCAAGTGTCAGGCGGATCTGCCACCGTGTACGCATAGAGTGAATGTCAAATTCCTGGAAAATATGTCGGATCGTACGTTTGTAATGGACTTTCCGGTGGTTTCTCCAGAGGATAAAGCAGGTTGCCAAAGCTCCGACAGAAAGTCCGGCAAGACGTAAAAGGTAAGAGTTTCCGGTAGTATCATATCCCTGAAGGAGCAGGTAGCCGAGGACGAATGTAGAATGATTGGACATAATTACATTGTGACAGCCAAGAGACATCAGGGCGCCGATGCAGACTACATTGATCAAAAATGCCGGGAATGGTCCGACCATGTTCGAGATTCTTGGTCCAAATGCAAGGATTCCGTAAATGATAGCAAGTAGTAGAACTCCTTGAGAGTTCTTGATGCCGAGGTCTGCATTGCGGAAGACCATCACGGCGAGTAGAACAACGACACCTACGATACTGTTTTCTTCTCCGAATACTTTTGTATAGATTGTGACAAATACAACACAGAATGCTACTGTCAGTAAAATCTTAAACAGGTAGATACAAATGTGTTTCCACTTTTCTTTTGGATCTTTGATATTTCGGATCAGTGCTTTTGAACCGGCTTGATTTAGTTGTAGTTCTTGATAAAAAGTCAATAGAAATCCCTCCTAGTGTTCGATGTCTTGCAGGACATCGTTTGTTTCGTGAATCAGTTCCATCAGTTTCAAAAATTGTGCCTCTCCTAGTCTGCGCCGCATTGTGTAAATCGGTGAGAGGTAATAGTTGTAAGTCTCCTCCAATGCTTTTTGCCCTCTTTCTGTGATCGAGAGGTGATAACTTCTCCTATCTGTCAAGCTTGGCTCTTTTGTAAGTAGTTCTTTTTTTACCAAATGTTCGATCAGACGGCTGACTGCAGATTTGCCAAGTCCCATACAACCGCATAGTTCATGAGGTGTCAGTGGCACATCAGACAGTGAGATGCGGGACAGAAGATCAAGTTCCTGGGAAGTTGAGATACTCCCTTTTTCGGTGCGCCGTACATTTCTACTGCAAAACTGACGCAGGTTCTGCATGTAGTTCATCATTTCAATCCAGTCGTAATCCATCACGGTTCTCCATTTCTATAAGTCTGTACAAAATATATCAGTATCGATTACAAACAATCAAAAATAGTTTACAAAGTGAACTACTTATAGTGTAGGGCGAAAAACTTTAATTGTCAATAGATAAAAAAACGTGTTATAATCAGAAAGATACAAGTTGAGAAGGATTTTCAAAATAGGTTCATACCAGATTTTTGGTCTGGTATCAGAAGAATGGGAGGAGAATCGAAATGAACTTATTCATAGACGTGCTGATGGATGCAGCGATAGACAGTGTAAGGATGCTTCCGTTTTTATTTGCGGCATTTTGCCTGCTGGAGGCGATGGAAAGGCATGCGGGGAATTTTAGCCAGCGGGTACTGACTGGTATCAGAGGCGCAGGGCCTCTTCTGGGAGCGGTACTTGGATGTGTCCCGCAGTGTGGATTTTCCGTGCTTGCAGCAAATTTGTTTTCCGGGGGAATGATTTCTGCAGGAACATTGCTTGCCGTTTTTCTGTCGACCTCGGATGAAGCAATTCTGATGATCATGGGTCAGCCGGAAAGTGCCGGTGTCGTAGGGAAATTATTATTCGTAAAAGTCGTGATCGCAGTGCTTGCGGGATATCTGATAGATTTTTGCTTTCCGAAACTTTTTTCTGAGAAAAAGGAAATTCACGATCTGTGTGAGAAAGAATCTTGTGGTTGTGGGCATTCTCATGGGGTAATCCTGCCGGCATGGAATCATACTTTGAAACTGTTTATATATATTTTCCTCTTCTCTGCCTGCCTGAATCTGGTTCTGGAAGTGGCGGGAATCGGAAAGGTGGAAAGCCTTTTCTGGGGTGGTTCGGTGTTTCAGCCAATTTTGACGGCTTTGATCGGGTTTGTTCCGAATTGTGCTGCATCCGTCCTTCTGACGGAGTTGTATATCAAAGGCGTAATCAGCTTTGCGGCGGCAGTGGCAGGACTTTGTACGAGCGCAGGAGTCGGACTGGTTGTACTGTGGAGAGTAAATCGGAATCGGAAGGAAAATAGAAAGATGATGGGAGTGCTTTATGGAGTCGCTGTTGTGGCAGGAATTATTTTATACTGGGTATAGGGAAGTGTTTGTTAATTAAAAAACTATTCAGAAATTAAAAGGAAATTTTAAAATATAGATTGTATTGTTAGAAAATAAGTGCTAAAATAAGAACAGCTAATGTACAGAAAGGTATGCAGTTCCAAATAGAAAGTACACAAAAACTGGCATGAAATTTTGAAGAGAAGATGGAGGAAACTGGTATGTTACAGGGAAAAGTTGTAGTCATTACAGGGGGAACAAGAGGAATCGGATATGCGACTGTAAAGAAATTTTTAGAAAATGGAGCAAAGGTTGCAATGCTTGGATCTAGAGAGGAGACGGTTCAGAAGGCACTTGCTTCGCTGAAGGAGGAAAATCCAGAGTATCCGGTTGTAGGATATTGGCCGAATCTGACTAAACACGAAGAAGTGAAAGAAGTGTTTGAGAAAGTGAAAGAAGAGTTTGGATCTCTGGATGTTCTTGTGAATAATGCAGGAATTTCTGCAAGAGATCCGCTGTATGACTATGATCCGGCGGCATTTGAGAAGATTATGGATCTAAATGTCAATGCAGTGTTTAACTGCTCTCAGGTAGCTGCATGCATCATGAAAGAGCAGGGAGGCGGTGTGATCTTGAACACAAGTTCCATGGTAAGTATTTATGGACAGCCAGCAGGATGTGGATATCCGACATCGAAATTTGCAGTAAACGGAATGACCAAATCTCTGGCAAGAGAACTTGGAAAGGACAATATCCGTGTCAATGCAGTGGCACCGGGTGTGATCCGCACAGATATGGTAGCAGCACTTCCAGAGTCTGTAATTCAGCCTTTGATCAATACAATTCCACTTCGCCGTGTCGGAGAACCGGAAGATATCGCAAATGCATTTGTATTTCTTGCAAGTGACATGGCAAGTTATATCACAGGTGTTGTTCTGTCAGTAGATGGTGCGACAATGAGCTAAAAAGAATAGACTGCCGGAAGCATCTCACGAAGAAGCACGGCAGTCTTATTTTTTTGTTCTATAAAAATTTTTCCGAGAATTTGTGTAAATAAAAAGCAGAACCTATAACCGGGCGTTATTAAGACTTATTAGTAAAATATACTGGTCAACAGTCCGACATGTGGTCTATAATAAAATGGAAAAAACGGTCAACAATGAACAGAGATAAAGGAGAATCATTCATGGAAATGTTATCAATTGAAAAAGAATTGCAGGGAAACGCATATCCGGGAAGAGGAATCATCATCGGAAAGACACCGGATGGGAAAAAGGCAGTCACTGCATATTTTATTATGGGAAGAAGCGAGAACAGCAGAAACCGTGTATTTGTAGAAGAAGGACAGGGGATTCGCACACAGGCATTTGACCCTTCAAAATTAACAGATCCAAGTTTAATTATCTATGCGCCAGTGCGGGTACTTGGCAATAAGACGATCGTGACAAACGGAGATCAGACAGACACGATTTATGAGGGAATGGACAAGCAGCTCACTTTTGAGCAGTCACTTCGCAGCAGAGAATTTGAACCGGATGCTCCAAACTATACACCTCGTATTTCAGGGATCATGCATATTGAAAATGGAACATACAACTATGCGATGTCTATTTTAAAGAGCAATAACGGAAATCCGGACGCATGCAACCGCTATACATTTGCATATCAGAATCCGGTAGCCGGAGAGGGACATTTTATCCATACTTACAAATGTGATGGCAATCCACTTCCAAGTTTTGAAGGAGAACCAAAACTGATCTCAATCCCAGACGATATGGAACAGTTTACAGAGATGCTCTGGAATAGCTTGAATGAAGAAAATAAAGTATCGCTGTTTGTACGCTATATCGATATTGAGACAGGAAACTATGAGACAAAGATTGTAAATAAAAATAAATAAGACGAGGAGAATCAGATCATGAGAGAGTTAGAATTAAAGTATGGATGTAATCCAAATCAGAAGCCTTCCAGAATTTATATGGAAGAGGGAGAACTTCCGATTAAGGTGTTATGTGGAAAACCGGGATATATTAACTTTCTGGATGCATTTAATGGCTGGCAGCTTGTAAGAGAATTAAAGAGAGCGACAGGACTTCCGGCAGCAACTTCTTTCAAACATGTTTCTCCGGCAGGTGCAGCAGTCGGACTTCCAATGGACGACACACTGGCAAAGATTTACTGGGTAGACGATATGGGAGAGTTATCTCCGTTAGCATGTGCTTATGCAAGAGCAAGAGGTGCAGACAGAATGTCTTCGTTCGGTGATTTTATCTCTCTGTCAGATGTCTGTGATGTTGCAACTGCAAAGCTGATCAAGAGAGAAGTGTCTGATGGTGTGATCGCACCGGGATATGAGCCAGAGGCACTGGAACTTTTAAAACAGAAGAAAAAAGGAAATTATGCGATCATCGAAATTGATCCGAATTATGAGCCAGATCCGATTGAGCACAAAGAAGTATTCGGAATCACATTTGAGCAGGGGAGAAATGAATTGGTGATCAATGATGAATTACTTTCCAATATTGTGACAGAAAATAAAGAACTTCCAGAGCAGGCAAAGATCGATCTCGCAATTGCTCTGATCACACTGAAATATACACAGTCAAACTCTGTATGCTATGCAAAAGGTGGGCAGGCTATCGGAATAGGCGCAGGACAGCAGTCCAGAATCCACTGTACCCGTCTGGCAGGTCAGAAGGCAGATAATTGGTGGTTACGTCAGTCTCCGCAGGTACTCGGGCTTCAGTTCGTGGACAGCATCGGAAGAGCAGACCGAGACAATTCCATCGATCTCTACATTGGAGATGAGTATGAGGATGTGCTTGCAGAGGGAACATGGCAGAATATCTTCAAAGTAAAACCACCGGTATTTACCCGCGAAGAAAAGCGTGCATGGTTAGACCAACTGACAGATGTTGCCCTTGGTTCAGATGCATTCTTCCCATTCGGGGATAATATTGAGCGTGCGCATAAGAGTGGTGTTAAATACATTGCACAGCCAGGTGGATCTGTGAGAGATGACAATGTGATCGCTACTTGCAATAAATACAATATGACGATGGCATTTACTGGAATCCGTCTGTTCCACCACTAAGAAATAATCCAAAAGTAAAACTTCTATAAAATCTAAATAAAAAACTAGAATTCTAGTTGCAGAACCTCCTGAAAAGAGATATAATCAAAGCCAGATTATTTCAATTACAGGAGGTTTTATTTATCATGGACGCAGGCGACCCTGACGGGAACAGTATTTTATTTCAACTATTATTTCTTGCATTTCTTACTTTGGTGAATGCTTTCTTTGCGGGAGCAGAGATGGCAGTGGTGTCAGTCAATAAGAATCGGATCAAGGTTCTGGCAGATGAGGGAAGTAAGAGAGCAGCTCTGCTTCAGACATTGTTTGAAGACTCTACAAAGTTTCTATCAACGATACAGGTGGCAATCACACTGGCGGGATTTTTCTCAAGTGCTTCTGCGGCAACTGGTATTTCACAGGTGCTGGGCGGATGGATCGCACAGTTTGGGATTCCGTACAGCAATACGATCGCTATTGTAGTTGTTACGATTATCTTATCTTATTTTACCCTCGTGTTTGGTGAATTGGTGCCGAAGAGAATTGCGCTTCAGAAAGCGGAAGCATTCAGTTTATTTGTTGTGCAGCCGATTTATATTATTTCAAAGATTTTATCACCGTTTATTAAGTTGTTATCACTGTCCACGAATGGATTTTTACATCTGATTGGAATGAAGACAGAGAATCTCGAGGAAGCAGTTTCAGAAGAAGAGATTAAAAAGATGTTAGAGACCGGAAGCGAGAATGGTGTGTTTAACGAGATCGAAAAGGAAATGATCAACTCAATTTTTTCTTTTGATGATAAGACAGCGAAAGATGTGATGGTGCCTCGAAGAGAAGTATTTGCAATTGACATCGAGGAGCCGTTAGAGAAGATTCTGGATGAGATCCTCGAGACAAGGCATTCAAGAATTCCTGTCTATGAAGAACAGATCGATAATATTATCGGGATTCTTCAAGTAAAAGATGTGATGATTGAAGCGAGAAAGAAGTCCTTTGAGGAAGTGGACATCCGAGCTCTTTTGAAAGAAGCGTTCTTTGTGCCGGATGGAAAGAGCACCGATGAGCTTTTTCGTGAGATGCAGAAGACGAAGAATCGTATGGCAGTATTGATCGATGAGTACGGTGGTGTATCGGGTATTCTTACGGTGGAGGACCTTGTGGAGGAAGTAATGGGAGAGATCACCGATGAGCATGAGGAAGAAGTTGTAGAACTTCAGAAAATCGGGGAGAAGGAATATTTACTGGATGGTTCGATTCTGATCGAAGAGCTGAATGAAAAATTAAACCTGAAGCTGGAGACAGAAAATTATGATACACTTTCCGGGTATTTGATTGAAGAGCTTGGATACATTCCAAAAGATTCTGGACAATGTGAACTGAACGCAGATGGGGTGCATTTTAAAATTTTGGAAGTGAAAGAAAAGAGAATCCGAAAAGTATGGATGAAGATACCGGAACAGGCAGAGAGATAAAAGAGTAAAATAATTCACCCAACTCTTGACAAAGAGCAAAAAATACCTGAACAGGCAGATCTAAATAGATAGATTGCTGTTCAGGTATTTTGTTATAGTTGTCTTACTGTGCAGCAGTTCCGCTGTCGTCTGTGGTAGTCTCTGGTTCTGTTGTACCGGAGTTGTCTGTGTCGTTTGAAGCAGATCCGTCTGTACTGTCAGTAGTATTTGTATTGTCAGTTCCGTCTGAGAGATCAGAGTTTGTAGTTGCTCCATCTTTATCAGATTCTGGATTTGCTGTCTGATCTGTTGTTCCGTTATCAGATTTGTTTTCATCCTCTTTTTTGTCTTTCTCATCGGTTCCGTCTGTGTGGTTCAAGATTTTTTCCTTGAGATCATTGATAAAGGAAAAATCATATCCGACATAAGTACCGTAAATAAAAGCGCCTCCACCTGCAAGTACCAGAATTAAAAGGAAGATTAAAAACGGTTTTAAGCACCCGCCTTTTTTCTTTTTAGAAACAACACGCTTCTCTGTGGATTTTACTTTATCCGGTTGAATGTAGTCGTAATCGTCATCATCAAAATCAAAGTCATCCTCACGGTAACGCTTCTTTGCAGGCTTTTCAGTCTGGCGGGAGCGGGAAGCATCAGATTTTTTCTTCGGAGAAGATGCTTTTTCACATTTTGGTGCGGACTTTTTCTTCGGACGGTCGGAAGAAGTTGATGAGGACGCACGGGAAATAGCACTCTGGGAAGGGATCTCCTGAGTTCTTGCTGAGACATGTACTGGAGCCGTAGTATCTTTTGTGGCAGCAGATCTGGAAGCTTCCTCTCTTTGTGCTGCTTCCCTTTTTGCATCTGCAAGTTGTTCGGCTTCTTTTCGTTCCTTGGCAGCTTTTTTTAATTTATCAATATTGACCTTTGTCTTGCAGTGGTAGCAAAAGGCATATAAGTTATAGACAGGATTGCCGGCGGAATCTTTTCCGACCTCAATCTCTTTTAGTTTCATTTCTTCATGACATTTGTTACATTTCATTATAAAACACCCCTTAATTCTTTTGTGTATATTTTCATATACGATATTGAAAGTTTATACCTCTTCTATCATACATGAAAATCAGTGATTTGTATAGACTTGTTCTTGTGAATTTTCCGTGATAACCGGAAAATATTTTAGGAGTCGTCAGAAAAATATTTTTGCGGGAATTGAAAAAAATGGTTGTATATTTGTGAGAAAGTCTATATAATGTAAAAGAATAAAAAGCAGATTGTACAAAAAAAGCGGATAATAGAACAAACTTGCAATAAAGGAGAGGAAACATGGGAAAATATTTTGGAACAGACGGATTTCGTGGTGAGGCAAATAAGGTTCTGACAGTAGAACATGCATTTAAAGTCGGAAGATTTCTTGGATGGTATTATGGAAAGGATCATAAGGCGAAGGTTGTGATCGGGAAGGATACAAGACGTAGCAGTTATATGTTTGAGTATGCGCTCGTTGCAGGGCTGACAGCATCCGGGGCGGATGTCTATCTTCTTCATGTGACAACGACACCAAGTGTCTCTTATGTGGCGAGAACGGAAGATTTTGATTGTGGAATTATGATTTCGGCAAGTCACAATCCATTTTATGACAATGGAATTAAAGTGATCAACGGTATGGGACACAAGTTGGAGGCAGAAGTTGAAGCACAGATTGAGGCATACATCGATGGGGAACTGGAGGAACTTCCGCTTGCGGAAAAAGAAGAGATCGGAAGAACTGTGGATCATGCAGCAGGAAGAAACCGCTATATCGGACATTTGATTTCACTTGCGACGCGATCTTTCAAAGATAAGAGAGTCGGTCTGGACTGTTCCAACGGAAGTGCTTCGGCTATCGCAAAGAGTGTGTACGATGCGCTGGGAGCAAAGACTTATGTGATCAACAATGAGCCAGACGGAACAAACATCAATACGAACTGCGGGTCTACCCATATTGAAGTGCTTCAGCAGTTTGTGAAAGAGAAGAAACTTGATATTGCATTTGCATATGATGGAGATGCAGACCGCTGTATCGCTGTCGATGAAAATGGAAATGTTGTAGACGGAGATCTGATCCTCTATGTCTGTGGAAAATATTTAAAAGAGCAGGGAAGATTAAATGGCGATACAATCGTGACGACGATCATGTCTAATCTCGGACTTTACAAAGCATGTGACAAAGCCGGAATCCGCTATGAGAAAACAGCGGTAGGAGATAAGTATGTCTATGAAAACATGCTTCAAAATAACTATTCGCTTGGAGGAGAACAGTCCGGGCATATTATTTTCAGTAAATATGCAACGACCGGGGACGGAATTCTTACCTCTTTGCTTTTGATGGAAGTTGTCATGGAGAAAAAACAGTCTCTCGGGAAACTTGTGGAGGAAGTGAAGATCTATCCGCAGCTTCTGAAAAATGTCAGAGTGGCAGATAAAAAGGAAGCGAGAGAGAATCCGGCTGTTGTAAAAGCGGTGGAAGAAGTGGCAGAAACACTTGGAGATGACGGACGGATACTTGTAAGAGAGAGTGGGACAGAGCCGGTTATCCGTGTGATGGTTGAAGCCGCGACCGATGAACTCTGCAAAGAGTGTGTCGATAAAGTTATCGATGTCATGGCAGAAGAAGGGCTGGTGCTTTCTTAAAATAGAATAGAATAAAGGCTTACCCAAGCTGTTGAAAGATCAGTGTTAGATGTTTCAGCAGCTTTTGTGTAAGCCTTTTCGTTTGCAAATTTCTTATTGAGATACACCTGTTTGTCTAAATGCCATAGGTTCCTGACAGAAAGTTATTTCTGGAAGAACTGATAAGGAACCCAAGGGCATTTTTCAGCAACTTCCTGGTTATACTGTTCCAGATCTTTCATCTGGCTGACAATATGTGGAAGGTCCAAAAGTTCTACAGTCTTTTCGATGATTTCTACTCCTTCTTGTGCAAGTGCTTCACGGGATGCTTCGTCCGGAATTGCAGTTGTGCTCATGTGGTCTTCTTTTTCTCCGAAGTAGTAACCGATCGAAGCACTCTGGTAAGCGAGTCCGAAGATGTCGTCAAACTTTTTGCAGGACTGTGGCTTGCTGTGTGCATACTTTGTTGTGAGCGGAACGTCTTCCAGACGGTTCATGATCTTGTATGCTCCGGTTGTGATCGCATGGAAGCTGTCCATGGATTTGAAAAGATCAGATGCATTTTTCAACATCTGCATCGTCAGATCCATGTAGAGGATCGGAACGCCTGTCTCGTCAAAGAAATCGCGGACCATCGGACTGCATGTCATATGTGCAGGACCATGGAAGCTGATATAGATCTGGCGTTTGAAGCCGAGACGTAACAGGTTCTTTGCGATTGCTGTCAGGTAGTCAATCCCTTCGCGGATGCTCACCTGAACTGTTCCACGACCGCTAGCAGTTGCTCCGGCATAGAAATATGGAAGTCCGGTCAGGACAAGACCGTCACATGCTTCTGCCATTTTGAGAGCATAAGCTTCGCTGATGGTTGTTTCGGAGTCAAGTGGAAATCCACCGTGCATTTCTACAGTTCCGACCGGAACGATAATGATATCATTCCGTGATAAATATTCTTCTACTTCATCATTTAACATCTTTGGTAATATTCTTGTACGCATATCTGTTTCCTCCATTTCTAATGCAGCCCGAAGAGGGATTCTGCATTTTGATAAGCGATTTTTCTGTAAACCTCTTCTTTTAATTTACCACACTGGTACATTTCCTCCAACCATTTTCCGAGAGGAAATTCCATATCGACGTTGACCATGTCTGTCGCGAACATCAGGCGGTCACAGTATTTCTCAAGGAAAGAAAGACCGAAGGTTTCGTCGCGCATAATTGCGCAGCCACCGCTGTTGGCGGACAAGTCTCCGTACAAGTTTGGGTAGGTATCGAAAAGGTAAGAAAGTCTTCCGCCAGGGGCTACTTCTCCTTTGCCCCACTCCATACGGGAGGAGAGATCTCCGGAGGCATCGCCGCTGATCTCATGCCAGAATGGCTGGCTGTGGCCGATGAATTTCAGATTTGGATATTTTTTCAGACTTTCTTCTAAAAGGGGAAGTCCGGCATCATCGACAATGCCATATTCATATCCGACTTCCGGACTCATGTGAAATAGAACCGGAAGGGAAAGTCTTTCTGCAGCAGCAAAAATTTCCTGGATCATAGGATCATCAATGCTGCGGTTGATCATTAGTTCTCCAATACCGACAGCGCCCTGATTTTTATAAGTTTCAAGCCGCTCAAAAATATTTTCCGGTACATCATCGAGATTGCACATCCAGAAATAAATTCCCGGAAATGCCTCTGCAATTTGTCTGCACTCGTCATTGCTTCCAAAAGGAACCGCAGAGTTCCCTTCTCCAGAGGACATTAAGATTCCTTTTTCAATGGAAAGCTCCCGAAGATGCGGGAGCATATGTTCTGCGCTTGACACAAACATGTGCTCAGTCTTCGGGTGCTGTTCAAAGGTGAGGTGCAGATGGATATCTGTCTTTTTCATAAAAGATTACCCTCTTTCTTTTTGGCTTCTTCTTTCAGCAAGTTCAGCATACATCTGATTTGTCTGTTTATGGTTCAGGTTGAAGATCAGTCCGATACCGATCAGTTCCAGAACACAAGTTGCAACCGGGATCAATGTTACCAGATTGTAGATACCGTCGATGGTTGCTGCAGACTGTGTTACGTTTGTACCTGCAACGTAGCCGATTGCACTAAGGGCGAAAGAAATACCGGAAGAAGCAATTGTAGAACCGATCTTACGGCTGAATGTGTAGATGGAGTACATAGATCCATCGCTTCTTTCGTGAAGTTTCCATTCACTGTAATCGAGACAGTCTGTGACAAGTGCCCAGATTAAGATTGTAAAGATTGTCTGTCCGATCATTGCAAGGATGCTTAATACAGTGAATACGTAAACATTTTCAATTTTAATCATAAATGTGATCACACTAAATATCGTACTGCTGATGATACCTGCCATTAATGTTGCTTTCTTTCCAAATTTTGCAACAAGCTTTGGAACAAGCGGGAAGCATACAATGATGATCGGGAGGCTGGAAAGACTTAATAATGTCATTACGGAAGTATTGTGATAGTATTCCTTGAACAGGTAGCTGCGGACTTGTCCGGAACCTGTGATAAAGAGCATACTTCCGACAGTTGCCACCATGACACCGATCAGAGGACGATTCTTTACAACTGCTTTTAAGACATTTTTGTAGTTGAATTTTTCCTTCTGGCTGTTTTCAGACTGTCTGACACGCTCTATAGTCAGTTTTGTCAGTAAGACGTAGCATACGATACAGAGCACGCCGAAGAGAACAGCAAGCATTGTAAAACGTTCCGGGATAATATTACTGTTCTTGTCAAAGCAGATAACCGGAACAAAGGAAAGAGCCACCATGCCGACTAAAGTTCCACCGATACTTCTTGCACGGGAAAGCTTGCTTCGATCGATCGGGTCTGTGCTGACAACACTTGCCATCGCACCGAATGGCATGGAAGTTCCTGTATAGCTCATTCCATAGAGGACATATGCAAATGCAACATATGCATGGAGTGCAACACCTTCCAGTGGAACATTCATGAAACAGAGGATACCGGAAAGTGCAAGAGGCACCATAAAGAGTTTAATCCACGGTTTGAATTTGTCACCGGATTTTCCAATCATCCAGCGATCCGGGAAAGATCCCATAATCGGGTCGTTGATCGCATCCCAAAGTCTTGCAAAGAGGAATAAAGATCCCATCCATGCAGGGCTGATTCCGAGTACATACGTACAGAATGTCAGGAAGTAAGCATCGATAAATAAGTTGACGAAGCTTCCTGCCATATCACCGAATACATAGCCCAGTTCATCTTTTTTCCCAAAAGGGCGAATTTTTTTGTCTGTCATAACTTTTTCTCCTTGTTGTGTAGTTTATTTCGGTGCTTACTATCATACTTCTTTGAATTTGCAATTTGAATTGCATAATTAGCATAAAACATTGCAAAAATAATATATTTTCTGCTATGATAGAAAAAGAAAGAAAACGATTTGTGAAATATTTATAAAATGATAGGAGGAATTTTGTGAAACTTAGCCAACTCAAAAAAGTGACCTACGAAGAGATCAAAAATAAGCAGTATGAGAAATTAAGGGAAACTATGGGAGAAGATATTGAGCTGTATTTTAAAGAAAGCGGACAGTTTATCGGCTATCAGGAGATGGAGATGGACAGCAAATATCTTGATGTGCATGAGGATATCAGTTACTTAAAAGACAGTGTGTCGCTGCATAGCCATATTTTCTATGAGATTCTCTTTTGCCGGAGCGGAAATATTCAATATTTGATCGGAGATATGCGCTATCAGCTGCAGCCAAATGATATTATCTTCGTTCCGCCAGGGGTCAGTCACAGACCAATCTTCGGAGAACAACTCACGGAGCCGTATCTGCGAACTGCGCTGTGGGTCAGTGCAGATTACTGGAAAAAATGCAGTGAAGAGTTAAATGCAGCAGAATGGGAAGAGAAGAAAGAGCGTCAGGAAAAGTCCTATATTATTCGTACAAATGGGGCAGTACTCTACCAGTTTCAGAAAATTTTCGAGGAACTTCTGCGGGAGGAGAAGGAAGAAAAGCCAGGGGCAGAATTATTCAGCCGCGGATTGTTCCTTCAGCTGATCTGTCTGCTGTATCGCAGCTGGAAGGGACAGGCTATGACAGAACTGAAGTCAGAAAAAGCGGCTCTTCTCGATGAGATTATCAGCTATATTGAAAAACATTTTGCAGAAGAGATTAGCCTGAAGACGATTGCGGCACATTTTCTGATCAGCGAATCGGCAATCGGTCAGCTGTTTAAAAAGCAGATGGATGTCAGTTTTTATAAGATTGTGACACAGCGAAGGCTGATCGAGGCAAAAAAACTGATTGTGGATGGAGTCCTTCTAAAAAGTATCCCGGAATTGTGTGGATTTTCCGATTACTCGGTCTTTTATAAAGCATTTGTGAAGGAGTATGGAATTTCGCCGAAAGAGTTCCGAACAATGGTGAGAGGAGAACAGTATGATTAATCGTGAGGATATGCTAGAGCTTACCAGACGTATGACACTTTCCCGCACATCTTTTACCCGGATTGCCGGATGTTATGTCGATGCAGAGGGAGAATATGATGGGAGCTTTAATACAAACTTTCTGAAGCTCTCCCCGCAGGAGAGAAAAAAGCATTTAGAAATTGCAAAAGTAATTCCGTTTTCAGAGACAAATGTACAGCTGAAAAAAATTCAATTTGATCGGGAAGCAAGAAGGGCCGGTAGCATGTGGCAGCTTTTGATGGGACTGCGCCAGTGTGGTCTGAAAAATGATGCGCTGATGGAAACGTTTTATGATGTGGTCATGGAAAATTATTATATGGATTCGGGATATGCAGTCTACATGTTTCATGACCGCTATGACATTCCAGCAAAGGCGGCAGACAAGGAGCGGTTAGGGGAATCCGAGGAAATGTTTGAATATTTGATTTGTGCAGTCTGTCCACTTCTGGGCAGCTATGAGCCAGGGAAACCGGAATGCGGATTTCTCTTTCCGGCATTTACAGATAGAGCCGGGGATTTAAACCATGTGAATATTTACAGCGCAGATCCACGAAGTGAGTGTATAGATGTGATGAAGAAGATTTTGGGAATCTGATTTAGATGCAGCAATATTTGCGGTGCTACTTCCCGATCAATGAATAATGAGAAAATAAAAACAGACAACCATTCAAAAAGAACGGTTGTCTTTGTTATGTTCCCTTGTTCATCAGAAAGGGGAAAGTTGAGCTTATACACGAATCCATCCCATTGCTTCTGATACCGCAAATGCGAGGACAAGTACGAGAAATACAGGTGCGATCCATTTCAGCATTATGGTATAAAATTTCTTCATCTTAAATGGAGCATTTAATTCTACTTCATCGGAAATGACTTTGGCTCCGACGAAGTGTCCGACACAGATACAGGTCAGGATTGCCACGATCGGCATCAGTACACTGTTGCTGATAAAATCAAAAAAGTCTAAAAGTCCCAGACCAAGGATCTTGATGAAACTCAGAGGACCAAAGCCAAGAGAGACGATCGATCCGAGGATTAAAACATATACAGTAATAATCAGTGTTGATTTTTTGCGGCTCCACCCGAATTTATCCCGGAGAATGGAAACATTTGTCTCCATAAGGGAGATAGAGGATGTGAGGGCTGCGAACAATACTAATAAGAAAAATACAGCACCGATTACTCCGCCCAATGTCATGTCATTGAATACTTTTGGGAGGGTGATAAACATCAAAGAGGGTCCTTTGCCAAGTGCAGCTTCATCTCCGCCGGAAAAAACAAACACTGACGGTACGATGAGAAGACCTGCAAGGAAAGCGATTGCTGTATCAAAAAGTTCAATCTGCCGCACGGAAGCTTCCAGGTGGCTGTCTTTTTTCATGTAGGAACCGTATGTAATCATGATACCCATGGCAAGAGACATGGAATAAAATAATTGTCCCATAGCAGCCAGCACCGTTGTGGCAGAAAATTTAGAAAAATCAGGAAGCAGGTAGTACTTTACTCCTTCAGCAGCGCCTGGTCTTGTAATACAGAAGATGCAGACACCTACAATTAAAACAATCAACAGCGGCATCATAAAGCGACTTGCTTTCTCTACACCTTTTTCTACTCCGAAGATTACAATTGCGGAAGTCAGAAGGATAAAAATAGCAAACCAGACAACTGGAGATACGGATTCACTGATAAAACCGGTGAAAAATTCATCCCCTGCAGCTGCACTTACTTTCCCGGTCAGGAAGGTGAATAAGTATTTGATTACCCATCCGCCGATGACGCAGTAGTAAGGGGTGATAATAAACGGAACGATACAGGCAAGTACGCCTACGAATCCAAAACGTTTATCTAGTTTTTGGAAAGCACCAATAGCACTGACACCGGTTTTGCGGCCGATTGCAATTTCTGTGATCATAAGAGTGAAACCAAATGTGACAGCCAGTATTAAATAGACTAGCAGAAAGATCCCTCCACCATATTTTGCTGCCAGATAAGGAAACCTCCAAAGATTCCCAAGACCTACTGCAGAGCCGGCAGCAGCAAGTACAAAGCCCATTTTGCCTGAAAATGATCCTCGTTTTTTGTCCATAATAATTTCCTCCCATCATAAGTTTATTGTTTTCTGCTTTAGAGTGATACAACATTAATGCTAAAAACAGAATATTTAGGAATCATTATGCCACGAGATGTAAGAAAAAACAAGGATTTTCTTTATAAAAATGAAAAAAAATATAAAAAATAAATAAATTGCTTGAAAACAATGAGGCGATTTCGAAACTATTTTAGAAAAAAATCCCGGCGATTATGCAACGCATAATGCCGGGAGAATGAAAATCTGTGATAATATAATATACTTCAAAAATCAGAAAATGTTGAGAAGCTCTTTGGCTACAGATTTTATGGGAGTAATCCTATTAAATTGTATTATGAAATCCTTTTCCGATGATCTCACTTGTGTTGGAGATCAGGATAAATGCGGTTGGTTCCACCTCTTTGATATAGTTTCGGAGGCGGATCGCCTGATGACGGTTCAATACGGTGAAAACAAGACTCTTTGGTTCACCGGAGAAAGCTCCTTTTGCCTCACAGGTTGTCGCACTTCGATGAAGCTCATGCATGATAAAATCACAGATTGGTTCTGGATTATCGCAGACGACATTGAAATATTTACATAGGTTGAAACTTTCAATGACATTGTCGATCATCAGTGAGCGGACAGCAAGACCAAGGAAAGAATAGAGTCCGGTCTCGATGTCGAAGACAAAACATCCTGCGATTGTGATTACAAGATCGGTGAGCAGAAGCGCCCTTCCGATATTGAAATCTGAGTATTTCTTTAAAATCGCTGCAATGATATCCGTACCTCCGCTGGAAGCTCCGATATTGAACAAAATGGCAGAGCCAAATGCCGGCAGTGCGATCGCAAAGGTCAACTCGAGCATCGGCTGATCTGTCAGTGGATGGCTCATTGGGTAGATCCGCTCTAAAAGGGAAAGAGTGACGGAGAGAAGTGTGCTGCAGTAAGCAGTCTTCAGTCCAAATTTTTTTCCGAGCACAATGAACCCGAGCAGGAGAAGAAGCATGTTCGTCAGAAAAGTAAAGTCACTGGCTGACATGACCCCTGTCTTGGCAACTAAAACGGCAAGACCGGTGATTCCTCCGAAGGTAAAATTGTTGGCAAATTTGAAAAAATAAATACCAACCGCCATGATCAGGATACTTCCGGTTAATAGTGAAAAAGATTTCCATTTTGATTTTGTATTCATTTGTGCAGACCTCAGCATTTTATAAAAATTTAATAATCTATGTAGATTGTACCGCGGAGGAAATGAAAAGTCAACGGATAGAACGGAATTGTTCCGGCAATAATAAAATCGGAGAGGAGATAGTAATTATGATGTATAAATGTTTGCCGATTACGGACATTTACGCCAGAGAAATTATAGATTCCAGAGGAAATCCGACGGTGGAAGTGGAGGTACTTGCCGGAGAAGCATATATAGGCAGAGCCGCAGTTCCTTCCGGTGCATCGACAGGGAAATATGAGGCAGTTGAATTGCGTGATGGGGAAAAGCGTTACAATGGTCTGGGCGTACAGCAGGCAGTGGCAAATGTCAATGAGAAGATCGCTGAAAATTTGATCGGGATAAATGTGTTTGAGCAGGCGAAGATCGATCAGCTTCTCATGGAGCTGGATCGGACAGAAAATAAAAGTGGGCTCGGGGCAAATGCAATGCTAGGTGTGTCACTGGCAGCGGCAAAGGCGGCGGCAGAAGCACTTCAGATTCCGCTGTATTCCTATCTGGGAGGAACAAATGCAAAAAAGATGCCGGTTCCGATGATGAATATTTTAAACGGAGGAGCACATGCGGATAATACGTTAGATATTCAGGAATTTATGATCATGCCGGTAGGGGCCTGTTGCTTTCGGGAAGGGCTCCGCATGTGTGTGGAGATTTATCATGAGTTAAAAAAATTGTTGAAGGAAGAACAACTGGCGACCGGAGTCGGAGATGAAGGAGGATTTGCCCCGGATCTTCCAAATGCAAAAGAGGCATTGAAGTTGATTGCAAAGGCAGTGGAGCGAGCCGGATATCGTCTGAAAAAAGATATTGTCATTGCCCTTGATGCGGCGGCGAGTGAGCTGTATGATAAAAAGATGAAAAAATATTATTTCCCAGGCGAGGGGAAAATGAACTGTCAGAAAATCGCCAGATCGTCGGAAGAGATGATTGATTATTACGAAGAACTGGCGACGGATTATCCGATTGTGTCCATCGAAGATCCGTTAGATGAAGAAGACTGGGAAGGCTGGGAATTGCTCACAACAAGACTTGGACAAGATATGCAGCTTGTGGGAGATGATCTGTTTGTCACAAATGTAAAAAGGTTAAAGAAGGGGATTGATAAGAACGTGGCCAATGCGATTCTCGTGAAAGTTAATCAAATTGGTACGCTCACAGAAGCGATGGATGCGGTAAAACTTGCGCAAAATGCCGGGTATCATGCCATCGTTTCCCATCGTTCGGGAGAGACGGAAGACTGTACGATCGCAGATCTTGCAGTCGCATTGAATGTCGGGCAGATTAAGACAGGAGCACCGTGCAGATCCGAGCGCGTGGCAAAATACAATCAGCTGCTCCGGATCGAAGAATCGCTGGGGGATGTGGCGGAGTACCAAAATCCTTTTCCATTTCTCGCAGAGCCGGAAGAATAGAAAGAAATCGTTTGCTAGTTTCCCGGAAAACTTCTTTGAAAGTTATCTGAGTTGAACTTGCAACCGATTCTCTCTTGTGGTATAATGAATATTGTTTATCCACGGGAGGTGTAAAAATGGAAATTTTGAAAATTGTATTAACTATTTTATTTGTAATAGACGGTATCGCATTGACAATCATTGTACTTCTTCAGGAAGGGAAGTCCGCAGGGCTTGGTTCGATCGCAGGTGGAGCGGAAACATACTGGGGACAGAACAAGGGACGTTCTATGGAAGGTGCACTTGTCAAATCTACGAAGTTCTTAGCATGTTTATTTATGATACTGGCAGCAGCTTTGAATCTCGGTGTATTTAACTAGATCGTACTTGCTATTGCTTTCGTCTGTGCGATTTGGCAGGATGTGAGGGAGAGCGGATATGCTATCGGTGAAGTGTTACTGAGAAGCAATACAAAGATTTGCTGCAGAAATTGTCAAAGAAATCAGAAAAAGACAGTTTGGAAAAATGTGTAAATGTAGAACATACCTGTTGTCAGATAGGTATGTTCTTTTTCGTTACATAGGAAATTCCTATGTAACGAAAAACACGCTGCTAACGACACCGTTCGCGTGCGGAGAGTCTGACTTGCGAGATTCTTTGCTCGTTTCTGGGCAAGTTCAGAAATAATTGTAGGGAAATGAGATACGAAAAAAAGGAGTGAAACGATTGGAACAGACATTTGAAAAAAGAAAAAAGATTATATACGATTTTATTTGTGATGATTTTTATGTACCGATGAAGTTGAAAGAACTGGCAATTCTTCTTCAGGTGCCGAAGGATCAGAGAAATGAATTAAAGAAAGTGATGGATGCGCTTGTGGCAGACGGAAAGGTTTCTGTTACACAGAAAGGAAAGTATGTGAAAGGAACTGCAAAGCAGCTTGTCGGAACTTATCAGGCGCATGCACGAGGATTTGGCTTTGTTACGGTCGAAGGACAAGCCGATGATATTTTTATCTCAGAGGACGATGCGAATGGGGCATTTCACATGGACCAGGTGGAAGTTGTCATAACAAAAGCACCCGAAGGAAAGCGAAGAGAAGGGAAAATTGTGCGGATTCTTTCCCATGGAACGGTGAAGCTGGTCGGATACTTTCAGAAAAATAAAAACTTTGGTTTTGTGATCCCGGACAATGACAGGTTTGTCAAAGATATTTTTGTGCCGTTGGAGCGCTCAAAAGGGGCAGTGACCGGGCATAAAGTTGTTGTTGAACTGACTTCTTATGGAAAAGACGGCAAGAAGCCGGAAGGAAAGGTTGTTGAGATCATCGGGCATGTGAATGATCCGGGCACGGACATTATGTCGATCGTGAAAGGGTATGATCTTCCGGTAGAATTTCCGGAGAAGGTGTTAAATCAGGCAGAGCGGGTGGCAAAAGACGTCACAAGTGCAGATATGGCAGGGCGTATGGATATCCGTTCCTGGAGAATGGTAACGATCGATGGAGAAGATGCGAAAGATCTGGACGATGCGATCTCCATTACAAAAGAAGGAGAAAATTATCAGCTCGGTGTGCATATTGCGGATGTGACAAACTATGTGCAGGAGCGAAGTGCACTTGATAGGGAGGCATATGAGCGCGGAACGAGTGTGTATCTTGTTGACCGGGTGATCCCGATGCTGCCACATGCACTTTCCAATGGAATCTGCTCTCTGAATGCAGGGGAAGACAGACTGGCGCTTAGCTGTATTATGACTGTCAATCCAAAAGGAGAGGTGATCGACCACAAAATCGCAGAGACCGTCGTCCATATTGATCAGCGCATGAGCTACACAAGTGTCAAAAAAATACTGGAGGACAGAGATCCGGAAGAAATAGAAGTGTATAAAGAATTTGTGCCAATGTTTGAACTGATGGCAGAGCTTGCGAAGATTTTAAGAGAGAAAAGACACCGCAGAGGTTCGATCGATTTTGATTTTCCAGAAAGTAAGATCATGCTGAATGCGGATGGCACTCCGACAGAGATCAAACCATATGATCGGAATACTGCGACAAAAATCATTGAAGATTTTATGCTGCTTGCAAACGAAACGGTGGCAGAGGATTATTTCTGGCAGGAGATCCCGTTTGTCTACCGGACACATGATGTGCCAGATGAGGAAAAAATTCAAAAATTATGCACATTTATCAATAATTTTGGGCATTCCATGCATGTGGCAAACAAAGAAGTAAGACCGAAGGAAATTCAAAAGCTGCTCGCCAAAGTAGATGGTACGCCGGAAGGGGATTTTATCAGCAGACTGGCATTGCGTTCGATGAAACAGGCAAAATACACACCGGAAAATACAGGGCATTTTGGACTTGCAGCGCAGTATTACTGCCATTTCACATCACCGATCCGAAGATACCCGGATCTTCAGATCCATCGGATCATCAAAGAGACACTGCGTGGAAGGATGAATGAAAACCGTATGGAACATTATGAATCCATTTTACCGGAAGTAACAAAGCATGCAAGCCAGATGGAGCGCAGGGCAGAAGAGGCAGAGCGAGAGACAATCCGCTTAAAGAAGGCAGAATATATGGAGCAACACATTGGTGAAGTGTTTGCAGGAGTCATTTCAAGTATTACAAAATGGGGCATGTATGTAGAACTGGAAAATACGGTGGAAGGGTTGATACATGTTACCAATATGCATGACGACCACTACGATTACTATGAAGACCGCTTTGAGATGATTGGGGAGCATACACGAAGATCATATAAACTCGGACAGAAAGTCTATGTCAGGGTACTTGACACAGACCGTCTGCAGCGTACAATAGATTTTGAACTGGTAAATAAGGGGGATGAGGAAGATGGCGAAAACATCGACGAAACTGATTGCCAACAATAAAAAGGCATACCACGATTATTTTATCTTAGACACTTACGAGGCAGGAATTGCGCTGCATGGTACGGAGGTGAAATCCCTCCGTATGGGAAAATGCAGCGTCAAAGAATCGTTTATCCGGGTGGAAAATGGAGAAGTTTTTATCTATGGAATGCATATCAGTCCATATGAGAAAGGAAATATTTTCAACAAAGACCCGCTTCGCCCGAGAAAGCTGCTGTTACATAAGGCAGAGATCAATAAAATGATCGGAAAGACAAAGGAAAAAGGAATGGCGATTGTGCCACTTAAAGTATATTTCAAAGGAAGTTTAGTGAAAGTAGAGATTGGTCTTGCGCGAGGAAAGAAACTCTATGACAAGCGAAATGACATCGCAAAGAAAGATCAGCAAAGAGAGGCACAGAGAGATTTCAAGATTAGAAATCTTGGGTAGACAGCTACGGTTACAAGACTGCGGCTGCAAAGTGAAGAAAGTCGGTTTGTAAAGCAGCAGTAAAAAGGCAGTATGACAATAGAAAATCTGAAAAAGAACAGGAGAAAAACATGGTACCTACAACAAAAGAGGCATTGAGAAAACTGGTGACAGATACGACGATAGAGATTTATGAAGATCTGACACCGCAGCTGATCCAGATGATCGATCAGACAAAGCACGATGAAAAACTGACTGAGGCGCAGAAGCAGGATGAAATTTCCCTGCATTTACTCGGGTATGTAAAATCTTGTACAAATGAGATCATCGTCGATGTTCTTGCCGAGATTCTGGGACTGGAATAAGAAATGAGATAGAATTCCTCTGTAATAAAATTGTAAAATCGTTATGAAATCAGATGAAATAATAGAATAAATTTTATTTGAAAATAAGAAGTGAAATTTAGATAGGCATATCGGGATCACGCTGCAAATTCTGAGCTGTTTTTGAAACAACCAGAATGTAACAGTGGTACTGATATGCCTTTTTCTTTAGTTTTGTTCTTTTGATATAAATGAAAAAGATTATTCAATCTTTGATAAAAAATCCGGAAGGGATGCAGACTCAGCTGCGAACTGGATCCATTGCATGAAACGATCAGGATCTTTTTCTGCTTCAATTTTCTCAAAAAGACTGTCAGGAAGTTTGTCAAATTTTTTTAAAAGAGAGAAGAGAAGATCTGTGAGACGTTGGATGTTTTCAGTGCGTTCCGCTATACGACCTTGGCGAAGTCCTTCTTCATGCTCTTCCTGCAGTAATTCTTCCAGTAACATAAATCGTTCCTCCATTTCTCTGTTTTCTTTAATTTGGCTGATGGATCGTTGGAGCTTCCTGACATATTCGTTATGGAAATCCTTGCTGCTTTCTGATAAATCGGCTTTGACAAATTTGAGAAAAGAAACGAGTGCTTCCGGAACTTCCGATTTATTTTTGCCTGCTGTGCTTAAAAAGATAGTGTAAAGACCGTCGTTGAATGCGAGAAATTGTCTTTGATTGTAAGATCTTGTAAAGTTTTTTTCATGGTAAGTTCCTCCTTGAAACAGAGGAATTCTATGAAAAAATTATAGCATGATAGAGTGGAGTGAGCAAGAAGAAGTTCGATTTAGAATAATAAGAAAAACGTTTTAATAATATCGGATATACTGTAAATATATCTAAAAACAGAAAGAAAAATTTGTATAAAATAGTTATGGAACAGAAATGTATTATATAAAATGAATAAAAATATAGAAAAATAATCGGTATATTATACGAATTGACAATCTAATAAAGTTGATTTATTATCAGATATAAGAAGTAAATAAATCGATTTATTTTTTTTAACAGTTTAGAAAAACGTTTTACCAAATATTTAAAAAGTGTTTGGATGAGAAGGAGGAAGAAAAATGAAAAAAATTGACAAATTAACAATCTTTTTAATTCCGATCGGTATTGCGATCAACGTGGTGGGGGGACAGCTTGCAATTCTTTTAAAACTTCCGTTATTTTTGGACAGCATCGGAACATTTGTAGTAGGTGCCTTGTGCGGCGGCATTCCGGGAGCTCTTGTGGGGCTTGGCTGTGGTCTGATTAATGCGATTTCTTTGCCAACATTGCTTCCTTATACAATTATCGGAGTTCTTTTTGGAATACTTGCCTCTTTTCTTGCAAAGAAAAATATGTTTTCTTCTTTTTGGAAAGCAATTATTAATGGTATCGTCATTGCCATCATAGGCACAGGTATTGCTGTTCCGATTACTGCAACAATTTATGGAGGATTCGTAGGAACCGGAGCAAGTGTGATCGTAACAACACTGATGGCAGCAGGATGGGATGTAATACCGGCAACGTTTGTCAGCGAATTAAGTTCTGAACTGATGGATAAGTTGGTATGTCTGATTATTATTTTCTTTGTTCTTAAATCTATGCCGGCGCGGTTTGTTGTAAAATTGCCGAATGGAAAATATTTCTTAAAAGAGGAAGTATAGGGGAAAGGGGAGAAAGGAGGCAATATGGAATACGAATTTGTAAAAAAATACCTGGAGCCTAAGAAAACTGGAAATGTTATACTGGACTTAAATCCGATGAGTAAGCTTAATCTGATGTTTGTGTTCGGATTGCTTCCATTTCTCATTCAGAATTATTGGTTCGGCTTTGGAATGGTACTCTTTTTTATGGCAGTTGCAAAGCTGGCAGGAAAGTTTCAGACATTTTTTAAACTTTACTGGAAAGTGCTGTTATTGTTTGGAGTGTTTCTTTTTCTTGTAAAAGCAGCGTTTTCTCCGGGGGAACATGTATTATACCAGCTAGGAGGAATTTGTGTGACGACAGAAAGTATTGCAGATGGTCTGAATATTGTCTCACTGGTACTAGCATTTAGTGGTGCATTTATACTGTTCAGTAAAACGACACCGATGGAGGATCTTACTTATTCCTTAGAGAAAAAAGGAGTTTCCCATGTAGTCTCATTTATTATTCTTTCTTCTTCACAGACGATCAAGGATTTGGGAAATAATGCACAGATTATTATGGATTCTCAGAAAGCAAGAGGAATTGAAACGGAAGGAAACATGCTTCAGAGGGCAAAGGCGTATATCCCGGTTATGGGGCCTTTGATCTTAAATGCAATTTCCAGTACAGAAGAAAAATCTATTGCGATGGATGCAAGAGCTTTTTCTGCGCCGGTAGAGCATACTTTTTTATCGGAGCTTCCGGAGGTAAGTAAAAGAGAAAAAATATTTGTTGGGCTGATGGATATCGGATTTTTGGTAGTATTAATCTGGAGGGTTGCAGCATGGGTTTTATAGAATTTAAAAATGTTACATATACATATCCACTTGGAAAGAAGCCGGCATTAAAAAATATTACATGTACATTTGAAAAGGGGAAATTTTATGGGATCATTGGAGAAAATGCAGGTGGAAAAACAACACTATGTAATTTGATCCGGGGGTTGGTTCCACATTTTTATCATGGAAAATTAGAGGGAGAAGCCATGATAGAAGGGGTAAAAATCCAAGAGGCAAATATAGATGTATTATCGACAAAGATAGGTTATATTTTTCAAAATCCATTTACGCAGATCAGTGGAGTAAGGAAAACGGTCTTTGCTGAGATAGCACTTGGTCTGGAAAATCTTGGTGTTCCTAAAAAAGAGATGATAGAACGTGTGATAGAAGTAGCAAAACTTGTAAAGATAGAAGAACTGTTAGAAAAGGATCCAAACAGGCTATCAGGAGGACAGCGCCAGAGAGTTGCATTTGCTTCAATTATTGCAATGGATCCAGAGATACTTGTAATTGATGAGCCTACATCACAACTGGATCCAGAGGGAACAGAAGGTGTATTTGAAATTATCCATATGTTAAAAGAACAGGGAAAGACAATTATACTGGTGGAACATAAGGTGGATTTGATGGCTGAGTATGCAGATGAAATGCTTGTAATGCATGAGGGAGAATTAATTGCAAAAGGAGAAACACATGCAGTATTAAGTGATCTTTCCATGTTAAAAAAAGGAGCCATGTTGCCACAGACAGTTCTTCTTACACGGGAATTGGAACGGCAAGGAATCATTTTTCCGCATATACCGGTAACAAAGAAAGAGTGTATAGAAATGGTGAAAGGCTGGAAAAATCATGAATAAAATCATATTTGAACATGCAAGTTTTACATATCCGAATGGATTTGTTGCAAATGATGATCTGAATCTTGTAATCGAGCAGGGAGAGAGGGTTGCGATCGTAGGTCAGAATGGAGCAGGAAAGACAACAGCAGTAAAAATGATGAATGGACTTCACAAGCCATCTTCCGGGAATGTCTTCGTGTGTGACAAAAATACAAAAGAGTATACGACAGCACAGATTGCAAAGCAGGTAGGATATGTATTTCAAAATCCGGATGATCAGATCTTTAATCAGACGGTAGCAAGTGAAATTTCTTATATGCCGAAATATTATAAATGGCCTCAGACAGAAATCGAAAAAAGTGTCAGAGAGGTTGCCCGGTTTCTAAAAATTGAGGAATTTTTGGATAAGAATCCTTTTGAGATTCCCTATGTTACAAGAAAATTTGTCACGATTGCTGCAATATTAGTTACAAAGCCGGATTTTATTATTTTGGATGAGCCCACTGCAGGTCAGGATCTTCGTGGAATCCGTATTTTGTCAGAATTACTTGATTATCTGGAAGAACGACAAATAGGAGTAATTACAATCACACATGATATGGAATTTGTGGCTGACAATTTTCAGAGGGTGATTGCAATGGCAAATAAAAAGATTATTGCAGATCGGACTGCGCGGGAGATTTTTTCTGATGACGAGATTTTGCAGAAAAGCAAAATTAAGCGGACGCAGATTGGAAGTATAGCGGAAGAACTTGGTTTAGGAAAAGATATATTAAACGCAAGAGAATTTGTAGAAAGGCTAAAAGAGCCAAAATAAGATGAAAGCAAAGGAGGAAAGGAATGAAGAGTGTATTAGATCAGACACTAGAAAAGAATAAACAAAAATATATAGATAGGCTGCTGAAGTTAGTAAGTATCGATACGCATGATATTGGACACGGGATTGAAGGTGGACTGGAGGCAGAAGGGCAGGAATATCTTGCGGAAATTTTTCGGGATATTGGAGCGGAAGAGATTGTACGCGATCCCCTCAAAGAAGAAAGTATAATAAAATGCAAAGAATTATACCGGGAGGGAAATTTAGGGCATGATTATACAAACAGGTATAATTTGTATGGTACATTTCCGGGGGAAAGTAAAAAGACATTGTTATTTAACGGACATATAGACCACATGCCGGCAGAAAATGAAGAACACTGGACAATTCCTCCGTTAAAACCGCAGGTGATTGAAAATCGAATCACAGGATTAGGTGTTGCAGATATGAAAGCCGGTCTAATGGCATCAGTTATGTCATTGGAATTGTTAAAAGATGCAGGAATTTCGCTCCCCATTACAGTGAAAGTTGCCTCTGTGTGTGATGAGGAAGGAGGCGGAAATGGTTCCTTATGTGCAGCAATGAGTGGAGTCAAAGCAGATGCAGTCGTTGTATGTGAGCCGACTAACCGGGAATTGATTGCGGCACATATGGGGTGGGTATTTTTCCAGATTGAAGTAGAGGGACTTGCGGTACATTCAGGCTTAAAGCTTTCAGGAGTAAATGCCATTGAAAAAGCAGGAAAATTGATGAATGCGATCAATGAACTGGAACACAGATGGCTTTTGAAATATAAGCATCCGCTGCTTCCACCTCCATCGAGTAATGTAGGGGTGATTTACGGTGGAGAGGCAGGCTCTACCATTCCAGACTATTGCTGCTTTAAGACCTGCGTGCACTATCTGCCGGGGCTTATGAATCACGAACAAGTGGTAGAAGAGTATACAGCAGCGATTCTGAAGTGCTGTGAAGGAGATGAGTGGCTGAGTAGCCATAAACCGAAAATTACAATCTATCAGACTGGAAATCCATTTGAAATGGATCTAAATCATCCATTTGTTAGTGCATTTGAGAATGCATACAGAAAAGCAACCGGGAATGAAGTGAAAATTGTAGGTTCTCCGGCGGGATGTGATTCGAGGACATGGCACAATATTGTCGGATGTCCGACACTTCAGTTCGGACCGGGATCGCTGGAACAATGCCATACGGTTAATGAATATGTAACGGTAGAACAATATTTGGAAGCAATCAGAGTTTATGCAGAATTGATTTTAGAGTGGGCGAAACATGTATAACGAGCTGTTACGACAAAAAGAATCTGTATTATCTCTCAGACGAGGGGCGGTACAAGATTTGCAGAAATGGAATGGAAGAAGAACGATACTAAAAGACGGACTTGTAGTAGATCCTGAAAATGAGAGAAAAGATCAGTTTGATATTGTTGTGGAGGGAGATACTATTTCTTCTGTTGAAAAAAATGTTTACATAGAAAAAGGAGACCGGATTTTGGAATGTGAAGGTCTTCAAATCTGGCCGGGTCTTATTGATAGTCATCTACATTTGGGAGATCTTTTTGATGTCAGCACAAATTCAATCGTCTGTGCAGTTCAGGATGGGGTGACGGCAGGGATATCACCGGGAGCAGGAAATTCCTTTATGGCACCTGCATTACTGGGAGCAGAGATTGATCGTGGACTTCCACTCAATGCCGGAGTTTATTTAGGAGCAGCAAATATACTGGGAACTTCCATGAATGAGGAAGAAATGATCGACTTGTTTCAGGGGAAGGCTGCTAAAGAACTGCTTGAACAGAAACTAAGCAGGAATGTTTTTACAAATCAGATGGCTCCTTTTATTATCGGAATCAAAGATCATATGGGACATTTTATTATGAAAGATGAAGATATTGATAAAATATTTGATATTACGCAGAAGGCGAATCTTATTTATATGTCACATACACAGGATCCAGAACATAGTTGGCGGATGTATGAATTGTCGAAAGGAAGAAAGTTACATTTGGGACATGCCAATGCAGCAGGAACAGGCAGTCACGGAAATGCAGAAGAAGCAATGCAGTCGGTAATTGAATTATGCAAAAAGAAAAATATTACAGCAGAATTTGTGACAACGATGCTTCGGAAAAACGGTGGAAGCAGAGAAGGGCTACGCATGTCTGAGAAAGCAAGGGAAAAGGCACTCAATGCTCTCTCAGAGGGAATTGTAAAAATTCTGGTGTCAGATGGTCAGCACCAGTCAACAATGAAAGGATTTGGGGATACGAGTGACAATATTCCATGTATTTTAGAATTGGTAGAAAATGGTGTCCTTCCTTTAGAGAAAGCGGTAGCCACAATGACATGTAATCCGGCACAGTATCTTTCAGAAAAATTAAAGTGTAGTGTGTGGAAAAAGATGGGACATTTGGGAAAAGGAGCATTTGCTAATATTACAATTGTCGATCCTAAAAATGCGAGGGCAGTCTATGTGATTGTAAATGGTCAGATTGTTGTATTTGAAGGCAGAATCCTTCGATCTTTTGGGCATGCAGGGCGCTGGATCAGTAAATTCGGGATTTCAGAAAAAACAGGAGTCGGGGATAGTTCCCTTCAGATAATTAGATAGATGAGGAGGCAGAAAACAATGAGTAAAAAAGTATTATTAGCAGGTGAATCGTGGATGAGTTATACAACTCATGTCAAAGGGTTTGACAGTTTTTATACATCCACTTATGAAACTGGTGAAAAATGGCTGAAAAAAGCGCTGGAAAAAAATGGGTATGAAGTAACATTTTTTCCGAATCATATTGCGGCGGAGGAGTTTCCATATACTGTGGAAGAGCTAAAGGGATATGATTGTGTCATTTTATCTGATATCGGAGCCAATACCTTATTACTCCCGGCAGAAACATTTACAAAGAGTATAAAGAAGCCGGACCGTACCAAAGTGATCCGGGATTATGTTATGGAAGGTGGATCTTTGTTGATGATTGGTGGCTATCTTACTTTTTCTGGTGTTGATGCGAAGGGAAAATGGCATGATACGGCGGTTCAGGATGTACTTCCTGTAGAGGTGCTTACGGTAGATGACAGAATGGAACATTGTGATGGAGTGCGCCCGGTGACAGTCAAGGAGCATGAGGCATTAAAAGAGATTCAGGGAGAATGGCCGGAAGTGCTTGGATATAACCGGACAGTGGCAAAAGAAGAGGCGGATGTAGTTGCTTTGGTCGATGGAGATCCATTTATTGCATTCGGAACTTATGGGAAAGGAAAGAGCGCTGTTTTCACAACAGACTGTGCGCCACACTGGGCACCGCCGGAATTTTGCGAATGGAGTGAATACGATAAAATCTGGAAAGGAATCGTAGATTGGCTTGTAAAAAAATAGTGGAAAACGTATCGTTCGTATGCCAATGAGATCAAGATGCTGTCGAAGCCGGAAAAGCTGGCCCGGCAGCATTTTTAGAAAAGGAAGATAGGGGAGGTATCTGAAAATGATAAGAGATAGCCTGGGAGAAGAAAAAAGCAACATGTATATAGAAAGAGGCAAGAAAAGTATCGCACTGCTAAAAGAGATTCTCGCAATTCCGAGTGTGAATGGAGCGGACAATGAGGGGGCTGTTGCAGAATTTATTGCAAATTATCTGAAGGAGAAACATATAGATGCTTTCGTGCAGCAAATAGATGAGACACATGCCAATATTATCGCAAAACTAGAGGGGAAGTCTTCAGAAACTGTTGTATGGAATGGACACCTTGATACAGTTCCATATGGAAGCACAGAAGAGTGGAATACAGATCCTTCTATTCCAGTGGAGAAGAATGGAAGAATTTATGCACGAGGAGCCAGTGATATGAAGAGTGGACTGGCGGCAATGGTGTACCTTCTTGGGGAAATTGGAGAATCTGGAGAGAAACCAGAGCAGACAATTTTGTTTTTGGGAACCTGCGATGAGGAAAAAAGTGGTCTTGGGGCGGAAAAAATATTAGAGGAAATAGATTTGTCGTCCGGATCTCTTTTGCTGATCGGGGAACCTACCGGATGCAAACTGGGAGTGGCGCAGAAAGGGTGCATATGGGCACAGCTGAATATAAGTGGGAAAACAAGTCATGGGGCTTATCCGGAGGAAGGATATAATGCGGTTGAGTATGGAATGAAAATCGTGTGCAGGATAAAAAAATGGGTGACAGAGTATGAACATCGGGTACTTGGTACAGCAACGGCGCAGGTAACAATGATACAAGGTGGTATTGCACCGAATATGACGCCAGATTTTGCTGAAATCTTGCTGGACATTCGGACGGTACCGGGAATTTCTGCTGAAGATGTAGAAAAGAAAATTAAAAAAATATGCCGGGAAGAAGTAGAAGAGACGAATGGGGAAGTAAAATTTGAAGTACGAATCAAAAATGCACGCAGGGCGATTGAAATAGCAGAGGAAGAAAGATGGCTCAAAGAATTCAAAGCATATCTTAAACAGAATGGTGCGGAGACAGAAGAAATAGGTATTAATTATTTTACAGATGCTTCGATTTTGACAAAAAAAGAAAGTGAAATCCCAGTGCTGCTTTTTGGACCAGGGGAGCCTAGGTTAGCACATAAGCCAAACGAGTTTGTAGAGCTTGAAAAGTATGAGAAATATATTGAAATACTAGGTGAAATATTTTCCATAAACTACCAAAAGTAAAAAAATCATGTATAATAGGAAGAAATACAGAGGTTCCAGAATGCATAGAGAATAGACAGCAAAAGTGTGGTGCAAGCATGCTTGTGGAGAAATAAAGGATAATGGAGAAGAAGTATAGTGAGAACTACAATTAAAGATATTGCAAATTATACAGGGTTTTCCGTGACAACGATTTCACTGGTCTTAAACGGAAAAGCAGATAAGATCTCAAAACAGACAAAGGATACAGTTCTGGAAGCAGTAGAAAAATTGAATTATAGACCGAATCAGCTTGCTGTCGGACTGGTAAAGAAAAGGACAAAGACGATAGGGCTAGTGATTTCCGATGTCAGTAACGTGTTTTTTTCTAATCTTGCCAAAGGTGTGGAAGATGAGTGCCGCAGAAATGGTTGGAATCTGATTTTATGCAATACAAACGATATGCACAAGCGGGATCTGGAGTATATTCAAGTGTTGGCAGATAAAGGAGTAGATGGGATTTTATTTTGCATGTCGCTGGATAGCGATAAGAAAAAAGCACTGGAAAGTGTGCGATTGATGGAAAAACTGAAAGTGCCATTTGTTATGATTGATCGCTTCTTAGAGGAGGCAGATTGTTGCTCTGTAATTGTCAATCACAGGAGTGGAGGATATGCGGCGACGAAGCATCTGTTGGAACTGGGGCATAGAAAGATTGGATGTGTGGCAGGTCCTCTTGAGTTGGAGGATTCCAGATATCGTCTGCGAGGATATAAAGAAGCATTGGAAGAATACGGTGTGGAGTTTGATCCTGAGTTGATTTACGAAGGAAATTATGACAGAAAAAGTGGAATGGAAGCCATGGAATATTTTTTGTCTATCCCTAAAAAAGTGACTGCAGTATTCGCGTTTAACGATATGTCTGCATATGGGGTATATAATTGTCTGAAAAAGCATAAAATAGCTGTGCCGGAAGAAATTTCGCTAGTTGGCTATGACGATATTTTCTTTTCAGAGATTTTGGATGTCCCGCTGACAACAGTCAGTCAGCCGGTCTATGACATGGGAGTGGAGGCAGTACAGCAGCTGATCAGTGAGATAGGCAGTGGAGTGAATTCTCAGAAGTGTATTACATTTCAGCCAAGACTTGTCGTACGGGAGAGTACAGTAGAGCACTCAGAATAAAATATCCTTGACATTTGTGTTATATATAGAATATAATAATGACACGAATCGTTTGCAGTCATACCAGACAGAGAAGTCATGATTAGGGCTTGTACTGGTTTCGACGGGGGTTCTGAAGTTGAGGAAGCCATTCGCGGGGCGGGACCGCGTATCAATCCGTATTTAAATATAAACGCAGACGAAAATTTAGCGTACGCTGCCTAGTTGCAGCAGTCGGCCTTAAGTCACTCACTGCTTAAGTCACCGGCTTCAAAGAGGTGAGGCACTTCGTTTCCAAAGCTTTGAGGGAATGGAAGAATTTATGAAGCTACTAAAGTGAAGAGCCTGTCATTAGGCGATTCATGGAGGGAATGTTAAAATAATGACTGTAATGGGAGATGCCGCAATGGACGGGCTTTCGGACAGGGGTTCAACTCCCCTCAGGTCCATGTAAAACCTCAGTGTACACTGGGGTTTTTATTTTTATATAGCATTTTGTGTTGCAAAAGGTTTGAAGCTTGTTGGGATAAATAATAAGGAAGATAAAAATAATGATTTATTTAAAAATAATCTTTTTGACCTTGGTGTATGTTGGGCAGAGATATCCATGTACGACAGCAGGGTTACTGGTATGGTGCATAGGCTGTATCGGGATTGCTGTCTCAAGATCTTTCCCTTTGGGGATGAGTCTTATTGTCGGAGTAATCGGGATGATAGTATTTTTCAGATGGATGTTTGTAGCATTGGCTGATTTTGGTAGTGAAAGGAAAAAGATTCAGAGACGGTTAAAAAAGAGAGAAGTGTTTGAGCGATATCTGAAGTATTTAGAGGAAAGCCTCAGGTAGCATTCGGGAGGAAGTGGAAAAAATATGAAGATTATTGTATGTGTGGGGGATAACAATGCCATGTTGTTCCATAATCGTCGTATCAGCAGAGACAGGGCTGTAATAGAGGACATTCTTCGGATGGTGTCCAAAGAAGTGAAGAAAGATGGACGAGCAAGAATTTGGATGAATGAATATTCCTCCGAATTGTTTCGAACGTATTCAGGGGATATTTCTGTGTCAGAAAGATTTTTGGAAGAAGCTGGCGAAGAGGAGTATTGTTTTGTGGAAAATGTGCCGATCCAGGAATATAAAGATGAAATACAAACTGTGGTGTTATATCGATGGAATCGGAAATATCCGGCAGACATAAGATTTGCTATGGACCTTTCTAGGTGGAAGATGGTGGAATGCGTGGAATTTTCGGGGCATTCTCATGAGAAAATTACGAAGGAAGTTTATGTCAGATAAGGAAAAGCATAATAGGAGGAATCAGGATGAAGCAATGGAAGAAAAATGGGAAATATCGGCTTCTCGGTGTAGTGACTGCATGTGTGATGGTTTTTATGTCAGCATGTGCAGGCAAGGCAGAACAGGAGAAAACTTCAGCAAATGCGCAGCAGGAGACGGTTCCGGTGTCTGGGACACAGCAGTCAGATATTTCTATGGAGACCATTCCAGAATATGATGGGGAACCGTATGTGGTGATTGATGACAATGAGCCAAATTTTACGGAAGAAGAATTGCAGCCAGAAGCATATGAGACATATGGAACATTGGATGCACTTGGGCGTTGCAGTACTGCAGAGGCAAGTATCGGGGAGGGACTAATGCCGACGGAGAAGCGTGGAGCGATCGGGCAGGTGAAACCGACTGGATGGCATACTGTAAAGTATGATATGGTGGAGGGAAAATATCTGTATAACCGTTGTCATTTAATCGGTTATCAGCTGACTGCCGAAAATGCCAATGAGAAAAATTTGATCACAGGAACGAGATATATGAACACGGAAGGGATGCTTCCATTTGAAAATATGGTTGCAGACTACATCAAAGAAACTGGCAATCATGTGATGTACCGTGTCACACCGGTGTTTGAAGGGGAAAATCTTGTGGCATCGGGAGTGCAGATGGAAGCAGAATCGGTGGAAGATCAGGGAGCAGATCTTTCCTTTAATGTATATGTGTATAATGTACAGCCGGGAGTGGAGATTGATTATAAAACCGGAGAAAGCCGGGAGGCAAACGAACTTCTGCCAGCTTCCAAAAACTCTGACAAAGCAGGAAACGCTGCTTCAGGAACTGCTTCTGACAAAGACAGTTCAGATCCGGTCAGTGAGCAGACTTATATATTAAATACGAGCAGTAAGAAGTTTCACAAAGAATCCTGCTCCGGTGTCAAGTCGATGAAAGAGAAGAATAAAAAGGTTTATACCGGAAAGCGGGAGGAAGTGATCGAGCAGGGATATGCTCCATGTGGCAACTGCCATCCGTAATCGGAAGCTAATATCGAAAAACTTTAGAAAAATTTCATAATATACTTGCGTTCTCATTAAAAAAGTAATAAAATCAAACTACTTGGAGTGATTAATAATGAGAATGAACTATTTAGTATCTGTCTTTTATTTTTATAGATAAGTATCTTTCAACCCTGAACATTCGAGTTGTTTCTTTTGGGTGCATGAAGAACTTATTTTATAAGAATAGGCAGATACTTTTTTACTTTAAACAGAGAAAGTGGGAGGAGTGGACAGATGGAATTATCCGTTAATCTGACAGAACAGAAAAGTCGTATTATTATAGAAAGAGATGCCATGCTTCATCTGGCAGATTATATAGATGTAAACTGTAAGGTGATGATCATTACCGATGATGGAGTGCCGGAACGATATCAGAAGCAAGTGCTTGCACAGTGTCCGCAGGGGTATCTACATGTATGCAGACACGGTGAGGGGGCAAAAAGCTTTCCGGTCTATCAGCAGATCTGCGAAAAACTGCTGCAGCTGAATTTTTCCAGAAAGGATCGGATCCTTGCGCTGGGAGGCGGAGTGATTGGAGATCTCAGTGGATTTGTGGCAGCGACCTTTAAGCGTGGGATGAAGTTTGCATCCATTCCGACAACGACTTTGTCGCAGATTGATTCCAGTATCGGAGGGAAGGTTGCAGTCAATCTTGGGGAAGTGAAAAATGTGATCGGGACCTTTTATCATCCGGAGGTAGTGTTGATTGACTTGAATACACTTCGGACATTGCCGAAACGTCATTATTACAATGGACTTGTGGAGGCGGTCAAGGCAGGAATGATTGCAGATCCGGAAATTTTCCGACTGTTTGAGGAGGAAGAGATCGATCAGGCTCTTGAAGAGATCATCACCCGCTCGCTGATTGTGAAGAAGCATGTGGTAGAAGAGGATGAGAAGGAGCAGAATCTCCGAAAGATATTGAATTTCGGGCATACGATCGGGCATGCGATCGAGAGTATTTACCATCTGCATGATTATTATCATGGGGAATGTGTAGCAATGGGGATGATGAAGATTCTCGAGGATGAGCAGTTGAAAGAGCGTTTGAAAAGCATTTTAAAGAAGATGGAGATTCCGCTGGATGTTCCGTATGAAATCCAGGAGGTCATTGATTTTATTAAGAAAGATAAAAAGGCAAGCGGAGACCAGATTACAATCGTTCAGGTCCGTGAAATTGGAAAGGCGGAGCTGATCGATATGAAGATCGAGGATATGAGAAAATTTTGCTGATAAAAATATACAGGAGGTGACCAGATGAGAGTAGGGCTTGTCGGGGGAAAACTTGGACATAGTTTTTCGAAACCAATCCACGAGAAACTTGCAGATTATACATACGATCTGATTCCATTAACCGAGGAAGAATTTCATGAATTTTTTAAAAAGAAAGAGTTTGATGCGGTGAATGTGACAATTCCTTATAAGGAAACAGTGATGCAGTATTGTGATGTGATCGATGAGAAAGCAAGTGCGATCCATGCGGTCAATACGATTGTCAATCGGGATGGAAAATTATATGCAACGAACACTGATTTTGCGGGATTGAAGCAGATGATTCAACATAATGGAGTAGAGATTTGTGGAAAAGTTTGTTGTATTCTTGGCACCGGGGGGACAAGTAAGACCGCGGAGGCAGTCCTTCATGATATGGGGGCAGAGAAGGTTTATATTGTAGGGAGAAATCAGACGGATCCGATAATCTCTTATGAGGATTTGGAGAAGTATCAGGAAATACAGGTGTTTATCAATGCGACCAGCGTTGGGATGTATCCGAAAAATGACGAATGCCTGATCAATCTGAAGAAATTTCCGAATGCAGAGGCGGTAGTTGATGTCATTTACAATCCGATGAAGACAAAGCTCTGTCAGCAGGCAGAGGAGCAGGGGCTGCGGGCAGTCAATGGACTGGAAATGCTTGTGGCGCAGGCAAAATACGCAGTGGAGTTTTTTCTGGATACAAAGATTGAAGATAGGGAGATAGACCGCATAGTTGCTGAGATGAAGAAGGATATGATGAATCTTGTATTGATCGGGATGCCGGGATGCGGAAAGTCTACGATTGGCAAGAAGACTGCAAAAGAAATTGGGAAGACATTTGTAGATTTAGATAAGGAAATTGAAAAGGAAGCGAAGATGACGATTCCTGAGATTTTTGAGAGATATGGTGAGAGTCGGTTTCGGAAAATTGAACAGGAAGTCTGTGCCAGAATTGCAAAAGAGCATGGACAAGTGATCTCCTGCGGAGGAGGAATTATCAAAAACGCTGAAAATATGGAAAAACTCCGGCAAAATGGGATTGTATTCCATATCCGACGGAATGTGAATGCGCTGGCAGTCGGTGGAAACAGGCCACTTAGCACAAGCAGAGAAAAATTAAGACAGATGGAGCAGGAGCGGATACCGCTTTATCAGAAATATAGTGATATTGAAATTAATAATGATACAGTATTTAAGCTGGCTGTACAGAAAGTGAAGGAGGGATTTGATGAAGTTTTTGATCATTAACGGACCGAACATCAATATGCTCGGGATTCGAGAGCCGGGGATTTATGGAAAAGAGAATTATGAAGCGCTTTTGGAACTGTGTAGGAAAACCGGAGAAGATTATGGGATAGAGATTGAGTGTTTTCAGAGCAATCATGAAGGAGCGATCGTTGACAAAATCCAGCAGGCGTATGGAGTGATGGACGGAATCGTCATCAATCCGGCAGCATACACACATACGAGTATTGCTATTTTGGATGCTCTCAAAGCGGTACAAATTCCATGTGTGGAAGTACACATTTCCAAAGTGGAAGAAAGAGAAGCGTTCCGGCAGATTTCTTATGCGGGGCAGGTGTGTTTCCATACGATTACCGGACAGGGAATCGCAGGTTACCGGATGGCGATTGAGGTATTGAAAGAAAAACTGGGGCATTGATCTGCAGGTGACAGATGCCATACACATAGAGAGAAAGAAAATAGGTTAGAGGACGAGGAAAGAAGAAAATGATTATTACATGTAAAAAAGGAGCTCCTCAGAATGAGGTAGAGAAGATTGTAAAAGGATTTGAAGAGAAAGGACTGGAAGTCAACACGATTCTTGGAACGAATTACAACGTGTTTGGAATCGTTGGAGATACGACAGTTGTAGATGAGAAGATGGTGCGTGCCAATCCGTGGATCGAGGATGTGACAAGGATTGCAGCGCCATATAAGAAGGTTAACAGGTTATTTCACCCGGAGGACAGCATCATCGATGTGGCGGGAATTAAAGTTGGAGGCAAGGAAAAAGTTGTTGTCATTGGTGGACCTTGCTCCGTGGAAGGAAAGGAACAGATCTGTGAGATTGCCGAAGAGGTAAAGCAAGCCGGAGGATGCATGTTAAGAGGTGGTGCATATAAGCCGAGAACGTCACCATATGCATTTCAGGGACTTGGAACTGAGGGTATTTTAGATATGGTAGAGGCAAGAAAACGAACAGGATTACCGATCGTGTCTGAAATCATGAGCGCAGATAAAATTGATGAATTTGTAGAGTATGTAGATCTGATCCAGGTAGGAGCTAGAAATATGCAAAATTTTGATTTGCTCAAAGCACTTGGGAAGATCAACAAACCGATCTTATTAAAGAGAGGACTTTCCAATACGATTGAGGAATGGCTGATGTCTGCAGAATATATTATGTCCGGCGGAAATGAGAATGTCATTCTTTGTGAGCGGGGGATCCGTACCTTTGAGCGTTATACGAGAAATACGCTGGACCTCAGTGTTGTTCCGATCATAAAGAAGAAGAGCCACCTGCCGATCATTATTGATCCTTCTCATGCAACAGGTGATTGGGATCTTGTAGAATCTATGAGCCTTGCGGCGATTGCAGCAGGCGCAGATGGTCTGATCGTGGAGGTGCACAACAATCCGGAGAAGGCATGGAGTGACGGAGCACAATCGCTGAAGCCAGAAAAATTCAAGACGATGATTGAGAAAGGAAGAGTCATCGCACAGGTGATCGGAAGAGATATTTAATATTAGGAAAATGCAAAAAGAAGCAGACATCTGAAAAGCTGTGCAGAAAATAGGAACAAGTCAGAGTGACAAAGGGTAGAGAGAAGGAGAAAAAATTATGATCATTACAGTGAAAAAAGGGATTCCCGAGGAAGAAGTGAAAAAACTGGTCCACACATTTGAGGAGAGAGGATTTCAGGTAAATGATTCTCAGGGAACAGATTATCATATTTTAGGGCTGATCGGAGATACCACGAGTCTGGATGAAAAAATTATTCAGGCCAATCCACTTGTCTCTGAGGTGACAAGAATTGCAGCGCCGTATAAGAAAGCAAATCGGATGTTTCATCCGGAAGACACAGTTGTAGATGTGGCAGGAGTGAAGATCGGCGGTCAGGAGAAGATTGTTGTCATCGGAGGGCCATGTTCCGTGGAGAGCAGGGAACAGATCTGTGAGATTGCAAAAGAAGTGAAGGCGGCAGGAGCAGATATGTTAAGAGGCGGAGCGTACAAACCGCGTACTTCCCCATATGCATTCCAGGGACTGGAGACCGAAGGAATTAAGGATATGGTGGAAGCAAGAAGACAGACAGGACTTCCGATCGTCAGTGAACTGATGGATGCAGAGCATATTGAAGAGTTTGTGGAGCATGTGGATCTGATCCAGATTGGGGCAAGAAATATGCAGAACTTTTCTCTTCTGAAAGCAGTCGGAAAGATTCAGAAGCCAATCTTATTAAAGAGAGGACTTTCCAATACAATCGAAGAGTGGATCATGTCAGCAGAATATATTATGGCAGGCGGAAATGAAAACGTCATTCTGTGTGAGCGAGGAATCCGTACATTTGAAAAATATACGAGAAATACATTAGATCTCAGTGTAGTTCCGATCATCAAGGAGAAGACACATCTGCCGATCATCATCGACCCTTCTCATGCAACTGGAAACTGGAAATGGATTGAGTCTATGAGTCTTGCGGCGATTGCAGCAGGAGCAGATGGACTGATCGTAGAAGTGCATAATAACCCGGAAGCGGCATGGAGTGATGGGGCACAGTCATTAAAACCAGAGAAATTTAAACAGGTCATCGAAAAAGGAAGGATGATCGCGCAGGTAGTAGGAAGAGAGATGTAAACATGCAGGTACAAAAGCCGGATTATCAAAATAGTATTTTGAATTTAGTCAATTCGATTTTGCACAATTATGGCGCACCGCATCGATATACTACCCTTCCGGAGGCGGATGAAATTTTGAAAAAGGATTACAGACATGTGGTGCTTCTTGTGCTGGATGGAATGGGTGTCAGTGTCCTTGAGAGGTTTTTGCCGGAGGAAAGTTTCCTTCGCAGTCATTTTCAAAAAGAAATCTCCAGTGTATTTCCGCCTACAACGGTTGCCGCCACAACAACACTGGAGAGTGGACTTGCACCGGCGGAACACGGATGGCTTGGGTGGAGCATGTATTTTCCGGAAATCCAGGACAAGGTCAATGTATTTCTCAATACGACCGGAAGTGGCGGAGTGATCGAAGGAGAATTGCTGGCTGATAGGATGATGCCGTATGAAAAGCTGGGAAGCCAGATTATGCATGCCTGTGAGGCAAAGGCATATGAAGTATCTCCGTTTGGAGATTACCATATAGATACCTTTGAGGAATTACTCAGCGGTGTGAAGACGTTATGCAGAAGAGATGAGAAAAATTATCTGTATGTATACTGGCCGGAGCCGGATCATGTAATGCATGAAGGTGGCTGTACTTGCAGAGAGGCGGGAGAATGGCTGAAAAAGATTGACCGTGAATTGGAAAAATTAAGTGAAGAGCTTTCTGATACACTTCTGCTTGTGACAGCAGATCATGGACATATCGACGGAAGAAATGTATCGATGGAAAATTATCCGGAATTGAGGGAATGTTTGAAATGTCTTCCGGCAGTGGAACCGCGGGCGCTTTCCTTTCATCTGAAGGAAGGAATGGAAGAACAGTTTCTTGAGAGTTTCAAGAAACATTTTGGGAAAGAGTTCCTGTTATTTTCCAGAGAAGAGATCACGGAGAGCCAGCTATTTGGAGAAGGGGCATATCATCCGAGATTTCAGGAGGCGATCGGTGATTACTTTGCCGTCGCAGTCGGAGCACTCAATCTATTTGATACGAATGAGGAGAAAGAGAACATCATCGGTGTACATGCAGGAATGACAAAAGAAGAGATGACCGTTCCGCTGATCGTAGTGGAAAAGCCGAAAAAGTAAAACGATTAAAAAGGATATGATACTATCGTATAGGACGATGAAATATAAAAGTCCCATATTAGGTAACATATCCTTTTTTTATCTCATGAGCCAGTCTCAATCATTTCTTTGGTGAGCAGAGTATCATAAAAAAGATTCTATTATGAAAAAATATCACAGCTTTATAAAATCTTTAAAATTCTCCGTTATGATTTTTGTAAATCAAGGAAGGAGAAGAAAATAGAATGAAAGAATTTGTGATAGAAACGCGGAAGCTGACGAAGTGTTATGGAGAACAGACTGTTGTAAAGGAAATAGATCTTCATGTAAGAAAGGGTGAGATTTACGGGCTGCTCGGAAGGAACGGGGCAGGGAAGACGACATTGATGAAGATGATTCTCGGGCTTACACCGGAGACCTCAGGTGAAGTGGAATTGTTTGGGAGAAAGCTGCGAGGGCAGGAAAAGCAGATTTATCCGCAGATTGGCGCGATGATCGAGGCGCCGGGATTTTACCCGAATCTGACCGGGACAGAAAATCTTGAGATTTTTGCAAGACTGAGAGGTCTGAAGAGGGAGCAGACGGTCAAGCGGGCGCTTGCGGTGGTGGGGCTTCCTTACCAGGATAAAAAGCTTTTTGGAAACTATTCGCTTGGCATGAAGCAGCGGCTTGGCATTGCCAATGCAATCTTACATGATCCGAAGCTACTCATTTTGGATGAGCCGATGAATGGGCTGGATCCGATTGGGATTGCGGAAATGAGAGGATTTCTCGTAAAGCTTAGCAGAGAGCAGGGAAAGACGATATTGATTTCCAGCCACATTCTTTCGGAAATCGAGCTGGTGGCGGACCGCGTTGGAATTATGGATCATGGAGTGCTACTGGCACAGAAAAACATGAAAGAACTCAAAAAAGGTGAAGAGACACTGGAGACATATTTTAGAAATGTGACGGGAGGTGTTGGCATTGCTTAGATTGATCGAGACGGAATTTTACAAGCTGAGACGGAAAAAGAGCGTGTGGATGATGGTTCTTGCTACATTTCTTATGCCGGCGTTGTCGGTCTGCTATTTCGGATATCTGGGGCAGGCAGAGGTGGAGCCGGCACAATTTTATAAATGGTCTGCATTTGGATATACGACATGGATCATTCTTCCGGTGATCCTTGGGATTTTTGCAACGATGATCGTGTATGAAGAGAAACGACTGCAGATTGTGAGGCAGATCTGGCTTGTGCCGGTGAAGGAAGAAAGTTACTTTTTCAGTAAATTTTGTATGGTATTAGTTTTGTCAGTCGGATTTATGATGCTGACAGCAGTGGCATCTGTTCTTTGCAGTGTGCTTCCGGGATTTGTACCGTTTCGTCTAGAAGATATGATGTATTTGTTTGAGAAATGTATGGAAATTGGCATTCTGCTTGCATTTGCAATGCTGCCGATTTTGGCGCTGGCGATAGTGGGAAGAGGCTATGTGATGCCTGCCTGTATGACAGTTGTATATGCGCTGGCAGGTTTTTTCCTGATGCCGGTCAATATGTATGTTCATCCGATCACAAGTATGGGAGCGATCCTTATCCGAAAGAAAGACATTTCGGGGCTGCTTGTGACGCAGGAGAGTTGTGTGGGAAAGGCGGTTCTTTGTATTTTCGTGTGGGACATTATTTCCTTTGGGCTTGTAAAATATCAGTTGTCCAAAAGAAAATAGGGGGATAGGAATATGAACTGGAGAAATTTGTTTTGGGCGGAGTGCAGGAAGCTTCGCCGTTCAAAAATGATTTTGATCGCGGTAGCAGCAGTCTTTCTGACGGCAGGGATTCTATTTGTGGGCGGACTGGAAGTGTATCATGGATTGGAGGTGCATTATGGGCTGAAGGTGATGCGAGATGGGATGCGGTACCTTGAAAATGCGGGCTGGTATATGGATGAGATGCAACCGTGGGCGTTCTTTTTTGTGATTCCGGGTATGACAGCTCTGTTTGGGAGCTATTTAAGTGTGCGGGAACAAGAAGAGGACACGATGAAATCCTTGCGCCTGATACCGCTACAGGAAATTGACCTGATGCGGGTGAAAATGATTCTGACACTGCTTTTTAGCATCGGGCTTTCCATGTTGTGTTTTGGAATCACCTTTTTGACAGAGGCCGTGCTACATATAGAAGATCTGTCGGCATCATTCGTGTTTATGCTGTGGAAAGAATATGTTCTTGGCGGGATCGGCATATTCTTTGCAGTATTTCCGATCATTGCATTTGCAGCAGGAAGACAGAAAAACTGTTGGTCTGTCTTCCTTTTTACGGAAATCTATTCGGTATTTGGATTATTTGCAGGGATGGCGGATCGCGTGAAAGATTTTTATCCGATCACGGCAGTGTTTAATGTGTCCGGATATCAGATTGCATCGATGGAGAGGAGAATGATCAGTGCGATTGTTTTGCTGTTATGTGGATGTCTGGGCATCTTTTGGATACGGAAAAAATGTGATATGATAAGAGGAGAGAAAAGAAATGGAACGAAATAAAGAAAAACGGTTAGGAAAAAGCAGAGCAGATAAGAAGATTACCGGAGTATGTGGAGGAATTGCGGCCTATCTGGGACTGTCTCCCAAAAGTGTGAGGATTCTTTGTTTTGGGTTGTGTCTGTTGTTTCCAAATGGAATCCTTGCATATTTACTGCTTGCGGCAGTGCTTCCTTTTTCAAACAGTCAAGATTCAGGGAGATAAAAAGGGGGAAAAGAAATGGGGAAAATACTGGCAGTAGATGATGAAGAAGAGATGCTGGAACTGGTGAAGATGGCGCTGGAACGTGATGGACATCAGGTGGATACAGAAGAAGATGTAAAGCGGGTATCGGCAGAGCGCTGCAGGATATATGACTTGCTTCTGTTGGATGTGATGATGCCAGGCGAAGATGGGTTTTCACTTTGTGGCAGGATTCGGGCAGAAGTGGATTGTCCAATCTTATTTCTGACGGCAAAGACAGAAGATGCGGCGCTTGTGCAGGGATTTGGGCTCGGAGCAGATGATTATATCAAAAAGCCATTCAGCATCGCAGAACTGCGGGCGCGGGTCAATGCACATTTGCGGAGAGAAGGACGGCAACCAGTGCGGGCGATGGCACGCGGCGGGGTACGGTTTGACATGCAGGCAAAAGAGGCTATGGTTGAGGAGCAGATTCTTCCGCTTACCAAAGGGGAGTATGAGATCTGTGAGCATCTGGCGCTTCATGCCGGGCAGGTGTTTTCCAAAGAACAGTTGTATGAGGCGGTCTTTGGTTTCGATGCGGAGGGGGATCCGGGGACGATTGCAGAGCATATTAAAAATATCCGCGCAAAATTAAAGAAATATGGGAAAAGTCCGATTGAGACAGTCTGGGGGATGGGATATAAATGGAAAAAAGAAAACATACGTTAAGTCTTTCTTTTGTGTTACTCCGATTTGTGGCGGGAATGTTTGTTACGATGCTGTTGTGTTTTATGATCTGGTCACTTGTGATGTCTCTTCTTGAGCAGAAAGGGATTATCTGTTCTGGATCTGAGATCAATCATCAGGTAGAAGAGATCCTTGGGACAAGTAGTGGGAAATTCACAGAACCGGATGAGTGCTTTCCGGGCGAATATGCGTTGTATGATGCCAAAGGAACTATATTAAAGACGAATGTGGAGAGAGAAATCGCAGAAGACCAGAAAAAGTTTTCATACGTTTCCGGATATGCGGCACACCTTTCCAGGCGCACTTATGCAGATGGGAGCACTGCACTGATCCGCTGGCATTTCCGGAAGGAATTTACCGATCCGTCGCTTCGACAGACGCTCCCTCCGGCGGAAACACTCGGGTTGATTTTGCTTGGGATGGGGCTTTTGCTGTCACTGCTTCTGCATACGATATGGCTTGGAAAATTTCTTGGGAAAAAATTGAAACTGTTTCAGGAAATCAGCAAAAAGGTGGCGGCGCAGGAACTTGATTTTACAGTTCCGCATGCGGGAATCCGTGAGTACGATGAAGCACTGGATGCGATGGAAGAGATGCGGGAAGCTCTGTATCAGGCACTGACCTCTCAGTGGGCGGCGCAGCAGCAGCGCGAGGCAGAGATTGCTGCGCTGGCTCATGACCTGAAGACACCGCTGACGCTTGCAGGCGGAAATGCAGAGCTGTTGCTTGAGGAAGAATTGCCGCAGGATTATGAGAGACTGATCAGAAAAATTTTGGAGGCAACTGTTCGGGCGAAGGAGTATGTCGCAAGTCTTCTGGAGACTTCGTCGGGAAAAGAAGAAGCATTTACGAAAATGCAGTTGGGGGAATGGTTTGAAAAACTGCGGGAAAATGCTCTGGCTGCTGCGGAAGCAAAGGGAGTAAATCTGATAACGGATAACAGACTGGAAGGATCCTGGAGAATTCAGCCGGAGCGTTTGCAGCGTGGGATATTTAATATTGTGCTGAATGCAGTGGAATATACGCCGAAGGGAAAAACAGTTTATCTGGAAGGAAAAATGACAGACAACGGATGGCAGGTCTGCGTGAAAGATGAAGGGACAGGATTTGATGAGGAGGCAGTGCGCCATGCGGCTGAGCGGCTGTGGAGGGGAGAAAAGTCCCGCAGGACAGATGGACACCATGGTCTGGGGTTGTGGTCAGCCGCACAGGCGATCCGCGCACACAAAGGAGAATTGGTATTAGGCAACTGGGAAGAAGGGGGAGAAGTTTTTGTGCGGTTTTAGAGGATTGATGAATCAAATCCCACTTTCAGAGGGGGATTACCTATTTTATAGGGTTTACGCTTACTTCCGATGGAAAATGGAGGTTCTTGACAGATGTGGGACATTGCCTGTAATCTGTAAATAAAAATAAAAAAACAGGAGCAGAGAAAGGAGCGCAGGAATGATCAAAACATATCGTTGGGCAGTGATTGGCTATGGTGCCATCGCAAATGAGATGGCGCAGACATTGGCAGAGCATGGCAGGATGTTCTATGGAGTGGCAGGGAGAAATCAAGAGCGGACGGCGGCATTTGCGGAGAAATATCAAATCCAAAAGATATATGGGAAGATTGAGGAGGTGTTTGCGGATGATCAGGTAGATATTGTCTATATTGCAACACCTCATAATACGCACATCCAATATTTGCGGGAGGCACTGAAAGCCGGGAAGCATGTGCTCTGTGAGAAAGCAGTCACATTGAATACAGAGGAACTGAAAGAAGCAAGACAACTTGCAGAGAAACAGGACATAGTTTTAGCGGAGGCAATGACCATTTATCATATGCCACTTTATAAAAAGCTGCAGGAAGTAGTTGCAGATGGGAAGCTCGGAAAACTACAAATGATCCAGGTATCGTTTGGAAGCTATAAAGAGTATAATATGAGCAACCGCTTTTTTGATCCGGCACTGGCAGGAGGAGCTTTGTTGGACATTGGTGTCTATGCCCTTGCATTTGCCAGGATATTTTTGTCTCAGGCGCCGGATCAGATTTTATCCAAGGTGAGGACTGCACCGAGTGGTGTTGACGAGCAGGTCGGAATTCTGATGGCAAATCCGGCAAACGAGATGGTTACAGTCACACTGACACTCCATGCAAAACAACCAAAAAGAGGGGTTGTGATCTTTGAGAAAGGGTATGTGGAAATCTATGATTATCCAAGGGCAGATCAGGCAGTGATCACTTATACCGAAGATGGCAGGAAGGAGATAGTCGCTTGCGGCAGAAAGGAAGAGGCATTGTTCTATGAGGTGGAAGATATGGAACAGGCGGTGTTAGGTGGAAAGAATGAGATGGATCTGTCCTATACTTCTGACGTGATGGACATCATGACAAAAATCCGACAGCGCTGGAGCCTTGTGTATCCGGAGGAAACAACAGAAACAGAATGTGAAATATAAAAAGAGCAGGAGGAAAACAGAGAGATGGACTACAGAAGATTTGGAAATACGATCATTGCACGGATAGATAAAGGAGAGGAAATTCTTGAGCAGGTAAAGGAAATTGCACTGAGAGAGAAAATAAGTCTTGCAAGTGTGCAGGCACTCGGCGCGGTTGACCAGTTTACGGTCGGCGTATTTAAGACAGAGGAAAAAGAATATCTGGCGAATGAATTTCAGGGAAGCTTTGAGATTGTGTCTCTGACCGGAACGATCAATACAATGCATGACGAGTTTTACTGCCACCTTCATATGAGCGCAGGAAATGAAAAGGGAGAAGTGTTTGGAGGACATTTAAATCGGGCAGTGATCAGCGCGACTTGTGAGATGGTGATCCATGTGATCGATGGGAAAGTCGATCGATATCATGATGAAGAGATCGGGCTGAATTTATTTCGGTTTTAAATAATTAGAACCAAAGACAGGTTTACGATTGTGATAAGAGTAGAAAGTGAATAGAGCAGCGCAGGCTGTCTGACTGAAAGATAAGAAAATATCGCATAGATATGCTTATCCAGTCAGAATTGCCTGCGCTGTTCTTTTATAGAAATTTCATATTTCCTTTATTGACAAATTCCAAATGAAATTTTACTATAAAATTATATTTACTGTGCAAATGCATAGGAAAATACACACAAATGAATTGAAGGAGCTTGCAATGGAAAAGACGGCAACAGACCGCAGAACGGAGCGGACGAAGGCGAAAATATTAGAGGCACTTTTGGAACTATCGAAAGAGAAGAGTATCAATGAGATTTCCATCCGGGAGCTGACAGAGCGCGCCAAGATCCACAGAAACACATTTTATATTCATTATACAGATGTTTATGGGATTCTGGATGATCTGGAAAATCACATGTGTACTGTGGCAGCTGAGGTCACAGAGCAGTTTACTCCGCAGCAGCTGCGAGAGAATGCAAGCGATGTGCTTGAGATTATTTTTTCATATTTGAAGGAGCGAAGAGAATATTGCATGCTGATGCTGGAGAATCGCACTCGGATTTCAGTCGGGCAGAAAGTGCTGGAATCAGTTTTTGAGAAATATCTGACTGCATTTGAAGATTCCTGTGATCGTCAGGCATTTGCATTTCAGGTACAGTTTCGCTATTGTACGTCCGGGGTGATCGGAATTGTGCTGTACTGGATTGAGCGGGGCTGTATGGAAAGCCCGAAGGAGATGGCGGAGCTTACCGGAAAGCTGATGACAAAAGGGCTGGAAGGCGCTATTTTGGAGGTGACTGTATGAAGAGACAGGAACCATTGATGGAAGCGGCAGAGAGCAGTTTTCGTGCAGCAGGCATATCAGACTGCTTTTGCAGGGAAGTCCGGTGGGAGCATGTGGAATTAAGTGAAGTGAATTTCTTTAAGACTTCCCTGCGGAAGATGATTCAGGCAGTGGAACTGTCAAAGCGGCTTGGGATTATCATAAAAGAAGAAGGGGCATAACATGAAGGATTTTGTAAAACTGGAAAATGTAAGAAAAATATATCAAATGGGAGAAGTCGAGATCCGAGCAGTGGATGGCATTGACTTTGAGATTGGAAAAGGTGAGTTTGTCGTGATCGTCGGTCCGAGTGGTGCGGGAAAGACAACGGTATTAAATATTCTTGGCGGCATGGATACGGCAACGAGCGGCAAAGTGCTCGTCGATGGAAAGGATGTGGCACAGTACACAAACCGGCAGTTGATTGGTTACCGCAGAGAGGATATTGGATTTGTCTTTCAGTTTTATAACCTTGTTCCGAATCTGACTGCGTTGGAAAATGTAGAATTGGCGCTTCAGATCTGTAAGGAACCGCTGGATGCAAAGACGGTACTTGAGGAAGTCGGGTTGGGAGAAAGATTAAATAATTTCCCGGCACAACTTTCCGGAGGGGAACAGCAGCGGGTGTCGATCGCCCGGGCGCTGGCAAAAAATCCAAAGCTGCTTTTGTGTGATGAACCGACGGGAGCGCTTGATTACAATACCGGGAAGGCGATCTTGAAGTTGCTTCAGGATACTTGTAGAAATAAGGGGATGACCGTGATCGTTATCACACATAACTCTGCACTTGCGCCGATGGCAGATCGTGTGATCCATATTAAAAACGGCCGTGTGGAGAGTATGGAGATGAATGCACATCCGGTACCGGTAGAAACGATTGAATGGTAGGGAGACAGATGAAGAAACGAGCATTGAGAAAAGATTTTTATATGGAAATACGAAAGAGTCTGGGGCGCTTTTTGTCCATTTTCTTTATCGTGGCAATGGGTGTTGCGTTCTTTTCAGGAATCCGGGCATCTGAGCCGGATCTGCGCTATTCCGGGGATGCTTATTTTGACCGGAATCATTTGATGGATCTGAAGGTGATGGGAACGCTTGGGCTGACAGAGAATGATGTGCAAGCAATCCGGTCACTGGAAGGAGTGGCACAGGCAGAACCCGGCTACTCCGCGGATGTAATGGTTGAGCGTGATGGAAATCAGAAAGTGCTTCATGTATCGTCGATTTTAGATTCGATGAACCAGTATACTGTGGAAGAAGGAAGAATGCCGAAAAAGGACGGAGAGTGTCTGATCGATCAAGATTTTATCCAGGGATCAGATTTAAAGGTCGGGGATGAGATCACGCTGATCAGTGGGACGAAGGATCCGGTTACAGATACGTTTACGAAGGAAACATTTCGGATTGTAGGTGCAGGAAGCAGTCCGGAGTATATTTCTTTTCACCGTGGAAGCAGTATGATCGGAAATGGAGAGGTCAGCGGTTTTCTTGCCGTGCCAAAAGAATCTTTTGTGACAGAAGCATACACAGAGTGTTACGTTTCAGTGGAGGGAGCAGAAGAGGAGACCGCATTTACAGAGGAATACGATCAGAAGGTGGAGAAGGTTGCAGAGCGGATTGAATCCATTGGAGAACGGCAGGGAGCGCTCCGCGCAGAGGAAATCCGTGGAGATGCCAAGGAAGAACTTTCCGATGCAAAAGCGGAATTGGAAGAAGGAAAGAAGAAAGCAGAGAAAGAACTTTCTGACGGAAAAGCAAAGATTACAGATGCTGAGGCGCAGTTACAAAGTGCAAAAGAACAGCTGGAGAGTGGAAAACAAGCACTGGAAGCAGGAAGAAATGAACTTCTCGTGAGCCAGACGACAGTCGATGAAGCTTATGCACAGATTGCAGATGGACAGGCACAGCTTGCACAGGGGAAAGCAGAGTTTGAGGCGAAAGAAGAGGAATTCAGAAGTCAGTACGAGACAGGTATGGAACAGATTGCAGCCGGAGAGAAGCAGATTGCAGCCGGACGCATAGAACTGGAAGAAAAGAAAGCCGAGTACGAGGCAGGGAAAGCAGGATTAGATCAGATGAAGATCACGCTGGCAGAACTGCAGGCGGCGCTGGAAAATGGGATGATCCCAGAGGAACAGATTCCACAGACAGAGGTGCAGATTGCAGCGCTTCAGAAGACAATCGCACAATTGGAGCCGCAGTTAGCGCAGGCAGCAGACCAGATCGCGCAGGCAGAACAGGTGATTGTACAGAAGGAGCAGGAACTTGCGGCGGCTAGAACACAGTTGGAGGAAGGAAAGACTGCGATCGAAGCAGCAAGAGGACAGCTTACAGAAGCTGAAAATGAGCTGTATGCCGGAGAAGCGCAGGCGGCAGAAGGACAGCGGCAGATTGATGCCGGATGGGAAGCAATCCATGCCGGGGAGGCTGAGCTTGCGGCGGGAGAAAATGAAATTGCAGTCAATGAAAAGAAACTTGCTGAGGCAAAAGAAGCATATGAAAATGGAAAAAAAGAAGCCGAAGCCGAGATCAAAGATGGAGAAAATAAGATCAAAGATGCAGAGCAGAAGATTGCGGATATTGAAGATGCCAAGTGGTATGTCAATGACAGAAGCACACTTTCTGACTATGTAGGATATGGAGATAACGCAGACCGTATGCGGGCGATCGGAGAAGTATTTCCGATACTATTCTTCATTGTGGCGGCATTGATCAGTCTGACAACGATGACGCGGATGGTTGAGGAACAGCGTACACAGATTGGAACGCTGAAAGCGCTTGGCTATGGGAAATTCAGTATTGCAGGGAAATATCTGAATTATGCGCTGATGGCAACGATCGGAGGAAGTATTTTCGGAGTATTGTTCGGAGAGAAAGTATTTCCGTATATTATTGTAACTGCATATAAGATCATTTATATACATATGCCGGATATTGTGATCCCTTATCATTGGGGATATGCGGCGATGGCAACAGGTGCGGCAGTGGTCTGCACAAGTGCGGCGACACTTCTTGCATGTTATAAAGAACTGGCATCCCAACCGGCAGTGTTGATGCGCCCACCGGCTCCGAAGCAGGGAAAACGAGTTTTCTTAGAGCGTATCACATTTATTTGGAGCAGATTAAGTTTCATATGGAAATCCACGATCCGGAATCTGATCCGATATAAAAAGCGATTCTTTATGACGGTCTTTGGAATCGGTGGATGTATGGCGCTGATGATCGTCGGATTCGGACTGCGGGATTCTATCTTTGATGTAGGAAGGATCCAATATCAGGAACTGAATTTATATGATGGGATGATTATCTTAAATACAGATGCAGATGAAAAGGATAAGGAATCACTGGAGCAGTATCTGCAAGGGGAGAAGGAGATCAGTCAGGCTTCAGAAGGATATTTAAAGAAAACAAATGTAGAGAAGGGAAAGATAAAGAAAGACGTATATCTGTATGTGCCGGAAGATTTAGAGAAAAATCAGGAATTTTTAGTCTACCGTGACAGAAAGACACAGGAAACATTTGAGCTTGGAGAGCGGGACGTCATTTTGACAGAGAAGATGGCAAAGACACTCGAGGTGAAGAAGGGCGATACGATTACAGTGAAAGGGGAAAATGGTGACAAAAAAGAACTGACGATCACAAATGTATGTGAAAATTATATGGAGCATTATCTTTATGTATCTCCTGAAATTTACAAAGAAATGTTTGGTGCACTTCCAAAAGCAAATAATATTTACTTTAAGATGAAAGAATTTGATGAGAAAAAGTTAAAGGAAATCGGAGAAAAAGTACTCGAGGAGCGTGCGACGCTCAATGTTTCCTATGCTTATAATGTAGAGGAGCAAATGGATGAGATGCTGGAAAGTCTGGATATTGTCATCGTTGTGCTGATTATTTCTGCGGGGCTGTTAGCGTTTGTCGTGCTCTACAATCTGAATAACATCAACATTAATGAGCGGAAGCGGGAGCTTGCGACGATCAAGGTACTTGGATTTTATGATAATGAAGTTTCTGCCTATGTATACCGTGAAAATATTCTTCTGACACTGATTGGAACAGTTGTCGGAGTGATATTGGGCAGTATCCTTCACCGGTTTGTGATTACGACTGTTGAGATTGATACTGTGATGTTTGCAAGAACGATCAAAGGGTTTAGTTTTCTGTACAGCGCACTGCTTACATGTGGATTCTCTGTTTTTGTAAATTGTGTGATGTATTTCAAACTGAAGAAGATCAATATGGTGGAATCATTAAAGAGTGTTGAATAGAAAGAAACAGAAGACGACGAGAATGTTATTGAAAAATTCAGACTGCATTTAGAAAAAAGTGTCGGGGATGTCTCCGGGTATGGTATAATAAATATCGTACCTGGAGATATTTTTGTTTTTCACAAAAGTGACACAAGTATTTGTTATGATGAGAAAAAACGAAGGAGCGAATGTTTGATGGATAAATTAAAAATATTGGTGGTGGATGATGAGAGCAGAATGAGAAAGCTTGTCAAAGATTTCCTGACAAGAAGTGGATACACGGTTGTCGAGGCAGCAGATGGTATGGAGGCGATGGACATTTTCTATGAGCAGAATGATATTGCACTGATCATTCTCGATGTGATGATGCCAAAGATGGATGGCTGGCAGGTGTGCCGGGAGGTGCGTATGCACTCGAAAGTACCGATCATCATGTTGACGGCCAGAGGAGAGGAGCGGGATGAGTTGCAAGGATTCGAACTTGGGGTAGACGAATATATTTCCAAGCCGTTTAGTCCAAAGATTCTTGTTGCGAGAGTTGAGGCTATTTTAAGAAGAACGAATGTATTTGCGGCAGATGAAGTTGTGGATGCAGGTGGCATTTCTGTGGATAAGGCAGCACACGAGGTGAAGATTGACGGAGTTCCGATAGATTTAAGTTACAAAGAGTTCGAACTGTTGGCATATTTTATTGAAAATCAGGGAATCGCACTTTCGAGAGAAAAGATTTTGAATAATGTATGGAATTACGATTATTTTGGGGATGCGAGAACGATCGATACACATGTCAAGAAGTTGAGAAATAAGCTGGGGGACAAAGGTGAGTACATTAAGACCATCTGGGGGATGGGATACAAATTTGAGGTAGAGTAATGAGAGATTCGATCAAACGTCAGATTACTATTTTAAGTGTCGGGATAGTTGCATTTACTATGATCATCGCACTTTTGATCAATGGAAGATTCATGGAAGGTTATTACATTGCAAACAAGGAAGAGGACTTAAAAAATATGTACCAGATGTTAAATGAGTCTGTCGGAAGCAGTGTGATTTACACGGAGTCTTTGGAAGCTATGAAACGTCTTGCAGAGCGGGCAAATATATCTTTTATCGTGCGCGACCGATCAGGAAATCCGGTCATCGGTATGATGAAAGAGGGGGAGGATGAGCTGAACAGTCAGTTAAACGGCTATCTTCTTGATAAGCAGGACGGAAAGATCTTAGAGCAGACATCCTATTATGAAATACGGAAGGCGAAGGATATCAGAAGCAGAACAGAATATATTGAAATGTGGGGAAGTTTTGACAGTGGATACCATTTTCTGATTCGGACACCGCTTGACAGTATTCGGGAGGGAGCAAAACTTTCTACGAGATTTCTTGCGTATGTGGGCTGCATTATGATCGGAGTGAGCTGTATTCTCGTCTGGTATTTTTCCAGAAAGATCACAGATCCCATCATGGAGCTTGCTATGCTCTCACAAAAGATGGCGAATCTTGATTTCAATGCCAAATATACAAGCGGCGGTGACAATGAGATTGGGGTATTGGGAGACAGCTTTAACCGAATGTCGGAAAAACTGGAGCAGACAATCTCCCAGTTAAAGACCGCAAACTTTGAATTGCAAAAAGATATTGAACAGAAGGAAAAACAGGAAGAGCGCCGGAAAGAATTTATCGGAAATGTATCCCATGAGTTGAAGACGCCAATTGCACTGATCCAGGGTTATGCAGAAGGACTGAAAGAAGGGATCCATGATGATCCGGAGAGCATGGAATTTTACTGTGACGTCATCATCGATGAGGCCAATAAGATGAACCAGATGGTAAAAAATCTGCTGACATTAAATCAGTTGGAATCCGGAGATGACGGATTGTCCATGACAAGATTTGATCTGGCAGGCTTAATCCGCGGAGTGCTGCAAAGCTGTGAGATTTTGATCCAGCAGGCCGAGGCGAAGGTGAGCCTGGAAATGCAAGAGACAATCTATGTATGGGCAGATGAATTTAAGACAGAGCAGGTGCTGCGAAATTATATCAGCAATGCAATCCACCATGTGGAGGGAGAGCGGATTATCGAGATCAAAGTAGAAGAAACAGGAGAGAAAGCACATATTTCTGTCTTCAATACCGGAAAATCGATTCCACAGGAAGATGTGGAACGGATCTGGGATAAGTTTTACAAAGTAGATAAAGCGCATTCGCGGGAGTACGGTGGAAATGGAATCGGACTTTCTATCGTGAAGGCGATCATGGAGTCCTTTCATCAGAAATTTGGGGTAGAAAATTATGACAATGGGGTAGCATTCTGGTTCGAGTTGGATATGAAATAACAGATACCGGCAGGAAAAAGGAAACAAAAGAAAAGTTAGGAAAAGCAGGAGGAAAAGAAGATGGCGGCAATTAGCGGAGCTTGGTTAGAAGCATTAAAAGGAGAGTTTAAGAAGCCATATTATAAGAAATTATTTGAGACAGTCAATCAGGAGTATCGGACGAGACAGATCTTTCCGCCTGCGGATGATGTGTTCAATGCATTTCATCTGACACCATTAAATGAAGTGAAAGTAGTCATTTTAGGGCAGGATCCATACCACAACGTAGGACAGGCACATGGACTTTGCTTCTCAGTGAAACCGGAAGTAGACATTCCACCGTCACTGGTGAATATTTATCAGGAACTGCATGATGATATTGGATGTGAAATTCCAAATCATGGATACCTTGTCAAATGGGCCAAACAGGGCGTATTGATGCTCAATACAGTTCTGACGGTGCGCGCTCATCAGGCAAATTCGCACCGGGGAATTGGCTGGGAAGAATTTACAGATGCAGCGATTCGGGTACTGAATGAACAGGATCGACCAATCGTATTTATCTTGTGGGGAAGACCGGCACAGACTAAGAAAGCAATGTTAAATAATCCGAAACACCTGATCTTGGAAGCGCCACATCCAAGTCCGCTCTCTGCCTACCGTGGTTTTTTCGGAAGCAGACCGTTTAGCCAGACAAATGCATTTTTAATGGCAAATGGAGTGGAACCGGTTGACTGGCAGATTGATAAGATAGAGTGAACGATTGAGAAATAAAAGAAAAGAGAGGAAAGTGACTATGGAAAAGTATGATCTTCTGATTATCGGCGCCGGACCGGGGGGATATGTAGCGGCGCTTGAGGCAACAAAACGGGGAATGAAGGTACTTGTTGTAGATAAGAAAGAGGCAGGGGGAACTTGCGTAAACAGAGGGTGCATTCCGACAAAAGCATTGCTGCATGCCTCCACGATTTATAAAGATATGAAAGACTGTGAGAAATTCGGACTTTATGCAAAGGAAATCGGATTTGACTTGCAGAAATTATATCAGTATAAAGAGGAATCCGTCGTAGAAATGCGGAAAGCAATCGAGGAAGAATTTTCAAGACTTGGTGTTACTTTTGTACAGGGAACTGCACAGGTTCAGGCAGATAAACGAGTGGTCGTAAAAATGGCACATATGCAGAAGCGTACCGTTGGCAGTGGACTGTCAGATGATGGAAAGAACCCGGCCGATATACTAGATACCGTTATCTATGAGGCAGATAAAATTCTAATTGCTTCCGGAGCAGCGCCGAGGAAACTTGGGCTTCCTGGGGAGGAGTTGTCGGAAGTAATGACGAGTGAAGAACTGCTTCAGGCGAAGGACAGATGTTATGACAGGCTGGTTGTTGTAGGAGGCGGTGTCATTGGACTGGAGATTGCCACTGTATTTCAGGCGCTCGGTTCAGAAGTGACTGTGATAGAATTGGGAGAGCGGCTTCTTCCGTCGATGGACATTGAGTTTGCTGAGGCTTTGGAGAAGATTCTTGTCGGGCGTGGAATCCATGTGTATAAGAAAAGTTTGATAGAGCGGTTCGAGAAAGAAGAGAATGGTGTAAGCTGTCATTTGATGTCCGAAGGGAAAAAGCAGATTCTTTCCGCGGATGCAGTGCTGGTATCTGTGGGAAGGGAACCTTATACGGAAGAATTGTTTGCAGCAGACTTGAAGATTCGCATGGATCACGGCAAAGTGCTTGTCAATGAATTCTTCATGACAAATATCCCGGGCATCTATGCGATTGGAGATGTGATCGGAGGAGTTCAGCTTGCGCATGTTGCTTCCGCTCAGGCGAAATATGTTGTGGAGCGCATGAACAATTTAGAACCGTCAGTCATCTTATCCATCGTGCCAAGTTGTCTGTTTGTCTCCATGTCGATCATCCCAAACTGTCTGTATCTGAATCCGGAGATTGCAACGGTCGGACTGACTGAAGAAGAGGCAGAGAGGAAAGGCATCCCAGTGCGCTGTGGGCGTTACCGGATGGACGCAAATGGACAGACGATTTTATCAAAAGAGGAAGTGGGATTTATCAAAGTACTGTTTGCCGCAGACAGTGACGTACTGCTGGGCGCACAGATCATGTGTCAGCGGGCAACAGATATGATCGGGGAACTGGCGACAGCGATCGCCAACGGTCTGACATCCCGACAGCTAATGTATGCGATGCGTGCACATCCGACTTTTAATGAGGCGGTTTCCAAGGCAGTGGAAGACAGCAGGGAATAGAAAAATATGAAATAAAAGTTATTCAAAATCTTAAGAATATAAATATGGAAATACAACCTCTAGAGTGAATTAGAAAGTACACGTTGCGAGGTTGTATTTTTTTGCTGTTTTTCCATTACATAGTTGGTCAGCAGGATTCCCTGTCGTTCGACCTGTTGCTCTTTTTTTACAACATATCCACGGTGCTCGAAAAATGGTCTTGCAGTGATGGAGGCATGTGTGGTAACTGTCGCACTTTCCACAGATGCTTCCAGTTTCTCGCAGAGTGCAGTAGCAATACCGATTCCCTGATGATCTTTGTGGACATAGAGACGGTCTAGGTAGCCGGAGGAATCAATATCGCCGAATCCAGCAATTGTTTCCCCATCGACAGCGACAAAGGATGTATGCGCGAGAAAAGACTTATTCCATGCAGCAAGATCTATGGAACCGGTCGCCCATACATCCATCTGCTGGCGGGAGGAGCCTTGTTGATTGTTGTTAAATATGCTACACTGACTGTAGCAGTTCTTA
>OLRM01000055.1_pt1 | contig 130610 bp, 108 predicted proteins | sample 1643211 | NCBI WGS metagenome assembly OLRM01 (sample SAMEA3136690, study PRJEB25190) | human gut metagenome | biome: human gut; feature: human-associated habitat; material: faeces | place: Austria | collected 2013
CACCTCATTTCTTCTCAGCCTCCTCAAATCCAATCAGGTTCCGGTATGGTATCCACGCATACTGATTGGCATTAATGGTATGGTCGTTCCTGTCCTCTGGCTTATCCTTCTCGTCATCCCAGGAGTACCGGTCTAACTCGGACAGGTGCTCCGCACAGGTATCCACCACCAGGTAACAGCCCTGTTGTATCCAGCCCAACTGCAGGTTGATACGGTCCAGAATCTCCGGTCGCTTGTAGGAATCGTAAAAATTATACAGGCAGCCCTTAAGCCGCTTGTACTTGCGCAGTTCTGTAATGGTGGCCTGGTCTGCATTGTCTATGTACACATCCTTGACAAATCCCCAATCCTTCCGGCACTGCTCCAGGAAGGCCACAAACTTGACTGCTGTGTCACTGGGAGCCAGAGGGATGTCAAGCTTGGAATTGTTATAGACTTTTTCGGCCAGGGTGATAAGCTTCCTGTCCTCCGTGATTCCCTGGAATATCATGGCTATGGTATCCGGGGACTTGGAAGAGTAGGATGTGTCCAGGGCCGCCGTGAACTTTTTAAATTTCAGTGCCTTGGCCTGCTGGACTGTGATGACATGCTTAGACCGCTCAAAGTTGGAGAATATCAATCCGGTTGCCTTACCACGCAGGCCTTGAATCTTATTCTTCCAGATTTTCGTTCCCTTCGGGGTATTGGTCATTATCTGTTCCAGTTTTTCCTTGCTCAGGCCCAGGTTATGGACAAACGAAAAGAACCAATGCACCCAGCCGGGTTTTGGCTCCTCCTGCAATTCGTCTTTAATTTCTTTCGGTGTTTCGTCCCCCCATTCTGGCAGTGGCCTGGAGCAGTTGATGTACTCCTTGTACACATCCAGGCCTGGGTCGTCCGGATTGAGCGTAGCCATCAGGTAATCGCTCCGCATAGCGGCCTCACGCACAAACTCAATGTCAGCCGTGTTAATCTCATCAATGTACAGGCATCCGTACTGGCCGCCCAGGGCATCCTTCCACTTGCGTTTGTTACCGTAGCCGACAACAAAGATGATCTTATCACCGCCGGATGTGTGGAAGAGGATGTGGGGCATGTTATAACCACCTCCGCCGTTACCTTTGTACTCCACCAGTACGCCGAAGTCATCCAGGATACCCAGGTCCTTCTGGATGATGTTCTTCTCGGCGGCGCCTGTATCATCCGCAGCCAGGATATGCAGCTTCTTTGGGCTTTCGGCTACCTTAAGCATGAACTTGAACAGTCCTACCGTGGTCTTTCCGGCTGCCGTGGTACCCTCCAGGAACTCCACCGGCGCATCACAACGCAGGAACGCCTTGTACTTATCCGACAGCAGCAATCTCTCCGCACTCATTACCCACCACCACGCATCTGCTCAAGAAGGTCATCCAGTTTGGTCTTTTCGGCATCCAGGCCACCTGACAGCTCCATCTTATCCTTAAATATCCCCAGATGGCGCCCCAGGAGCTCCAGGGCCTTAAGCTTGTCAGCCATCTTGATTTCCCGTTCCAGCCCGTCCTCGCCAAAGGTCTTGACCTTCACGAACTGAATGGCAGCCGTGTCCTCCGGAAGTGCATCCTCTCTGACCATAGCCGTTTTAGGGTCAATCACCTCTGTTGCATTCACGAAAGCAATCTTCGCCAGTTCCTGGACCACACGGTCCGCATTGACACCGGTACGTTTCGAACGTTCCGCCATAGCTGTCTTTATCGCATCTGAAACTCTAGTTTTCCCTAGTAACTCAGACCCTATCTTATCCGCATTGTTTGGACTGTATCCTGCGCGGATGGCGGCCTGAGTGGCATTCAGGTCAATTAAATATTCATCAATAAACAATTTCTGTTTTTGAGTCAACGCCAATCAAGCTCACCACCTTTTTGTAATATAAAAAATCCCCTTCGCACAAAGTCCCGGCCGCCCTGAGTTTCAGGCGCCGGGAAATGGGCAATAGAAAAGGCCCCCGTTTCCGGAAGGCCCAATTTGTTTCTTACAATATATCACACCTTTATAGTCACATTCCATCACATTGTGAAATTTTTCAATGCCTTGGCGTGTATGCGGTGGATGTGCTGCCAGCTGTGCTTCATTTCGGTGCAAATCTTTTCCCACTTCATCCCCCGAATATACCGGTATGTAAGCAAATCCTTTTCTCTCTCATCCTCCATAGCCTCAATCCGCTTCTGTACCTCCTGGAATGCGCATATCCGGCTGTACCGGGCCGCAACCAGTTCCTGCTCTATCTCATCCACCTTCACTGCATAATCAGACAGGTCCTTCTTATCCGTCCCGTGCGGCATCCCGTCATTCGTGACCGAAGGAGACATTTTATTCCGCCTCAGTTCTTCCAACTGCTCTTCCAAACGCCGGACCCGCCGCTTCTCCTTCTGATAGGACATCAGGAACTCCTTCTTCTTTTCATTTTCTGTCAATTCCAATTCGATTACCTCCCTAACAAATAATCACATGTAACGTTGAATATTATTGCAATGCTCACTATATGACTTGCCATAGGTTCGCACTTGCCTTCACGCCAATTTTTTATCGTAGTCTGGTGAATATCCAACTCCTTAGCCAACCGATATGCTGACATTTGATTTTTCTTCATCAACTCAGAGAGTCTTTGTCCAAATTCATTCATCGTCTTTGCCTCCTTACAGCTCCTTGGCCAGCTGGTTCAACTCCGCCCTGGCCTGCACAATCCGCCTCTTGATGGATTCCTTTGTATTGTACTGTTCGGTGTTGCAATACATAGGCGGATATCCGTTCTTGTTCTCAAAAGTCTCATATTCCTTGATGCTGTCCACCAGGGTGTTTACCATACTCTGTACCATAACGATTCTATTTATTTTCTTCATGTTACCCATTCCTTTCTTTAACCCGTAGTCTCTTTTGTTCCCATGCCGTGTCCAGCTCAATGCAGAATCTGAAATCTCACCTTGTCCCATTCAGCCGCCAGATTGCCGGACTTAACATCCCCATAGTCACCTAACCGCTTGAATGTATATCTGCCCCGGTATGCTTTTCCATCTGCCGCGCAGTGTTCAGGTACCTGCCGGCCGCAATGAAGCATAGTCTGTATATCCATAGTCGCATACGAACCAACAAGGCGCCCGTAGTCATATACGTTATAATATATCTGCCTCAAAAACATCCCCCTCTCAATACATCAACATAATGCCCTTATCCGTGAGCTGCTGCACAATCAATTTAATCACTTCTGGTTCGTACTTACCCGGATTCTCCTCAAATTCCCTTATCACATATAACAGGTCAGCTATTCCATAGCCCTTGACCACCTCAAGTTTTTCTTCCACGGTCAGTTCCGATTCCTTCGATACCTTATACGCTCTCACATTATCCCCTCCATTTCCCCAACTCCGCTCTTCAAGCTCTGTCAGCAGGGCCAGAATAATCTTCTTGCACATTCGGCAGTCATATTCACACATAACCTCTTTGGCATCCTTTACCACCGCGTCCCATTTGTCTGATTCCCTTGGTAACATCTCATCCTTCCACTTATTCCAGAACCAGTTATAACTCTTCCAGAAAATTCCCTTCACCTTCTCGTTATCCATGCATCCTCCTTAACTAAACGGTAGCTCCTCGCCTAAAGGTACAGACTCAAACATCCCGGTATCATTTCCAAATAGTTTCGCCATTTCTTCCTTCCATGGGTATATCTTATTCTCCCCCGGGCTGTTCCTAAGGCGCTTTGTGCAGGCCTCAAAGAATAGCGGGATAAACTCATCCTGTACGCCGCCATCGCGGTCCTTGCATATTTCAATCACATTGGTGGACTGATACAGTAGGTTGTCATCCTTCCACTTGAACATGTCTTTTGTCAATCGCTTGAAGTCATTATTGACCCTGTGCAGAATAAAAGCATTATCCACACGGTTCACGATATCATTACTGCCGGACACATCGTCCAGCCGAAGGAACCCAACAGACTTCCTGGGATGCGCCACAAACAGGATGTGGACATTTGCTGCCTTTGCAAAATTCTCCAGACATTCCACAAAATGGCTCTGCTGCTGGTACTTGTCGCTGCCCATCTCCATCAGGTTCAGCGCCATCATGTTATCCAGAATTATAAGGTCAACTTTATGCTCCACAACACACTTGCGTATCTGCTCCATGATGGAACTGAACTCGTTGCCGTAATAGTTGTTATAGACGTACACTTTTTCATCCAGCCATTTGGATATAACCTCGTCATAAGGTTCCGGTACCACGTAATAGTTATCATACTGTGTTTCCTTCACATACATCTTCCCGGCAGCCTGCAGAAGGAGCCATTTCAGCAAGTTCTTAGGCTTAAGCTCCCCGCTGAATAGTGCCGTCCGGTATCCCTGCTGGGAAGCCTCAACCGTTATCTGAGAGATGATGCTGGACTTCCCCGCAGCCCTCAGTCCGCTCAGACAGGTGACAAACCCTTTCTTAAGCCCGCGCATCTTCTGATCTATCACATCGACCCCGGTCTTAATGAATTCCTCCGGCGGCTCCTCCATAAGTCGGATCTGTTCCGTGGTAAAGAATACCGGCTGGCCATCAACCATTTTGATTTCCGTCTTCTTCTCAACCACATAATTGGGGTTCTGGTAGTTTGGCCGCCTCTCCTCCCTCACATACTGCCGGTCATAGGCGTCCGGTTCAAACATCCTGCGGACATCCTGCCAGGTCCTGTCTGCGCAGGAGTTGTGGAAACAGTGGAACCCAATGGCGCCGTTAGACATCTTGAATATACAGGCATCCTTCCCTGTATGGTTTTCATCAAAGGGGCAATGCTCCAGTATGTACTTGGTTCCGCTGCCATAACTGGCTTTGGTGTAATGCAGGCCATGCTCATCCAGCCACTGGTCCAGGTCAAACTCCCTGGGATTAAACCGGTTGTAGCCCTGCGGCTTGTCCGGGACCGGCAGGTAGCCTGCCAGTTTCTGCAGCAGTGCCTTGTCATTCTGTTTTGGATTCTCCAGCGCCTGCACGATATAACTCATCCTGTGCGGCCGTTCCGGTGTATTGGCCCCTTTCTGCGCCAGAGTACCATACAGCTTGCACACCCTGGCCGGATTGAAGTTGGCCGTGTCAATGTCAACCTTGTCGTCAGAAAAGAATAGGGACAGTACCGCCAGGCAGTCCTTTACCAGCTGCTTGTTCTCGTCATTCATGGCCAGGCCAATGCTGTACAGGAGGTGTGCCCCATTCCCGCTAAAGGCCACTATCGGGTCATCAAATCCTGTCCGTTTCATAAAGGCATAGACCTCATTACATTTTTCTTTCGCATAGCCAATCTGCTCCTCGCTGGATGACGTGCCGGCTGCGCGGACCGGATCCATGTCCACCATCAGCCAATCAAAACAATAGATATCTGAATCAGATGTGTTAGGTTTTGCATTGCGCACAAAACAATTTCTCTGCTGCCTGGAATGGCATTCATCCTTAATTCCGTTCAGCGTGATATACACATTGCTGTTTCCATCCATACGGATTCCCCGCATTGCATTAATACAGGTATCCGCATCTCGGAAATAACCGCTTGCATTCCCGCCTCCTGCGGCAATGACCCGGATTTCAAAAAGGCTGTTTTGGGGTTTCATGATGGAGATGGCTTTCCGGATTTCATTCTCATCAAATTTCATTGCAGGATCCTCCCGTCTTTGGTCTTTGTCAATGTTCTGTTTTCCTCGATGAAATGGCCAGTCCCACCATTATCCTGCGTTCTGGAAAGCCAGCCATTGATAAAGCGGTTGATTCCCCGTGCAGTTTTCTGCTTTTTAGGATTACTGTCCAGCCATGTCAGCATCTTCCGCAGCTCATGCTCCACATCCACAGCCGGAAATGCTTTTGACCAATTATTAATCCTATCCCATGGTACACTGTAAAAAGTGCCATCAACAAGAGGAAGAAAAATATCGCTACAGTCTGGAGCGGGCTTGCCCGGCTCCGGACATATATATTTTTTTATACTTTCCTTACCTATCCTATCCTTACCTATCCTATCCTGCGTCAACCAGGTAGACATTTGGTTGTCATTTGTGTAACCAGCGGTATCCATTTGGTTGTCATCTGGTATACCAACGGTATCCATATGCGTGTCAAGTGGTTTACCATTGGTTGACAGACTGGCAACCGCTTTATCTTTATTAAGGGTATACGCACCATTTTCTTTCAGGTACAGCTTCGACTTTTCCTCCGTGTACTGCGTTTCCTTGTACCGGTCGGCCCGGAGGTAATTATGTATCCTCCAATGCTTGATGACACATATCCCATCATCAAACTGAAGGACAAGCCGATCCTCGACCAGCCGGTCATAGTCAGCCTGGGACGCCCCTACGATTTTCATAATCTTTCTGGCATTATTAAGGAACCCATCATCATCCGCGCGCATGGCCAGGTGGAAATACAAAGCCTGCGTTGAGAGAGGCATGTCCAAAAAAGAATCACTGTCTATAATTTTCTTTGAAAACATCCTGCGTTCTGCCAACTCATAACCCCCTTGTCTTTTTAAACAGCCAGTCACAGTCTGACGGAACATCTGCAAATACATTTTCACACCCATCTATCCAGCGTGCCAGATGATGATCCCCGTCATATTTCCCGCATACCCTGCATTCATAGCTCCCCGGTTCATTCATGAAGAAATACCTTCCACAGGAAGCGCATTGGCAGAGGACGGATTCTACCTTGGAATAATCTTCTCCATTCTCAAATACGCGGAATCCTCCATCAGGGCCTCCCAGAACAATCAGCCTTTTCAACTTCCCGGACAGCTCCTTACAATTCGTATACCCTCTGCCAGCCCGTCCAAGATCAACAATGAAATACGCATCCTGATCAGGAAGATAAAAGTCTGCCACCATGTCCAGTTCACCACATCTTCCACTTTCCGGACAATATATCCATGCCATATCTATATATTCAAAGAGCTTCGCCCATTGATAACAGGCCTTGTAATACATTCCGAATGTCTGCATCTGCAATATCTCTTCTATTTTCTTTATTATCATCAATAGCCTCCTTTCTGGGCGGAGGATGGTAAAAAGCTCCGCCCTGTGAGTCCAACACCTCATGCATTCATACCGTGACATATTATAAGCATGTGTTGGGTTTGAATTAACCAATTGCTGTATGTAAAGGCTTGCGCCGTTACACCAACGAAAACGCACATACGTTCGCTTTCACATATAGATTATAATTGTAATTTTTCAAATTGTTAACCTATTCTGAAACTTTTCTAATTTAATGTAAAATCTCATCCTTTTTACCATCTTATTTCTACATTTTCCTATACTGACCACTATACCGTGATATACTATAAAAACGGACCCCATAGTTCTTTGAACGAAAGGGGTGAGGAACATGAGTACATATGAAGCGCTATCTCTAATGCTTTTGTTTGGTCAATTAATTATTCTCATGAATAAGCGTTGAATCCCTCACTCGTTTCGTCACTCAGTCAATCAACCTATGGGGTCCCTTTATTTCTATCGGACCGGACTTATTTCCACTTGCAAGCTTCCGCATTCAGGGCAGTACATAATCTTTCCAACCATTTCATATCGTCCGGAATAAAGGTTATTTCAATCCACATTATGAACCCATATATCGTTCATAATGACACGGCAGCATTGCTGCCTTTTATCCGATGCCGGATAGTCTTGCCTCATGTCAGTGGGGGATATATGCCCGCCACTGCCACTATGCTTGTTTTTGGCGATTCCTCCCTCCACCTGTAGAGGTGGGGGAATCCTCGTTTATTTTGTTGAAGTCATCCAGGACAACCAACCTTTCACTATATCCATCCGAATTATAGGTAACGGCCCTCATGTCGGCCCCACAAAATTTACACCTCATTCTGCCGCCCTCGAATCCGGCCCCTTTACAAACACCACAGGCGCCCAATGGTCCGTCTTATACTGCACCGCACGCTGTACCTTTGGCAGGGTAAGCCCGGCCCCATCTAAAAGATACCGCAGGGGATGTGCCGGCTCCCGGTGGGCCACTCCCTCATGCAACAGCTCCGTCATCAGGTCAAAAGCTTCCGCATTCCAGCCACTCCAGAACACCACATGTTCACAGACATCCGAACAGGACAGCAGTTCTCCTTTGTAGTCATAGCCCTTCTCCTCAAACAGCCACTGCAGTTCCGCATAGCTGGCCGATTCATTCTTGTTTATATAGTCCACCACAATTTTCTTTATCTCTTCTTTATTCGTGTTGTTCTCCCTTCTGTTGCGATATCGCAACTTTCGCCCTTATTTTATCCAGCAGCTCCATGTGTTTCTCCCGCCTACGTTCCTCTATCTCCATGGACTCAGCCATACTGAGTGCTGCCCTTTCGGTACTGCTGGTCCACGTCCTGTTAAAGCTATCAATGCCGCCTTCATAGATTCCCACTCCCGGAAGAAATGGGCGCAGCTGCTTGGCGGCTCTGGGTTTCCGTAATTCCCGCAATGCTTTCGCATGTGTCTGCCTTACTGCCTCTGCAGTGACTCCATATGTTTTTCCGATTTCAGCCAGGGTCATGTCCTGCTGATACCGTTTCCGTATCACCTCCGGCTGCCGGTCCGGGAGAGCATCCACACATCCCCACAATGTATCCTTAAGCTGCCCGTCCTGGATTTGTTCTACAACCTCTCCCTCTACATCCGTATCATCTCCAGTCAATTCTCCCACGGTGGCATCCTCACTGCTTTCTATCCCCATAACTGGAGCATCCAGGCTGCCCAGGTGAATCGCCCGGGCATTCTCCTTGATTTCCCATACCTGCTCCAAAATAAGGTCCAGCCCTGCTGCAATCTCAGTATCCGTGGGTTTCCTGCCATGCTCCATCTTGAACGATTGACAAAACCGGTTGTACCTCTGTATCTTCTCCTGGCAATGGACCGGCAGACGCAGGCAGCTCCCATTCACCTGCAGGTAACGCTGCATCCCCTGCCGGATGTAATACGCTGCATAAGTCAGGAATTTAAACCCCTGGCCAGGGTCATACTTTTCAATGGCTGCATGGAGAGCCAGGTATCCTTCCTGCTCCAGGTCCTCCACCTCTCCGCTGTTACGGTACTTCATGGCCACAGAATGAATGTAGTCCCTTACCTGCAGATAAAGCTGTTCCATGTTCTTCTGTACATCCTCTCCGGCCTTAATCTGTGCTACAAGCTGCTCGTTTGTCATGGCAGTCACCCACCCTTCCATTTTTAGCAACCAATATGCTTATGTAGATTCGCCGCAGGAATTTAAGGTCATCAACATCCTTTAATGCGCTCATAATGCTTTTCCTGCATTCCCGGGCAACTCCTCTTTTATCTTCTGCTGCCCTATGGCCGGATTGCACCGGTGCAACTTCATCTACGTCGCCCGGGGTCATCTGCAGCAGCTCTCTAAGCTCCTGTAACTCTTCCATGGCTTTGTCGTAGCTTTCTAGCATCCGGTTGTGCTGCTCCACTGATATACATATCATTCTCTGCATGCCGCTGTCTCCTTCCTGCCCTCTGCAAGGCCTGCATAATATGCCCGGTTGGCCAAACTTACAATCGCCTCTGCCATCTCACGGTCTGTATCATCATGTTCCCCTATGGTCTTAAGCCACCTGTCAACGAATTCTCCTTTATTGATTGGAAATGTCATAACGTCACCTCTCCCCTTCTTCTCTTACGTTCATCCTTGATACCTTGAATACGCCCCAGATTGTAAACCGACGAACAAATGAAAAGGATATTCTCGCATCCGTACTCTTGAATCCAATGTTGAAATATCCTTGCCTCGTCCGTTCCGGTCAGCCCTACTACCGGCTGATATTGAGAGATTATCAATTCCTCTTGTATGTTCATACCGCCACTCCCATCCTTTCCTGCTTCACCTGAATCACTACATCAATAATATAGATACAACGGTCTCGTATCTCTTTCGGTATACCCTGTAATTCCAGTTCCGTTGCTTCATCTTCCTTAAATTCCAATAACTCAGCCACATCCATCTTATACAGTTCCGTTACCAATTCTCGGACTAAATCTTCATGCAGCATCATTAATCCTCTTCCCTTTCCGGCTCAGAGGTGCTATACTTATAAGTGGTTGAACTTTGGTATAGCGCCTCCAGGCCTATGCTTGTCCTTAACTAATTGGCGTTAGTTAGGGACTTTTTTTATTGTGCGTCTCACGCCGGCGCCGCGGCTCACCAATCTCAGCTCCGTCTTTGTTTCTTCCAACACCAGCCAGTTGTTTACCACCAGGCCTGCCTTACTCATCAGCGCCTTCTGGTTCCGGGTCGGCTTCTTTGCCCTGCTTCTCCCCATCCGTTCACACCGCCTTTTTCATCCTGTCATGAAGCTCATCCTTTGGACCGGACTCATTACAGTAAACATGCAAATCTCCCAAAACGTTCTCCCACTGTAGGAGCAGGAAGGTCAAGTCCCAGTTCTGATAGTCCCACAGGAGAGCGGCAACATCCTGGGCGTCCCCTATGGGCCTGTCTGCCGGCAGGCGCCTTAATCGGTCCATGGTATAGTAGTAATCCTTTGTCCCCCACTTCTCTCCGTCATATTCCTTCTTGACCGGGAACATCCTCAGCAGCTCCAAAGGTGTCAGCCTGCCGATGGTCTCCATGACCTGCTTTAACTCCTGGTACCTGTTCTCTATCTCCAGGCAGGACTTATGGGCTTTTGTGTGGTTGAACTCTGCATGATTCTCTTTTCCATAGGCCTTGACTGCCAGGAATATGTATTGTGCCAGGTCAACTCCCTGCAGTCTTCCTATGCAGCGTGTACCGCCATGGATATCCGTAAAGCGTCTCAGAGCCTTAGTATATTTCCCATTGCTCTCTACATGCGGCACAATTCCTGCCGTATTCCAGCTCTTCCAGGATTCCTTGATGAATGGTACCAGTATCTGGAGCGGACCGGGGAACATCCTTAACATCTGGATTACAAAGGCAGTCCTCCTATTCAGTTTACGCATCCTGCCCAGGAGCTTCCGGTTCTCTAACTCCGCTTTAAACAGCTCCGTGACGTCCTGCTCGTCGTCCTCTCCTACCTTATATACAAAGCTGTCCATAAGGTCATCCTTAAGGTCTTTACTGCTTATCTTCCGTAAAGAATAGAGCATGTTGTTGACAGATATGGTCCAGTCACGGCATCCCTTGATGATTTCATACATTTCATTCAGATATTCAGGCTGCAGGTACGCCTCTAATATCCCGCGGCAGGCCTCCATACCATCGGCATCTACCTGTAATTTCCATGGGGATGGCTGAATTCGCAGGACATGTACCTTATCCACCAGGCCTGCTGCTTCAATCCGGTCACAGCATGGCTTTGCATATAGCTCCATCCCGGCCTTGGCCATCAGTTTCTGTATGTCAAACAGCATGTCCGGAACATAGGTCCCATCCTTAATATGGCTCAATACCACTTCTTTGGTTTCTTTCTCCATTGTCGTTTCATCCTCCTATAACATCCTTACTAACTGGTCCACCTGCCAGCATTTGCACATATATGCCACCGTCATCAGTAGTAGTAGTACGATGATCAGCGCCCAGTCCAACCGGCCGGGTTCCCTGTTTCTGTTCATTCCTGTTTCTCTCCTTCCTCTGGACGCTCCAGTTTCTCTCCGATTATCTTTTCTATTTTTGCCGGGTATATCCGAAACTCCCACATGGTCTTACCAGTTTTCTCCGGTGGGATTGCCAATCCCAGGTCCAAGATACCCCTGCGCATGTAATTCCGAATCTTTGCCGGTTTCATTCCCAGGACAGGGGCCGCTTCCTCAGGACTTAGCCATAGTCTTGTCACAGTATCACTCTCCTTCCATTACTTTATATTCCGATACACTCTTTCACAGCGGATTCACGTTCTTACCGCTTACAGCCGGATGGCTGCTGTGGATGGATGAAATTGTCAATGTGCGGCACTTATCATTCTTCAAACAATTCCATCTGGGCATTTACGTCCCGGATTTCTTCCTCTAACACCATAGGTAGCTTATAATCCTTAATAATCTGGATAGCAAGGTCACACTGGCTTCTCTTGATTGCCTTATATGTCTTGACATCAAATTCCCGGCGGAGCTGTCCTTCAACATCGCGGTAAACCCGGCTACGCAGTCCATTATCCTTATAGGCCGGAGCATCCTTTCCTCCCAGGAGGGGAACCACTTTCTGGTTCTTTGCCCATGTAATCTTCTGACACTCTAGAGCTAATAGTGGCATGTCCCGCTTAAATTCCTGAAGGTCATTGTTCACGGCATCCACTTTCTCGTCAACCTCCAGAATAGCTTGATTTTGAAGCTTCAGTTGTTCAAGAGCGGAAAGCTTCTTATATGATGATTGCGGGTTAAAATACGCTTCTTCCAGGTTGTCGAACTGCTCCCATGCTTTCTCTGTGTCCAGAATCTTACAGTGTCGGCTTGCACCGCGGTGAGTCCAGAGGTAAAGTAATGGTGCATTCTTAGCAACTAACTGACTATCAGTCAGGTAGTCTTTAAATCCCTTCAGCTCCTGCCCCTTCAACAGAAAATAATGAGTTCCTTCCTTGAATCGCTCCTGATTCCTTCCAAAATTAGCTTGTACATTATTGGCATCTGTTTCGTATACCTCCGCCAGCTGCGCTGTGGTAATAACCTTCTGGCCCCTCCACTGAATCTCAACCACATCGTGGTTTCCTACTTTTACAATTTCATTCATCCTCTTTCTCCCTTCGTTTTCGTATCGCGTGGAGCAGTAATAAATACACATCCATCTGAATCAAACTCCAACTCCGCATACTTTTGAGTAGCTGGGTTGTAGAAGGTCATACTAATGTACTGATCACCTTCTTCAAGATAACCTCCATCAATTTCACATACACACCAGTTTTTGAGGCTTTTAATTTTCTCTTTGTCATATCCAATTTCATCTAAACATACTGCTGCTTTATCTGCCGTGTCCCCACCCATACTGCAAAGTTTTGCGCAATCTTTTGCAATTTTCATGACTCCAACTTCAAACACAGCGTTTTCAAAACTTTCACTCTCCTCTGCCATTACCCTAATATCTTCCGCCACTGATTTCCCATCACTTAATACATCACTTCCTAAATCCGTTAATAACTGCTTTGCAATAATCTTTGAATCCTTCATTCTCTTTCTCCTTCCTATTTCATAAAATCATCAAGCCTCATCTGTTCGTACTCTGGGATCTGTATGAACTGCTTTGGTAGAACCAGCCCACTCTGCCTGAATAGTGAATCAAGCACCTCTGCTGTTTCATAAGGTTTCGCTTTTTCATCCTTCATTGTGTTTCGGATGAGGTTCCCTAAACTGGACAGGCCCTTGAGCACAGCGGTATCAAGCTGGCCTGATGAATAACTCTGTCCTTCCAGTTCGTAAAACCGTTTCACATATTTAGCTGTAAAAACAATTCCGTTTTCACCCGTAGATTTATTGGCCAGAAAGTCACAGCCCATGCGGGTTACCTCGTAGCAAGGCATTTCTTTATTCTGCTCTGTTAAATATGTAGATTTAATGAAATAATCGGAGACCACCAAATGGTTGTCACCTAATATCTCTATGTAACCACGCTCATGCTGACCATCTTTTCCAGTTCTGCCATCAAGTTTTCTTAAAAGTTTCCAGTGCTCTGTCTCCATCATCTCCGCCACCTCCAAGGTGGTAATTGTTGCTTTACGCAAGTTATTCATCCTATTTCTCCTTTGCTTCAGTTTCCGAAAAAGTAAGCGCCCACAAACTCTGCGGCTTTTTCAGTTTGATCTTTCAATTCTTTTTCCTTATGCTCATAGACTAGTTTTTTTATCTCTTCAACAACATTATTCATTGACATGTTAAACAGTTCCGTTTTTTCTAACCTTTTATCGACAAATATACTATGTAATTTTTTCTCATTCTCTCTGTAGTTTGTATGTAAGCCGCTTACTACCACATTTCCAATAGACACACCCGCATATCTAGCTTGTGATTTCAAACTCTTAATTCGCTTATATACATTCTTTGATGATCCAATTTTTACCCGTTCTCCAAATGCGGCTGCATAAATACGCCCCGTATAAGCATCCCCTTCACGCGGTAGAGACTCAAACTCTTCAACACTGTAGATGTCTAATTCCATAAATTTCTGCTTCCCTGCTACCTTAATCTCATTCATATTATGTGTCCTTCTTCTGCTTCGTTGTCATCCTCTATGCCGCTAAATACGCAATCCTCTGGAACTGTTGAATCTGCACTTTACATGCCTTATAGATATCTTTGTAATGCATTTCCTGTCTAATGCTCTCTTTAATAACCTCACCAATGATATGTTCTATCAATATAAGGTTATTAAGCTGGCTTGTTGTCAGCGCATCCCTGGAATCCGCCTGGATGCCTACGGCTTTGTTCGCAAGCTGTGAAAAACTTATGTAATACTTATCTGCATTTCTGCTTCCTTGGGCCTTTGCATATTCCACCAGCATCTTGATTTCGTCAGTTTCCATACGTCGGTTCTTCTTACTCTCCAAACATGTCGCCTGCCAGAGAGTGGACTGACGTTCCATAAGTAGGCGGCGCATTTCGTAGAACTGGCGGACGAGTTCCACTTTGAACTCAACCACTATGTCATTGTTATCCAGGAAAGTAACCAGCAATGTTGCCTGTGGTTCGTTGAGCTGATAAATCCTTGTTGGCCTTCCACCTTTGGGGTTTCCCGATTTCAAATCGGTAAACCTAATATTTCCAAATTTCTTTAAACTCTTCTGGTGCGTTTTAATCAAGGATACTACTGACTCGTGTTGATTACCTGTTCCCTCTGCTATAACCATGCTGTCTGTAAAAACATCATTGCCGATGAATTTTACTAATGTGTTCACTGTCCCTCCTTTGTTAGGTTTCTATTTTGAAACTTTTTGAGCAAAAAAATATACTGGTATCTCCTGCGTATCAATATCAAGCAATTCGCACCATTTCATAATTTCTTCTTGCGACAGTCTTATATCATTGTTTAACTTAAGCGACATTGACCTGTCTGATAACTGATTTTCCATGGCAAATCTACGTTGTGTCCCGTATTTTTCTACTATACGTCCTCTCAACTTGCTATAGTCAAAAACTACCTTGCGCACTCTTTTCCCCTCCTTTCCCAACTAGTTTCTTTTTTGAAACTATCGTCATTATATCTTGTGGTTTTCATCTTGTCAATATGAGATTTTCATTTTTTAAACTTTTTCATTCATGAGCCTTGATTTTTAGTTTCTATTTTGATATTATATATCAAGGAGGGATTAAAAATGAATAACCTAGTAAGTAATTTTAAAGACCGACTTAATCAAGCATTATCCATACGAAACATTAAACCTGTAGAGCTATCCGAAATTACTTCCATATCTAAATCTACGATTAGTCACTACATGTCCGGTTATACAAAACCTAAATCTGATAAATTATATGTATTGGCAAAGGCCTTAGATGTTACAGAAACATGGCTTATGGGTTATGACGAACCTATGGAACGTAGTTCTATAATCATAGGCCACGAATTACAGCACCTTTTATTTCAAATAAGTATGGAATTAAGAATACCTTATGACGATCTTTTGCATGTTTTTCTTTCTCAAAATAAAATAGCCGCCACTGGCATACAACTTAATAAGGAAAATCTACTAGATTTTTTTATAGATCATTATAACATCTCAAAAGAAAAGTACGATACTATGCAAAAGCAAGACGATAATGAAGATGATATTCCCGAAGAGATAAAAATCATTAGTAGAGCCGCCAAAAATATGACACCCGAAAAAAGACAGAAACTATTAAATATGGCAAAGGTAATGTTTGAGGAGGATTTTCCTGAGGATGTATAGACTTCCCAATTACAAGCGTGCAACAAATGCTGCCTATGAGGTTTTGCAAAAACAAGCAAATATATCTTTACCTATAGATATTGAGTTCGTTGCAAAACAGTATCCTAATATTCGCTTAAAAAAATATAGTGAGGTAGCTAGAAAATTCGGATTAACTATGGCTGAATATTTAGAAATAGCTCCCAGTGAGTTTGGATTTGTAAAGAAAAAAGGTATTAATGCCATTATTTTATATAATGATACAAAAGGAGTTGAGACCAATCGTTTTACCATAAGTCATGAATTGGGACATTGTGTATTAGGGCACGGAAAAGATAATGACGTGGCACGTAAAGAAGCTGATTGTTTTGCAAGGAATTTGTTGTGCCCGATTGTGGTTATTAAAGAATTGGGTATAGAAAATAATGTGAGCAAGTACATGGAAACCTTTTATATCAGCGAACCCATGGCCTCTACAAGCATACATTTTATTGATTCAGACCTTTATTACATTACCAATACAAATTATTCTGTTGTATCCGACATGTTTTTCACCTATATGACAGGTTACACCTTAGCGGAACTTTACGGCTATAATTATGCGTACTAAAAGAACACATAATTACACCGTCAATTAGATTAATCAGCCTATGGCTTTTTAATAAAAATGGCACAGCCAAAACTAAGGAGGGTTTGTTTATGAGAAAAACAAAATTATTTATCACCACGCTTGCAATGTCCATGGTTCTGAGCAGCACTGCCCTGGCCGGGACCTGGATGCAGGACTCTGCGGGTTGGTATTATCAAAACGACGATGGAAGTTTTCCTACTAACCAATGGTTTCAAGATTTTGACGGAAAATGGTACTATCTAAATGAGTCCGGTTATATGCTTGTAGATGGAACCGCTCCAGATGGACGGGCTGTAGGTGCTGACGGTGCGTGGATACAGCAAGTAACAGGTGATGTGAACACGGTACTTCGCGAAATCAACAATTGGGTTATAGGCGACATTTGGAATCATGGATATTGCGACTTCTATCATTATGAATACGATGGAAAAGATAGTATCGGCCAGCCAATTGATATTGATTATGCACTCCAATTGTTCAAAGACTCCTATAAGAAAAAAGCTGGATATGATGCCTATATCAATTCTCTGTCAGATGATTATGCAGCGTTAAAAACCGCCTGGAATAAGCTAAGTGGGGAATCTGACAAATTGTATAGGCACTTTGAATCTGGAGTACAACAGACTGGCACTGATACAGATACAGCAATTTTTGTTCAATATAGAGACGCTTTCTCAAAATGTGTAATGGAGAAAAGATAACTATAACAAAAAGCCACTCCTGTTGGCGCAGGAACGGCTTTTCACATAGATTTTCTCTTGCTGGCCGAATCCAGGAAGATATAATCCACTAACACACTTGAATTATATCATTCCTGGGACGTCCTGGCAAGAGGGCGTATTTTTGTACCCAAAATTTGTTGCGATGTCGCAACGGGAAGGAATAATATTATGCCAAAACGCAAGAAACATCCCCGTCTCCCCAATGGCTACGGCTCCATCCGATACCTTGGCAAGAGCCGGAAGAACCCTTACGCAGTCCACCCGCCGGCGGACATTGATGGGAACCGTCCCCCGGCCCTCTGCTACGTGGATGACTGGATGAAGGGATTCATTATCCTCACGTCCTACAAGGCCGGTACCTATACCCCCGGCATGGAGGCCGCCCTGGAGCTGCCCGATAACCCTGGTGCTCTTGATTCCCTGATAGAAAAAATCATGGCTGATTACAACCGTGTCAAAGGAGTAGAGCCGGACGAACCCGAAAAGACCTTCTCAGAGGTCTACAAGGCCTTCTACACGGATAAATTCTCCGAAGGCAATAAATACTCTAATGCAACCAAATATTCAATCAAGGCCGCATATAAAAACTGTGCGTCCCTCTATGATAAAATATTTAGCTCCCTCCGCGCAAAAGACCTGCAGGATAACCTGGATGCGTGTAATCTAAAATATGCCAGCCTGGAACTTATCAGGAACCTGTACAGGCAAATGTATAAGTACGCTGACAGTCAAGGATGGTGTGATAAGGATTATAGCCAGTATGTCAAAATCAAACGGGATGACGATGATGAACATGGTGTGCCATTTTCAGATGCAGACCTGAAAATCCTGTGGGATAACAAAACAAATGAAACCGCTGAGATGCTTCTCATAATGTGCTATTCCGGATGGCGTATATCAGAATACATTGGCCTCGAAGTGAATTTACAGAAAAAGTATTTTATGGGTGGAATAAAAACGGAAGCTGGTAAAGGACGTATCGTACCAATTCATTCCGGTATTCTCCCTTTGGTTGAACGCCGGATAAGCAAGTATGGGAAGCTCCTTCCGTGCAGCGACAAAGATTTCAGAAAACAAATGGATGAGCTACTAAACCGGCTTGGAATTCCAGGTGACCCCAAACATACACCACATGACTGCCGGCATACATTTTCTATGTTGTGCGAAAAGTATGAGGTAAAAGAAAACGACCGTAAACGGATGATGGGACACTCATTCAAGGCCGACATTACCAACAAGGTTTACGGTCACCGTGACATAGAGGATCTGCGAAAAGAGCTAGAAAAGATAATCATTGATTTGTGACTTTATTGTGACCAATAAACCCTAATAACATGGTAGAAAGCGGTAGGAACCGGAAGTTACAAAAACGGCGCAAACCCGCATAAAACCTACCATTTTCGTCCCATTTCTTATGCAAATCATACCATTCTAAATACAGCCTGATATTAAAGTATCGTTAATATTCCTCCCATCCCGTTGACATTATCCATTTATCCTCATATAATTCCAGCAGGACAGGATATTTCCATATATAAAACATCAGAAGGGAAATGACATACATATGGACGCCACCGTCAACGACGATGACCAAATTTTTACCCAAAAACCACGCTTCATATGTTTAAAAGAAAAGGCATGACCCGCATTCACACACATGGATGCGGGCAATGCCTTTTTCTTTTGAAATAATACTGCCAAACAGATAAAAGAGGAGGAATCATTGTGAGTATTCATTCGTTTTTCAGTCTATTAGGAGGGCTGGCATTATTTTTGTACGGCATGCAGATGATGAGCACCAATCTGGAAGCCGCAGCCGGAAGCCGCATGAAGCAGATTCTGGAGCGGCTGACTGCCAACCGGTTTTTAGGCGTGTTCGTGGGAGCCGGAATCACTGCTATCATCCAGTCCTCATCCGCCACAACCGTCATGGTGGTGGGCTTCGTCAACTCCCAGCTCATGACACTCAAACAGGCTGTCTGGATCATCATGGGCGCCAATATCGGAACCACCGTGACCGGCCAGCTCATAGCCCTGGACATCGGGGCCATCGCGCCGTTGATTGCATTTGCAGGTGTTGCCCTGATTCTTTTTGTCAAACAGAAAAAGGTCCAGTTTGCCGGTGGTATTATTGCAGGTCTGGGTATCCTCTTTCTCGGCATGGGAATGATGAGCGCCGCAATGATACCCCTGCGCGATTCCCAGCATTTTGTCAATTTGATGACAAAGTTTTCCAATCCCTTTCTGGGTATTCTGGCCGGAGCAGCTTTTACTGCTATCATACAGTCCTCTTCTGCATCTGTTGGTATCCTTCAGGCTTTGGCTGTAAGCGGATTAATCGGACTGGACAGCGCTGTCTTTGTCCTGTTCGGCCAGAATATCGGCACCTGCATCACGGCAGTCCTGGCCTCTATCGGGGCAAACCGCGACGCGAAACGGACCACCCTGATTCACCTGATATTCAATGTCATTGGCACAACTGTGTTTACCCTGATCTGCCTGGTGTCCCCCTTTACACAGTGGATGGCCTCGTTCACACCGGACAATCCCGCGGCGCAGATTGCCAATGTACATACACTGTTTAACATTATCACAACCCTGCTTCTGCTGCCTTTCGGCACACAGCTTGCGCGGATATCCGAAAAGCTTCTGCCTGATAAGCCGCAAAAAACAACGGATGAGGAGCGCTGGTTTGAGGATTTGCTGGCCTCCGAACATGTACTTGGCGTATCAGTCATAGCAAGGAAGCAGCTGAATGAGGACATCAGCCGGATGCTTGCTCTGGCGGCCTCCAATGTTGAAACCAGTTTTCTGGCTTTTGAGCACAGGGATGAATACGAACTGGAGCAGATTCAAAAACGTGAGGAAGAGATTGATCTTTACAATGCCCAGTTATCCAGAAGGATTTCCAGGGTCCTTGCAGTGGAAAATTCCCCGTCTGAAGTAAATGCGCTTAACCGCATGTTCTCCATCATCGGAAATGTGGAGCGCATCGGCGACCATGCAACAAATATTGCCGGCTATGCCCGGACCATGATGGAGCGCAGGCTGGAGCTTTCATCCCAGGCATCTGTTGAACTGGCCGATATGAGGACCTCCTGCATGCGCGCCGTACACCTGATTTGCAGCGCCTGCTGCGTTGATTTCACATTTGCTCCAGAGCAGGAATCTCCAGATAAACGCGGATCTCTGACGGAACATGACGCTCCGGCAGAACATATATCCTTACCGCAGCACGCCTCCCTTCTGGAACAGGCCCTGCTGCTGGAACAAGATATTGACAGCCGGACCGCCCGGTACCGCTCCAACCAGATTGAACGCATGCGAAAGGGGAAATGCCATGTGGAGACTTCCATCCTGTATTCGGAAATCCTGACCGATTATGAGCGCATTGGCGACCATGCGTTCAACATTGCCCAGGCACTTGACAAGCTGGATGAAAATTAACTTGCAGATTCGTTTCCCGCAGCAGTCACTAAGCTTCCGGCGGCAATGCCTGCTTCTTCCGCCGTTTTTTATGTTCCTGAAGATAAAATGATTGAACGCAGGCCAACGAACAAAGTCATTGAAAGAAAACGTATTGCTATGCTATAATCAAAGCATCCGTATAGGGCGGGGGCAGTTCATACCATCAGGTATAAAAGTCAATCAGAATATAACTGGTTAGAACTGGAATAGTAAGCCTATACACACTTAAAATGTGTGCATGGGCTTTTATATTTGCAGAAAGGCGTTCCAAACAATGAGCAGCATAGTAACTACATCTATTGTTTCATTTATCAGTACCAACATAGATAATATTTTTGTCATGATGGTGCTCTATGCCAGGGTTGACGAAACTTTTAAAAAGAAATATGTTGTCATTGGGCAATATCTTGCTATTGGCATACTGACAGCAATAAGCCTGTCAGCCGCTTTCGGCCTCAACTTTGTTCCGCAAAAATACGTCGGTCTGCTCGGTTTTATACCGATTGCTTTAGGCGTCAAAGAATGGATATCATACAAAAGACCTGTCCAAAACAAATCCAATCGTAAAGAATTTCCGTTGGAAACAGAAAAAACCGAAGCTGCCCACCCCAACAAGCTGCAGAATATATTGCGGAAAGTAACATCTATGGCCAGTAAAATCGTAAAGCCTGAAATTTTAAGCGTTGCTCTCGTAGGCGTGGCAAATGGAGCTGATAATATTGGCGTTTATATTCCGTTGTTTACCGGCTATTCATCAATACAGGTCATTGTAACTATCATAGTGTTTGTTTTAATGATGGCGGTTTGGTGCTTCCTGGGAGAAAAGATAACCGATTTCCCCAAGATAAAAGCAATCATTCAAACATATAAGTATTTTGCCGTACCGGCTGTCTTTGTTGGACTTGGTATATACATCATTATCAAAAGCGGGTTAATAGCGTGATATAAACAGCTTTATACCTGATTGTAAAATAACGGTTCCGGACGGAGAAGCTCCGGTTAAGACTTACCGGGATAAACTGTACAAAAAACAGGAAACGGCGCCGCATCCGTATAGATAAAAAAAATAGCCGGCTGTTTCCTTATAGAAAAAATAAATGCCGGGCCTGCAAAGGGGCAAAAGCGTTTGCATACACTTTCAAACCTGCTATAATTAGAGACATGTGATGATAATTTCAAAGCATACTTCCGGGAATAGGAAGAATCAGATACATGTTTAAGGAGGATACGAACTATGAAATTAGATGAACGCGGAAAACAGTGCCCCAAGCCTGTCATTGACACTAAAAAAGCGTTGGAATCCTGCAATCCGGGAGAGACGGTTGAGGTATTGGTAGACAATGAGATTGCGGTCCAGAACCTGAGCAAGATGGCTGCCAGCAAAGGCCTTTCAGCTGTTTCCGAGAAAATAAGCGACAATGAATTTTCCGTAAAAATCCCAGTTGGCCAGGGAGTAACCCCTGCTTCCGGTGCGCCGGATGATTCGGATGAGGAACCGGCGGCCTGCCTGCCTGACAGCCGCAAAAAGGGCATGGCAGTGGTTCTGTCCTCCAACCTTATGGGCCACGGTGACCCTGAACTTGGAAAGGCTCTCATGAAAGGGTTTGTCTACGCTCTTACACAGCAGGATGTCCTGCCAGAAACCATTCTTCTGTATAACAGCGGCGCCTATCTTTCCTGCGAAGGCTCTGATAACCTGGAGGATTTAAAATCCATGGAATCCCAGGGCGTGGAGATTCTCACCTGCGGAACCTGCCTGAATTTCTATGGATTGAGCGAGAAGCTTCAGGTCGGCAGCGTCACCAATATGTATGAGATTGTGGAACGCATGACAGCCGCCAAACTTTTGGTGCGTCCTTAAGCTTTCCTGACAGCCGGACTGACAAAAAGATTATAATACCGCAAAAGGACCCCTACATCTCATTTCAGGGTCCTTTTTCATATGCTTACCTGCTCAGACCTGATTCATACCTGTTCAAGGCATCCTCAGACATCAGCCAGGATTCCGGTCACACTCAGCCAACTCCGATAAATATTGTCCTTAAACACCGCCTCATTCCTGATGACCGGCAGATTGCATATACACCTCCCGCCTGCTGTCCGGGACGCCGTTCCATCTCTCATAGCACCTCTCATTCCGGCTTTCCATCCCCCGTTCATCCCATCCTCCTCCATTCTCAGATATCCTGTCTCCAGGTCCTGCTCCGACACACACAGGCATTTTACATTATCCGCAAATAATTCCGGATGCATAAGATAAGCCGCTGCCGTCACATCCCAGTTATAGAAACCGTGAATGCCGTAGCCCTCATCATTATATCTGAACCAATCATCTGTTTTTTCCATAATATACGCTGCCGCCCTGTTTTCCTTTTCTGAGAACCGTTCCCTGTATTCCTGTTTTGTAAACAAAACTTTAAGGCAGTTGTTGCCTGTTATCACGGAAATATTCCGGCCCTTTGTGAGGACGGTCCTGGCAGCCGGCGGGTCACAGGAAAAATTCAGTTCATCCATCACCTTCTTTTCAAATACAAGGGGGCTTGTGATTCCGCCCATTAAGACAATTTCTTTTACCTTTTCAAAGAAATGACTGTCCCGCTCATATGCGCCTTTCAGGTTTGTCAGAGAACCCGTGGCAAGAATCGACAGTTCCCCCGGATGGCGGTCCGCCATTTCCGCCAGAAAGACGGCAGCCTCGCTCTGGTAACAGCCCCTCTTCTCCCCGCCTCTTTTTACAGGAATATCCCTGCGCCCCAATTCTTCCAGCATCCGCAGATTCACTGCCTGCACCACATCCAGGCTGCTGTTTCCATAAGTGGACGTAATCCCCAGAAGTTGGGCCTCCCTGCTTCCCAGCAAATACATCAGGGCCAGCCCGTCATCCACATCGCAGTCCTTTACTCCAAAGGTATTGTCACAGTCAAATATGATTTTTTTCATCTGCATCTCCTCCCGTCCATGTTTTCCCGGCACAGTCCCCTCCTGGACACAATCCCCGCCGCAGCACATACCCCGCCACCACATACCGTTTCCGGCCCCATATCCCTCATTCCATATCATGCCTGAACAGCACGGCCCCTTCCGTTTCCACGGCCAGTCCGGCCTTCATACCTGCCCGTAATTTTACCGGCCAGCCGGGGCCTTCCATTCTCTGGCACAGGATGCTTCCGCCGGGAGCCATTTTCTCAGGCACCCTCACCCTTATCTCTGTCATCTCCCCCATGAAGGTAACTTCCTCCACCGTATAATCACCCTCCTCTTTCAGCTGCACTGAGTTCGGACGAATCATGGCGTCATAGACCCCATCCGGCAAATCCGTTCTTTTTTCAAACAAAGGGCTGACAAACCGGCCTCCTGCCACTGACCCGGAAATATAATTTACCTTTCCAAAGTACTCTGCCACCTTTTTTGTTCCCGGATGGCAGAACATCTGCTCCGGAGTTCCGTACTGAAGAATCTTCCCATCCTCCATCAATGCTATGCGGTCGGACAAGCGAAGGGCCTCAGCCTTGTCGTGAGTGACGAGAATAGTTGTGATTTTCCACGCCGCATGAAGTTTTCTTACCAGCCGTGCCATCTCTGTCCTCAGCCCCTCATCCAGGCCGGAAAAGGGTTCGTCCAGAAGCAGCACCCTGGGTTCTGCTGCCAAAGCCCTGGCCAGGGCTACTCTCTGCATCTGGCCCCCTGACATCTCCTTCATCCTTCTCTTCTCAAATCCAGGAAGCTGAACCGCCCGCAGCAGTGCCTCCACCCGCTCCTTCTGCTCTTTTTTCGGCACCTTTCTGAGTTCCATGGGAAAGGCAATGTTTTTCTCCGCCGTCATATGGGGAAACAGACGCAAATCCTGAAACACGATTACCGTTCCCCTCTCTTTTGGCTGCTGTTCCATCACAGATGCTCCCTGTATCCGTATATCCCCGCTCTCCTGCTCCAAAAGACCTGATATGCATTTTAACAGAGTGGTCTTTCCGCAGCCGGATTTTCCCAAGAGGGACACAAACTCTCCCTCCTGTATTTCCAGGTCGATTCCATGCAGTATCTTCTTTTTCTGAAGTGATACCCTCAGATTTTCTATGTTAAGACTCATAATATCCTCCAACTATCTGTCCTGTCCAATACCCCGCAATCCGTTCAAACACAGCAAATACAAGCAGAGTGATGCCCATGAACAAAATGCTGTAAACGCAGGCAATATTCCGGCTGCCGCTCTGTAAATAGGGAACCATTACAACCGCAAAGGTCTTTACCCTGCCGCCTCCAAGAAGCAGTGTCAGAAAATACTGGCTGAAGGATACAATGTATGACATGCTGACTGCCGACAATATCACCGGAACCAGCATTGGCAGTGTGGTCCTTCTGAATGCCTGAAAGGAACCCGCCCCCAGCACCCGGGCCTGCTCCTCCAGTCCAATGCCCACTGCCCGGGTGCCGTCCATAATAAGGCACACCGCGTAGGGCAGGGAATAAATCAGGTGTGCCAGAATGACCCCCGCCACTGTATTGTTAAGTCCCAACCGGATAAACGTAATCTGTATCCCCATGGCAAACACAGTTCCAGGTACCATGAGAGGAAGGACGGTAAGAAATGACATCAATTCCTTCCCCCTGAACCGGTACAGGACAAGGGCCCTGGATGTCAGTATCCCGATGGCGGCCGACAGGACGGCCACCACAGAAGAAATCATGACGCTGGATGCCATGAGTGAGACCAGTTCTCCCTTTCTTCTGACAATTTCCATGACGGCCCGGTCCGAGAGCACCTGGGGAAACAGATCTGGCCAGGCCCACCGTTCCGTAAATACCCATACAACCAGACTGGCCGCGGGAATCAGAATGGATGCACACAGCAGGGCCAGAATCATATTTGTGATAAACGATTTTCTCTTCTTCATCTCTGTCCGCTCCATCTTCTACTGCTCTGTCAGTGCCTTCATATTTTTACGCATGATGAAATAATAAATCCAGGCGCTGAGCACGGAGAGAACGATAATGATTCCATTTAACGCCATGGAATAGGGCCGGTTTCTCAAATCCGGATGAATATACTGCTGGTATGCCAGCACCGGAAGGGCTTTTGGGGAGGTTGCACCCAGAAGAAAGGGAAGTTCATAGGCGCCCAGGGCAAATACAAATATAATCAGGAACCCGCTGATTACCGCATCCTTACAAAGCGGCAGGGTGATTTTACAAAAAGCAGTCCACCGTCCCGCCCCCAGGTTTATGGCTGCCTCCCCCAGTTTCTCATTGATATTTGCCATCAGAGCAATAACAAAATAAATTATAAAGGGAATCTCCTTCCACAGATATGCCAGGATGACTCCCACACCCTTTGTGTCATAAATGAGCATGGGAAACTGCTGCTGTTCCTGTAATAATCCAAGGGCGTAACCAATTCTGGCCAGCAGACCATTCTGTGAAAAGATGTTGACCATAAAAATAGCCACTACCACATGGGGAACAATGATGGGCAGCTGTATCACCCGCATCATGGGCCCCTTTGTCTTTTTGTGCATCACACATACCGCACTTAAACCCACGCCTGCCGCAGTGGCAACACCCGCAGACAGAAATGCCACCTTAAGGCTGTACAGCACGGACTTTAACATTTCCGGCCTGGCCAGCACTTCCCGGTAGTATTTTAAGGTTGGTTCCCTCAATCCAAAAGCTGGAATTACCCCAAGACTTTGGGTAATTCCAGTTGTCAATCCTATGATAAAAAACAGGGTTACTATGATTTGGGGAACCAGAAGTAAATACGGAATCAGATTTCTTCTCATTTTTTTCCTTCTCATATCTTTTCCGCCACTCCGTTCCCACCCATTCTGTTCCCTCTCCATCCGTCCTCTCTTATGCTGTTCCCTTGCATTACGTTCCCTTCCACTCCGATTCCACCCATCCGATTCTCCCCCGTTATTTACCCACTACTTCCTCAGCCCAGATTTCCTCGATAATGGGAACCAGCTGTGCAGGCATTTCGGGAAGGCGTTTAGAGAGAAGTTCATCCTGGGGGATTGTACCTTTGCCCAGATCCACCCTGTCAAAGGCCGCTTTCTGCTCACCGGACAGCTTTTCGTTGTCCAGAACCGGAATGACCCTCAGCTTTTCATATCGGTCTGCCTGGATCTCCGGCGATATCATCTCGTTAATTGCCACCATGGCCCCGGCCTTATTGCCGGAATTAGCCGCAATTGCCATAAAATTGGTATTACCGATGGTTCCCTTTTCAAACTGAAAGGCTGCCGTGGTATCCGTGTATTTGCCGTCCTCAATGTTCAGAGCCACATCATAGGCTCCGTATGTCATGCTCATCACCAGTTCCCCGTCCGCAAACATGTTGTCCGCGGTAGTGGAGGAATCCGGGAAGGCAGCGCCCTGATTCCAAAGGTACGGATTCAGCTCCCTTAAGTACTCCATGGCCGGCGCCACTGCCGCCCGGACAGTTTCCTTATCAGCCGCCATATCCATAAACTGCTCGCTGCCGCAGATTTCATAGATAATATTTCTCACAAACGCGCTGCCCGTAAAATCAGGAAGCGCGGGATATGTCACCTTGCCCGGATTTTTTTCCACGAATTCCTTCAGCTCTCCGGCGCTCTCTGGCACATCCGGTGTCACTGCCAGGTCTGCCACCATGACCAGCTGGGCCTTTCCGTAGGGCGCCTCATACCCTTCGATGGGATAAGCAAAGTCCATGGTCACGTCCTCGCTTTCCCCATCCACATAGTCACTAAAATTGGGAAGCTTGTCTGTAAAGGGGCCGTACAGCATATTGTTTTCCTTTGCCGACCTAAAGTTCTCCCCGTTAATCCAAATCATATCAATACTTCCGTCCTTCTCTCCCGCCTGAATCTCCCCGGTGAGCTGGCTTAAAACCTGGTCGATATCCATGGGGACACGTTCCATTGTGATATCGTATTTTTCCTTCATGACCCGCGCAAATTCATCGTCCAGCCACCGGTTCAGTTTTTCATCCCCGCCCCAGCCGTAGAAGGTGACCGTTGTTCCCTTTGCCTCCTCCTTCATCTGGTCAAAGGTCATATTCTCCAGTCCGGACCGGCGGCTGTCTGTATCCCCGGCCTGGCTGCTTCCGGTATCCCCTGCCTGGCGGCCTCCGGAATCCTCAGCCTGACTGCTTCCGGCGTCCTGTGTCTGTCCGCTGCCCGAACACGCTCCAAGGGACAACGTCATTGCGGCAGCCAATACCGCTGCCGTGATTCTTTTCTTCATACTTTCTCCTCCGCTGTTTTCCTTAAAAATAATAACCCTGTCTGATGATTTTATGATTCCCCCTGCCGTAATCTTATGCAGTACGGACAGGAGAAATCACATCACCGGAAGGGTTATCCTATTCTGTCACAAATGCAGCCTGGATATCCTTATCCTTTGCACCATTTTCAATGATGAACAGATTATCAACATCGAATCCGGCATCCTTCATAACGGAAATACCAGTTTTAGCACACTTGTTGCCGCTGTAGCAAAGCAGGTATACAGGTTTGGACGGGTCCATCTCCTCCTTTGCCATCTTGTACATGGCTGTCTGTGCGGCTGGATCCTCGATTTCCTTTAGGGAGCTCTGGATGGATCCCTTTAAATGGCCTTTTGCATATGTATCATTGTCTCGGACATCCAGGATTTGAATATCGCTTCCTCCCACTGCCTTTAAGGCATCTGCCGCCGCAACCGTCTTCCAGTCAATATCCTCGTCGGCACGGTTGGTAGTAAGGGCGCCTTTCTCAGACTCCAGGGCTTTAGCACCGCCCTCCACAGTATAAATCAGAGAACCGTCAATGCCGGCCTCCTTAAGAACACCGGTTGCCTTCTCAGCGCCTCTCTTGCCGCTGTTGCAGATGATATAGATTTTCTGTCCGTCGCTTAAGTTCTCCTTTGCATATGTACCCATGGCCTCTGCCAGGGAGTCATCCTCCAGCGGGAAAATAGGGCACCACATGGAATCAGCCATTCTTCCCTTAACATAGTTATCCCATTCCCTTACATCCAGCACATGGGCACTCTTATCTTTTGCCGCCGCCACAGCCTCCTTTGGGGATACATACTGATAACTGCCATCTGACTGTGCTGCCGCTGCCGTCTCACTTGCTGCCCCATCCGCTCCTGTTGTATCTGCGGCCGTGGTATCCTCTACTGTGGAGTCTGCGGGTGCGGTGTCTGCGGCTGCGGTATCTGCCGCCGTACTCTCAGCCGTTTCCCGGGCTGTTGTTTCATTTCCTGCTTTCTGGCCGCATCCGGCCGCCACTGTCATGGACAGCGCCATCATAATTCCTAATGTTACGAATTTCTTTTTCATTTCTTCCTCCTTGTTTTTCCTTGTTTTTCTATATATATTTTCCTTACCATGACAACAAAGGCAGATAAGGCAAATAATATCATTAGGCCGGTGACAAAGAACCTGGCGCCGCCGGTCAGCATTCCTCCCACATAGGAATATACAATGGTTGCCGGAAGCTGTCCGATTCCCGTGGCCATAAAAAATGACAGAAAGGGCATGGATGTAAGCCCTGCCCCGTAACTCACAATGTCAAAGGACACAAAAGGCAGAAGCCTGCAAATCAGTATTGTATTTTTGCCGTATCTGTCAAAAAAAGTGTCTATCTGTTTAAGCCCCGCCTTGCTGGTCAGCTTTTCCGCCGCATCCCTTCCCAGTATCCTTGCTATGTAAAAGCAAAGAGCCGCGCCTGCCATGGCACTGGACCAGGACAGGATTGCCCCCTGCCACCACCCAAAGAGATTTGCGTTGGCAAAGGTGATGAGGAAGGCCGGAAGAGGCGCCATGACAGACTGCAGCACCATCAGTCCAAAGGATACCGCCGCAGCATAGCTTCCGTAGGAAGCCACAAATTCCCTGACCACCCCAAAGTCTCCGGTGGCAAACATGGTCACGATTTTGTTCATCATATTTTTTACAGATGGTATGCACATATAGCTCAGTATGGACGCGGCTATGCATGCGGCCACCACGGTTTTCCATATCCATTTACTCTGTTTTTTCTCCATTTATATTCCTTTCCTACAGCCTGTCCATTTTCTCTAAAAATTCCATGTCCAGATACTGCCCCAGCTTTTGAAACGTGGACTGGTTAAACAGCAGCTTGTCCGGCTGCTGGTACTGCACCCAGGCCATGGCGCACCAGGTAATGCCGCGCAGGCAGGTGATGGGAATATAGGCAAGGGTACGCTCCATCAGCCCCTTTGTGTCAAATCTGCCGTCCACCTTCTGGATATACAGATGTATGAAGTTCTCCATCTCCTCCGGGGTCAGAATCACATCTGTTTTCCAGAAGGTGGTGGTGGGCGCAAGAAAATGGCCCAGATCCTGGGCAGGTTCCCCATAGACAGGCTTCTCCCAGTCCACCAGATAGTTTCCCTTTCCCTCTCCGTTGATGAGAAAATTGGTGGAATTAAGCTCCGTGTTGATGCAGCATTCATAGCCTTTGCAGGCAGCTGCTTCCCGGCAGCGCTTCCAGCCCCGGTCCAGCATCTGTCTTATTTTCATTTTGATGTCCCGGTTCCCCAGGTCTGAATCCATGTATGTTCCGACCATGGCCTCGCATTCTGTCAGGATTGCCTCCAAGGGATCCCCCGGCCTAACCAGATGGCTGTGGTTTCCTACCCTGACACTGTGGATGTCCGCCAGACACTCTGCCCCAAAGGACAGCTCTGTCCTGTAATCCATGGCGTGACCCGGCAGGAATTCCATTACCATGATTCCATGAGGAATTTTCTCCAGACTTCCGTCCGCATAAAAAGGCCGCGGTGTCCTGCCCGACTGCCGCAGCAGCTTTAATGTTTCATATTCGTACTGTATCTGATGTTCTAAATGCATCTGGCTGCCGCAGTTTACACGCAGCACCAGCTTTCTTCCGGTAACAGGATGCGTAAACAGGTAATTCCTGTTGTACTCCCCCTGGGCCAGCATACGGTATTCCTCCATCACCTGGTCCGGCAGTCCCAGCGCGCTGCGGTACTGCTTCCAGGCCACATATTCCCTTAACCCGGCTATCCGTTCCATTTCATGTCACCTCACATCCCGGTACATCCGGTCAATCTGTTCAATGGGCACCTGATCCCTGTACATCTTACGCAGCCGGTTCATGTTCCACATCAGCTTAAGCTTGGGCAGGGTTCCTTTTGGGAAACGCCTGTCCGATGTGTAGATGCGCCGTCCTGTCATGCCCAGCTTTACTCCCCTCTCTTTAAGCGTCAGGGAAAACTGGTAATCCTCCATCACAGGGATCTCCGGGAACATGCCTGCATCAAAAAACAGGCTGCGGTCCACAAAGATGCCCTGGTCCCCAAACATGACCCTGCGGTCCTTAATCCGGTGGTTTGATATCACACGGCAGGTAAACATGAAGAAATTGGACGAATGAAAGGCAATTCCAAAGCATCCCGCGCTGTGGTCCTTCATCACCCTGCGTATCTCGGCCAGCGGACTGGGAGGCAGTTCACTGTCGCAGTGGAGGAAAAACAGGATGTCCCCATGGCTCTCCATGGCTCCCGTATTCATCTGCCTGGCCCGTCCCTTTTGCGAATGTATAACTTTAACCCAGGGGCGAATCCCTTCCATGGTCCTGTCCGTGCTGCCGCCGTCTACAAACAGTATTTCACATTTTCCCCTCAGCGGCTCCAGCTGGTCCTGCATCTGAACAATGGTCTTCTCCTCATTGTAAACAGGTACAATGATGGAAATGCGGCTGGTTCTGGCCAGATACCGTCCCGTGGACGTCTCCTGCAGCCTCTTATCCTCCCGCATTCTCTGCCGGTATCCCTGCAGATCCTGGTAAACGTCCATATCCCACAGGGTTTCGGTTAATCCCACCCTGCAGCCAGCCGTCTTAAGCCGGTACATGGTATCCCGAAGCACGGATCCCTGTCCATACCCTTCCACATCAAACACAGCCCGCTGCGGTTTCTTCATGCCCACCAGATAATACCCCCCATCCCTGGTAGGGCCCAGAACCACATCGTTTTGTTCAAGCAGGCCAAACGCCCGTTCCAGATACTCCGATCTCACTTCAGGTACATCGGTTCCCATGAGGATGCATGCGTCATACCCCCGGCCCAGAACCTCCCGGACGGCCTGATACATCCGTTCTCCCAGGCCGCTGCCTCTCTGGGAAATGTAATACTCCCCTCTGCCAAAAACCGGATATAAACGTTCTCTGCCCTCATCCGGTGTAAAGCATACAAAAAGCTTCCCCTCCACCTTTCCGCATTCCCTCTTTATATCTTCCAGGAAACAGGTGTGGAGACGGGCGCAGCCCTTGGCGCTGAGCGCGGGCATCATCCTGGTTTTTGTCTGCCCAGGTTCAGGGACCCTTGTAAAAATAATAATCGCACGTTTCATCTATAAGATTCTCTCCATTTTCCGTCTTGCCAAACCATCACCAAAACTTTGTAAGCATCCGGTTGACCATAGATTTCCCGATATCCGGCTTCTCATCACATCCCAGAATCTCAGGCAGCAGGTGCGTGACTCCCCGGCAGCCGCCCCGTGTAAGATTTCCGGCGCAGGACGCACAGTAGGTAAATACAGTCCCGTGGCCCTGGTCCGCCACTCGGTCCGTCATCCCGCGGGCCAGTTCCGGCTCCCTGCCTCCCGCGCACCCTCCCAGGCCGCAGCACTGAACGCCATGCACAGTCTCAGGCATATTCCTTAGAAATGGAGACAGCCATTTCACCCACTGTTTTCTCTCCCTATCAGGGCATGGAAGAAACAGCGCCCCGCTGCCTTCCAGCCGGCCCCCCATTCCCAGCCGGGATAATTTCTCATAAATGCTGATGACGTTTACCTCCAGCTTATCCTTCAGGAACTCATAACAGTTGGGACAGAGCATTACGGCCTCTTGGGCCCCTGCCTCACGAAGATTATCATTTATCCTCCGGGTGATTTCCGCCTCATCCCTCTTTAGTCCAAGCTCTGCCACCGGTTTTCCGCAGCAGTCAAACAGGACTCCCATATCGTCCTTTTCTTCCAGCATACTGATTAGTTTCCTGGTGGTCTTTGGATAAAAGGAAGGAAAATTACACCCCGGGAACAGAATGCTTCTGCCGGACAGGCGCCGTTTATTGCGGTAAATGTAATTCCGCTTTTCCGCCAAAACCATGGCATACCCTTTTTCCGGGCATTTTCCCTGGTTTTCCTCCACCCTTTCCCGGCGCATTTCCAGAACGGCTGCCCTGCCGTCAATTCCCATCGGGCAAACCTGGGTGCAGGTTCCGCACAGAAAACAGTGATACGCCAATTCCTTAAGCTCTGCCGTGTCACCGATATCAAGGCCGTACTTACTTAAAAAAGAGCAGTTTTCCCGGCATATACGGCAGTGTATGCATTTATCGCTGTCTTTTATCCTGAATTTCCCGTTCATCCTCCAACCTTTCCTCTGATTCCTGCAGTACATACCGTTTCTTAAAGAAAACGCCCAGGCCAATGACAGCTGAAGCCAGCACAACCGTGATGAAGAAATAAAGAACCCGGTTCTCCCTGTGGGCCAGGCCCGCGGTTCCCACTGTGTACATGGCTGTTCCGGGCAGCATGAATACGAAGGAATAGACAGAATAGGTCCAAAAGGGGATGTCCGTGACTCCATAGGCGAAATTCTGAAGATTATAGGGAAACAGCGGAACCAGCCTTGTAATCATCAAAACAAACAATTCATTATTTCCCGACTCGTCAAACAGCCATTTTTTCAGGTATTTATTCCTCATAACAACAGGCTTGATACTGTCCTTCAGGAAAAAACGCCCTGCCAGAAAGGCTGCCATGGCTCCCAGAGTAGCTGCCACGGTACAGCAAACGGTTCCCAGCACCGGGCCGAACAGCAGGCCTGCCAGGATGGCAAATGTAACTCCCGGCAGCGTGAGCACCACACAGCCTATCACTGTAACTGCTGTGTACGCAAGAATCGCAGCCGCCATATGCTCCTGTGCCATCCTTCCCAGAAACTCCAGGATGTCCTTGCCTCCTGCCCGGGATGACCAATCGAATATATGGTTGCAGACCACTGCCGTCAGGATGAGCCCGGCAAATAATACCGGCTTTATATTCTGCATTTTATTCTGTTTTTTATTCTTTTTTTTATTCCAAATCCCGGTCCGGTCATCCATTCCTGCACCCCAACATTCCAATCCATGCTTTGGCACACTGTATCAGGCACACAGTTCCCAATATTGGGCTGATAAAATAATAAGCCCGAAACCCGTCTGCGGAATTCATCCATGTAAATACCGCATACCCGGATGTCAGAAGCACCATACCGGCATTCACAGCCCACAGTGCTTTTGTCAGATTCCTTCTCCGGCGCAGGAAACAGAGAAGAAACATGGCGGTTAGGAGGACCATCACAAGCGCGGCCCCTTTTGCCAGCAGTTCCATGGGATATCTGGACTCCCATCCCCTGTTTTTATATACAACATACCGGGCCATTCCCATTTTTGTGCGGGTAAAAAACTGTACGGCCCAGGCCCCTGCCAGACACAGGACTTCCAGAATTGTCGCAGATATATATGCCGCTTTCTTCATTATCATTTTCCCTTTTACATTTAATAAGCGTTGGCTCAATCAAGACGCAACGCTTATTTTTATCAATCATTATTTTTTTGCTTTGTCTGTGGACAGCTCACCTACCGTGGTAAATTGGCAGCTGCTTTCCGCAGGATCCCCCACCTGTACCGGAAGGGAAGCATCCATCTGCCACTGGTACCACCCTCCGTCATACACGGTCATATTGGTCATTCCGTTTTCATAGCAAATCAGGAACGGAATAGTGGCCCTCCAGCCTGTGCCGCAGTAAAAGGACAGCTCATTGTCAAGGGAAGCGCCGGATTCCTCCAGATAGCCCTTCAATACATCCAGGCCTGCTGTGGTTCCGTCCTCGTTATGATAGGAACCGTCATCCGTATCATGTCCCCATACAGCACCTTCCGGTTCGCCCGCCCTGTCAATATATCCGTATCCGCTTGTTCTTCCCAGGAACTCGTCCCTGCTGCGGATGCTGACCAGCTTAAAGTTATCGTCTCCTGCCAGCTTTTCCTTTGCCTCGCCGATGGACAGGATGTATTCGGGATGCGCCGGGATATCCACGCCGAACTCCCTGTCAGAGGGCTGCGGGGTATTAACGGTTTTCTCTGTCTCGTATCCGCTCTTAAGCCATGCATCATAACCGCCGTCCAGGCATTTTACATTCTCCACCCCTGCCCATAAAAGGGTAAATGCCACACGGTCGTCCGCTGAATTCGTGCCCTCATCACTATAGCAGATAACCGTTGTATCTTTTGTGATTCCGTATTCAGCCATCAGATCCTTTATCTCTTCCGGAGTCCGGATATTCCAGTACTCCTCCGATTCAATATCATCCGTATTCATATGGTAGGCGCCTTTGATGTGGCCTTCCTTATAAGCCGCCGCATCCTGGACCGTACCCCAGGCACATTCCAGAACCATATAATCCTCTGATTCTTCCTGATTCCCGTCCAGAACACTCTGAACCCAGTCCGGCGACACATAGACCTTCTTCTTTTCAACCGGAGCTGCCTTTACTGCAGATGCATCTGCGGCCCTTGACACATCTGTACCAGAGGAACATCCTGCTGCCAATAATACGGCGGCGCAAATCGCAATGCCTAACCATCTTCTTTTCATAATCCTTCTCCACTCCCAAATTTATATTGATGTATCTGTTATGCTGCACATCTTATATTACCTTGATTATTATAAAAACACCTGCTTGTTTTGTCCAATCGGTGAAATATATGCGTTTATTGATATGTATCGTTTTTTTCTATATGAGGCTTCACGGATGTTGTTCTTCTATGATTCATTTCAATAATTCCGCCCTATCCCGTACCAAAAAAATCCCCTGGTCCATACTACAAACCAGAGGATTACATCAACACAAATCATTACGGCATTTTTATATCAGCTCAAACAATAAGATATACTCACAGTGAAACCTTATACCCGGAAGGCGCTTCCGCCTTCCGCACCTTCCCTTAAAGCTCCGTCCTCCCTCTGCATCCTTCTAAAAATGCGGGCCAGCATAATGACAGAGGCAATGGAAAGCACCAGCTCCGCCACCAGCTGGGCATAGGAAAGACCGTACAGCGGGAACAGGCTGTTTAACAGGTACAGGGCCGGAATCTCCAGCACAATTTTACGCAGTATGGCAAAGCTCAGCGCTGCCTTACCCATGCCAACTGCCTGGAAAACCCCTACTGCCAGAAAATCCATGCACAGGAACGGAAGTCCCAGGCAGAACCCCCGGAGGAACTTTGTGCCGTAAGCCACAATCGCTTCATTGTCCATAAACGCCCTTGTAAGCACACCCGCCCCGGCAAAATACCCCAGAGATACCACCACCAGGAATGGCAGCAGGGTCTTGATGGTAAAGAATATGGTTTCCTTCATTCTCCTGTGGTTGCCGCTGGCATAGTTATAGCTGATAAGGGGCATAATTCCCTGGGAAAAGCCCATGGCGACCTGCAGGGGAACCATATTGATTTTCTGGGTGATGCCCATGGCAGCCACTGCCTGGGCGCCGTAGGAGGATGTAAAATTGTTCAGTATGGTCATGCCTGTCACATTCAGAAGATTCTGGATTGCCGCCGGTATGCCCACGCCGCACACTCCCAGCACAATGTACTTCTGAAAAGAAAACTTTTTTGGATTGATACAGACAAAAGTTGTTTTCCTCCTGACCCGCAGCAGCACAAAAAAGTAGACACAGGCAGCGCAGTTGGAAAGAAACGTGGCAAGTCCGGCCCCTGCAGCTCCCATATCAAATCCCCACGGCAGAATAAAGATGGGGTCCAGAATAATATTCAGCAGACAGCCGCTCATGGTTCCGATGCTGGCATGAAGAGATGAGCCCTCAGATCGGACCATGTATGCCATTACCACATTCAGGATAGCCGGAGCAGCCCCCAAGAGCACTGTCCATCTCAGATATCCGGCCGTTGCGTCCATTGTGTTGGCATCCGCTCCCAGAAGAATCAGAAGGGGATTCAGGCCAACCGTGCACAAAACAGAAAAAAGAAGGCCGAAAAACAGGGCGCAGTAAAACCCGAACGCGCTGCTGCGCCGGACCGACTCATAATCCCGGCGCCCCAATGCCCGGCTCATCATGCTGGAGCTTCCCACGCCGAACAGGTTGTTGACCGCATTGAAGGCCAGGAGTACAGGCGCCGCCAGCGTCACCGCGGCATTCTGCACAGGGTTGTTCATCATTCCCACAAAGTATGTATCCGCCAGGTTGTAAATTACCATGACCAGCGAACTAAGGATAGTTGGTACTGCCAGCTGCATCACAGCCTTTGGCACCGGTGTCTGCTCAAATAAAATAGTCTTGTCATCCATCATATGTAAATTGCCTCCTTGCCCCGCGCAGGCAGACTGTGCAGGCTTCTTTTGATTCTACCACGGGAAGGATTACAAAACAAGCTCTTCATCTCCCTTCAAACCGGTCATGGCAATGCGGCAAGACCGCCGCCTTCGCCCTCCGGGGAAATTTTCAACGCAAAATTCCAACGCAAAAGGCGGGTCCGGCCTCTGCCGGTACCCGCCCTCCTGTTTTATTGGTTAAGGGGGCGCCAATTCCGCCTTCCGTCTTCAAATCCCACTCTGTATCCGTCGTTAAAGCCTGCGCGGTAAGCCTGGCGCCTCTCGCCTGCACACGGGTCCCATACCGGCCACCAGTTATTATCCCAGTCATTCTGGTTGGAGCCCCAGCACCTGCAGCATCTGCAGCACCGGCAGCATCTGCAGTTGCCACCGCAGCCATTACCGCAGTTATTACCGCAATTACCGCAATTACCGCCACAATTACAACATCTACAACACCTACAGCAGCATCTATTACAACACATATCAAAACCTCCTCTAATAAATATGATTATGGTATATTGTATGGGACAGGTGGACAATGTGTTACTCTTTTCCGGGGCTTTTCCTTTTTGTGTACTTGCTATGTAAATATTTACAAACCCCTTTCAATGGACTATACTTATTTTGGAACATCGTGGGTAACATCTTATGAAACGGGGGAAGGGGTCGTGTCTGAAATCAAGGATAAGTATTCCGTGGGGGAAGCTGCCAGACTGAGCAATGTGAGCACAAAAACACTGCGGTATTACGATGAAATTCAGCTTATCATACCTGATATTGATGAGAACAATAATTACCGTTATTATACAAAAGACCAGATTCAGGATATTATCACCACAAAAAAATTAAAGAATGCAGGCCTGAAATTAAATGAAATCCGGGATTACCTGCAAAAGAACCAGAGACAGGATAAGGTCAAATTGCTCAACCGCAAGATTGAGGACTGCTCCAGGGAGCTTACGCGCCTGCGCAAAAGCATACTGCGCCTCAGCGATTTCCGCGACCGCCTGTCAGACCAGTTCTATGATAATCTGTCCTCTTCTGCCGGACAGGTGAAACGTGAAATCTATTCTCCCGGACTCATTGCCTTTTCCAATCATTACAGCAGCGCCTATGTCAGCAACCTCTTTCTGGAGTATGAAATAGAGCTGGAAAATTATATGGACACGCGCCACCTGGAGATTGCCGGTAAACTGACCGCATTCTTTTATGACCATTTCAGCCACCAGTTTTTTGATATTCCCACCCACTTTCAGATTTTTTATCCTATTAAAGAAACCCCGGTCAGAGACAGCCAAATCAAGGTCATGCCGGAATATCCGTGCCTCACCACCATACACCTTGGCAGCTATAAGGAAATCATGGAGGCCTACCACCGGACTCTGGCCTATGCAAAGAAAAACGGAATCATATTGACAGGCCAGTCTTTTGAAAGCTATTTCATCGGACCCAATCTGATTAAAAACGCAGATGAGTTTGTCACGAAAATTCACATGGTCATCTGTCAAAATCCATAGCGCTTTGTTTCTCTGCAACCTTCCCCTTAAGAGGAAGGTTTTTCTTTTTCAATTCGGTTTTATTTCAAAATTTTTCTTGACAATCCCTTATAGAGCATGCCTTATAATGACATTAGTTAATTTTTAAACATATTATCAGATTATTAATCCATAAAGAAAGGAGCTTACTTAAATCATCAGCAGCGGATTAAGTACATAAATAATATGAAAAAAATAGGATTTATCGTAAATCCTGTGGCTGGTATCGGAGGAAAAGTAGGATTAAAGGGTTCGGACGGAACCCAGACCCTGAAAAAAGCCCTGGAGCTTGGCGCTGTTCCTGAAGCAGGCGCAAAGGCCCTGGGCACCATGAAGCTTTTAAAGCCAATGGAACAACAGCTGGAAATCCATACCTGCCCAGGCAATATGGGTGAGGACATCTGCAAACAGGCCGGGTTAAACTACCGCTTAGCTGAGGGGACCAAAGCCTGGAGCCAGTGCTCCCCCTCTTCCCGGAACACTACTCCGAAAGACACCAAGGACGCTGCCGGGATGCTTTGCAATGAAGGAGTGGATTTGATTCTGTTTGCCGGCGGCGACGGAACCGCGCGCAACATCCTGGATGCAGTGGGAACCTCCATTCCGGTCCTGGGCATCCCGGCGGGATGTAAGATACATTCAGCAGTCTATGCCCGCACCCCCAGGGCAGCCGGCGAACTGATGGTCCGGTATGCAGAGGGCAGGGTCATGGAATACAGGGAAGCCGAGGTCATGGATATTGACGAAAATCTGTTCCGCCAGGGCATCTGCGACGCCAGGCTGTACGGATACCTGAAGGTCCCCAACGAAAAGAAATTTGTCCAGAACTTAAAAAGCGGCAGGGGCTGCTCAGAGGACGCGTCCATCCAGTCCATGTGCATGTACGTCAGCCGGCTCATAGAACAGGAGCCGGAATATCTCTACATCGTGGGAACCGGATCCACCACAGCCCGGCTGATGAATTATATGGGGAAGCCCAACACCCTGTTAGGGGTGGATCTCCTTTTCCGGGGCCAGGTCATAGGCTCAGACTGCACGGAGCAGGATATCCTGGCAGCGCTTAAAAAGTATCCCAGGGCAAAAATCATAGTCACTGTGATTGGAGGACAGGGATATATATTCGGCAGGGGAAACCAGCAGATCTCCGCCGAAGTCATACGCAGGGTGGGGACGAAAAACATCATGGTCATTGCCTCCAGGGACAAAATCTTTTCTCTGGGCGGAAACCCTCTTCTGATTGACACGGGCGACGAGGAGGTAAACCGCATGCTAACCGGATATATTCCGGTCACCACTGGGTACAAGGACGTAATCATGGCAAACGTAATTTATTAAATCCACAAATAAAATCAAAAATCAGGAGGTAAGAAATGGACAGCAAAAAAACAGTATACCCCTACATCCCTAACTCTGCGCCGGATGTACAGGCTGAGATGATGGCTGAGGTGGGAATCAGTGATGTAATGGAGCTCTATGAAGAAATACCGGAGGCCATCCGTTACCAGGGAGCCTTAAATCTGCCGGAGGCCATTCCGGATGAACAGGGAATCAAACGCCATATCGAACGCATCCTGTCCAAAAACAAGAACTGCAATGAATTCTCCAACTTCATGGGAGCCGGCTGCGCCCAGCACTATGTCCCGGCGGTCTGCGATGAAATTGCATCCAGGGGAGAGCTTCTGACCACTTACGGAGCCGAGACATGGGCCGACCATGGAAAATACCAGATATTCTTTGAATACCAGAGCCTGATGGCAGAGCTGTTAGACATGTCCTTCCTGACCGTCCCATGCCACTGCGGCGGTCAGGCATCAGCCACAGGCCTTCGCATGGCCTGCCGTATCACCGGAAGGAACAAGGTCCTCCTTCCCCATACCATGAACCGTCAGAACCTGGCTCTGGTGCGCAATTACCTGAAAATGATAGATCCGGACCAGGAAATTAAAATTGAACTGGTAGCCTGCCGAAGTGATACCGGAATGCTGGACCTGGAAGACCTTAAATCCAGGCTGGACCAGGATACGGCAGCTGTCTACATTGAAAATCCAACCTTTCTGGGTATCATCGAAACCCAGGGTGAGGAAATCGGGAAGCTGGCTAAGGCTGCGGGAGCCGAATTCATCGTGTATACGGACCCCATTTCACTGGGCGTACTGGAGGCTCCTGCCAACTACGGCGCTACCATCTGTGTAGGCGACCTTCACGGACTGGGCCTTCATCTGAACTTCGGCGGCGGCCAGGCAGGCTTTATTGCCAGCCATGACGATATGCGCTATATCACGGAATTCAAGGAGCTGGTGGACGGAATGGTGGAGACCACGGTACCCGGGGAACAGGGCTATTCGGTTGTGCTCATCGAGCGCACCCACTATGCCATGAGGGAAAACGGAAAAGAATTTACCGGAACCCAGAACAATCTGTGGACCGCGCCTGTGGCTGTTTACCTGTCCCTCATGGGCCCGAAAGGCATGGAGGAAATCGGCCATACCATCATGACCAACGCCAAATACGCGGCTAAAAAACTGGCTGGGATTCCCGGCGTCTCACTCCGGTTTCCATCTGTGTTCTTCAAGGAGTTTGTGGTGAATTTCGATAAAACCGGCAAAACAGTGGAGGAAATCAATCAGCAGCTGCTCTCCCGCCAGATTTTTGGCGGCGTGGACCTGTCCCGGGATTATCCTGAACTTGGTCAGAGCGCTCTGTACTGTGTAACCGAGACTGCAGACAAAGAATCCATAGACCGGCTGGCTGGTGCGTTACAGGCTATATTAAATTAAGGGAGGACATTAGAATATGAAACGAGATTACAGCAAACATTTACGCAGGTTCCATGAAGCAAAATGGGACGAAGAGCTGATTTTTGATTTGTCCGTTCCCGGACAGAGAGGTGTCAATGTAACAAAGCCAAGTCCCCGGATAACAGAAGAAGTGGGCGACGGCGCCGACGACATTCCTCCCTGCATGAGAAGAAAGACACCCCCGTTCCTGCCTGAGGTACACCAGGCCAGGGTCAACCGCCACTATCTGCGTCTGACCCAGGAAATCCTGGGCAACGACATTACCCCTGATTTGGGCGAAGGCACCTGTACCATCAAATACAGCCCCAAGGTGCAGGAGCATATTGCCAATACCCATCCCAACATCATCGACGTACACCCGCTGCAGGATGCATCCACCATCCAGGGCATCCTGGAAATATACAAAAAAACAGAAGAAATGATTTGTGAAATTTCCGGTATGGACGCTGCCTGCTGCCATATGGGCGGAGGCGCCGCTGCCTGCTTTGCCGGAGCCAGCGTGATTCGTGCCTACCATGAGGCAAAGGGCAATACCCAGAAGGATGAAATCATCACCACCATATTTTCACATCCCTGTGACGCAGGCGCCCCTGCCACCGCAGGTTACAAGGTGATCACCCTGATGAGCGACCCGGAGACAGGCATGCCCTCCCTGGAAGCCTTCCGGAGCGCCTTGTCAGAGCGCACTGCCGCTATCTTTATCACCAATCCGGAGGATACAGGCATCTTCAATCCCCAGATTAAGGAAATCGTGGATGCTGCCCACGAAGTGGGCGCCCTCTGCTACTATGACCAGGCCAATGTTAACGGCATCATGACCGTTACCCGGGCAAAGGAAATCGGAGCTGATTTAATCCACTACAATCTGCACAAAACCTTTTCCTCCCCTCACGGCGGCATGGGACCCGGCGTTGGCGCTCTCTGTGTCAGGGAACCGTTAAAGGTCTTTCTGCCCGTACCCCGGGTGGAATACGACGGCAAACAGTATTATATGGACTGCAATTGTCCTGAAAGCATTGGAAAGGTCCGCATGTTCATGGGAAATGCCAACGTAATCCTCCGCGTTTACATGTGGATCCGCCAGTTAGGAGCCGACGGCCTGCGGGAAGCCGCTGTGTGCGCTGTTCTCAACAATCAGTATATGATGAAAAAGGTGGGACAGATTAAAGGCGTTAAGATATTCTATGCCGAGGGGAAACGCCGGATTGAACAATGCCGTTACAGCTGGCAGCCCTTAAAAGAGGACACCGGCTTTGGAACCGTGGATGTGACCAAGCGTCTGGTGGATTTCGGCATGCAGCATTACTGGCAGTCCCACCATCCGTGGATTGTGCCTGAGCCATTTACGCTGGAGCCTACGGAGTCATTTTCCAAGGATGATTTGGATGAATTCGCGGCCATCCTCAAAGAGATATCCCGGGAATGCTATGAGGAGCCGGAGACAATAAAAAGCGCTCCCCATAACGCTCCCATCCATAACACCCTGTTGGATGAAGTCATGGATTTTGATAAAATAGCAGTTACATACAGGCAGCTTCGCAAACGCATGGAAGCCGGCACAATCAGCAAGGATATTCTCGGCCAGTAGCAGGTAAAAGCAAATAAGAGGAGGAAACAAGAATGGAGCACAAAGATAACTATGACCGACTATTGCCCATGCCGGTAAAACTGGGTTTTGGTATTGCCAACTTAGGCGACACAGTCATCACTGAGTTTGTAGGAGCATTTTTCATCTTCTTTCTGACAAATATCGCAGGCGTGCGGCCTGCCCTGGCCGGTACCATTGTCTTTCTGGGAGTTATGTGGGATGCCATCAGCGACCCCATCATAGGAACCATGTCAGACCGGTGCACACTGGAAGCCGGGCGCAGACGTCCGTTCCTGCTGATATCCACCGTGCCCCTGATCCTGCTGACTACCATGATGTTCACAAAAGTGAACTTTTCAGCTAATTTAAAGTTTGTATATTTTGTTGTTGTGTCTGTGTTTTATTGGACCGCTTACACCCTGTTCAATATTCCCTACCTGTCACTGGGTTCTGAGCTGACCACCAACAACGATGAAAAGACCCGCGCTTCCTCCATACGCCAGGTATTCGGCACCTGCGGCCTGTTTTTTGCCAACGCCCTGCCCATGATACTGGTGAGCCTGTTTAAGGGCCAGGGAATCAGCGAGGAACGTGCCTGGACATTAGCAGCCCTCACACTGGGCGCCATAGCAGGTACTGCCATCTTTATCACATGGCGCGCCACCAGGGGATGGGAAATCAAATACCCGCCCCAGAGCAAGGATGAGCCCATTTTCAAAAGTCTGGGCAAGGTGCTGACGTATAAGCCTTACATTCTGGTGATTGTGGCCTCCTTCCTCTTCTATTTTGCATTCAACACCTGCAATGCCAGCGTTATTTACAATACCATCGTGGTGGTGGGCGCAACTGAGGCAGATACGGCTGTTGTGTATCTGGCAGGCACCATTGTGGGCGTTATCCTGTCCGTGCTCATCGGAAAGCTGGCTGTTGTGTTTGATAAAAAATGGGTCTTTATCACCTTCATGGCCATTGCGGGCTTTGCCCTGGTAATATTCAAATTTGTGGGCTTCCACAGCATCACGGACCAGGTTATCCAGTTCTGTATGGCGCACTTTGCCATTATAGGCTTCCTGGTGCTCAGCTATAACCTGCTCTATGACGTATGTGAGGTTTATGAGTTTAAGACAGGGGAGATGCTCACCGGGGTCATGATTTCCTACTTCTCATTTTTCATCAAGCTGGGCAAGGCAACTGCACTCCAGGCAGTTGGAATCCTTCTGGACCTGGGCGGCTACGACGCGTCGCTCACCATACAGCCGGACAGCGCCAAAGCCGCTGTCACCAATATGGCTTCCATCATTCCCGGATGCCTGATGCTTCTGTGCGCGCTGGTTGTCTGCTTCTATCCCATAAACAGAGTCCGCTTCCGCGCCATGCAGAACGCCAGAAAACTTAAGGATGAGGGAAAAGCTTACTCAACAAGTGAATTCGACCGTATTCTGTAGTGTCTGACAGGTTTTGCAAAGATAAATCTCTACCCATAAGAAATTCTACCCATAAGAAATGGCAGAAAAAGGGACGGTAAGTATCCGTCCCTTTTTAGTATGTTCTATTCCCGGCCCTGCTTTACCTCCCCGGCCGCCTTTACCTCCCCGGCTGCCTTCAATGCCGCCGGCTTCACCGCATCCATCTTCGCCGCATCCCTCTTAACCGCAGCTCTTTTCACCGCCTCAGCCACTGCCTTAGCCACACGTTCATCAAACGCAGAAGGAATGATATACTCCTCCCCCAGTTCTTCACCGCTGACCAGGCCCGCAATCCCGTAAGCTGCCGCCAGCTTCATGCCGCAGGTGATGTCCCTGGCCCGGCAGTCCAGGGCTCCGCGGAATAATCCGGGAAATACAAGCACATTGTTAATCTGGTTGGGGCAGTCGCTCCTCCCGGTAGCCATGACGCGGGCTCCGGCTTCCTTTGCTTCCTCATACATAATTTCAGGCACCGGATTTGCCATGGCAAACACTATGGCATCTTTTTTCATGGTTCTTACCATGTCCTTTGATACCACGCCTGCTGCCGAGACACCGATAAAAACATCCGCGCCGGCAATGACGTCCTCAAGCCGCCCCTTTTCCTTCCCTGCGTTGGTCATAAGGGAAAGCTTTTCTTTATGCCCATCCATCTTTTCGCGGCCGGGACACAGCGCCCCGTGCTCGTCGCAGACAATCAGGTCCTTGACCCCTGCGCCAAGCAGCATCTCAGTGATAGCCGTGCCGGCGCTTCCCGGCCCGTTTACAATGACCTTAATCCCATCCATCTGCTTTCCTGTCAGCTTGAGGGCATTGATCAGGGCGGCCGTAGCCACAATGGCGGTGCCGTGCTGGTCATCATGGAAAACAGGAATATCCAGCTCACGCTCCAGCCGCTGCTCAATTTCAAAACAGCGGGGCGCGCTTATATCCTCCAGATTGATGCCTCCGAATGTGGGGGCGATCCGCTTTACAGTCTCTATTATTTCCTCTGTGTCCCTGGTATCCAGACAGATGGGGACCGCGTCCACGCCGCCGAATTTTTTAAAGAGGACGGCTTTTCCCTCCATGACCGGCATGGCGGCCTCCGGGCCGATATCTCCCAGTCCCAGCACAGCGGTTCCGTCCGTCACCACGGCCACCAGGTTGCCTTTTGCCGTATAGGTGTATGCCTCGCTCTTGTCCTCTTTAATTTTCAGACAGGGGGCAGCCACCCCCGGTGTATATGCTGTGCTCAGCTCATCTCTTGTGGTTAAAGGAATCTTGCTTGCCATCTCCAGTTTGCCGTGATTTTCCCGGTGCATTTTTAAAGCCGCCTCTGCATAATCCATGTCCCGTGCCTCCCCGCGTCATTTTGTTCCGTACTATTTTTCATCAATATTATTCTTCATCAGCAGCTCTTTACCCGATATCCCGGGCTCAGTCATCCGCACCGGATCCAGGATATGGTCCAGCTCCTCCTCATCCAGCAGTCCCTCCTGGAGAATTATGCTTCTCACGGACGTGCCGGTCTGAAGGGCCTTCTTGGAAATATCCGCCGCCTTCTCATATCCCACGTGGGGAGAAAGGGCCGTAATGACTCCAATGCTGTTTTCCACCAGGGAGCGGCATCTCTCCTCATTGGCCGTGATGCCGGATACGCAGTTGTCCACAAATGTCCTGACCGCATAGGCCAGAGTGTCGATAGACTGGAACATACAGTAGAAAATAATGGGCTCAAAGGCATTCAGCTCCAGCTGTCCGGCTTCCGCCGCCATGGTGATGGTCAGGTCATTTCCAATGATGTTAAAGGCAACCTGGTTTACCACCTCCGGTATGACGGGATTGACCTTGCCCGGCATGATGGAGGATCCGTTCTGCCTGACCGGAAGATTGATTTCATTAAAGCCTGCTTTTGGTCCTGAGGACATCAGTCTGAGGTCGTTGGCAATCTTGGACAGCGTCACCGCGCAGGCCTTGATTGCGCCCGATACAGCCACAAAGGGATCCAGATTCTGGGTGGCGTCAATCAGGTCAAAGGCCTGCACAAACTCCATGTTGGACACCTCCGCAAGATTGGGAACGATTCTTCTCAGATAGGCTTCATCCGCATTGATTCCTGTCCCAATGGCAGTGCCGCCCATATTTAAGGTGCACATCTCCTCCATAGCCTTGTCCATACGGCGGATATCCCGCATGACAGCTACAGAGTACGCCTTGAATTCCTGCCCCAGACGGATGGGCACAGCGTCCTGCATCTGGGTGCGCCCCATCTTGATCACATGGTCAAATTCCTCCGCCTTATGGCTAAACTCCCTGTGAAGGCGCAGAAGCTCTGATTTCAGGTTTTTTAACAGCCGCAGGGAAGTCATCTTACCGGCTGTGGGAATCACATCATTGGTGGACTGTCCGCAGTTCACATGGTCGTTGGGGCTGACTATAAAGTAGTCTCCCTTCTGGCCGCCCAGAATCTCGATGGCGCGGTTGGCAATCACCTCGTTGGCATTCATGTTCAGGGATGTGCCAGCCCCGCCCTGAATGGGGTCAACAATAAAGTCCTCATGAAACCTGCCTTCCAGAATCTCGTCGCATGCCTGTACAATTGCCTCCGCCGTCTTTTTTTCCAGCAGTCCGATTTCGCAGTTGGTGATTGCCGCCGCCTTTTTTATGTATGCAAGACTGTTGATGATTTCCGGGTGCATATTCAGACCAGTAATCTGGAAATTCTCTGCCGCGCGCATGGATTGTACCCCATAGTATACATTTTCCGGCACATCCTTTGCGCCCACTGAATCCATTTCCACCCTGTAATCTTTTCTTCCGTCCATTTTAACGAAACCTCCCATATACGAATGATATAATATCAAGTTGATGTTATTATAAGGCTGGGGTATAATATAATCCAATACATATGGTTCTATATTGATTATAACTTTGAAAGTATACTTTTTGGAAAATAAAGGGGAATTTTATGTTTCAGGGAATGGAATACATCTACACTGTCTATCAGGAAAAAAGCTTTTCCAAAGCAGCCAGGAAGCTGTTCATATCACAGCCCTCCTTAAGCGCCACCGTAAAAAGAGTTGAGGAACACATAGGCTATCCTATTTTTGACAGAAGTACAAAGCCCCTGACCCTCACTGAGTTCGGCAAACGGTATATCAGCTCTGTGGAACAAATCATCTCCGTAGAACATGAATTCAGCAGCTTCATGAACGACTGGGGCGGATTAAAAACAGGAAAACTGGTTCTGGGCGGCAGCAGTCTTTTTTCATCATGGGTGCTTCCTCCTCTGATTGGCAGCTTTACACGGCAGTTTCCCATGGTAAAGGTGGAATTGATGGAAGAAAATACATCGGAACTCAAATTACTGCTGCAAAACGGCGGAATCGACCTTATGATTGACAACTGCCAGTTGGACAAGACTGCCTTTGACAGCCGTGTCTACCGAACGGAATACCTGCTTCTGGCAGTGCCGGCGGCCCTTGACGTAAACAGGGAAGCCGCCCGGTACCAGATTCCTCTTGAAATGATTCATGACGGTTCCTTCCTGGACAGCAGCATCGCGCCTGTTCCCCTGGAGCGGTTCAGCGGGGAGCCTTATATCATGCTTAAGCCGGATAATGATACCAGAAAACGGGCGGTGAAAATACTGGCCGGCCATAACATTACCCCTGACATCCGGTTTGAGCTGGACCAGCAGCTTACATCCTACAACATCACCTGTTCCGGAATGGGCATATCCTTCATCAGCGATACACTGATTAAGCAGGTCCCCTTCCACCCCGGCGTGGTGTACTATAAGCTGGACGGCAGCCTCTGCCAGAGGAATCTGTATTTTTACTGGAAAAACGGACGGTATTTCAGCCGGGCCATGGAGGAATTCCTCAATATAGCAAAAGGGGATGCAAAACCAGCGTAAGCCGGTACTGCATCCCTCTTTATTTCATATTATTATCTTCCGCTCCCATGCCCCGCAGAGCCGAACAGCCTCATCTTTTCCATCACGGACCGTTTCACCGCCTCTATCTCAGGCAGTATCATATCCGTAAGTCCTATTCCTTCCCTGTATCCGCTGCCTGCGGCCCTGGCCCCGGCCTGGTTGATATCTGTAAAAATATTGACCTTGCTGATTCCCCGTTCAACCGCTGTCCTGAAATCAGAGTCAGACAGACCGGATCCGCCGTGAAGGACCAGAGGTGTGGAAATGGTTTCTGCAATTTCCGAAATCCGGTCAAAATCCAGCTTAGGCGGAAGCTTATAGGCTCCATGGGCCGTGCCCACGGCAATGGCCAGAGCATCTGCCCCGGTCCGGTCAATGAAATCCCGCGCCTGGACCGGATCCGTGTAAAACTGCGACGGTTCAGCCACAGGGCTGCTTCCTTCAGCGCTTCCTCCTTCATTATCCCCCACATGGCCCAGCTCCGCCTCGATGGAAGCACCGTAGGAATGGGCTGTTTCCGCCATCCTTTTTACATGCTCCATATTGTCCCCGTAGTCCATGGTGGAACAGTCATACATAATGGAGCTGAATCCCAGTTCCAGAGCCAGCCTGCACGTCTCCTCCTTCAGGCCGTGATCCAAATGCACCACCACCGGAACCGACGCCCTCTCTGCCATGGGAATCAGCAGGTTTGCCAGGTCCCTTAAGGGACCATAGGGCAGCAGTACCTCTGCTGTACCGATGATAACAGGGGAATCCAGTTCCTCGGCAGCCTCCATCACGCCTCTGGCCAGCTCCAGGTTGACCGTGTTAAACAGTCCCACCGCATACTTACCCTTCCTGGCGGGAACCAATACATCATTTAAGTTTACCAGCATTGTCCTTTACCTGTCCTTCTTACTTTGTCTTTAATGCGTCGTCAAAGGCAATATCTGACGGGGAAAAATTAATCTTCTTTGTAAACGCGCACGCCTCTGTACCCCCGAAAATACGGTCCATGCCGCTGTCCTCCCATTCGATGGAAAGAGGCCCTTCATAGCCCTTCACGTTCAGTACCCGGATGATTTTATCAAAATCCACATCCCCGTGGCCCGGCGATACAAAGTTCCATCCCCGTCTCGGGTCTCCGAAGGTAATATGGGAGCCCAGGATTCCATTTCTTCCGTTCAGGTTCACTGCCGCATCCTTGATATGTACATGATATACCCTGGAGGCAAAATCATAGAGGAACATGGCCGGGTCCATTCCCTGCCAAATCAGATGGCTGGGGTCAAAATTAATACCCAGTGTCTCACGGTATTCAAACACTTCCAGCAGTTTCTGCGTGCTGTAATAGTCAAAGGCGATTTCCGTCGGATGGACCTCCAGGGCAAACTTCACACCGCACTGGTCAAACACATCGAAGATAGGGGTCCACAGCTCCTTAATCTGTTTAAATCCCGCCTCTACCATTTCCTCTGTGGTCTGGGGAAATGAATACCACATCTTCCAGATAGGTGAACCCATGAAGCCGGTCACCACCTTGACTCCCATGGCCTTCGCGGCCATGGCAGCGTATTTTAACTGCTGTATGCCCCATGCCCTGATTTCCTCCGGCTTGCCCGCCAATTCTGGGGGCGCGAACCCGTCCAGACGCGGGTCCCACACATCGCCCACACACTGGCCCGGCAGGTGGGCGCCGATAGCCCAGCACCCAAGTCCGTATTTTTCCAGAGTGCCCTTCAGGTTCTTTACATACTCCGGATCCTCTGCTGCCTTCTGTAAATCAATCTGGCCCCAGGAGGCAATCTCCAGTCCGTCGTATCCCATGTCCTTGGCTGTCCTGCACATCTCCTCCAAACCCAAATCAGCCCACTGTCCTGTAAAAATCGTTACCGGTCTTGCCATAATCATTTCCTCCTAAACTCCACCCACGTATTCCCGTTCTGATTGCTTTCCAGACAGGCTTCCACAAATGCCAGCCCCTCAGCGCCCTGGCTCACCGTGGGATAATCCACCATTTCCGCTGTAAACGTTCCATCCTTTTTTGCGCTTACGCATTGTGCAAAGCTGCGGTAGAGATTGCCCATGGCCTCAAACCAGCCTTCGGGATGTCCGGCCGGAATCCTTGCGTATTTACCTGCCCTTTCCCCGATGGCGCCGTATCCGCGGTGTATTTCCCGGATGGTATTATCTGCGTCAATAACCGTAATCTTATCAGGCGTTTCCTGGAACCATTGGATGGTGCCCTTACTGCCGTAGATACGGATTCTCAGGCTGTTGTCATGGCCCACCGCCACCTGCGACGTCCAGTATATTCCGGTGGCGCCGTTGTCATATTCCACCAGAATGCTGTCATTGTCATCCAGTACCCGCCCGGGGACAATGACATCCATCTTAGCCAGAAGGCGCTTAATCTTAAGCCCGGTCATGGCAGCCACCGCGTTCTCCACATGGGTGCCTAAGTCTCCCAGACAGTTCACTCCGCCTGACTGACCGGGGTCGCAGCGCCACTCTCCCTGTTTTCCCCCGAAATCGTCCTCAAAGGCAAGCCAGCCCTGGGGATATTCCGCCATGACCGTGCGTACCTCTCCGATGGCGCCGGAGGCCACCAGCTCCCTGGCATATTTTGCAGTCACATAACCCATGTAGGTATAGGTAACCATAAACAGAAGTCCCTTATCCTCTGCCAGGGCTTCCAGCTCCTTTGCCTGCCGGTACGTTGTTGTCACCGGCTTATCGCATACCACATGGATTCCCGCCTCCAAAAAGGCCCGGCAGATTTCATAATGGGACTGGTTGGGGGTGACCACTGTCACAAAGTCAATGCCGTCCTCACGTTCCCCCTCAGCCCTGGCCATTGTCTGGTAATCCTCATAACACCGGTCCGGGGAAATGCCAAGGCTTTCCGCCATCTGCAATGATTTCTCACGGTTTCTTGAAAATACCCCTGCCGCGATGGCTGCTGTTCCATCCAGCCCGATTGCCCGGCGGTGGGCATCGCCGATAAACCCATCCGGACCCCCGCCTACCATTGCGTATGTCAGTCTCTTTGCCATCTTTTTTCTCCTTTCATGATTGGTTCTGCTGCTTTTTTACGCTCCGCCCTGTCACGGTCTGTATTCCCGTTTGCTCCATCCCTTCCTGATTCTCTCTTTCATTTCCTCCAGGGACCGTAATCCGCTGAGGGCGTCATAAGCAGCCACACAGCATGCCCCTTCTGCTGCTGCCATCTCCACTGCCTCCTTTAAATCAGCTTCTCTGAGAACAGAGGCCAGGAAGGCAGCTATGCTGGTATCCCCCGCGCCTGTGGCGGATACCACTGTATCCGGTTCAAAGCTCGGCTCAAAGCCCTCTTTGGCCTTCCAGGCTTCTATGGAAAGATTTAGCTGCCTGCACATGTCCTCTATGCCGTTTTTGCATGCCGTGCGGTAATAGATGCCTAAAGCGCCGCATTTAATCAGGACAACCCTGGCCCCCATGTCCAGGGCCATCTGACCCAGAGGCTTTACATCCCGGACCCGGATCACCTCTGTGACGTCCCTTCCATCCGCCCGTTTGGTCCACTCCCGGTAACGCTCCCCATCCAGCATGAAGCACAGCTCCTCGGCGCTTGGCACAAAGAAATCCACATAGGGCAATATGTTTCCCAAAATCCCTTTCCAGTCCGCTCCGGCTGCTTTTGAGGCCGGGTCAATGGCAGCCATGTCTAAGGATATGGCGGTTCCCCCTTCTTTTATCTGCCTGAACATCCGGGCCATCTCTTCCCCCTGGTTCCGGTACATGTTTTGCATCAGGGTGGGGTATCCGAAATGGAACAGGTCTGCCTCTTTGATCGCCTCAAAATCCAGATCGCTGCCTGAAAAATTCACATTGGCGCCCGGATCATGAAGGAAAATACGGTCAATTCCCGGAATAGCCAGGACAACGGAATAAGAAGTCTTTTCCTGGTCCGCCAAAATCATTCCCTCAGCCGCCCCGTATTTCTCCAGACAGTTAAGGATAAGGGTTCCCAGTTCATCTTTTCCTATCTTACCCATCAGACGGACATCCACTCCCAGATGCTTCATGGCCAGGCCTGTATTGGCCACTGCCCCGCCGGGATGGATATTCACCCCCTCCATCTGTACCAGCTGTCCGGGCGCCAGTATCCTTCCTGCCTCTCCTGTACTCCCTTTCGGGAACAGGGGAGTGATGTCAATGCATATATGTCCTGCCGCCACCGCCCTTTTGCCTTTTGCTTCTCTCTTATTTTCCGCTGCTATCTCATCAGCCACCACAACACCCCCTTTCACGGGTTTTTCCCTTTGGCCTTCCCAGCTGGTCTTCCCGTCCGGCCTTCCTGTTTTACCTACCTATCCGCTGTTTCCATCCTTCACATTCACATCAGACAAGGCCCATCAGGAGATTCATCACATACATTTCCAGCCCCTCAAAGTCTCTGTTCCTCACACATTCCTTCTGGAACTCATAGTCAAACCGGTCCGCCTTTTCTTCCAGCGCCTTAAATATGTTCAGACTGTTCTCCAGATGCTTATAGCTGTCCTGATCCCTGGTGGTCCTCATGGCCTTTACATCCAGGCCCACATACTCCCCGTTTTCACCGTAGCCATTCTCCTTCAGCACCTTTACCTGGTTAAAGGCGGCCCTCAGGTTTTCCACACCAAAGGCTTTATCCTGGTCATACTTGATACCGTTCTGGTCGTTGAGATGGACGGTCATCAGTTTACCCATTGCCATTGCAAACCCGATTTCATGGGCAGGGTCAAGGCCGGCCAGGATGGCATGGGCGCTCTCCAGGTTGCCGCCCACCCGTCCCGGGTCAATGGTGGCTGCCGACACTGCCAGCACATGGCCCATGGTCCCGCAGATGCTTCTGTCAATGGGCTCGTTTGGCTTGGGTTCAATGCAAATCCGGATATCAGAATCATATTCCAGCATTTTATTGATGGCCTGAATCAGCATCTTCGTGGCCCATACAGGGGATTTGGACTCCGCACAGAGGGTTCCCTCCCTTGCCAGCCACAGCACCACCATATTACAGCCCAGCTCCTTTGCAATGTCAATGGAGCGGTAAGCCCTCCACATGGCGTATTCCCTGTCCTCCTCTGAGGTGCTCATAAATCCGCCGTCCGCGGTCCGCCCGTCCATCCAGAGCCTGGGAGCCACAAACTCAGCAGCCAGTCCGTATTTGTCCAGCATCTTTTTAAGGGTTCTGGCCTTTTCCTTTATCTCTTCCTCCGTATAATCATTGATATTGGGCACCGCATCGTCATCGTGGAACTGGATGGCGGAAAACCCCAGCTCAGCGAATGTTCTGATTTTCTCCTCAAAGGCAATTTCATCTCTGGTCGCGGGTCCGTAGGAGTCCGCTCCTGAATGCACATTCCACGGTCCCACGGAAAACTTGAATTTTGTCATATCCTTACCCTCCTGATTCATCGGTTATCTGTATCTCATACCTATACTATATCAAGTTCCCGGCCTCAAATCCCAAACAAATTTACGGTTCAAACCATGACAAATTTGCTTTTTACTTTACAAGCCCGCCCCCGGGGACGTATACTGTCAGAAAGGGAGGAGATACCATGAACCAGGAGTTTGAAATCATATCCCACAGCCAGATGAACTTTAAGCTTTTTCTTGTAAATATGCTTTACCGCACCCCCCATATCCATAAGGATTTTGAGCTCTGCCTTCTTCTGGACGGCAGTCTCTTTCTTCAGGCCCAAAATGAAACCCACAGCCTGGAAACCGGGGATTTCTTTGTTGTGAATCCATTTCAAAGCCATGAGCTAAAGGCTGATTCCCCTGCCCTCTTAGTTTCATTACAGGTACACCCATCCTTTTTTTCTTCTTACTACCCGCGGATTGCCAATCTGGAATTCACCTCCCTGATTCTTCAAAGGGACGGGACGGATGTCCGCAAAAAACTGTATGACATGATGATAGAGCTTGCCTGCCTTTACCTGAAAAAAGCTGACAAATTTGAATTAAAATGCGTAGGCCTTTTAAATCTGCTCTTTGCCGGCCTGCTGGACACCCTGCCCAACAGGCTTCTGTCCGACAAGGAAAAAAACGCCTCCCAGAGCAAGGCTTCACGCATGCGCAAAATCACCCACTATATCGACGAACATTATTCAGAAAAACTTCTCCTGTCGGACATTGCCCGCAAAGAAGATTTGAGCCTTACCTACCTGTCCCACTTTTTTAAGGATTACCTGGGACTTCCCTTTCAGGAATACCTGGCCAAAATCCGATGCGAAAAAGCCCGCCAGCTTTTATTGCTGACGGACTTCCCATTGTTAGACATCTGCATGTCCTGCGGTTTTTCTGATTCCAAATATTTTAACAGCGGCTTCAGGCGGCAGTATGGATGCTCCCCCAAGGAATACCGCCGGAATTTCCGGCACGATGAACTGAAGCAGCAGCAAAAATCCATGCTCACCACCCAGGAGTTCCTGTCTGCGTCCTCCAGCATCGTGCTTTTAGAACGCTGCCTTCTTCCCCAGCCAGCAGGCCCCGCAGCGTGTTCATGACAAAATCACGGTATGACATGCTCTGCGGACAATTCCTTGATGACAAGACGGTATGTTCCTGACGGAAGTTCCCCGTACATTGTCAGATGATTGATCATGCTCTGTTTGCCTCCGTCCGGTATATAAAACCCCATGCAGTTAAATCCCCAGTTGCCCGGCATGGCCGGAATCTCATACCACACGCCGTCAATCAGAACCTGCAGCTCATAAAATTCACCGCAGCTCCATTCCCCGCCGCTCTCATTGTTAATGGTCACGGCCGCTATATCCTTATCCCAGGAATCCAGCGTCATGGTAATTCCACTGGGAGGATTTAAAGGAGCTGCCGGAACCAGGAACCGGGTATTCCACTTATCTTTTTCCTGTGTGAATACCCGCGCGCACGGAAAGTTTGTAAAAGAGGGCAGCTCTCCTGCACTCTCCCACTCCTTCCTCTGCTTCAGAGCTTCAAAATCATAATCGAATTGATACACAGACCCATCCTGGGCAATCCACCTGCCGTTGGTCCACGCCGCAAACAGGCTCAGTCCATCCTCCCGGCCAATCTCAATCCCGTAAACAGGCAGGGAGGCATCCTTGGCCGACCAGTCCTCCGCCGGCTCTGCCTTTACGGAACTTAAGTCATCCAGTATCTCCCTCTCCTTTTCGCTGTCAAACATATAGTAAAGGCGCACAGATGCTCCGTCGTATATGAACAGAGTCATGGCGCTGGTTTCAGGCGATGCCTTAGCCAGGAGACCGGAAGAATCCGGCTTCGCAGGCTCTGCTTCACCCTTTAGAACAGGCACTTCCTGCACGTTGAGAGCAGCCTGTTCTGATTCGGCCTGTGTCTCCTGCGGACTCTGTTTTTTTATTCTTTCTTTTTCATTCTTTTCCGTATCTGCCGTACCTGCCTCAGCTTTTTCAGTACTGTCTGCCGGTGCCTTCCTGTCTCCCGATGAGACTCCGGCTTTTTCTGCCGGCGCTGGGGCATCTCCCATCATCTTACCGCAGGCCCCCGCAGCCACCATAACTGAAATCAAAACAGCCGCAATGGTCATCACTTTTCTGCGTTCCATTAATATCTCCTTCTGCCGTCACACTCAGAACCGTCAATCGTTTTGAATATTATAACAGACAACCCCATAAAAACAAAGTATATATCACCAGATTACAGCGGTTTTTCCTCGGTTCCAGTCTGCACGCTCTGATATCTTTCCACAGGTCCTATTCTTTTTCCCTGACCCATGTTATAATTTAAGCACCTGAATTCACCCCAATACAGAACGGAGAATATATTATGAACGAGCCCCTGCACTTTAAGACACGTAACGAGTTCCGCATTTGGCTGATGAATCACTGCATGTCCGGCGACGGCGTATGGCTGAAGTTTGAAAAATCAAAGAATACAGCGTTTAAGGCCGGCGACGCCCTGGAAGAGGCACTGTGCTTCGGATGGATTGACGGAGTGATGAAACGGATTGACGATGAATCCTATATCAAATATTTTTCTGCCCGCAGAAAGGACAGCAAATGGTCTGAAAAAAATAAAGCGCTGGCAGAAGACCTGGAAAAACGCGGCCTGATGACTGATTTTGGCAGAGAGAAAATACAGGAGGCCAGGAAGAACGGTCAATGGGACAAGCCTTCCGGACCGCCTGCTGTCACAGCAGAACAAATCGGGACCGTGGCCGGCCTTTTAAAAGAACATGAGCCGGCCTATACTAATTTTCAGAAAATGCCTCCATCCGTCCAAAAAACCTATACCAGGGCATACTATGATGCCAGGACAGACGCCGGACGCGCCAGACGCTTTGCATGGATGGTTGAACGGCTGGAGAAAAATCTGAAACCTATGTGACGGCTTATACGGCAGTCATTTTACTTTTTCAGCCCTGCTTTTCTAAACACCTTTTTGCCCTTTTGAATGATGATTCCGTCCATCAGCATGTTCCGGGTCACGGTAAAGTCTATGGATTCCACCCTTTTCTGGCTGACCTGGATGCCGCCCTGTGTGATCAGCCTTCTGGCCTCGCTTTTTGAGGCCGCCAGTCTGCACAGCACCAGGAGATCCATGATATTGATGCTGCTCTGGACAAGTTTTTCCTCCCCAACCTCTGTAAACGGCATGTTGTCATCATCCATGGCCCCGGTAAACAGGGAAACAGAGGTCTCCTTTGCCCTGCGTGCCTCTTCTTCCCCGTGGACCAGAGCAGTCAGGTCATAGGCCAGGATTTCCTTTGCCCTGTTTAACTGTGCTCCCTCCCATCCGTCCATGGCATCAATCTCTTCCACCGGAATAAAGGTCAGCATACGGATGCATTTCATCACATCCGCGTCCGCGATATTCCGCCAGTACTGGTAAAACTCAAAGGGAGATGTTTTCTCCGGATCCAGCCATACAGCGCCTCTTGCAGTCTTACCCATCTTGTTTCCTTCTGAGTTCATGAGAAGGGTAATGGTCATGGCATACGCGTCCTTTCCCAGCTTCCTCCGAATCAGTTCCGTTCCTCCCAGCATATTGGACCACTGGTCGTCCCCTCCAAACTGCATGTTGCAGCCAAGCTCCTTGTACAGATGGTAAAAATCATAGGACTGCATAATCATGTAATTGAATTCCAGGAATGACAATCCTTTTTCCATTCTCTGCTTATAGCATTCCGCCCGAAGCATATTGTTTACGGAAAAACAGGCTCCCACGTCCCGAAGCAGTTCAATGTAATTCAGATTCAGCAGCCAGTCCGCATTATTTACAACAATGGCTCCATTCTCCCCGTCAAAATCAATGAACCGTTCCATCTGCCTCTTGAAGCATTCACAGTTGCGGCGAATCACATCCGGCCCCATCATGGAGCGCATGTCCGTGCGGCCCGACGGATCGCCGATGTATCCGGTGCCCCCGCCTAACAGGACCACGGGGCGGTTTCCCGCCATCTGCAGTCTTTTCATCAGACACAGGGCCATAAAATGCCCCACATGCAGGGAATCCGCCGTGGGGTCAAAGCCAATATAGAACTTAGCCTTTCCCGCATTTACAAGCTCTCTTATCTCTGCCTCATCCGTCACCTGCGCAATCAGTCCCCGCGCTTCCAATTCTTCATAAATTCCCATGTCTTCCTCCTTTTAGACAAAAAAATAAGCCCCTGCAGCAGCTTGCTGCAGAGGGCAGGTTATGCGGTACCACCTCTGTACTTGAATATCCTTCACAGAACATTCCTCATCGAGTGTCTGTCAACACTCTCACGCTGTATCGGGCGTTCCCGTCAAACCCTACTAAAACCTTCAGGCTGCTGCTCCGGAGCGTATTCATACAGTCTTTCCTGCGTCCTTCCACCAACCGGACGCTCTCTGTAAGAAAAGCCTCTGTACTACTGGTCTCCTTCATGGCATTCTTTATTACATGTGCAGTATAGCAGGGGACGCGTCAAAAGGGAAGTCACAGATTTACACATGTGTGACAGGAGACATCTGATATTTTTTAATCTCTTCCGGCAGGGTTTCACAAATCAGCCGCGCCATCTTCTCAGCCGGAAGATCTATATTGCCAAGCATCCACTGAATCACCATGTCGCTTCCGCCGCGCACAGCTATTTCAATGGAAAACCACATAATCTCAGACCGGATGTCGGCTCCCCTTTGCTTTAGGAATGTCTCATAAATTCTTCTGGTAATCTCGATATCATGATTCTTCAAGCCATTGATATCACGGCTCTCATATGCATGTTTCAGGACACTGCGCTTTTGCCGGTAAATCTTCAGGCACTGGGTCAGCGCTTCCTCCAGACCGGCTCCCAACACAATGCTGCCAAAGCTCTCTTCGTAAAATTCATCGTAATACCAGTTTACCAGTTCGTACTTATCACAGAAATGGCGGTAAAAGGTCCTTCTTGATACGCCTGCCATCTTTGCAATTTCACTTACCGGTATATCATCCAGGTTTTTTCTGCTCAGCAGATATTCCATGGCTTCCGACAATTTTTTCCTGATGTCTGTTATCTCATCCAATGCAAACCTTACCTCTCTTGTACTGATTTTGTGCCTCTTATCCTGATTCATGCTGATATTATATCCTTTCCCGGCGTCCATGGCAACATCCATAACAAACCGGGGATATATTCATTTTCATGTTGACACAGCAATTGTGTTATGAGATACTTTTATATATAGTATCGAATACTACATATGGAGGTGTTATATGAGAACAGCGATTTTAATTGACTCCGGCTGCGACGTATCCCAGGAATTAGTCCAGCGATATCACATGAAGGTGATGCACCTTCATATCATTTATCCGGAACGGGATTATATTGACGGGGTGGATATCCTGCCTGAGACCATTTACCAGCGTTTTCCGGGAGAAATTCCCGCCACCTCAACACCCAGTCCCCAGGATGTGAAGGATATGGTTGAAGAAATCAAGGCAGAGGGCTATACCCATGTGCTGGCATTCTGTATTTCCAGTGGATTAAGCGGTACATATAATACGGTGGGCAGCGTTTTGGGGGATGAAAAAGACCTTACTTCCTTTGTGCTGGACACCAGGAGTATCTCCTTTGGAGCCGGTATCCTGGCCGTGTGGGCTGCCATGCAGCTGGAAGAAGGCAGAGGTTTTGATGAACTAAAAGAAATGCTTCCCAAAAAGGTAAAGGATTCCAAGGTATTTTATTATATGGATACACTGACCTATCTGCGAAAGGGAGGCCGAATCGGTCTGGTCACTTCCGTGGTGGGAAGCATCCTGAACATAAAACCCATTATCTCCTGCAATGAGGACGGGGTCTACTATACCGCCGCCAAGATACGCGGAGCCAAACAGGCCCTCTCCCGGCTGTTGTCAGAAGCCAGCTCCTTTGCAGGCGGACGCCCCTGCCTGACTGCTCTGTTAAACGGACAGGGGCAGGGTGCAGCTGATGAATTGAAGCCCCGGCTGATTGCAGGCATCCCGGAGGGACGCCTGATTATGGAAAAAGCCATCACTGCGTCCCTGGCCGTACACACGGGTCCCGGACTGGTGGGAATCGGGGTTCTTCGCCTGTAGAAGGTACAAACCGGTTCTCTCAGCTGAACTTATCCGCCAGCATCTGGTAAAGCAGGTCCGGGTCTATGGGCTTTGCCAGATGTCCGTCCATCCCTGCTTCGGCAGCCCTTACCACGTCCTCATGGAAGGCGTCGGCTGTCATAGCTATGATGGGGATGGAGGCCGCCCTTTTATGGCCGGACTGGCGGATAGCCTGGGTGGCCTGGTACCCGTCCATTACCGGCATCTGGACATCCATCAGAATCAAATCAAAGGTATCCCCTTTTATCAGAAATTGCTCCACTGCCTCTCTCCCGTCCCTGGCATAGTCCGCCGTGACCTCTGCCATGTTCAGAAACTCCACTGCGATTTCCCGGTTAATGTCATTGTCCTCCACCAAAAGCACATGGTGTCCGGCCAGTTCAGGCCGGTGAAAGCTTTCACGGGAGCCAGGCCTGCGGACCGCCTTTTCGATTCCGGTTGCGGACAGCAGCGCGTTATAAAGAGTAGAGGCAAAAATAGGTTTAGCCAGAAATGCATTGGCGCCTGCCGCCCGCGCATTCTTTTCAATTGCCCCCCAGTCATAGGCGGTTACGATGATGATAAGCGTATCCGGACCCACTATCTCCCTCATGCGCCGGGTTGTTTCGATGCCGTCCATATCCGGCATTCTCCAGTCCACCAGGCAGACATCATAATCCTCCCCGGCCTGATGCATGACGCGCACCTTCTCCACACACTCCCAGCCGGTCTGAACCCAGTCTGACTGGATTCCCAGATTCTGCAGAAGAAGGGAGGCGTGGATGCAGCTGTCCCTGTCATCATCTGCCACCAGTACCTTGAGCGCCTGTATGGCATGGGGCTTCTGTTCCTGGGCATCCACATCTTCATTCTGCAAATCAAAATCCAGTTCAATGGTAAATGTGCTTCCCTGGCCCAACTTACTCTTGACAGAAATAGTCCCGCCCATCAATGTAACCAGATTCTTGGTTATAGGCATTCCCAGTCCTGTACCGCCATATGACTGCCCGCCGGACACACGCTCCTGCTCAAAAGGCTCAAACAGATGGCTCAGAAACGCCTCGCTCATACCCATTCCTGTATCGCTGACCGTAAAGCTCAGACGCGTTCTTCCAGCCTTCTTCCACATCTGCCGTATTTCCAGCCGGATTGTTCCTCCCTCAGGCGTAAATTTAAGGGCGTTGGATAACAGATTGATTAACACCTGGTTCAGTCTCAGTCCATCGCCAATGAGAACCGTATTGGTAAGGTTTATCAAAGGCACCTTAAAGGTCAGCCCTTTATCCGCTGCCTGCGGATATACAATAGATGTAATGGACTCCACCGTGGTCTCCAGATTAAATGCCTCATGGGCAATCTTCATCTTTCCCGCATCTATTTTAGACATATCCAGCACATCATTGATAAGCGTCATCAAGTGCTTGGAGGAGTAACCAATCTTTTCCAGGCAGTCCTCCACCCGCTTGCGGTCCTCAATGTAGGCGGCTGCAATGGTGGTCATTCCTATGATGGCGTTCATAGGCGTGCGGATTTCGTGGGACATGCGCGAGAGGAAATCGGATTTTGCCCGGTTGGCATGTTCTGCCACGGACAGGGCATCCTTTAACGCCTCTGTCTGGGCCGTCAGCTTCCGCTGCATTTCCCTTAGTTCCGTTACATCCGTCACATCAATAAAAATCACCAGATATACCGGTTTTCCCTCCTGCCAGTCAACACAGGTGGCATTGACCTGGAGCCATAAGGTCTGCCCGTTTCGTCCGTTGACATGCATGGTAAAATGCAGCGGCTCCCCGGCCAGTATTCTGGCCTTCTGTCCTTCGATGATTTCCAGATTGTTCTGGATATTATTTTTATAAAGAGAGCTTTCCCCACGGCCGCTGCCCTGGCCAAAACAATCCAGAAAACGGTCGTTAGCCGACAGCAGGGTCAGCTCCATCTCATTATTGATATATTCAATCCGATACTTTGCCACAAACCCCGGCAGACTTTCATATGTAACCGACTGCTCTTTGCGCATCTTCATAAGGTCGTCCACATTGGTAAGGGTGGAGTAGGCTACCTGGTACCCGTCTATATATTCCTCCGCAAACTGGGTGGAAAACTGAACCCAGACATAATCCCCGTTTTTCCTGCGGATTCGCGACAGAAGCCTGTATCCGTCCTGCCCTTCTCCTAACGCCTTTAATACAGTTTCTGAGAGCTTCTTCCACTCATCCGGGTCTGACTGGTAATACAGGTCCGGCCGGTTGTGATAGGTTTCCTCGTACTCGTCCTTTGGCCACCCAATCAGCTGATAATAAAATTCATTGGCCCAAATCAAGGTAAAATGCTCATCCAGCAGATGCTTACTCACGCTGACACCCAATAAACGCATCAGCGTACTGTATTCATATTCGGCCGGAATTATACTTGCGGCATCACCTGCGTGGGTATCGTCATGCCTTTGGTCCGTCATATGCTTACTTCCTCCTAATTTCAATTATGCAGAGAATCAATGGCCAATACATAAAAATCAATAACAGCCGGGACCAAAAGGTTCTGCCGCTTTACGCCTATCCTTGTTCACATTGTTCTGTTTGAATCATAATTATAATCCAAATTAAGAAAAAATACAATCGCTTATGACGATATATGCTCTAAATGATTTCTTAATGGCATAACAAAGAGAAACCCATATATTGCACGCTTCCGGCAAGATATCGGTTTCTCTTTCTTCTCTAAAATATAATCATCCGTTCAGCGCACCCATATACTTGCGCCAACCGCCATACTCCGTAATTTCCTTCATCCCTTTCACCAGCTCAGGTTCCCCAATTACCCCCAGAACCACCCTTCCGTCATCCAGCTTAACCTTGCCTACCGATAATCCCTCCGGCTCCTTCAAGAGAACGGACACAAAGCCTGCGGCAGGAACCTTCCACACTTCCACGTCCACCTTACCTGCCTGGCTGCTTTCAGGGTCAACCCGAATCATGGCCGGATTTCTGTCACATATGCTCCAGAGTCTGTAACACTTCTCAGTCCTGGCCTCAAACCCGAACTCAGCCCCTGCCTCCAGTAAATTCCCCTCCAGTTCCAATCCGCGCATAAGCGTTCCATTTACTGCTAAAAGAATATATTTTTCCCGTGTATCATCTGCCATATTATCTGTCTCCTTTACACCCTATCACGTTCCTGTGATGTTTTTTCTTCCCAGCCTGAAACGGCTGGCCAGTCCCTTACCTGCGTCCAAGCTGCCAGAAAGCAATCGCGCTTGCCGCAGCGACATTTAAAGAATCAACGCCGTGGGACATGGGAATGCGGACCGTGTAATCACAGCCGGCAATAGTACCTGCCGCCAGCCCATCCCCCTCCGTCCCCAGAATAATAGCCAGCTTTTCCTCTGACATCAATCCTGAATCATCAATACTGACAGAATCATCATTTAATGCCATGGCTGCTGTCACAAAACCCAGCTCATGCAAAAATCCCATCCCCTCCCGTGGCCAGGACAGCCGGCTGTCCAGAAAGGTCCAGGGAATCTGGAATACGGTTCCCATGCTCACCCGTATGGCACGGCGGTACAAGGGGTTGCTGCAGGCAGACGTCAGCAGAATCCCGTCCATATTCAGGGCTGCTGCTGAGCGGAATATAGCCCCTACATTGGTTGGATTCATGACATTTTCCAGCACAGCAATCCGGCGCGCCCCGGCGCAGATTTCCTCTGTCCCGGGCAGAGGCGGCCGGTACATTGCGCAGAGCATGCCCCGCGTCAGGTGAAATCCGGTAAGCTGTGTCAACACATCAAATTCCGCCGCATACACGGGAATATCACCGCAGCGCCTTATAATTTCCCGCGCCTGGCGTTCCACATGCTTCTTTTCCATCAGCATGGATATGGGAACGCAGCCCGCGTCCAGGGCGCGCTCTATCACCTTGGGACTTTCAGCAATAAAAATGCCCTTGTCCGGTTCATGGCGGTTTAAAAGCTGTCCCTCCGTAAGCCGGGCGTAAATGTCCAGCTCCGGGGCGGCAAAATCTGTTATCTCAATTATATTCGGCATATGGTATCTCCTGGTTCTCTTTTGTTTTTCCTGTTTTCCGGCCTGATTCCATTACACGGAATAAAGCCTTGTGCTGCCCTGATAATTCTTAATTATAGTATATAGAGCCCTGATAATCCATGGTTTTATGTAAAATCCGCTGACAGTATATTATTTTATCCCCATGTCTGCCGGATTTGGAAAAGAAGCAGAACCATGATTCTCCGCACAGTCCGTCCTGAACCACCAGCTGATTAAAATGGAAAAAGAGCCGGGTAAGCAGCTCTTAAAATTGTTTCGGCATAAATTGTTTCAGCACAAATTATTTCAGCACATTTTCGCAAAAAGCTCATACATCAAACGCATAAGCTCCACACCGCTCCTGAATCCCACATCCCCATATTCAGAGCGGAATATCCCCTGCATCCCGGCGTCCTGACGGCCCGCAACCCGGACAGAGGCCGCAGGAAAAACAGGAAATTCCCTCAAAACCTCCCGTTCAAAATCATACTCCTTTTTTATTTTCCCTCTCAAATCCACAAAAGGAACCGGCACTGCGTCTTTATCCGGTTTGCAGGCCAGACTCCGGGGTGCTCTCCCTCTCATGGGGACACCCACTGCATCCATTATATCTTCCATAATGAAGATCATCTGGTCGAGCCCCCGGAAAAATAATAATTTTTCCACATGGAATGATTTTACATATCCCCTGGCAATCCCGCCTGCAAAGGACTGGAGGCCAATCAGAAACGTATATGTATATTCCGGGTAACGCCCTCCGTCGCGGGGTATATCATCCTCCATGATTATAAATTTGTCTATTTCTGCCATGGCCCTCTCCTGTTACATGTTACCCTGCTTATCTGTACGGTAATTCCTATCTGTCCTGTGATTCATATCTGTCCCGTGATTCATACCCGGACGCTCTTTCCTATCCGTCCAGTGATGCAGGATTGTCCTGATTGCCTCGTCCCCGGTGGACGCCTTCTGTCCTGTCAGATAGATACATGCCTCCTTCCACTCATCCGGCGTAAAGTCATCTCTGCTGCGCAGGATGAATTCCCTCAGCCACCGTTCTTCCACATGTATGAATCGTAAATCTGACAGATACTCGCATTTTGCCTTTAAGGCCAGATACTCTAATAAGGAACAACTCACCATCTCTGTATCTCCTTCCCCAAACAGCACCAGTCTGCTGATGCGTGTGCACTCCGGCGTTTTCATTTAATTTACCCCAGAATAATCATTCTGTGGTATCATGCCGGCATTTTTACAAAACAAACATACAATCTCCTTGTATTTTATAATAAAAGGCGGACTGCGTCAATATACATATATTATTTTCCTCAAAGCAAACAAGACCGGGAAGGGAAAAAAATACCTGCCGGTTTCTTGGTGTGTCAAATTTGCCTCATTGTTCCTCTGATTTTCCTATAAAATCCTTATCGAATGCTTTTTGATTCACCCCACAGACGGAGAAAGCACCACAGAATGATTATTCTGTGGTATTTTTATGTCCTTGGCAATTCTCATCCGGTTCATTACCTTCTCGTAATGTTTCAGGCTGGATGCCACGTAAATCCTTGTTGTCTCTATGGAGGTATGTCCCAGAATATCCGCCAGATGTGCCAGATTTTTCTCGATGGCATAAAAGCTCTTTGCAAACAGATGCCTGAAATTATGAGGAAACACCTTTGACTGGTCCACTCCTGCCTCCCGGCATATTTTCTTCATGGAATGGCATATATTGCTTCTGTCCAGACATTTTCCGCTCTTTGTCCTGAAAATACATCCGCTCTTTATACCGGCATCCTTTGAATACTCCTTAAGCTGTCTGACCAGATTTTTCGGAAAAATAATCACCCTGTATTTTCCCTTCATATTTATTTCGGCATTCCCCTGGTAAACAGCCTCCACAGTCACAAACGGCAGCTCACTGATTCGTATGCCGGTTCCATATAATACAAGCATGAGGAAATATAACTGGGATTTTCCCGTACGGCTGGCTGTTTCCAGCAGCCGTCTGCAGTCCTGTTCTGTCAGCTCCCGCTTCTCATCCATGTACATTCTTTTTTGGACCTTCAGGAATTTCACCTTATGAGCCTCCAATCCCATACACTTTAGATACGTGTTTACTGCGGAAAGTTTTCCGTTTACGGTCCGGGCCCTGCACTTCCGGCTGAGATACCCCCGGTACTGTATCAGCAACTCTTTGCTGAGACATTCCTGCCCCATAAAATCAAGCAGCTCCCCCACATCATGAAGGTATTTGCTTATGGTTGATTCTGATTTTTCCTCGCCACGCAAATACGTTTCAAATTTGGTCAGCAGCATTTCCTTTTCCATAAAATCCTCCATTTCAGTCCGGTTTACAAGTTGTCATTGATGTCATTCAGGATACAGAATATCCTTTTTTAGTTTTTATATTGTAGATCAGATTTATACATCAAAAAACCGGGGGGTTATTTTTATGGAATCATGCGTATCATTGGTGAAAACATTTACGCAGATTTCAGAGCTGCCGGATCATCCCAGCTGTAAAGATGATATGGAACTATTCAGAAAGCCAGTATATTCGCATTTTTCGACTTATTTATATCAGTTTTGTCGTCCGTTCTCCCTTGTCAATCCGCGCCTCTGCGTTTAACGTAACATAGGTAACAAAAACCAAGGAGGGATTAACATGAACTACGAAAGAGAAATTAGTAACCAGCTTCGGCGCCTCGGTGTAAACAACTCCTATGTAGGGTTTCGTTACACAATCTACGGCGTCGCCCGGACTATCCATGACCCCACTTTGCTCGCTTATATATCCAAGGGGTTATATGTGGATATAGCGGTCCATTACCAGACCTCAGTGGGCTGTGTGGAGCGGAATATCCGCACCCTTATCAATACGATTTGGCTGCACGGAGACAAAAAACTGCTAAACGAAATTTTCAATTTTGAACTTAGCCAGAAACCCCGCAACGGGGCATTTATTGACGCACTGGCAAATTATATAGCGGTGAGAGGAAACGGTGAGGAAATGACAGGCTCTGCATGTCAGCAGCAGACAACCTAGCACTTCCTCACCGCATAAAAGGCCGTACAGCCTCCCCTTCCGGACAAACTGTACCGGCCGTGACGGCCGCCGGGTATTACTTCCTGACGCGGCCGGCTGACTGCAGCCGGTTTTTCATTCCTCTTCCCGCCAGGTTAATACCGGAAACCTGATCACACCCTTTTTACAGGCCTGATATACTTAAAATACTGTTCCGGATTATAATAAAAATACATGAGCCGGCCGGGAGAAGTATCAAGGCAATAACCTGTACCAGCATAATCAAAGGCTGCCATCGCATTTTCTATCCGTTCCTCCACACTCCTGTTTTCCTGTTCATAATCAAATGGCCCGTGTTCAAAAACAATATATTCAGCTTCGGGAATATCATCCATGAGCATCTGCGGAGGCACTTCTCCCTTGTATTCCGAGGGAAGCCGGACTCCCCAGCATTCTGAGCGCATTATCCCCCAGCCGCAGAGTCTGCCATCCGGATCATTCATATAAGCCATGATTTGGCCGCTTCCGCAGTTAGCCTCGCTTCCGCCTTCGTCGTCCAGTTTTCCCTTGATGCTGTCTAACAGGCCGCAGACTGTCTCATAGTCCTGTCCCGGAATGAGATTTTGCTTCTGCCAGAAATCCCAGTACCCGTTGCTTTCACGGTTTTTGATATACAAAAATTTGTGAGCGGGTATAGTAACAAAATAAATTTTAACACCATCTGCTGATTGAATCATACCGATTTCTCCTAATCCGAAAAAGTAGCGGTCAAACGCACTTATCTTTGTACGCAGAACCACAGGCTTAGGATTTTTCCTATATTCACTGGGCGTTACACCGTATGTTTCCTTAAAAGCCCTGGTAAAAGCCTCATGTGATGAAAAACCATAATCAAAGGCAATATCCAGAAGATTCCTCTGGCTGTCCCTGACCTCTTTTAAGGCAAAGGCCAGCTTCCTGAGCTGCAGATAATTCCTGAATTGTATACCGGATATTTCTTTAAACTTCCTGGACGTATAAAATTCAGAATACCCCAGTCTGCGGGAAAGAAAACGCAAGGTCAAGGCTTCGTCATTATAACCTTTAATACACCGGTCAATTTCATCAACAATAATCTGAATCTGTTTCTTCCACTCGTACATCTGTCTGTTTACCTCGTTTCAACCGCTCTATGACTCATTATACAAAAACAATGTGTCTGATACTTGATTTAACTTGCCATCCGGCGTACCAGATTTATCCATTGCATTTATTTAAGTCACTGCTTTTTTTCCTTCCCCTTCTGAATTATAATACGTCTTCCGCTGATGATTCACAAGCCTTAACAAACGACAGGCCGTGTAAATATAAGTTTTCGCTTAATTTCGCAAAAATAATAAAATTTCCCCTTGACAATACTCCAAAAGCAAAGTATACTAAAGGAGTATTTTTTATAAGATTTTGATTTCACATGTTTTTGTAAGTCATTATTCCTATGATGGTTTACAAAAATATGTGATTTTTTTATTTTATTTAAAATCACAATAAAATATTAGGAGGTATCTTTCATGAACAAAGGTACAGTAAAATGGTTTAACTCACAAAAAGGATTTGGTTTTATCACGAATGAAGAAAACGGCGAGGACATTTTTGTTCACTTTTCCGGAATTGCTACAGATGGCTTTAAGTCATTAGAAGACGGACAGTCCGTAACCTTTGACATAACCAATGGCAACCGCGGCTTACAGGCTGTGAATGTCTGCGCAGCATAATATTCAGGATATAAATGGGGCATATTACAATATGCCGCTGCACCATATATGGCGGGGAGAAATCCCCGCCATTTCCTATTGAAGGCCCCCTGCCGTGCTGCAGCAAGACAGGGGGCCTTTTGTATTTTGTCCGGCGGAAAATGTGTTCCGCTATAAACAAACTATCCAAGCCATTTTTGCAGGGTTTCGATGAGCCGCTCAACCTCAATGGGCTTGGCCACATGGTCGTTCATCCCTGCGCTGTGAGCCTTTCCAATATCCGTGGCAAATGCGTTGGCCGTCAGTGCCAGTACAGGGATGGTTTTGGCATCACTTCTTTTCACCGCCCGGATGGCTTCAGCGGCCTGATAGCCGTCCATCACCGGCATCTGGATATCCATTAAGATGCAGTCATATCCGCCCGGCTCCGAAGCCAGGAATTTTTCCAGAGCAATCCGGCCATTTTCAGCCTCATCAATGAGGAATCCATGCATCTTCAATAGTTCGGCCGCGATTTCCCGGTTAAGCGGATTGTCTTCCACCAGCAAAATCCGTTTCCCCTCTAAGCTGGTATGTACTTCCTCTATGGGAATGGCGACAGCGTCGGAACGTCCGCTCTGGCAGAACTGGTGGAAGGTATGGGCCACCTTGGACCTGAACAGAGGCTTGGTGATAAAGGCATCTGCTCCCGCAAGCCGGAACTCCTCCTCAATCTCAGAATAATCATAGGCTGAAATGACAATGATGGGCACATCCATGCCCAACTTCCTTCGTATCACTTTCAGTGTTTCCAGGCCGTCCATTTCCGGCATCTTCCAGTCCAGTATCACAGAGAAAAAATCGTCTTTTGCCTCATGGGCGTCTACAACACGGCAGACCGCTTCCTTCCCCGACAGCACCCAGCTGCTTCGCATACCCAGCTCATCCAGAATCTCAGCGGCGCTTTCACAGATAATCTGGTCATCGTCCACCACCAGTACCGGAAGCCCGGAAAGCTCTGCGTTTTCCTCCTCCGCCTGTGAGCCCAGTTCAAAGGAGACAGCAACAATAAACTGGCTCCCCTCTCCCAGAACACTCTTAACCTCAATGGTGCCGTTCATCATGCGCACAATATTCTGTGTAATGGCCATTCCCAGCCCTGTACCCTGTATCTGGTTTGCCTGAACCCCCTCTGCCCGTGAAAACGGTTCAAAAACATGGGGGATGAAATCTTCAGGCATCCCAATTCCGTTGTCAGTGACAATAAACTCATATTGTCCCCTGCCCTTGGCAAAAGACGGTATCTCCCGGACCCGCAGCCCCACACATCCGCCGTCGGGCGTGTATTTCACTGCATTGGACAGCAGGTTGGTAAGCACCTGCTGCAGGCGGTTTTGATCCGTTACCACGGTTTCATGGCGCACATGGTCGGCGTTGATTTGCAGCTCCTGATGCTTTTGTGCTGCCAGCGGCCTGAACACATCCATAACATCCTCGATCAGCTCCGGCAGGGACACAGTCTCCGATACAAGATCAATCTTCCCGCTTTCAATTTTAGACATATCCAGCACTTCGTTGATAAGGTTTAAAAGATGGCGGCTGGAAACATTAATTTTATTCAGGCAGTCCTGTATCTTTTCCGGGGATTGCAGATTTGCCTTTGCGATAACCGACATACCGATAATCGCGTTCATGGGAGTGCGGATATCGTGGGACATGGAGGAAAGGAAGTTTGTCTTGGCGTCAGCCGCAATCCGGGCCGCATTGCAGGCGTCTTCCAGAGCCAGTCTTTGCCGGGCCTGTTCCGTGCGCTCCTCCGTCACGTCCACACCCACGCTGTAATAGGAAGGAACCCCATCCCAGCTGTCCTTGCCGTCTACATAGCTGTACGTCATTATCAAAATTTTCACGGTCCCATCCCGGGTGACAATACGGCTCTCCGCAGCTGCGGACTCGCCTGTCTCCCTGGCCTGCCCCATGGAGGCAGCGATACGCTCCCTATCGTCCGGATGGACATAATCCCATTGGGATTGCAGTTCCTGAGAAAATTGTTCTTCGGTATAGCCGATCAAATCCAGAAAACCCACGCTGTGCCAGAGGACCGTCCGCATATCCCGTCCGTCCACCCGCACCAGCCCGCCGGGAACGCTGCGGATCAACGCGTCGCGTTCCTGGTCCTTTTTCGCCAGCTTATATTCTGTACTGTACATATCATGGGACAGCTCAAGCCGCGCCCGGTGTCCCTCCCAGTTGATAATACGGTTTTTGATTAAAAAGGTCCGCTTCAAAACTGGATTTTGGAATTCCCATTCATAAAACTCATCCTCGGTCAGTCTGGCATTGGTGCAAAAGGGGCAGGGGGACGTTCTCCCCTGGATCACCTCGTAGCACTTGCGGCCCACTACCTTTGCAGCGGGCGCGCCCAATATGTCACAGGAGGACTGATTCACATACAGCAGCTCATAGGTATCCATGTCGCTGATGTAGACATAACCCTCGTAGGCATCCATCATAAAGCGGAAATACTGAAGTTTCTGCCTGTAGAGCCGCTCCTGCTCCTCTTTTTCAGCCATCATCCTGTCCATCCGCGCAAATTCCGCCTGTAATACGGGCCCGGCCGCTCCATCCTCTTCTTTCATGGTCCCATAAAGACAGGCCCAGGAATATCCTCCCTCTTTTAGGGGCAGGCGGACGGGCAGCTCAATATCAGAACAGTTCTTCTCCGCAGCCTGCGCCAATTCCTGACGGATAGAGGCAAACACACCGGGGTAATCCGCATAATACTGCCGGAGATCACGAAAACAGCCGAAAAAGCTTTCCCTGGTATACCCAATGCTGTCAAAAAAGCTGGAATTCCCCCACTGAAAGGTCAGATCCTCATCCAGCAGGCAGCATAGCATACCCGTCTTCAGCCCGTCCATCGCTGCAGGACATTCTCCCTTTGCCCTTTGAGGCATATAACCGTTATTGCGCTCCGTCACGTTTTCCATGTTTTAACCGCCCGTTCCAAATATAATCTCTGTGTATCTATTTTTATTTTTTGCAATCTTGATTGGGGTTTTCTGGCAGACCGCCAATTGTTCATATACACATTTATTTTTTAGTATAGCAAACAACATTGCAAATAGCAATAGATCGCACAATTACTTATACTTGGAACCATTCCTTTAGAGGTGGACAGATTGTGTACCGATATTCAAATACTCCGCCGCGGTCTCCGGAGGGACCATGCTGCCGCCGGTTGCCCAGGCGATATGGACAGCCTGCCCCATGCAGTCACTGAGATTCTTTTGCCTGATATAACCATCCATTTCATCTGCGTGGAGGAATGCCGCAAAGGATGCGCATGCAGATGGTTCTATAAATATATCCTCTGTCTTTAAGAGGGCGCGCATCAGTTCATACAGCTTTCTGTCCTCGATGGTGCAGATTCCTGCAAGCCGTTTCTCAATCACCTTACCCACAAATGCGGACGGCCTTCCCACGGCAAGTCCGTCTGCGTCCGTCTTTCCGCTGATACCGAAGTCCCTGACGCTGACCTTGTCATGCTCTCCCGTAGCCATTCCCACCAGCATACAGCAGGCCTGGGTCGGCTCCATGAAAAAGCAGTGAACACAGTCGCCGTATATTTCTTTCAGTCCATAGGCCACCCCGCCCGGCGCCCCGCCAATTCCGCAGGGTAAATATACAAATAATGGATGCCGCCTGTCCACCTGGATTCCCTGTTCCTCCAGCTGGCGTTTCAGCCGCTCTCCCGCAACCGCATAGCCCAGGAACAGGTTGACAGAATTCTCATCATCCACAAAATAACTCATAGGGTCCCGGTCGGAACTCTTTCTTCCTTCCTCCACGGCCGCACAGTAGTCGGACTCATATTCAATAACCGTGACCCCCTTGCTTCTCAGCAAATCCTTCTTCCACTGTTTTGCATCCGCCGACATGTGTACCGTTACCTGAAAGCCCAGTTTGGCACTCATGATGCCGATGCTGAGCCCCAGATTACCGGTGGAGCCCACCTGGACCTTGTACCGTCCAAAGAACTCCCTCATCTCACTGGTGTTCAGTTTCCGGTAATCCTCCTGCTCCGTGAGCAGCCCTGCCTTAAAAGCCAGTTCCTCCGCATGTTTCAGCACCTCGTAGATACCGCCCCTGGCCTTTACAGAACCGGATATAGGAAGATGGCTGTCCATTTTAAGGAACAGTCTTCCGGCTATCCCGGCGCCCCACTCCTGGTTCAGTTCCTGCCTCATGGCCTTGATTTCCCGCAGCTCCGATTCAATTATGCCATTACATGCAGCCGTCTCAGGAAACACCTCGGCCAGATAAGGCGCAAATCGTTCCAGCCGCCTTGCCGCATCCTGTATCTGCTCCTCAGACACTGCTTTTTCCCCCTGCCGGCTCTCCGGGCACTCCCTGCCGTTCACCCAGAACACTTCTTTTCCGGCAGCAGCCTCCGCCAATACCGGTATCTGTTTCATATATGCTTCTATTCTTGTATCCATACTATTAATTCCTTTCTGTCTGTAAGTTTATATTCTCTGCGCTACTTATGGTTCTCCCTGAAAAATTCTGCTGTCAGCTTCATCACCACCGGTGAAAGCTTAAGAAGGGCCAGCACATTGGGAATGATTAAAAGCCCCAGCATACAGTCCTGGACCGACCACACAATCCCGGCCGTGCTCAGGCTTCCCAGCAAAATCAATACCGGAAACAGGATGCGGTAAAAACGGTCCCCCTTCAGGCTCTTTATGTACATCAGGCTTACATGCCCAAAATACCACTGGCTCATGATGGAGGTGGATGCAAACAATATCAGGCTGACCGAAACCACATACTTAAAAAGAGGGGACACAGTTCCAAATGCCTCTGCTGCCAGAGACGCCGCGCTTGCCCCTTCCAGAGGCACTCCGCTTGCCAGGATGGAAAAACCAGTGGTGCTGCAGATGACCATGGTATCCACGAACACCTCCACAACGCCATAAAAGCCCTGCCTGGCCGGATGGTCCACCTGAGCCGCGGAATGAATAACGGCCGCTGACCCTTCGCCTGCTTCATTGGAATACAGCCCCCTGGCCACGCCGAAGCGCATGGCCTCCTTCATTGTCAGTCCCGCAGCAGCTCCCATGCCTGCTTTCATGGAACATGCTTCCTGTAAAATGCTTTGGAGCATGGGCAGAATGGAATCCAGATGAGTGAGCACCACCACAATACCTCCCGCAATATACAGCGATGCCATGACCGGCACGATTTTCTGGGCCGTATCCGCCAGACGTTTAAGCCCGCCGCCTATAATAAAAATCATGACAGCCGCCACTAATATCCCTGTACACACCTTCGGGATTCCAAATACCTGGAACGCCACATCCGATATGGTATTGGACTGGATTAGAGTCCCCCCTGCATTCTGGAAAAACAGGAGCACAGCCGCTGCCGCGCCAAGCAACGGCGCATGGAGCCCCTTTTCAATATAATACATGGGTCCTCCGTAATAGCTTCCGTCCGCACCTTTCTGGCGGAACACCAGTCCCAGTACAATCTCGGCATACTTGGTGGCCATGCCTAAAAATGCAGCTGCCCACATCCAAAACAGAGCACCCGGACCGCCTCCAATCAGTGCAGTGGCAACACCCACAATATTTCCGCTGCCCACACAGCTGGCGATTGCCATATATAGCGCCTGAATGGATGATACTGTGCCCTTATGGTCCCGGGATGCCTCTGCTGTTTTATCTTTTCTACAAAATTCCTTTATAATCCAGGGGATGGACCTGAACTGGATTCCGCCTGTGGCTATGGTGTAAAACGCTCCCAGCCCCAGCAGCACAAACAGCATCCAGTTCCCCCACAGCAGGCCGGCCAGATTCCCCAGTACTGCCTCTGCTGTTTTCATCACTTCAACCGGTTCCTTCCCTCCGCCTGCGGCATCTCAAATCCCATAACGGCTGCCAGTGTGGGCGCTATGTCAATCAGCTTCATGGACCCTATGTCGCATTTTCGTTCTATCCCGTATCCCTCAATCATGAAGGACGCCCTCATCTCCTCAAACCGTTCGCAATAACCATGCTGGGCTTTCTGGTGCAGTGTTTCCGTACAGTAATCCCCCTCTGCGTCATCCCGTATTTCATAGCCCTTCCGGGAAACCAGCACATAGTCAGCCAGAGGGAAACCGCCCCTCTCTATGGCCTGCTCCCGGTCCAGCACCTCCAGAATTCCAAAGGCCGGATCGGATGACAGCTCCTTCATTACCTGAGCCAGCCGTTTTCCGGCGTCCTCATCCTGTCCATTTTTTAACCGGATTTCGGACATGCCCCCTGCGCGCTGGGACCAGGCTCTCCAGTCCGTCACCCTGCCGTTTCCATCTGTGGTGATAAGTCCTGCTTCCCTCAGCTTTACATTGGGACGGATATTGTACCGGTTATCCAGTGTCCCATGGTCGGATACCACACAGACAACGGCCCTGTCATCTGTCATACTATGTACCTTCTCAACCAAATCCCCCAGCATCCTGTCAATGGCCTCAATAGCATGGGCCGCCTCTTTACTGTACACGCCATACTGGTGGGCCATCTCATCAAAGGATGCAAAATAGGCGGACATGAAGAACGGACGTTCCTTAGTCCTTGGCGCAATCTTATGGTCCAATACCCACATAGCTGCCCGGTATCTCTGTCTGTCCCCTGCTTCCGTCAGGTCCAGTCCTCCTGCATACCTTCCAATGTCCTTTTCCATCTCCAGAATCATGCCCTGGGGCACGGACATGGCATCAATAAAACGGCTGTCAAGCTCTGTGCCGTCCCACCAGAATTCAGGTGCAATGAAGTCTCCTCCGGCAGCCACGGAAGTGGGAAAAGCCACGCTGGCAGACAGATATCCATGTTTTCCGGCAGCCTCCCACAGATTTTCCGCCTTTCTGCTGGCAAACCAGTGCCACGCTCCCATATGTTCACCCAAGGGGTCAAAAATACCATTGTTATATATACCGTGGGTAGCCGGATTGGTTCCCGTTATGATGCTCTGATGACAGGGATACGTAAAAGTAGGAAACACACTCTGTACGCCTCCGCCTGCAAATGTACCGTTCTCCACAAAATATTTACTTATATTAGGAAGACTGATTCCCAGACGTTCCTGTTCAAAAACAAACTCCGGTTTTAACGCGTCCACGGATACCAGCAATACGCTTACCTTATTTCTCTCCATATCCTTCATCCCCCTTAATTTTCCGGTTTCTCAACGGAAATACCTGCCTGTTCAAACGGCCGTATCTGCTCCTTTGTTGCATCAGAATCAGTAATAATCATCCCCACCCGGTTAATATCACACATCTTCACCAGGGAATTTACTCCCAGCTTGGTGCTGTCAGCAATAACAATGGTCTGGTCTGACGCTTCCATCATCTTTTCCTGCACAATGATTTCATCCATGCGCTGGTAGGTGATTCCCCTGTCTACCGAAATACCGCAGGTGGTCAGGAAAAATGTGTTAATACTCAATTTGGAAAATATCATACCTGCAATGTCAGACACAAACGCCATCTCCTCAGGGCGGTATACGCCGCCGGTGGCAATGAGCGTGATTCCCTTTGCATCGGCCAGCTCATTTAAGATGGCAATGGAATTAGTAACCACGGTCAGGGAATGGAACGTCCTCTTTATGACGCGGGCCAGCTCATAAGCAGTGGTTCCTGAGTCCAGGGCTATGGACTGGCCTTCTTTAATGAAGCGGACCGCAAACTCTGCAATCTCCACCTTGTTTTCCAGATTCTCTCTTTCCCTGGCTGAAAAATTCTGATATTGGATGGTCCTCTCCCCGGACAAATCTTCCTTGTCAGCCAGAAAAGCGCCTCCTCTTGTACGCCGTATCAGCCCCTGAGACTCCATATTCTCCAAATCCCTGCGGACCGTTTCAGGAGAAACCCCCATCTTCTTTTTTAAATCCGCAACCTTGACACTTCCGTCCGTCTGCATCAGGCTTATAATCTTTTGATACCGTTGTTCCGCCAGCATCCGCATACGCTCCTTTCTTCCCATCAGTCAGCTTGTTTTGACTTCTCTTAACTACTTTTAACTCATAATAACACATACAAGCACACTATTCAACCCTTTTTATCCGCAAAATAGCACAAAATCACTTATGTATCTTCGTGTATTTTCCACAATTTAACCCATTTTAGCTTAAATTAGCTTGACTTCACTTATTTTACCACATATACTGTGTGTACGGAAACAACCAAACTTAGCAGAATGAAAAATAAAATCAGGAGATGAAAAAATGAAAACAATTGCAGACAACCGTCAATCAAAAAAGTGGATTTCATTTGGAACATTGGTGCTGGGCGCCGGAACCATCTACAAGCTGGGGTGTTTAAAGGATGCGTTTTATGTTCCCATGCAGGAATTTATGGGACTCTCCCACACACAGATAGGTACAGCCATGAGTGTGGCCGGATTGATTTCCACTTTCGGCTTCCTGATCTCTATCTATCTCACGGACCGGGTGTCTAAAAAGGTCATGATTCCCATGTCGCTTATGGGCATCGGCTTACTGGGCATCGGCCTTTCTACCTTCCCGCCCTACTGGCTCTTTCTGTTAATCAACTGCGGCCTCGCCGTCTGTGCGGACATGCTCTACTGGCCCACCATGTTAAAGACCGTCCGTCTTTTAGGTTCAGAGGAAGAACAGGGCCGTATGTTCGGTATCATGGAAGCCGGGCGGGGACTTGTGGACACCGTCATCGCCTTTGGCGCCCTGGGCGTCTTCGCACTGTTAGGAAGCAATGCGGCCAGCCTGAAGGCCGCCATCCTTTTTTACTCGGCAGTACCCATGGTAATCGGCATCATCGCTTATTTCCTTCTTGAACCGGACGAGCTAAAGGCTGTCAATGCTGCCGGAGAAAAAGTAAGCAGAAACAAAGCTGCCATGGATAATGTAATGCTGGCCCTTAAGAACAGGAACATCTGGCTGGTATCATTTAATGTTTTTTCTGTGTATTGTGTTTACTGCGGACTTACGTATTTTATACCCTTCCTCAAGGACCTGTATGCAATACCTGCTGTTTTAGTTGGCGCTTATGGTATTATCAACCAATATGCCCTGAAAATGCTGGGCGGTCCTGTGGGCGGCTACCTGACCGATAAGGTATTCCATTCCGCCACAAAATATCTGCGCGTTGTATTTGTTATTACGGGAACAGCCCTGGCTGTCTTTGCGTTCCTGCCCCACAGCCATATGAACGTATATTTCGGCATGCTCATGACCCTCAGCATCGGCGCCTGTGTATTCAGCATGCGCGCCATCTTCTTTGCTCCCATGGACGAGATTCATGTTCCCAGGGAAATAACAGGCTCTGCCATGTCGCTTGGTTCCTTCATCGGTTATCTGCCCGGCGCGTTCCTCTACTCCATCTACGGGAGTATCCTGGACCACAATCCCGGCATCAGCGGCTACCGCATTGTATTCCTTATCATGGCCGTATTCGCCGGTGCCGGATTCCTGCTGAGCAGTTACATATTAAGTGTGATTGGAAAGGATAAGGCCATCAATAATTAATTCCTTTAACGGCCAGCACTCCACCGGATACCCCGAATACAATGTTCGGGGTTCCCTGGTTTTTAAGGACAAACCCGGCCATGCTGGGTGTAAGCGTTTCCTCTTCTGCTGCCTCCACTGCCGCCGACAATTCCGGTGTGAATATGCGGTCTGTGCCCAAAGCAGCCAGCTCTTCCGGCGAACCTGCCGACACGCCTCCGTCCTTAAAGCCCACATACAGAGGATAGGAGGCCAGGGAAGACAATGCATCCATGTCCCGGTCCGCAACAGCTGCTTTTACCTTTTTGGCAAACGCGGTTGCCGCTTCCTCCGGCACCATGAAATTGTCCGTATAGGCTGTTTTGTTAATCCCCTCTCCTGTCCGGCCTATCTCAAACTCCAATTTCCCATAAGCTCCGGGGGCAATCTCATATTTATCAAACACAATAACCGGATTTCCGTTTTCATTCATGTAAAACGCGGTTTTATCCGTAATTCCTGTAAATCCGCCCTCTGAGCCGGACCAGAAGGCAATACCGTCTTTCTTCTTTCTATCTTCCATCTGGCGGAGTATGCTTTCATTGGCAATCCGGACATAGTCACGGCCCAGGACATCTGCCAGCGTAACCATCTTATAATCCTTCAAATCAATGTTATAGTATCTTGTTTCACTGCCGGCCGCGGACCAGTTCTCAGTTTCCTGCACTGCAAAGGAAAGATACCTTTCTGTCTGGGCCTTGATTTCATATCCCACATGGATTTTAATATCATGCGCTTCCCACTCCTCCTCTGTTCCTCCTGTTTCCATGAATGCCTTCTTATATTCCCTGGCGCGTTCCGCTGCCTCTTCAGCGTACCGGCTGCACAAGTCGTATATTTCCTGATTCAGAGCAGCGTCCAGCCCATTTGTATCCTTTGCTATCATCTCCACGCTGGGGATTTCCACAGATATCTTCCAGTCCCCCTCATCCTTCTCATAAGACCTGAAGGTAAGAATCCGCGCTGCGGCTCCTATGACAGGAAGCCCTGCCGCCATATCAGCAAAGGCTGTATTTGTGTTTAACGCCGTAGTAAATACCAGCACAAGGGCTGCTGCCGTACCGGCACATACCCCCCATATCCTGTTTCTTCTGTATATCTTGTTTCTTCTGTATATCCTGTTTCTTCTGTATATTCCGGCCACTGGTATTTTTTGCCCCTGACTCTTCCGCTTTTCCTCTGACCGGACAATGGCTGCCCTGACCCGTCCGGACAGTTCCTGGGGAATCGGTATCTCCTCATACTTTTTTCTTGCATCTTCTATCTGTCTCATAAATCCGCCTCCTGTATATTCTGTTTTAACAGTCTCAAACCACGGTATAATTTCGCCTTGACCGTATTCAGATTGGTCCTGGTTACGTAAGCTATTTCCTTCAGCGTCAGCTCCTCGAAATAGCGGAGCTTTATGATGGTCTGCATATCCTCCTCCAGCCGGTTTAACTGCTCATACACATCTTCTTCCCGGTTGTATCCTTCCTCATAATACGGTATCTCCTGCCCTATCCCATCCTCTGCGGGTATCTCCATCTTCTGCTTCCTGATCAGCAGCAGGCTCTCATTTACAAGAATACGGTAAAACCACGTCCTTACGGCATTTTCATTTCTGATGGCCTCATAGTGGTCCAATGCCTTGCAGACAGCGTTCTGGACAATATCCATGGCATCTTCCTGGTTATGGACATAGCTGTAGGCCAGTCTGTAAAATTTCTCCTGATTGCTGACTATATAGTCCACAATTCTGTTATATAAATCTTCATTCATGGGGTTTGCATCCCTCCTTGCAGTGTAGTTTCCCGGTATATCATAACGATACATCATAGCGGGTGTATCTTTGTTTCTGATATATAGATTCTGACTTCGTTCCAAAAGTTGCATATGATTATGTTTTTTAACCATAAAATATAATCAGGGCAGGAATCGGATGTTTTACCGATTCCCGCCCCGCCTGGCAGCTGTCATTTACTGTCCTTTTCCTTTTATATGGTTCCTCCCCGGATTGCTGCCATACGTTCCGAGGCCGTCCGCTTCATTGGTTTTACCGAGTACAGGCAGACTGCCCCAGTCAGTATGTCCGCCAGCGGCTGTGCCAGATAAATTCCCGTAACGCCCATTATTTTGGGCAAAATCAGTATGAATGGGACATAAAACAGTCCCTGGCGGATAAGGGACAAAAATAAACCATATCTGGAAGAACCAATGGTCTGAAATGTAATTGTCATCATGTAGCACAGTCCAAAGGCCGGATAAAGGGCCACCTGGGAAATCAAAAGCCTGGCCCCGTAATCAATGACGGCCGGATTCCTGTTAAACAGCATAATCAATGGCCTGGCCAGAAGAATGTAGATTCCCGCCACCAGCACGGTAAGAATCAGGGATGTCCGTAATGCAAAGCGAACGGACTCATGAAACCGTTCCTCCTTGTTGGCGCCAAAGGAGTAGGAAGCAACCGGCTGATATCCCTGCATGAACCCCATGACTACATAGCATCCAATCAGCACAAGGCGCTGGACCACACCGTATGCAGCTATAATAAGGTCTGCGTCTGTCATGGACTTTGCCGCTATATTGGTAAGGGATGTTGCCGCAGCAAGGCAGATCTGTATAACGGCTGTAGGTATACCGATGAGCGTGACGGACTTGATGAAAGACCACCGGGGTTTAAAATACTCCCTCTTTATTTTTATGATGGAACGTCCGGACAGATAGAACCAGCCAAGGATAAAAAATGTGACAAACTGTGATACTGTTGTGGCAAGGGAAGCCCCCTCCACTCCCATTGCCAATCCCCAGTCAAACATAAAAACAGGGTCCAGCACCACATTAAGAGCAGCACCTGCCACAACAGCGATGGATGAGATTTTTACAGATGATTCCGCCCTGGCCGCGCAGTTCATACTCTGGGCCGGAAGATTGGCAAGGGCCGCCACAAACATCCAGAATGCGTAATCCCCGGCCTGGGGCAGCACAGCTTCGGAAGCCCCGAAGGCCCGCAGTAAGGGCTCCATGAAAAGGATGCCTGCAGCGCATAGAAAGATTCCAATGAATACAGATAACCCAACCACCGATGTGATTGTCCTGTTTGCCTCCTTCTTATGGCCTGCTCCCAGCTGTCTGCCTGCCAGAACCGCTGCGCCTGCCGCAAAAATATTTTCCACCGAAACCATAATGAGCAGAAGCGGCAAAGTAACTCCAACAGCGGCAAGGGCTATATCCGAACCCAGCATTCCGATATAAGCTGTATCCACAATATTGTAGACGGCCTTTGCCAGCAGGGCCAGGGTGGCCGGAACTGCCAGTCTGGTAATGGCCCTGGAGGGCTTCATATCACCCAGTACGGATTCCTGCCCTGTGTTTTCCTTCTTCATATCCCCACATCCTTTCGCTCCGCCGCACGTTCCACCACACCATAGAGCAGCACATCCAAGGCTCTCCTGCAATCCTCTTCATGTGTGCTAAAATCAATCTCCCGCTCCCCGGATGTCTGATATTTCGCATTGACATAATCCTGAAACTGCAGGAATATATCCACCACCGTCTCCCGCGACACCCCAACCCTGAGCTTAAGGGGCTCCAGTATCCGGTTCAATATGGAGATATTAAGTTTGTCAAACCCGGACTTGCTCTGTCTGACAGCTGATTCCAGATGGGCCGGCGGCATAATGACTGCCTCGCAGAAAATTCTGCGGTACAAGGGAAATAACTGAAAAAATTCAAACCTGGCATCAAAATAAAGCTGCAGCTGTCTGTGGACAGTTTCCCCTTCCAATATAAGCTTCTCTCCCAGATATTCCGTCAAAGCCCGGAAGCACTCATCCACACAGGCCAGATACAGCTCATCCTTGGTCTGGAAATAGTGGTAAATGATTCCCTTGGACACGCCCTCGCAGCTGCATATATTATTAACGGAACTGGCTCCATATCCCTGTTCCGCGAATTCCTTCAGTGCGCTCTCCATAATCCGGCGCTTTGTCTGTTGATTTTTCTCTTCCCGCTTCATGAACATTCCTCCTTAAATTATTGACCACCCGGTCTATTTACGATAAGAATACCATAAACAGACCGGGTGGTCAATAATTTAAATCTGAAATATTTATAATCTTTGTATCCGGGTTCTGCATCGTTACAGTATCCCCTTAAGGATACAGAACATCCTCATAAAAGAAAACCTGCCGTTTCCCATTCTTCTTAGCAGCATACATTGCCTTATCAGCCGCTGAAAACAGTTCCAAAAAGGTATTTCCATCAGCAGGAGCAAGCGCAACCCCGATGCTGACACTCAGGGGCGGAACACCCGTTTCCAAACAGGATTCCAAATGCTTTTGCAGAAGCTCCGCCTTTTTTTGAGCCGTCCTGCGGCTGTTGATATCCGATACAAAGACCGTCAGCTCATCACCGCCAACTCTTCCCAGGACGTCACCCTCGCGGAAGGTCCTCCGCATGCAGTCACCGATAAAGCGAAGCGCCATATCACCTGCGACGTGGCCATACATGTCATTGATATGTTTAAAACCATCCGCATCAATGATGAACAGCATGCCTCTCCCTTTTTCCATCAGCCGCTCTGCTATCTGTTTTTCTGCCGCTGCCTTATTAAGAAGCCCTGTCAGTCCATCTGTCTCAGACATTCTCAATAACCGTTCCTCACTGCGCATGTATTCATCAATATCAGTAATCTTTCCAATAATAGAATCCAATACTCCATTTTCATGAAGATACTGATATTGTATCATACACCAAAAATACTCGTCCGTATCAGGACGCATCAGCCGTACCCGGATTTCACCTGAGGGAGCATCTGCCTGTCCGTCAAGCATCCGCCTCACTACTATCTGGTCACCAGCATAGACATAAATCAGATTCAGCTGCCCCGGTCCGTTCCCCTTCTGCATTAAATCATGGACACGGAACAATTTAACAGAGTTGGAGGTAAACCGGATGATGTCACGCCTACAGTCATAATCAAACAGCACTGTATCCGAAAAACGTTCCAGAAGGAGGTAACGCTGTTCCTCAAAAGAAAACCTGCGCTGCATTTTCCTAACAAACAGGATAATGATCGCGGATGCAAGGATAACCGCAGTAATCAGGACTGCGATGCTGGCCGCTGTGCTATACACGATATGCTGGGAATGGGCAAACGCCCTGTCAGCCTTCAGACAGACAACCAGATGCCAGTCATTGTATTTTAGCCCTGTCATTGCAATGTAGTATGGGTTTCCGTCAAAGATGCCGATACGGATGCTCTTTGCCTGCTTATCATCTGAGGCAAAAGCGGCACGCAGCTCATCCATGGTCTCCTCTTTGATGCCCCAGGTCCGCATCATGTCCAGCAGACGCCCGGTGTCCGCGTTTCCCTCCTCCATACGGACCGGGAATATCCTGCTGTCACTGTCTGTCAGGAAAACGGCGGCAATCTCTCCCTGGGACGGGTTATACAGCTCGGTGGAAACCAGAGTCTCTGCATTGATGACTCCGCGCACAGCACCTATAAACTTCCCATCCTTACTCACAGGCACACCAATACCGATACAGTATACGTTACCCATCCGTTCAGAGAAGGTGATTTCAGACACTACCGTTTCCCCGCGCATCAGCCTTGCCAGCGTGTCGGATGCCTCCGGCCGCGCAGTACCATCCGCTATCTGTTCCTTATAATCCTCATAGCTGTAAAACGAGTAAGTGACCTCCTGGCTGTCCTCATTGAGTGCCAATAAATATGTACTGATGAAGGCAGGGCTGTTATCCCTTCCGAACAGAACTGCCATGGAATCCAATGTGCTGGTGATTCCGGCAATTTCCAGGAGCGTGCTCTCCCTCTGGCCATCCGTATAGGCGTTGAGAGTCTCCTCTACCATACTTCTGAATTCCTGTTGGGTCTGGCCCCGGTTCATAATCAGGACACCGGTGATACAAACACCTAAAAAAACAGCACACGACAGAATGATAAGCAGATAGGGATGGGGCCGCCGGTGCCCGGGCCCCCCATCCCCCGGTTCCCGGCAGGCTGTTTTCCTTTCCTTCACAGGCGCAAGTGAGTCCGGGAGAGGATACCTGCCGTCACCATCCTCTAACATCCGGAACAACTGCATGGGCGGCATTGGCTTTGAAAAGAAAAAACCCTGCACCGCTGTGCAGCCCAACCGGAGCAGACAGAGACACTGTTCCTGCGTTTCAACCCCCTCGCACAGCACCTGTACATGGAGCCGCTGGGCTATGTTAATGATATTAGGCATCAATGCCTCGTTACGTTCCCTCATGGATGGGCTGTCTGAGAGAAATGCACGGTCCATCTTCAGGCAGTCAAAGTTCAGCTCCCGCCAGACTCCTATTCCTGCGTAAGCGGAACCAAAATCATCAATGGTCACCTTATGGCCATAAGCGCGGAGCTGGTCAATCAGCTGCTTGGCACCGGAGAATTCCTCCAGCAGGATGGCCTCTGTCAGTTCAAACTCCACAAGCCCAGGCGGCACATGATACTCCTCCCCAATAGCATGAAGCTTATCCGCTGCTGCGGGGTCCCGGATATGCAGATGGGACAGGTTTACCGAGATAGGGACCACGGGCAATCCATTCCTGATTCTATCAGCCAGGAACACGCAGACCTGCCGGCAGATATACCGGTCCAGTTCCATAACCGCCCCGCTGTTTTCCATTGCTTCCAGGAACGTATCAGGAAAAATGAGACTTCCGTCTTTTCCCATACGTCTCGCCAGCGCCTCAGCCCCTATGATTTCACCGCTGAGCAGATTCACCTTGGGCTGGAGATAAAAACAAAACCGGTTTTCCTGCATGGCACGATAGGTTTCGCTTTCCGCCTCATACTGTGCGGCAGTCCGTTTCCGCATGGCATCATCATACAGCACTGTGTTGGTGGAAAGGCACTTTTTGGCTGTCTTGCGCGCCGTGTTGGCGTTGTCAATCGCCTCGGTTAAATCATCGTCCACCCGGCAAATGCCGCAGGCGGCTTTCAGGCTGCAGGCAGGATGCCGCCTGCGCCACCCGTCAAGAAATGCCTGGATTTTCACATCGCTGCCGCCCATGACATCCCGGATATCTGTTTCATCATCCAAAAAGAACAGCCCAAGAAATAAATCCGCAAAGGGCCTTTGGCACAGACGCATATTCGGCCACCCTGTAAGTATGTCCCCCAAACGCCCAAGCAGTTCATCACCTGCCTCCGCACCGTAAAAATGGTTTACCGTGTGGAAGTTAGTGATATCCGCTACCATCACATAAAATGTCCCTCCATCAAAATCCCCATGGATGATTTGGCCTGCCTGCCGTATAAAATCCTCATTTGGCTTCATATGTAACCCTCCCCTGCAAAATGAAACAGCAATCAGCAGCAGCCTTGCAGCTCAGACTTACTGCTGTTGCGGACCCAGGAGCTGTTCAAACGCCTCTGCCTGCATCGGGCGGTAATAGTAATAGCCCTGGGCAATATGACAGCCGATATCCTGAAGCACGTTTACCTGCGCCTGTGTCTCCACACCTTCGCATACAACCTCCATTCCCAGCTCAAAAGCCATGTTTACCAAATTTTCAATGACAATCCGCTCCCGTGTTCCCTGAAGTCCGGCACACACAAAGCTGCGGTCCAGTTTGAGGACATCCGCCCTCAGCCTTTGGAGCTGCCCCAGCGAGGAATATCCGGAACCGAAATCATCAATGGCAATCTGAAATCCATGCATCTTCAGTTCCGTCAGGGCGGAGGCCACACTCTCCGGTGCGTCGGCAATGGCACTTTCCGTAATCTCCACCTCCAGCAGATGATGGGGAATCCGGAATCGATCTGCAATTTCAGAAACCTGCCTGACAAACCCGGCATGTCCGAAATGCATCTGGGAGAAATTACATGAGACTGTGACAACGGAAAGTCCATCATCCAGCCATCTGCGCACCGCGCGGCATACCAGCTCAAACATATGAAGGTCCACGCGGACAATAAGCCCCTTCTTTTCAAAGAACGGGATAAAGGACCCCGGCATCAGGAGCCCCTGTTCCGGGTGATTCCAGCGCACCAGGGCTTCGCAGCCCGCAATCCTTCCTGTGTCCATGTCCACCTTTGGCTGGTAATATGCCTCGAATTCCCCCTGTTCCATGGCGGCCGCCAGCCTTCCCTCAAGCCCCTGTTCAAGCAGCGCCTTATTGCGCATCTGCTCATCATATAGGAAACAGCTTCCGCCTGCCGCGGTTTTGGCGCTGCGCATGGCATAGTTCGCAAAGTCAAGCATCTGTTTAATGTCATTGGTTTCGCCGTCCTCTGCCTGGTAAACACCAAAGGAAACCGCAATCTCATAAGGTATAATGCCCCTCTCCTCACGCCATCTGTTCAGTTCCGCCTGCATATACACCAAACGGGCAGCAAATGTTTCCCACTGTTTGTATTGCCTGAGCATCACGAAGTTATCAGCCGATAGCCTGGCGCAGCACTCCCTGTCCCCCATTGATTTCTGCAAGATACTCCCGAATACACGGAGGACTTCATCTCCTTCCTCAAAACCAAAGGTATCGTTTATCAGCTTGAAACGGTCAATGTCGCAATAGACCACCGCATATCTCCCCGACGTGAGGAATTCCTTCACCCGGACATAGAAACGGTTTATATTATCCAATCCCGTCAGCTCGTCCCGGTAGAGCAGATCCTGTATGCGCCGCTTACTGCGTGATATATTAAACAGATTGATGCACAGCAGCAGGATGATGCTGCCGGACACTGCTGACACAAGTCCTGTTATCAGCCAGATGTTCTGATGTACAAACGCTTCCAGGGTGATGGGACGGACAGAAATGGAGTTGTTCAGCAGCAGGGTATCAATCTCTTCATTGGACATATACTGGATATATTTATCTAATATGGAAAACAGCCTGGGGTCGGCTGATTTGGATACGCCGATGCAGAGGTCGTTTGGGTATTGGGTCAGCGTGGTGACATGAAGATTTTCATATTTGGGGTCGCTGAGAATATAATTCGCCGTCTGTGTATTGGTATAAGCTGCCTGTGCTTTCCCTTCCAGGAGCGCGTCAAAACACGCCTGTACCGAGTCATAGTAATAGATTTCCTTTCCCGGATTGTTTTGGGCCACATGTTCAGAGAGCTGGTATCCCTCCGGAAGGGCCAGCACCTTTATCTCCGGTCTTTCAGCCTGGGTAATCATTGCACTGGGCGTATTCAGGAAACGCAGCGTAGTGTTCATATGGTTGCGCTCATCCCATAGATAATCTCCGTCCACCACAGAGATGGCATCGGTCTCACCAAGTTTCAGTGCACGCAATGCCATGGACGCAGGGCAGGCTTCAAACTGGAATTCCAGCCCGCTCTTCTCTGTAATCCGGGCAAAAATATCTGCCATAATACCACTGAATTCACCGTCTGCATTTTCATATGAGAGGGGGGCAAATGAAGGGTCGTAAGAGATATGTATGGGTTCTTTCACCGCCTGGATGTATTCAGCCTCTTCTCTGGTTAATACCGGAATCTGATTGGCGCTTGGGGAGAGATACTTGTCATAAAGGTCGGTCCGGTAATCGGGATTGCGCAAAAGGATATCATTAATGGACCGGTTAATCTGTGCCAGAAGGTCCGGGCGCTGCTTCGAGACCGCAATATACATGGGTGTCGGAGCAAACCGGGCAACACTGCGGAATACACTGCTGCGGCCCAGGTGGGTAATTGCCACGCCATCCAGAGTCCCGTTTCCAAGCGCGTCCAGCAGTTTCTGTGTCTCATCATATTCAACGATAGTGAGCGTGACACTGTTTTCCGCGCAGTAGCGCTTGAAACTTTCGCCATCCTCACCCCCCTTTATAATCCCTACTTTCATCCCCTGAAACGCATCAAAGTCCTCATAATTGTAACGGTTATCGTCCATCCGCACATTGAGGGTAGTATAAATGGTACACATGGACTCATCCGTAAACAGCATCTGATCCATGCGGCTTTCTGTGCGGTATACAGCAGGCAGAATATCAATCCTGCCGTCAATCAAAAGCCGGAACGCTTCCTGCCAGCTGGGGGAATCCACTACCTCATAAGATAATCCGCTCAGTTTTGAGACTTCCTGGAGGAACTCAAAGTTGTAGCCCTCATACTCCCCTTGGGCATTATGATACATGTAATCCCCATCTTCATAATAGCCTACGCGCGCAGCAGAAGCCGACTCCCCTGCGGATACGTCCAGAGGGAACAGGAATACAATGAAAAGAACCACCATCATCAATACTCCGCCCATTCCTTTTACCTTTGTCTGCATATGAATTCCCCCCTCAACGGCTTGGCTCCATTAAAAATACAAACTATATCTTTCCTATTTTAGCTATAGGCTTATTTTAACACATGTACTGGCTAAACGCAATTTGATGAATGGGGAAAAAACTGATATAATGTAACAAGAAAGGGTTATCTTTACAAAGGTGGTGAAACAGATTCAGACTTTATATGATTACCTCTATCAGATGCTCATATCCCAGTTCCTAAACGGTACCTTCCAGCCGGGGCAGCCTTTCCCGTCCCAGCGTGTTCTCTGCCAGCGGTACAACGCAGGTATAACCACGGTCCGCAAGGTGATGAAAATGCTGGATGAGGAGGGGTATGTCCGCACAGTAAAAGGGCAGCCGTCCATCGTTACCTACCAGGCATCTCCGGAAACATACGCAGGGTTTCTGGTACAGGGCCGGGATGAAATCGCCGATGCCTACAAGGGCCTGGAACTTCTTATGCCTATTTTTTACCGCGAAGGCGCCCGGCGGTGCAGGGCGCCCGAATTAAGGCTTTTACATGGATTGACAGACCGCATATCAGACCATATGGAGCATGAGGAACTTTATCGGCAGGCCCATGCCTTTTATGCCGTTCTGCTCCGTCCTTTGAATAACCAGCTCATCATGGATTTGGAAGTTGACAGCGAACATTTTCTTTATACCCCATATATCCCTCTTCCCGGCACAAAAAATCCTTTTACCTTAACCGCAGCACGTTTAAAAAACTGGATGTATGATGCCGTGTGCCAGATTGAGCACAGGCAGTTTGATGACTTTTATAATAAGATTGTGAATGATTACCGGGAATCAGCCAAAAGAGTTGACGGCTATCTTCACTCATTAAGCAGGCACATCCCCGCCCCGCCCCAGGTCACACGGGAAATACATTGGTTTCATACCAAAGGACGCTCTGAGCTGTATGCCAGATTAGCAATGACCATCATCCGCAGAATCGACAGCGGGGAATTTGACTCTCAAAAATATCTTCCATCCATTCCCAGATTGATGGAAGAATATGGCGTAATGAAGAATACTGCAAGCAGGGCTGTCTCCCTTCTCAATCACCTTGGTTTTGCCCGGACACTGGATAAAAAGGGTACGGTTATAGCAATCAAAGAGAATACTGCAGGCAGGGAGAACATTGATCTGGCAGCCCCCATCATACAGGAACGGCTGACTCTTTTCATGAACGCCCTCCAGATTATATCCCTTACCGCACGCAATTGTGCCGCATCTTTTTCTTCCATACCAGAAGATTTGCTGCCATTTATGGAACGCCGCCTTATGTACGCAAGTGACAGCCGGGTTAGTCCCTTGTCGATTCAGCCTATAATGAAATGCTTCGTCCAAATGATACCCTGCCATTCCTTAAAAAACATTTTTCAGCAAATGGAGGAACTAATCATCTGGGGATATTATTTACAGGCGGTTGACCCTGTGTTTTCTCCTGATTCCTGTTGTGCGGCCACCGCTATGAAGGAGCTTGCGGCCGCCTTAAGAACCCAGGACCAGGCTGTTATAGCCAATGCTTATGGCAACGCTTTTACACTGGTTTATGAAGATGTCTGCCGGATTGTTTCCCAGATACCCGGTTGTTCCTGCCTGCTTCCGGACAGACAATAAAATAATCTTCCGGTCAAAACAGGCCGGCAGCATACGCCGCCGGCCAGATACATACAACACATATATACTGCCTGTCTTTATGAAAGAGCCGCTCCCCGGCCCCTTCTGCCTACAGTAACTCAATAGAGAATATTTCTTCTGTAAGAGACTGTCGGCAGGTCAGGAACCGTCCTTTCGATTACGCGGTATTGAAGGTTTGCAGGTTGGAACTCACCGGCGGGCATAGGCCCGGCAAAATAGCAGCCCTGCCCGATGTACGTCACGATCTGTTTAGATATTTACGAATCTCCCGTCCAAGCAATTCAAAATCCACCGGTTTTGACAGATGCCCATTCATGCCGGCGGCCTTTGCGCTCTCGATATCCTCCACAAAGGCGTCCGCTGTCATGGCAAGAATGGGGATGGTCCTGCCGTCTTCTCTCGAAAGGGAGCGTATGGTTCGGGCCGCCTCATACCCGTTCATCTCAGGCATCTGAATATCCATCAGGATCAGGGCATAGTATCCCGGCCGGCTTTCACGAAAGAGCCGGACTGCCTCTATTCCATTTATCGCTGTATCCAGCTTCAAGCCGAATCCTTCCAGAAGTTCCACGGCAATTTCACGGTTTATTTCATTATCCTCAGCCAGCAGGACCGTGACCCCGGTAAAATCAAAGGATTCCGCTGCCTGCTGTGCCGGTTCTGTATCAAACAGGTACCGTTTGATACAGTCATGAACGGCGGAGTGGTAAAACGGCCTGTCCAAAAATCCGCATATTCCTAAATCCTGCGCTTTCTCTTTTAGTTCGCTGATATCATATGCAGACAAAATGAAAGGGGCGCTGCTCTGAAATACATGGAGGAACGCTTCTGCCTTTTTTAGAACCTCCGCTCCAGGCAGTCCGGAGCCCAGGATAACAAGATCATATGCTTCCACCTCTTGCTTTCCTCCGTCATACCTGCCGGCGGCTTCCTCAAATCCGGTACCCTCCACCCTGATTCCCATGGAGAGAAGCAACCGGCAGCCCCAATCCAGGGAAACAGGATCATCATCCACCAGAAGGACACATATTCCTCCGGGGTCCGGGCCTGTCTTTGCCGTATCCGGCCGGGCTTCCATGGGCAGGAATACCTTGAATGCTGTCCCATGTCCCGGCCGGCTTTTTACGGTTATATCTCCCCCCAGCAGATCGGTCAGCCGCTTTGTGATTGCCATGCCCAGACCGCTTCCTTCAATTCTGTCGGTACGGCTGTCCTTTTCCCGGGTAAAGGGTTCAAAAATATGTTCCAGATACTCCGGTTTCATCCCCATGCCATTGTCCAAAATCGTAAAGCAGAGAACGGCTTTACCGTTTTCTTCCGTTCGCCCTGCCTCCACCTCCAGTACAATTGTTCCGCCATTTGGCGTAAATTTAATAGCATTGGACAGAAGATTTAAAAGAATCTGGCGGAGGCGGAGCGCATCGCAACTATATGTTTCTCCGTGGAGCTCTTTTATATGGACATCGAACCTCTGCTGCCGCGCGCGGATTTCCGGCAGCACAATCATGATAACCTCATGCAGCTCATCCGGCAGAAAGATCGGCGTCATATTGATGGGGAAATTCCCATTTTCAATTTTTGACATATCCAGCACGTCGTTGATCAGTCCCAGAAGATGATGGCTGGACAGACGGATTTTCTGAAGACAGTCCCTGACCCGTTCCTTATCCTCAATATGCGCGCAGGCTATCTCCGTCATTCCGGTGATGGCGTTCATGGGGGTACGGATATCATGGCTCATACGGGAAAGAAAGTCAGATTTTGCAGCATTGGCACATCTGGCCGCTTCCAGCGCTTCGTTCAGCATATCCGTGCGCTCTTCCAGCTTGCGCTGAAGCTCCCTCAGTTCCGTGATATCCGTGATATCAATAAACATGGTTAAGTATACCGGGTCGTCGGAAACCGTGTCAATACAGGTGCCGTTGATATGGAACCATCGGTCACGGCCATGCTTATCCCTGGTATGTATGGTGGCTTCCAGAGGCTCCCTTCTTCTCAGGACAGGCATCCGGCTTTTAATCAGCTCCCGGCTCTCCTGCGCCAGCACGGAAAAGGGGTCTGCGGCTTCAATATCGTCCCGGCTTACATCAAAAATATCCTCAATCTGTTCGCTGGCGTCCAGCATGACAATGCTCTGGGGCAGGATACGGTGCTTAATTATAAAACCAGGTATACTGTCGTATGCAATACTCCGCTCCTTCTGCATCTGCATTAAGTTGGTCACATCAATCATCGTGGTATAAGCAATCTGTCTTCCATCCATATATTCATCGGTCAGAAAGCCCACCAGCTTGGCCCAGAGCATGGAACCGTCCGGTTTTTTCAGGGGCAGATACGCCTCGTAGCTTCGTTGGTCGGCAGATACCATTCCCCATACCTTCTCATTCAATATTTTCAAACCGGCTTCATTGTCCCGGAAATACTCGTCACAGTGATTATGGAACTTAGTCTCGTATTCCGCCTGGGAATATCCAATCAGCCGGTAATAGAATTCGTTGGCCCACAGAACCGTAAAATGCTCGTCCATCAGATGCCTGCTGACACTGACCGCCATAGAACTCATGAGCATCTCCAGCTCGTTCCTGGTCCGGACCAGATCCGTCACATCCGTCATAACCGTATAGGATACACGGTACCCGTCTATGTACTCATCCGTAAAGAAGCTCACCAGCTTGACCCAATAGCTGGATCCGTCCTCGTACTTCATGGGTACAATGGCCTCATACCCATCCCCGTCATTCTCCAGTACGGATGTGACCTTGTTGGTCAGCAGTTCCCAGCCTTCCGGATTATTCCGATAGAACTCGTCTGGGTGGTTATGGAACAGCGCTTCATACCTTGCCTTTGAATAGCCGATCAGTTTGTAATAGTATTCATTGGCCAGGACACAGGTATAATGCTCGTCAATTAAATGCTTGCTGACACTGATGTTTAAGGCGCTCATGATCATGGCCTGTTCCTGCATCATCTTGTCAAAATCCTGCCGGGTTTCCTCTTCCGCCCTCCTGGCCTGCATCATATCCGTCACATCCACCATGGTTGTGTAGGATACACGGTATCCGTCAATCAGTTCATCTGTAAAAACAGCCTGTATCCGGACCCAGAAAGTCCCACCGTCCGGGTAAACCATGGGCAGATAAAGGGAGTAGCCGCTTTTCCCCTGCTCCAGAGCAGAATTAACCGTCTCGACCAGCTTCGCCCAGCCTTCCGGATTATTATAAAAATATTCATCACAGTGGCTGTGGAACAGGGCTTCGTATTGGGGCTTGGGATAACGGATTAAATCATAGTAATAATCGTTAGCCCAGATACATGTATAATGCCCGTCTATCAGATGCTTGCTGACACTTGCCCCCAAAACACTCATCAGCATGCTGTATTCCGCGTTCAGCTGCTCATAATTCAGATTAATCTCCATTCCTGTAATCTCCCTTTTTTATATATTTCAGCAGAGCAGAGAGGTCCTTGTTCATATTAGCTTATTTGATTAATTATACAGCTTACCATGCAAAAAGACAACAAAATACCCGGAAAGTTTATCCGGGTATTAAAAAGCACTGATATGTATTTGTGTGTCCGTTTATGGGTTGTAAGGAGCGGAATGGCGCCTATATATTTAAGCTGATTGTCAATTTCTCAGCAAATACCGCTTCTCTTCATCCTGCTGTATTTCCCCAGTCTTCTTTCCATATTTCAACCCTTTTTCCGCGGCTGCCACCAAAGCAGGGCTGCTACGGGCATAACCCATTATCCGGATTGTACTCTTAATAAGGCTATCCTTATCCAGAGCCCCCTTTTCCGTAAGCGCAATGCAGACAGCATTCTTAAGCTCCTGCTGGCAAATCTCGTCTGCAGCTCTCTTGTCGCTGGAATTAACTTCATTTCTGCAAATCCTGTATTGATCCGGATCCTGATCTTTGCGCCAGTAGAACTTTACTCCAGCCTGCTTATTCATTCTCACTGAAACCTTCTTTAATGCTCTGTCTGTCGCTTCCAGTGTCTGCGGGCTGGATCTGGAGATATGAAATGCCCGCAGCGTTTTCTTCACCAGCCGGTCATACATAATCGGAGCTTCCGCATCAACAATCTGCTGCATCTTATCAACAATCAACGTCAGATTTTCCTTTTTTATGTAATCAGCTGTAGACAAATCCGTCACTTCAACATCTGCAGGACTGTACTCTTCTACACGGTATTCCGTGGCCGCAGGATCGGCTTTTACAATTGATTCCACAGGTTCATTCTTGCCGGAAGCCACTTTAACATACGCGGTTTCAGGAACCGGATTCTGTGCAGCAAAATTCTGCTTAACAGGCGGTACTGATTCCTGAACCAAATTCATCTCATCTACAGGCTTTTTCTCAGTAAATCCATCTGTACCTCTCTTCAAATCCCGATTCACTTCCGGCTTTTCTTCCGCGGCAGCCACATCACTGATTGTTTCCGCCAACTCCTTAGCCGGTTCCTCCATCGGTTCCTCAGATGGTTTCTCAGACGCTTCCGCTTCCATTTCAAATGTCTTCACTGAATCATTTACATGCTGTTTATAAATCCGGTATGCAGCTTCCTTCTTTTCACCAAGAAGCTGCATCAGTTTCAAAAGTTCTTTATCCCGGTTATCCCACCAATCCATGGTCCAGATACGGTGCAGCTCCCATCCCAGTCCATTCAGGACACTGATCTGAGCCACTTCACGATCCCTGGTGTTCGTTGATTGACGATAGGCTTCTCCATCCAGCATAATTCCCAGCAGATACTCTTCAGAATTGTATGGATTAATAACAGCTATATCCACCTTGAACTTTGAATGTCCTACGGCTTTCTGGTACTGATACCCGCCATCCGTTATTGCCTGGCAGATATGCTCCATTATTCCCTGCCCTTTCTGCACTCTGGTTTCTATATATTCCCCCTGCAGCCGGCCTTTCTGCGCAAACATCAGAAAATCTTTAAGAGCCTCAACGCCCTTTGACTTTGTTCTCTTAAGATCGATCATATCTGCCGTCATAGTAGTGAATACCAGCATTTCAGATCTTGCACGGGACACTGCCACATTCAGACGTTTCCATCCGCCGTCCTTATTTAACGGACCAAAGTTCAGTGACAGCTTGCCTTCTGCATCCGGACCAAAAGCAATGGAGAACAGAATAACATCACGCTCGTCTCCCTGGACATTCTCCAGATTCTTGACAAACAAGGTCTCTTCTCCTGCATTCGCCCACTTATCAAAAGCCGCATCCTTCTGATACTCCTCCAACAGCAAATCCTCAATCAAGGTCTGCTGACTGATATTAAATGTGACTACACCGATAGTCTGTTTCTTTCGTTCCGGATCTTCATATCTTCTGCGGATTTCTGCAACAATCGCTTTTGCTTCGCCTTCATTTACACGCCCTTTTCCTCGATCAAAGAATCCTTCGACCTTGACCAGACTTACGCGCTTTTCCCTGTCATTTACAGACGGGAATGTAAGCATTGAATTCTCATAAAACTCCTGATTGCTGAAGGCGATCAGACTCTCATGCCGGCTGCGGTAGTGCCAGTGCAGATATGCAGATGGCATCCCCAGTGCCAGACAGTCATCCAAAATGCTGTCTAAATCTTCAATATCCAGATTATCTTCATCTACTTTATTGCCGGCAAAGAAACTGGTAGGCGGCATCTGGTTCGGATCTCCTACGATCACCGCATTCTTTCCTCTGGCCAAAACCCCCACCGCCTTACAGGTGGGAAGTTGGGATGCCTCATCAAAAATCACAATATCGAACAGATCATTTTCTGCCTTCAGATACTGTGCCGCTGAAATCGGGCTCATAAGCATACATGGGCATAATCTAGTTAAAATATGGGGAATCTGCTCAAACAGCGCCCTGATGGACAATCCCCTGCCGTTGCTGCTGATAGCCCTCCTTAATATGTTCAGTTCCTTGCTGACTTCCACACAGTCGTTCGATGTCGGCAGCTGATGTGTCAGTTTATAAAACATCTCATCTTTCGTCAGGTCCATGAATTCCTGATCCAACTTTTTAAACTGTGCAATCTTTTCATTGAAGCCGATTCCGGTAAACCCATTTAATACCGGCTCATTTTCAATGACTGACAGAATAATCGCCCTGTAGATTGAACGAAAATATACCGTCATAACCTCATCATGTGGTAAACCCGCCTCATACGCATCGCAAATCGGTCCCAGACCTCTCTGCCTGCACTCCGCCGCAAACTGCTGATATACAATCCAATCCTTAATGGAGGATGCATTTTCAAGAATGCAGGAGCAGAGTCCCACTCTGCTTTCCAGATAGTTCCCTTCCGAATGGTCAAATGTCAGATCCAGAAGTTTGGATGCCTCAGTCTCGTTTTTCGTTACGGCATCAAAATCTGCAATCAATACCTTCGCTCTCTGAATGCAGGACTTTAACGTTCCTTCCGCTTCCAGCTTCCGGATCTGTTCTGAGAACTGGGACATCATCTGAATCTGCATCTTCACTCCATTTTTATAAGCCTGCAAATCCTCTTCTGAAACACAGGATTTTAAAATCTGCTTCCATTCATACGGCAGTTCCGCCTCAGCAGCTGCCATTTCCTGCGCTTCCTGCTGATAGAACGTAATGTCTGTCAGATAAAGAGGAATTCGGTCCGTCTCTACCGTAAAAGCTGCAAATGCCTGCAGCTCTGATGTCAGAGATGCCAATGCTTTCCCCTTACCAAAAAATTTCTTATTTGCCTGGTCAAACTTATCCCGATAAGGATTCATGTCCATACGAAGGAAATTTTCGTTCCACTTTAAACGGAAATCCGTCTGTTTGGCTGAGAAGGCCTGCAGTCTTGCCAGATAAGTTTCCGGAGTCACAAATTCCCGGTCCACATTATCTGTCTCGCGCAAGAATGCGGGGATCTCTTCTGCCATTATTACACTCTGGGCATAATTACATACTTTTCTATACTCATTCTCAGTATCAGGGGCCTTAACCTCCATCAGTACCACAAACTCAGATATATCCGTCTGGAATTTCTTTAACGCACCGGTATACGCACGAATGATTGATTCCAGATCAAACTTCAGGCGCTGGCTATACTCTGTCTTGTGAACAGCCATAAGGGGATGGTTATGAGGATGTCCGACGCCCTTTCCTGCCGCGATCAATTGCTCCAGGCTATACGCCTGATGGTCCAGATCACGTTCGGTTAGCGTGCCTGCATAGGCATGATCAAAGCGGACGCTTCTTTTGAGCTCCGGAATCATCTCATAAATATCCATCAGTTCACGAAGACTCTTTCCAAATGGTCTCTTTACATGCAGAGCTTTCGCATAAGAATCCAGCTCTTCGCGCATTTTGCGGATATCCTGTATCTTCTTGTCATAGTCTGTCTTCATTCCCCCGATACCGATCTCAAGTCCCCGCTTCAGCTGATCCAGCACCGCCTTTTTCGTTGCTTTACTGGAATGTAGTTCCAGACAGAAATCCTGGATTCCCAGCGCAGCCAGCCTTTTCTGAACGACCTCCAAAGCTGCCATTTTCTCCGCTACAAAAAGGACTGTTTTTCCCTTCGTAAGCGCATTGGCTACCATTGCTGTGATTGTCTGAGATTTTCCTGTTCCGGGTGGCCCATGAAGAACAAAACTAACATCTGCCGCTGCCATATTAATAGCGCGAAGCTGTGAAGAATCCACCGTTACCGGCAAATAAGCCTCATCCTTGTCCACATGTTCCGGAATCTTACAACTCCAATCCACTGCCCCCATCATCAGGCTATGGACAATTTTATTATTTTCAAGAAACGCGCTGTTATTGTGTATATCATTCCACATGACAAACTGTGAGAAGGAAAAATTTCCGATAAATCCTGCTTCTACCACATCCCACATGGGCAGGTTCATCACAGCATGGCGGATCAGTGCAAAAACCTTAGGCATATCCAGCCCATGCATATCCATAGGCGGCGGATTCAGCCCATAGATCTGTGTATCAAACTTCTGCTTCAGAAATTCCAACAGCGTTATATTGATCTGCGCATCTTCATCACGCATACGCATCCCATAACCTTTGCTGGCTGATTTCCGGACGATATCAATCGGAATCAGCACAATCGGAGAATATCTGGCAGTTGTGCTCATTTTGCTTTCAAACCACCGCAGCAGACCCAATGCCAGATATAAAGTGCTGGCACCATTTTCTTCCATAGATGTTTTGGCAGAACGGTACATTTTAGTCAGACAGCTGTTCAGCTCCTTCTCCGGGTAGAGGGAATGCAGTTTCTTATGCTTACTTTCCAGTGCAATAAAATCCGCAAACGGCCCCAGTTCATCCAAAGCTTCGACCGGAACTCCTCCCTCTCCCGCAAACGACATAGCTGCCGGCCGCGGCATAACCTGGAATTCTTCCCCATCAGACAATGCGTCCTCCAAAATGCTTACATCAGAACACAAAAGCGGGACAACAGCCTTCGTCATACGCATATTGATCAACATATTTCTCAGGCTTAAGTCCAGCAGCTTGCGCTCCCACTGCGTCAGCTTTGTGACCTGTTCCTTTTGTTGAGAATCTGAAAGATCAAATACTTCCACCTTCTTCTCCGTAGCATTCGTTACGTCTTTTTCTTTTCTGTCCTCATGCTGTACTTCAAACCCGCTGTCCGTCTTTACGCGCACCGGCAGCGGACGGATCCCCATGCTTCTGGCACGTTTCACATCAATAACAAATGCAAAACTGCTATAATTCGAGACATTACGCTCTGCCAGTGTTACCGCCTCGTCAAAACTTTTAATCTTTCCTGCGCACATGGCTGTACACTCAACAACAACCATTTCGTGGATGCCCTTGGACATACGCTTTTCCAGTTGAGAAGGATCATCCATAATCATGTCAGAAAAAGATTCCTCCACCAGCCAAACGCCGGCGAAGATGTGTCCTCTCATCATAACCATAATGGGGTTCAGCCCCATTGCCTCCAGGCATGCCACATACAGCAGCGTCATATCCATACAGGTCCCCAAATGCTGTTCTAACACAGCATCCGCCAAACGAATTCTCTGACCAAAGGTTTCAAAGCTTGAAGGCGGCTCCGCATATGTAATATTTTTCTGCTGGACAGCCGCGTAAGCTGCGGCAGCCATATGTTTCACCCGATTCGGGTCATCAAACTGGTATCCTGCCAGAGACGGATCTCCCGTCCATTTTTCCAGATACCTGGCCGCCAGCTGGAGCATGCTGGTCACGACAGGATGATTCGGCATGGCAAACGCTGCCAAAAGCTCAGGTGTATACTGTAGGCCCGGCCACTGATCAAAGGCCAGTGCCGTAAGATTCGTTGATTCTGAAACCAACAGGCTCTCTCCAGAATATATGCCTACTGTCAGCTGACAGGTGCAGCGTTCAGTAAGAGAGACCAGATAGTCCGCATTGACCTGCACATCTAAGTTTCTAAAGTGCAGTTCCTCGCCAGGCTTTATCTTCTCAATTCCCAGTTTATAATCCTCTGTAAGCCCATTGCCGGTACTGATCCGAATCATCAGGTGCTCCAGATCAATTTCAGATACATTTTTCACACAAATATCTCTGACAATATGTGCGCCATTATGAATAATCGCAAAGTTAAGCACGTCATCAATATTACTGGTCAGCTGCAGACAATTTTTTGCCGGGCTTACAGCCGGCTCTTCTTCCTCTGCTAATGCCGGTTCTCCAGCAACCGATTCTGCCGGTATTACCGGCTCTGATAATGTTACCGGCTCTGTTGGTGTTACCGGCTCTCCTGGTTCGGCATCAGGCTCTGCCCTTGTACAATTCTCCCACACCAACATAACTGCAGCCATATGCTTACAATTACCGCCTGCTATTGCACACGGACAATTGCACTTCATGGAAGATACTGTGTCTTTGCTCAGCCGGATATCCACATCATAATCTTCTATGTCTATGACCCTCGCCGTGACATGATTTTCTTCTATCCTTAAATCCTGAACCGGGCTGCTTTGAATATAGTCCTCCGCCCCATTTAATACATTTTGATTAAAACGTGTTCTCCACTCCACCTTTAAGCCCCCAATCCCAGTTATAACCTGCCGGCAAATCTGTTACTTCTTATGCCACAGCATTTGCATTAATCTGTTCAATTACGCTCCGTATTCCCAGCCATACATTCATATCCGTAAATATCTCCACCACACTGCCCCGATCCGTAAACGGCGGCTCCTGAAGCACCGACAGATCCTTCAGCATACCGTTATGAACAATGTATTCCACAATCTGATTGACAAAATAGATCTGCCTGCTGTCCAGATTAGCCTCATTCAAATATGCTGAGAAAGCCTCCTTTGCTGCATTCATGTCTAGTCCCACAATTTCACGTACAAATTCGCCCAACGGCTTTTCTCCATACTCCCGTTCATAATCTTCCTTAGTTCCAAGCTCGCCCCACAGAATCTCCTGCAATGTTTTCACATCTGTGTCAGTAAGGGGGCGGTTGGTCTTAAGCTTCGCAATGGCAAGCGTGTCCTGATGCTGACGGATATAGTATTCCGCCTTTGCCTTATAGTTTGCCAGTTCATCGTTTTCCAACTCAGAATCATTCCAGGTCATATCTAAAATATCATCGGTAAAATCCGTCATGTATTTCCTTGGCCCGGTTGTAAGGATATATTTCATCAAATCACGCAATTCTTCTCTGATATGTTCAAACTCATCAATCCCGGCGTTCTCTAAGTAACTGGTATGGAGAATTTTCTGAATCAACTCTGATTTTGCCTGTATCTCTGGAATATTAGCCACATTGGCAACCGCCTCCGCCCTCTTAAGCAGGTCGCCCCGCGCCCGCGTGTATTTTTTGCCGCTCAGGTAAGCCAGTTCCAGCCCATACATCAGCGCGTCAAACCGCACTGCGCTGGCATCCTCTTTGTCCGGTTTAATCAGCGGAGCGATCTCCTCTTTGACCAGCATGACAGACTCATAGGTCAATCCCGTATAATTATCTGTATTTGCATAAAAATCCACATACTTTAAATGCTGCTGCACTGCAAAGTTTTTCCGGTCCAATGCCGACACTTTATTACTCATTATCTCCACCAGATTTTTTCTGTATTCGATCAACCGTTTTGTCTGGTGCTCAATGCCCTGTAGCTTATAGGCAATCTGAAATTCCAGGTTAAAAACCGCTCCCTGAAGCGCCACCATATTGGCTGTCGGCTTCCCCTGGCTCATACGGAAGAATTCAAAATTCCCGCAGAAATCAAAAATATAGAACTTATCTTTATCGCTTCCATCCAATAGTCCCGGACAGAGTCTGGTTCCCCTTCCAATCATCTGCCAGAATTTCGCCTTGCTCATAACCTTTTTAAAAAACACAAGATTCACTACTTCCGGGACGTCGATTCCGGTATCCAGCATATCCACTGAAATTGCAATCTGCGGAAGCTTTTTCGGGTCAGAAAACTCATCAATCGCACTTTGGGCGTAGTTGATCCGGTTGTCAATAACTTTCGCATAATCATTAGGAAGGTGAGCATATTCCTTGTGAAACACCTCATAAATTTTCTCTGCGTGGTCATGATTCTTTGCAAAAATGATAGTCTTTCCAAGCTGCTCCCCATAATCCACACGAATCCCTTCCGTCATTAATATGTGAAGAACCTTCTGTATGGTATCCTCGTTAAATATCCATGTATTTAAAGCAGAGGCTCCGATTGCTTCCGGTATTTTTCCATCTTCGTTTTCAAACGTATCCTCATATTGTTCTTTGTCTTCTTCTGACAACTCATCATATACAATCCCATGGTCAATGAATTTGAGTGTGGTTTCCACTGATTGAAAATCTACCAGGTACCCATCCTTAACAGCCTGGGCAAGCTCATAGCCATATGTCGGGACCCCACTTTCCAGTTCAAAAATGGAATATGTGTTTTTATCAATCTCATCCTTTGGAGTAGCCGTAAGTCCAACTAATGGGGCGTCAAAATAGGTAAAAATGTCCCTGTATTTATTATAGATAGACCTGTGCGCCTCATCGCAGATAACCAAATCAAAATGGCCGCAGGAGAACACTTTGCCGTCCGCGTCCTTTGCGCCGTCAATCATATTTATCATGGTTTGATACGTTGAAAATACGCAATGGGCGTTATAGTTATCTTTATCTTCACAGAGATTGGTGCAGGACAAATCCGGCAGCAGATTCACAAAGTTTCTTTTTGCCTGTGTCACCAGCGAATTGCGATCGGCAAGGAACAGAATATTTTTAATCCATCCCGCATCAAGCAGAACATGGCAAAGTTCAATCACTGTCCTGGTTTTACCGGATCCGGTAGCCATCACAAGCAGTGCTTTCCGTTTATTTTTCACAGAAAAGCTGTCACACACCGCTTTAATAGCCGCCTCCTGATAATATCGTCCGGCAATGTTTTTATCAATTGTGATATTTCGGAGGCCCGTTCTCATGGCACGCAGATTAAACCATTTTTCCAAATCTCTCTTGGAATAAATGGCTGCACATTTTCGTTCCGGATACTGTCCGTCTATGATTCTCGTATCAAAACCATTGGTCAGGAATATCACCGGCCTGCGCTTATACTTTCTTTCTAACAGATCCGCGTATAATTTCGCCTGCTGCCTGCCCTCGGAAACATCCACGCAGGTACGCTTAGCTTCAATCACTGCCAACGGTCTGTGGGAATCGTCATAAAGCACATAGTCTGCGAATCCCACTCCGGATTGATTGGGCATTCCCAAAACCTCTACCTCATTGAGCCAATCCTGCCCTTCTCTCCATCCCGCGTCCATCAGCATGGAATCAATATAAAGCTTGCGGGTCTTATATTCCGAAGGTTCCAGCGGCTTTGACACATACTCCGGCGCCTGCACTTGACGTCTGGCTGTCAGTTCCTCCTTTAATGCCGCATTTTCTGCCATCAGAGCCTTTAAATCCACTTCTGATATCCGTTCCGCCTCCGGCTTTTTGTCCTGCTTTTCCGTGTCAAGCAAAGCAGCATCATATTGGCGCTCCTCATACTGGTCCCCATAGCAATATGCAATAAAATCAAGGAAAATAAATAAATCCTGCAGACACAGAGCCGCCTGGTCAAATGTCACCTTCTTACCGGTGTGCGCCGCATTATTTCCCATTCTCCTGATAAAATCAAGGCGCTTCCAGAGGTTTTCATCAACAATATCTTTGAATTCTTCCGTATGCATCAAACTGGATAAATTGTCCTGATACGGCCGAACCAGAGATTGATCAATTGAATACATCCACTTTATGGCGAACTCCATTGACCTGCGGCAGTTGATAATGCACGCCTCCGGGTCGATATGTATAATGCGTTCCGCAGATATGGCGACATCCGCAAATATATGGAATTGGGGTTCTGATTTTAAATAGTCGAAATTGGTCATGGATTGGCACCTCCTTGGTGGGGATTTGGTTGTGGCACTTATATCAATTTTGATTTGTGTTACACCTCGCTTTTTAATCAGTATAACATGGATACTAGCCAAAATACTTCTGCATTAAGCTATCAAAGAGCACTTGCGTCTCCTCCAGAGATTTTTGGATGGCAGCTTTGGATTTATCTGTTTGGGCAACGAAATCGGCGAACTGTTGTTGGAGGTCCAGAGGAGGTACAATTACAGGCAAAGCTCTAAGCTGCGTCATATTAATACTAGCTATTCCTGTTGTCTGCTTTGCACAACCTAAAAAGTACCTTTTCGCTTTTTGATGTTGGAGGTATTCTTCAAAATATTCCGGTATTACTACAGTTCTGCTGAGTCGAACACGAAACACATGGTTTTGATGAATACAGTTCTTTAATGGATTTTCTATGATTGCTCCCCTACCAAGTTTGTCGGGATCACCGCCCTCTGTCATAAGAACATCTTTAGACATAAGCCTGTACTGTTCGATTTCCTGTTCGGTTGCCATAATTGTTTTTACTGTAGTCCAATCAATATACCCCTCTTTAACATTAGAAACAGACATATATGGAACTTCTATCAAACCGCTATCGTGAACTTTTCGGCCTTTAGTGATTCCTGAAACAACATCCGCCAATGTATCAAGCTTAATCTCCAACCATTCCATAGGGTTTAGCAACATATCCCCAAACATCTCAACAAATCGGGCTTTGATAAGGTTGTCCACCATATCTATCTGCTGCCTTCTATATCCTATTATTTTTTCAACTTTCTCTAAGCGGCGAACTATATCCTTCTGTTGTTCAATATCAACTAAATTAAATGAATATTTTTTTATATCCGGAACTGTAAGCTGTGGAATAGATGTACCGCTGCCACTCGGTTTTATTTTTTTCAAAGCATAATACAAATAATCATTCGAAATTATTTTATGATTAGGTATTACCGTAATAAGTCTTACAACTGGTAGAAATGGTTCATATCTCCTGGCACAATATCCAATAGTTCCTCTCGCAGCAACCGTAACACATTCATCACTAACTCTCGCTAAGTCAGTATATCCGTACAACCCATTATTTTTTTCTGCATTTGCATAAACTGGAACCGAATACTTCTCTGTCTTTTTAATTGAAAACCTATCTTTAGGAACATCACCGCCTGCAAATATTTCTTTACTCACATCTACAATACTTACTTTCATATAACCTCCACAAATCTGAATTGTTTCCGCACCACCCCGCAAAAACAACCCTTCTTCGCTTTTCCTTTCCAATCGTTTCCAATCCATCTACAGCATTGCCTTCAATTCCTGCAATTCCCTGGCAATCTGCGCGTCTAATTCCAGTATTTTATCCATAATCTCCGATGTTGGAGGATACTCTACCGCCACATATTCAACCTTTTTATACTTATTAATAGAAAGGTCATACCCGTTATCCACAATCTCCTGTTTCGGAACGAGAAATGATTTTTCAGTACGTTCCCTCCCCGCTTCCTGAGCGCGGTTTAAAAATCTATGGATAATATCCTGAATATCATTGTCTGAAATTGGCGCACGTTTGTCATCCAGACTAAATCCATCCGCCTGCATGTCATAAAACCAAACCTGGTCTGTTCCGCCGTGACCGGTCTTTGTGAAAATCAATATTCCCGTAGATACACCGGCATATGGTTTAAATACTCCGGATGGCATGGAAATGATTGCCTCCAGCCTCTGGTTTTCGACCAATTCTTTACGGATAGCCTTATGTGCCGTTGAAGATCCAAACAACACCCCATCCGGAACGATACAGGCGCATCTTCCGCCTGTTTTAAGCATCTTGACAAACAGTTCCACAAAGAGCAGTTCTGTCTTTTTCGTTTTGCACATCTTTAACAAATCTGCCGATACAATGTCATAATCCAGGCTTCCCTTAAAGGGCGGATTGGCCAAAATCAGGGAATATTTATCTCTGTCTGTATTTTGATCCGATAAACTGTCCCGATATTCAATAAACGGATTATTGATACCATGAGTCATCATATTCATTGCACCGATTCGCAGCATCGTCCGGTCCATATCAAATCCATGAAACATGTGGTTCATATAGTGGTCTTTTTTTACTTTGTCATAAAATATTTCTTCCTTGTGATACTCTTTTAAATATTCTCCTGCTGCCACCAGGAACCCCGATGTGCCGCAGGCCGGATCACATATAATATCATCGGCAGACGGCTGCATCAATTCCACCATCATCCTGATAATATGACGAGGTGTTCTGAACTGTCCGTTCACCCCTGAGTTCGCCAACTTGGAAAGCAGATACTCATACACATCGCCTCTCACATCCGTATCTTTTAGTCCTGACATCTGATGATACAGTTCATCCATAGCGTCTACTATTTTGGATAACATAAGCGGAGTAGGCACCTTGAAAATAGCATCTCCCATATATTTTGAATAGGCGCTGTCCTTCTCCCCATGAAGATTCTTAATAAACGGAAATATCATTTCCTGCATAACAGAATACATCTTCTGAGCGGGAAAATCATGGAAAACCGACCATTTTAACTGTGTGCCGTCAATCATTCTGTCACCCAACTGTACCTGGGTGGAAAAAACACTTTTGTATGGAAGTCCCAGCATTGCGCTCTCTTTTGCGTGGATATTATCTGTCTCATCCAGATCGTGAATAAACATCATATAGGTCATCTGTTCAATCACTTCCAATGGATTAGTCAATCCTCCCGTCCAGAATATCTCCCACAGACTGTCGATTTTATTTTTCAGTTCTCCTGTAATCATCTCTCATTCTCCCAATTCCATGTGTATTTTGTATAACGTCCGTTTCCGATTTTTATGATTCTGTTCTGCTTTGTAAGCTCTGTCAAAGTTCGTTGTATGGTTGTCTGACTAACTCCCGGAACTTTCTGCAGGATTTCCGATTTTGTAATGGTTCCAATCTGTTCTTTAATCGCCTCTGCCACACGATCCGGTTTTGCTGCTGTTCTTTCCTCAATCAGCCGGGTTCTTTCAATAAAATCTCTGTAAGCCGCTGCTATCACTCCCAGCAGATACGTCACAAATGGAGCATAATCATTCTCCTCCTCATGCCACAATCTTGAACTGTCCTGGAGAGCATCATAATAAGAATCTTTTGTTCTCTCGATCAATTTTTCAAGGCTGATATACTTGCCCACTATATATTCCGACTTATACAGCAGCAGCAAAGTCAGCAACCGGCTCATTCTTCCGTTCCCATCCCGAAACGGATGAATACACAAAAAATCCAATACAAACATCGGAATAATCAGCAATGGATCTGCATCCGTTCTGGTTATGACATATAGGTATGCTTCACAAAGCTTGTCTACTGACTCCGATGTCTCCCAAGCTTCCACTGGTTGAAAACGAACTGATATCTTACCATCAACATTTTTCTCTTCAATCATGTTATCAGCACTTTTAAATACTCCCCCCATACCCCCATTCTCAAATTTATATAAATCTCTGTGAAGCTGTAATATGAATGTGGATCTGACGGGTATATGCTCATGATTCTCATGAATTGTACTCAAAACATCCCTATAGCCGGCGATCTCCCGCTCATCCCTGCTCCTTGGCATTGTCTTATCCAATACAATTTTTCTCAGTCTTTCATCGGAGGTATAGATTCCTTCGATTTTATTGGAACTTTCTGTGCTTTGAATTTTAGCTACTTCGACTAAGCCATTCAGTACATCTGCATGTCTGCTGGCAATCAATCGCTGCTCACCTTTGTATTCGTGAATCGTTGTAAGGTAACCGACAATTTGCGGCGTCAATAACTTTTTCCACTTTTCAGTATAATCATAATTCCTCATCCAATTACCTCATCCATTATACAACTACCTCATTATAAATAATTTGAGCTAATTAAACTATAACATTCATCTTCATCAACGTCAAGTTCAACTTAGTCATTTAAAGCATTTTGACTAAGATAGATTTTATTAAAAATTAAAAGCAGGGTTCGAGGAATTCTTCTCCTCAAGCCCCACTCACAGTCTAAATACTCCGGCTTCCCCGCTTTATTCGTGTTGTCTGGAGCTGCATCTTCTTTATCTGTTATCAGCAGTTCTCTCCAATATTACGATTTGTTTTATCTGCTATGTACAGAATAAATAACATCACTAATAAAATACATGGAAATATAAGGCCAACCCCCATACCAACCCGAATATTATCTCCAGCACTCTGTGTGACCCGGCCCACGATACCTGGTCCCATACTTCCGCCTAAATCTCCTGCCATGGCAAGCAATGCAAACATTGCGGTTCCTCCCATGGGAAACTTTTTAGATGAAATACTAATTGTCCCGGGCCACATAATCCCAACAGAAAAGCCACACACAATGCAGCCCATAAGTCCGATGAATGGATTAGGTGATAGCGAAGTAAGGAGATAGCATACCATACATAAGACTCCTGATCCTGTCATAAACTTCATTAAATCCATTCTGTCACCATATTTTCCAAATATGACACGGCTTATTCCCATTGTAACTGCAAACATACAGGGTCCTGCTAAGTCTCCTATTGTTTTTGACAATCCCAATGCTGCTTCTGCGTAAGCCGATGCCCATTGAGCCATGGCAAGTTCTGATGCACCGGAGCTAATCATCAGACAAATTGCCAGCCAAAACAAAGGAGTCTTGAACAATTCTCTTATTCCCATTCCTCCTCCCTCATCCACTAAATGTTCAATTGGACATGTTGCAAAATTATAAATATTTATTGCCGGAATAAATGCCCAAAATATGGCCAGCCACTTCCAGCTGTTCATTCCAAATAAATAGAAAAATAATGTGGAAATCAATATCGTTCCCACTGCGCCCCAGCAGTAAAAGGAATGAAGCAGACTCATTGTCGCTTCCTTGTTCTCAAACGGGCATGCCTCTACAATAGGACTGCAGAGGACTTCAATTAATCCGCTTCCTATCGCATAAATGATTACACTGCATATTATTCCCATAAATGGATTTGGTAATATATCCGGCAGAAATGCCAGACCAATAAGTCCAATGGCAGCACACACTTCCGAGGATACAATACATGTACGGTAGCCGATTCTATCCACATATTTTGCACAAAACAAATCCACCAAAAGCTGTGTAAAGAAAAAGCAGGTGGAAATCAGTGCAATATTACCAAGAGAAATATGGTATTCGTTATGGAACTTTAAAAATAGTAGTGGCGCAAAGTTAGCTGATATTGCCTGTGTAATAAATCCTAAGTAACAGGCGGTTTTCGTTCTCTGATAGTTTGGCATAATGTTATCAGTATCCTTTCTTTTCTCTTGTTATATGCAGCAAATCTTTATTGCGTTTTCATCGCCATACAGAAAGCATCCTTCATAGTATTCAGAGGTGTACCGCGGTTCGTAATTTACAATGAATCCCGCTTCTATCAGTGTTATCACCAATTCATTTACATCCGGTTTATCATCAACATAAATAGAAAGACATTTTCCGGATTTATACGTTTCTATTTTTATTACTGCATTCATACGCAGACGGACCTTCCATTTTTACTTTCCTGTTTGTCTCCTTCACCAGAAGTTAACCATTTAAATCCCATGTGCTTTCACCTCGTTTTTTATTGAATTATATAATATAAAAATTAGGTTTTCATTGATTTATTTCTCATATTTATTGTACAATATCGTAATAGCTCATTTGAGGAGATGATTCTTATGAATTCTAATATATCCTATAATAAAATAATAACAGATGAAAATTTAATGGAAACGATTCAACATGGCAGTAATAACTATCCATTTAATTTTTATTATGACAATCTATCCCAATTCGATTTTAACTGTATAGAATGGCACTGGCATACCGAATTAGAGTTTGTGTATATTGAATCAGGAACTGTGACCTTCTGGATTGGGGAAAAACAATTCGATTTATCTGAAGGAAATGGTGTATTCATTAACTCCAAAACCCTGCACCGCTTTTATTCTGCTGCTGAAGCTGTTATCCCGAATTTTGTATGTATGCCTTCTTTTATTGCTGCGCCGGATAGTCTCATATATCAAAAATATATCCTGCCTGTACTATCTTCTTTCCTGATTTTTCATGAAGAAGTTCCCTGGCAGGCAGAGGCATTGTCAATTATAAAACAGATAATAGCTGTTCAGGACTGTGTTTCATCCTGTGAACTGTCTACATCCTCTCTCATTCAAAGGCTTTGGCTGGTAATATATGAAAATGCAGATATTACAGATGTAAAAGACCAAATGATTGATTCAGCTTCCTCGCAGGCAAGATTACAGTTAATGATGCAGTATATTCATCAGAATTATTCTCATAATATTTCATTAGAAGAACTTGCTGATCATGCAAGGATTAGCAAAAGCACCGCTTTAAACCTTTTTCGCAAATTTTTACACATTACGCCAATTAATTACCTGATACATTATCGCTTAAATGAAGCCGCTCTATTGCTTTCAAAGACAGAGAAAAAAATCAATGCCATTTCTTATGAAACGGGATTTAATAATGTGGATTATTTTTGCAGATTATTTAAAAAACATTATGATTTAACACCAACTGAATACCGTAAAAAGAAATCTGCAAATTTATAACTCCAGTTGACGTCTACCGCATAAACTTAGGCAGACCGCACCATGGCAATCTGCCTATATTATATATTTTACAGATGTCTCTCCCGGTTTCGCCTGGCTTTCTAAGACAGACGAAAGAAACTGGACATTTCTTTATCGGTCTCATCCTCCCCGGATACTCCCATTGCCAATAACATCAGCATGACAGGCGTCACAATAGGAACGCTGATGTTGACCGCTGCCTGGGCAGCATAACAGATTACGGCAAAGGCTATTGCCATCACATAGGGCCGTTTCCCGGATAAACGAATCATTTTCCGGACAGATGTAACCAGTAATGCCAGATAGGCCGCAAGTCCGGCCAAACCAACCGTCACCAGATATTGAAGATATTCATTATGAGCACTGTCAAAAAATTCCCCATAGCGCATGACCATTTCATCATAATAGTTCTCCATGACAACTGCTCCATATGTATCCGGTCCGGCACCAAATATTTTCTGTTTAATGGAAAAATCCCCATAACTTTCCATACCGATTCTCCATATATACCAGCGGTGCGTTCCCCAGTCGTCATTGATCGTCAGGTACTGTGCCAATCCGCCGTAGTTCCCTGCATTTCCACGGACATTCACATCATAAAGGACAACGCAGGTCAGGATGATTCCCACGGACAGGAATACCAGCCAGGCCCGCCTCCCCTTGTTTCCATCCCGCATAAAGGGATGGGTGTCCGGAATCCTTTTCATTATCCGGCACAATATGAAGTACATGACCCACAGGATTGCCACCAGAATAATAAGGTAATGTGAACCCGTTATGACACGGTACAATCCTCCCATTTGACCGGCAGCTCCTGAATGCGGCTTGGTCATCCTGTGCAGGCCCCAGAATTCCGACCATAACACTGCCAGTATAAAAATATAAGTTCTGACCCCTCTCAGGTTTTTGAATGCATACAGCGGTAAAAGCCCAATCAGGGCAAATATTGCAAGGTAGGCATTATCACTCATCCCGGTAATCAGGGCAGCGAAAGAGACTGACATGCAGAAGAGATACCATGTTTTTCTTATCCGGACCTCCTCTGTAAAGAACAACAGGACAGACGCTCCGAACAGCATGGCTGCATAGGATGTGTATGTATTAATGTTGCCAATGGTTGACGTAAACATATAGTATTGTCCAGGGTCCATTAGATTCTTAAATCCAATAGGATCTATATCGAAGTATTGGAGGATTCCTATGATACACGCCCCCATGCCGGCTGCGAGAAACAGGTCCAGATACCATTGTCTTAAACGCAGACTCCTTCTTACGGCAAAATACATAAAAGCATAAGCAATCCAGATCAGAAGACCGGAATACCTCCCATCATTTCCCAACAATGCGGCAGCGGGAGTTGCGGATTGCAGGGTGGATATACCGGCTATCAGTATAAAATCAAGCATGGACCAGTCAGAGGCGCAGATTTGCCGGCCCCTGCCCGCAGTCCTGTCACAGCCCAGATAGATAGACAAAATTAAAAAAGTTCCATTTACTATCAGAAATACGACTGCTAAGATAATCACTGTTTTGTAATAAAAAATTGTTTTAAAATTCAGTATATCAAAGTAATAGTCCCTGAACACAAGAGGAAACACACCAATTATAGTGATCGCAAAAATACCTGCCAGACCGGAATTCATCCCTCTCCATGCTGAATAAAATCTTATAATATTTGCAATACCGGTTTTCTTACTACTATCCATGACTACTCCCTTTCAGGTAATCCCAGAAGCAGCCATGGCTGATACCATGGCTGCCTCCGATACTCCTTATTTTTTACATCTTTAAATCCTGATTTAACCATTTTTGGCACATATAGGTGTTTGCCTCCTCCAACATTCGCATCAGCTCCAGCGCGCTGCGAAAAGCAATATAACGCGTTCCTGTATAACTGCACCGGAGCCGCCCCTGCATAGAGGAATTCTGCCTGAACAACACATGGACCAGAATGACCTCCTTCGCAGCTGTTACATAGGGAAACAGCTTCTCTGCCACTTCCTCTTTTTCCAGGACTTTCCCGGACTTTTTTTGCTGATTCCCCCTCAGCGCCCTGTACTGCAGCTCCCTTTCTTTTTGCAGAAACCGCGGTTCTGTTGTTGCCATAGGGGCACCCACCATTTCACACACCTCATCAAGGGCCAGTATCAGCCCGTGGATTCCTCCAAAGCTTACAGGACAGGGCAGATGATAATTTACAATGATACCGTATGGCATATTATTTTCACAACCGTTTATACACACAAGCATCATACATGCCCTGTCCGTCCCTGCCATTTCAATCTGAAGGTTCATTTCTTCACTCAGCATGGTCCACTCCTTTGCAGCACAACCGCAGACATTGTTTCGGCTCTTTAACCGCCTGTTTTACGGTGTTTCCCTCATCCATCTGCCGTTCTCATCCACCATATATCCATCCGGGGTTATTTCATTTACATATAATGTACCCATCGGCCTTCCGCTCTGGCTTTCGGTACTGAAGAAATACCAGTATTCGCCCAGCTTCTGCCATCCGGTTGCCATACTTCCTGTAAACTGATTCAGATAGTACCACTTCATATCCTTCGCGTCATAATACCAGCCCATGACTAAACGTCCAAAATCAGCCCCCTGGTTCTCATTAAGATAATACCAGTGTCCGCCCGCGTCCATGTACCAGCCGTAATCCATGATACCGTCTGCGTTAAAATGATAGGTACAGGTCTGCCGTGCATCCTCGTACTTGATGTTAATCCATTGGTCTTTGATGCTTCTCCCGCTCCTCAGTATAAATGACCATTGTCTGCCATCCGTGTCAATGCTTTCCCATCGGCCTTCCGTACCAATGGTGTATGTTCTGTAGTCGTTAAAGGTATTTCCCGGTCCAAGACTTCTGCCCCCGCCGGAGCCCCCCCGTGAGCCGCCGCCGGAACCCCCGCCGGAACCCCCGCCGCCTGGCCGGTTGGGATTATCCGGATTGTCCGGGTTGTCTGGATTGTCCGGGTTATCTGGTTGGTTGCCGCCGGAAGTAATGGAGTCCACAAGGGCCTTTAAGGTATCATAGGCATCCAAAAGCTCATCAACGGTGGGACGGTAGATTCTGTTGGCAACCTCCAGGGCAATGTCTATCGCTTCGCTTAACTCCTCCCTGTCCTCTTCACTTACCGACTGATTGTTCTTTAATACCTGGGCAATGGAAATCTGGCCCAACAGCTTCTGTCTTGCTTCCTGCCACTGCGCGTCATCTTCTGTCTGGTAGAGTACATGCAGAGTCAGGTTCTTTGTAACCGGCTGGCCTGTGTCATACCCGTTACCCGAAGAGGCAGTCTTTCCCAGCCCCTTATATACCCATACAATTCCGGTAATCGGATCCGTATAGTCCTCAAATATGTCCAGATCCATGAATCCATCCGCATCCTCCAGGGCTGTGCCGGACCTGACCTTAATTATATGTTCCATGGAACGTTTATCATCAATGATTTTCACCTCATGGGCTTTCAGGTAGGTCAGTACATAGGTGCTTTCCACGTTTGCGTCAAAGGAGACAACTCCCGTAAAACCGGAATCCAGATCATCCGGATCCGGCTCCATGGGCACCTCTGTACATGTATATTCCCCTTCCAAATCCTCCACGTTCCACAGCTGGTAATCCGTATAACCGTGCATACTGCTGTCAAGGACAGCGTACACTCTGATATCCGGTTCTTTATTCACATCGGAGGGAATCTCCTTGTTGCTGCCGCCCACCTGTCTTGTCAGTACAGACGATAATGTCCAGGGTACCTTTACCGAATCATTGCCGACTTCAGATTTTACCGCTTCAGACTCCGATGCCTTGGGAGCGCGCTGAGTGAACTTGACTGTGTAAAGTACATCAACCCCTGCTGTCATGGCATCCTGGTCACTGCTGTTATTAGTCAGTTCATCAATTAAATCCTCCATCCTGTCATCCGACAGGTCAAGAGCCACGGCCCCCGTCTTAGGGGTATAATCAATAGAAGCATTGCCGGGTGTTGCTGCCGCCGCGGCGTAATAGTTCGCCTGAAGCACCAGATTTCCTTCCGGCATGGTGATCGTTGGGTTCCTCCTGGTCTTATCGGCCAGTGTCAGCTTGCCAATCAGAGCGCTCCACTGCCGGAACCCCTGACCCTGGCTGTTGGTTGTTTCAGCATCCAATGAAATTACATCACCGGCCTTTACCACTGCTGTTTTATCATCATCAAAGTCAACGATGGCTCCGTCACGCATAATTTTAGTGATAAAGCCGCCGTTTGTCAGGGCTATGGTATAATCCTGCTGTTCCTGCGTATTTCCTATAACCGCTACCTGCGTGCCTAATAGAATCTTATCGGCAGCTGCCGTGTCCTCTCCTGGCTGTTTTGCAACCACCACATATAACTGGTTTGACTCCAGTCCTCCAAGTACCGCACGAGGTGATGCGCCGGAAGACATGACCCATCCGTCCTCATCGGCCCCGGGTACATCTATTGCATCGCCCTCCATATTAAGGATTGCATACAGGGTTTCCGGATTTGCAGGCTCAATCACCACCTGCTTCATACCAGCCCCATCGTCTTCCACATCATAGTTGGTGCCGAGAGCCGGCACCGTCACACGTGAAGGCGGACTGAAGATATCCGGGTCCAGATTATCCGGAAGGATTACGCCTATATCCGGGTTAGCGCTCTGGTTCAGCTCATAGACATAGTAGCTTGTACATGGATTTAGTCCGGTAAAGCCAGCGTTTTTTAACTGACTTCCCTGTTTGGTTCCAACCACCCTATAATCCATATCAGTCAATGCGTATCTGCGGTTTTCATTGGCTCCTGATACGCTCACTTTTCCGCTTCCATCGCTGCCTACGGTACCCCGGGCATCCGGCATTGCCAATATGTTGTCATCACTGAGTCCGATGGGGATAAACCTTGCCGTATAGGTCTGGTCTGCATTGATTGTCTGTGTATTCTGCATCCTGTTTCCGTTCTCGTCAAACCAGCCGTCAAACATATAGAAATTATCGGGATGGGTGCTGGGAAGTGGCAGGGATGACCAGGATGTCCCTATTTCCACATGGCTTGTCCTGCTCCCCTCAATGGTACCGTGGGGACCGGAGACAAATTTCAGATCAAACCATTCTCCTTCTGTTTCCTCAAAATTCGCGAACAGTTTAATGGAGGCATTAATTGCAGTGTCATCTGCCAGCTTTGGTCCTGTTTTATTACTTCCGTTGGATGTAGCCTTGTACCAGCCGTCAAAACTGTAGTGAGGTGAAGGAGTTGGCATGAGCCCTTCCGTTACCTGGGCCAGGGTATTGTTTGCTGACTTTTTAACAAACTTAGGGGCCGTATTTCCGCTAAAGGATCCATTCTGCCCATTGTAGAATTCTACTTTTGCCCAATATGTCTCGTCTGTCAGCTCTTCAGTGTAGGTGATAGTTACAGTTCCACCCTGAAGATTCGGGGTCAGGTTCAGTTTTTTAGTCTCCTGGTCCAGGGATACGTCTGACAGACTGTCTTCCCATACTATATTAGGAGGATAAACATAACCTGACATTTTTTCCACATCAACTTCCACCGGTACTCCCGGCTGCACGGCCCGCGACTCCTCTTCACGCAGTATATTGCCGTGGTTATCCATGCGTTTCACCCGAAGTGTGGTTACAAAGCTGGGATCCAGCTCATATTGATAGGTAAATGTTATGGCCTGGTTCGGCATCTTTCCCGTAAATTGATAGTTGGAAGTATTGAGGCTCACCCCTGCATCCTCAGCGGATATAACACCCGTCCCCTCCAGATCCGTAATTCCGCCGTCCGTCAGTTCCGCTGATGCAATCAGATAAGAATTAATGGCAGCCGGCTCAATAACATAATCAGATTCAACCGGAAGTGTTCTGCTCTCCGGGGCTTTAATCTGATTGCCCTCCCTATCCACGTACCGCACTGTAATCAGGAACTTTTTCGTCGGATCAGGTTCATAGCGGTAAGCCGCCGTCAGGTAATCATTGGGCATACTTCCCCTTACCCCATTGGTGGATGCGTTGATGCTTGCCCCGCCCTCTGTCATGGTGCCATGTCCGCTTGCCTCGCCGTATTTGCGGACCTTATTATTCTTTAGAAGCACGGACTGAAACCGGTAGCCCGGAATATCCCTTCTGTACGTTGCGGAAATGGGATTATTGGCCATCTGGGTACTTTCCCAGGTTGATTCAAAGAATTTTCTTAAATCAGGATCATCATAATCTCCCGGCCACCCGCTGCTGTCATCCGCCTCATTCCTGGCCGTGTTAAAATCCCTGTAATGCTCTACCCTGAACGTATACGGGGTTGTTTCATTTCCCTTCCACACCGCGTTATAGGTTGTTACGGAATCATACGGGAAAGCGTAAGGAAGAGTTTCCACCCGATTGCCGCTGGTTCCATACCAGCCGTCAAATGTATAGCCGTCCCATGTAATACCATTAAAATCCGGGACCTTCGGCCTAGCCCCGGAACCGAAGTCATCTGTGGGCAGTCCGGCAAAGTTGGCAGAACTGGTCAGAGGACTTCCTGCCTGTCCATCTGCCACAAACAGATTCCCCTCCATGGCCCCGCCGGATGCCACGCTGCTATAACTGGAAAGCTGGACTCCCGGACCGTTTTGGGGATCAAACTTAATCTTAACCGGATCCCCAAAATTAACCGCATATGCCGGATATCCCGGGGCAGCCATGGAAAACACCATGGCCGCCGCCAGCATTCCTGCCAGCTTTGATTTTATATTATATCTCTTTCTCATCCGGTTCCTCCTACTGAATCCATGCACCGTCGGCATCTGTCTGGTATCCGTCCGGTGTTATTTCATTTTTATACATGGAGCCCAAGGGGCGTCCTGTACCTCCCCCATAGATCCATTGCTGTTTTGCGGGGTCATAGGCATATACACCTGCCCCCACCGGGGAGAAGTAGTACCATTTACCGTCTATCTTCCTCCACCCCTGGGCCATCACGCCGTTCAACGGTTCCAGATAATACCAGTTGCCGTCTCCTGTATCCAGTCTCCAGCCTGTAACCATCTTTCCGTATGGAGATTCCTTCTCTGTGTTGCAGTAATACCAGTTTCCTGCCTTATCACAAATCCAGCCGCTCTGCATGATTCCCTTGTCGTCAAAATAATACCAGCCGCTGTCTTCTGGCCGGCTTCCCTGCGGATACACCAGCTTGGCCCACATGCCGCTCAGGCTTGTGCCTCCGTTGAGGACAAAACTCAGCTGTCTCTCCCCGGCCGGACCAGTGCTCTCCACCCAGTTACCGTTGGTTCCTATGAGGTAACTCTCCGGCGCGGTTCCGGTAAAAGGCGCCCGTTTGTTTCCTCCGCCTCCGCCTCCGCCGCCCTTGCTTCCGCCTTTGTTGCCGCCTTCCTGCAGGTCGTCGTAGTGATCATACCGGTTGTCTAACAGTTCCTTATATGGATCTGTCTTGTCCTTCAGTTCGGAAAGCGCCTCCTCCAGCTGGTCTATGGTGGCCTTGGGTTCCTCGCGGTCCAGTACTTCTAAGGCCGCTTCAATGTATTCCTTCAGCTTCTTGCTCTCACCCAGCTTCAGGAAATGGTCATCGCTTATGCCGATGGCCTCACGGATAGCCTCTTCCAGCTCCCTGCGTGTGTCGTCCACCTCTTTTTCATTATTGTCATAGTATGCATATATATATGTCTTGCGGGTTATGCTGCGGTCCGGTTCAAACTCCCTGTAACGGTCCTGGCGATAGCTCCAGCCCACATAGCTGTACTCCGCCCCTGCCGGGCTGATGAAATAGTCGAGCTGTTCCTCAACCCCCGCATACTCAGTCTCATAATAGGAATCAAGAGGGGATTCTTCTTTGCGCACCTTGAACCAGTACCGGTAGATATCCGGAGCCGTATTGTTCAGGAAATACAGCCGGTAAGCACGGTTATACACCATCACATATCTGCTTCCCTCCGTAGCCGTGAACGTGAACAGGCCGCCTGTCTCTTCCGGCTCGTAGTCCATGGGAACAAGGCTTACCGTTATACCCGTGTCATCGTCCTCTTCGATTTCATACAGCTGGTAATCCATCATATCCACATCGCGCTTCCCCAGCTGTACATAGGTATTAAAAGATGCCTCCGACGCACTTGCACGGTTGACTTTCCTGCCGTTCACATATCTCTCAATGGACACGTCCAGGCCCCAGGCCGCCTTATAGGCTGCCTCATGGTCCGTATCGTAGTCGCCTCCCATCTTGATGGCGTTGGATTCGGACGCGCGTACGCTGTTCTTTTTGTAGACCACCTTATAGGTCACGTCCGCATGGTTCACGTCCATCAGCTCCCGGTCCGCGTCCGTAGTCAGTTCATCCTCCAGGACTGGTACCTCGTCCGGATCCAGGGCCAGCTCCTCACGGCTGCCTCCCCGCACTTCATCCACCACAACAGCGTTGCTGGGGGTTGCCGCCCGTTCATATACCGCTGTCAGCACCAGGTTGGTGTCCGGCATGGCAAAGGTGGCTTCCCTGGAGTTAATCTTGGCATCCATTCCATCCACCGCTCCGATGGTGAACTTCCAGTATAAGAAAGGACGGCCCTCGTCATTGGTTGGTTCTGCTTTGATTTTCACCCAATCGCCTTTGTGGGCTTCCTCGTAACGGTCCGCTCCCACTTCTATGTCACCTGCGCTCACCACCTCACCGTAGATTGTCTGAATGATGTAGTTCGGTAGTTCCAGATCCCCTCCCGGGTCCGTGGTAATAATACTTCCATTTTCCTCGCAGCTCTCTGCCGTGATGGTATTCTGGCCTTTTGGACGGGCCACCACCGTATACTCCCTGTTGTAATCCAATCCGCTAAAGCTTACGCTTCCCGGGTTTCCGGACACGCTCTGCCATCCTCCCCCACCGGTCTGGGGTGTCGTCACCACATGTCCGTTGCTGTCTAATACCGCGTAGTCGGAGGCCGTGTCCGCAGGCCGTATAAGCAGCTCTGTCTTGCCCTCGTCTTCCTCGTCATAGAGAATCTTATAATTGGTATCCACCACCGGCGTCAGTACCTCTGCACCATCACTGAGGGTACCCTGCACATCCCCTATCATGTCTCCGATCCCAACCCCGGTCTGGCCGGTGGCCTCATATACCACATAGCGCATGCCGGGATACAGGTTGTCAAACACAGTGCGGCTGGTGAGTATGTTGCCCTTGTTCACTGCCAGTACCTTTCCGTCCAGGTCCGTAAGTATATATTTATAACCCTGTGTGGTTCCGAATACCGTGATGCGGCCCTTGCCCTGGCTGTTAAGTCCTGCCGCCGGTTCGGGCTCCGCTACCTCTGTTCCGAAGATGGCTGGATCCGGATAGAACTGGATGGTATACGTCTGGCCGTTCACCAGGTCCATATCATCATCCACAGGCTCTCCCTGCACATACCAGTCATCCACCAGGTAATTTACCTCCGGCGTGTACTCCGGAAGACTTGCCTCAATGTCTCCCCACTTCTTATCAAACGTGGTGCGCAGGGTAAGAGGCTGCCCTGCATTGATGGAACCGTGGCTGCCCGCCTCAAAAGCAATTTGAATCCAGGCATCCGGGTTTTCCTCAAAATGAGCGGTTATGACTGCCGCTGCCGTAAACCGGTAATCCTGAGGCAGGAGTGTCTCCCCATTGTTCAGGACCCCGTCCCCGTCTGTATCAACAAACCAGCCGCCAAAGCGGTAATAATTGTTCTCCGGCTGCGGTACCGGCATAAGCCGTTTTTCCTTGATGGTTTCCAGGGTATAGGAATTCTCATGCCCCGGGGATATACCATCGTCCAACAGCACGCTGGCCTTAAACCTTCCGCCCGACAGGGCCTGCACATCCCGGGATACGCCGCTGCCGCCCTGCAGGGTTCCGTTAACACCGGGCTTATAAGTAATATCCGCCCACTTAGCCGGAATCCTGTCATGCCTGTACGTAATGATGGCGTCATCATTGGGCATGATTCCCGCCCAGCCGCTGTCGTCAAACTGTATCTGTGCTCCGGCCGGCCGGACCGTATGGGATTCCAGGCTGTAACCATACTGTTCCTGATATTCGCCTTCCACACTGCTGTCCGCCTCGTAAGGTCCTGATACTTCAGGAGGTATGATATCTTTTAAGCTGCTGTCAGCCGTTCCGTTATCCTCATATTTAACAGTAATTCCATATCCCTCGATGGTTGATTCATACAGGTAGACAAGACGCACCGGCTGGTTGGGCATGATACCGTTAAACGTAAAGCTGTCATCAAACTCCCCTCTCACACCATTCACCAGTCCGTCCGCCAGTTCACCCGCCTCTTCTCCCAGGTCAAACCGGCAGCCGGTACACTGGTAGCCGTAAACCTGCGCCGGCTGTGCGCTAATCTCATTCTCCGGATAATACAGGTCGGACTGAGCGGCAGATACCGTGGTACCGTTATTGGTCTGATGCAGGACCTCAAATAGGGATCTGGCGCTTGTATCCCCGTACCGTACTTTGTAACCGTACCGTATGGTCACATCCTGTCCCGGCATCTTTCCGCTGAATGTACCCGTACCGTTAAACTGGCCTATGGGAACAGATGTGCCGCTGAAATTATATTCTGACGGGATGGTGCTGGAATCCTCCCTGCTCCAGGAATACCCCCTGACCGTCTTTTTCTCTTCCAGAAGCGGCTGCTCCACACTGTAGGCACCTTCCAGGGTATTGGAAGCGAACATAATATCGCCAGATGCATTGGAGTGCTCTACCGTGTAGTTAAACTTTATACTTGGATCCGCCTCAAATATGGCATAATAGGTTACAGGTGTCTCCGGGTACACCGCCGGCAGGCTGCTTATGAACTGTGGGTGTTCCCAGTCATTTACCGCACTCCATCCCTTGAATATGTAGCCATACCGTGTTGTGGTGGGAAGCAGTGAATTGACCGGATTTCCCGCTGTTCCCACCAGTGTCTCCGGTTCCGGTGTTCCTCCGTTGCTGTTGAATATAATCTGTGAGCCGATTTTGCGGTATTCATAGCTGACTGCCACATCCTGGTTCGGCATGGTTCCTGTAACCCGGCCAAAGTCCGCCCCAGGCGTCAGGTTGGCCGTAAGTGTGGGCGGCGTCCCCTGCTCTATGACCACACCGGCCAGTTCATATCCTGTGATAGCCGGTCCCGGCGCAAGATCCACCGCTTCTCCGGAAGCTTTTGAGACGGCGGGAATAGGGGTGACTCCGGGGATTGAACCGCCCGTATCAGCGTCCTTCACAGTAAAGCTGATCTGAAGGCCGTTTCGTTTGATTACGGCGTTTCTGTCATTTCCCGTGCCGGCGCCTGTCAGATTCTTAGTGCCCACCGTCACATATACCCCTGTACCGTCCGTTTTTGCCTGATCCGCAAAGAAATTGTCCGCAAAGGGACTTGGAGCTGTATCCACACCGCTTCCCGACAAAGGAACGGCAATTTTTATCTCCTGGCCGGCCTGCGTGGATATTCCCCCCGGCGACGCGTCAGGCTGCCTGGCCGTTGTAACACCTATCCTTGAGGTGTTCAGGTCACCTGTTACCGTGATGGTCCGCCCCTCCGCCAGATACACATTGGCCTTAGCGCCTGAGGGGGTTGTATTATCCTCTATCATCACATCATTGAGTACATCGAATCTTCCCGTGCTGTCAAAATAGACAGCACCCTTGCCTTCCGAGACATTCCCGGATACCGTACCGTAGTTCATGGAAAGAGACGCGCTGCCTGTTATATTAACGGCACTGCCCTGGCTTGCGCTGTTTCCGCGGCAGTTTTGAAGGTCTGCCCCGCTGTTTATCTCCACTCTGCCGGACACGGCAGATACCAGCGGTTTATTGCTCACACTGCCATTGCCGTCCAGGGCAAGATCCGTCAGCTTCAGGGTTGCTCCCGATACATTAAAGATAGGCCCTGTGAAAGAACCGGCACGTTTTAGTGTCTTAATATAATCCGAATCCTCATTGGTAGGGTTGCCGTTCCGGTCATAGTCTGTACTGGCTATGGTAATATCCCTGCCCGAACCTGACACCTCGATAGGGGATGTGATGTCCGGGTAATCCATGATATAGATATATCCCTTCTTATTCCCTATCTTCTGCATGGCATATTCTATGGTTTTAAATGGGCTGCTGTATGTGCCTTCAGCGGCCGTTGAATCCACTCCTGATTCCGATACATAGTACGATGTATCCCTGATTGCAAAGGCGACACGCTTATGTACGATTTCATACGGATGTAGCTGGAAATGCCAGGAATACGCCATACCGGAATCTGTTGCGCTCAAGGAATCTCCTCCGCCTTCGTTGAATACATTGGTTCCCCAATTGCTGTAATGACCAATCCATCTGGTAGTCGGCGGCGTAACCCCAAGGTTGCTGTCATTGGTAATACAGTCAAAGGTAGTTTTCACATGCTGGTTTACCATGTGGAAACCGCGGTTGTTCTTATAGACCGTGGCATAGTCGTCTTCCTTACTGCCGCCTATCATGACATCCGTACCTGTTCCCAGTTTTACGGACCTGCCCGTGGTTCCGCCCTGTCCGCTCTTGTCATAGACATAATAATCCACAAATATGTACTTGTTATCAGGACTTGGCGACAGAGCAATCTTAAGCTCTATTCCCATACTGCTTAAGTCTTCCACAGCGCCGTTCGTACTTCCGTTGGCCTTATACTTTGTTCCGTTATCCACCTGTATATAGGAGGCATACCCCTGCCAGCCAAAAGATGTCTTAATCCCGCTTTGGCTATATTCCGTCTGTCCTGCCTGCAATCCGCACAAATCGAAGCGGTATGTGCTGGTACTGGGATTTTCCCCGGTTCCTCCTCTCGGACCAATCCATGCGTAGGCTGTTCCTTCGCTGGCCCCATTCCCCAGGTTCTCGTTGGGAAGCTCCGTGGAGGCATATGCAACCACGGCCAGCTGCGATAACCCAAGTCCCACGGTCAGGCAAATTGATAAAATCAAGGATACAAAACGTTTCCATATCTGATATAATTCTTTATTCATTCCTCACATTGTCTCCTCACATTAAAAATTCAAACGTTCTTCCTCAGGCAGCCCATCAACCAAAGGTTCCGTATGGCTGCCGGCAATCAGTCCGCCCTCATATCTGTCTTCCTTATTATCAGAATCATAGTGATAGAATCCAGTCCCTTCTTCCCCCTTATACCATCTTGGCTTAAACTCATCATCCACCCTGGCCGCAAACCGGCTGTTTATGATAATCAGCCATCCGCCGTCTTTATCCTTGACAACCTTTTTGTTTCCGGTGATGGTCTTTCCGTTGGCATTGACTACCCGGTAGGAATTTTCGTTCTCACGGACCACACCGTATCCATATTCCTCATCCGCTTCCAGCCTAAGTCCATTTATATAGTAGGAATCCTTTACCCTCTTGAGGCGGTTGCGATTGCCATAGGCTACACCATCACTTTTGAACCCAAAGGTGTACACACCATCTTCCAGTTCTATCTTCAACTCATTCCCGGTCTGCATGGATCCATCATTGAGCTCGTCCGGCGAAAAGAAATAAAGATCTGCCTTCTCAATACCGTATATATTTCCATCTATAAAGTCCTCCGATGACCATGCGTCCATATCATACTGGGCAACGAATGTGCTGCGGGTATCAAAAAGCACAAATCCGGTCTGCATCCTGCCAAGTCCGTCAAATGCATAATACCGGCCGTTCACATTCTTTATCTTATTCTGATAAATCTTTCCATTCTGGTCTGTGCGCCACCAGCTGTATTCCCCGTCATCATAATCATCCTGTATCAGATTATCCGACGGATACATCCAAAGCCATGAGTCCCTCAAAAGGCTTCCGCCGTCATACCCCGCAAAAAACCTGGCGGGCACATCACTCGTGGGATTGCTTTTATCCGCGTTGCTGACACTTGCCACCTTGGTCCACCAGGGAAGCATGATTCCATATTCATCAAAGCCGTATGTGCTGCCGTTTATATTTTTTTGTATCAGCCGGTCTCCATTGCTTTTTACCTTTTTGGATCGGTTGTTAAAATACAGCCACACCTGGTCATATTGGTCATAATCCCGGCCGCTGATATCACTCTCCAAATCATCCAGACCTCTTAACTCCAGCTGCGAATAATCCAGCCAGCTTTCTGTCTTTAAGGCACCATCTTCATCCGCATAATACATGCCTTCCTCCAAGGGGTTTTCATCCTCATCCAATGGATTCCCCTCTTCATCAAACCATCCGGTCAGCATACGGCCGCTTTCGTCAAATATGTAGCTCCTGCCGTCCACACTCCTTTTAAAAGAAGATGTGGTACCCCGGTACGCCTTACCGTTGGCGCCAAAATAATACCATCCGGCCTCATGGCCCTTCTCATCCCCCTCTTCCACCAGGACCCATGTATTTTCAGCCCGCGCTCCATCATCAAACACATAATAAAGACTGTTCTCCTGTTCAATAAAACAATTCCTCAGCATAATCCCCTGGTCGCCCAGATAGAACCAGGAATCTCTTGACTGTCTCCACGTATTTTGCAGAGGCTCATCATTTTCATCTAAATAGCTCCACTCCCCATCTTCGCTCATCCATCCCTCAACCGCATAGGCGGTCACTGTATGAAGCTTAGTCAGTGCAAAAGCTGTAACGACCAGAGTGCTGGCAATGAGCATTATTCTCTTTTTCATCATCCTACTGTCCTTCCAATCCTTATTTGAAATATATATTTATTTTGAACCCTTTGGCAGGGGCTGCCTTACTCCACTAAATACGCATACTTTTCTTGTCTTCCGTACCGTACCGCCTCTTCATGGGAATCAAAGAAGATGTCCAGCCGCATTCCCTTTACCGCTTTTCCGGTATCCTCCACGGTGTAAATCACGTCATCAATTACAATCCGCGTGCCAAGCGGAATTACAGAAGGGTCTGCGGCAATGGTATGGGATGCCCTGGGCACGGTTTCCGATTTCGTCAGCCTTTCCTCCTTTTCCCCGCAGCATATGGTACAGCTGCAGTATCCCGTAACCTGGAACTCCCCCAGATAATCCGGGCCCTCCTCAGGCAAATCGGAATGTCTGTATATGGCGCATTCCTTCCGGCCGAACTGCTTTGCTTCCTCATAGCTGTCAAAATATATCCGCAGCTTCTCTTTGGCCTCTTCATCCACCTTATCCTCAATCACATAAGTATCTCCGTCAATCAGCACCGAGTCCCCTATTTTAAAGACAGACAGTACGCCTGCCGCTGTATGGTGTTCCGCCGGAACTTTCCCGGAATACGTCATGTCACTTTCATCCGAACTGTAGGCCGCCACCTCCCAGTCCCCCAGATATTCAAACTCCGTCTGGATTTCTGACTGGAGTTCTGGCTGATGTTCCGTCCCGCGTTCACTCTGGGCTGATTCCCGGTTCGGACTTATCTCCAGCCGTTCAACCGCATATGGATTATCAATGGTCCCGGTTCCTTCCTGGTCCGGCTGCATCTGTTCCGCACCCGCTGTGGACAGCTGGGAAAGTAAAATCCAGGCCACCAATCCAATCAGACCGCATCCAAAGATTACCGGCCGGAGAAATTTCCTCATCATATTATGCCTTTGGCAGGATCTGCGGAATTCCGTCATCCTGTATCCATGAATGTTATCTGTCATCCTCCCATCCCCCGAGTATCACAAATTATTATGCATGGAGTCCAAATCCATATCTTTCTGTGTTAAAAATTTCCATCTGGTGCCTCCCAAACTTTTGTCCCATGTAATATCACAGTATCTCCACTCCCCATCAAGCCAGGTTCTGTTCCATGCATGGTCTCCGGCATATACGGGTTCACAAATCAGGCCCGCATTCCTGCACAGCATAAGATAAGCGGACACGTATCCCCAGCACACAGCATTGCCGTTTATAACCGCATCATAGATGGTCCGGTTCTTCAGTGTCTGATCATAGGAAACATTATCATAGACCCAATCATAAAAATACTCAGCATTCTCCCTGTCTCCCAATGTCCTGCATTCCTGCACCACCTCAGAGAGCCTGTCCTGAACCTGCCTGTGTTCTGATACCGCCCGGTCCGGATTCCCGCAAGACACATAAATGGCAAACTTCCCATTTTCATCAAATGAGTATAATGTCACCTCTTCTTTTCCCAAATATATGTACCGGTAATAATATCTGCCAAAGGAAAAGGCTTCCTCCTGAGAGTCAAAAACAATGTCAGTTTTTATAAAACCGCCGTCTTCTCTCCCTTCTTTGAGTGCGTCCATCACATCTTTCCCAAGGCATTCAAATTCCGGATACTGGCTGCACATTTGGCTGGAAAGCTGTCCAGCAGAGCCCGCTTGGCCAGCGGAGGATTCTGTCTGCTGCATTGCAAACAAATTTTTGGTAAAACAGATATTCATGATAAATACAAAAACAAATAAAAAACAAATAGAACTGAATTGCTTGATTTTTTATCCCTCCCGTCCTGTTTTTACAACTAAATATTTCTTTTGTTGTAACTAAAAACAGGGAGGGGGTTGATAAAACGGGATAATTACTGACTATAGGAAATTTTAAGAGAATTAATTCTGAAGTTTGAGAAAAAGATAAATAACAAAAATTGCGAAGATAATGTCAAGTTGGTTTAATTTATTACCCAGCTTGCTTTTTATATCCTTTTTTATCGAAATATTTTTAAAAATATGTAGAATTTTGTCAACAAATGTAGTATACTTTTTTTAAATCTTTCAGGAATATCCTAAAGTACAACAAAAGAAATATTCTGTTGTATCATGCAGCAGCAATCTCATTTTTTCCAACTGCAGTCTGTGCTGGCTTCCACTCTCCTTTGTATAAATTCTGGTGGTATTAATATCCCTGTGTCCCAGGATATCCGCTAATTTTGACAAATTTTTTTCTATTTCATAATATGTCCTCGCAAAAAGGTGTCTCAGATTGTGGGGAAATATCTTTTCAGCCTTGACGTTGGCCTCTGTGCCAAGCGCTTTCATTTCCCTCCATATATTACTCCGGTCCAAGGCCTTGCCGTTTTTTGTTACAAAAATCATGCCTGAACTGATATTATTTTTTTGCGCATAAGAACGAAGAAGCGAACATAGCTGGCTTGTTAACAGCACGGTCCTTATTCTGCCCTTACACTCAATCTCCGCCTGTCCCTTTTGAATAGCCGCCACCGTGATAAACGACAATTCTGATACGCGGATCCCGCTTGCGCAGATAGTCTCCAGCACAAGGGCCAGCCGTTCATTCCCATTGGCAAAGGCCGCTTTTACAAGCCTCTCATATTCGTTCTTTGTCAATTCCTTTCTCTCAGGATAAAAGGAACTTTTGCTGATTTTTAAAAATTTGCTTTCACATCCATCCCATCCACAATATTTGAAGAATCCATTGAGTGCGGCTATGACACAATTAATGGTAACCGGGGTGATATGTTCCCGCAGGTTTGCTTTCCATAGAAGTACCATCTCCTTGGTAACCGGTTCATCACCGATAAACTCTTTAAATTGTTTTAAATAATGCCTGTATTTCTTTACTGTTTCCATGCTTCTCTCACAACTTTCCAGCCATTGACCAAACGCTTCTATCTTCTGGTAAGTTATGAGCCTTTCACTTTTTCTTTTCATTCCGTCCTCCTGAAATTACGTAAAATGATATAGTATGCTCAGACGGCAAAAAACATCCAATACCCCTTTTGAGATATTGGACTTTTTGCTTATTATTAGACTTTTTCAAATCATATCATAAAACATGTTTTAAATTATAGTCTATTCATAATTATATACTATTTATAAATCTTTTAATATTATATATTTATTAAATTTCACAGCGCTGGACCGTCAATCTTCTGTTAATTCCATTTTCCGCCTTTCCGCCTGATAGCCACTGTACATTGCGGTTTTTATTCTCATTTTTGCATCATTCCACAAACAACATCACTAGTCCCCGGATTAATACCAGAAATCCTGCTGTGATTTGTTTCGTGGCGGACAGAACATGTAAAAGTTCCGCTTTGCTATCTGTCCTCCTCTCTTTTTCTGCCAAGGAAGCCATACAGGCCAAGCATAAGCCCTGACATCATACATACCCACTGTGCCATTTGATTCTGCCCTGTCTTGGGAAGAGGCGCCAGTGGAACTTCTCCTGGTTCAATGGTAACTCCTTCGGGAAGAGGCGCTAAGGGAACTGCTTCCGGTTCAATGGTAACACCAGGTCCGTTGGTATCCGGTGTCGCGCGATGCCCGCCCGGGGTGGTACCTCCGCCGCCGCCACTGGTACCTCCTCCGCCGCCACTGGTACCTCCGCCGGATGGGGGAGTTGGCGGGGTTGGAGGGGTTGGGGGAGTCGGAGGGGTTGGGGGAGTCGGAGGGGTGGTGTTTTCTGGTACTAAAGTAATTGCAGTATAGTATCCACAATTGTAACCCTGATATGCATTTCCCATTCTGGGATGGAAAAACATTCCCAAAGTAAAGTCACAGCTTTCCCCACTGGATAATCCGTCGCCCAGTGTATCTGCAAAACTTGCATCCGCGCTCTGCCATTCGCTGGTATCATGATCCATAAACAGTGCAAGGGGGGTATCATATCCTGTTCTCTCACCAAATGTCACACCAAATAATTCCTTATAAAAAGTGTCATATAAAAGACTTCCAAGCTCCGGTTCCACCTCATAAAGCCGCGCTTTAAGTTTACTTTTTGATGTGAAAATATTAGCGAAGTCAAAGTAGGGATAAGTACCGTCATACTTAGCTGCCACTTCGTCAATTGTACCGCTTAAATCAAATGTGCCGTTATTACCCACACTTTCCATTGATAAATTGCCAAATACAGTACTTAAATCATCTGTGTGATAGTAATTCTTATAATAATCCGTTAAAGGGTAATCGCCATCATATCCTTTTTCATATAAGACATCATAAATAGTCAGCATGTCTTCAAAATTTATTTTTGTTTTGCCAAACAGATCCTTTATAGCGTTGTTTTGAACCCGGTACGCTCCATAAGTACGGTCAATTATCTGTCCGTCAAATCCTTTGATCGTCACATCCATTCCTGAAAAGGATGTATCAACATTTGATTCGGGAGTTTGAACCGATAGGCTGTTTGCCTCATATAAATACTTTATTTGGGAATTGTTTTTCAGGTTTAAATTTAAATTAAATTTATACGTTGGCATAACTCCTTCGTCCGCCCCAAATTTGCGCATTGCTTCCATAAAAGCGTCACTCAACACAAATGTAAGGGGGCCCTCTGCATCTTCTGCGATTGCAGCATCTACGGTAAGATCATACCCACCCTGCACTTGATTCAAAGTGCTATTTGTTGTATCAATTACTATATATTCTGAATTATTTCTATACTCAAATGTACTTGATGATGATAAATATGATGTAGGCACATATCTATGTCCGAATTCGTTGCCATCCGGATATGCTATTGCAAATACTGAAAAATGGCTGGTTTCAAATGCAACCGTCCCCTCTCCTTCATTTACATCACATTTTAGAGCATTAACTTTTAGATCATTTTCCTGATCCTCAAGGTGATACACGCTAATTTTATCTGATTCTACAGATCGCTCATTTGAAACTGATTCTGGAATATCCAGGCCGGAAAATGAAACCTTTACATTACATCCCGGTTGAACTGGCTGTCCGTTTTCATCCTCCAGGGTTATGTCAAATACCCTAACCTCAACCGAGCCGTAACCATCCGCTGCACATTTTCCTTTAATAACAGAACTGGTATCTTCATCATCAATTGCAATTGCAGATAACGATTTTACCGAAGCGGCAAATTCACCATCCAACGGCTCCACTAAAATTGTAATTCCGTCAATCTCTGCCATAAATGCTGCTGTATCAGAAGCCGTTTCCTCTGTTTCGAGAAGTTCAACCTCAATATCCAGATTCTCCTCAATATCCGTCACTACATACGTTGCCATACCGGCCAGCCCGCTGTCTCCCTCCGTATCCTCTTCCGCTTCAGCAGCCAGCTCGTATCCATTGGCTGTTACAATCTGAATCACATAACCATCCACAGGTTTAACCGTGAAAGATAACTCCTCGCCCTCCTGTATTAAGGTATCACCCTCAACCTCAGCTGCACCCTCCGGATTTACCGTATAGGTGATTGTAAATTCCTTCTCTTTTTCCTCTTTGTCTGCCAGGTCTCCAGCTGCCGCCCCGCCACCTGCTACGCCACCTGTTTCTCCATTGACGTCTTCTTCTCCTTCGATTCCAGAATCTTCTGCGCTTTCCCCTTTGTTTCCGGTTCCTTCTCCGCTCTCGCCTCCGGCGGTTTCTCCGCCTTCTCCTTCACTTCCGGTTCCTTCTCCGCTCTCGCCTCCGGTGGTTTCTCCGCCTTCCCCTTCGCTTCCGGTTCCTTCTCCGCTCTCGCCTCCGGCGGTTTCTCCGCCTTCCCCTTCACTTCCGGTTCCTTCTCCGCTCTCGCCTCCGGCGGTTTCTCCGCCTTCCCCTTCACTTCCGGTTCCTTCTCCGCTCTCGCCTCCGGCGGT
>OLRM01000059.1_pt1 | contig 127013 bp, 119 predicted proteins | sample 1643211 | NCBI WGS metagenome assembly OLRM01 (sample SAMEA3136690, study PRJEB25190) | human gut metagenome | biome: human gut; feature: human-associated habitat; material: faeces | place: Austria | collected 2013
ACAGAGAACAGAAAAACTTCATCCACCAGACGCTGGGATGCTGCCGGCTGATCTATAACCGGGGACTTGCCATGCGTAAGGAAGGCTATGAAAAAGGGGAAAAAATCGGCTATGGCCAGACTTCTGCCATGCTGACGGAACTGAAAAAGCAGGAAGAGTTTGCTTTTCTGAAAGAAGCCGATTCCATCGCATTACAGCAGTCATTGCGGGATCTTGACCGGGGATTTGTAAACTTTTTTCAAAAAAGAGCGTCCCATCCAACTTTCAAAAGCAAACATAACCATTTTCAGTCGTACAGAACGGTAAATCAAAAAGACAACATTCGTATCATGGGAAGATATATCAAACTTCCGAAGCTTGGATATGTGAAAGTGCGTCAGTCAATGGAAGTGGGAAACATTCATCACGTAACCATTGAGCATACGCCATCCGGAAAATATTTTGCGGTTCTGAATGTTGAATTTGAACCGGAACCGCGACCTAATCAGGGTGGAACGATTGGAATTGATGTTGGAATCAAAACGTTCTATTCTGACAGCAACGGAAATACAGTAGCGAATCCCAAATATCTGGAACGCTCGATGCGAAAACTTGTAAGGGAACAGCGCAGACTTTCCCGAAGAGAGAAAGGATCCCATAACCGGGATAAGCAGCGAATTCGAGTTGCCAAAGTACATGAAAAAGTAACGAATCAAAGAAATGATTTCCTGCAGAAACAGTCAACGATGCTGGTGTGTGAAAACCAAACCATCTGCATCGAAGACTTGCATGTAAAGGGAATGATCAGGAACCATAAACTGGCAAAGTCGATAGCCAGTGTTTCGTGGGCAAAGTTTTTCGAGATGCTGGAATATAAAGCTGTGTGGTATGGAAATGAAATCCGCAAAGTACCAACGATGTATCCGAGCAGCCAGACCTGCAGTTCCTGTGGCTATCGGAATCCGCTGGTGAAAAATCTGCGCATTCGTATCTGGGAGTGCCCCGGCTGTCACGCAGTTCATGACCGGGATACGAATGCAGGCCTCAATATTTTGAAAAAAGGACTGCAGCTGCAGTCGGCATAAAGATAAGAAAACTGTACCGCAGGGCATGCGGGAACAGTATAAATATAGCCTGTGGACACCGTGTAAGACATTGCAGTACCGTAAGGTATTTGCCAATGCAATGGTGGAAGAAACAGGAATCCCCCTGCTTTAGCTGTGGGGAGTGTCAATTTAGGGTTCAGCAAGCGGGATATGTAATTTGGAGGCGGGAAAGTGGGGAAGAGAAAGGGCACGGCGTTCCTGCCTTTTTTGTATGGGATAGAAAGACAAGTCCTGCCGGTTGGTCCAGAAGGAAAAAACTACTAGAAAAAAGAACTGTCAAAGAAGGAATAAAGTATGGTATCATGGTTGAGAAACAAAAAGAAAAAGGAGATTCCATCATGATTCGAAAAATTGTTCAGATAAAGGAAGAAAAATGTACGGGATGCGGGCTCTGTGCGCATGCCTGTCATGAGAGTGCGATTGCAATGGTCGACGGAAAGGCGAAGCTGATCCGCGATGACTACTGCGACGGGTTTGGCGACTGCCTGCCGGTCTGTCCGGCGGATGCGATTTCGTTTGTGGAGCGGGAGGCACTGCCGTACGATGAGGAGGCGGTGAAGGAGAACCAGCGGAAGGCGAAGGAAGCGGCTGACTTGCAGAAAACGGAAAGCGGCCGGAATGCGGCAGAAAACGGCGCAGCAGCTCCATCACAGCTCCGCCAGTGGCCGGTGCAGATTAAGCTGGTGCAGGAGCGGGCTTCCATGTTTGCAGGAGCGGACCTTCTCGTTGCGGCGGACTGTACGGCGTATGCGTACGGAAACTTCCATCAGGATTTCATCCGCAATCATGTTGTGCTGGTGGGTTGTACAAAACTCGATGACATCGACTATTCCGAGAAGCTTGCGCGGATTTTCCTGCGGAATGAGATTAAGAGCATCACGGTTGCACGTATGGAAGTTCCGTGCTGTGCGGGAATGGAGCGTGCGGTGAAAATGGCGCTGAAAGAGAGCGGGAAGAAGATTCCGGTGAAAACGGTTGTGATTTCTACGGAAGGTGAGATTCTGCAGTGAACCTGCAAAAAAGATCGAAAGGGCAGGGGCTGAAAGTATCCTGCGTTCTCCATGGAAACAGCGTGAAAAACAAAAGAGAAAAACATCTGTTCCAAAGAAAATACGGAGCAGGTAGGATGGGAGAAGTGAAATGACAGAAATACAGGAGGAACTCATCGGTGCTTTGATCGGGCTTGCGCGGTCAGTGGATGGAAGAGGAGAGGCCGTCGAGGGCGAGCCGCAGGAATTTTCGAGCGGTGACAGCAATGGTTACAGACCGGATGGCGTGACACATCAGATTCTGCTTGCAGGACTCTGCGCGGCAGATCCGGAAAAAGAACTGACAGAAGAAAATGGAAAAGAATGGATTGCACGCGTTGAGGCGGAGAAAAACCGCCTGAATCCTGACTGCGCCGTCTGCAAAGGAAAATGCGGCAGAACCGACAATTATGATCTGGAAGAACTGGAGACGGACGATCCGGCGGACCGTGCGCTGAAAGAAGAGCTGCTGGCCGGGCTGTCCCCGATGGCGGAGAAACTGCAGAAGAGGCAGGGATCTCGGACGGAAGAGGACGAAAAACAGAAATTAGACAACAGGACAGCGGTAAACTTTATTTATAAGGCGCTGTTTGCGATTGGAAATTATGTCGGTGAGAAACGGCTGAAGAGCGTTGTGCAGGAAATGAAGGCACTGCAGGAAAGGTATTAAAAACAGAGAAGAATCCCTTGATTTAGGAAGAAAAAAATCCGAAATCAGGGGATTTTCTGCTGGATGTCGGCGGAACGGAGATCAAAGGATGTGTGTCGGATGCGTCCGGCAGGAAAACAAAAATCCGGAAAGTTCCATCGCAGGCGCAGAAAACAGCAGAGAAAATTCTCGACAATTTTGCCGCCGTCTGCCGGAAACTGGCAAACGAGGCGGACGGCATCATCCGCGGCGTCGGCATGGCGATTCCGGGGCCGTTTGATTATGAGCATGGGATCAGTCGCATGCAGGGCTTAAACAAATACGATGCGATTTACGGCATTCCACTGGAAATGGAAATCAAGGTGCGGGTGCCGAAACTAAAGGAGGCAAAGTTTTTATTTCTTCATGACATTGAAGCATTTGCTCTGGGGGAGAGCTGGTACGGAACGTGCTGCGAGGCAGAAAAAATCCTGTGCGTCTGCATCGGAACCGGTGCGGGATCGGCGTTTGTCGAGCATCGGAAACCGGTGAAAACGGGAAACGGTGTGCCAGAGAATGGCTGGATTTATCAGATTCCGTTCCGGCAGGGGATTTTGGATGATTACCTTTCCGTGCGCGGCAGACCTTTCTGGAAAATGATAGAAAAGAAGAGAACAGAGGAATTTATGAACATTCAAAAAAATACGGAAATTATGAATTACATCCGAAAATGAAAATTGACGGATATGAAAAAGAAATCTGGGATAAAAAAACAGAGATCATCGAGGAGTTGAAACGCGCAGCCCGGGAAAAACAGAAGAAGCAGAAAAAATGTATTCTGGCATTTAAAACTGCACACGAACCTTGTCAATTACCTGAATGAGTGTGAGGAGCAGGGATACCACTACAATTTCATTATCACATCTGTATCGGGTGTATTCAGTGACAATGCGCCGCCGGCTGGTGATATTCTGGAAAATATTCAGGCTTACAATAAACAATATGGGACGGAAACCGAGATTCGTATGGTTTCCCTGCAGGAGCTGTATGCGGCCATAAAAGACGATCTTACCGATGCCCCGGTTTACAAGGGAGATCTGACCGACTGGTGGGCAGACGGTGTGGGAAGTACCCCGTATGCCGTGAAACATTATAAAGAAGCACAGCACAAATACCACCTGTGTGAGCGTCTTGACAAAAAAGCCGGCGAAAAGTATCCGGAACTCTGGAGGACGGCGCAGGATAATCTGATGCTGTACGCGGAGCACACCTGGGGTCATTCCTCCACAATCACCAACCCGTACGATACGATGGTGCTCAATCTCGATATCCGTAAGAACAGCTATGCATCGAAGGCACATGAAGCATCTGCAAAAATCATGAACCGTATCATGAAAGAAAAAGGTGATTTGCTCCGTTATTACAATACGAGCGGAAAAATCCGCGTTTACCCGACCGCAAAAACGGAGGGGCCGCAGGCAGTGGAATTCTATATTGAAACCTTAAATATGCCGACAGCCGAAGTTAGGGACAGCGAAGGAAATGTGCTGACCTGTCAGGTCTCGGAGCATCCGCGCGGACGCAGAATCTCGTTTGTGGATACTTTTAAACCGGGAGAGCCGAAGGAATATACGTATGCCAGAAAAGAAGCCGTTCCGGAGAAAATGAACACGCGCCAGTGCTACATGGGAGCTGAGCGCGTACGCGATATTGTAAATAATTACGATGCGGAGACGTATCATCTGCCATATTATTACGAAAATAAATATTTCATGCTGTCCTACCGCGCACAAGAGGGAATCCAGTCGCTGATCGACAAGAGAACCGGAAAAGAACTCCTAGGCAAAGGAGAGGCGCCATTCTTTACACCGATATATCAGGTGACAGAACTGAAGGATCACGGCTATCTGTGCCGGGAGTATGCAGAGCGCAGTTTAATGGGACGAAACATCCGCGGAGCACATGCGAAACTGTACTGTGCAAAGCTGAAGGACATTGTTGTAGAAGAGCGCGGACCGGTCTTTACTATTCTGCGTCTGCAGTATACCATGCCGGGCAGCATCCACACAGAGGTTATTCTGAAATTCTATGAGGAAATACCGAGAATTGACTTTACGATGCATCTTGGAAAGACGATCTCGATGAACGAAGAGAATATCTTCCTGCCACTCAGTTTGAACTTTGAGGACAGCAGTCTCTATCTGCGAAAAGAAAAAGAAACGTTCCGCCCAGGCATCGATCAGCTTCCGGGAACGTGTATGGAATACTACATGTCGGATGACGGAATCGCTTATACATCCCCGGAGGGAGGCGCGCTGATCGCCACACGGGATACACCGCTTGTTTACATGGGGGAGATGAAGCATCACCCGATTGTACTGTGTGACCAAAAAGAGGAAAACAATCAGCGTCCGATTTACTCCTGGGTGATGAACAACAAATGGGAGACAAACTTTAAGATGGATCTGTCCGGCTTCGGAGAGTATCTGTACAGCCTCTGGTTAAGTAACGAAACAGATCCGGAGAAAGCAATGGACGAATTGAAAGAAAAGACATTTGATCCGTACGTTATGATTATAGAATAACAAAACAAGAAGAAATTGTGCCGTAAGTCTGATAGAAAGTTGGAAAAGTCAGATTTACGGCTTTTATCGAAAGATGAGGGATAGAAAGCAAAGGGAATAGTTTACCTTAGAATGTTAAGTGACTTATTGTAAATACGACTGAGTGCTGACCATGAGAACAAAAGATACAAAGACTAACCGCTCGATCTATACAAATTAAACACATAAAATCAGAATTTTCATATGCAAAATAACGAAAAAAGTATTGACATTTAAAAAAAAGAATGGTAACATTTGATTACAAGTTAAGAAACAAATAGAGAGGCTGTTGGTAACATGGCAGAGAGAAAATCAGTATCTATGCAGGACCTGGCAGATAAGCTGGGCATCAGTAAAGTAACAGTTTCCAAAGCGCTGAACGGAAAAGAAGGCGTGGGAGAAGAACTGAAAGAAAAGATTTTTGCACTTGCGAGAGAATCCGGTTATGTCCTCCCGGACTACGGAAAACGGAAGAGCAAAAAAGTCGGTATCATCATGAGTCCGCGGTTCAGCTCCGGAGACGAAGGAAAATTTTATATGGCAATGTATGAGCGGATCATCTACGAGCTGCAGAAAGCATCCTGCTCGAGTATCATGATTTCTCCGACAACAGCAACACTCCCGTCGGACATGAACACGATACAGACCAGAGGGCTGTTCGACGGCCTGATCTTTCTTGGTATTCTCGATAAGGGTGTCCGGGAGCAGATTGCACAGATTGATCTACCGAAGGTTTACGTAGATATCTACGATCAGACCCACAAATCCGATTCCGTCATCACCGAGAATATTTACAGCTCCTATGAGCTGACCAATTACCTGATCCAGCAGGGTCACACAGACATCGGATTTGTCGGAACCGTAGGAAGTACAACCAGTATTTCCGACCGATATCTCGGATATCTGCGGAGAATGCTGGAGGAGGGAATTTCCCCAAAAAATGAGTGGAGAATCCCGGACCGGAGCGAGGAAGGCATTGCCATTCCGCTTTTGCTGCCGGAGAAGCTTCCCACCGCATTTGTCTGTAACTGCGATGCCACCGCATTCAAATTAGTGCAGACGTTAAAAGAGCGTGGAATCCGCGTGCCGGAGGATATTTCCGTGACCGGTTTTGATGATTCCATTTATGCACAGCTGTGCAGTCCGCCGCTCACCACGGTTGCGGTTGACACCGATGCGATTGCACGTCTTGCGGCAAAGCGTATGATCAAACATATGAATGAACCGCAGAAAAAGGGCGGCGAGGTATACCGCATCCCCGGAAAGATTATTTACCGGGATTCCGTTTGTAAGATAAACGGATCAAGTGATAAGCCCGAGCGATCGGGAGAAGGAGGAAAAAATCTTGAGTAAACCAAGCAAAAAGAAAAAAGGACGCTGGACCAAGAATGACACGGAGCTGACCGTCATGGCGCTGCCGACCACCATCTGGTACATTCTGTTCTGCTTCCTGCCGATGTTCGGTCTGATCATTGCATTCAAGAACTACAAAATCACAGGCGGAAAGAGCTTCATTTACAACCTGTTCCACAGTGACTGGGCCGGATTTAAAAACTTTTCGTTCCTGATCAGATCCAATGATCTGTTCGTCATTCTGCGAAACACAATCCTGTATAACCTGGCATTTATCGCCTTGGGTATGGTGTTTTCCGTAGGACTGGCTATTATGATCAGTCTGCTTCACAACAAAAGAGCATCGAAGGTATATCAGACCATGATGTTCTTCCCGTACTTCATGTCATGGGTTGTAGCTTCCTACTTCCTGGATGCATTCCTGAACCAGGATAACGGTCTGATCAACAGCATTCTGAGAAACGCAGGCAAGGAGCCGATTCAGTGGTACATGAGTGCCGGTGTATGGCCATTTATCCTGATCTTCATGTATCTGTGGAAATCCACCGGATACAACATGGTCATTTACCTGTCCAGTATTTCCGGTATTGATACAACACTGTATGAGGCAGCCGTTATGGACGGCGCCAACAAAAGACAGCAGGTATGGCATATCACCCTGCCGTGCTTAAAGAGCGTCATTATCATGATGTTCATCCTGAATGTCGGAAAGGTCTTTTACTCCGACTTCGGACTGTTCTTCCAGCTTTCCCAGGGAGCGAGCGGTTCGATTTTCAAAACGACAGCAACTATCGACACATACGTATACAACGCACTGCAGTCTTCTACTCCGATCGGAATGACTTCTGCGGCAACATTCTTCCAGTCTGTTGCATGCTGCATCACCATCCTTCTTGCCAACGCCATTGTGAAGAAGATTGATGAAGACAGCGCGATTATTTAAGGAGGTACAAAAATGGCAAAAAAGAAAAAAGATCTTGATCTGGCTTCCTCTTCACATTTAAATCAGATCCAGGGATCTACAAATGCAATTTTCAATGTTATTTTTGTGGTCCTTGCCCTGGCCTGCATTATCCCGGTGGTATTCATCTTCATGATCTCGATTTCTTCCGAGCATTCGATCAAGATGAACGGCTACCAGTTTATCCCGAGTGCATACTCGCTGGATTCCTACAAATTCCTTCTTCGGGAAGGACAGATGATTGTGACTGCACTTGGCGTTTCCGTTGCGGTAACGGTTATCGGTACGGTAATCGGTGTTGCCCTTACGATGCTGATGGGTTACGTTCTTTCCAGAAGCACCTACAAACTGAACGGATTCTTCACCATGGTCGTTTTCATTCCAATGATCTTCAATGGTGGTATGATTTCTTCTTATGTAGTCAACACACAGTTCCTGAACCTGAAAAACAGTATCTGGGCGCTGATCCTTCCGCTTTGTGTTTCTTCGTTCAACGTTGTTATCTGTAAAACGTTCTTCAAGACCAACATTCCGGAATCCATCATTGAGTCGGCACAGATCGACGGAGCAACCCAGTTCCAGATTTTCGGAAAGATCGCCCTGCCGCTGTCAAAACCGCTGATGGCAACGATCGCCCTGTTCCTCACCTTTGGTTACTGGAACGACTGGTTCCAGTCTTCCCTGTACATCAGCGATACCAATCTGTATTCCCTGCAGGCTCTGCTGGATCACGTACAGAGAAATATTGAGATGATGGCAAACAACCCGTCTCTTGGCGTTACCACGGCACAGTACATGAACTCGATGCCAAAAGAGGGCGCCCGTATGGCGATGGCAATCATCATCATCATCCCGATCGCATGCTGCTATCCGTTCTTCCAGAAATACTTTATTTCCGGTCTGACGGTTGGTGCGGTAAAAGGCTGATCGACCATTTACTCTATGGATCTCATACTGAAGCAAAAGGCTTCGGTTAAGGATAATTTCAACATTCTATATTTTATATCAGGAGGATGCTACAATGAAAAAGAAACAGTTTTTAGCTCTTGCACTTTCTGTTGTTATGGCCGGCGGTATGCTGGCAGGTTGCGGAAGCAGCAACGGAAGCAGCAGCTCTTCAAAGGGTGATGCAAAAGATGAAGTTGTTACACTGAAATGGATTCAGGTCGGTAACGGAATGCCGAAGGATTATGATGAGTGGCTTGAGCAGATCAACCCATATCTGGAGGAGAAAATCGGCGTTAATGTAGACATGGAAATCGTTCCGTGGGGCGACTGGGATAACAGAAGAAGCGTTATCACAAACTCCGGCGAGTACTTCGATATCCTGTTCACAGACCAGAACCGTTACTCTTCCGAGGTTAACACCGGCGCACTGATGGACATTACAGATCTGCTCAAAGACAACGCTTCCGAACTGTATGACATGATTCCGGAAGATTACTGGAAAGCAGTAGAAGTAAATGAAAAAATCTACGGCGTACCGACCTACAAAGACAGCTCCCTTTCCGAGTACTTTGTATGGGATCAGGATATTGCAGACAAATATAACATTGATGTAAACTCTGTAACAGATTTCAATACTCTGTACGATGCTCTGAAGACAGTAAAAGAGGGCGAAGGCGGATCTCCGTACTTCATGTCCAAAAATGGTGCAAACTTCCTGCTGAATCTGAACTACGATGATTTAAGCTCCGGACTTCCGGCAATCGGCGTTAAATACGGCGATGACACCAAGACCGTTGTCAATCCGCTGGATGACGAAGAAATCCTTTCCAACCTGGACATTGTTCGTAAAATGTATCAGGAAGGTATCATCAACGGAGATGCTCCGACAGCAGATGATTCCAGCAAATACGCAATGTTCTTTGCTGCACAGGGATGGAGCGGCGCTGCAAAAACAACATGGGGCCCGAACAATGGTATCGCCAATTGTTCAGCAGTACAGTATGGCAACACAGTCGTTTCCAACACAACCGTACGTGGTTCCATCAATGGTATCTACTCCGGATGCAAACACCCGGACAAAGCACTTCAGCTTCTGAACCTGGTAAACACCGATTCCAAAGTGCGTGACTGGTTCTACTATGGAGCAGAAGGAAAAGACTTCGAGTACACCGATGACAATAAAGTACACCGCCTGACCACTGACTGGGGCATGGCCGGATATACCCAGGGTACTTTCTTCAATGTAACACAGACAGACGATGTTGACTTCAACCAGTGGGATGAAGTAGAAGAGCTGAACGAGAAAGCAACTCCGTCTGAGATGCTTGGATTCAACCTTGATACCTCCAACATCGAAACAGAGCTTGCAAACTGCCGTGCCGTATATGAGAAATACTATTCTGAGTTATTCACCGGCGCACAGGATCCGAGAGAGCTTGTAAAAACAATCGATGCAGAGCTTGAGACCGCAGGCTGGGAGACCATCCGCGAAGAAGCTCAGAAACAGATTGACGCACAGAAATAAGTCTGATACATTAATTTTATAAGAACTACAACAGGGCATTTTCGATTGCGGAGATGCCCTGTTGCAGAATAACGGGAAATGAGAAAAATTGAGCGAAAGGATGAAAAAAGAATGAAAGAGACCTTACCAAAGTCCATTCAGGAGCTGATTTTAAGCCTGAGAGAAAAACTGAAAGACGAGCCGGAAATCGTTGATATGTTTGAACGATGCTACTCCAATACCCTCGACACAACCGTAAAGAAAATGGAGGACGGCAGCACCTACGTCATCACCGGAGATATCCCGGCAATGTGGCTGCGTGACTCGGTAGCACAGCTGCGCCCGTACCTTGTTCCGGCACAGAACGACCCGGAGCTGGCTGATCTGATCGCAGGTCTCATCCGCCGCCAGTTCATGTGCATCAACATCGATCCATACGCAAACGCATTCAACGAAGGACCGAACGGCAACTGCTGGGAGAAGGACGAGACCGACATGGGTCCGTGGATCTGGGAGAGAAAGTATGAGATCGACTCCCTCTGCTATCCGCTGCAGTTCTCCTACCTGTTCTGGAAGAACACCGGAAGAACCGATCAGTTCGACGAGAATTTCTGGGAAGGCGTTGACAAAATCCTGACTGTATTTGAAACCGAGATGAACCACGAGGAGAAATCCCCGTACAGCTTCATCCGTAAAAACTGCTCCTACACCGATACGCTTTCCCGCGACGGAAAAGGTGCACAGGTAAAATCCGGCATCGGCCTGATCTGGTCCGGCTTCCGTCCAAGCGATGATTCCTGCCGTTACGGTTACCTGATCCCGTCCAACATGTTTGCGGTTGTTGTCCTGAATTATCTGAAGGAGATCGCAGATTTCGTCGGCGGAAAAGAGGAGATTGCGAAGAAAGCAGAAGAGATGGCAAAGACCGTAAAACAGGCCATCGAGACTTACGGTACCACCCATATCTGGGGACTTGGCGATGTTTATGCTTACGAGGTAGACGGCTTTGGCCAGTATAATCTGATGGACGATGCCAATGTACCGAGTCTTCTGGCTATGAGCTATCTCGGCTACGAGCCGGAAAGCCAGGAAGTGGCTGACAACACAAGAAAGCTGATCTTAAGCGAGGCAAACCCGTTCTACTATTCCGGAACAAAGCTTTCCGGAATCGGAAGTCCGCACACACCGGTCCGCTACGTATGGCACATCTCCAAAGCCATCGAGGGACTGACCGCACCGACAAAAGAGGAGAAACATCAGATGATCCACGAACTGATGGCAACCGACGGCGGTACAGGACTGATGCACGAGGGTGTTTTCGTAGATGATCCGACCGTTTACACCAGAGAGTGGTTCTCCTGGGCAAACGCAATGTTCTGTGAGCTGGTAATGCAGTATTGCGGATATGAGATTAAGAAATAAACAAAAAGAAAAACGAAAAAGATAGAAAAGAGGAGGCTGTGTTCGCTGCACAGCCTCCTCTTTTCGTCTACACCAAAGAAAACTGTCAGTAACAGTTTCCCTGAAAGGAGGGACAGCAGTGGGGAGAATACTGCTGTCCCAGGGGAACATGGGATTTTCATTTTGATTCATTTCTCTGCACACGGGGTATTATACACAGTTTTTTGCGATATGTAAAAGATATAATTGATATGAAAGATATAATAAATTGGCATGACGAAGAAATGTAAAAGAATCTGAGCATCAGAAAATCTTAGGAAATCTATTGGGATTTCTTTGGAAAAGAAGAAGCGGAATCCTAAGAATGTTTTGGTAGAATCCTCTTATCAAGTGAAGATGAGAGAGGAAAGAACATGACCTGGAAAAACGAGAAAAAATCAAAAGCATTACTTGTGGTATTCGGCATTTACCTGGCGCTGCTTGTCTGGTGCATTTTATTCAAATTCGCCCTGCGCCCGGAAGAAATTCCGCACCTGCGGGGGATTAATCTGATTCCGTATGCGGCGTCGGTTGTGGTGAACGGGAAAGTGCAGATTAGTGAAATTATCGAAAATATGCTGGTCTTTCTGCCGTTCGGCCTCTGCATCTCAGCCTTCTATCCGGACAGCGAAATCCAGAACCGCATTCTCCTTGCATCGGGACTGAGCCTGTTTTTTGAGGTGACGCAGTATATTTTTGCGATCGGCGCGAGTGATATTACGGATGTGATCGATAATATGCTTGGCGCGGTGATCGGAATTCTATTGTATCTGGGGATGAAAAAAATCTGGAAAGAGAAGACGGGAAAGATCATTACCATTCTGGGAGCGGTGCTGGAAGTGCTGTTTCTGGCGTTGCTGTTTTTTTCGTTTGCGGCGAATAGGATGTTTTAAGATTGGAATTCAGGAAAGGATAGTGTATAATCGAGAAAAGGACAAATTCCGAAAGCAGGTGTGATGGATGGAAAAGTAATCAGTATAGGAAAACAGAATTTTGCATCCTTAAGGGAAAACCATTATTAAGAAATGGAAAGGGGATTTTTACTTATGGCAATTACAGAGACAAAAACAAAATATGGACAGATTCATGGTGTGCAAAAAGACGGCTACACGGTATTCCGCGGCGTTCCGTACGCAAAGCCGCCGGTAGGCGAAAAACGATTCTGCCCGCCGGAAAAGCCGGCGTGCTGGGAGGGCGTTTATAAGGCGGATCATTTCGGATGTGTCTGCCCGCAGACCGAGCATGAGCCGGACTCCTTCTATGGAAAAGAATTTTATCTCGACCCGGAATTCGGCATGAAGCAGAGTGAGGACTGTCTGTACTTAAATATCTGGACACCGGCAAATACAGTGGATGAAAAACTGCCGGTTGCTTTCTGGATTCACGGCGGCGCGTTTATGCACGGCTTCAGCCACGAATCCGAATTTGATGGAGCTGCTTACTGCGAACGCGGAGTGATTCTCGTTACGATCAATTACCGTCTCGGTGCTTTCGGATTTTTGGCACATCCGTGGCTGTCCGAGGAGAGCGGTGTCGGAAGAAGCGGAAACTACGCGATTCTCGACCAGATCGCAGCACTGAAATGGGTAAAAGAAAATATCGCAGCATTCGGCGGCGACCCGGAAAATATCACCGTATTCGGCCAGTCCGCGGGATGCATGAGCGTACAGACACTCGTCAGTTCTCCGCTGACTGAAAACTGGATCAGCAAAGCCATTTTCCAGAGCGCCGGCGGCTACGACACCGGACTGAACCGCGATATGCCGCTTTCCGAGGCAGAAATGATCGGACAGGAGTTTGTAAAGCTTTCCGGAGCCAAAACACTCGAAGAACTGCGTGCGATTCCGGCTGAGAAAATTGTGGAGCTGCAGGAGGAGTTTGGCCGCGTAAATCCATCGAGAATGCTGAGTTTCGTACCGAACATCGACAATCATCTGCTGACCTGCGGCTATAACGAGGCAGTAACCGAAGGAAAAATCAAGGACATCCCATACATGCTCGGATCAACCGCAGACGACATCGGCGTGTTCCCGGAGATGAAAGAAAAAGGCGAGCACGGCGGCATCTATAAGGGATGCATCAACTGGAGCCTTGCGCTGGAAAAACTCGGAAGAAAACCGGCTTACGTTTACTACTTCACCCGTGCCCTGTTAGGTGACGACGCCGGAGCGTTCCATTCCTCCGAACTCTGGTACATGTTCGGAACCCTGGGCCGAAGCTGGCGCCCGAAAACCGAAGGCGACTATGCCCTCAGCAAAGAAATGATGGACGACTGGACCAATTTCATGAAAACCGGAAACCCGAACACAGAGGGAAAAGACGACTGGAAACCATGCACAAAGGACGACACGTATGTGCAAGTGCTGGATGTGAGAAAATAAGCAGAAGGAAATAAAAATGGCAATCGAATATCAAATACTTATCCCAGAGGAACTTGATGCAGTATAAACTGTAGATAGCAACTGAAAAGTCAGGAACACAAACAGAGCAGCATTTTACCGGCGTGTGAAAGGTAAAAATGCTGCTCTTTTTGCGTGGCAGAATCAGTCGTCCAGATCGTTGCGCTCGCGGAAGATCTGATAAATGGTGTCGATCAGTTCATCGTCATCGAGGCCTTCGAACTCGGCTTCGTTGACATCGAGATTCTCGGAAATGATGCGCAGAATGTGTACCGGTTCGTCATCGCCGCCGTCGGCCGGATAGAGAACTGCGTACTCATCCTCCTTGTATTCTACGATATCCAGAAGCTCAAAACGGACAGAATTTCCGTCCTGATCGGTAAGGACAATAAGATTGGAATCCATAATTGCAATATCCTCCTTGGTGTGTTATTTGCCGCTCAAAAACATGCAAATTTAAAATTATTATACTATGAGGAAGTGAATTTGAAAAGAAAAAAGTGACTGGCGTGATACGCTTGATATTTTGCGCCGATACGGTATAATGACAACAGAGTAAAAACTGGCGGCTGTGGCCGTACACGGAAAAATTGGGGGAAAGGAAGAACTTATGAATTATCAGGTATTAGATGTCAAAGTAAAAGATACAGAAGAAACTGCAAAATTATATACGTATTTTCTGGACAACTCGCGTGAGATTGCTCCGGAACGCGTGCGTCCGGTCATCGTGATCTGCCCGGGCGGCGGTTATGAATGGGTGTCCGAGCGTGAGGCAGAGCCGATTGCGCTGAAGTTTGTCGGAGCCGGTTACCACGCTGTTGTTCTGCATTACAGTGTTGCTCCGGCAGATCACTATCCGACGGCACTCCGCCAGCTTGCCTGGACCGTTGCACATCTGCGGGAGCATGCGGCAGAATATCACATTGATCCGAACAAAGTAGTAGTAGCGGGATTTTCCGCAGGCGGCCATCTGGCAGCATCGTACGGTGTGTTCTGGAAAAAGAAAACATTCCTTGCAGAAGAACTTGGCGTAGACGCAGAGCAGCTTCGTCCGAACGGTCTGCTGTTATCCTACCCGGTTATCACATCCGGTCCGAAAGCGCACCGCGGATCCTTCACCAATCTGCTGGGAGACCGGTACGATGAGCTGGTAGACGAGATGTCTCTCGAGAATCAGGTCAGCCTCGATACGCCGAAGACCTTCCTGTGGCATACCGCGCCGGACGACTGCGTGCCGGTAGAAAACTCCATTCTGTTCTTTACAGCACTGCATGCACTGGAGATTCCGGTAGAAATGCATATTTATCCGGTCGGCGGCCACGGCCTTGGCCTTGCAAGCGAGGAGACACAGAGCTATGAATACCAGAACGCAGTACGCGAAGAGTGCCAGAGCTGGATTTCACTGGCACTGAGCTGGATGCAGCATTTATAAAAAAATGTCCCAGAAGGGAGAACAAAGATGAAAGTATTAATTGTAGTAGATATGCAGAATGATTTTATCGACGGAAGTCTCGGCACGAAAGAGGCGGCCGGGATTGTTGACCGCGTTGCAGAGGTGATGGATTCGTTTGACGGAGCTGTTATCTGCACCAGAGATACCCATTTTGCGGATTATCTGGAAACGTCCGAGGGCAGAAAACTTCCGGTAGAGCATTGTATCGAAGGAACGAAGGGTCATGCACTGCAGGATACAATTCAGAAAATGGCGGAGAAAAAACAGGCCGTGGTGATGAATAAAATCACCTTCGGTGCAAAAAATCTGCCGGAGGAGATCGAAAAACTGGCAGGCGGCGTGCCGGAATCCATTGAACTCGTGGGACTCTGCACCGACATCTGCGTGATTTCCAATGCCATGCTGCTGAAAGCATTTTATCCGGAAGTGCCGATTTTGGTCGATGCATCCGCGTGCGCGGGCGTAACGCCGCAGAGTCATAAAAATGCATTGGAAGCTATGAAAATGTGCCAGATTGACATTGTAAATGAATAGACGGAAAAGAGGAAAAATTATGAGCACAACAAGATTATTTGATCAGGATGCGTACCTGGGTGAATTTGAGGCAACCGTAGAACGGAGCGTCTGCGAGGGCGGCATGTACCGCGTGCTGCTGGATCAGACCGCATTTTTCCCGGAGGGCGGCGGTCAGCCGGCAGATGAGGGAACACTGGATGGAATTTTTGTAACGGATGTACAGGAAATCGACGGCGAAATCTGGCATACCGTGGAAGCACCGCTCGAGCCGGGCAAAACGGTAGTTGGAAAACTTGACTTTGAAAAACGTTTTTCCAATATGCAGAATCACTGCGGAGAGCATATCGTGTCAGGTATCGTGCATCGGATTTACGGTTTCAACAACGTTGGATTCCATATGGGAAGTGATGTCATTACCGTTGATTTTGACGGCGTTCTGACCGAGGAGCAGCTCTACGATGTGGAGCAGGAGGCAAACGAAGCCGTGCTTCGAAATGTTCCGGTTACGATCAGTTATCCGTCAAAGGAAGAGCTGGAAACCATGGATTACCGGAGCAAAAAAGAGATCGAGGGCCAGGTGCGGATTGTGACGATCGAAGGCTGCGACAGCTGTGCGTGCTGCGGAACCCACGTTGCAAAAACAGGGGAAATCCGTCTGATCAAAATCTTAAGTGCCCAGAAATACAAAGGCGGCGTCCGCGTGACCATGCTTTCCGGTGAAAAAGCGTATGCGGATTACTGCTTAAAACACATCAATACCCTCGGCATTGCACGTTTACTTTCTGTAAAACCGGAAGAAGCCGGGGATGCTGTCGTACGGCTGAAACAGAAAAATATTGAGATGAAAAAAGAAATCAAACAGCTCAAAAAAGAACTGTATGCACTGCAGGGAGCACCGGAGAGAAAATAATGGCAAAAGAAAAAGAAATCAAAACAAATGCAATGCGGATTCTGGACCGCCAGAAAATCAAATACGAAGTTCTTCAATATGAATGCGATGAATTTATCGACGGGCTTCACACAGCAGAGAAAACCGGCGCGCCGGTCGAGCAGTCGTTTAAAACGCTTGTGGCACAGGGAAAAAGCAAGCAGTATTATGTGCTGGTGCTTCCGATCGCAGAGGAAGTGGATCTGAAAAAAGCGGCGAAAGCGGTGGGGGAGAAATCCATCGAGATGATCCATGTCAAAGATATCGCTGCAGTCAGCGGATACGTCCGCGGCGGATGCAGCCCGATTGGAATGAAAAAACAGTATCCGACCGTGATTCAGGAATGTGCGGCGAATTTTGACAAGGTTTACGTGAGCGGGGGAAGAATCGGAACCACGCTGTGCATGGCGCCGGAGGATCTGAAGAAGGTCAGCAGAGCGGAGTATGCGGATTTTATTCAGTAAAAACAGAAAAAACTGTATGGAAGCAGACCAGAACGAAGAAAAAAGTTCTGTTCTGTTTCTTTTTGCTGTGATGCGGCTGGAAAATTTCTTGCAAAAAAGGATCATAAAATAATAGCCAAAAAGCAGCGGTGAAATTGCGATACGATTCTACGAATCCGCGAAAAACGGAAAACCTTTCACACGATTTTTCTTTTTGGTGTGAGAAATTTTCATCCCGTTTTTGGAGGCAATTCACAAACCGGAAAAAGTTGCCGAAAACCGCTGGACAAATCGAAAAGAGGCAACTATAATGACCTCACAATCAAGTTGACCCAAACGAAACGGGAGGTGAGAGACAAAATGTCTTTGCAGCACTGTCTGGTACTGACAGTTGCGACAGGGGCGGTATGGATGGATTTAAGAACACGCAGAATTGCAAATGAATGGATTATCACCGCATGGATCGCCGGGCTGGTTACACAGCTCATCCGCTATGGCGCTGCGGGAGCGGGTATTTTTCTTTTTGGGATGCTTTTCCCGATACTCGCACTTTACATTCTGTTCTATTTTCATATGCTGGGCGCGGGAGATATCAAACTCCTATCCGCTGTTGGAGGCTTTCTCGGTGTGCCAGCGATCCTGAAATGTATGATTGTGTCGTTCCTGTCTGGAGCGGTCTTATCTATCGGAATTATTCTCGTCTGCGGAAATTTACCGCAGCGTCTTACCAAATTTTTCAATTATTTCCAAACTTATTTTACCAAAAGAAAATACCAGAAAAAAACAGAGCCGGTTCCCTATTACGATGGGAAGTGGGGCATGGAGTGCATCCATTTTTCCGTTCCCGTGCTGATGGGAGTGCTGCTCTGGATTGGGGGATTTTATTGAATACTGCAAAGAAAAAGAGTGTTTTTGCAGTCTGTGACACGGAAATGGAATATGCACGCAATTTTATGGAATATCTGAACCAGAAGAGAAATATTCCGTTCGAAGTGCATGCGTTTTCCAGTGCGGAGATGTTCCTGGAGTTCGCAAAAAACAACGAAACAGAGATTCTTCTGATTTCGGATAAAGCGATGAAAGAAGAGATCCGCCGGTATCCGATCCGTCAGATTGTCATTCTGTCGGAGGGGGTACACAGTCCGGTGCTGGATCAGTATCCGGCGGTCTATAAATATCAGTCGTCGGAAACGGTGATCCGCGAGGTCATGGCGTGCTACGGCGTAGAAAACGGTGTCGATACATCGCCTGCACTGCTGCCGAAAAAGGAAATGCGCATCATCGGCATTTATTCGCCGGTCGGACGGACGCAGAAGACCTCGTTTGCCCTGACGATGGGGCAGATTCTGGCAAAAGAGCGGGCAGTGCTGTATCTCAATATGGAGAGCTATTCCGGATTTGAACGGCTGCTGGAATGCAGCTACGACAGGGGAATGAGCGATATTCTGTATTATGCGAGACAGGAAAATCAGGGCATCATCTACAAACTGGGCGGAATGGTCCAGTCGATGCAGAACCTGGATTATCTGCCGCCCGCCGCATCGCCGATGGACATTCAGACTGCAAAATATGAAGAATGGAAATGGCTGTTTCAGGAGATTGAGAAGAACAGCAGCTATGAAGTGCTGATTCTCGACCTGGGGGATGGCGTGGCGGATCTGTATCAGATCCTGGATTTTTGCAATGAAATTTACGTTCCGATAAGGAATGATGTGATTTCTGCGGCAAAAATGGAGCAGTTTGAAAATTTGCTGCGCCGGTGGGACTGCCAGTCGGTGTTGGACAAGATGCGGAAAATCCACGTTCCGTTCCACACGGCAAACCGGACGGGAAAAGCCTACTTTGAGGAGCTTGTCTGGAGCGAGCTGGGCGACTATGTGCGTCAGATTCTGCGGGACGGCAGAAGAGGAGAAGAAACATGACAATGCCGGAAATTCTGCGGAGAAAACTGATGGAGCGGATCGATATCGCATCCGAACCGGATGACGGAGAGGTTCTCGAAGAGATTGACCGTCTGATTTTAGGGGAAGAAGAAACACGGTATCTTCCGGTGGCACAGAAGGCGGAGCTGCGCAGACAGCTGTTCTACAGTGTGCGGAGGCTCGATGTCCTGCAGGAGCTGCTGGAAGATGCGGGAATTACCGAAATTATGGTAAACGGTTATCAGCATATCTTCGTGGAACGGAACGGCAGAATCGAGAGATACGGCAAAAGCTTTACCTCCGCGGAAAAGCTGGAGGATGTGATTCAGCGGATTGTAGGCCGGTGCAACCGCGTGGTGAATGAACAGAATCCGATTGTGGATGCACGGCTGGAAAATGGAGACCGCGTCAACGTTGTCATGAAACCGGTCGCATTAAACGGACCGATTCTGACCATCCGCCGCTTTCCGGAGCAGGCGGTGACGATGGAATTTCTGGTCTCCATCGGGAGTATTACAAAAGAGGCGGCAGAGTTTCTGCAGGCCCTCGTCCGGACCCGCTACAGCATGATGATCGGCGGGGCGACCGGATCTGGCAAAACGACATTTCTGAATGCGCTTTCCGCCTACATTCCAAAGGGCGAGCGCATCATAACCATCGAAGACAATGCAGAGCTGCAGATCCAGGGTGTGGAGAATCTGGTGCGGCTGGAAGCAAAAGAGGCAAATCTGGAATCAGGAACAGAAATTACGATCCGCGATCTGATCCGCGCAGCTTTGCGTATGCGGCCGAACCGCGTAATTATCGGCGAAGTGCGCGGAGCGGAAACGTTTGAATTATTATCCGCACTTATATGTACTATATAATAATTATATATATAACGTATATAAGGATGGAAAATATAGATTAGAGGGAGAGACATAGGAACGATATGAACATTAAGTATAGGTTATTGTGTAAAAGGTTAATAGAGGAAAGGAAGAGAGTAGGTGTCATTCAATATTATAATGTACTGTTCATAATGGAGTTAGTGTCAGATAAAGACATATGGTCTTTAGAACAGTGGGTGAATGGTATAAATAACATATATATGAAAGATATACATAATTGGTGTAGAATACATTTTGTTAAATATCACACTGTATTTGTTTACAGGAAAGAGTATCCGGTAAAAGCAAATATTTGGAATGGGTATTCATATATAAGGTGGCGGATGGAGCGGATGATGAATTTGGGATAAGATAAAATAGTGATTCTCTTATACGTTTGCCTATAAGTGCATAATTTATTTCCATGTCCTCACCTCCTTTCCAACACAACTTGACTTTTTTGTGTTGTAGATAGGAAAAATGGTGAGCTATACAACAGCAATTGGTTGTATAAAGAGAAGTATATCATATGTATATAGCAAAAAGAAGATTGTCGATTGATGGGAGAAAAAGGCGATAAGTGTAATTGAACAACAGCGAAAAAAGGGTTATCACTTATGTATTAAAAATTATGTTTGGGAGGAAAATACATGGCAGATAAAGAGGAAATCAAAACACTGGAGGAATTAGAGGAAAAAGGAAGAATACTGCGGGAGTACAAAGAAAAATTCCGGCAGATGTGCCAAGGAAATAAAATGATAAAGGGTTCGACAGTGCTGAAACTATATGATAAAATTGAAGAAATACAAAGAGAATATGAGCATTTAGATAATAAGCTGACATTAATGGAATACAACTTTATATAGTTCTATTTTTTTTGTTTTAATACTACTGTTTCCCTTAGTAAATACTTGTAAGATACATCTCTAATATTTTTGCGGATTTCTAGTTACAATTAAGGTAACTACTATCGGAAAGAGGTGTATTTACTTGCGTACAGAGGATTATATTGCGGACAATATTATAGCTTTATGTAAAAAACGTGATATGAGTAAATATCGGCTGTCACAATTGACTGGTATATCTCAATCTTCGATTGGAAAAATTATTGCTAAAGAAAGTTTACCAACTATGCCTACTGTAGAAAAGATATGTGATGCACTGGGAGTAACAATGGCACAATTCTTTGCCGGAATGGATGTTCCAGTAAGCTTATCAGAATCACAACAAGAGGTTCTGAATATTTGGAATAATCTTGATGAAAAAGAACAGAATGTAGTGATACAAATGCTCCGGGGACTTCAAAAATAAAGGAAACAGTTGTAACGAAAATGTTGACTGTTTCTTTTTTTATGGAGTTGGGAGATTATGGTGATTGAAAAGAAATATTATGATATTGCACAGCGTGAATTGGAAGAAATGCAAAGAGAAATTAATGAAGAAAAAGCGCAAATGTCAGAAGAAGAGATACTAGAGGATAAAAAATGGCATGATGAACAATTGGAAACAATTATTAAAAAGGCAGAAGCTCATATGCGTCGTTTTAAGAAAGTTCCAGATTCTCAAAAAGTAGTGAAATTCACTTTTTTACAAAAAGATGCATTGGAAATTGCACGAAATATGCAGATGAATATAAAAACTGAGCGTAAAGAAGATGATTTATGGGGGACGATAGAAATGTCATTTAATAATATGTGGTTTTTAGATTCGGCTCCTAGTGAATGGAAAGATATTTGGAATAACTTGATGAAGGAAGCTCAGAGAGTGTATATAGAAGCAAAAGATAACATGATCATGTATCAATATTATTATGATTTGGCGGTAGAAGTTCCTTGTGTGCAGACACAATACAAATAATGATATATGAATGCTGTTCTGTAATAATTTTATGATATACTGTGGATATGATATGTAAAAATAGTCGGAGAAAGATTTGTGAATGCACGATTATTTAGGAGGAAAAAAGCATGACAGATGCAGAACAAAGAGAGGCTGCCCGTCAATTTGTAAACCGATGGATGGGAAAAGGGAAAGAAGATGAAGATGGACGTTCTTATTGGATTGATTTATTGACGAACGTTTTGGGAATAGATAATGTGACAGAACGTTTGAACTTTGAAAGCAAGTGGTATTCAATATAATATTAAATGGAATTATATTGATTCGAATACCAGCACTGAAACAACTGTTACAGAAAAAACTGATTCTGAAGAATAAAAGAAATCTTTAAACAAGAAGACATCAGCATTATGCTGGTGCCTTTTTTTTTGATTTTTCAATTTGGGGTAGGGAACCCAAATTGGCAGTTTTGCGGAAGTGTATCCACACTTCCTGTCCTTGCTGTTTTTATAATCACACAGTGATTTCACAGGGATATAGGGATATTTAGCCTATTTTATATCCCTGTGTTGTGACCGGAAAAATTCGGGGAACCAAGTGTATATTTATGCTGAATGTGAGGAACTGGGGAGCACAATCCTCAGCAAGATTCCTACGTCCGGAAAATACTATATTGCTAAAATAGCGATATGGTATTACCGGGGTGGATCTTGCTCTAGTGTGTACTGAGACCTCGGCATAAATAGAAAAATGGGTTTGGGGAATCCCCAGCAAGATGAAAACCTGATGAGAGAATATTGTGATGAAAGACAATATTGTTAAACACAGGTGGATCTTGCTCTGGGGTAAGAAAGAAGTATCTTTATATTATCAAAATGATATTTGGAGTTTATGTTGTTGGAAAGTCGTAAGCAGGAAGATAACTTCAAGTTGTTGGTGCAAATATAATGAATAGAAGTGTCCAGTACATTTTTGGTGATGGGTATTTTGGTGGAATCCATTTTTATTTATTTTTGAATAATAAAATTTTGAATCTGCAGCCGATTCTGCCTGCCGGACAATGTTTTTAGATATCTGTAAACGTCACGGACCGGAACTTGATGAAGAACCATCGGATGATGGAAGAAAGTATTTGGAAACACGATAGAAGCAAACGCTGTACTTATCGTCTTGTCTGGCAGGGAAGATTATTAGGCATTAACCAGAGAGATATCGGCAGAGAAAACAGAAGTGATAGACAATGATATTTGTTAGATATGCTTCTTGTCGTTGGCTGCATCATATTAAAACGCTTTTTACGTTAAAAAAGTGCTGTGATCACAAGGCTTTTTGCAAGCAAAAATGAAAAGGCTATATATAGGTAGCCTGTGAAACTGGAAGTGCCCATTTTGGGCCTGATTTAAAGAATAATGTTCTGACAGAGACCAATGGAATGACTCTCTGCTGGGGCTCCAAAAGAAAGGAGAAATGATTATGGAAAAAATGATGAATACAAAAACAGAGGGTAACACATTTACAAAGAAAATCGGGCAGACAGTCTATGTTGTCCGTTATCATTTCAATGAAAATGCAAAGGAAACAATGCAGGAGAAGATTAACCGGATGCTGGTTACAGAAGCAAGTCGACAGGCAGTGTATTAAAATTAGGTGGATGTAATTGAAGAAAAAATATGATATCATGTGAGTAACAAATCGGTATTTGGAGGTAATTTAAATGGAAAACAAAATTGTAGGTGCTATTTTCTGTTTCATGTCAGCAGTTTTAATTTCTGCACGATATATTTCTGCTGCGATATTTATGAGTGGAGTAGTTTCGTGGAATGCCACTTTATTTGCAGCCGGTCTTGAATGTGTAGGTCCTTTTTTAGCAATAGCGGCTGGTATTGCGTTTATTATTGGAATCCTTTTTCTGGGATATGGGCTGTATCTGGATATTAAAAAGATGAAGAAGTAGAACAATTCCCATTTATTGGGAAGTCGCTGAGAACGAAAAATCGGAATTTGTGTGTGGAGGTGATGGTTGTGAAGAAAAAAGTAACAATAGCGTTTGTCATCACTGGCATTCTTGCTATAAGTACAATGATTATATTTTCAACATATAAGTCTTCGGAAGCCTATCGAAAAGCAAAAGCAAAGACACAGTGGGAGTGTTCTGTGGTCTGTGCGGAAAAGTCAACGCCTGATTCCTATGTAATTACATATTCTGACGCAAAAATTTTGTCTAATACAGGCGTGTTGACAGTCCAGAACAGAAACGATTTTGACATTACTGTACATCTGCTCTGTGAAGGAAAACAGGAACTTGTATCTGACAGTATTCCTGCTGGCGGTTGCTATTCTTTTCAGAATGTTACAGATAAAGAATACACGGTAGGTATTCATGCTGAGGTTGATGAAAATACGGATATAAAAGCATTTGTATATGATGGAAAAGACACTGAACCATATACAAGATAAATGGTTTCTAATTGCAAGATAAATTCAAGTTTGTAGAATTCAAAAATTTAATATGAAATGTGAGATAGAGCGTATGGAAATAATCTATACGTTCTATTTTTTTGCCTTTTTGAAAAAAGTGATTAAAAAACTATTGACATTTTGTTACTGGAAAGACAGCAAAATCTATTCTGATTAGCTGTGGTGCAAGGTTGGCACCATTTGACATCAAGGAGCTGCGTGACCTGACTGCTTATGATGAACTGGAGCTTGATACATTAGGGGAGAAAAAGACAGCACTGTTTGTCATTATCTCCGATACCGATGCAACATTCAATTTCATTGTCAGTATCATGTATTCGCAGTTGTTCAATCTGCTTTGTGACAAGGCAGATGATGTATATAACGGAAGACTGCCGATTCACGTCCGGTGCTTACTGGACGAGTTTGCGAACATCGGGCAGATTCCACAGTTTGAGAAGCTGATTGCTACTATCCGTAGCCGGAAAATATCAGCTTCTATATTTTTGCAGTCAAAGTCACAGCTAAAGGCTCTGTATAAGGACAACGCATGCTCATGTGCGGTAAAGTAACACATAGCTTTGATAGATAGCCACCTACTATTCCAAACTCCATAATATCAAAAAGCAGGACAAGCATAGCCGTTTGCTCTGCTTTTTTTATATTCCTTTCTTGACAGCCGCCATATACCGTATTATACTGTACTTGTTAAAACAATACAGTTAAAGACAGAAAGGCGGTGGGACTTTGGAAATTGTTGTGAGCAACAAAACAAGTCGCCCTTTGTATGAGCAAATTTCAACACAAATTAAATCACAGATTATGAATGGTGAACTGAAAGCTGGGGAAGCACTTCCCTCTATCCGTTCTCTTGCAAAATCCTTGCAGATAAGTGTTTTGACTGTTCAAAAGGCATACGACCTGCTTCAATCAGACGGTTTTATCGAAACGACAGCCGGAAAAGGTTGTTATGTATCAGTACAAAATCAAGACTTCTATCTTGAAGAACAGCAAAAGAAAATCGAGGAACACTTTAACGAAGCCATTGAAATTGCCCGTACAAGTGGAATACCACTTAATAAATTACTGAATTTGTTGACACTATTGTATGAGGAGGATTGACAATGAACAATGCTTTGACTGTTTCGGGTCTTACCAAAACATATAAAGATTTTGTTTTGGACAATGTTTCTTTTAGCGTTCCAAGTGGGTCTATTGTCGGGTTGATTGGAGAAAATGGCGCAGGAAAGAGCACAACAATAAATGCGGCTTTGGGGCTTATCCATAAAGAAGCCGGTCATGTTTCGATATTGGGAAAAGATGAGCTGGACAATGAAACAAAAGAACAGATTGGAGTAGTATTTGACGGAAGCAATTATCCGGAAATTCTTTCTCCCAAGAAAATCAACCAGATAATGAAAAATATCTATGGCTCATGGGACGAGCAAGCCTATTTTCGGCTGCTGAAACAATTTTCCTTGCCCCTTGATAAGCAGATTAAACAGTTTTCCAAAGGTATGAAAATGAAGCTGGCTATTTCCGTAGCCCTTTCACACCATTCTAAGCTGCTGATTTTGGACGAAGCAACCAGCGGGCTTGACCCTGTTATCCGGGACGATATTCTGGATATGCTTTTGGATTTTGTGCAGGACGAAGAACACTCCATACTGGTATCTTCCCACATTACCAGCGATTTAGAAAAAATTGCCGATTACATTGTTTTTATCCATAAGGGAAAAGTTGTTTTTTCCAAACCGAAAGATGAACTGATTGAACAATATGGCGTTATAAAATGCGGAGCAGCACAATTTGACGCATTGGATAAATCGGATATTATCACATACAGAAAAATGGATTACGAATGGCAGATTTTAGTTTCTGAACGGGATAAAATTCAGAAAAAATATCCAAAAGCATTGATTGTACCCGCTGCGATTGATGAAATTATGCTTCTCTATGTAAAGGGGGAAAGATGATGAAAGGCGTTTTACTAAAAGACCTCTATATTGCAAAGAGTAATATCTTTGTAACTATCGTCAGCTTGATTGTTTTAGGTTTTGGATTGTCTTTTTTACTGGAAACAAGTGCACTTCTGATTTTAGCCCCGGTAGCTTCCACAACAGCGGTTTTTATCAGTATCACAAGTGACGCAGGCTCAAAATGGAAAAAAAATGTGATTACCATGCCCGTATCAAGAAATCAGATTATCAGAGAGAAATTTATCTTTTATATCTTGCTTGCGGTAATCGGTTTAATTACAGCACTTATTCCATGTATTGTGCTTATGTTAGCGGGAGCAGATATAACAGTTCATTCTTTGTGCTTATATGCCGCAATCGGTATGAGTGCCACTTTATTAGCGGGCGGCATTAGCTTACCATGTGCTTATTTGTTTGACCCGGAAAAATCCCAAATTGTTTTTATGATGTCCTTTATGGCATCGACAGGTGTTATTGTTGGGCTTGTACTTCTCACAAACCTCTTTATTCCTGTAAAAGACAATATCCAGTTGGCTTTTAATATCGTGCTTGTAATCTCTGTTGTGTGGTTTTTTATCTCATATCGGATTGCAGCAGCAGTATATAAAAATCGGGATATAGTTTGATAACACAGTACATAGAAATACTGGAACCAGTCCTCAGAGGTGACGGACAGGAGATGTGGCAGGCATTGGACAGAATTATTTCAGCGAAAAATTCCATGGAAGGGATTGTGGCAAAAGAAATGTATATTCGGGGATTCCTGGATTATGAAAGACTGATGTGTGAAAAAGATAGTTACATTTGAAAATAGAAATATGGAAAAATAAATGATAAGACCTCCTGTGTGTAAATAGATAACTCACAGGAGGCACTATAGTATACGGTATTATCAATAGATTATTCTGCAAATCCCTGCTGTTCCATTTCGTATTCGACTTTAGATTCATTTCCTTGGTTGGTGGAGGCGAACAGGTGACGGAATATGAAGCGGCAGAACGGACCAACAACTAAGATCTGCAGTGGGTAAGCCATAATGAAATTTAGACAAATGGTCTGGAGCCAGATAAAAATCAGGTTTGAAGTGATTCCTGATGATTCGATGGTTCCAAGCAGGCTCATAAGCGGCACCATTGTACAGACTGTGAAGGTCTGGATGCAGAGGATGATGAAAATTGGTCGGTCAGTTGATTTTGCCACGCGGAATGCGAAGTATTTGGACGTTTTGCTGGCAATGAAGAATGCACAGAGAAGCCCGATGAACCATTCCAATGGGAAAGAATGCAGTGCGTGTTTGAAGGTAGCAGCCTGAAGTTCGCCGGTGTGGATGGCGACATTATAAACGCCCATGATAAAAATCATACAGCCGGATGTGATAAGGGTAAAAATGAATTCCTGAAATTTTGTTTTTGGCATAGTAAGCCCTCCTTATAAAAATAATAAAAAATTTCATATAAACACAAAAATGTCGCCTATCCGTCTGACAATGGATAAGCGACATTTTATGTCATATTTATTTTATCAAGTATTGGAGTTCAATGTCATAGGGATTTTGCACAAAATATAAATGAAAAGTAAAAAGTTCTGTGGAATCTTTAAGAAAGCTTTGCAGAATAACTAGCACTAACTTCTTGTTTGAAAAATTGAGAAAACGTAATATTGAACAAAAAAGAAATGCACAGTTCTTAGCTTATCGTGAACTGTGCATTTTTGTAAATAAATACTTTAATTAGCCGATTACGGCATCCTCTGCTGTAAAATGTTCCAGAGAATTTTCTTTTACCTGAATGCAGATATAAGTAATTCCGGAAATATCGGATGCAAAAAACTGACGCTTTGCAGCAGGTGCGATTTTTAGCCAGTCTCCAGTTGAAAGGCTGATTTCTTCTCCATCAATTATGGCTTTGCCGTTACCTGAAAGAATTCCATAGATTTCTTCATTTTCTTTATGAGAATGAACAAATGGGACATTTGCTCCTGCAGGTAGTTCGTTTAAACTGATTTCTGCACCTGTTAAAGACAACTTTTCATGCAGCTCAATTCGGTTTTCTTTTCCAATAGTTGTTTTTGTGTAATTTGCCATAATAATACCTCCATAGTTAATTTGTAGTTTCAGGGTTGCGTGGTATTAGTATAGTGTGAGACATATGCAAAAACAAGTATGCACCTTTTTGTAACTGTACATTCAAAATTGAATGTATTACAATAGACTTGGAGGTGAGAATTATGCGAGCAAAAGAAGAATTACCGGAATGCACAGTTGCAACAGCAGTATCTCTCATCGGAGGAAAATGGAAATTATTATAAATCAATTATAGACTGATTCTTTGTTTGGAATTTAAGCAACATAGAAATTGAGATTTGTAAGAATAAAAAGAAGGAAAACCATCTGGTGTTTACCGAACTATTTTCAGCGAAGCCTCATGTTTTTTGCAAAAAGATCACCCATTGGCATCGAAAAAAGTAGTTTCCGTCCATGACCTCGCACCTTATCCGCGGCTAAACTTTGTACAGGGAGAGTATGAATCTGTCTATTTCTCAGAGGAACTATTCAGCTCCATTCCGGTGGATAAGGAAATTCGGGTCAATGACAGAGGGGCTATTGTCAATTTCATGCTTGGACTGAATGCCTATACTATTTCAAGTGGCATTTTCCCGAAATATTTGAACGGAGAAAATATCATCTCCGTTCCGCTTGCAGAAAATGAAACAATGCATATTGGATATGTGCTGAATGAAAATCAGGAATTAAGCGAACCTGGAGTATGTACCGCTGTTCTTTGGGATTTTTACAGGCTACTATGTAGTACAAATCTTATGTGCAATTTTCGTATATGGGGTTAATTCTTTGCTTCCAAATGCAATGGAAGTGATGAAGTATATCGGAGCAGCCTATATCCTGTGGCTTGCGATTCATATTGCTTTCAGCAAGCCGTCAACAGAAAACGCAGAGCAATCGGCATCGTTTCTGAAAGGCTTTATGTTGCAATTTGTCAATGTGAAGATCTATATGTTCGGAGTTACCGCACTAACGGGTTATGTTGTAGAATATATGTCCTCCTTTCCGGCTTTGCTGTTTTTTGAGCTGGTTATTGCAACGATCGGAACGATCGCAACCTGTACTTGGACTGGCTTGGGCGTACTGATTCAGAAGTTTTATCTGCGGCATTTCCGTGTTATTAACATTATCCTTGCACTAACATTACTGGAGTGTATTTGTGGAATGTTAAGATAATTGTTGCTTTTAGTGAAGCATAATCTGGATTATTTAAAATGATTACAGTAGCAATGGTATTTTTTGCATTTACAACTCTGCTCGGAAACTGTTTTTATTGTGACAATTTTTTAATCTACATTCACAAAAACAGCCGGAAAAAGCTTTTATGAAAGGCTTCAGACTGGTATCGGCACTTGCAATCTTTCTGGGAGCAGGAATGGAGATGTCTCTTTTGTGGGATCTTTCCGATGCACTGATGGGGTTATGGCACTCATTAACATTCCGGTTATCCTGATTTTATCAGAGCTTGCATTTAAAGCGGTCCAAGATTATGAAGCACAGTTAAAGAAAGGAATTAACCCTGTTTTTAAAAGCGCAGACATCGGGCTTAGTCAAAAAACAGATTTCTGGAGATAGGTTTAACAAAAGCTAAAAGAATAATAAGATAATTACAATTAATACCGCCGATATAGGACATAATAAATCCTTCAAGCGAGTTCTCTTTTACCTGGATACATAAGTGATTTCTGAATCTTCTTAAGCAAAGAAATGTGATGGAAAGGACCTGCAGGACACACTGCAGGCAAACCGGGAAAGGTGCGTTGGTATGGCGGCAGAAAGAAAGACCAAGAGTTCCACATTATGAACTCTTGGTCTTTCTTTTTTCGGGACTTATTCTTTTTTTACAGCCCCTTTTGCTTATATTTAAATTAAGTAAATATTTATTTAAATATATTTTTCTTTAGATAATCAACAGATCTTTCTACTGAGCTATGAGGATCATCCCAATATATTGAATCGTTTATTTCTAAATCGATAATACCTGTATAGTTATGCTTTTCAAGAATTTCGATGTATTCTTTTAGTGGATAATTACCATCCCCTAGAATATAATGTCCGGAAGGATCGCCATCTGCAAAATGGATAAACTGTATAGTATCTTCACCAAGAACCTTGTAATAATCTTCAAGATTCTCATGCGCTACTTCCATAGCGACCAAATCGACACAAGTCTTTAATGCTGGACTATTGACTTCTTCCAACATAGCTTTCATTTGTGGCAAGTTGACCAACAAATTACTCTCGTATGGTTGAAGTTGTTCAAGTAAGATTGTAACTCCACGTTTATGCGCCATTTCACATACTTTACTAATTGTTTCAACTGCACGCTTCCAACTATCTTCTCGAGGAATATCGAGAGGACCACAACCAGAATTCATAAATAACCTAGTTGTTCCTAAAGTAAGTGCATCATCAATAGCCATATCAAAGTAATCAATTGTTCGATCGCGAATAGGTTGTTCAGGAGCACTCAAGCTGTAGGGATATGCTAAAGTTTCTGGCGTATACATTACAAATTTAAGTCCTAAATCTTCAGCTTTTTTTCTGATCTCACGAAGTTTTCGTTCGGCGGCAGATGAAGTGAGATAATCTAATCTGCAATAATGTGGCGATGCTCCCCATAAGTCGAGATTTTTAACTCCACAACGATGCATGGAATTAAGATAATAATCGAGTGTATAATGAAAATATTGTACACCCATAACAGCTACTTGATCCATTGTGATATTTGACATAATAACACCTCCATATTTTTTTTGATATACAAGTAGTTAAAATAAGATACACTATAATAATAGAATATCATAACTTGTATAAATGTCAATGGTTATATTTCATTATTTAGTACATATTAAAATAAAAATTTGTTTAGAGAATATAAAACTAAAAACAAAGGATGTACGTAACGATAATGTATACTTCTCTTTATGTTAGAGTGATAACATTGGGTCTTGTTGTGTTGAACAAATATCTTTTTTGTTTAATATTGTTTTGGAACGACGATGCATGATGAAAGTAAAAATACACAGAATGAAAATAGACGTTCCAAGTGAAAGTAGTAGGTTTCCATTTGTAATACCAATAATTAAATATCCGATTAAACTACATCCAGCGACTGTTAGAGCGTAAATCATCTGTGTTGAAACATGGGTAAGATGGTTTACACCAGCACCCGCACTAGAGAGAATAGTTGTATCAGATATTGGAGAACAATGATCTCCAAAAACACTTCCAGCTAACGTTGCAGCAAGAGAAGAGAGTAGCAATTCAGGACAAATTGATTGAGCAACAGGGATTATAATAGGAATTAAAATACCAAAAGTTCCCCATGAAGTTCCGGTGGCAAAACTTAAGAATGCAGCAAGTATAAATACAAGTGCAGGAAGCAAAGCACCTGGAAGTCCGGTAGTTTCTATAAAAGTTTTTACAAAAACAGGTGTACTAAGTAAATCGCGACATACACCACCGATTGTCCATGCTAGCATAAGTATACAACCGGAAGTAATCATTTGTTGCATGCCTTTTGTAAAGTTATCCATGAATTCTTTAAATGTCATGATTTTTCTCGGTATATACATAAAAAATGCAGTAATAATTCCAGCAAAACTTCCCCAAACAAGGGCTTGAGCTGCAACACAGTTTCCTAGAGCAGCGGTGATAGTGTGAAGTGAAGGATCATTGCTCCAGTAGCCACCATTGTAAAGCATGCCAAGGATTGCAGTTACAATGAGTACAAGAATTGGAACAATCATATCAGCGACACGTCCAGATTTTGGCTGTGCCAATGAATCTTTTTGTTCATCAAGTCCGCCGAGGAAACCTCTTTCAGCTAATACCTCCTGTTTTGCCATAGGACCAAAATCCAAGGAAAAGACACAGAGGAGAAAAACCATAAGAAGGCTAAGAATGGCGTAAAAATTGTATGGAATAGCCGTAATAAAGGCTTTAAATTCAGAGTCAAAAGCACCTGTATTTTTAAGATAACTACCGACAGCAGCTGCCCAACTTGATATAGGTGCGATGATACAGACGGGTGCAGCTGTTGCATCAATAATGTAAGCAAGTTTTGCACGGCTGACATGATGTCTGTCAGTTATAGGTTTCATAACTGTTCCTACTGTCAAGCAATTGAAATAATCGTCTAAAAAAATCAAACAACCAAGCAAACTAGTAAGTAATAGAGAGGAACGTTTTGTACGAATGATTTTTGATGCCCATTTTCCATAAGCTTGAGCTCCTCCAGAAGCATTGATTAGATAAACTAATCCGCCCAACAAAAAACAGAAAATGATAATATTCATATCAGCTTTTTGTATCATAACGTCAAATACAGTAGAAACGGGACCAACAATCGGATTCATACCAGAAGCGATAGAGTAAATAATGGTTCCAGATAAAACACCTGCTATAAGTGAAAATAGAACCTCTTTTGTGATTAATGCAAGAATAATAGCAATCATAGGCGGAAGAATAGACAACCACCCAACATATACGGCATCCATAATAAAAATCTCCTTATCTGTTTGTTTTTAATAGTAAAAAATAGAATTAAAAGAATTGCCACGATTAGGTAAGGAGAAAAATTTCATTACCTAACATGGAGAATTCCGTTTTAGGAATTCGCACAGAATTTTCCGTGAAGTAGTTAACACGTGTTCTCATAAGATAGACCTCCTTATATTATAAAGTAGTAGTGTTTATAGACCCTCTCCAAGGTCTGTAGCTACGCAAATAAGTGGAATAACATAATTTGTATTAAAAAAATAAAATATGTATATGTACTAGATGAGTGAATTATACCGCGAACTGGAATTGTATGCAATAAAAATAAAAAAAATATGATAAGATTGTGTAAAATAACTAAAAACCGTACATTTATAAATTATAGATATTTTTTTATAAGATAATTAAAATAGAATATTGACAATATTCATACAAGTGATATAATTTATACATATTGAATGTATCAAAAAATACAAAGTTGTTTAGGAGGCGAAGGAGATGTTATGGACTGAAAAGATGTTTGGAGTTAAGAAACCAATTATTGCAATGCTCCACATTGATCCACTACCAGGAGATCCATTATACAAGTCGGAAAATGATATGGATAAGGTGGTAGAACATGCACGTGAAGACTTACATGCACTACAAGATGGTGGTGTAGATGGGATTATTTTTAGCAATGAATTTAGTTTGCCCTACCAGCGAAATATGGATATGGTGACTCCTGCGGCAATGGCATATGTAATTGGGAATTTACGATCTGAGATTAAGGTACCATATGGAGTAGACGCAATTAGTGATGGGCGAGCATGTTTAGAACTTGCAGCTGCGGTAAAAGCGCAATTTGTTCGCGGAACATTTTGTGGTGTGTATGTGGGTGATGGTGGACTTTATAATAATGATTTTAGTAGTTTACTAAGAAGAAAAGCCGCACTCCCTTTAGAAGATTTGAAAATGTTATATTTTATTAACCCAGAATCGGATCGGAATTTAGATACTCGTCCATTAGCAGAGATTGCTAAGAGTACAATTACGAAAGCAGCACCAGATGGATTGTGTATTTCAGCAAATGCAGCTGGTCAAGATGTAGATGATACATTAATTGCAAGCGTAAAGGAGGCTAATCCTGAAATAGTTGTGCTGTGTAATACAGGATGTCGTGTGGATACTATTGAAAGAAAATTAACAACGGCAGATGCGGCTGTTGTAGGAACCACATTTAAGTATGGAGGTATCTTTGAAAATCGAGTTGATGTGAACCGTGTAAAGGAATTTATGCAGGTTGTTTACAAGTATCGAGAAACATTGTAACAAGATAAAGGAAAAGAAAATGAGACGAAAACTGCTAGCAATGGATATAGACGGAACTGCTGTACGTGACGACTCTAGTTTAGGGGAAAAAAGCAAAGAAGCAATTAAACTAGCACAGCAAGAGGGACATAAAATTGTATTTGTAAGTGGCAGAAGAGATAGTGATATGGGGTCATTAAAGGATGAACAATGGCTTGTGGATTATCAGATTCTTAACACTGGGGGAAAGATACTACGATGTAAGGATAGAAAAGTGCTTCATAATGATTTGATTCCTCCACATGTGTGTAAAAGGCTAATTACACATTGTCTTGAGCAGAATATACAGCTTCAAATTTATAATGGTATGACGTGGCAAGTTACAAAGATGACAGATGAAACCCTAGAGTATGCAAAGAATGTCGGTGTAATTCCTGAAATAATTAATTCGCTTGAAGAAACAGATTGGAAGTATGGCTTGGAAGGATTTATGGCAACACAGGATATGACCGATGTGGCCGCTTATATTGATGAGTGTATTCCGGAGGTATACTACGTAAGTTCGGAGCCGAACTGCATTGATGTTATGGCTAAGGGTGTGTCAAAATGGAATGGAATACAGTTACTTGCAGATATGCTTGAAATTTGTAAAGAAGATATTATAACTGTTGGAAATTACTATAATGATTTGGACATGTTGCAGCATGCAGCGGTAGGAATAGCTGTAGCAAATGCAGTGGATGATGTGAAAAAAGAAGCAGATTTTGTAACAGAGAAGAACAACAATCAAGATGCCGTAGCAGAGATTATTACAAAAATGTTAAATCATGACTATGATGTAGTTGTAGAAAAATGCAATGAATGAAAGAATTAAAAAAGTAAAAAAGGAGGACAATGAAAATGAGAGTTGCAGAAATAGGAGACAATTGTATTGATGTTTATGAACGTATTGGGAAAAAATATCCAACAGGGAATGTTGTTGATACAGGTGTGAATCTTCAAAAACTTGGAATCCCTGTTTCGATTATCAGTACAACAGGTAATGATGAAAATGGAAAATGGATGTTAGAGACATTAAAAAAAGAAGGGGTAGACATTAGTCATTTAAAAATTGGCGATGGTGCCACAGCAGTAACTTATATGGATATGGATGGAAAAGACCGTGTGCATGGCGATTATGTAGAAGGTGTATTGGAGAATATTGTTTTTGATGAAGAAGATATTGAATTTGCGGCAGAGCATGATCTCGTTCATACAGCACTTTGGGGAAAAGCTGAGAATACCTTACCGAAGATTGCAGCAAAAGGAATTCCAATTGCTTTTGATTATGCAGATAGACTGGATCATCCGTTAGTAGAAGAAACCTTACCATATGTTACTTATGGATTTTATTCTTATCATGAAGGAAGGGATGCTAAGATTGAAGAGTTTTTAAAAGATAAAGTGAGTCGTGGAATGAAAATTGCTGTTGTCACATTCGGTGAAGATGGTAGTCTTGCATGGGATGGTGAAAGATTCTATGTAGGTGGTATTGAAAAGGCAGAAGTAGTCAATACAGTTGGAGCTGGAGATAGTTTCATTGCAGGATTTCTTTATGGAATATTGAATGGTAAAAGTATAGATGAATGTTTAAAAAAAGGTGCAGAAGTAGCGGCTTCGGTAGTTCAGGTATTTGAACCATGGGTAGAGTAGAGCATGGGAAAAAGAAATTAGATATTGATAAAATACAGAAAGGAAGAGAAATATGTTTATAGATATGCATGTTCATCCAGCTTTTTATGAACCAATCAATCAAGATTCAGAGTTGGAAGAACTAAGACATAATACATTAGATATTCATAAAAATGGAACGGCGCCATTGGAACATATTTTTAATCAAATGAAATGTGCAGGCTTGGATTATTTATGCTTACTTCCAGAAGATTATCGTACACAGCAAGGTGGAAAAGTGCTGGTAAGTAATGAGGAAATTAGTCAACTTGTTAACATGGCACCAGATAAGTTTATTGGATTTGCGGGGGTTGATCCGTTTGCAGAAGATGCGGCTGAAGAATTGGAGAAAGCATTTGCAGAATTAAAATTAAGTGGTTTGAAATTACATCCAGGTAAAGGGCATTTTTATCCAACGGATGAAAGAATGATGCCACTGTATGATATTTGTGAAAAATATGAAAAACCAATTATTTTCCATAGTGGAATGTCATGGGAACCGGATACATTAACAAAATATTGTCGCCCAGAAATGTTTGAGGAACTGGCAGCAGCAAGACCAAAATTAAAAATTTGTCTTGCACATTTTGGATGGCCATGGTGTAGAGAGACAGCTATGTTGATGTTGAAGTATACTAATGTATATACAGATACTGGCGCATTGTATTTTGATAATGCTAAGGAGTTTTATACACAGATGTTGACAAGAGATGTTCCGATGACATGGATTGATCGGAGTTTGAGACATCAGGTAATGTTTGGAAGCAATAATCCGAGATTTGAGCAAATCAGAATGGCACATGCAATTAAAGAGCTGGGATTTCGTGAAAGTACTTTGGATTTAATTTGTGGGGAAAACGCAATTGAGTTCTTAGGTGGAATTCCTAATAGAAAGGCGTAAAGAAGATGTATGTTGAATCAATTACATTATTAACAAAAGAATATAATGAATATACAGTAATTACTCCGAAAGTTTTGGATATTGTAAAAAGAAGTGGAGTTCAGAATGGAACCGTTACGGTTCTTACAAAGCACACAACAACAGGTGTAACTGTGAACGAAGCATTAGAATGTCTGGAAAGTGATATTGAGAATTTCCTGGGACGATTAATACCAGAAGATTATCCGTATAGCCATGCAAGAATGCTTCGAGATTATGGTAGTACAGCAGGAAATCCAACAGGACACTTGAAAGCAATGCTTACTGGAAATCATTGCCATTTTCCAGTGATAGATGGTGAAATGGTAAGAGGTGGTGCTCAAGAAATATATTTCTGTGAATTTGATGGGCCGGCACATCGTACAATTAACGTGATTATCCAAGAAGAAAAATAAAATATATACCGCTCATATTCTATTGACTGAAGTCAGAGATTTGGGCGGTTTTTTTTATGCAAATGAAGATACTGTTCTTCAGTGTTTATACGATTGTGATAATTGACATAAATATGCCTCAATGATATAATTTGAAATAGATAAGTGGTAAAAAAAACAAACAAAAATAGTGGTACAATAAAACATCATATATAATTCGAAAGCTAATACAAGTGAAATGGAGGCGACAATCATGCCTGATTTGAAAGAAAAAAATAGGATAATCTTGAAGAATTCAAAGATGCATGAATTGTGGGATTTAGGAGCACCGACAATACTGGAACAGGCTCTGCAAACCATTGTAGCTTATGTAGACACTGCAATGGTTGGTCAGATCGGTGCGATTGCAAGTGCTGCTGTCGGTCTGACAAGCACTGTAAATTGGTTGTTAAATGGAATTTTGTTTGCTGTTAGCATGGGAATGCTTTCGTTTATTGCCCAATATACTGGACAGGGAGATTTGGAAGCTGCTCATCATACTTCAGCACAGGCAATTTGGATTATTTTTGTTTTTGGCGTGATTGAAACAGTGATTGCTTTAGCAATTAGTCCGGTGTTGCCAATGTGGATGGGCGCTAGTCAGGAAATATGGAGAGATGCAAGTGAGTATTTTTTTATAGTAAACTGTCCGTTGATATTGAGAGGAAGCCTGATTATATTTGGAAATGTATTAAGGGCAAACAAGGATTCGAAAACACCTCTTTATATAAATATTGGTGTGAATTTTTTGAATATTATATTAAATCAGCTTTTAATTAGCTCTCATACTACGATTTCAGTATTTGGAATGTTGCTCAGTATTCCGGGAGCTGGATTGGGAGTAAGAGGTGCCGCTATAGCGACTGCAATTAGTCAAGGGATAGGTGGAGTTACTATTTTTTGGGTTGCAATGCAAAATCCATTGGTGACACTAAAAGGAATGAAGGTGAAACCGGAAGGAAAACTGTTAAAAAATTGTTTTAATGTTTCCTTGCCTTTAATTGGAGAGAGAATTGTTGTGGGATGTGGTGATGTTGTATTTTCAGCATTAGTAGCGGGACTTGGAACACTAAGTGTAGCAGCTCATTCGATTGCACTTACAATTGAACAGGCTTTTTATGTGCCAGGATATGGTATTCAAACTGCAGTCAGTACACTTGCTGGAAATGCTGTGGGAAAAAAAGACGAATTAGAATTAGAATCGGTTGTACGTTCAGGACTTATTGTGGCTGTTTCTATTATGACAGCAATGGCCATAGGTCTTTTTTGCGGAGCAGAAGTGATTATACGTTTCTTTACGAAGGATGAGCAGGTTATTGTGCTTGGAGTGTCATTACTGAGAATTGTAGCGATTAGTGAGCCTATGTATGCAGCGTTAATTATATATGAGGGTATATTTCATGGTATTGGAGATACAAAAATGCCATTTATATTTGCAATATTAACAATGTGGGGGATAAGGATAGGCCTGACATGGATTTATATTGGTATGTTTGGGCGTGATTTAAAAATGGTGTGGTTTTTCATGATTATGGATAATATTAGTCGATGTATATTGCTTTGGAGCTTGTACCGGAGAAGAAAAAGAAGCTTGCTATTATTTGATGAATATTAAAAACACATAATCGTTTGAGTTTGGTATATATTTTGGTTGGAAAACGAAGAAAAAGATGATAGAATTAGCTTACATTTGAAAGTGGTCTGTAAACAATGGTAAGGAGAATAAGAATATGGAATATCGTATACCGCCGGGAACTGAGGCTGTGGAAAAATTGGAAGATTTTATTGTAGTAAATCGATTGGCTCCGAATACAAGAATTCCATCAGAGAGAGATTTGTGTGAAATGTGGGGAGTAAGCAGAACGACACTGAGACAGGCGGTAGATACACTTGTTGGTCGTGGGGTGTTATATAGAGTTAACGGAGCGGGAGTTTATGTATCTGTAGGAAAGAAGAATCGAAACATGGTTGGAGTAGATTCAATGGTAGGAGAACTTCGACAGCAGGGATCTATTTTGGCAAAAAAGATTATTTCTGTAAGAAAAGTTGAAGCAACTAAACAGATTTCTAAGAAACTTCATGTTCTGCTCGGACAAGAGGTTTATGAGTATATTCTTCTTAGAAAAATAGATGATGTTCCATGTTTTTTGGAAACAACATATCTTGATTGTGAACGATATCCAGATTTTGAAAAGTATTATACTGATAAAACTAGCATGGGGCGAATTTTGAAAAATGTATATCATAGAAAGCAGATTTCGGGCGAGGAGCATATTAGTGTTACATATGCCAGTGAACAAGAAGCAGCGTTGTTGGAGATAATACCGGATTCTCCTTTGTTTTTTACATCTGGAGTTGTGAAAGATGAAGAAGGAGTGATAATTATGTATTATAAACAATTAATTAGAGGAGATAAATTCAAGCTTGTTAGCAGAATAGAGAGTGAATAATGAGAAAAGCAGGGCAGATTTATGGATAATAAATTGAACTATACCGAAGAAAATGAAGAGCGTGAAGACGGAAAATTAAGTTATCGTACACCAATTTATCTTCAATTGAGAGAAATTATTAGAAATCGAATAGAAGAGGGAGAGTACCTTCCAGGAACAGCAATTCCGTCTGAAAATAAATTAGCAGAAACTTATGGTATTAATAGGTTGACTGTTCGCAACGCAGTAGATGCGTTAGTTAATGAAGGAATTTTGAGACGTGTTCAGGGAAAAGGTGTTTTTGTTGTTGGTGATAAATACGAAGAAAACCTGGATGAACATGGTGGGTTTGTTAATGTAATGTCTTCAGGAACAAAAAGAGTTTCGATAAAGGAGCAGGCAAAAATATATAGACCAGCAGGAAATAAGTATGCAAATTATTTTAATATTGAGCCAGATGATTTAATCTTTTGTGTACGACATCAAATAACTTTGGATAGTGAGCCATTGGCAATTGAAGATATATATGTACCAAAAGATGTTTTGCCGAAGTTAGAAGTAGTGAACTCATCAGTTTTTACAATAAAAGATATTTTTGCATTTTATGGAATAGAAATTTCCAGTATGCAGCAAACAATGGAGATTATAGATGGAACGAGTAAGATAAAAAAATTATTAGATATTCCAAATGGAGTAGCATTAATTATGTTGAGTTGTGATTACTGGGACAATAATGGTAGAGCGATTGCGTATAGCCGCTCTTTTATCAGAAGTGACAGGACTTCATTTACAATTCAGCTTCATGAATAAAATAATAGATTTAAAAAGTACAGCAGAAGAGTTATTAAAAACTCATACAGCTGTACTTTTTGTTTGATGAAAGAATTATCACATAGTCTTTATAAAGTCTAATCTACAAAGATTAGTCTGACAAACAATGCATTAAGTTTACAGTAGCAGGATAAAGAGAATCATAAATATTCTGATATTTTTTATATGCTTCATGGTTTTCTTTATTAGGATGATAGGTTTTTCCAGGTTTAATGAAATCTGTAAGTTTGTTGAAAGATTCAAAGCCTGAATATTTGATTCCCGATGCAGCCATTAGAGCATCGCCAAAACTCGCACCTACAGTAATGGCAGGGGTACTGATTTCTTTACCAGTAACATCTGCAACAATTTGCATCCATAAGTCATTTTTAACACCACCACCTACGGCAAAAATCTGGTCTATAGGAACATCGTGCTCAAGCATGATCTTTAATTGCTGATTTACTGAGTATGCAACAGATTCCAAAGCACTTCGGTACATATGCTGACGCGTGTGAGCAAGCGTTAATCCAAATAGAATTCCCCTTGCAAGAGGATCATTTATTGGAGTTCTTTCACCAGCAAAATAAGGGAGTGTAATAAGGCCATCGCTTCCAACAGGAATTTTATCCAAATCTTGCATCATGGTGATATAAGCATCAGGACCACCATTTTGCTCTAGTTCGAGTGCATCTGGGAAAATTGTATTTCTATACCATTTAGTAAGAGAGCCTGCAGCATTAGTGCCGGCAGATATATCACAAAGTCCTGGTACAATAAATTCTTCACGCCATAAGCGTTCATCATCAACCAATTCTTTTGTCCCGAGAATCATATAAATGGAAGAACCGAATTGAATCATCATTTTACCAGGGGCAACAACGCCAGTGCTGATTGCTTCTGCGCCGGAGTCATCTGTTCCTACAATGACTGGAGTACCAACTGCAAGACCCGTTTCCTTTGAAGCGGTTTCAGTTACATAACCTGCGATATCATTTGCTTCCTTCACTTCTGCTAGCTGATCAGGGCGGCAAATTGGTAGGCAAGTTTCAGGATTTGGTGTTCCATCATTAAAATAAAGTGGATTAAAACTTGCAAGTCCTAAAAAACGATCGACTACATAATTACCAGTAAGTTTTGCTGCTATAAAACTAGAGCCTGTTAGAAACTTGTGGGTTTTTGCATATATATCTGGCTCTTTATTTTTTATCCAAAGAATCTTAGGCATTACATCACTGGAGCATAATGGACGTCCGTACCACTGTCGGATCTGTTCTTCCCCATACATTTCTGTGAGTTGTTCTATCTCATCGGTTGCACGTGCATCAATACCATATAGGATAGCTTTGCGTAGAGGTCGACACTGATCGTCGACAGGTAGGCAGTCGGCACCAAGTGCACTTGTTCCGATTGCTTTAATGTCAGATGGTGAAACTTTAGATTTTTCAATCAGTGCATTGCTTATAATACATAAATCTCCCCACCAATCTTTGTCGGCATCATGTTCATAGTGACCTGGGGCAGGATTTGTCATTGCATGTTCAGTTGTATGTTCTGCTATAATTTCTCCGTGAGAATTGATTAATACACCTTTACTAGAGTTTGTTCCAGTATCAATCCCCATAAAATAAGACTCTTTCATAAATATTTCCCTTCCTTTCTTAAAGAGAATATAAACTGTTTAGATAAGAGAGATATTTTTTTATTTATTCATGGCTATATACGATTCGTCCGTTGAGAAAAGTTACTTCTACTTTGCGAGAACGAATTTCTTCAATAGCTGTTTCAAATAGATTTCCGTCGAATACGACAATATCAGCTTTTTTTCCTTTTTCCAGTGTGCCGAGCTCTTTCTCTTGATATAGATTATAAGCACCGCCAGCACTCCATGCAGTTAGCAACTCAGGAATAGTCAGCATATTTTGTTTGTTAAATGGCTCTCCACCTTCAGGGAAGTATCCTCCGACTGCATGATAAATAGATTCTGGGATATCATCAATAAGAAGTGGAAGATCAGTTCCGCAACTTAATAACACATTGCTGTCAGCCATTTTACGTCTGTTCCAATAATACTGTCCGCGATCCATACCAATCTTTTCTTCAATCATGGCAAGTTTGTCTTTTCGATTTGCGATAGATTGAATTTGAGGGTATATTTCAGCAATTACGCCTAATTTTCCCATACGCTCCAAGTCTGTTGGATCACTGAATTCAAGATCGGTAATACTGTGACGATTTATAAGTTTTCCATTTTCATCTTTTTGGCAAGAGTCATAAATATCTAATACTTTTGAAATAGCAGCATCTCCTTGAGCATGTAATGAGAAACGAAATCCTTCGGCATCAGCTTTAAAGGTATCGTTTGCTAAAAGATCCCAATCAATGTCTTGTGCACAGGTCGTATCTGCGCAGGAATAAGGTTTTTTCAAATCACCGCAAAGTTCGCTTATAGAACCGTCGGTCATTTGGTTATATCCAGAAAAACGAACAAACTCTCCTTTAAATTTTTCACGCATTTCCTTGCCATATGAGAGATTAAAAGGTTCAGCAACAGGTTGGCTCATAAAGTTTACGCGGATAGTTAAAGCGTTTTCGGATTCTAGTTCTGCGAGAATGTCAGTAAATCCGTAGAAATCATCGAATCCCATTTCTTTGATGGAAGTGATTCCTTTACTGTTCATCATTTTAATATAGCGCTTAAATTCCGGAATTATAAAGTCTTTATCTCCAAGTAAGTCTGGTAAAAAGCGAACATAACTCTCCGGATAACAGGTTTCCGGGGTAAACTGATAACGATTTATAGCAGCTTGATTCATCCAACAAGTTTCGCAGCCTTTTGCAAACAGAAGAACAGGGCGAGTGGAAAAAGCCTCATCTAACAAATCTGTTCCATTAGGTTGGATTGTATCGGAGTTCCAACCATGTCCCAAAATAGGTTTGTCTGCAGGAATTCCTTTCGCATACTCTTTAATTGAATTCAGTATATCTTCTTGAGAAGTAGCTGCGGATAAGTCTATTCCAACAAATCCTACAGAATAACCTGTGAAAAAGCAATGTACATCGGAGAATCCAGGCGTAATTGTTTTGTTCCCATAATCAAGATATTTTGTGTTTGTTCCTATTAGTTCAGTAGGAGCCAATCCTTTTCCGATAGAAAGTATCCGGTCGTTTTTGATAGCAATATATCCAGAGAAAGGTATTTCCTCTGTGGCTGTAAAAATACAGTTTGATAATAAAATAAGATCTGCGTATTCAGACATATTATTTAAACCTCCTAATGATTAATGATATTTGTAAAGACATAACTTATATATAGGAAAATAAAGATATTAAGAGTAAAAATGAGGCGACATCAAATAACAGATGAACCTTAGAAAGGTCAGATATCCAGCAACAAAAAAATCAAAGCTGAATGCTTGTTCCTTAATGAATAAAAGTCATCGAAGTGTTCTAATAGATATTGCACACTATTTATTAGAACACTTATAAGTTATCATGGTGCACAAAGCATTGGCAATTGGATGGATAACTAAAAAATAAGTAACAAAATAAGTGTATCTGATGAAATTGGTATAAATATAAATCAAAAACATACCACTATATGCATAATGCATAAAAATAAGAGAAAATAAAGAGGGAATAAAGAGGATAAAATATGCAGAATAACATAATTGGTATAGAATTGAAATAACAAACAACATGGTTATGGGATTTTATACATTTTTTATAATTGAATTTTAGACCTCTTGCGAATAGAAAATGGTGCTTAATTATTATATAATTTTACCAACAAAACACAACAAGGAGGAATGAAATAATGTTAAAAGTTGGAATGTTTACATCGGGATATCAGAGGAATCCGTTGGAGCATTGTTTTATGGATGCTAAAGAGTACGGTTACGATTATATCGAGCTTTGGGGTGGGCGTCCACATGCATATGCACCGGATCTGAAAGCGGGAGATATTAATGAAGTTCGCCGATTAATTGAAAAGTATGAAATGCCGGTGCTTGGTTACACACCGGAGCATAATGCCTATCCTTACAATTATATGATTGGTTCAGAGGCTCAGAGAAGAGATGCTATTGATTATCTGAAACTGTCTCTTGAAATGGCAAAAGAGATGGGTGCGGAATTTGTACTTACAAGTCCTGCAAACGGCGGATATCTTGCTACATATGATCAGTTGTGGAGCAGATTAGAAAAAAATATTCAAGAGTTGGGAGATTATGCAGCAAAACTAGAAATCAAGCTAGTAGTTGAAGCTTTAACACCGTATGAATCTAATTTCTTTACAAGAGCAAATGATTTGGTGGAGCTATTTAGAAGAGTGGATAATCCATATGTAGTCGGCATGTGTGATATTGTTCCACCATTTGTACAGCATGAAAGTATTATGGCATATTTTGATAAACTCGGAAATAAGATGGATCATATGCATATTATTGATGGAGAAAATGGATCAGACACCCATCTGATACCAGGAGAGGGAAATATTCCAATTAAAGAAATGCTATATGAAATGAAACGAATAGGTTATGATAAAACTGCAACACTTGAATTGGTTACAAATTATATTAACGAACCACGTTTTTATGCGAAACGTGCCATTGATAACATGCGTGAGCTAATGGCCGAGGCAGGAATCGTTTAAATGTGAAAGTGAATAAATAAAAAGTAATAGATTATTTAAGAAGTTGTGATAGCGAAGATAGATAGCTGTTTACAATATAAAAGCATCGAAGATAATAGGAAATTAAAAAAAGAAAAGTCGTGCACAAGATTTTTCAATTATACTTTGTTTAAAAGGAAAGGAGAGTTTTTATGTCTGAAAACAAAAACGAACTTGCTCGTAAACTTGGACTTGGCGCTGTTATTGCACTTGGCGTTGGTACTACAGTAGGCTCTGGTATTTTTTCATCTTTATCTGAGGTAGCAAATGCTGCCGGTAGTAGCTTGTTTCTGGTATTAGCATTCATTATAGGGGGATTGCTTCAGATTCCATCAAACTTTGTATATTCGGAATTAGCATCTGCCTATCCAGAGGATGGTGGAGCATATGTTTACTTCCGTGAAGCAGGATCTCGACCACTCGCATTCTTGAGTGGATGGATCAGCTTTTGGGCAACTGACCCACCGTCAATTTCAATCATGGCTTTAGCAATTGTGAATTATCTTGCATTTTTTGTTCCGATTCATGGTTTTGTATTAAAGCTGGTTGCTGTAGTATTTGTATTAATTTTCATGGGAGTACACATACGTTCGGTAGAAGGCGGTGGAAAATTCCAGACAATTATTACAGCTCTTAAAATTTTACCATTTGCATTGGTTATTGGTATTGGTTTATTCAATCTTCAGGGGGATATTTTATTATCTTCTGCACCTTTGGAAGGATATGCAAAAACTGGAATTGCTGCGCTAATCGCAGGTGTAGCTTCAACAACATGGTCATATGATGGTATGGGAGCTGCTTGTTATATGTCAGGCGAAATTAAAAATCCGAAAAAGAATATGCCTTTGGGTCTTATTCTTACAGCAGTTATTGTACTAGCTCTTTATGCAGGATTAACATTTGTAGCTTCTGGAATTCTTTCTATTGATGAAATGGCTACATCTGATGCTCCAATCGCATTGTTGGCATCTAAGCTTCCAGGAATTGGACAGTATGCAGGTACAATTGTTGCAATTATGGCAATTATTGTTGTAATTGGTTCATTATCATCTTGTATTATGTTCCAGCCACGTATCGAGTATGCTATGGCGAAAGATAATTTATTCTTTAAATCTTTTGCAAAAGTTCATCCAAAATACGAAACTCCTTATTTTTCAATTATCGTACAGTGTGCGGTTGCAATCGTATTAATTTTTGCTTCAAACTTGTCAGCATTGCTAGGATACTTTACAATGGTAGCATTATTAAAGAATGTGCTTACATTCGGTTCAATCTTTGTTCTTCGAAAAAAAGGCAAAGAACATGGATACGATCCATCTTATAAATGCCCAGGTGGTCCAATTATGCCTCTTATTGCAATTATTATGACAGTTGCACTTATTTGGGGCCAGCTTACATATGCGCCAATGCAGAGCTTAATTTGTGCGTTTGTGGCAGTAGTTACAGGACTTCCAGTATTCTATTATTGGGATAGAAAAAATAAAAAAGAAAGTGCATAAGCATTAGCTTAATATGTTGAGAAGGTGAGAACTGTATGGAGAAAATAAAAAAAATTCGTCCGCAAGATATGGCGATGGAGCAGATTCAATGGTATATACAAGAAAACCAACTAAAACCACATACACAGCTTCCGAGCGAACGGGAGTTGTGTACAATGTGGCAAATGAATCGTTCCACTCTCCATACAGCTATTCAACAACTAATTGAAGAAAGAAAACTATATAGTGTAAAAGGATCTGGAACCTTTGTGGCACCTCCGAGATTAGTTAGGAATATAAAGGGAATTCAGTCTACTTCGGAAGCAATGAGAAAAACAGGGTACTTTCTTTGGACAGAAGTATTAATCTCTAGAATTGAGACGTGTGATGGATATGTTGCGAGAAAACTTCAGATAAAAGAGGGAGATAAAGTATTTCATTTATATCGCTTGCGGATTAGAAACAATGTTCCTTTGATGATTGAGAATAGTTACATTAATTACGAACAGTGTGAAGGTTTGGAAGCTCACAATTTTGCAGAAGAATCTTTATATAAAGTTCTAAGGGATTTAGGCATATTGTTGACTAAAGGGACGGAGAAAGTAGAAATTACATTTGCCACAGAAGAAGAAGCTAAATTGTTGAAGGTAGAAGAAGGACAATACTTGTACTATCAGTCAGGTGTTGTAAACGACGATAGAGGAGTAGGTATTGAGTTTTTTAGGATTATGGCGAGACCAGATCAGGTACAATATACGAATGTTCTAACAAGGCGAGACACCAGATAAAAAAGGAGTGATATCGTATGAGATTAGCGGCAGTTGGAAGTAACTGTATTGATTATTATAACAATATAGATGGTGGAAAAGCATTTCCGGGGGGAGGCCCGGTAAATATGGCAGTTTATACACTCCGTTTAGGAGGAGAGGCTGCATATATTGGACCAGTAGGTGATGACGTCTACGGACAGATTATGATAGAAACTATCAAAGCGAAAGGCGTTGACACTTCGCATTTGCGTGTAGAAAAAGGAAAGACAGCCGTTACCCAGGTTGAATTGATAGATGGCGAAAGAGTATTTGGAGATTACGACGAAGGCGTATTGGAAAAATATAAATTAACAGATGAAGATATTGATTATATCAAAAATTTTGATGTTGTAATTTGTGATGTTTGGGGCAAAGTAGAAGGACAGTTTAAAGAGTTGAAAGAAAAAGGAATTGTTACTGCCTTTGATTGTGCGACAAGCCCAGATTCAGAGGAAAGTGTAAAAGCGATACCATATACAGATTATCTCTTTTATTCTGTGGATACAGGAGATACTAAAGAGGTAAGAGAACAAATGGAAAGAATTCAAAAACAGGGACCTAAGCTTGTCATTTGTATGATGGGAGAAGAAGGCAGTTTGTGTTATGATGGTGAAAGATATCATCGTTTTGGAATCATTCCTTGTGATCATCTTGTAGATAGTATGGGAGCTGGAGATAGTTATATTGCTGGATTTTTAACAGGAATTGTAGATGGACTTTCTATAGAAGGGGCAATGGAAAAAGGTGCAGCAAATGCAACAGAAACATTAAAGTATTTTGGAGCATGGTAACTAAAAAATAAGGAGCCGAAATATGAAAACTGCCTGTAAAAGAATGATCACTCAGCAAGTGAGTGAGATTTTAAGAATAGAAATAGAAGATGGTGATTTATATCCTGGTACAAAAATACCTACTGATACAGAATTGGCTGAAATGTTTGGTGTTCAGAAGCAAATCGTGAGAACAGCCATAGAAGTCTTGGTCAAAGAAGGATTGTTGAAATATATTTCTGATAAAGAAGTATACGTTTTAGGACATAAAATCGAACGAAACATGGAGAAGTTAGAAGGCTTTACGCAGACGATAGTAGATAGGAATATGAAACCATCTTTTAGAATTGTGTCTAAGTATCTAAGAATGGCAGGAAATTTGTATGGAAACATGTTCGGCATTAAACCAGAAGATCCTATTTTTTATATTAAGCGCATGTGTTATGCTGACGGAGATTCGATTTCTTTAGAGGAATTATATATACCGCATTATTTAATTCCCAAAATGGAGGGGATTGATTTATCGGTGTTTTCTGTGTATGAAGTATATGAAATGTATGGGATTCATTTAGCGGAAGCAGAGCAGACATTGGATTTGGTTCGTCCTAGTTTGAATGATGCAAAACTGTTGGGAATAGATGCAGGAACACCCGTGATGTTGTTTCAAAGTCTTACGTATGATACGGATGGAAGGGCAATCGAATTCAATCGCAATTATGTGCGTGGTGATAAATGCAACTTTAATGTACAATTTTCAGATAAAAGGTAAAATTAAAATAATGGGATTATTTACAGGAAATTTTTATTCCAAAAATTTAAGAATGACAACACAGATTAATGTTATTTTCCCGGATGTTTCTAATGATGTAACACCTCTTTATGAGGGAACACCGAAGGTTCTTTATTTACTTCATGGACTGTCAGGAAATAGTGATGAATGGACGCGATTTTCTAAAATTGAATATTATGCAAAAAAATATAATTTCATAATAATTATGCCTGAAGTTCAACGTAGTTTTTACACAACAGGAAAAGTTGGAATTGATTATTTCCATTATGTTGCAGATGAACTTCCAGCTATTTGTGGGAAATGGTTTCATTTGGATCAAAGACGAGAAAATACATTTATAGCTGGAGAGAGTATGGGTGGATATGGTGCAGTGAAGATTGCATTGAATAGACCAGAGAAGTATGAAGCTGTGGCAAGTTTATCAGGAGTACTCGATTATGTAGGATTTACGGAGATGGTACTTGCCGGAAATTGGGAAGATATGTCGCCACAAGAAATACAGAGTTTTCATGGAGAAGCAGGAAAACCAGAAGAGTGGGAAAATCCACTGTTTTTGGTAGAGAAACTTGCTAAAGACGAAAATCGTCCAAGGTTAATTCAATTTTGTGGTACAGAAGACTTCTTATATGAAAATAATCAGAAATTTAGAAAAGTTGCTGAAAGTAATGGTTATGGTCATGTTTATATGGAAGGACCAGGGGATCATGAGTGGCCTTATTGGGATAAAATGATTCAACGTGCTATACAATTTTTCTTAAATTTAGATTTGCAGACAACGAAATTGTATTAAAAAGAAAGTAGTGAAAGGAGATATCAACTATGAAATATGAAGCAAAAGCGTGGAAAGAAACAGAAGGAGCTTGTTTGCGTAATTTTAACGAGCAAGCACAGATTGATAGTGTGAATGGAGCACTTGCTCTTCGTCCGCAGATTGAAAAAATTATTGATCAAATCTGGGAAGAAGGATTTGATGGAATCTATTTTATTGGTATTGGAGGTACTTATGCTTCCAGTATGCAGGTGGAAGTATATATGCGTGGCCGTTCAAAGCTTCCAGTATTTGTTGAAAATGCAGCTGAGTTTTTGACTACAGGAAACAAAAAATTTACAAATAAATCTGTAGTAATTATATCTTCAGTATCTGGAAATACAAAAGAAATGGTTGAATTAGTGGACAGAGTACATGAAAAAGGTGCAAAAGTATTTTCATTCATCGATAATCCAGGTACTACTCTCACACAGCCTGACAAGCAAGATTATCTGATTGTTTATCCAATGAATGAGCAGTTGAAATTTTATATGGTTGCAAATTACTTGATGTATAAAAATGGTGAATTTGATGATTATGACCGTTATAATAAAGAGATGGAAGCTAATCTTGCGGATGTATTAGCTCAGGTTGAGAAAGATTCCGATGAGTGGGCATATGAGTATGCAAAAAATAAGGTGGCATTTTGGAAAGAACATAAAGATCTTCCTCATTACTTTATTGGATCAGGAAATCAGTATGGGGCAACCTATTCCTATGCTATGTGCTATTGGGAGGAGCAGATGTGGATCCGTACAAAATCTATTAGCTGTCAAGAATTTTTCCACGGAATGCAGGAGATTATCGTTGAAGATACACCAGTTACTCTGTTTATGGGAGAGGATGAACAACGACCATTAGCTGAGCGTGTTGCAAAATTTCTTCCACGTGTAAATGCAAACTATACTATTATTGATACAAAAGAACATGAATTAAAAGGAATTAGTCCAGAATTTAGAGGAACAATTTCTCATTTGGTAATGCATGGTGTTAATAATCGTGTAGATGCATATATGGAGCTGTTTTTAAGACATCCACTTTCTATTCGTAGATATTATCGTCAGTTTGATTATTAAGAATTAGATTTTTAAAAGATATTGGTAGAATGAGTGCTGTTACACTAAGTAATTGTACAGAGACTCTTTGCTATGTAAATAGTCAGGTGAAAAGGTTAATTGAACTATTTCACCTGACTATTTTTAGAAATATAAAATCTGGCGGGGCGAAACTCAGGTCATTGCTCAGTAACCACGAAATAAATGAAGATGATTAATCGGAATGGTGATAAGCTGTTGATGACATTAGCGGAAAATATAGAGCGATAATAAAAGTGTATATAAAAATTTGCAAGGGGCTGTCGCTTTAACGATTTCTAAATCTGAACTGCTCCCCGTCAAGTAGACAATTGAAAAAATATAAATTTTTCCTACCAGCAGAAATTTATCTGCTGGCAGTTTTTATGCAGCTTGCAAGTAAATTTCATGTTTTTCCATTGGTGTTAAAATTCCAAGATTCCTTTGCAAACGTTTGTTGTTGTAGTAATCTATATAATCTTCGATCATTTTTACGAGAGTACTTCTATCAGTGAATCGTTTTCCATAGTATCGCTCTCTCTTCAGAATTCCCCAAAACCCTTCCATTGGTCCATTGTCGATACATTTAGCAACTCGCGACATGCTTTGCGTTATTCCAGCATTTATAAGTTTTGTATGAAATAGCCTGTTTGTATATTGAAATCCCCTGTCACTGTGAAACAGTGGCTGCGCACCAGGATTTCTAAGTAAAGCATTGTCTACCGTATCAAACACCAAAGCATTGTTGTTCTTATCACGAATAACATACGAAACAATCCGTCTATCATATAGATCCAGTATTGCACTTAGATAAACTTTATGCTTTTCCATTCCAATATAATAATGAAATTCTGTCACATCAGTGAGCCATTTTTCATTTGGTGCTTTGGCAGTGAACTCCCGATTAAGTATGTTTTCCGCTATATACTGAGGGTTTGCAGCCTGTCTTGTGCATCCGTTGTTAGAATACTTGACAGTTGATTTTATATTAAGTTTACGGCAAATGCGTAATACACGTTTATCGTTTACATCAATACCATGATATCGTTCCAAATCATCTCTGATTCTTCGATAGCCTTTATCCGGTGAGTCTGTATGAATCTTTTCTATCTCGTCAGCAATAAGCCTATTCTTTTGCTCACTTTTAGGAATTTCTCTGTGTAGCCATTTATAATAAGCTGCTCTAGAAACATTACCAAGTTTACAAAGTGCAGCAACTGAATAATTATGATCTTCATGTTCTTCTTTGATTGCCTGATATATATGTTCATGACGGATCAGGCTTAGCCCCGCCTCCTCTCTATTTCTTCGAGTTTTTTTAAAAAAGATGCCTCCATTTCAGCACGTTCTTTCTCTGCTTTTAAAATTTTAACTTCAGCACGCAGCTTTTCTAATTCACTCATCTCGTTGGGACTTTTTCGTTTGCCACGGTTATCTCTTAAAGCTTCCACTCCACCAGCTTCATATTTGACTATATAATTACGAGCCTGTTGATAGGACACCTGGTATTGTTCTGCTGTTTGGGCATAATTACGATCATGTGCGATACAATACTGTACTATTTCAACCCGTTCTTCAAAAGTGGTTTTTCTTCCTTTGGTCATGACAATGCTTCCTCCTGTTCCAGAAGATTTTAATTTTACATGACCATTATACTTCTTTATCCAAGTTTGTAACTTACCTTTTGAACGGATCCCGTATTTTTTGCAAATATCATTTTGAGAACCATGGCCTGCTAAATAATCTAAGACTGCTTGTTGTTTCAATTCTTTGGAATATTTTTTATTTCCTTTCAATGTGAATGCATTTACTCCCATAGATTCATAGTTTCGAATCCATTGTTGGACAGATGCAAGACTTACATCAAACATATCGGCAATTCGCCGTTGGCTTTCTTTTCCATCCAGATATAGATTTACAGCATACGTCTTATCCTCAACAGATACTTTTCTTTTAGACATAAAATATGCTCCCTCCTAAGTGACAAGTTTTTATTATTTCACTTGTCTACCTAGAAGGGAGCATATCAATCGTGAAGCGGCAGCCCCATCCTTTCTGTGTTATTTTCCAGAAAGATAATTTGTACTTTTAGGACAATAGTTGAAGTTCGTGGATGTTGTATGTCAAGTATTGAATTTTACAGCTTTTTACATATAATAAAAGGAAACAATATGAAAACAAACCATATAATGGGCTGTTTTCATAAACAAGTAGTGAATGTAGATTACGAATGTCCGTTTCATTAAAGGAAGGAGTAAGATGAAGAAATTAAAAAAACAATGGAATAAGGTAACGGTACTTTTGCTGACATTTGGGATAGTTTTCGGATTATTTGGGGCAATGCCGGTACAGGCGCAGGATGGAACTGCATCTGGAAGTACAATTTTTGATGTGAAAATCGTACATACCAATGATATTCATGCACGGGTAGAGGAAGATGATTACAATCAGGTGATCGGAATGGATCGACTGAGTGGAATTGCACAGACATTTACGGAAGGAGCGGACGGTTCGCTGATGCTGGATTCCGGAGATACCTTTCATGGACAACCGATTGCAACACTGGTAAAGGGAGAATCGGTGGCAAAACTGATGAAAGCCTGTGGATATGATGCAATGACCACAGGAAACCATGACTGGAGTTATGACAAAGATCGTTTAAAAGAGCTTGGTGGAATTGCTAATGTCAAAATTTTATCCGGTAACATCAAAAATGCAGATGGGACATCCTTTTTTGATACGGATGAACTTGTAAAAGAGATTACAAAAAATGGAAAAACACTGAAGATCGGTGTGTTTGGTGTAAGTGATCCGGAGATGAAAAATAAGACAACACCATCTAATGTGGAGGGATTGGACTTTCAGGATGCAGTAGCTTATGCAAAGAGGGAAGCTGCTACTTTAAAGGCAGAAGGGTGTGATGTGGTGATCGCATTGTCCCATACGCTTGATCCAAAGAATGTGGCTGCACAGGTGGACGGTGTCGATTTGTGGCTGTGTGGACATGAGCATATTGAACTCAGTGAATCCGTGACGACACCGGACGGTTCAAAAACCTATGTATCGGAAAGTGGACATTATTTAAATAGTGTGGGGCTGATAGACCTGACCTGTACTATGGATGAGGATGGAAGTGTGCATGTGGATTATGAGAAAACATCTGTCGATTATGAAGCAGCACAGAACTATCCGAAGGATGCTTCCGTGACAGATGTATTGGATACGATCAAAGCAGAAAACGAGACAGCACTGAATCGTGTCATCGGTACTTCACCGGTGGAATTGGACGGGGTCTGGGAACATATACGTATCGGACAGACAAATCTTGGAAATGTCATAACTGATGCGTACCTGCTTGCCACAGGGGCTGATATAGCCTTTGAAAATGCTGGCGGAATCCGTGCTTCTATCGCTGCCGGAACGGTAACATATGGAGATGTTATCAATGTCAGTCCTTATGGAAACTATGTAGTGACAAAGAAACTGACTGGTGCACAGATAAAGGAAATGTTGGAGAGCAGTCTTACTATTCAGAAAAACTGTATTGTTGCAAATGACAGTGGTGAATGGGATGCGTGGCCAAATGACAGCGGAAGTTATCTGCAGGTTGGTGGAATTATCGTCCGTTTTGATCCGGCGCAGCCGGCGGGTGCCCGTGTGCTTTCTGTGCAAAAAGATGGGCAGGAGTTGGATGATACAAAAGAGTATACCGTAGCAGTTAATAATTATCTTGCCGGTTCTGACAGCTATCCACAGCTTGCCAATGCAGCGGAGATTGGAGAATATTCCTGTTGCGAAGAGCTGTTGATTCAATTTTTTGAACAGGGTTCCGATGCAGTTACTGCAAGTGCAGCGAAGCAGAATATGATTCAGACAACCAAAGAGACAGTCGAACCGGAACATCCATCTGTGCCTGTCACACCGTCTGTACCGGAGCAGCCATCAAAAGAACAGCCGGAAGCTGTGAAAACAGAGGTGAAAAAAGAACAGGCAAGTGGAACAAAAACTTCAGTAAAAAGTCCGAAAACAGCGGATAGTAATGAACTGTTCTGCTGGATGATACTACTGTTGCTCAGTGGCGGAGCAGGAAGTATCTGCCTGGTTCAGGGAAATAAAAGATAATTTAAGATGAAAGACACCAGAAAAGCAGGAAATATATTACATCTGCTTTTAAGAAATGGTCAAAAAGTGCGGAAGCCCTTAAAAATCAAGGACTTCCGCTACTTTTGTTTATAAATGTTTCTATGATATTTTTATTGTTTGCTTAACTGGGAGCAGTTTTATTTTTGGTTTTCTGCCTGATATTTCTTGTATTCTTCTACAGGCATATCCAAGCCGGTATATAATTTATAAGCCGCAACGCCCTGCCAGAGAAGCATACCTTTTCCACCGATCGTTTTTGCACAACCGGCTTCTTTTGCTTCCCGAAGAAGTTTTGTTTCTTCCGGATTATATACAACATCACATACAATCAGATCGGAACGAAATACAGATTTGTCTGTGATTGGAGAACGATCTTCATGAGGTTTCATACCTACCAGTGTTCCGTTTACCAGAATATCTGCTTTTTCAATTTCTTCTTTCAGTTTTCCCGGATCATCCAGACAGAATACCTGAACATTACAATCTGGTACTTTGTTTTTCAGTTTAGCAGCTGTGACTTTTGCGCGATCAAGAAATGGATCGTCTGGATTGAAGATGGAAATGGATGTTGCTCCATCAAGTGCACACTGTACCTGGATGGCTGTTGCAGCTCCTCCTGCACCTAAAATCACCAGTTTCTTTCCTTTTACATCTACGCCATGGTCTCTTAGATTTTCCACAAAACCGATACCATCTGTCATGTGTCCGATCAGTTTTCCGTTTTCATTAACAATTGTATTCACTGCACCGATAATTCTTGCAGCAGGTGATAACTCATCCATGTTCTGAGCTGCTGCCGTTTTACATGGCATAGTTACATTGCACCCTCTCATTTTGAACAGACGCATCGCATCCAATGCTGCCGGTACCTGATCTTCCTTGATGTCAAAAGCCATGTAGCTGTAGTCCAAATTATGATAACGGAAGCAGAAGTTATACATATCAGGAGATCCTGAATGTCCTACTGGACTTCCAATCAATGCTAATAAACCTGTTGTTCCTTTAATTCGCTGTTCCATTTTTTTCCTCCTGTTCTGGGTCTGAATCCTTAGATGCGACTTCATAAGCTGTTTTTATTTATTATCCATCTGACGTAGTCTAAGAATTAGTTCTTCGCAGATCTGCAATTCATCTTTTCCGTCTGTTTCAATAATAATATCCGCTGCTGCTTCATATTTTTCTCTGCGTTTCTCCATAAGATCGGCAATAAACGGAACTGTTTTGTTATTTTCAATCAGCGGGCGGTCATGGCTGTCTTTGACACGATCCAGAATAGTTTCTGGTTTGGCAGTCAGAAGAACTACACGTCCGTTTTTCTTCATCTCAACGACATTACATTCTCTCATTGGAGTTCCACCGCCGCAGGAAATCACGACATTCGTTTTGGACTGCATTTCGATAAGAAGGTTGGTTTCCAGGTTACGGAAATACTGTTCGCCATATACTTCAAAAATATCGGAAATAGTCATACCTTCTCTTTCAGCTATGATCTGATCCATCTCGATTACTTCCATTGCAAAGGAGTTTTTCAAAAACTCTGAGATGGTACTTTTACCAGCTCCCATGAATCCAATAAGCACAATATTATAGTTAAACAATTTTCTGGACTGGATTCTTTTACTGTTCATTGTGATGCTTCCAAATACGTCTTCTACTTCAGCTTTATGACGTTTCTCTTCCATTCTTTTTTCCAGCCATTCTTTCTGTCTGGCTTCTTGTTCCGGCTGTAAGATTGGAAGATCATTGGCCTCCTTATAAGCCATGATATCTTCTACAATACGATTACGCATAAGCAGCGCGTCCAGGATGATTTCATCACACTGGCCAAGACTTTCTCTTAATATTTCTAACTGATTCATTTTATCACCTTTCCTATCTGATTATTATTTTTAATATTATAACAGCAGTTTTTGTATACTACAATACAATTTAGTGATTTTCCGCTTTAAATCACTAAAGTTTTTTGCAATAGCAAATACTTTTCTTTACAGTTATTTCACAAAATGTTATGATGCAAAGAAAAAGCTTAAATCATATACCTTTTGATGAAAATAAAACACTGCAGAAGGAAAAGAGTACAGCAATATTTTTGAAAGATAAATAAATCAAATCATGTCAGAATGTGTTGACGTGTAATCATAATGACGCTACAATCATTGTAGATATTGAGAGGATACCAAGGAGGAAAATCAGATGAATGTTACTGAAATCAGACGTCCGGCTGACATGGAAAGGCGCACCATAATGCAGGCGGACTTCCAGAAGATATGAATTTTGAACTTGTAGAACCAGTTAGAATTCTGTTTAAGGATGAGGTTCGTGCAGTATGCTCTATTGACGTTATGACAGCGACTGTTGCTGAGATTCCGCACGAATTAATGGTTCATATTACAGAACGTATCACACACGAAGTTCCGGGAATCAACCGTGTACTTTATGATTTTACACCAAAGCCGACAGGAACAGTGGAATTTGAATAAATCGAGTTGCTTAAAAAAGCCAGTGTTTATGCGGGTTTCAGCGATTTCGATTAGTCTTTTGATAACAAATTGATAACAGTCATAGCAAGTGCCATTATTCTTGTTATCCAGTGGTTTATGGGTAACGGAACAATTAACAGGTGGCTTGCAGACTAAAGTTCGGAGCTTGGCTCTGAACAAATTCCATATTATAAACTAAGCCCTTAGCTGTGGTTAATAACCATAGTTAAGGGCTTTTTTGTCGTTGCCAAAGCATCTGTAGGGAGCTGCCAGTGGCAGGTCCTGTAGGTGCTTATTTATCTTTCAAGTGGTCTTTGAATGCTTCCACGAGAGCGTCACTTAATTCCTGTGATGGAACTTTTGCCCAACGCTGTGTGGTGTCGAACTCTGGATAATGGTAACGCCAGTTATCGTATTCTTCTCTGTTGATTTCTTCGGAAGATAGCTTGTCTGCCTGTTCTTTCCAAGCATACAGCATTTTGAGGAGTTCATATGCTTCTCTGCCTTTGTCCTTGTTGACCTTTAAGCATACCTCTCCGTCTGCTTCACTGACAGTAAGACCGTAAATATCTTCAAGGGTAAACAGAGTGTGCATAAGACCGATATAGCTGTCTATGTCAGGAACATCAAGAGCCTGTGGAGAAACATCAAGCACCTGTGCCAATGCATTTGTAAGGTCTGCTTTCGGTTTGCGTGTACCAGTTTCGTACTGTGCCAAACGCACATCAGCACTCTTTTCTGGAAAACCGATTGCTGTACCGAGATACTTTTGTGTCATACCACGCATTAGTCTGAAAAAATGTATTCTTTCGCTGATAGCCATAATGATACGCTCCTTTTATATTTAGTGAAATAAGTATAGCAGAAATGTTTAGTGGAAGTCAAGAAAAACCGAAACAAAAATGTTTAATATTTTCTTTGCAACCACTTGACAATAGCAAATATGTTTAGTAAAATAAATTACGAATTAAACAAATATGCTTAATGCGACAACTGAATGACCGTCCGAAAAGCCAAACCGCCAAGACCTCGTCGGAGCAAGTTCCGTATCGTTCGCTTGTGTGCAAGCACAAAAGCTCATTCGCTGCACTGCTCCTCCTCTTCCCCAAAAGTCTCCGACTTTTCGGGAACCCCTATACGAGCGAGCGCCTGATGTACTGCGGTGCATTGGGACAGCACAGCGCCTGCCGACAAGCAGGAGTGCCTGTTGGAACTTTAACACGGAGAAAGCGGCAAGCAAAAAATTATTTTAAGAAAGGAAGAAAAAGGATATGGAAAACAGATTTATCCGAGCCGAAGATGTGGCTCAGGAACTAAACGTATCAAAACCTTATGCATATAAACTCATCAGACAATTAAATGAGGAATTGAAAGCAAAGGGCTTTATTACGATTGCAGGGCGTGTAAATCGCCAGTATTTTTACGAAAGGCTCTACGGAGCAGGAAAGGGGGAAATGTAAATGCCGGTATTTAAGAATGAAGATAACGGTACTTGGTATGTGATGGCAAGGTATGTGAACTGGAAAGGGGAACGCAAGCAGAAATGCAAGCGTGGCTTTGCTACCAAACGAGAAGCACAGGAATGGGAAAGAATGTTCAAATTGCAGACTTCTTCAGACCTTGATATGAGTTTTGAAGCCTTTACGGAGCTTTATATCAATGATGTGAAGAACCGTTTGAAGGAAAACACGTGGCTTACCAAAGAGCATATCATACGCACAAAGATACTTCCGTATTTCGGGAAACTGAAAATCAGCGAGATTTCCACAAAGGAGATTATTACTTGGCAGAATGAAATGCTTGCCTATCGTGATGAGAAGAAAAAGCCTTATTCACAGACGTATCTGAAAACGCTGCACAATCAGTTGTCCGCCATTTTCAATCACGCTGTCCGCTACTATGAACTGCGTTCCAATCCTGCGGCAAAGGTGGGAAATATGGGACGTGAGGAACACAAGGAAATGCTGTTCTGGACAAAGGAAGAATACAAGAAATTCTCTTTTGAGATGATGGACAAGCCTGTTTCCTTTTATGCGTTTGAAATGCTTTACTGGTGCGGTATCCGAGAGGGCGAGCTGTTAGCTTTGACTCCGGCAGATTTCAACTTTGATAAGGAAACAGTCACAATCAATAAATCCTATCAGCGTTTGAAAGGGCAGGATGTGATTACTTCTCCGAAAACGAAAAAGAGCAACCGCACGATTAAAATGCCGAAGTTTCTGTGTGAGGAAATGAAAGAATATCTCGGTATGCTTTACGGATTGAAGAAGAAAGACCGTATCTTTACGGTGACGAAAAGCTATCTTCATCACGAGATGGACAGAGGGGCAAAGGCGGCAGGCGTGAAGCGTATCCGCATTCACGATCTCCGTCACAGCCACATTTCACTCTTGATTGATATGGGCTTTTCTGCGGTGGCGATTGCTGACCGAGTTGGTCACGAAAGTATTGATATTACTTATCAGTACGCACACCTCTTTCCGTCAAAGCAGATTGAGATGGCAGAAAAATTAGATGATTTAGGGAAAGGAGATTTTGAAAATGTCAGCTAAGAACAGAGATAACAAAAATCGTTGGAGGAATATCACAGTAGGGTTTCGAGTATCGCCCGAAGAAAACGAACTCATTAACAGAGCTGTAGCTCTATCAGGATTGCCAAAACAGGAGTATTGTTACCGCCGTTGCTTAAATCAGGATGTGGTGGTACAGGGCAATCCGAGAGTGTATAAGGCGTTGAAAACGGAATTTGCCACAGTCCTTGCGGAACTGAAAAGGATTGAAGCAGGAAAAGGTGTGGATGATGAACTGCTGAGTGTAATAGAACTGATTTCCATTATTCTCGGCGGTTTGAAAGGAGAGGATGCGAATGGAGAATAAAAAAGAAATGACTATTCCAAATGTATCTGCGGCAACAGATGCGGAACAGTCACTTTCCAAATGTACTGACAATAGTATAGTCAATCAGGATACGGATTTCAAGGGGTACGAGCAATCTTTTGAAGAAATGCAAAGGGAAATACTCAGACAGTTAGACCCTTCCTATCTGAAAACAGTATCAATGACAACGCTGTATGATACGGTGTTTGAGGTTCAGACACCACTTATCGACGGTCTGCTCCAAAGGGGAACTTACCTTTTCGTAGGTTCCCCGAAAGTGGGAAAGAGCTTTATGATGGCACAGCTTGCCTATCATATCAGCACAGGCACACCGCTTTGGGAGTATAAGGTGCGTAAGGCAACGGTGCTTTATTTTGCCCTTGAAGATGATTACCCACGTTTGCAGAAGCGATTGTTTCAGATGTTCGGTGCAAAGGAGACAGGCAATCTGTATTTCGCAACGGAATGTAAAACGGTCAATGGCGGACTGGAAGAACAGATAAGAGGGTTTATGAGGGAACACCCAGACACAGGCTTGATTATCATAGACACCTTAAAGCGTGTGCGTGAAGCAGGCGGAGCAGATTACAGCTACGCAAGTGATTATGATGTTGTGGCAAGGCTGAAAGCGTTGGCAGACAGTTACAAGGTTTCAATGCTTATTGTTCATCATACACGCAAACAAAAATCGGAAGATATATTCGATATGATTTCAGGCACGAATGGTCTGATGGGTGCGGCAGACGGTGCATTTGTTCTCAGTAAGGACAAGCGTACTTCCAACAATGCCACACTTGATGTTGCTGGCAGAGACCAGCAGGATATGAAAATCCATCTTGTAAGGGACAGCGAGCGATTGGTGTGGAACTTTGCAAAATCGGAAACGGAGATGTGGAAAGAACCGCCCGAACCTCTGCTTGAGAAGATAGCGGATACGCTCTTTTCGGAAAGTGACAGATGGGAAGGAACTGCTTCGGAACTTTGCGAAAGGCTTGCGGTGGATATAAAGCCGAATGTACTTTCTTTAAGGCTCAGTATCAACGCAAGCAGGCTGTTTCGTGATTACGGTATCCGTTATCAGAACAGCCGCACACACGACGGAAGAAAGGTTTCACTTTGGAAAGAAACCGAGCAGACGGCGTGACAAACGGTGTCAAAGGTGTCAATGTTTTTGAGAGCAGCACGCTGTGAAAAACATTGTCACCATCGTCACACTTTGACACCGGATAAAGTTTAGGGGAGTGTGCAGAGAGTGCCTTTTCAAAGGCGGCTCTTTGGTCTCGCCTGCTGGCTCGGTCGGTTCGCAGGCGTGTGTGCCACCGGCACACGCTCACCCCTCGGAGAGCCTTCGGAGAACGCAAAACCTGTTTACAGGTCGCATTTTTGATGGGTGTACCCGTCAAAAGTGCTTTTGCGTTACTTTTGACAAAAGTAACAAAACCTGAGAATGTTGAAATTTACAGATGGGAGATGAAAAAATGCAGAGAACGATAAGTGCAATGGTCGGTAAAGGCTCGGTCAATCACAATAGCCGAAAGTTCCGAGCAGAAAATGTAGACGGAACTCGTACTCATCTCAATATCGACTACTGCAATGAAAATATAAAGACAGTTTATCACGAATTGTTTGATGAAGCATTGGAAAGATACAATGCCAAGCAGATAAGGTCAGACCGAAAGATAAAAGATTATTATGAAAAAATCCGAAGTTCCAAGCAGGAAAAACCGTTCCACGAAATCATTTTACAGGTGGGCGGTAAGGGAAATATGAACGCCGATACGGAAAACGGAGAACTGGCAAAGCAGATTTTAGATGAATACTATCAGGGTTTTCAGGAGCGAAATCCACAGCTTCGGGTGTTCTCGGCTCATCTGCATATGGATGAAGCTACACCACATCTGCACATAGATTTTGTACCTTTTACCACAGGCAGCAAGCGTGGACTTGATACAAGAGTGTCACTAAAGCAGGCTCTTGCAACGCAAGGTTTTAAGGGCGGCAGTCGTGGCGATACGGAGTGGTCGCAATGGATACAGTCCGAAAAAGAACAGCTTGCGGCGGTGATGGAACGTTATGGGATTGAGTGGGAACATTTAGGCACACACGAAAAACATCTTTCTGTTTTGGATTATAAAAAGCAGGAAAGAGAAAAAGAAGTGGCGGCATTAGGTGCGAAAATCGAGCAGAAACAGATTGAATTTGATGTGTTGTCGGAACGAGTATTGAACTATGATAAGGCAAAAGACGAGCTGTCAAATCTTGAAATAGAGCTTGATACTGCACCGAAATATCAGTTGCCAGAACCAGAGAAATTTATGACTGCAAAGGCATATAAAACCAAAATGGCAGAGCCGGTTGTAAGGAAATTGAAGCAACTTGTCAAAACGGTGCTTGCCCGCTGCTTTGAGGGGTGGGACAACTATCATAGGCTGAATACAGCGAATGCACAGTTATACCGCACCAATCAGCGTTTGGAGAAAGTCAATGAAAGATTGACCGAAGAAAACAAAATCCTAAAAGCAGAAAATAAAGATTACAGCCTGCTCCGTAAGGTTTTTGGTCGCAAACAGATAGATGATTTGTTGGAGCAGGCAAGAACAGTTAAAGGTCGCAAGCGTGATAATACACGATCACGATAGACAAAAATCACAGGAGGAAAAGGAAAATGACAAAGACAATTTTTGAAGAAATGGGCGGAACTTATAGACAGGTGGGTGATTATTTATTGCCGAACATCACAGTACCAGCCGAAGAAGAAATAGAGCCGATTGGTTTATGGGGGAAACGACATGCAAGGCATTTAAAGGAACACTATAAAGTGTTATATATGAACCTGCTGACAAGCGGAAAGCTGCATAGTTATCTTGCAGAAGTCGATAAGCAAGCAGAGGATATGTTTCTTCGACTGGTAAAGGAATATGCCGACAGACAAGATGTGACGGAACAATTAAAGAAAGATAATCCCTACGAATGGATTGGAAGAATGAATAATATTCAGGCTTGTGTGAGGGAAGTTGTAGGAACGGAGTTGATTTACACATAAGCGTTTTACGGTATGGTGCTCCTGCGTTTGCTGGAGTGCTGTGGTTGTGGTTGTAAAGAGGTTGTGAAAGATTGAATTTCGTAATGGTTGGATGTATAATTAGGAAGTGAAAATTTTAATTTGCACTTCCATAAGGTGAAATGTATTGACACAAAAAATACAGTATGATAGTATTGCCATTAGAAGAAAGAAAGGCACATTTTGTGTAAGGTGAGGAAATGATTAATAGATAATTTGATTTAAGTAAGACACATATAGTTATTGAGCCTGTAGAGAATAGGTTTGTTTTGTGTACGCTTAAGTTGGATTATCGCAAGAGGCATTTCCTTTGTTTTCCTTTTGGAAAAGAAATAAGGGTCTATTTAGCGAGTCTATTTTTGCGTATGCAAAAAAGACTCGTTTTTGTGTGTTCAAAATAATAATTGGCTCAGACTTCGAAAAGGAGAAACTTTAATGTTGCAGATAAAAAAATTAAATTTAACACATAAAAAAGACCTGAGAATAATTCTTAATGATTTCAACCTTGTGCTAAATGATGGAGATAAGGCAGTTATTATTGGAGAAGAGGGAAATGGGAAATCGACATTAATGAAGTGGATATACAATCCGTCGCTTGTAGAAAACTATATAGAAGCAGATGGGGAAAGGATAATGGGACACGAACGTCTTGGTTATCTTCCGCAGGAGATGCTCGATGAAGATAAGGAAAAAACAATATACGAATATTTTTCTGAAGAGGAAATATTCTGGGAGAAAACGCCTAAAGAATTGTCTGTTATTGCGGGAAAATTTGGAATGAAAAATGATTTTTTCTACAGTAACCAGACAATGGGTAGTCTTTCAGGAGGCGAAAAAGTCAAGACACAACTTATGAGGCTTTTCATTCGCGATGTTTCTGTGCTGTTGTTGGACGAACCTTCCAATGACATCGACATTGCGACGCTTACATTACTGGAAAAAATCATAAATGACTGGAAGCACATTGTGCTTTTTATTTCACACGATGAAACGCTGATAGAGCGTACTGCCAACATGGTGATACATATCGAGCAGATTATACGAAAAACAAAGGCGAGATATACCGTGGCAAAGCTTCCCTATAGACGCTATGTGGAAGAACGGCTTCATAAATTTGAAATCCAAAAACAGCGGGCACTGAGTGACCGTAGGGAGAAAAAGATTCGCGATGAAAAATATCAAAGAGTTATGCAGAGTGTACAAGGTGCATTAAGAAGTTGTACCAGACAAGCACCGTCTGTTGCCAAAAACTTAAAGGACAAAATGCATACGGTTAAGGCAATGGAACGAAGATTTGAAAAAGAAGATGAAAATATGACTCAGATGCCGGAACAGGAAGAAGCAATCTTTGTCAAATTAGGGGATGAAAACTCACACATTCCCGCAGGAAAAACGGTCATAGAATATGAACTTTCAAAGCTTGTGACTCCGGATGGCAAAAGAATTTTAGCAGAAGGAATTCATTTAAAAATAAAAGGTTCAGAAAAAATCTGTATGATAGGAGCCAACGGGGCAGGAAAAACGACTCTTCTAAAAAAGATAGCGGAAGAACTCCTAAATCGGAATGACATTAAAGCAGAATATATGCCTCAAACTTATGAAGACCTGCTGGATTTGGATGTTACACCGGTTGATTACCTTGATAAAACAGGAGATAAAGAAGAGCGTACAAGAATTAGAACATACCTTGGTTCACTTAAATACACACCAGATGAAATGGAGCATCCGATTCGGGAGTTATCAGGCGGACAAAAGGCGAAAGTGCTTCTCTTGAGGATGAGCTTAAGTGGTGCAAATGTTCTTATTCTGGATGAACCGACAAGAAATTTTTCACCATTGTCCGGTCCGGTAATAAGAAAAATGCTCCGAGAATTTCCGGGGGCTGTCATTAGCATTTCTCACGATAGAAAGTATATTGAAGAGGTGTGCGATAAAATATATCAGCTAAATCCTAATGGATTACAGCTAATTGGTGATTGATAACAAAAAGGATGAAAGACTGACAAATTTCAGGCTTTTAGTGAGTTGGAAAGCATACAAAGATTTGAATTTGGAGGATAGATTATGGTACGTACAGAAGATGCATGTGAAATTATAAAATATGCTTTGCAAAACGAAATTAAAGTATATTTAGATGGCGGATGGGGTGTTGATGCACTTCTTAAAAGAGAATCAAGAATACACAATGATATTGATTTGTTTGTTGAACTGAAACATTATCATGATTATATTTATGTGATTAAGCAGCATGGATTTGAGGAAGTAAATACTGATTATACAACGGATGGTCATACTGTCTGGAAAGATGATAAACAAAGAATCATTGATTTACATTGTTTTGAATTTACAGATGACGGAATTGTTTATGAGGGAGATATATTTCCATCAAAAACTTTTTCCGGTATTGGAAAAGTTGGAGATATAACTGTTTCTTGTATTGAACCATTGAGTCAGGTAATGCTTCATTTGGGATATGAACACGATAAAAATGATGTGCATGATGTGATGCTGTTGTGTGAAACATTTCAAATAGCAATACCAGATGAATATAAGGAAAAGTAAAATTTCAGTTTTGTGTTGAATCTCTAAGCAAAATAGCTTATAATTTGACATGCTACATATAGTTATTATCCACAGTTATCGAGTAGGTGTTATCAATGCCGATAACAAAATGATAACATTAGCTCGTATAGGCAGGATAATATGGATATATCAAATAATCAAAAGAACGAGAAACATTACAGAGAATAATTCCTAAACAAAAAGCGTTAGTCTTTGTAGAGTTTGAATAATATTCACAGCATCTATATAACAAGAAAGAGAAGCATCATATGAGACATACATTTACATTAGCTAATGGAGTGGAAATCCCAGCAGTGGGGTTTGGCACCTATAAAGCCGCAGACAACACCGATGAAGCAATTATAAGTGAAGCAATCAGACAGGGGTATCGCCATCTTGATACGGCAGCCTTTTATTTCAATGAAGAAGCAGTAGGAAAAGCTGTATGCGAGAGTGGAATTCCACGAGAAGAATTTTTCCTGACATCAAAGGTATGGAAAGATCATCTTGGATATGATTCAACTTTGCAGGAGTTCGAAAGCACTTGTAAAAGATTAGGTACAGATTACTTGGATCTCTATCTGATTCATTGGCCAAGACCTTCTGATCTGAATGCAGAGTGGAGAGATTTGGATGCGGAGACATGGAAGGCATTGGAGGATCTCTATAAGTCGAAAAAGGTACGGGCAATCGGTGTCAGCAATTTTCTGCCACATCATTTGAACAATCTGTTAGAGCGGACAAGCATTACTCCTATGGTGAATCAGTTAGAATTCCATCCAGGATATATGCAGAAGGCTGCAGTTGATTTCTGTAAGCAGATGGGGATTCAGGTAGAGGCATGGAGTCCAATTGGTCGAGCCAGAGTTCTCAAGGAGCCACTTCTTATGGAACTTGCAGAAAAATATCAGGTATCTGTCGCACAGATCTGTATCAGATTTGCTCTGCAGTGCGGTGTGTTACCGTTGCCAAAATCCTCTTCCAGTGAGAGAATGCATCAGAATCTGGATGTTTTCGGATTTGAAATAGAGGAAAATGATATGTATCAGTTGATGACTTTACCGCAGATCGGATGGTCGGGAGAACATCCGGATCGGGAGCGGGTAAGATTTTAATTCAAAGAAAATAAAGCTATTGAAAATGACACCCCCTAAAAGAGGTGTCATTTTCTTATAAGAGCTTTTTATAGAAGAGAAGTAGTCTTTTATATAACTTCTATCATAATCTAAATGTTTGATTGCTGTTCACACGGGAGTGAACAGTAACAATGTCTGCTCATAATTTATTTCTTATTTTTGATCTGGCCATATTTGTAGAGAGCAACCATAGCATTTACGGCTTGTTCAGCAGTCGGATAAGCTGGGATTCCATGATCTCTCAACTTCATGATAGCTTCCTGACATTCTTCACCACCCTGGCATTCCATAATGAACGGTTTTCCAAGATGCTTATATGTCTCGTAAATATCGATAACCAGATTTGTTACAGCCGGAACATCTGTTACTGCTGTCGGACAGATGGATCCAAGTATTCCATGTACATTCGGGTCACGCATTACCTGTGTGAATGCACCTTTATACTGAACAGGTGAAGCTGTTCCGGAAATATCAACAGGATTAAGCGGTGAACCAAACATTGGCATATATGCACGGATTCTTCCTGCTAGATTAGGAGAAATCTCTGCCAGCTCATGCATTGGCATTCCCCGACGTTCAAAGTGATCACAGCTGAGAAGACCTGAACCACCACCGTTGGTAATCATAACGATATTGTCACCATTTGGTGCCGGCTGCATTCCTAATGCCATTGATATATCGAGGAATTCTTGCCATGTGGTCGCACGGATAGCTCCAGCCTTTTCAAAAATATCATCATAAAATGCATCATTTGTTCCTTTGTTTTCAGAAGCAGTATGTGCAAATGCAGCTTTTTCACCAATCTTTGAACCACCGACTTTTATTGTTACGATTGGTTTATCAACACTGCGGCAAGCTTCAATAAATGCATCAGGACTATCCAGTCCTTCAATATAAATTGCAAGACATTTACTGTTTTCATCTCTTCCAGCGTAGGATATAAACTCACAGAAATCAACGTCAGCTTTATTTCCAAGTCCTACGAAGAAGCTCATTCCAAAATGATCTTTCTGTGAGGTTCCAAGTGCTGCAAGCAAGTTGGCACCTGACTGAGAAATCATTGCTACAGGACCTTTGATTGGAAGATAAGGGATAAATCCGCAGTTGAAATTAAGGTATGGACTTCCCATTCCTACAAGGTTTGGTCCGATCAGAGGCAGCTCATGTTCACGACAATATTGAGTGAGTTCATCCTGCAGTGTTCCACGTCCGATTTCTTTAAATGCACTTGTGGCAATAACAACAATCTTAACTTTCTTTTCAACACAATCTTCCAAAACAGATTTAACAATATGTGCAGGTACAGCAAGAAAAGCAAGATCGATTTCATCAGGAATATCCTTTACAGTCTTATAAGCTGTAAATCCGGCAACTTTATCTGCTCTTGGATTTACAGGATAAATCTTTCCTTTATATCCCCATGTTAAAAGGCCATCAACAACTTTATAGCCGACTTTTGTAGAATAACGGCTGGCTCCGACTACGGCAATCGTTTTTGGATTTAATGCATATTGAAGTTTATCAACAACATATTCTCTTGGATGTTTTACGATCATATTACTGCACCTCCTCTGAGTCAGTTGAGAAACGACATTTTACGGAACCGGATTCCAGTCTGTTCTGTAAAAAGTCATCCGTCATAACGCATTCTTCCCAATATCCGTTATCATCATCAAGACGGGCTACCCAACGTCTGAACTGTCTTTTTGAATTTGCCACCTTTACTTCTTCTATTTCAGCATATCCTTCCAACATTGTTCTGATTGCTTCGACGTCATTTACCTCAGTATAAACAGTCAGCATACAATCGTAGAAAGAATCACCGAACTGAAGAATGTCTACAAATTCTGGCATAAGTGAGAATTCATCTACAATTTCTGCTTTTCTGTAACTTGGAACATTCTGGAACATACGGACCAGATACATATGCATTGACATTCCGAGTGCACGGTAATTAATATAAATCATTGGAAGCATAAATTTTCGTTCATCAACACACATTACAATGTCTTTTTTCATCTGCTTGCCATCCAGGCCGGATAACTTCTCCAGCATGTCAAAATCAAACATATCTGCGATTGATTTTGTACTGTTAAGAGCTTCAATAATGGCAAAATCTTTTTTATCTATTTTGCTCTGAACTTTAAGGAATTTCTTCTTCTGTTCTTCCCCAAAAATAAATTTTCTGTATCTGTCTTCCGGAACATCCCATTGATTTACAAGTGATTCTCTGACATCTGCCCTGATCGGACAAAGATGTACATATTCTACTTCCGGTCTGTCTTTCCATGGCTGGATAACATCTGCAAGAAGATTGTCCAGAACTCTCATGTGATTTCCGTTAAAGAAATCGAAATCGCCCTCTGCGAGATATCCTGTACAAATATCATCTTTATTCTGATACCACTTGGCAAATTCAGCTTTTACCTTTGGATCTGTACCGTCTTTTAATTTGACAACCCAATAATAAAGTCCCCAACCGTAAACACCAACATTTGGATTCATAACGAACATGATAAGATGTTCATCATACATTCGTTTTAATCGATCCTTGATATCATCGGGTTTGATTCCGGTTTCTTTTTCAATATAATCGATATTCCAGACTTCCGGATAGACTTGATAAAATGACTTCGCGACATTGTATGCTGCAACTTCTGTAGCATCGAGAGAATATGTTCCCGGTTCAGAGTAACCGTATCCTCTAGGTGGAAAACAGTTTTTTTTCATCCATGCCTGCTGCTGATCCGTTCCTATTGTGTATAATGTTTCTCCCATAGAATACCTACCTCCTTCTATTTTTATATACACGCTTCTTATATACCCAACATAACATAAACAAATCGATAAACCAATCTCTTTCAGATGTGTTTGAACAAAGCTAATCAGATTGTTTAAAATAGCCTAAAATCTGGAAAAGATACTTTATTTTTATGTCAATTTATACTATAATTACATATATATTGCGGAGCTTTTAAAAATATATGAAAGAAGAAAAAACAATTTTATTTCAAGACAATTTTATACATAATTCTATTAAAGATGCATTCCTGCAACTCCTTATGAAAAAGGATTATATGCAAATCACTATAACGGATCTTTGCAAATATGCAGGTGTTAGCAGAGGAACATTTTATGCTCATTTTGGTAACATAGGGCAGGTGGTTGATGAATTGTTTTCAGATGCATTATGTGATATTAAAAATATGGCGTTGCTATCAGAAAATGCATCGAATTCAAATTCAAAGAAGGGGCTTTGTTGGGTTCTTCGAAAGAATCCAAAATATCAGCCGCTTTTTTTCTCAGAAGCGTTGTTTCTTCAAGCTGTAAAGCATACTGTTGCGGCACTAAGGCAAGATTTTCTTGATTTAATGAGTGGCAAGACGGAATTGGATGAAGCTTCATTAACAGATTTATTGACAGTTCAAATTATGGGATGTTTGGGGATGTGCAGAAAGCATCTGGGAGAGTCTGATGAGGAATGGTGCAGATTCCAGGGTTGCTTTGATCTCTTCCTTAAAGCAGGTTATCAGGGGATTATTCAAAAATAAGGAGAGTATTTCTACTCTCCGTTAGCGAAGAAGGGACATTGCCATTCTTCGGTATGTATGGCGTTTTCCACGAATTGCCACGCTATAGGCTGTGATATTCTCAGGTAATGCCATGCCCATATATCCGCTGTCTCCAATATGATGAATATCCGCACCGGCCATCTTACACATAAGAGCAATCTGACGAATAGTATCTTCATCTGCCCCCTCTTGGGATGTTCCAATCGTTGTCATCGTCAATGCCCCTTTTTCATGAGCCTTTTTGATTAGTTTACTGGCATATTCCATTGTGATTCCAGGAACTGTTCCCGGTGCCGGAAGTAATATTACGTCTGCTCCTGCATCGATAAAATCTACAATATCTTTTTCAGTAAGAATCTTTTCTCCTGCTTCTGAAATGATTCCAGATGCATGCATTTTCCCGGCTGTAAGGATTACTCGGTCACCAACAGCATCTTTTAGCTTTGAAAGTGCCTGCATGATTGCTTCATTGTCTACCCCTACTCCAGGATTGCCTGTCAGAACAATCATGTCTACTCCCATATCGGCAGCTTTTCTTGCATTATCAACGGTTGCCTGGCGACCTGTTGTCAGATTCCAGACAGACTCCTCGTTATTGTTTTTAATTGTAGCCGGTTCTAGATTTATCGCAACCATTCTTCCGGTAAGACGTTTTACTTCACGAATAGTATCTTCTGGTGATACATGTGGCAATCCCTGGATTACAGGCTGATCGACATCGAAAATATTTAGCATGATCAAGTCTGCGCCAAGGGAAGTCACAAATTCTGCATTTGTAATGTTCACTAACATTGGTGTTACGGTTCCAATTGTTTCTGCAGCAAGTGTTCTTCCTTCACTATCTGCAATAGAAGTTAATAAATCTGATTTGCTATAAGAAGATAATTCAGTTGCTGTTGTGTCTATAAGTCGCTTTGTCATGAGAGTAGATCCTTTCTAATAATATATATTTTTCTAAAAAATTTCCTGATTAAAGTAATTTTGATTGTCTGACATCCTTCTCATGTTAGTTTTTTTATGATTAACAATATAAATCCCTGCGCATACTAAAACTAACGCCATCAGACTCCCTACATTAAATGCCTGTTTTACCTCTCCGAGTATCAGTGCTGATAAGATCACGCTGCAAAGTGGATTCACAAATCCGAAAATCGCAACCTTGGAAACATCATTCCATGCAAGTAGTATAGACCAGAGCGTATATGCCACTGCTGAAACCAGAGCAAGGTAAAATATAATTGCCAGACCACCGGCAGTTACATTTCCCAGGCGTCCGCCCATTCCAAGTCCAATTAAAGTCAGAACAATTCCGCCCATCGTGAACTGGGTTCCGCTTAATACGACCGGTGATACTTTTTTAGAAAAAAGATTAATCAGCACAGTGGATATTCCATAAGACAACTGTGCAATCAGGATAAACCCTTCTCCAATCAACTGAAAACCCATATCCAGAGAATTTCCCATCAGATTGATTACTACAACGCCTGCAAATCCAAGAACACATCCTGCAATTTTTCTGCTTGTCATTCGTTCATTTCGAAAGACCAGACAAGACAACAGAATTGCGATAAAATTTCCAAGTCCGGTAATGATTCCACCCTTCACTCCTGAAGTGTGTGCAACTCCTATGTAAAAAAAGAAATATTGCCCCACGGTTTGGGCAAGACACACAGGAATGGCATATTTTAAGAGCTCCCGATCAGGAAGCATCATTTTCTTTTCCTTGATTGATGCAAAAATTAACACCAAAATCCCAGCTAAAGTAAAGCGGATTCCAGCAAAGACAATCTGACTTGCAGTGTCTGAAGAATCTACCTGTAGAAGGTGATACCCTGTCTTAATCACCGGGATTGCACTTCCCCACAGGATACAGCATACACAAGCAAGAAGTGCTACAATACCAGTTTGAGTCAATTTGTTTTGTTTTTGTGCCATTTTCTTATTTCTCTTTTCGTATAAATTTCGTTATTTCGATTTTTTCAGGTTTTATTTTCAATATCTGATAGTTATTCGTTGCATAACGTTCATAAATAACATTATCACAAGAATGATACAATGCCAAGCTGAATTGATAAAGCGTCTTGACATCAATATTATTTTAACATATGATGAAAAATATCTTGTTGCATAAAAGTATAGTTGGCTGATTTTAAGAAATTAGGAGAAGGATAATGGATTTAAATAAGTTATCTATGAAAAAAATTCGAGAACTGATTATTTTTACAGTGCTGCTTGTAGTTGCATTGTGGAAATTTGAAGTAGTGATCGATGTACTGAAAACGATAGGGGGAATTCTATTTCCATTTGTACTTGGTGGAGCAATCGCTTTCGTGATCAATGTGCCAATGAGTTTTTTGGAAAAGAAGATTTTTGGCGAGACAAAAGAAGAGAATAAGGCAGGAAAAAAGCTCGCCAGGCCGGTAAGTTTGCTTCTTACAATCATTTTAGCTGTCGGTGTAGTTGTATTAGTAATGTTTGGTGTGATTCCACAGCTTACCCGGACAATAGCAAGTCTGATGATAAGTATTGCTAATTTTATTCCACAGATGCAAGACTGGATTCGAGAGTTTTCACATAATAATCAAGATATTATGAAATTAGTAAATCAAGTACAGTTTAATCCGGATCAGGCAATTAAATGGGGAATCAGTATCCTTGGCAGCGGAGCAGGAAATATGATGAATACGACAATGTCGGCAGTGGGCTCTATTGTTAGTGGATTTGCTACATTTTTCATTGCGTTTTCTTTTGCATGCTACATTCTTTTTCAGAAAGAAAAACTGTATGTACAGATAAGAAAAGTATTTTTTGCATTTATTCCGAAACAAAAAGCAGAGGTATTTCTGAAAATTTGTTCTCTGACTTATCGGACATTTGCAAATTTCCTTACAGGGCAGTGTGTAGAAGCTGTGATTCTCGGAAGTATGTTTGTTGTTACACTCAGTATTTTAAAAATGCCATATGCACTTTTGATCGGAACTTTAATTGCTTTTACTGCATTGATTCCGATCTTTGGAGCTTTTATCGGATGTGCAGTGGGCTGCTTTTTGATTTTTATGGTAAGTCCTAAGCAAGCAATTCTATTTATTATTGTATTTTTGATTCTTCAGCAGATTGAAGGCAATCTGATTTATCCGCATGTGGTTGGTGGATCGGTTGGACTTCCGTCAATCTGGGTACTTGCTGCTGTTACGATCGGTGGTAATCTTATGGGAATCGTAGGAATGCTTATTTTCATTCCATTAGTTTCGGTTCTGTATACTATTTTCAGGGAATTTGTATATCTTCGTCTGAAGGAAAAACATATAAAACAAGTGACAAAGACAGTGGTGGAAGAATATACGGCAGAGGAAATTGCTGCTATGGAAAAGAATTGTAAAAAAGAATAGAAAAGAAAGCGGAAAGCCTCAGACTTAAAGGCTTTCCGTTTTCTTTTTTATAAAAGATTCTTTCGAAGAGATACTATTTGCAATTATCCTCTGGATTTTTTGTATTCTCGTGCTTTTTCAGCTTTCTTTTCTTGATGACTTTTCTCACTACAATCACGATAACGGCAATGACTGCTACGCATACGATAAGGATCGGTAAGGCACCAAGAATTCCAATGATCAGATTCCTGAAACCGCGGCCTACTTTATACAGATTGTCACCGAATCGGTTTTTAATTTCTTCGAAGAAGCCCTTCTCACCTGCGTCTGTCATACGTTCGACTTCAAATATCTCTACATGTACTGTGCTGTAATCAATCTGATTGTCCAGTAGTCTAAGCTGACTTTCGTAGCTTTCTATTTCATATCGAATATCGGATAATTTACTTTCAATGGCTAACAGGTCTTCCATATTTTCTGCAGTAGAAAGCAACTCCATCAAACGTGCCTGTTCCGTTTCTAAAGCTTTTTTATGACTTTCCACATCTACATACTGAAGTGTCACATCTTCCACGGACTCATTTTCTTGTGTTACATTTCCAAGTTCACCGACGATATCCACGAATTCATTTAACTTGTCTGCCGGAATTCGTATGGTGTAGCTTGCATACCGGGTTGTCGTGTAAGAATAACTGTTGCCGCTGATAGAAGAATTCTCGACATAGCCACCTAGTTCCGTAGTTTTTGTTTTTAAGTTATTGAGTACAGAATCAAATTCTTTTGTCTGCAAAGACAGAGAAACCGTTCGGATCAATTTACGTCCATTTTCTACTTGAGCTTCCAATCCATTTCCTGAAGTGATTCCTGTATCGGCTGTTTCCGCAGGTTCTTCGCAGTATTCGTTTTCTGAATAATCTGTACCGTAGACAGATTCCATGGTTGCACTGTCCTCAGATGTCGACATTGATTTGCTTCCGCATCCGACAGTCAGCAGAGCCAACATTAGTGCTAAGAAAAATGCAATTCTCTTTTTGAATTTCATACAAACACCTCCATTCTGTTGATAGGCTTTGAGTGAACATATAAAGGAACATTGATTCACATTGGACAGCTTCTTTTTTCTCCTTTGTCCATGTCTCCGCGTAAATAGTGCCCATTAAATTCCATATTAATGTCACGGATCTCTTTTTTACCTTCGATATACTCATCGTACATTTCTGAAAGTCTTGCCATGCAACCATCGCAGCTTGCAGAAATTTTGCCTAAAGATTCTTTTACGATCTGTTTTCTTTCCTCTACGGTTGTATCTTTTATTAAAATGCTTTTGAATTCCATGATAGTTACCTCTGCTTTCTTAAAAATCAAGTGATATTTCTAATAAAAGTATAACATAAAACATGATCAACTGTATAGTTCTGGGAGAATATAATCCACCCCCTGTCAATCGACAGAGGGCGGATTATCTTAAAAAGATATGAAAAGATTTATTCATATTTATCTGCAAAGCAGATGCGTTTTAATCCTAACAGTGGCGCAGCTCCGGAAGCAGTTGTTCCGAAGAACAGCACCTCCTTATCAAGATCTAAATAATCGATGATTGATCCGTTACAGAGAGTACTTCCGGTGCACAGAATCAATTCTGCATAGGAGTCGCGGATTTCTTCTTTCATGGCAGTTCCGTCTTCCACACGGATTCCAAACTTCAAACTTCCATTGATAATTGCAATAGTTACAGATAAAAGAAACATAACTCCTATTACCCCAAGGAAATAGGCTGTTGCTCTTTTCATCAGAGTTTCTGTGATATATCTTAAGATACTAAGATTTATGACATTAAATATACTTGTAAGAACCGAAATCACAACCATCAACAAAATATATTTCGCATCTATTTTCCAAATATACTTAATGCAATATAATGTATTATTAAATGTTTTATTTTTTTTCAGATAGTCATCTCTCCTAGTATGCAAATTTTAATCTATTTGTTCACCTGATGTTTTTTAAAAATCCAATAACTAAATGTTGAAAATATAATCGCTCCAAATCCATTTACTATCATTGCCATATCCGGCCATTTTATTACTACTTTGCCTATGCTATAGGTTATATATGATTGGAATGAAAAATCCGCAATCTTAGATGGTAATAATGACAACATTCGGCTCCAAGTATATCCACCTGTATCCGGTGATAAAAAGGTCGGTATTATAATTAAAAGAAAGGCAATGATAATAACACCATATGCGTTTTTTAGTACTGCAGACATCAAAAGCGTTATTCCTGCAATTCCCAAGGTAAAGAAATATGCTAAAATCAAGGCATAAATCGTTCCCTCTGCCATTGATAAGTGGTATCCAACTGATACCGCAGGGTATTTTAATTGAATTGGTAAATCTGCACCATCTGTCCCAAGGAGGCCAAGATATACCGCAGAATAAATCAACGTAATTCCCCAATATACACAAGTAGTGAATAGCCACACCACAATAATTTTTGCGGAAACCAACCTGCTTTTCCCATATTTCATACACAATATTAGCGAATCACATTTAGATTGATATTCGCCTGAAAAAATCGGTGCAATTCCAATGCAGATAATCATCATAATCAGTACCGGCCATGTCAATGCATCCAAAATCATGTCCCAACCTTTATGGTAACCATACTGATATTCGGATATTTTTTTTACTTCACCATCCCAATAATCTGCTTCTATAGAAGTAAGTTTCCCATTCTCTTCTAGTAATTGAATATATTTTTGATCTCGGTCAAGGCGTGCCTGTGTAAAATCCTTTCCTGCATTATTTTCAAGAACATCTTTTATATCGCTTCCACTTCCAGGCTCTTCATATACATTTGTTATCAAACTTAACAGCTCTTTGTTTGGCAGATAAAATGTACTATATTTTTCTTGGGACAGATAATGGTATGCTTCATTGTTTGAGCTTATATCTGGGTTATTGATATATTCCAAATATTGATCTACAATTTCATTCACTCTATCCTGTGTTAGTTCTTGCCGCTGCTGAGTATTTTGCAACACCTCAACGGCAGTCATTCCACTAACGGTCTGGCCATTTTCATCTGTTGCTGTAATTTGAAAAAAACTTGAACACACACAGAAAACTAAAAACAAACTACATCCTATAACTGATATTTGTGTCAACCTGCTCGTCCAGATCTTCTTCCATTCATATTTGATCATTCCACTCATTAACTCTTCTCCCCTGCTTCCATTCCATCTGAAAAATATTTCAAATATAAATCTTCCAATGTCGGTTCAACATTAATGGCGCCATCAATTGGAGCTTCTGTAGATACGATTCTGGCCTCTGCATAATTTGCTAATGCATGTGAATTGGCTATACAATACTGTGTCTCAAATTTTGTCCATTCTTTATTTGGAATTTTGCAGGACCATACTTCCCCATTAACTTTATCAAGCAGTTCTTCCGGCGTACCCTGCAAAATAAAACAACCTTTTTTCATCACCAGTACCTGGTCTGAAATATATTCTATGTCTGATACGATATGTGTTGATATAATAATAATTTTATCTTTTGACATTTCAGATATAATATTTCGGAAATATGCACGTTCTTTAGGATCTAATCCTGCTGTTGGCTCATCTAAGATAAGAATTTTAGGATCATTTAACAAAGCCTGTGCAATTCCTAATCTTCGTTTCATTCCGCCTGAAAAAGTCCTTATTTTTCTGTTAGCCTCGTTTTCAAGATTGACCAGTCTTAAAAGTTGTCTTGTTTTTTGCTTAGCATATTGTGGCTGCAAACCTTTAATTGAAGCAATATACAGCATGAAATCTTGTGCTGTGAAACCTGGAGTATAACCAAACTCTTGCGGAAGATACCCCAAAATGTCCCGAAATCTTTCACCCATCTGTATATTATTTTCACCATCTATTTTTACTTCTCCAGACGTAGGTTCAATTATTCCACAAATCATTTGTAAAAGCGTTGTCTTTCCTGCACCATTTGCACCCAAAAAACCATATACACCTTCCGTCAATATAGTATCTATTTGTTTCACTGCTATTTTATTTTTAAATTGTTTAGAAAGGTGTTCCATAGCTAATTTCATTTAGATTTCCTCCTGCTCTTTTAAGAAGTTTACGCATTTCTATCATCATACCAAGTAAAGCAATCAACCCTATCCCTATCCATATGCCCAAATATGAGGTTTGAAATATTTTTACATCAGATATTTTAAGTATTGTAATTATGCAACTTAAGCATGCTCCCCATGCCCCCGAATATAACGGTATATTTTCTTCTCTGCTTCTATTTAAAATTAACATACATCCAAAGCACATTATTATATAAGGAACTATTCCATATAAAATAACTTGCCAAATTACAGTTTGTTTTAACATAGACATGCCAAGTGCCATAGTCATAAAAAACAATAGATCAAACAATCCAAATATAGTTAAGCGAACCATTAAAACTTTGCTGAAAGAATTCTTTGCTGTTATCTGTATTTCCAACATCCCCGGTTGGAAGACATTACATAACTCCTTTGCATTAATGAGGCATAAAATGGGGCCAGAAATTGCGATTAAGGTCCAAAACCAACTACTTATGTTAATTTGCTCTGTAATCAGCAGATATAATACTAAAGCAGAAACAATAATTTTTAAAATCCATGTTTCTGTTTTTATAAATCTCAACTGATTGCAAAAAAATTCAGTGCTACTCATTCTTAAATTTTCTGGATGCAACTTTATCTTTTTCGCTTTTGCAATTGTTTCTTTGTATTTATGTGTATCATAGGCAGGTACCTCAATTTTATTTAGTTCCTTTTTTAAGCGTTTCTGAAACATTTTTATATCTCCAATCTTCTCTTTAAACTTTTTTCCGCATTCTTTAGTTTATATCTTACCGTGGAGGCTGGAATACCCATAACCTGGGAAATATCCTTGATTCTGAAATCTTGATAATATCTTAAAATTATAATTTCTTTTTCTATCTCTTCGAGTGAATTTATCGCTTCCCAAATATTTAATTGTTCTAATTTCCTATCAATCCCTCCAGAATCAAATCCTTCTATAACTGTTTCTAAATTTACTTGTTTTGCTTTTCGCAAATAATCACGGATACAATTCTTGGCAATTACATATAAATAGTTTCTCAGTTTACCATACTCTTTGTACCTATCTATATGCTTAAGAAACTTCAAAAAAACTTCCTGAGTTATATCTTGAGCCGCATTACTATTACCTACATGATAATAACAATACTTATATATACTCATATAATTTTTCTGAATTACTTGATCTATTTCATCATTGCTATTTGTAAGTTTGATCAGTCGTTTATTTTCGAACATAAAATTATCTCCCGGTTTTTCTGCTCTAATTCTCTCATAAATTATTATCCTTCTATAATGTATAACGATTAAACCTCAAAAAAAAGCAAATTTTCTTTTAAATATTTTTGTAACTCTGCCTTTTTATCCATAACTTCAATGTCCCGTTTGATAACAACCAGGCAGAACGTGATCTTCGGATGATAAAAGTCAAGACCAAAGTATCCGGATGCTTCCGAACTGAGGAAGGTGCCAGAGAGTATCTAAAAATCATGTCCTACGTAGGCACGGCACATAAACAGAGATACAATGCTTACGAAGCTATCAAAAATGCGATTACAGGTCACCCTGATTTCATCTTTGAGTAAAGCTGGTTCTGAATAGTTACAGAGATCCTATAAAATAAGGACGTCAAAACTATGACCAGACATTAGACAATTCGTTGTCGAATGTCTGGTTTTTGTATATCCGGGTGTGGTTTGTCCATTGTTGGAAGATAGAAATTGAGCTAAACTATCATAATCTGCAAGACAATGCTTATTGTAGGAGCAGCACTATTAGCAGAGGGTGGAATGAGACACTACATGGTGCATTGCACAGTAAGGACAGAACCGTAAGTGTTGGAAATGTGTTAGTAAAACAAAACAGGAGAAAACTACAATGAATGCAACAAATACTTTAAAGAAACAGGGAAGCGAGAAAACATTTGATTATATTTATAAAGATCCGGATAAAAACATGCCGAAGATCATGGATTGGGCGGATAAATTTGCAGAAGGAGAGTTCCCGACACAAAGAGAGATGATCCGAGAAGCGATCACAGATCCAGAGCATCCATATTATAATTTTATCCGTCATCTGCCTGCAACCTTCACTGCACAGGATGCTGGGCAGCAGAATACGGTCACAAACTGAATCTTACTTATGACGAGATTGATGACATTATCTGTCAGGGGAAAAAGCTTGGTGTTTACTTATACATTTACACAGGCGGAGAACCCGGAAAAACTCCGTGAGATGGTTGCAAAGTCAGGAGCACATTCTACAGACCTTCAGTCTCCGGAAACGGTAGAGCATCTCTGCGCAAAATGCGATCAGTACGCAAAGGACTGGCAGCCGGCAGCAGACAAGCTTTGGATGCGTTGAATGGAAATATAATAGATGTAGATGATGATGTGAGATGACAGATTGTAGTTTTATCGACTTCAAGAAATGAAAAGAATATGCTATACTTATAAGAAAAGAAGAAAGAACGAACGGACGGAGAGGCGTAGGTATGGCGGAAGTACATGGGGAATCAAAGTTGACTTTTTTGGAGTCGACGAGTATTATCATAGGACACGGCGTGGGATCGGGAATTCTTTCGGTTCCATTCCTTGCATCCAGAAATAACTGGCATGATATTATCTGGATTGCGGCAGTGGCATATTGTATGAATCTGCTATTGCATTTTATGATTGCGGAACTGTCTTTGAATAACAATGGCGCGCAGTTTATCAAATGCTTTGAAAATGAGCTGTTTGTGGGAAAGCTGAAGATGGCATGTACATGGCTGGCGTTTGGTCTGCTTGGCTTTTCGGTTGTAGTGAATGTGAGTGGATTTATTACCGGTGCGGCAGCTGTATTTTCTGCATGGTTTCACCTTCCGTCAGTGGCCGGAATGCTGATCTTTTATGTATTGGCGGCAAGTGTAGTCTATATCGGAATGAAACTGGTTGGAATTTGTGAGAAAATTGCAGTGATTTCTATGTTTGGAGTCATAGGGATCCTTTTTGTAGCAACGATGCTTTCAGAGACAACAGAGCTTTCGACAAAGTTCTATTCAAATAACAATATGCTGGCACTTTATAGCATGATTGCATTTTCATTATCTGCTGTTATGTCTGTGCCACAGGTTGTGAAAGGTTTAGAAGGAGACGAAAAAGGTATTCGTAAAGCGATTGCAGCAGGCACGGGCTTGAATATGGGACTGATTCTTTTGATCACATTTATGACGCTTCTGGGATGTTCTAATGTGACAGAGAATGGAGCACTGGTAGATCTTTCCGGCCATCTTGGCGGATGGGTCAGCATTATCGGATATGTTTTTTCACTGTTGGCTCTTGCAACATCTTTCTGGGCAAATACACTGAATCTTCGAGATATTGTGAATGAACAGACGAAATGGGGCAAAAAGATCAGCTGGCTTGCAGCTACATTACCTTGTCTTGTGATCGCACTTGTGGGTGTGCAGAGCTTTGTTGGTTTCACAAGAATGGCAAGTGTGGTTCAGGTTCTGACCGGAGTAGGAGTTATTGTTGCATACAATCGTTCCAGAAAACGTGCGGGAACTAGCCTGATTTGCGGAAGACTTGGTAGTTTGCCGTTCCAGATATTAGCAGTAGCAGCGTCGTTGGTAGCATCTGTAGGAGCAGTGCTTACGGTGACAGTGTGAAATTACAAATATGTTATTACAAAAGTTGATGAAGAAGGAGATTAGAAAATGCAAGAACAGATGAAAGGGAACAGTAGGATTTTAGAAAGATTTGAATTCAGGGATATTAGACAGGAGGAGGCAGATCAGGCAGTCTTGATTGAGAAAATTTGTTTCCCGCCAAATGAAGCATGTTCTGAGAAACACATGAAGGAGCGAATCGGTGTGACTCCAGAATTGTTTTTAGTTGCGGTAGATAAAACAACTGGAAAGTTAGCGGGATTTTTGAATGGAATTGCAACGGACGAGGAAAAATTCCGAGATGAATTTTTTACAGATGCATCTTTGAATAATCCAAAAGGAAAGAAAGTTATGATCCTTGGCTTAGATGTATTACCGGAGTATCGAGGACAAGGTCTGGCACGAGAGATTGTAAGATGTTATCTGCAAAGAGAAGAAGAAAAGGGAAGAAAAGAAATTGTTCTTACCTGCCTGGATGAAAAAGTAGAGATGTATAAAAGATTTGGGTTTGTAGATCTGGGAATGTCAGATTCTGTCTGGGGTGGAGAAGAATGGCATGAAATGACATATTATCTGAGATAGAAGTAAATAACGAATGATAGTGAAAGCTGTAAAGTCTAATGAAAAACATGAGATAGATAAGACGAGGAGAAAATATCATGGAATATTGGGATATTTATGATGCAGAGAAACGGCCGACCGGAAGAACAATGAAGCGAAATGACTGGTGCTTAAAGGATGGAGAATACCATCTGACAGTGCTTGGAGTTGTGGCAAGACCTGATGGGACATATCTGATCACAAAGCGTGTAATGACAAAAGCGTGGGCACCGGGTTGGTGGGAAGTATCCGGCGGTGCAGCGCAGGCAGGAGAGTCTTCTGAGGAAGCGGTATGCCGTGAAGTGAGAGAAGAGACAGGATTAGATATTTCTAATGCAGAAGGCGGATATGTATTTACTTATAAGCGAGAAAATCCGGGCGAGGGTGATAATTATTTTGTTGATGTATATCGCTTTGTGCTTGATATTGATGAGAATGATCTGAAACTTCAGACAGAAGAAACAGATGGATATATGTTCGCAACTAAGGAGGAGATTGAAAACTTTGCCAAGGAGGGAATCTTCCTTCATTATGACAGCATTAAGAGAGTGTTTGAACAGTTACAATAATTTATAGAATGAGGAAAAATTATGCATTCAGAAAAGAAGAAAAACAGATTTGAAATTGATATGTGCAATGGCTCGATCATGAATAAGCTGATTTCTTTTTCAATTCCGCTGATGATATCTGGAATTCTGCAGCTTGCATTTAACGCAGTGGATATTGTTGTGGTAGGAAGATTCAGTGGAAGTGAGTCACTGGCAGCAGTCGGATCAACCACAGCACTGATCAATGTATTTACAAACTTATTTATAGGAATATCTCTTGGAGCAAATGTGCTTGCAGCCAGGTTCTATGCGGCAGGGCGCGAGAAAGAGATGTCGGAGACGGTGCACACAGCGATTACATTTGCGATTATAAGCGGAGTTGTGATGGCATTAGTTGGATTGTTCTTTTCCAGAGGAGCACTTGAGTTGATGGGAACACCGGATAATGTGATCAATCTTTCGACACTATATATGAAGATCTATTTCCTGGGAATGCCGTTTTTTATGTTATATAATTACGGAGCGGCAATCTTAAGAGCGGTTGGAGATACGAAACGACCACTTTTGTTTTTGATCGTAGCAGGTGTGATTAACGCATGTTTAAATCTTTTACTTGTAATTGCTTTTCATTTAGGAGTAGCGGGCGTTGCAATTGCAACGGTAACAGCACAGTTTGTATCGTGTGTATTGGTATTGCGTTGCCTGTATAAATCAGACAGCAGTTATCAGCTTCGCTTCTCGAAGCTAATGATAAAAAAAGTATATTTAGGACAGATCTTTCAGGTTGGAATTCCGGCAGGAATTCAGAGTACTGTGATCAATTTCTCAAATGTACTTCTGCAGTCATCGGTCAATTCTTTCGGATCCGTGGCGATGGCAGGATATACGGCAGCGAATAACATTTTTGGATTTTTATATGCATCGATCAATGCAGTGACACAGGCATGTATGAGTTTTACAAGCCAGAATTACGGAGTCGGAAAATGGAAACGAATGGACAGAGTCTTAGTTGACTGCCTGATTCTTTCCACAACGATTGCATTAATTCTTGGTGGAGGTGCGTATCTCTTTGGACCGGAGCTTTTGAAGATTTATACTGATGATCCTCAGGTTATCAGCTGTGGTATGGAGATTCTTCTATATACAACAGTTACTTATTTTCTGTGCGGATGGATGGATCTGTTCCCGGGATCTCTTCGTGGAATGGGAAAATCAATTGTGCCGATGATACTTTCCGTAATCGGAACAGTCGGAACGAGAATCGTCTGGATCTTTGGAATATTTCCAAGATTCAGATCATTGAAGATTTTGTTTATTTCCTATCCGGTATCCTGGATCATTACGATCATCCTGCAGGTGATTTGCTTTATTTTTGTCAGAAGAATCGTTTATGTGCCACTGAAAAAACGAGAGGCTGCTATATAATGAAAAAAGAAATGCTTTATTTCCCAAAATATAAGAGGGAATAAAGCATTTCTTTTTTTATTACAGCATTTTGTAAATGATAATTATTGACAAATCCAACATCCTGGAATAAGCTAGTTTTGTATAACTAATTGATAAAAAATCGCAATAAGCTAAAGAGGATGATAAAAAAATGACATTAAAAGAATTAGCGATTGGAAAGAGTGCTGTGATCAGGACAGTTGGGGCTTCCGGTGCGTTACGACAGCATTTTTTGGATATGGGTATGATTCCGGGTGCGGAAGTTACGGTGGTAAAGTTTGCACCGATGGGAGACCCGATGGAATTGCAGGTACATGGATATGAACTGACACTTCGTCTTGCAGAGGCAGAACAGATTGAAGTTGAGGAAATCAGCGAGAGAACAAACAGCCATTTCCGTGGAGAACGTTTGAAACCGGTAGATCATCCGGGACTTGGAGAAGAAGGAAAGTATCATTCTGAAGAAGATGCTAATCCGTTACCGGATGGAACAGTGCTTACTTATGCCCTGGTAGGAAATCAGAACTGTGGAAAGACAACGTTGTTTAATCAGCTCACAGGAGCAAATCAGCATGTAGGAAACTTCCCAGGAGTAACAGTAGACCGTAAGGATGGAGCAATCAAAGGTTATCCGAATACGAATGTGACAGACCTTCCGGGAATTTATTCAATGTCTCCATACAGCAGTGAGGAGATTGTTTCAAGAAATTTTGTGTTGGATGAACATCCGAAAGCAATCATCAATATTGTGGATGCAACGAATATTGAGCGAAATCTCTATCTGACAATGCAACTTCTTGAAATGGATATCCCGATGGTAGTAGCTTTGAATATGATGGACGAGGTGATTGGAAATCATGGATCTATCGATGTGAATACAATGGAAGCACTGCTTGGAGTTCCGGTTATTCCGATTTCGGCAGCGAAGAACGAAGGTGTGGATGAAGTAATACGTCATGCACTTCATGTGGCAAAATACCAGGAGCGTCCGCTGCGTCAGGATTTCTGTGATAAAAGTGATCATGACGGTGCGGTCCACAGATGTATCCATGCAGTGATTCATCTGATTGAAGACCATGCAGAAGAAGCAAAGCTTCCGGTACGTTTTGCCGCAACGAAGGCAATCGAGGGGGATCCGCTGATCTTAGAACAGTTAAAGCTTGATCAGAATGAGTTGGATATGCTTGAGCATATTGTACAGCAGATGGAGACGGAACGTGAGGTTGATCGAAGTGCGGCAATCGCAGATATGCGATTCGATTTTATTGAACGTCTCTGTGAGCAGACGGTTGTAAAACCGAAAGAGAGTAAAGAACGTGTCAGAAGTGAGAAGATAGACAAAATCTTGACAGGAAAATATACAGCGATCCCATGCTTTATCGGAATCATGGTGCTTGTATTTTATCTGACATTTAATGTGATCGGTGCATTTCTGCAAGGAATTCTGGAAATGGGAATTGATCAGTTGTCAAGAATGGCTGAGGTAGGACTGATCGCACTCAATGTAAATGATGCAATCCGAAGTCTTGTGATCGACGGAATCTTTACAGGAGTAGGAAGCGTGCTTAGTTTTCTTCCGATTATTGTTACCTTGTTCTTCTTCCTCTCTATGATGGAAGACAGTGGATATATCGCGCGCGTGGCATTTGTAATGGATAAACTGCTTCGTAAGATCGGTCTTTCCGGTCGAAGCATTGTGCCGATGTTGATCGGATTCGGATGTACAGTTCCGGCAGTTATGGCAACAAGAACATTGACCAGTGAGAGGGACCGTAAGATGACGATCCTTCTGACACCGTTTATGAGCTGTACAGCAAAACTTCCGATTTATGCATTCTTTGTAAGTACGTTTTTCCCGGGTAAGGGCGGACTGATCATGTCGGGTCTGTACGTGCTTGGAATTGTAGTTGGAATTTTAATCGCATTCCTTTATCGAGGAACTCTGTTTAAAGGAGAACCGGTACCATTTGTTATGGAACTTCCGAATTATCGTCTGCCAGGTGTGAAGAATGTGGCACAGCTTCTTTGGGAGAAAGCGAAAGATTTCTTACAGAAAGCATTTACAGTTATTTTGATGGCAACGATTGTTGTATGGTTCTTGCAGAGTTTTGACTTGCATCTGAACCTTGTGGAGAATTCAGCAGATAGTATTCTTGCTATGATTGCAGGTGCACTTGTTCCAATCCTTCGTCCGCTTGGACTGGGAGACTGGAGAATCTGTACAGCACTGATCAGTGGGTTTATGGCGAAAGAAAGTGTAGTATCTACACTTGAGGTATTGTTCGGAGGTGGAATTGCATCCGTACTGACTCCACTGTCAGCAGGTGTTTTGCTTGTATTCAGTCTGCTTTATACACCGTGTGTTGCAGCGGTCGCATCAGTAAAGCGTGAGCTTGGTGCAAAATGGGCTGTCGGAATGGTATTCTGGCAGTGTCTGATCGCATGGGTTGTGGCAATCATCACGAGAGGAATCGGAATGCTGCTTTTCTAATGGGGAAAGCTGTTACTGTGACAGTAACGAAATGTCTCGGAATAAATCGTCTGGGAATAAATGATAAAATTTATTGACAAAACAGAATTCATTCGTTATAGTAAGAAACGATGTGTCAGTGAGGCAGTTGTTCATGAGACGAACCGAGCCGAAAGATAAATTAAATATATTCCGTGAGGGAGTAGTTCGCATGAAAATGTGATTTGTCAACATACCGGTGAGAATGAGTTTTAAAAGATCACCTGGCAAATCTTAAAGAATGAGACTCATGTATGTTTTAAATAAGAGGACGAGTTTGTTATGTCAAGCAGGCAGTTCTCTTATCATAGAACATACGTGGGTCTCTTTGTTTTTATATATTAGGAAAGTCCTTTCCTAATATATAAAAAACGCTCCGCTCAGGATGCGCACTGCAATTGTAGCGGAACAGATACAGAAGAAAAAAGAAAAGAGGAGAAACATGGCACTATTTATCGAGCTTTTGTTGATGGGGGTCGGGCTTGCGATGGATGCATTCGCAGTGTCTGTCTGTAAGGGCCTTGGAATGAAGAAGCTGAATAAGAAACAGGCGGTAGTGATCGGATTGTATTTTGGAGGGTTCCAGGCATTAATGCCGCTTGTGGGATGGATTCTTGGAATTCAGTTCCAAAAGTATATTACAAGTATTGATCACTGGATCGCATTTATTCTGCTTGGCTTTATCGGTGGGAAAATGATTCTGGAGGCAGTAAAAGAATGGAACGAAGAAGATATTGTTGAAGTAAAAGATCAGCCGTTGGATCATAGAAATATGTTTGTACTTGCCGTTGCGACGAGTATCGATGCGCTGGCAGTCGGAATCACATTTGCATTTCTGGACACACCGATTCTTGAGGCAATTACGATCATCGGAATTACGACAATGATTATTTCTATTGTTGGTGTAGTGATTGGAAATTATTTTGGTGGGAAATATAAACATAAGGCAGAACTGGTTGGTGGAATCCTCCTGGTGCTTTTAGGTGTTAGGATTTTGATCCAGCATCTGTCTGGATTAGCATAAAATGAGGTTGAATATAGTATAGCAGAAAGGAAATAAAAGATGAGTGATTTGTTTCAAAGTGTGCCATTTGCAGTGGTACTTTTAATTATTGGATTTGTGTTTCTTGTAAAAGGTGCAGATGCATTTGTTGAGGGGTGTAGCAGTATCGCAAGACGGTATCATGTTCCGTCACTGATCATCGGAATGACGATTGTGGCGATGGGGACGAGCCTTCCGGAGACTGCGGTCAGTGTGACGGCAGCAGTTACGGGAAACAATGCACTTGCAGTCAGTAATGCGGTAGGATCTAATATTTTCAATCTCATGGTTGTAGTCGGAGCCTGCACGCTTTTTACTTCCGTGGCAGTTCAGATTAATACGTTAAAGATTGATTTTCCGATATCTATTCTGTGTGCGGTATTGCTTCTGATTCTTGGTGCAGCCGGAATGTCACTGGGACATATAGATGGAGTTGTATTTATTATCTTATTCCTGGCGTTTATCCTCTACATGATCCGCTCAGCACAGACATCTCGTGAGAAAAATGTGGAGCCGGGAGTGGAAGAGGAAGAGTATCTTCTGGAAGCAGAGGAGATTCAGGAAATGTCTATGGGAAAGAGTGTGATTTACATTCTTCTCGGCGCAGTAGCGATTGCGGTCGGAAGTGACTGGGTAGTAGACGGTGCCTGTACAGTTGCGGCGGCAATTGGAATCAGTCAGACTCTGATCGGTCTTACTGTAGTTGCATTTGGAACAAGCCTTCCGGAGCTGGTTACATCGATTGTAGCAGCAAAAAAAGGCGAGGTGGATATGGCACTTGGAAATGTAATCGGTTCCAATATCTTTAATATTCTCATGGTGCTTGGTATTGCGGCAGCAATTTCACCGGTCGCATTTTTGACAGAAAATATCATTGATATTGCAGTGCTGATCGTGTTCAGTGTTATTGGATGGATCATGGCATGGACGAAAAGAGAACTTAATAGAAAAGAAGGTATTATCATGTTACTTCTTTATGCAGTGTATGTTGTGTACATTTGTATGAGATAGTTTGTGATAACTCTGAAAAAAGGATTATGTAAAAGGCAAAAAGTACTTGTGCCAATCACATAATCCTTTTTTATTTTCCTATAATTAATGCAAAGTAGCCCCAGTCCCATAAGAGGGATTCGAAACTGTTTTCCAGATATTCATAAATATCCACTGTTTCATATCCGGTCATTCGTGTAATGATTACAAGATATTGTCTCAACGTTTCGTAAGAAATTTCAGAAACGTTTGCGTCTGTGCCATCCAGCATCCATCTTAAGAAAATGCTGTGGCGGATTGATGCATATTCAAGGGCAATCCATTGCATCTGTACCAGTACATTTTCCAGGTCACTGTCAGGAAGCAGGAGATCGGAGAAAATCTCGTTGCGCAGGAAATTGCGAAGCAGTGGTTCGTAAGGGCTCAAGTATTCTGTGAATTGTTCCCATTGTTCCAGTAAAGTGGATTCGTAAGCTTTAGTATCATCAGGATTTCCAGTACTGTCCGAAAGGGCTTCTGATATTTCTTCCGCCAAAGCAAGAATTGGATTCAGAGTATCCTGATAGAGCCCTTCTTTTTGATAGTTTACGGAAAGATCTTGTAACAGTTCGTTACATTCACAGATCAGATCCAAAGGTGGAAGGTCTATATCTGAGATCGCATTTCCAAGTTCTCTCACTGTGCTATTAGAAAAATAATCTTCTAACAGTTCTTTTGTTAATGGCTGATGCTGGTATAATTCCTGAAGAATATAGAAGCTTTCCAAAAGTTCCTCTTCAATTGTTCTGGAAGAATCATCTAAAAGATTGAGTAGTTTTTCACGCAAGAGGAAAAGGACAGAAGTATCTGTATCGCCAGTATCGGACAAAGTGTCTGATACATTTGGGAAATGCAGGGACTTCTGTTTGTTCCACAGGTCAATCACTGCAGGGCAGCAAGGCATCAGCATTTTCTCGTTATGTGTCGGAAAGCGATGCTCCTCTCGTGGAAATGTAGTGCACGTTTCTGATAGGACTTTGTCGCCGTAAGCAACAACAAGGCGGCAGAGCTTCTCAGAGTTAAGGAATGGACAGCGATGATCACTGTCCAGACCTATCACACGCTGTCCATCTTTTTTAATCGTATAAGCGCTTAAATTTTTCTTTTGTTCAGGTACGGTTTCCGGAGCCTGGAGTTTCTTCCATTTACGGTTCGTATCTGCATCGACGCCAATCTTCCATTCCTGGCAGCAGGTGATCGGACAGCGGTCGGCGATGCAGGTGAACTTAGAATAATAATCAGGTATCAAATAATTAATTTCTGTCATTACGGTCATGGAATTCTGTATGCTGCCCAACATATTTGTATGCCGGACGGATGATCTTACCGGCATTTAACAGTTCTTCCAGACGATGTGCACTCCACCCGGTGATACGTGCAATCGCGAAGAGTGGTGTGAAAAGCTCTTCCGGAATATTCAGCATTGTATAAACAAATCCGCTGTAGAAGTCAACGTTAGCACAGACAGGTTTCAGCATCTTTCTGTGTGTCATGATCTCTTCACCGGCGATTCTTTCTACGCGGTCATAAAGTGCAAATTCATCGTCAAGTCCCTTTTCAGAAGCAAGCTTCTGTGCATAACTCTTCAGGATTTTTTCTCTTGGATCGGAGATTGTGTAGACTGCGTGTCCCATTCCATAGATCAGTCCCGTCTTATCAAAGGCTTTTTTATCAAGAATCAGGCGGAGATACTCACGAATCTCATCTTCGTTAGTCCAGTCTTTGACAGACTTCTTAATATCATCAAACATCCCCTGCGCTTTCAGGTTTGCACCACCATGACGAGGTCCTTTCAGAGAACCGATGGAAGCAGCAATTGCTGAATATGTATCTGTTCCTGAAGAAGTAACAACATGTGTAGTGAAAGTGGAGTTGTTACCACCGCCGTGTTCTGCATGAAGAATCAGTGCAACATCAAGAACTTTGGCTTCTAGTTCTGTATACTGTCCATCCGGACGAAGCATGTACAAAATATTTTCGGCAAGAGAGCGGCCTTTCTCCGGATTACGGATCAGAAGTGTCTCATCTTTACGGAAATGTCTGTATGCATGATAAGAATATACTGCGATCAGTGGAAGCTTTGCAATAAGTTCAAGAGCCTGACGCAGTGCATTTTCAACAGAAATATCTTCCGGGTTCTCATCATATGTATATAAAGTAAGAACACAGCGCTGGAGTGCGTTCATGATGTTAGAGCTTGAGGCCTTCATGACAACGTCACGAACAAAACGTCCGCTTAGATCTTCTAATTCAGATAAAACTTTCAGAAAATGCTCTAATTCATCTTTTTTTGGAAGACGTCCGAAAAGGAGCAGGAAAGTTGTCTCCTCAAATCCAAAACGTTTGCCTTTCAGACCGTTGATAAGGTCATTGACATTGATTCCCTGATAGTAAAGTCCACCTTCAGCAGGAATTTTACGTCCGTTTATAACATCAAATCCACAGACATCGGATACTTCAGTCAGTCCGGTAAGAACTCCTCGGCCGGTTGAATCACGAAGTCCGCGCTTTACATCATATTCTTCATAAAGATTCGGATCAATGCGGTGTCCTTTCAAAAGTGTTTTCTCTAAATAGTCCATATCACTGCGCAGATCGTCAGTGTTTGCAATTAATATATCATTTGAATTCATAGTTTTCATCCTCACAATACATATATGTTTTCTAGTGTCTTGATAATGCATTTTAATGTAATTATAAACAGTTGAGGTGAAATTTGCAAGAAATATATATGCATTCTTGCAAAAACATGAAAAAAATCAAGAAAAGCACGCATAAAACAGAATAAAATGAATATTGAATTGTTAGATAACTCAAAAATAAGAATGCTTAAATGAATTTTCTGAATCGTCAGAAAGAAAATGATGTGGCTGTGGTCATACCAGATGCCAAAGCGCAAATCTATTGTAAAAATACAAAAATATGGAGAGATATTTTATTATAAAGTGCTGAAAAATAGGAGAAACAGGTGCATTTATTGACGCATAATAATAAGAAGAGTATAATGTTAAAAAGATAACAATAGGTTGGTATAACCAATTAAAAGAAGGAGGGGGATAATTATGTTATTCCAAATTTATGGCGATGGTGCCGGCTGGCAGCTGTTAGGGTGGGTACTGGTGTTTGCCGGACTTGTTCTTGCAAATGAATTCGCAAGACGTACAAAAATCGGTGGACTGATCTGTTTTGGAGCTATTCCGGCTATACTTACAGTGTATTTTATCGCAATCTATATCTGTGCAGCAAATGGTGCAGAATGGGCACTGAATAACGATACTTATGTACATATGACAAGCTGGTTCCATTATGCAAAATTGTATGCTGCAACAGCAGGGTGTATTGGTTTTATGATGCTGAAATACAAATGGGGAATTGGTAAGACAGAATGGTTCAAAGTATTCCCGTTTGCAATCGTTGCAATCAATATTCTGATTGCAGTAGTAAGTGATTTTGAATCAGGTATCCGTGGATTCATGGCAATGAAAGAATTCGGTGACCGCTGGTGGCTGTCTTCAGAAAATGTATGGCTCTACGGAGGATGGTGGAACTGGGTGAACGGAATTGCCGGAATCCTGAATATCTTCTGTATGACAGGATGGTGGGGAATCTACACATCCAAGAAACATGATGATATGCTTTGGCCGGATATGACATGGTGCTTCATTATTGCATATGATCTGTGGAATTTTGAGTACACATACAATAACCTGACAACACATGCATTCTACTGTGGTGTTGCATTACTTCTTGCTCCGACATTTGCAAATATGTTCTGGAACAAGGGTGGCTGGATCCAGAATCGCGCGAATACACTGGCACTGTGGTGTATGTTTGCTCAGGTATTCCCATTATTCCAGGATGCAAGCCGTTTCTCAGTAATTCCGGCTCTGTATTCTGACGGATTCATGGATGCAGCAGTAAGACCGACAAGTGCTAATCCAACCATGCAGGGTGTGATCGCGGTAATTGCACTTGCAGCGAATGTGATCTGTCTGGCTGCAATTATTAAGAGAGCAAAACAGCAGAAGAAGAATCCTTATAAGAATGAGATCTTTACAGATCAGAAGGATTATAAGGAAGCAATGGCGAGAGCAGAAGTTTAAATTTGTATTTGTCTGTCTGATTCTCCATATTGAAGCAAAGGATTTGGTGGTGAATAAGGCCGCAAGAATGATGCTATATTGCATCGGACACCGGCCCGCTCTACCTCATCCCCTTGAAAGTATGTAACGTAAGAGCCAGAACAGTTACCGTGAGTGGTGCCTGTCTGGCTCTTACTAACATACTGAACAAGGTGTATTCGGAACGCTCCTGCCTTACATGTGTCCTCAACAATATAGCACCATCCTTGCTTCGTTATTCCAAACAGATTTGTTTGCTCAACGGGACGAATCTGAAAGACTTCATACAAGTTTTGATTTGATGCACGTAAACGAGAAGATAGACTCAGGTTCAGTCCACATCACGCCCTCGTCCAACAAAAGTTTTTGCTTCATTACTCAGAATTCAAACATCTAAATACAAATTTACAATTCATAGTATATCTGATGTTCTCCGTTGATGCAGTCCTGCATGGAGGTTCGGATCCAGGTGACGGCGCCTTGGGTATCCCGGTCTCGGATATAGGTCCAGGTCTTATAATTGCTTCGATATAATTCTTCTATCCCATAGAGTTCACAATAACGTTCCCACATATTAAAAATTGGTGCTCGGAAAGACTGGAAAATAAGTGGAATCAATGTATTTCCGGAAATCAGGGCAAACTCGTGTTGGAATTCATAAGCAGCTTCAATGGCAGTGGTGACATCCTGTGCATTACGGATCTGATTAACGAATTCGAGGAGACGCTGGATGTTTTTGTCGCTGATCGTGTCGATGGCGAGCTGTGCAGCAAGTGTATCAAGCGCAATGCGGACTTCGAAGATGGAACGGATCTCCTGATCACGCATGCGTCCGCCGTTGTAATTCATGATCGCGATCAATGTATCCAAAGTTCCTTTTCTTCGGAAATCTGCTACATAAGTCCCACTGCGGGGTTTTACGGTAAGAAATCCTTTCTTTTCCAGCTCACTGATCCCGCTGTTGACAACCGCACGGCTGACCTGCATCATTTCAGCAAGCTGGCGTTCCGGCGGAAGTTTCTCTCCGACCTGTAGTTTGCCGGAAAGAATCAGATGTTCTAATTGTTCAATAAACAGATCCCTCAGGGAAGGGGAACTAATCTTCTGAAATTCCATAATAAATTCTCCGTTTCGTAAGCGTTATCTTCACAAAGTGTGTTTTGATGAGATGAAAATGTTGAAAATCTCGTAAAAAATAACGTTTATTGTTGATAAGTTTATTATAGGGAAAACAGGCGGTGGATTCAATACTCTATATTTATATCAGACGTGGGAGAGAGTAGGAAATTTGCGGAAAAACTCGTTATATTGAATTGAACTTGAAGGAGAAATCTGTTTGACATATCTAATGTATGATGCTAATATGATTATATGAAAGGTGCTACCGATAGACGGTTAGCCCACATTATGATTAATTAAAAAATAACCGTTCAGTTTGCGAGGCTGGGGCGGTTATTTTTTTGTGTGATTGCATCCTACTGCGTAACCAAGTCCAAAGGCTGTTAAGCATAAGCTGATAACAGCAATCAGACCTTCGAGAGTCAACATTAGCATCCCCTCCTTTAGCAAGATTTCCACAGATAGTCTGGGGATTTCTATGTAAACAGAGGGTCACAGTCCCTCTGGAGAAGGACTAACCGCCTACCGTGAATGGTAGCACCATGGGGAAATTATAGCAGAAGTGTTTAAAATATACAATGCTTTGTGTATCCTAAAGCCCCTTTGTGTTAAAAATAAAATAATTGTGTCAATTTTTATAAAACATGTAATTTTTCATAAATTTAATGTGTCTAAAAAGTAGAAAGGAGATAAAAAATGCCGGCAGAACAAATTTTGGAAAGACTTATGCGAGAGTACGGAGATTCTGTTTTTCGCATGTGCTATTTGTATTTGAAAGATTATTATTTAGCAGAAGATGCAACACAAGAAACTTTTATTAAGGCTATGAAATCCTATGATTCTTTTTTACACAATTCTAATGAAAAGACATGGTTGATACGTATTGCTATTAATTCTTGTAAAAATATTATGAGAACAAAATGGTTCCGTTTTCCAATGATGAATGTTGATGATCAACAATATATAGCGGATGATCATTCTATCGAAGAGGTAGTAAAAAAAGACAGTAGTAGCAACCTTAGCTATTTTAATGCTTGGGGGAACAACAGTAGCAGCTAGTTATTCTTTTACAAATAAAATCAGTGTAAATGATGAAGTATTAACTGAATTAGATGAAATTAAATGAGGGAGTTGTGTCAGAAAAAAATTGCAGTATTTGTTTCAGACGGAATAAGATATACGTTAAAAGGGCGCGTATCAGTTGATACAATGAAAACCATAGTTGATACAATGAAATAAATTTATTAAATATTCTAAAATGTGAAGAGGGTATATCTGCTGAATGGATATATCTTCTTTTTGGGTAATTAAGTTGAGGCTAAAGGATGGACTGAATCTGAAAAGTACAGTAAAATCTACATTAAAAATGTTATCGGGAAATATTCGTGGAGGGGAACGCCCTTCTTCGGAAAAACAGGAAGCTGAGGTCGTGCGTTTGCAACAGACTTTCAATAAAATGAAAAAGCAGAATTAAAGAAAGTTCAACAGGCACAGAAAGAATGGAGATGACTAATTTAGACAAAGTCATCAGTCTTTTATTAATTACAAGTAAATATTGATATGGTATACTAAAATAAAGTTTGTATACAAATAAATTGTGCGAGAGGAAAAATCATGGTAAAGATAGATTTGATTACAGGTTTTCTGGGGGCAGGAAAGACAACATTTATAAAAGAGTATGCATCCTACCTGCTTCGTCAGGGTCTGAATATCGGAATTCTGGAAAATGATTTCGGTGCGGTGAATGTGGATATGATGCTTCTTCAGGAGTTGCAGGGAGAAAAATGTGAACTGGAAATGATTTCCGGAGGGTGTGATAAAGAGACACACCGCAGACGATTCAAGACAAAGCTGATCTCTATGGCAATGTGTGGATATGACAGAGTAATCGTGGAGCCGTCGGGAATCTATGACGTGGATGAATTTTTTGATGGATTAAGAGAAGAACCTCTGGATCGGTGGTACGAAATCGGAAGTGTGATCACAATCGTAGATGCGGGACTGGAAGAAAATCTGTCAGATCAGGCGGAATATTTGCTGGGATCTGAGGCGGCGGATGCTGGTGTGATCGTGCTGAGCAGGCTGGATAAGGACAATGCTTGTGAAGAACAGGAAAACAGAATTATTTCACATGTCAATCGTTCTCTTGAACGCATTGGATGTACCAGAAGAATTGAAAAAGAAGTGATCGCAAAAGACTGGGATATGCTGACAGAGGAAGATTTTGCACAGATTCAGAACAGCGGCTATCAGATTGAGTCGTTTCGCAGACCGGAAGGTACAGAAAAGGATGGATTCCAGACCTTATATTTTATGAATCTGAATCGGACAGAAGAAGAACTGGTTCCGGCTGTGAAAAAGCTGTTTGGTAAATGTGGATGCACAGATGATTCTGAAAAAGAAAACAATAAAAATCTTAATGATATCGGAAGAGTGTTCCGTATAAAAGGATTTATGAAGAATCAATCCGGTGACTGGATGGAGCTGAATGCGACAACACAGAAGATGACAGTAAATCCAATCAAAGAAGGACAGGAGATTCTGATCGTGATCGGTGAGGATTTGAAAGAAGACAAGATTCGTGAGTGCCTGGAAGACAAATGCACTGAGGGAGCGGAAAATGAGTGAAATTCAATTGCCGGAAGCATTTCTGAAACTAGGAGAAGTGCTGGAACAAGGACAGTTTGAACTGCTTTTTACAGAAGAAAAACTGCGGCTGGTTTATTTGATGAACGATGCGGTAGAGAGCTTTCTTGTCTTTGAAAATGCAAGGATGACAGGTCAGTATAGAGAGGATTATGAAGGTGAACTAGAAGCGGAGTTAAGTGTAACAGAAGAACCGGAGGAGTCCTATGTCCTTGTAGTTCATCAGGGTGAGACCGTGGTTACGATTTTTTTTGAGGATATAAGTGAAGAAGTACACTTATATGACTATGGAGAAATCGGACATTTCTGGGTGAAAGGTGCGGAATATCTGCGTCAGATAGAATATAAGATTGCAATCGTACGGGATAAACTGGATTATCTGGGAGTAAAATACTGTAATCAGACGGAGCGGAAACTAGCTGTGCTGGCGGACTTTCCGCCGCTGAATCATTGCTGTTATCCGGCAGTTTCAGAGCAATATGTAGTTCCAAGGGAAAATCCGTGGGTACCGTCAGCAGAAGCACATCAAGTGATGCAGGAGCTTGCGGCAACAGTAGAAGATAAAAAGTTACTAAGATGTCTAAAGTTTTATCAGAAACATCCATGGAAGCGGAGTGCAAAAAAGATTGCCGGGATGTTGCAGGAAAAGCGTCACGCAGAAGTCACAGATCTTTTGATGGAAGAACTGAAGATGGCAGCAGCAAATTACCCGAGAAGAAAATTCACAGATGAGGAAGAAAATCAGAATCGTAAGACTGAGAAGAGAGCAGCAGAGCGGAAACGAGAGTTAGAAGAACAGGGATTTCGGATAAATATATTTCGTGAGGAACCATTTATTGCATCAAGAGATTCACTCCAATACAAAATCAGTCTGATGATCTGGGAAAAGAAAGGAAAAAAACGAAAAGTTCAGATAGAAGAATTTTCTGCTGACCGGAGAGGATAAGTATGGAACCATTTTATTATAGTAAGATGAATAAGATGCAGCAGGCGGCGTATCATGCAATCTGCCAGGGGGTCTTGCAGATGGAAAAGGAGATTCAGGTACCGCGTATGAGCGGAGAAGAACTGTATAATGTATTCTTCCAGATGCGTCTGGATCACCCGGAGATTTTCTGGGCAACGGGATTTAAGTATCGTTATTATCAGGAATCGCCAAACATTCAGTTTCTGCCGGAATATTTGTTTGACCGGGCGAAGGTGAAAGAACATCAGAAGGCAATGAAATCCAGAGTAGAGAAACTTGCACGACCGGCGCAGAAATTATCAGAATCAGAGAAAGAAAAATACATTCATGATTTCATTTGCGAGAATGTAAAATACGATAAATTGAAGAAACCTTATTCACATGAGATTATTGGTCCGTTAGGACAGGGTGTCGGAGTTTGTGAGGGGATTGCAAAAGCGGTGAAAGTGCTGTGCGATGAGCTTGGAGTCTGGTGTATGATCGCTATTTGTGGAAATAATCCGGATAAGGGAATCAAATACCGTCATACATGGAATATCGTGCGGATTAATGGAAAATATTATCATTTAGATGCGACATTTGATAATACACTTACAAGAAAGTGTGCGATCGGAGAAGAAATCCGTTATGATTATTTCAATCTGGAAGATAAATCGATTTTCCGGGATCATGAGCCTTTGATCGCTCCGGCTATGAAGTGTACGGACGGAGATCATTTCTATTATAAAGAAAAGAAACTGTCTTTTACAAAAACGGAAGAAGTTTATAAAAGAGCACTTCAGATGGCAAAGAAAGGAAGAATTCTGACGTTTCACTGGCGCGGAGGTTATCTGACAAAAACAGTTCTGGAAGAATTGCTTGATCTGATTGAAAAAGCAGGTGCGGAGAAAGGGAAGAAACCAAGAATCAGCCTTAACTGGCCACAGGCAGTAATTCGTTTTGGTTATGTTGATGCAGAGATAGCAGGAAGTAGCGCAGCAGAAGAAGTACAAATGGAAGAAGCGAATGAAGGTGAGATGCATTCTGACTAAAATACATATGTTATATATGCTTCAGACCGAGATGGGTATCGAGTGACAGTTGAGAATTTACAAGAAAAAGTTAGTGTGATAGAATAGGATTGAACCGTGAAAGTTGTCGATATCTGTAGGATATAAGCGGGAGAAGAAACAACTTTCAAAAACCAAAGATGGTGACAAAAGAGAGGTTAAACAGATGATAATTGTAAAAACATACAGAGGACATATTCGTAACTGGGAAGAACTTTGTGAGAGACTTGGAATTGATCTTACACTTTCCAGAGAAGAAAGAGAACATGAGATTTTGATCAAGGCATATCAGACATGGGGATGTGAGATGGCAGATCATATGCACGGAATGTTTGCATTTGCTCTGTGGGATGAGGAAGAGCAGAAACTTTTCTGCCTGAGAGATCAGTTTGGAACAAAACCATTCTATTACTATGAGACAGAAGATGGAGAGCTTCTTTATGGAACGATGATCCGTGATATTATCGATCAGCCGGGATTTAAGAAAGAACTGAATGAAGAGATGCTTCAGCTGTATTTAAGTCTGACATATGTTGCCGGAGAAAATACATTTTTCCGTGGACTGAAAAAACTGTTGCCGGGACGTTATCTGATCTGGCAGGATGGAAAGCTTGAGATTCACAGATACTGGAAACCGGAATTTCATCCGGATGAGAGCAAGACTCTGGAAGACTGGGCAGATGAGATTCATAATACTCTGAAAGAAATCATGCCGGAAGTGAAGACCGCAGATGAGAGAGTGGAGTCATTCCTGTCAGGTGGTGTAGATTCTTCCTATGTACTTGCAATGTCTGATGCAGAACAGGCAGACTGTTGTGGATATGAGGAAGAGAGATTTGATGAATCTGTTCTTGCAGAGAAGACAGCACAGCTTCTTGGAAGAAAATTCTCCAGAAGTATCATTACTCCGGAGCAGTTCTTTGATATTGTACCTTATGTTATGTACAATATGGAGCAGCCACTTGGAGATGCATCGGCGATTGTATTTACACTTGGATGTAATGCGACAGCAGAACATACAAAAATCTGTTATTCCGGAGAGGGTTCTGACGAATTCTTCGGTGGTTATAACATGTACAGAAATGCCGAACGTTATGGTGAGAATCTGAAGAATTTCTATGTTGGAAATACCAATATCATGAAAGAAGACGAGAAGCAGAAGATTCTTAAGAAATACGATCCAGACGTACTGCCAATCGAACTTGCACGAGGAATCTACGAGGAGACAGAAGGTCTTGATCCGTTGACAAAGATGTCTGATGTAGATATTCAGATCTGGCTGGAAGGTGATATTTACCTGAATGTTGATAAGATGAGTACAGCAGCCGGACTTGAGATCCGTATGCCGTTGACAGATAGAAGAATTTTTGATATCGCATCTCGTATGCCGTCTCGCTTTAAAGTAAATGAAGAGCAGAATAAAGTGGCATTCCGTACAGCAGCTGCGAAAGTTCTTCCGGAAGAAATTGCATTCCGTAAGAAGTTGGGATTTATCGTACCAATCCGTATCTGGATGGCTGATGAGAGATATAATCAGGACGTACAGCGTCTCTTCCACAGTGATATTGCAGAGAAATTCTTTGATGTGGATGCAATCAATGCGATTTTTGATGAATATGTTGGAGGAAATTCTGATAACTGGAGAAAAGTATGGACAATCTATACGTTCCTTGTATGGTATGAAGAGTACTTTGTGAAGAGATAATAAAAAGACTATGTATTAAGACTTTAAACATTTTTAAGTGATGGGGTGGAAGCATAAAAAGCTTTGCCCCTTTTTGTTATCCCATTTGATTATCCGGGATATCCACGAAAAAGAGACAAAAGAAAATCCACCGTATGCACCTACGCTATACAGTGGATCTTCACTTTGTTATTCCATCCATTGGAATATTCCTCCTTATTTACTTGATATCTATCTGAAACTATTATCTCAAATAGTGATTTTATATTTTATTTCATTTAATTATCCCATTGGAATATCCTTCTTTCGATTCTTCTTTTATCTATTTTGGATTTTAACTTATCGTCCCATTGGAATTTACCTCTTTCAATTTATTTGTTTGATGATTTAATGAACTATCCCATTGGATTCTACCTCTCTCTCTTTAAATATCGTTTCCGTTTTTTAAATTACTCTTTCTGGTGGTCTGTACCTCTTTCTTTAGATTTTTAAGGATTTAATTTACCTTCCCATTGGACTATACCTCTGTTTCTTTAAAATTAATTTTAATGAAAGGATTAAGTGTCTGGTGGTTTGTCCTCCTTTTTGTTTTTTATTTCGTTTCCTTTTGTTGATTCTATATTAACTCACAGATAGGCATTTGTCAATAGAAAATCAGAAAAAAGTTAAAAATAATTCAAATATACAGAAAATAAGAAATAAAATACAAAAAATACAGGCTATTAATTGCGTTTAAGGTAATTGTATTAGACAGAAAAGTGGACGCAATCTATGGAAACATGGTATGATACTAAGAAAAGAGTTGCCAGCTGCACATAGAACGAACAGCAACAGAATGTAATGCTACAGGCTCTGCAACGGGCGGGAAATGGAGAGAGAAAATTGAGTAAAGAGTCAAGAACCAGCTGTGAAACATGCACTTATTATATTTATGATGAGGAGTATGAGTGTTATCTCTGTGATAAGAATATGGATGAGGATGATTACATCCGTCTGATGACAAATCAGCATTATCAATGTCCATATTATCGGAACGGAGATGATTATCTTGTTGTTAGAAAACAGCTGTAGAATCATAGAAAAAGCAAGGAAGTATAAAATCAAAAGAAAGAATAAGAAGAAAAGCGGGAGAATCGTTAGGTCAGATTCTCCCGCTTTTTAAGAAAGACCTTTGTGCAAGCACCGGTGGTTTCAGACCGTTTGACCTTGGTATCATTAAATAGTTTTCAATACTTTTAAGAGCCGGTTATTGTCTTCTGGTTTCATAATGCAGAAGCGGATGAATTCGCCATCCAGACATTGGAAAGAAGAGCAGTCACGGATCATAAGTCCTTCTTTTATACAAGCTTCGAATACATCGAAAGAAGTTACTTCTGGTTTTAAAATCTTCACAAGGATAAAGTTTCCATATGGAAAATAAACCTTGAAAGAAGATATCTTTTTTAATTCAAGAAACATCCGATCACGTTCCGTCAGGATTAATGCACGTGTCTGGCGGATGTAGGAAGTGTCTTTGAACATCTGCTCACCGGCATATGCTCCAAGGCTGTTTAAGGACCATGGAATCTGCTTTTCTTTCATCTGAGATAAGAACTCTTTATTTCCGGTAATGCCGTATCCAAAACGCATCCCCGGAGCTGCGTAGAACTTGGACACACCGCGCAGTACCATGAGATTAGAGAATTCTTTCGTGTATGGAACAGCGGTTACTTCCTGAACGGAAGGTGCAAATTCTACATACGTTTCATCAATCATGACAAAGATATCGCGATTTGCACAGAAGGAAAGCAATGCACGCATTTCATCTTTTAAGATGGCAGAAGAAGTTGGATTGTTCGGATTGCAGAGAATCAGAAAATCATATCCGTTTAATAAAGTCCGGCAAAGATCTTCTACATCTAATTCAAAATCTTCCGCTTCCTGAAGATGATAATAATCCTGTGTACTTCCGGAGAAAGAAAGTTCTCTGGAGTATTCAGAATAGGTTGGACCAAGAATCAGAGTACGCTTTGGTGCTCTTGTTTCAATCAAAAGTGAAATCAGTTCGCTTGAACCGTTGCCCGGCAGGATGAAATCAGCAGGAACATCGCAGTACTCAGCGATTGTGTTACGAAGCGATTTATAATCCCGGTCAGGATAAGAAGAAAAGAGGTCCACATGAGCCGCAACAGCTTCCTTAACAGAAGGGGAAAGTCCGAGTGGATTTACATTTCCGGCAAAGTTTGTAATACTGTTTTGGTCGATATGATAATATTCACTGATTTTCTCAATATCACTTCCATGAAAAACAGGTTTTGTATTCGTCATAGGCGTCTCCTCCTTAGCAGGTTTCAAATAAAATTCCAAGCGTATTTGGTCCACAATGGCTGGAAATCGTACAGCTTGCTTTTGTTATATGGATCTCATCAAAATGCATAGCTTCTTCGATTGTATTTTTAACAAGTTCAATATATTCCGGATCAATGCCGGAATGTGTGATAAAAATCAGCGATGGATCGATATCCGGATAAGCAGCAAGTTTGTCTTTTACATATTTCACAAGAACTTTATCAAGCGTTCCACGATATTTCTTTCCTACATTCATACTGCCATCTGCTGTGCTGACTTCGATACACGGCTTTAATTTCAAAACATTTGCTCCGAGAGCAGCGACCGTCGAACAGCGCCCACCAGCATGGAGAAATGTCAGCGTATCCAAAATAAAGCTGGCATGACAATGCTTTGTGCGTTCGCGAAGAGCTTCGGCAATGTCTTCCGCTTTCAATCCCTGCTCGATCATCCGACCGGCATCGGTTACGAGAAGTCCGGTTCCGGTGGAGAGAGAACAACTGTCAATCACATGAACATGCCCGAGCTCTTCAGCAGCAATACAGCAGTTTTGATGAGCACTGGAAAGTGAGCTGCCAAGATTGATATGGATCACTTCATAGCCTTCATCGACCCATGGTTTAAAATGTTCAATATATTCCGCAACATTGACGGCGGCTGTTTTTGGAAGGATTTTTTCATCGTAATATTTCTGATAAATTTCTTCCGGTGTAATGTCAATGCCGTCCTTATAATCTTTTCCATCCAGAATGATGTGGAGTGGAAAATAGTGTACATGATAACGTTCTTTTAGTTCCTGATCCAGGTCACAGGTACTGTCGGCACTTAAAATGATCTTATTTGTAACAGAATCAGTCATAGTTCTCCTCCTAAATTAGTTCGAAAACTTGAATCGTATGGCTAGTATGTATTTATACTGCATAATGTGTACACAAATTATAACATATTTTTCCCATAGAGTATAGTTTTTGTATCCAAAAAACAATACAAAATAAGACTTTTTTGCTATTGTTCGCTCACAATTACTGTTTGTTCGCTTTTACTATATTAAAAATGCAAAGAATCTTGGAAGCTTTTATTGACATATATAGATAATCGATATATAATCAAGACAAGATATATAGATAACCGATATGTCAGCTAGGAGTCAATCCACAAGTTGATATAGCCTCCGGCAGGATTGCAGAGGTGCGCTTCATTTTGCAATGAGAATGTTAAGACGTGTACGGTTAACGTAAAATCAGAAGATTAGGAGGAATTGTTATGGCAGTTGACAGAAGTCTGGTATCAGGAAGCACAACGATGTTGTTATTAAAGCTTTTATCTGAAAAGGATATGTATGGTTACGAGATGATCGAGACCTTAAGAGAAAAGTCCCAGAATGTGTTTGAATTAAAGGCGGGAACGTTATATCCTTTGCTTCATGGAATGGAAGATAAGAAATATCTGACAGTTTATGAGAAAGAGGTCGGTGGTAAGGTTCGTAAGTATTACAGTATTACGAAAACCGGGAGGAAAGTTTTAGAAGAGAAGAAAGAAGAGTGGAAAATTTATTCATCGGCTGTAGTGAATGTGCTGAATGCAGCAGTTTGTTAGAAAGGGTGATGTTTGATGAGACGAGAGGAGTATTTGTATACATTAACAGAACAGATTCGCTGTAAGATGGCAAGAGGGACGATAGAACAGGAGATCAATGATCATATTGAGGATCAGAAAGCGGAATTCCTAAGTGAAGGAATGAGTCAGACAGAAGCAGAAGAAGCTGCGATTCGAGAAATGGGTGATCCGGTAGAAGTCGGGCTTGAGATGGATAGAATCCACCGGCCGACAATGGCGTGGGGAATGATTGCGCTGATTGTTGGATTAAGTCTTGCAGGCTATCTTTTACGAAGTGTTATGTATCAGACCGTTTTAGGTATTGAGCAGAGTGCGGGAAAAACAGAAGACTTGTTCTGGGTAGGAACGTCATTGAGCTGGCATACATCGCTGGAACTGCCGGCACTTTTGCTTGGACTTGTGCTGATGATTGGTATTTGCTATATGGATTATACGAGGATTGCGGTTTATGCAAAACCAATCTTGATCGCATATCAGGTGTTACTTTTCATTGGACTGCAGGTTGCCGGTTTGAAACTGAATGGATCAACAAGATATATCAGAATCGGAAATATTGGATTGAATCTGATTGACTTACTCTGGCTGACAATTCCGTTGTTTGCAGCGGTATTATATAGTTACAGAGGTCAGGGATACCGAGGAATTTTAAAAGCAATCCTCTGGATGATCATTCCATCTTATTTTCTGTTCATAAGAAGACAGAGCCTGATCGCGGCAATGATACTGGAATTGGTTTATTGTGTGGTTCTGGCGGTGGCTGTTTACAAAGGCTGGTTTCAGGTTTGTAAAAAAGCAGTACTTACGGGAATCGGAGCAGTAGTCGTTCTGATACCGGTTCTGCTTGCGGGAGGCCTTTGGTGTTTTGGCAAGGCTTACCAGAAAGAGCGTATAGCGGCTATATTATCAATCGGTGATCATGCTGCAGATTTCCCGAGAGTCAATGTGATCTGGGAAATGATTTCCGGAAGTTCAGCATTTCATGGCAATCCGCAGTTTAAAGAACTTCTGACATCTGTAGACGGAAGTGTCCATCTGCTTGCCAGTGTGGTAGCTGCTTATGGAATACTGGCAGGTATTCTACTGGTTCTTTGTCTGGTGGTTCTGATCTTTCGGTTTGCTAAGATTTCATTAAATCAGAAGAACCAGCTTGGTATGGTGATGGGAACAGGATGTACAGCATTGTTTCTGATTCAGACAGTAGTTTTTATATTAGAAAATCTGGGAGGAGTCGGTAATATGGGAATCTACTGTCCATTCTTTGGAACAGGAAGAGCAGGTATGCTGACATCTTATATCTTGCTAGGATTACTGCTCAGTATCTGCAGATATCAGAAAACAGCGCCGGAACCGGCAATCAGGTCCTGGCGCTGGAGGCAACGTTCTCAATCATGAAAAATAAATTATTTTGTTGTATTACGACGAATTAATACAGGGGCAATTTGTTTATGAACAGGTTCACCTAATGGTTTGGGAACACGCTTTTTCTGCTCTTCCATCTGTTGGACAAGAAGATCCATAGCAGTCTTTGCAATCACATCAATCTGCTGGCCGATGGTTGTGATCGGAAGGATTGCCTCGCTGGCAATCGGAGAGTTGTCAAATCCAACAATCTCATAAGTAGAAGGAAATGTTCCATATTTTTGGAAAATTAAATTAAGAAACATATTTGCATAGGTATCATTCGCGAGAAAGATACCTTTTTTTTGATTGGGGTATTTTGCTTCTATTTTATTGAAAATCTCTCGGATTATGTTTAAAATCTCATGATAAGAATCACCTTCTACACTAAGATCTATATCATATGGAATATGATATTCTTCGCAAGTAGCCTGAAAGGCTCGGATTCGGTCATAAGCCGGGATGGATTTATTCACATTGACATTTATATGAATTAATATGTCACATTTATCCCGAATCAACAGGGAAGTAGCTTGAAGTGCACCCATATAGTTATCAGTATTGACACTGCTGATATATTCTGCTTCGCGTTCAATTGCGATGACAGGAATCTGATAGGAAGCAAGTTTCTCAGATGGAAGAGTGTGACTTAAAACAATCAGTCCTTCAATCTGATAAGACAGAAGTTCTTCAATGTACTGTTGTTCTTCTTCAGCGCCATGTTCACTGGCGAAAACAAGAAATTTATAGTGATAATCACTGTAGCTGGAAAGGAATTGTGTCAGCATCTCAGAATAATAGTGCAGGTAAAGGTTTGGAACAATGATTCCGATAAATTCGCTTTTTCCATTTGCCAAAACCTTTGCCAGCTTATTCTTTTTATATCCAAGTGTATCAAGAGCCTGTGAAATCTTTTCCTGGTTTTCAACCGTCAGTGAATCCGGGTGATTGAAATATCTTGATATTGTAGTTTTTGAAAAATTGGTATATTCCGCAATATCTGCAAAAGTTACCTGTTTTTTACTCATAAAAGTTGAATCTCCTTCAATATGATGGCTGATGGTTCATAATATCTTTTAGTATAGCAATTTTCATGGAAAAACGCAACACTTAAATAACCAGTTACGTAACCGGTTATTTTATCGCACAAAAGTGTTGACAGAAATAGAAGAATATAGTAATATCAAACTATAAAGTAACCGGTTACGTAACCGGTTTTCCATAGAGTTAAAGGAATGGAGGAAGAAGTGCATGAAAAGAATGCAAAATCAAGCAAAGTCCGTGAGCAAACGAACGTGGAGAGAAAAGATGACTTATATGAAGAAAAACTGGCAGTTATATCTTTTCTTCCTAATGCCAGGGCTTTTACTGACAATTATTTTTAAGTATCTCCCAATGGGTGGTCTCCTGATAGCTTTTGAAGACTACAATGTAATAAAAGGAGTTCTTGGCAGTCCCTGGGTAGGACTTGAGTATTTTAGGCGATTTTTATCTTCACCGGATTTTATGAATTATCTGATGAATACATTAAAATTGAGTATCTATGGACTGTTGTGGGGATTCCCGGTTCCGATTATTCTTGCATTGCTTCTAAATCGCATCCGTAAGACAGGGATTAAAAAGAAAGTTCAGCTTTTGATCTATATGCCGAATTTTATTTCAGTCATCGTACTTTGTGGTATGGTTCGTATGCTTTTATCACCTGTAGGACCGCTGAACAAAGTGCTCGGAATTAGCACAAACTGGATGACAATGCCTTCTGCATTCCGAACAATTTATATTGCAAGCGGAATCTGGCAAGCAGCAGGATGGTCATCTATCATGTATACAGCAGCATTGGCAAATGCAAGCAAGGAGCTGGAAGAAGCAGCGACCATGGATGGAGCAAATCTTCTGCAGCAGATCTGGTATGTAGAGTTGCCGGCAATTAAAAATATTATCGTAATTCAGTTTATTTTGCAGGCCGGAAATATTATGAGTATAGGTTTTGAAAAAGCATATGCTTTACAGACAGACATGAACTTGCCGGCATCAGAAATCCTGTCTACATATGTATATCGTATTGGACTTCTGAACGGAGATTATGGATATTCGACAGCGGTAGGTCTCTTTAATTCGGTTGTAAATGTTATCTTGTTGATCTTTGTAAACTGTGTTGTTAAGAAACTGAATGACGGAGAAGGATTATAGAAAAGAGGGAGAAGAGATGGAGAAAAAAAGAAGAAAAAATATTCAAGGACAGACAAAGTAATCCTTGGAATCGGATTTACCATTCTTGGTTTATTCGTCCTTTCTATAGCAATACCGATTATCTATGTAGTACTTGCATCCTTTATGGATCCGACTGTTTTGAATAACCAGGGATTGAGTTTTAATATTAAGGACTGGACATTAGATGCATATCGAAGAGTATTAGAGAATGAAATGATCTGGCGTGGCTTTTTAAATTCCTTCCTGTATTCACTTGCATTTACAGTTATTTCTGTTTTTGTGACATTGTTGGCAGCGTATCCGCTGTCCAAAAAAGAATTTGTAGGAAGAAAGGTTTTTAATATTATCTTCTTAATTACTATGTTTTTTGGCGGCGGAATGATTCCTACATTCATTTTGATCAATCAACTGCATATGGTTAATACAGTGTGGGCAATCCTGATTCCAGGAGCATTTAATGTATGGAATATGATTCTTGCAAGAACTTATTATCAGTCAATTCCAACAGAATTAAGAGAAGCATCTGCGATTGATGGAGCGAATGAAATCCAACATTTCTTTAAAATTATGATTCCGGTATGTAAGCCAATCATTGCAGTACTGGCGCTTTGGTCTTTCGTTGGAATGTGGAACAGTTATTTCGACGCAATGATTTATTTGAATGATGCGAATTTGCAGCCATTACAGTTAGTACTCCGTTCTATCTTAGTACAGAATACACCACAGCCGGGCATGATTGCCGATATTCAGAGCACAGCGGAAATGGCAAAAATAGCAGAACAGCTCAAATATGCAACCATTGTAGTATCAAGTTTACCACTGTTAGTAATGTACCCATTCTTCCAGAAGTACTTTGACAAAGGAATTATGGTTGGATCGGTAAAAGGCTAATAAGAAAGGAATGATACAGATATGAAGAAAAGAAAAGTAAATGCATTACTTGCAATTGTACTATCTCTGACGATGCTGGTGGGAGTTACAGGTTGTGGAAAAGAGCAGCAGCTTGAAGCTGAAATCAACCCGGATACACCTGCAACGGAAGTGCAGTTTCCATTGAAGGAAACTGCAGAACTTTCCTTTATTACAAGTGCACCGGCTACATCAACGCAGGAGCCAAATGAACGAGTAATTTTTCAGAGAATGGAAGAGCAGACGAATGTTCATATTGATTGGACTTGTTTTGTATCGGATCAGTTTTCTGATAAGAAAAATCTGGCACTTGCTCAATTTGGAAATCTACCGGACGGATTATTCAATGCAGGAATGAGTGATTATGATCTATTGCGTTATGCAAAGCAGGGTATCATTATTCCATTAGAGAATCTGATAGATAAATATATGCCGAATTTACAGGCAGTATTTGAAAAATATCCAGAATATAGGACAATGTGTACAGCACCAGATGGACATATTTATTCATTCCCTTGGATTGAACAGCTTGGAGCCGGGAAAGAAGCCATTCAGGCAATCGGAGATATTCCATATATTAACAAAAAATGGCTGGATTATCTAGGACTTGAGATTCCGACAACAACAGATGAATTGGAACAGGTATTGATTCAATTCCGTGATCATGCAGATGAACTTGAAAAAGAATTTTCAATCGAAGGTGATGTGATTCCAATGTCATTTATTATCAATAATGGAGACCAAGATCCGGCAATTCTAATGAATGGGTTTGGAGAAGGTTATGGAGACACGGGAGATCATTTCGCTGTAACGGATGAAGGAAAAGTTATTTACACAACTGTTCAGGAAGGTTATAAAGAAGGAATTGAATGGTTACATAAACTTGTGACAGAGGATTTAGTTGATCCAGAAGCATTTACACAAGAGTGGTCTACCTATGTAGCAAAAGGTAAGAACCATCGATACGGTCTCTGTTTTACATGGGACATTGCAAATATTGATAACAATGAAGATTATGTGATGCTACCGGCGCTGACGGGGCCGAATGGCATGAGAAATATCACGAGACAGAACAACAGTGAAACAAGTGGATTTGACCGTGGAAGATGTGTTCTTACGTCAAGTTGTCGGAATACAGCACTTGCTGCTGCATGGATTGACCAGATGTATGCACCACTTCAATCACCACAGAATAACTGGGGAACTTATGGAGAAAAGGACTCCTTTAATATTTTTGAACTGTCCACAAACAAAGATGGTGGAGAAATGCTAAAGCATATGGATCTTGGAACACAGTCTCCGGTAGAAGTGCGTGAGGCACAATCGGTAAATGGTCCTCTTGCAGTTTTAAATGAATATTATGATGTATATGTAACACAGCCGGAAGATGCAAAATGGCGTTTGGATAATATGCATGAAACTTATTTACAGGATATGAACAGTAAATATGTTTATCCAAATGTCTTTATGAGCATTGATGATACAAATAAGGTATCTCAGTACGATACAGATATAAAAAAATATGCAGAACAGAAGAAAGCAGACTGGATCCTGAATGGAGGAATTGAAAAAGAGTGGGATTCCTATCTAAAGAAAATGGAACAGTATGGGCTTTCAGATTATCTTTCAATTAAACAGAAGTACTTTGATGAGTATCAGAAGTCATTGAGTGAAGAAAAATAACGATACGAACAACAGGAGAATTTGCATGAGTGAGATGTTAGAAAAGGCTAGAAAATATGAAGATGAACAGGGAAAGCAGATAAAAGCAGAAGACAGACCGGCTTTTCATGTGAGTCCGTATGTAGGCTGGATGAATGATCCGAATGGATTTTCATACTATCAGGGAGAATATCATTTATTTTATCAGTATAATCCATACGATACACATTGGGACAGTATGCATTGGGGGCATGTGGTAAGTAAAGACTTATTGCATTGGGAATATCTCCCGGCAGCTCTTGCACCAGATGAAGACTACGATAAGATTGGCTGTTTCTCAGGAAGCGCAATAGAGCTGGATGATGGCAGACAATTGCTTATGTATACAGCCGTAGATCATGAAACATTAGAAGATGGAAGTAAAAGAGATATACAGACACAGGCGGTAGCTGTCGGAGACGGAAGAGATTATGTGAAGTATGAGAAGAATCCGGTCTTGACAGAAAAGGATCTTCCGGAAGGTGCAAGTAAAGTGGATTTCCGTGATCCAAAGATCTGGAAAGGAAAAGATGGAAACTTCTATTGTGTGATCGGAAGCAGACCGGCAGACGGAAGTGGACAGATTCTTCTTTACAGAAGTGCAAATGGATTTGACTGGGAATTTGTCAGCATCCTTGCAGAAAATAAGAAACGTTTTGGAAAGATGTGGGAGTGTCCGGATTTCTTTGAACTGGATGGAAAACACGTTCTCCTGACAAGTCCGCAGGATATGTTGCCGGAAGGCTTGGAATATCATAGCGGAAACGGCACTTTATGTATCATAGGAGAAATGGACAAAGATACATATACCTTAAAAGAGCAGTTCAATCAGTCTGTGGATTATGGAATTGATTTTTATGCAATGCAGACAGTGGAAGCACCGGATGGCCGCAGAATTATGATCGGCTGGATGCAGAACTGGGATACGCTTGCTCATCGTTGTAACGACTCAAAATGGTTTGCGCAAATGAGTCTGCCGAGAGAATTGTCTGTGAAAAACGGAAGACTTTATCAAACTCCAATCAAAGAACTCGATGCACTGCGCAAAAACAGAGTTGAGTACAACGATGTAGTAATAGAGAATGATACGATCACATTAGATCGCGTCGAAGGACGAACCATTGACATGGAACTCGTGATACGTCCGGAAGATAAAGAAAATGTATATAAGAAATTCGCATTACGTTTTGCACAGAATGAGAAATTCCATACAGAATTGAGCTTCCGCCCGTATGAGTCTGTATTGAAAATTGACAGAAAATTTTCAGGAACCGAACGAGCACTGGTTCATCAGAGAAGATGTCTGGTAAATGGAGATGCCAATGAGTTAAAGCTTCGTGTGATTCTGGACAGATTCAGCGCAGAAGTATTTATTAACGATGGCGAGCAGGTTATGTCTGCTGTTATGTTTACAGAACAGGAAGCAAACGGAATTTCATTCTTTGCTGATGGTGCAGCTAAAATCGATGTAGTGAAATATGATCTGGTATAGAAGTTACATGATAAATATACATTGAGATTGAAAATGCATGGATAATGATAGGGGGGATTCCTGATTAAGGAATCCCCTTATGTAGTATAGGAGTATAGTATTGATGATAGAAGTAAGAAGAAAAAGACATGAAAACGAACTGCACGAAAAATATATGCAGTTGTATCATAATGAACAATGTTATGAAGAATTAATGCAGTCATTGGAAGAGGCTTATCAGAACAGACCTGCTGAACTTAGACGGTTAGATAATAAAAGAGAAAAAGAACCGAATTGGTATCGAAACAGAAATATGCTTGGGATAACGATGTATCCGAAGCTATTTGCAGGGGGATTAAATGGTGTGATAGAGCATTTGGATTATTTATCTGAGCAGAAGATCACCTATCTTCATCTGATGCCGCTTCTGAAAATGCCGCATCCATATAATGACGGTGGCTATGCGGTAGAGGATTTTAAACAGGTAGATCCTGAAATTGGAACAAACGAAGAGTTGGAAAAGTTGACAAAAGAGCTGAGAAAACGCGGAATCAGTCTGTGTCTGGATGTTGTTATGAATCATACAGCAGATACGCATGAGTGGGCGATGCGAGCCAAGAGAGGCGAACAGGAATATATGGATCGTTATCAGTGCTATGAGACACGCGAGATTCCGGATCAGTTTGAGAAGACGATGCCGCAGGTGTTCCCGGAAACTGCGCCGGGCAACTTTACATGGTGTGAAGAGATGCACAGACATGTGCTCACAACATTTTATCCTTATCAGTGGGATCTGAATTATCACAATCCGAAAGTATTTAATGAAATGATAGGAAATATCCTGTATCTGGCTAATATGGGAGTGGAAGTATTCCGTATTGATGCAGTTCCGTATATTTGGAAGGAGTTGGGAACCAACTGCAGAAATCTTCCGCAGGTTCATAGTATCGTCCGTATGCTGCGTATGATCCTTGAAATGGTTTGCCCGGGTGTGATCTTAAAAGGCGAGGTTGTTATGGAGCCAAAAGAACTTCCGGTTTATTTTGGAACAGAGCAAGAGCCGGAATGCCATATGTTATACGGTGTTTCCAGTATGGTGAATCTGTGGGCAGCACTGGCTACAAGAGACACAAGAATGCTGAAGCATCAGATGGATGTGATTCACAGTCTTCCGAAGAACTGCTATTTTGTCAATTACCTTCGCTGTCATGATGATATCGGCTGGGGCCTGGATGAAGAGCAGGAGAAGAAGCTGGAGATAGATCCGATTCAGCACAAGGAATATTTATATCATTTCTTTGAGGGGACATATCCGTACAGCTTTGCTCGTGGAGAGCTTTATAATTACGATCCGGTGACCAAAGATGCCAGAAGTTGTGGAACAACGGCAAGTCTGTGTGGAATCGAAAAAGGTGGATTTGAAGGAGATCTTGAGCAGGTGAAACAGGGAATCCAGAGAGTGCTGATGATGCATGCGGCATGTATGAGCATGGAAGGTTTTGTGATGCTTTCATCCGGAGATGAGATCGGTCAGGTCAATGATTACAATTATAAGAAAAACCCGGATACTGCTGCGGACAGTCGATATCTGCATCGAAGTCCGTTCCAGTGGGAGAATGCAGAGAAGAGAAAAAAACCAGGTACTGTACAGTATGCGATCTGGAATGGTTTGAAACAGATGGAAGAATTCAGACGTGAGGAAAATTGCTTTGGAGAGACTGCCGGTATCTCTACATGGGATACAGGAAATTCTTCAGTCTTTGCAATCAGAAGGACAGCAGGAAGAGAAGAACTGATCTGTCTGGCTAATTTCTCGGAGTATGGACAGAATGCATGGCTGAATTGTCTGGAAGGTGAATATGAAGATTTATTTACAGGAGAAAAACTGGAGATGAATTCGGTATGGATGAATCCGTATCAGTACAGATGGTGTGTGAAAAAATAGAAATCTGTTGAGAATAGAAAAAATGTTGTCGCTTTGGCAGCAGAATGGAGAAGAAAATGAAAAAATATGATGTAGTAGCACTTGGAGAATTATTGATTGATTTTACAGAAAACGGAAAGAGCAATCAGGGAAATCCTCTTTTTGAGGCAAACCCAGGAGGAGCACCGTGTAATGTGCTTGCGATGCTGACAAAGTTAGGACATAAGACAGCATTTATCGGAAAAGTAGGTGAAGACTTTTTCGGAGAGCAGTTAAGAGATGCAATTACAGAAGTTGGGATCGACGCATCCGGATTATGCACAGATAAAGAAATCCATACAACACTTGCTATGGTACATACTTATCCGGACGGAGACAGAGATTTTTCATTTTATCGTAATCCGGGAGCAGATATGATGCTGAACAAAGAAGAGATTTGTGAAGAACTTATCAAAGAAACAAAGATCTTCCATTTCGGAACATTGTCTATGACACATGAAGGAGTGCGCGAAGCAACAAAAGAAGCCATTCGTATTGCGGAAGAGTCCGGTGCGATTATTTCTTTTGACCCGAATTTACGTCCTCCACTTTGGAATTCACTGGATGAGGCAAAAGAGCAGGTGTTATACGGTCTCGGACATTGCCAGATTCTTAAAATCTCTGACAATGAGATTCAGTGGCTGACAGGTGAAGAGGATTATACTGCAGGTGTAAACTGGATCAGAGAAAGATATCAGATTCCGCTGATTCTTGTATCTATGGGAAAAGAAGGAAGCCGTGCATACTATAACGGAAGCATTGTAGAGGTAAAACCGTTCCTTCAGAAAAATACAATTGAGACAACAGGAGCCGGAGATACATTCTGCGGTTGTGTATTACATTATATCTGTGAACATGGAATGGAAGACTTAAAGGAAGAAAACCTGAAAGATATGCTGACATTTGCAAATGCGGCAGCTTCTGTGATCACAACAAGAAAAGGTGCACTGCGCGTAATGCCTACAAGAGATGAAATCCAGAATCTGCTGATCGAGCGAGCTGCAGAGTAATATGTGCTGAAAAATAGTTGAGAAGAATAATACTCTGAAAAACGAAACAGAGAGGATACGCAAGTTACAAACGTATTCTCTCTGTTTTGTTCTCACTCATATCTAGTAACTGTTCAGAGCCAACCTCCAAAATGCTACGCATTTCGTCGGTGTGGCGTATCCGCCAAATAAAATTTCAAAAACAGTCTTAAAAATGCAAGCATTTTACACCTGTTCTATGAAATTTTGCTTGGCTCTGAACAGTTACATTTCCTATAAGCAAATCTCGGCAGTCCGCCTTCTTCCGGTACTTTTACAGAACCCTGGATGAGAGGCAGTGCATAGTCAATGAACTGCTGTCCGATATCGGAACCATTTCCTGTGATCCAGTCTAAAGGAACTGTTTTCTCCTGATTACAGATGAGATTTACATCTTCCGGAGCGTAAGTAATGTGGTAATCCGCATCGTCTGTACGGTGGAAGGCGATCATCATTCCTGTTGTTCCCTTCAGTGCAGTCTGTACACCGAAAGAACCGGAAGCAATTGCTTCTTTCTCGTCTGTCGCAGAGAGCATAGCGGAAGAACAACGCTGGTTGACATTGAGTTCGATAGAACGAACTTTTACGCCAAGGCGGTCTTTCACGAGGTTTTCCAGATATTTTCCGGAGCCTGTCAGCATTTTATGTCCGAATGTGTCTACGCCTACATCACTTGCAAGCTCGCAGACAAACTTACCGTTTCCGTCATTAATTCCTTCGGAAATGCAGACAACCAAGTTGGAAGTATGCTCGAAAGCTTTCTGAACATCTGCAAGGAACTGTTCCTGATCAAATGCAACTTCCGGAAGATAGATGAGAACCGGATTGTCGCCTTCGAATTTACGGGCAAGGACACTGGCAGCGGCCAGCCATCCGGCATGACGTCCCATGATCTCAACGATTGTAACGGATTTTTTATTATCATAAACAGAAGCGTCGATCGCAATCTCACGAACAGTGGATGCTACATATTTGGCAGCACTTCCGAATCCCGGTGTATGGTCTGTTAGGACAAGGTCATTGTCGATCGTCTTAGGGATTCCGATGAAACGGATCTCGCTGTTTACAGTCTCAGCATAGCGGGAAAGCTTGCTTACTGTATCCATGGAATCATTTCCACCGATGTAGAAGAAGTAACCGATATTGTACTTCTCAAATTTTTCAAAGAGCTGCGGATAGACAGCGTCTGTCAGGTCTTCCGGAAGCTTGTAGCGGCAGGAACCAAGATAAGATCCCGGTGTTGTCTTAATCAGTTCAAGCTCACCGTTCACTTCTAAAGGTTTCATATCCATCATATTCTCATTCAGGAAACCTTCGATTCCGTTGATCATTCCATAAATTGTTCCAATGACATCCTCACGGTTCAGTGCTTCGTAAACAACCCCATAAAGGCTGGCATTAATAACTGCGGTTGGTCCGCCGGACTGTCCGACGATTGCAATCTTCTTCATAAAGTTTCTCCTTTGGTTTAAGTTGAGATAGTCGATTTTTGTTGTCAATATATGATAAGAGCTCAATAATATATTGACGATTCGTTATTACTATAGCTGAAAAAAAGAAAATTTACAACAAGAAGTCGAAAAGATGCTATAATGAGCGTAAAGAAAAGGAAGCGACGCCATAGGCGGCATTTTAAAAATGGAGGTTTACCATGAAATATATTTCATTTGCAATTCCATGTTATAACTCAGAGGCATATATGGAAAAAGCAATCAATTCTATTCTTGTTGGGGGCGAGGATGTTGAGATCATCGTAGTGAATGACGGTTCAAAAGACGGAACTCAGGAAATCGCAGAGCGATATCAGGAAAAATATCCGACGATCGTAAAAGCAGTTGCGAAACCGAACGGTGGACACGGAGATGCAGTGAACTGTGGACTGGAGCATGCGACAGGAAAGTATTTTAAGGTTGTAGACAGTGATGACTGGGTAGACGAGGAAGCATTGCTGAAGGTCCTTGATACGATCAAAGGATTTGTAAAAGATGAGTCTGAAGTAGATATGGTCATTGCGAACTATGTATATGAGAAGGTTGGAATGACGCATAAGAAAGTCATTCGTTACGATAACGTTCTTCCGGAGAATCAGATTTTTAAATGGGAGGATATCGGACATTTCCGCCTGGATCAGTATATCTTGATGCATTCTGTAATTTACCGTACAGAGATGCTTAAGCTTTGTCAGCTGGAATTACCGAAGCATACATTTTATGTAGATAATATTTATGTATATTATCCGTTGCCACATGTACGTACACTTTATTACATGAATGTAGATCTTTACAGATATTTCATCGGACGTGAGGATCAGTCAGTCAATGAGAAGGTGATGATCAGCAGAATCGACCAGCAGCTTTTCGTAACGAAGAAAATGATTTCTATGTATGAGCTGCGTCTGATCGGAAGTAAGAAACTGAGAAAATATATGGTGAATTATCTGGCGATTATGATGACAGTTTCTTCTATTTTATGCATTCGCTCTAAGAAGAAAGAGAATTTCGAGAAGAAGAAAGAACTGTGGGCTTATCTGAAGAAAAAAGACTATAGGACTTATATGAAGATCCGTTATGGAATTCTTGGACAGACGATGAATCTTCCGGGAAGATCAGGAAGAAGAGTGTCTTCACTTGCGTATACGGTTGCGAGAAGACTTATCGGATTTAACTAAATAAGAACAGTTACAAAAATTCTATGAATATTTGGGACAGGTGAATTAATAAACCAGTCATGACATATACTGATTTGGATGAATTTAGCTTTTGGAAAAGAGTAGAAGATTTGAAGAAAGGAAGTATATGACATGGCTGTTTTATTTTCAGAAAGCAAGACAAAACAAAATCTGATGCGTGCGTTCGCAGGAGAGGGACAGGCGCGAAACCGTTATACATTTGCGGCGGAGCAGGCACGGAAAGAAGGAAAACCTGCAATTGCAGACATTTTCCTATACACAGCAGATCAGGAGCGGGCACATGCGGGAAGATACTATGAATTGTTAAAAGAAGCATCAGGAACGAATATCTTTATTGATGGAAGTTATCCGGTAGATGAGACGAAGACTCTGGTTCAGCTGTTGCGTGCGTCAGAACATAATGAGCAGGAAGAGGCGGAGGATGTGTATCCGGCATTTGCAGATGTAGCGAAACAGGAAGGATTCTTTGAGGTAGCAGCAACATTTCAGCAGATTGCAGAGATAGAAGCAGCACATAGCCAAAGATTCCGTAAGATTGCAGACAGCCTGGAGAATAACACGTTTTATATGTGCGAAAATACGGATGGAACCAAAAAATGGATCTGTACAAATTGCGGTCACATCCACGAAGGAAAAGAAGCACCTGCATTGTGTCCGGTATGCAAGCACCCACAGGGATATTTTCTTCCTGTTTTTCTTGATTTGCACATTGGATTTTAGGCAATGAGGCATTTCAGAAGTTTTTGAAAAAACGGGCAGATTTATAAATGAAGAGGAACAGCAGGTGGCATGTGTATTGCCAATGGGCTTGTTCCTCTTTTATTATCTATATATTATGAAAGTTCCCTGTCCTTCCCAATAAAGAAAAGTGCAATCGTATCCGGTCCGACATGGCTTCCGGTACAGAAATCATAAGAAGTATTTATAAAATCACGCACTTTGATTTTCTGTTGGATCTTGTCCATGATGTAAAGCGAATCTTCATATGCATCTGCGTGTGCGATCCCGAGAATCTGCTTTTCTGGCTCTACAATGTTGTCACAGACCAGATTGACCAGTTCGTTCAGTGCGGATTTACGTCCGCGACAGTTCTTGTAAAAAACGATATAGCCATCTTTGTTTCCACGTAAGATTGGTTTGATCTTAAGAACATTTCCGATGGTGGCAACGCTTCCTTTGATTCTTCCGGTGCGAGAAAGATATTTTAAATCCCCGACAGTGAAGACTCCGTTCATTTTTTCAACATAACATTCCAGAGTATCAGCGACCTCATCCACAGACATTCCTTTGGTACGCATCTCGCTTGCATAGACGGCAAGGATTCCCTGGGCAAGTGAGGCATTGAGAGAGTCGACCAGACGAATCTTGTGCTTATCTCCGAATTCATCTAACAGCTCTTCCGAAGCTAATCTTGCGGAATTGTAAGTACCACTGATATTTTTACTCAGTGAGAAATATAATACATCCTGGTCTGCTTCGAGTGCGCTTCGAAATGCTTCCTCAAAGGCAGCAGTGCTGATCAGTCCGGTTTTGATTTCGCAGCCCCTGCTCATGGCCTGATAGTATTCGGTTCCTTTCTGACGTTCTTCCTCTGGTGAAAGATTCGGGTCAAAACAGGTAATCTCTTTACCGTCAACAAGATTGACGAAAGAAATCACGTGAATATCGTATTGTTTTGCAGTTACAGCCGGCAGATTGGCTGCCGAGTCAACAAAAATCTGAAACATAGTATCTTTATCCTTTTATCCCTGTTTATTTTTGCAGTAAAAAATTTTAGAGCAATAATATAAATTCTAACACTGAATGGAAAGGAATGCAATTAAGAGAAAATAAAATCGATTTGCCTTAGTCTAGTAATAAAATTATAAAATCTTAGAAATAATAATAGAATCTATAAAAGTTAATAGAATGCAAAAAACAATAAAATTTATATAGTTTTTACATTGCGATGCAAAAACTATTGAATATTATTGCTTTTTACATTATCATAGGTGAGACGATGTGGAAAATCAATACTATTGGAGATTTATCAGGATTATCTAAAACAGCATGGCGTGGACGAAGAGCAGATTATTGCAATTAATTTTGAAGATCTTGATTATGAGGAACTGACAGAATATAAGTAACTACAGCGACTATATGTAGTCGCTGAAATAAATAGCGTAGTTTCGGGGCTTTCAGCCCAGTGACCACGAGTTTTGAGAGGAGAAAAGAACTTATGAAAAGAGGAAAAAAGATTCTGGCATTCTTGCTGATCATTACAATGCTTCTTCCATTTGTAATGAATATTCCGGCAGAAGCGGCAGAAAAAAGCAAACAGTTAGATGTTTTGTTTACGCATGACACACACTCTCATTTAAACAGCTTTTCAACAATTGTAGATGGAGAACAGAAAGAAGTCGGCGGATTTGCGAAGCTAAAGACTCTGATTGACGAGAAGAAGAAAGAGAATCCGGATACACTGATACTGGACGGCGGCGATTTTTCAATGGGGACGCTGATCCAGACAGTTTATGATACCGAAGCAGCGGAACTTAGGATGCTGGGATATCTCGGATGTGATGTGTCAACTTTGGGAAATCATGAATATGATTATCGTTCCAAGGGACTGGCAGACATGCTGACAGCGGCGAAGAATTCCGGCGAGACGGTACCGAGTCTTGTCGTGTGTAATGTAGACTGGGCCAGTATGGAAATGAACGGATTAAGTGAAGGTCAGAAACAGATTCAGTCAGCATTTGAAAACTATGGCGTAAAGGATTATGTGGTTGTTGAGAAAGGTGATGTAAAAATCGCCGTAGTGGGCGTGTTTGGAGTAGATGCCCTGAAATGTGCACCGACCTGTGAATTATTATTTAAAGATCCGGTTGAGTCAGTTAAGAAAACGGTAGAAGAGATTAAGAAGAATGAAAAGGTAGATATGATCGCCTGTGTGTCTCACAGCGGAACCTGGGAGGACGAGAAAAAATCAGAAGATGAGATCCTTGCAAAGGAAGTACCGGATCTTGATCTGATCATCAGCGGACATACACATACCGAGTTAAAAGAGCCTATTCAGCACGGAAATACCTACATTGTATCCTGTGGAGAATACGCAAGAAATCTTGGATCACTTTCCATGACACAGAAACAGGATGGTCGCTGGGAGATGACTTCCTACGAGTTGATTCCGGTATCTGAAGATATTGAGCCGGATCAGGCGACACAAGAGCGGATCGATGCGCTGATGGATACAGTAGATACTAATTATCTGACGAATTTCGGATATACAAGAGATGAAGTTCTTGCCGAGAATGATGTCGAATTCAACAGTCTCGGAGAAATGGAGACGAAGCATGAAGAACTGAATCTTGGAGATATTATGTCTGATTCGTATATCTATTCTGTAGAGCATTCAGAAGACTATAATGGAACGCCGGTGGATGTAGCTGTTGTTCCAAGCGGCTGTGTGCGCGACACATATACGAAAGGAAATATCACTGTAGAAGATGTATATAATTCATTTTCGCTTGGAATAGGAAAAGACGGACTGGCAGGATATCCGCTGATTGATGTTTATCTGACTGGTAAAGAATTGAAACTGGCAGCAGAAGTAGACGCTTCGGTTTCCGATTTTATGACAACTGCAAGATTATATTGCAGCGGGCTGAATTTCACATTCAATCCGCATCGAATGATCCTGAATAAAGTAACAGACTGTTATCTGACAAGAGAAGATGGAGAGCGAATCGAGATCCAGGATGACCAGTTATACCGAGTTGTGACAGATCTTTATACCGGACAGATGCTGGGCTCTGTAATGGAAATGTCTTATGGTCTGTTGAAGATCGAGCCGAAGGATAAGGATGGTAATCCAATCGAGAATCTGGAAGATCAGGCAATCATGGAAGGCGATAAGGAGCTGAAAGCATGGGATGCGATCGCAAGATATATGAAGTCTTTTGATGATACAGATGGCAACGGCATTTCAAATGTGCCGGAGTATTATGAGACGACACATGGACGTAAAGTTGTAGATGAAAGCAGAAATGTGATTGATCTCGTGAAGAATCCGAATAAGTTTTCAGTGATGATCGTTGGTATCGTTCTGGTTCTTATTCTGATCATTATTCTGTTGATAGTATTGATTCGAAAGTTAATCAAGAAGAGACGAAGAAAGAAAAAATAGAAGATTGAATTTATAGGAGCAGCGGCTGAAAACGGAAGTTTCGGCCGCTGCTTTTCTTAAAGAAAAACACTAATTCAGTCTTTTGATAAAAGATAATGGTGTCATGTGATATTTGGCTTTAAAGGCTCTGTGAAAATAAGAAAGATTATGAAAGCCAACGGAGAGTGAGACTTCCAGGATGGAAGTTTCTCCATGTTCAAATAATTCTACTGCTTTTTCGAGCCGGACATTATTAATATATTGGATGCAGGTCATGTTCATATGCTTTTTGAAAAAACGCATAAAATGATATTCACTGAAATAGCAAAGCTCTGCGAGTTCGGAAATTGTGAGAGGCTTGGCATAGTGGAGATCGATATAATCGAGTACATTTTTCAGCTTATCTGAAGAAGCAGAAATAGTTGCAGACTCCGTGGTGCTATATTGAAGTAAGAGAAACAGTGCCTGCAATAGGACTGATTTCAGGGCAATTTCATATCCAAATGTTTGTTCCGTATAGAGTGAAGCCATTTTTATAAAGCATTCATGAAGAGAATGATGTGCAGGGTGTGTGGATGAAATATGATAAGGCAAGGTCAATTCATGATTTATCATAGGTGTAAGATAACGGGTGGAGCATATATCTGTTGTATTTCCCCCTAAAAAGTTAACATGAAACACATAGGTTTCTGAGCAGAAATTATCAGTTCCATTCAGGCGGATCGAATGTAAAAGCAGTGGTGGAATGAATAACAGATCACCTTCATTTACTTCATACTCGACTAAATCAATTTGATAAATACAGGAACCTTTTGTTATCAAAGTGAGTTCTGCTTCTTCGTGCCAGTGAGTCATAATGACCGGGGAATTTAAGTTAAGTTTTGTAATATATTTTTGGATCGGAAAGAATACTTCTCCATGTTTTGTATTTTCTTTTTGCTCTAATATGAGTGAATGTGGAACGTTCATTCGGATCTCCTCCTAAAATAGCAGTATTGTGTTATATAATGAAAAAATAATGCAAGAATTCATACGAATACAATCATATAATAGCAGTATAATACAGGAGATGGGAACTGGCAATACGGTTACATCAGTGAGTGGCAAATAAAATGATATGAAAGAGGATGATAATATGGAAAAAAAGTGGTGGCATGATAAGGTAGCATATCAGATATATCCGAAGAGTTTTCTTGATACAAATGGAGATGGAATCGGAGATTTGAGAGGTATCATATCGAAACTGGATTATTTAAAAAAGCTTGGAATTGATATTATATGGTTATCACCGATCTATAAATCACCATTTGTAGATCAGGGCTATGACATTGCAGATTATTATGCAATTGCCGAAGAATTTGGAACGATGGAAGAATTTGATGAATTGCTGGCGGAAGCGAAAAAGCGAGACATGCATATTATCATGGATCTGGTAATCAATCATTGTTCTGACAAACATGAATGGTTTCAGAAAGCATTAGCGGATCCGGAAGGAGAATATGCGGATTACTTCTATTTCCGAGAAGGAAAGAATGGAAATCCGCCGAGTAATTATCGTTCTTATTTTGGCGGAAGCTGCTGGGAACCGGTGCCGGGAACGGATAAATATTATTTTCATATGTTCGCAAAGGAACAGCCGGATCTGAACTGGGAGAATCCGAAATTAAGACAGAAACTCTATGATATGATCAACTGGTGGTTAGAAAAGGGACTTTCCGGTTTTCGAATCGATGCGATCATTAATATCAAGAAAGATCTGAAATTTCCTGATTTTGAACCGGACGGGGCAGATGGCATGGCCGGCTGCTGGAAAATGGTTGAAAGTGTAGATGGTGTTGGAGAACTTCTGGAAGACTTAAAGAAAAATACATTCCAAAAATACGATGCATTTACAGTGGGAGAGGTCTTCAATATGAAAGCGGATGAATTACCGGAATTTATTGGAGAAAACGGACATTTCTCAACAATATTTGACTTTAGTGCACATTGTCTTAGTGATGGAAAACATGGATGGTATGATGCACCGAAGATGGAATTTTCTAAATGGAGAAAAGCAATCTTCCAGTCTCAGATGGAAACACAGAAGTATGGATTTAAAGCAAATATTATAGAGAATCATGACGAACCGAGAGGTGTGTCAAGATTTCTTCCGGCTTATGCCCAGACACCGGAGGGAACGAAGATGCTTGGTACGGTCAATCTTCTTCTCAGAGGAATTCCTTTCATTTATCAGGGACAGGAAATAGGCATGAAAAATGCGAAGTGGAACAGCATTGACGAATTCGATGACATCAGTACAAAAGACCAGTATCAGATTGCCCGTGAAGCCGGATTATCTGACCGTGAAGCAATGGAAGTTTGTAATCGGATGAGCCGTGACAATGCGAGAACACCAATGCAATGGACAAGTGGGGAGAATGCCGGGTTTACAAAAGGAACGGCATGGTTAAAGATAAATCCTGATTACAAAGAGATCAATGTCGAAGATCAGCAAAACAATCCGGATTCTGTTCTGAATTACTATCGGAAGTTAATTGCATTGCGTAAATCAGATGAATTTAAAAATGTATTTACTTATGGAGAATTCATTCCGGAATATGAAGAAATGGATCACATCCAGGCATTTTATCGAAAAGATGCAGCAAAATGTATTCTTGTTGCAGCTAATTTTGGAACGGATGTTGCAAGCATTGAGTTAAAAGGTGATGTGAAAAAGGTATTGTTGTCGAACCAGAAGGACGAGACAGTAGATTGTACAAAGAACAGGCTGAATCTGAAAAGTTGTGAGGTGGTTGTCTTAGAGATGGAAATGGAATAATCTGCTAAATTACTTCATAAAACATAGAAATAAGAGATGAGGTAAGGTTGCAGCCTTCATGAGCCAGAAAATAGAAAATCAATTGAATCTTGCATTAGATATCACAGAAGAAGAACGGCAGAAAAGCGAGAGTCTGGATATCGGGTATGATCCGGAAGAAAAAGAATGGGAATTGATCGTGAAGTATTCCGAGACGTTAGAGCGAGTAAGAACACGAGCTGTTTATGTGACGGAACTGACAGGTGGATATGCCATTATCCAAATAAAAGAAAGTCAGATAAAAGAACTGGCAGCATTTCCAGAAGTAGAATTTATAGAAAAACCAAAAAGTTTATATTTTCAAGTAGAGAATGGAAGGCGTGTGTCCTGTATTGATGAAGTACAGGCTGCGTCTTCTTTTTCTTCGATTGGGCAAGAGGGGGTAGAGGATAATCAGCAGAAAAAACAGTCATTTCCACTGCTGGGAAAGGACGTATTGATCGGAATTGTAGACAGTGGGATTGATTATGAAAATCCCGATTTTAGAAATGCAGATGGAACGACAAGAATTCTTGCTTTATGGGATCAGACGTTACAAAACGGTAAACCGCCGCAAGGATATCATATCGGAACAGAGTTCACTTCAGAACAGATAAATGAAGCACTACGCATGGAAGTCAGGGAAGAAAGGTATCGCATAGTACCAAGTCGTGATACCAGTGGACATGGAACAGCAGTAGCCGGGATTGCGGCTGGAAATGGAAGGGGTAGTAAGAATGGAAAATATCGGGGAGTTGCACCCGAAGCAGGGCTGCTGATTGTAAAGATGGGGGGAGCAGGGGAAACAGGATTCCCAAGAACTACCCAGCTGATGCGAGGTGTGGATTATATCATACGAAAAGCGGAAGAGTTAAAAAAGCCGGTGGCGATCAATATCAGTTTTGGGAATACATATGGTTCCCATGATGGAACAAGTCTTTTGGAAAGATATTTGAATACAGTATCTGAACGTTGGAAGAATGTAATTTGTGTAGGAAGTGGAAATGAAGGAACGACTGCGGGACATGCGGCAGGTGAATATAGAAAAGGAATGATGACAGAAGTTCAACTTGCAGTACAGCAGAGGGAGAAGTCATTCAGTCTGCAAATTTGGAAATCCTATGTCGATGAAGTCGCAATTACAATTGTCGATCCATCCGGAAATCATTCCGGCAGACTGGAAGAAAAAGAAGGAACACAAAGAATACAGATCGGTGAAACAGAACTCCTGGTTTACTATGGAGAGCCAAAACCATATAGTGTTCGTCAGGAAATTTATATTAGTTTTCTACCACGAAATGAATTTGTCACAGCCGGAGTGTGGAAAATACAGATGATGCCAGGACAGGTTGTGGATAAGTTGTGGCAAATGTGGCTTCCGGTACAGAATGCACTTAATATCGGTACTGCATTTTTAAAGCCAGACAGTTCCACAACACTTACGATACCTTCTACGGCATCTCTTGTTATTACTGTGGCAGCGTATAATGCATTGACCTTTTCTTATGCAGACTTCTCCGGACGAGGACCGACACAGATATATGAGGGGGAAAATGCGAACAAACCTGATCTGGCAGCTCCGGGTGTGAGGGTAATGGCTCCGGCAGCAGGCGGAGGATATGCAGAGTTCACCGGAACTTCATTTGCAACGCCCTTTGTTACAGGAAGCGCAGCACTTTTGATGGAATGGGGGATTGTGAAAGGGAATGATCCGTATCTGTATGGAGAGAAAGTGAAAGCATATTTGAGGAGAGGGGCGAAACAGATTCCCGGGTATGATAGGTGGCCGAATGGGGAGTTGGGGTATGGGGAGGACGTTATAATAAGGTTACATTGAAGAAAGTCAGTAAAATCAAGTGTTTCCGTTCATTTTCCCAACACAGAAACGAAGCACTTTTACCATGATTTTGAAGAAAATCTGCCCGGGTTGGATTCAAAATGATATGGAAAGAAAGATTTGTAGCAATGACGTAACATGAACAGTTGGTTCTGTTACAGACAACAGTTTAAACGAAAGAGAGGTCATAGGGATATGAAACTGACTTATACAAATGTAAATGGATACCTGATTCCGAACCTCACCTA